>ERZ791934.50-NODE-50-length-141193-cov-18.255700_pt1 | contig 141193 bp, 124 predicted proteins | sample MGYA00510125_ERZ791934 | MGnify/ENA primary metagenome ERZ791934 (study PRJEB30046, sample SAMN00993240) | human gut metagenome | study: EMG produced TPA metagenomics assembly of the A metagenome-wide association study of gut microbiota in type 2... | reverse complement strand
GTGAAAGTCGGGGCTTTGGGCATAAAAAAGAAGGTGAGAATTTTGACACACCTTCTTGTTTTATTCCTTTACGGCAATCACTTCGATTTCCACCAGGCCATTCTTCGGCAATGTCTTGACTGCGACAGCAGAACGGGCCGGGAAAGTACCTTCGAACTGAGAAGCATATACTTCGTTCATAGCAGCGAAATCACTCATATCGACCAGGAATACGGTTGTCTTTACGACATCGTTGATGCTAAGGCCGGCTTCTTCCAGAATTGCATGTACATTCTTGAATGCCTGTACGGTCTGTTCTTTCACTCCTCCTTCTGCGAAATTGCCTGTTGCGGGGTCAAGACCCAACTGGCCGGAAGCAAACAGCATATTTCCTACTTGTACAGCCTGACTGTACGGACCGATAGCGGCAGGTGCGTTTTTTGTTGCGATAACTTTCTTCATTGTTTCTTTATTTTAATAACGTTATTGTGCCTTGTTCATTCATCCGCTGGCGAACCACTTCATAGATCAGGATGGAAGAGGCGACCGATACGTTCAGCGAACCGATCGTACCGAACTGCGGAATCTTCACCATGCTGTCGCAGATACGAAGATTATCCATCGAAACTCCCGTATCTTCGGCTCCCATTACGATAGCCACAGGTCCGTCATATTTAATAGCCGTATAATTCTCAAAAGCTTTTTCACTAGCAGCATAGACTTTTACTCCGGACGCCTGTAAGAAACGGATGGCCTCCGTAATACTTTTTTCCTTGCAAACAGGCAATACATGGAGCGCACCGGCCGAGGTCTTAATCGCATCGGCATTCACCGTTACGCTTCCCCTTGAAGGAATCACGATCGCATCCACACCCGCACATTCGCAGGTACGGGCAATCGCACCGAAGTTACGGACATCCGTAACCCCATCCAACAACACGATAAACGGATTCTTTCCCTGCTCATACACAAACGGAATAATATTCTCCAGCCGCTCGTATGTGATAGCCGGGATAAAAGCGATTACTCCCTGATGATTCTTACGTGTCAAACGGTCGAGACGTTCGGCAGGCACACGCTGTACAGGTATATCACGTCCTTTCAGAACTTCAAACAATTCACGAGACAAGTCTCCCTGCAGTTCACGTTTCACCAATATTTTATCAATCTCCTTATCGGCCTGGATTGCCTCGATCACGGCACGGATGCCGAACACCATTTCGTTTTCTTTCATTATTCTATATCTTTTCCGTTTTCATCACCGGACTATTTCGATTTTTCCCGGCTTTATGCGGACAAAGATACAAAAGATTTACGCTTTTATTATATACTCTCGTATATATTAGCTATTGCTTTTCAGCTTATGCCGTGACGATGAATAAGCCCGGATCAAGAATAAAATACCAGTAATAATCAAAGCAGATGAAAGTCCGGTATAAAATACCGAAATAAAGGAGTTGGGAAGCAATTGGAAATGACGGATCGTAACACCGAAAGTAATCATAAAGATCATCACGATCCAGCCTTTCACATCAAAAAATGAAAAAGGACAGTTCTTTTCCCCTTTCTGGGAAATCCGCTCGGAATGTTTAACAAACAAACGGCGAAAGACAAACTGGAAGAAAAGCAGGAAAACAACAATTGCCTCTCCAACTTTAAACAGCCAGTAATGGGCATCGTTCAACCACGTGATGATGCCGATCCTTAAGATATTGATGCCAGCTATGATCCAAACGCATCCGGCTATTAAAAGCAGGGTGCGCCGGTTTACTCTAAATTCCATTATCAGATACTTTTCTCTATGCTCCGCCTGTCACTCGTACGTTGGCGGCTATTCGTGCGATCCTTGTCAGACCGTTTGTCCCTATCGTAATGCCTGTCTTTATCCCGATCCGGACGTTTCTTGTCAAATTTGTCCTTATCGTGCTTATTCTTGTGATGATCGGAACCGGGACGGCCTCCCTGATGGCTCGGACGATCGTATTTGCCGGGCTTCCACTGCCCATTGTCATGATGTGGACGGCCATTGTTATGATGTGGTTGAGGACGATCATATTTACCGGGATACCATTTGCCGTCGTCGAAACGGTCAAACCATCTATTGTTCGTATATTCCCATTGGCAATGCCAATAATGATCTTCATAACGATAGCACGCATTGGACGGACGGTAGTGCGGATAATGCGGATTATTGTACCAACCTCTCCAGTCATGAATGCGTGTCGGTGCCTCACGGACGAAACGCACATACAAACGAAACTGCGAAGGCGAAAGGATACGCTGTAATTTCCGGTCCCGTTCCATACGCAACTTATATATCTTCCGGGCAGACTGATCCCAATAGCGATAATGCTTGCGTGCTTCACGCTCGATCTTCTCTCCGTACCGATGAATGATCTTATGATACTCGGCAGCTTGACGGTTCGTCATGCGGATTGCCTGTTCCATCCAGAGGCAGTTCTGGCAATGGGGTTCATTCCATCCGAAACTGATCCAAAATTGTGCATGTCCCTGCAAGCTGCAAAAAAGGATCGCTATTAATAGAATACTCAATTTCTTCATGTCTCTCAATTTTAAATTAGCACTTACATTCTGTTGCTATTATGACCGGATCGCGATGAAAAGGTTTAAATCTTTGATTTCAACAGCTCTTTCGCATTTGCAATAGAAGCACTGGTCAACGAAGCACCGCTCAGCATACGCGCAATCTCTTTTACACGCTCTTCTTTATTCATTTTCCTGATACGGGTTACGGTCCTTTCATCCGTATCCTCCTTATAAACAAAATAATGGTCTTTCCCTTTTGCTGCGATCTGGGGGAGATGGGTAATGGCAAAAACCTGCATCTTCGTACCTAGTTCCTGCATGATATCCCCCATTTTATCGGCTATATCCCCGGAAACCCCCGTATCCACTTCATCAAAGATAATGGCAGGCAACGCCGTAAATCCGGCAATCATCGCCTTGATACATAACATCAGGCGGGAGATTTCGCCTCCGGATGCCGTCTGGGCCACCGGTTGCAGTTCCGCACTCTTATTGGCGGAAAACATAAACCGGATTTCATCCATTCCATCGCTTTCCGGTTCCTGTTTAGGTACGAAATCGATCGCAAATCGCATATTCGGCATACCTAACGGGACAACCATTTCTACCAATTGGGAAGCGATGGCTTTCGAGGCGATCTTACGCTGCTCGCTCAATACGGCTGCCTGTTGAAGCAGTTCCTGGTGAGAGACTTCCAACTGCTTTTTCAACGATTCGATCTGTTCATCAAAAGAATCGATCTCCTTCAGCTGCTTATTATATTTATCCAGCAACTCCATCAGCTCTTCGACTTTGGAAACCCGGTGTTTCTGTTCCAAGGTGTATAACGTATTAAGACGTTCGTTCACCCAATCCAAGCGCTCAGGATTAAATTCTATGTCCTCCTTCAGGACTTCCGTTTCGGAAGCCAGGTCGTTCATATCGATATAGGCAGAACGCAGACGCTCGGCTATTTCTTTCGCTTTCGGATAATAACGTTCCAGACTGTCTGCGGTGGAAAGGGCCTCTTTTATCAGTTGGACAGCTCCTTGTTCCTCCCCGTCCAGCAATCGGGTTATCTTATAAAGAGAACCTTTTATCTCTTCGGCATGGGAAAGGGTTTCCAGCTCCTGTTCCAGTTCTTCCTGTTCACCGGCAACCAAACCGGCATCGGCCAACTGCTCCAACTGAAAACGTACATAGTCTTCCTCCTGCTTGGTCTGGAGAGCCTTTTCGGTCAACTCTTTCAGTTCCTTTTTCAGAGACAGGTATCGGCTGTATTCCTTTCGGTAAAGAATCAGCAGGATATCGTTTTCGGCCATTACATCGATTACTTTCAGCTGAAACCGGTTATCTCCCAACAAAAGATTCTGGTGCTGCGAATGGATATCGATCAGCCGGCTTCCCAGTTCCTTCACTACAGAAAGCGGGACAGGCGAATCGTTTACGAAAGCACGGGATTTACCTGATGCAAACAATTCCCGGCGAAGAATGCAAATCTCCGCATCATACTCCAAGTCATTCGTAAGAAAAAATTCTTCCAATTTATATCGGGAGACATCAAAGACTGCTTCTATCACACACTTTTCAGAACCGTTCTTAATGCTCTTTCCATCCGCACGCTGTCCCAAGACCAGGGATAGGGCCCCCAATATAATAGACTTTCCTGCACCCGTCTCGCCGGTTATCACAGAAAAACCTTTATCAAACTTAATGTCCAAGCTGTCTATCAGAACAAAGTTACGTATAAATAAAGACTTCAGCATAGCTATTCCAGATTACTTTTTAAGCGATTCCATACGCGTCGTGAGAGCAGGATACAGATTGGACAACATTTTATAACCTTCCTGCTTTTCCTGTGTAGTTGCTTTCGAATAGATCAAAACGACTTCATCCAGTTTGGAATCAGCGAACATCTGAAGCAACGGAGATGTCGGCCGGGCACTTTTCACCTGTTCCAGAACCGGGAGCAGACCGATTATAGTCGTACGTCCACGATCCGGATTTGCAGCCATTTCATCGAGCCCCTTACGATGATAATTATACCACATGTCCCGGAACAGTTCCGAAGTATTGTCCGTCAGAGCCGTTGCCAAAGCATGGCGGTTACGGTCGTTTTCAAAAGCTTTCCATCCTGTCCATGTAGGTTGCGCCTGTGCCAGGCTCACAATCTGCATGGCCTGTTCGAGGAAAGCAGTGCCACCTTTCGGAGAAAAACTGTCGAAATCCAGTCCGAGGATCGTATAGATATAAAAAACAACCGTTGCAATCAGATTGCTGTTCAATGTATTTTCCGTATATTCCAACGGTTCGAATTCGGTATAGTCGAAAGAGAGTTCCGTATCACGATAATTCAGCAACGTAGTCGTATAGCTGGAATTATATACCGGACGGCGGGCCTGCACTTGTATCTCGCCTTTAAAACTATTGTCCGATACCATTTCGTTGATGATGAGAGTCATGGAACAGTCGATACGTTCGTTCATGGCAAAAGTAGCATCCGTCCACTTTTTGTTATTGACGAAATCATTCAATGCATCCTGCAAGGTTTTGAATACCTGTTTATTCGTACTCTGTACCTTATCACTGTTTATAGTGATGCGGGCATTCAGCTCCTGCGCCTTACCTATAAAGGGAGCAGCTCCCAACAAGCATATGCATAACAATTTCTTAATCATTCTCATTTTAATAATGTTGCCAATTTATTTACAATATCAACGGCCACCTCCTGTTTGCTCTTCAACGGATAAGCAATCGTCCCGCCTTCCTTGTCGATGATCGTGATCTTATTCGTGTCGCAACGGAAACCGGCACCTGCATCCTTTAAAGAATTCAACACGATAAAATCGAGGTTTTTCCGCTTCATCTTTCCTTCCGCATGGGCCATTTCATTATTTGTTTCCAATGCGAAACCTACCAAGATCTGGTTTTCACGCTTGATCGCCCCTAACGAAGCTGCGATGTCCTTATTCGGAACCAGACGGAGCGACATTTCTCCTTTCGTTTCCCTCTTGATCTTTTCGCTTGCCTGCTCATCCGGGCGATAATCCGCCACAGCGGCACAAAGGATACCGGCATCCGCCTCCGGAAAAGCAGTTATGGCCGCCTGATACATCTCTTCGGCCGACTCGACATCGATCCGTTTGATATTCGGATGAACTACCGTCAAAGACACCGGTCCTGCGATCAATGTCACTTCCGCTCCCTGCTCCGCACACGCTTCCGCCAATGCAAACCCCATCTTTCCAGAAGAATAGTTACCTATAAAACGCACAGGATCTATCTTTTCATATGTCGGACCGGCTGTTATTACAATCTTTTTTTTTTCAAGCCGGGTTTGGGAAGCGAAGAAATCTTCCAGGACCGCCACGATCTTATCAGGTTCTTCCATACGCCCCTTACCCACCAGATGGCTGGCAAGTTCCCCTTCGGCAGGTTCGATAATACGGTTGCCGAACAAACGGAGCCGGTCTAAATTCTGCCTTGTGGAAGGATGTGCGAACATATCCAAATCCATCGCCGGAGCGACAAAAACCGGAGCCTTGCATGACAAGTATGTCGTGACCAGCATATTGTCAGCAATGCCATTCGCCATCTTTCCGATCGTCGAAGCAGTAGCCGGTGCTACCAGCATGGCATCAGCCCAGAGACCAAGATCGACATGGCTGTTCCACGTGCCGTCGCGATTCGAGAAAAACTCGCTGATCACCGGATGGCTGCTCAACGTGGATAATGTAAGCGGCGTAATGAATTCCTTTCCCGCAGGGGTAATGATAACTTGCACCTCCGCCCCTTTCTTCACGAGGGCACGGATAATATAGGCAGCTTTATAGGCAGCGATGCTCCCTGTTATCCCCAATATGATATGTTTACCTTTCAGCATTTTATTCGATATGTAGTACCCCTCTTTTAAAACATAGGTGTTTTGATTTTAAAACATAGGTGTTTTGAAAACGAAACATATATGTTTTGAAAGAGAAGTTCCTTGTTCCATGTTTTATTACAAACGTAACGCCATTATCTCACGCGCTACACGGCTATCTATATTGTGATGTTCACCCAATTTCCACCCCTGTTTGTCCACAGGAGCGGCAAGGGCATCCAAATCCTTTTCTGCAATGCCACATTCACCGAGGCGCGTTTTCAGTCCCATCCGGCAGAAGAAATCCTCGCAGGCGACGATTGCCTTACGCGCCCTTTCCTCTTCCGTTCCATCCGTAATACCAAAAACTACTTCCCCCATACGAGCCAGTTTGACCTGCTTCTCCTTAAACATATAAGTCATGACACCCGGCAAGAGAATCGCCAATGTTTGTGCATGATCCAGGCCGAACTGCGCCGTTAGCGCGTACCCCATGCGGTGGGAAGACCAGTCCTGCGGAACCCCCTGCCCGATCCAGACATTCAACGCATTGGTTGCCGCCCACATCAGGTTGGCACGGATATCATAATCGTTCGGATTATCCAAGACCTTCAACCCCTCTTCATGAATGACACGCATCAGTCCTTCCGAGAAGGCATCCTGCACTTTTGCATTGACCGGATAAGTCAAATACTGCTCCACTACATGAATAAAAGAGTCGACCACCCCGTTTGCCACCTGACGCGCAGGGAGCGAATAGGTCACTTCCGGGTCCAGTACAGAGAATTTCGGGAATACCAGCGGACTGGCGAAATTCAGTTTCTCACAAGTCGATACACGGGAGATGACCGAACGTTCGTTCATCTCCGAACCGGTCGCGGCCAATGTAAGTACCGTACCCAAAGGCAGGGCATTCTTTATCTCGCCACCTTTCGAAAGAATATCCCACGGATCGCCTTCGAAACCGACAGACACCGCGATGAACTTCGTAGCGTCGATCACCGAACCTCCGCCTACGGCCAACAAAAAATCGATCTTCTTCTCTTTGACGACCTCCACGGCCTTCATGCAGGTTTCGTAATGCGGATTTGCTTCGATTCCCGGAAACTCGGTCACTTCAAATCCTTCCAACGCCTTCGTCACCTGGCCGTAGATGCCGTTTTTCTTTATGCTACCGCCGCCATACACCATCAGCACTTTACTTCCTTCCGGAATCAAAGCGGACAAACGGGCTATGGAACCTTTGCCGAAAACAACCTTTACAGGGTTACAAAACTCAAAATTATTCATGGTCCTTATTTCGAATTAAAACCTCTCAATTTTATCTCAGTCAGTATTTTCTTGGTGTTCAGAGGGAAATCACCATTCATAATCCAGGAATAATATCCGGGATCGTTCTTCAGTACTTCCTCTACCAGACGGCCTTTATATTTACCGAAGTTTATCACTTCTTCCCCCTTGTCGTTATATACCATACGTCCGGCAAAGTCCACATTATTCGTATAGCTCGAATATTGGGAAAGGAAATTAATGTCATTCTGCAACTCCGGATACCGGTCCAACTGCGCTTTCAACACTTCATAAGTCGCCATCGTATCGGCCTCCGCCGTATGGGCGTTTTCAAGGCTCTTGTCACAGTAGAACTTATAAGCGGCCGCAAGCGTACGCTGTTCCATCTTATGAAAAATGGTCTGTACGTCTACAAACTTGCGTTTGTTCAAATCGATATCGACACCTGCACGCAGAAATTCTTCTGCCAACAAAGGGATATCAAAGCGATTGGAATTATATCCTGCCAAATCACACCCCTCTATCTGGGCTGCCAACGATTTGGCTATTTCTTTAAAGGTAGGACAGTCTTTTACGTCTTCGTCGGTGATGCCGTGAATAGCGGTCGACTCTGGTGGAATGGGCATTTCCGGATTGATCCGTCTCGTTTTAGATTCTTCTTTTCCATTCGGGTAAACCTTGACAAAAGAGATTTCCACGATACGGTCTTTGACAATATTAATACCCGTCGTCTCCAAGTCGAAGAAGACTAACGGATTTTTCAGGTTTAACTGCATTTCTTATATTTTAATCATTCAACATCATAGGCATCAGCAGCATCAGCAAATCCTCGTTTTCTTCATTTTCAGAAGGAACGATCAGACCGGCACGCGAAGGATCAGCCAATTCGAGTATCACCTCTTCCGAATTGATGTTGCTCAGTATTTCAATCAGATAAGTTGCCTTGAAACCGATGCTTAATTCGGTTCCGTCAAAACTGCAAACAATTTTCTCTTCTGCGGAAGTAGAAAAATCGATGTCCTGTGCGGAAACAAGCATTTCGTTCTCCTTCAGCTGCAACTTGACAAGACTGCTGGCCGGATTGGAGAAAACGGAAACACGCTTCAAGGCATTCAGGAAAGAGATACGGTCGATTGTCACCTTGAAAGGATTTTCCTGCGGAATCACACTGTTGTAATTCGGATAACGACCTTCGATCAGGCGGCATACCATTTCGAAATTAGCACAGTTGATATAAGCATTGTTATCATCAAACTTGATGCTGACCATCTCTCCTTCCTTTGATAAAAGGCCTTTCAACAGGTTCGCGGGCTTCTTCGGCAAGATGAAAGAAGCTCTTTCCGGTGATTTTACCGAAAGATTGCGCAGACGCACCAACTTATGACCGTCGGAAGCCACGAATGTCAAATCGTCCGTGTGAATATCGAAATAGATACCGTTCATTACCGGACGGAGCTCGTCGTCAGCCGTTGCAAACAACGAACGGCTGATACCGTTCAACAACATCTGCGCGTCCATCATGATAGAGATTGCATTCTCATTCAGAGGTTTCTGCTGCGGATATGTATCTCCCTTCTGTCCGATAAAATTATATTTACCATTCTGGAAATGGATAAAGATTTCCAGGTTATCGTCGTTAATATCAAAAGTCAGCGGCTGTTCGGGCAACTCCTTCAACGGGTCGAGCAAGATTTTTGCCGAAACCGCGAAAAGTCCGCTTCCTTGTGCATTCATCACGTCAACGGATGTAACCAGACGTGTTTCAGCATCCGAAGCTGTTATAGTAAGTTTATTACCTTCCAGGTTGAAAAGGAAACTGTCCAGGATCGGTAATGAATTCTTAGAAGCAATAACTTTGCTAATAGATTGCAAACGTGATAACAGCGCTGTGCTGGATACATCAAATCTCATGGTTCTTAATTATTAATTTATTTCTATTTATTATTTATCAACGTGTTGTAGGTTCGATTCACAGACTGCTCCCAATCGGACAGCTGCAGATTTGCCCACACAAAAGTATGAAAATATTCCATATAACCACCCGAATGAAGACAAAAAAAGAGGTCCTTCCCACTATGGAAAAGGACCTCTCTTCGTATCTTGATATTACGCTCCGTTATTTAGCGAAATAATCTTTAACAGCTTCGTTAGGAATCATTTCTTCCTGGAAGATGTAAGCACCAGTCTTCGGGGACTTAACCATCTTGATTACTTTAGAGTAGGTACGACCGTCACCTTTCTTAAATGTTGCAACCGCTTTTTTTGCCATTGTTTAATCTCCTCTTACTTAATTTCTTTGTGTAACGTCATCTTCTTCAGGATAGGATTGTACTTCATCAGCTCCAATCTCTGAGTTGTATTCTTTCTGTTCTTTGTTGTAATATAACGAGATGTACCCGGCATACCACTGTCTTTGTGCTCGGTGCATTCAAGAATCACCTGAACTCTGTTACCTTTTGCTTTCTTTGCCATTTCTTATTTCCTCCTCAAATTAAGCGTTTAAATAACCTTTTTCAGCAGCTTTCTTAATTGCTGCATCCAAACCAAGTTTATTGATAGTACGCAAGCCAGCGGCTGAAATATTCAGGCTAACCCAACAATCCTGTTCTACCCAGTAGAACTTTTTAGTAAACAGGTTCACATCAAACTTACGTTTCGTTCTTCTCTTAGAGTGAGAAACGTTGTTGCCAACCATTGCTTTTTTTCCGGTAATTTGACAAATTTTCGACATTGCTAATTTTACTTTTTAATATTACGAAATTAAGTCAACTCCTGCTATGTGTCTTCCCTTTTTGAACTGCATCACGAACAAAAACAAAGATTCTAATAGAGTTTCTCTTCTTTTACGGGGCACAAAGGTACAAATTATTTTGATTCACACACAAGAAATCTACAAATAAATCAACACTTTCTGCTATTTTTCCTTAATTTATTCTGTATAAAGGCATCAAGACCCGCTGCCGCATAGATTGTTATCGCAAACAAATAAGGATAATGATAACGGGAAGTGATCACGAACAAAACCGTTACTGCTGTGCCTAAAACAGGGATCAGAAGATAGATATTCCGCTCTCGTAACAGATCGCGCCGGTTCGTCCAAACGTAATAAAAGAATAGTAAAAGCACCGTGTAATAGACAATGCTTTTCAACGCCAGGGAAACGATTAACTCCATCATCTTCATATTATTACCCTCCACCTTTGAAAGAACTACTCTAAATCCCATATCCGGCTTTACACGCTCCGTCCAGGTATCTTCACAATACAAAGCAGCCAACTTGAAGGGCAGTTGGGAAACATACTTAAACGGATGCTCCGATATCCAGCGGACTGACGCACGCTTCAGCAGGCTGTCCCGCTCCATGTAGGTATAATCTCCGGGAGGAAGGCAAATATAATTGTCCGGATCATCGAAGCCGTTAAAATTGACTAAACCGTTTGCTTCATCAAAAGAACTCATCGCTAAGTTATAGCCTCCGGACACCGCTTGATAGACAAAATGGCCGGTTCTCTCCTTCGCACTCCGCCCGATCAGGAAAACAGTCAAGACAAGCGGCAAGGCCAATGCTGCATAAGACTGCCACCGGCGCTTTTGCACGATGAAAAGGAGCAAAATCACGAATAAAAAGACAATTGCCAGAGGACGGAACCAGTTAGCCACAGCGATCAGCACGCCGGCGACAGCCACAGGAAACAGCCGGCGAACGTTGCATAGCAGCAGGGCTGTCAATAGTAGGAAAGTAAAAGGCAAATCAGTCAATACAGCTATCGGAGCATATAGGTTCGAAAAAATCAACATATATAAAATAGCAGCGTAATACCCCGTTTTATTCGAAAACATCCGTCCGGCCAACTTCCGTATTTCAAATACCATTGCAATATTCATCAATAAATTCAGCAACCGGACAAAGGAGAAAGATCCGCAAAGATGATAGATCCCGATCAAAAGGTTTACATACCCCGGACCGAAAATAAAATCCTCATATTGGTTATGCACGTCCGGATACCAAGTGCCCCTCGCGATGCATTCCGAAGCCAGTTTCACATAAGCTTGGGCATCATCGTGGTTGGGCATATCCCAGTATTTTATTACCAGGCAAACCTGTAGGATCACCCATATGACAAACATGATCCGAAAAACGACCGGTATTTTTTTCCCTATCATTTCTTTTGCTCTTTTTGGGAGACAAAGATACAGCCTTTTCACCGGTAATCCGCCCGTGATAAATTAATTCTATCTGTACATTCGAGAAACAACGGGACGTATTTGCAACAAAATCAAACTCGGGATGGTTTCATTTTTAAAGAAACATAAAATAAAAACGCATTTAATATGACACGAGATTTTAAAGAAGCATTGAGACACCGCAGAACTTATTACCACATCACGAACAGTTCTCCGATATCAGACGAACAGATCAAAGAAATCATAGACTTCGCAGTCATGAACGTCCCTTCTGCCTTCAACTCGCAATCTACCCGCATCGTATTGCTGTTAGGCAAGAATCATAAAAAGCTTTGGGAGATAACGAAAGAGACATTGAAGAGGCTTGTTTCAGCGGAAGTCTTCAAAGGGACGGAAGCTAAAATAGACGGAAGTCTGGCTGCCGGCTACGGAACGATCCTGTTCTTCGAAGACAAAACGGTAGTTGAACAGCTGCAAGACTCCTTCCCTACTTATTACGACAAATTTCCGGTTTGGGCACAGCAAACATCTGCCATGCACCAGCTGGCGATCTGGACAATGTTGGAAGATGCCGGCTTAGGCGTGTCCCTTCAACATTATAATCCGTTGATCGACGAAACGGTATATGCAGAATGGAAACTCGACCCGAAATGGGAACTGGTGGCACAGATGCCTTTCGGAACGCCGACGGAGGGACCCGGACCGAAAGAGATCAAACCGTTAGACAAAAGAGTCCTGGTTTTCAAGTAAAAGAACACAAGCATGAATTACGATATTGCAATCATAGGAGGAGGACCGGCCGGCTATACCGCAGCCGAACGGGCAGCCGAAGGAGGCCTGAAAACCGTCCTCTTTGAAAAGAACGCCATTGGAGGCGTCTGCCTGAACGAAGGCTGTATTCCCACAAAAACGTTATTATACTCCGCCAAGATATTGGACAGTTTCAAAACATCCTTCAAATATGGCATTTCACCGGAAGGAACACCGTCTTTCGACATGGACAAGATCATCAGGCGGAAGAACCGGACTGTCAAAAAGCTAACATCCGGTGTGAAGATGCGGCTCACTTCAAGTGGAATCACGATTGTCGAAGGGACAGCCGTTTTGAACGGGGAAACGGATGGAATGATCCGTATACAATGCGGAAACGCCCTTTTCACCGTCAAAAACGTCCTCCTCTGTACCGGCTCCGAAACGGTAATCCCTCCAATCAAGGGACTTTCGGATACAGATTACTGGACTTCGCGGGAAGCACTCGACAGCAAAGAACTTCCTAAAGAACTTGCCATCATAGGCGGCGGTGTCATCGGGATCGAGTTTGCTTCATTCTTTACCAGCATGGGAGTAAAAGTAAAGGTGATCGAGATGATGCCGGAAATACTCGGCGCGATGGACAAAGAGGCTTCCGCCATGCTCCGGAGCGAATACGCCAAGAAAGGGGTGGAATTTCATCTGAACACAAAAGTGACCGAAGTCAACCCGAAAGAGGTCATTGTCGAAAAAGACGGCAAGACGAATGCGATCCCCGCAGACAAAATCCTGGTCAGCGTAGGCCGCCGGGCAATTACCAAAAATTTAGGTCTGGAAAGCCTTTCCATCGAGACGGACCGCCGGGGCGTCCGAGTGAACGAATATATGCAGACCTCCCATCCGCACGTTTATGCAGCCGGAGATATCATAGGATTCTCGCAACTGGCCCATACGGCCTATCGGGAAGGTGAGGTTGCTGTCAACCATATCCTGGGGAATGAGGAACGGATGGACTACAGGGCTATTCCCACCGTCGTCTACACCAATCCGGAAGTGGCCGGTGTGGGCAAGACGGAAGAGGAATTGAAGGCAAGTGGAGAATATTACAACCTTGTCAAGATACCGATGACCTATTCCGGCCGCTTTGTCGCCGAAAACGAAACCGGCAACGGGCTATGCAAGCTCCTGACAAACGTGAACGGCCAGATCATCGGTTGCCATCTGGTGGGAAATCCGGCATCGGAGATCATCGTCATTGCCGGTATCGCCGTCGAGCACGGTTATACGGTCGATGAATTCAAGAAAACCGTATTTCCCCATCCGACTGTCGGAGAGGTGATACATGAAAGTCTCTACCTCTGATAATGCTTTATATCAACAATCCATACACGGATGCCTGGTTCAACCTGGCAGCCGAGGAGTATCTGCTCAAGAACTTTTCGGACGACATCTTCATGTTGTGGCAGAACGAACCGTCCGTCATCATCGGTAAGCACCAGAACGTATGGGACGAGATAAACCGAAACTATATTCAGGAGAAGCATATCAAAGTCGTACGCCGTTATTCCGGTGGCGGAGCCGTCTATCACGATTCCGGCAACCTGAATATCACTTTTATACAAAACAGCAAGGAACTCGCATCCGGCACATTCACAGCCCGGCTGATCGCCTTCCTTGCCACATTCGGCATCCGGGCAGAGGCTGACGAACGGCAGGCACTCACGATCGACGGGTTGAAAATATCGGGCAGTGCGCAATCCATCCACAAAGGAAGGATCTTGCACCACGCCACCCTCCTTTTCTCCACCGACCTGTATCGCCTGACGACCGCCCTCAAAAGTACAGAACGGAGACCGGAAAGAAAAGAAATGAAGCCCGCTCCTTTTTATGTCAAATCCGTAAGAAGCCCGGTCACCAACATATGCACCTATACCCGTAAAGCGGTATCTATCGGAGAATTCAGAGACGCACTCCTGAACTATTTTACAGAAAACAAGACGGACACCCGTCCCTATTCATTCACTGAAGACGATTTGAACGCCATCCGGTCCCTACGTGACAACAAATACGCGACGTCGGCCTGGAACTTCAATATCAGAACATAAAATACACATTTAAACTATGTCGACATTTGAAATAAAAATGCCCAAACTGGGCGAAAGCATCACGGAAGGGACGATTGTCTCCTGGTCCGTCAAAGTAGGCGACGCTGTTCAAGAAGACGATGTCCTCTTTGAAGTGAGCACCGCCAAAGTCAGTGCGGAAATACCCTCTCCGGTTGCAGGAAAGGTGCTCGAACTGCTGTTTTCCGAAGGCGATACGGTGGCCGTCGGTACAACCGTCGCCCTGATCCAACTGGAAGGCGAAGAGGGAGAAGCACCCGAAAGTACCATTCTTGCCGCAGCTAAAAGCGACGAAAGCACAATGGTACAGTCTGTACCGGCAGAACCCGCCCAGCCCGTCAAATCATCCAAGGAAGAAAACGGAAGATGGTATTCTCCCATCGTGCTGAAATTAGCACAGGAAGCCAAAATATCGCAAGCCGAACTGGACGCGATTCCGGGAACCGGCTACGAAGGACGACTCAGTAAAAAAGATATTAAAGATTATATCACGACCAAGAAAAGTGGCATCACCCCACAAAGTGATACCGAAAACTTGCGTCAACCGTCGACGCAGCCCACCATCTCCGATCGACGTAACCCACCATCTCCGGTCGATGGTGTCCACCATCACCAACCGACGCAGCCCACCATCGACGATCGACACAACCCGGCATCTGTTACCGAAGACGAAACGGTCGAAATGGACCGCGTTGCCCGTATCATATCAGACCATATGGTCATGTCGAAAAAAGTGTCTCCCCACGTTACAACTGTTGTCGAAGCCGACGTCACCCGTCTGGTAAAATGGCGCAACCGCACGAAAGACGCATTTTTCAAACGTGAAGGTGTAGCACTCACTTTCATGCCTGCCATAGCGGAAGCTACAGCAAAGGCACTGGCTGAATTCCCGCACGTGAACGCTTCGGTCGACGGCTACAAAGTCATTCTGAAAAAGCATATTAACCTGGGTATCGCCGTGTCGCTGCCCGACGGTAACCTGATCGTACCGGTTATCCATGATGCAGACAAGTTGAATCTGAACGGCCTTGCTGCCAACATCGACACTCTTGCCGCCAAAGCACGCACGGGTAAGCTGATGCCAGACGATATACAAGGCGGAACTTTCACGATCACCAACTTCGGTTCGTTCAAGAGCCTGTTCGGTACGCCGATCATCAACCAGCCGCAGGTAGCCATCTTAGGCGTCGGCTTCATCGAAAAGAAACCGGCCGTCGTGGAGACACCCGAAGGAGATACGATCGCAATTCGCCACAAGATGTACCTGTCCCTGTCGTACGACCACCGGATCATCAACGGTGCACTGGGTGGAGAGTTCCTGCGACGCGTAGCGGATTATCTGGAGAACTGGGATAAATGATGATTTATCTGTTACTTTTGGCTTGATCCAAAAGTAACCAAAAGATCAAGGCTTAAGCTGCTTCGCTACTTCGTTCCCTCCGTTCGCTGTCGCGTCTGAAACTCGCTTCGCTCAAACAGCAGACGCTCCGGACGCTCACTGCGGTCTCTGCGCTTTACGCTCACCAGCTTAGGCCGGAGATAGAGCCTGACGGCTCTTCAAGGATTGCCAATGCTGCCTGCTCCTTTGTGATCCCGCATCAAGTGCGGGAACAGGCTTGTCCCCGTGCCCCGCACGGGGACGCAAAAGAACGATCAGTATCGGCAATCCCAAAAGAAAGCGGAGCTTTCTTGGAAAGGCCTAAGCGGACGGGCGTCAAGCGGAGGGTAAAGACGAAGCGTCCGGAGCCTGCGCTGTTTGAGCGAAGCGAGTTTCGTAGGCGACAGCGTAGTCTTTGCTCGGAGTAGACCGGACGGTTAAGCCTTGACTTTTTGGTTACTTTTGGGTCAAGCCAAAAGTAACAGATCACAAAACAATTAAAACAACACACAAAATAATCAAGTATGAAACGATACGATATAAAAACGACCGATACCGAGACCCTTCGCAAATGGTATTACCTGATGAGTCTCGGCAGGGCGCTCGATGAAAAGGTGCCTTCTTACCTGCTCCAGTCCTTAGGCTGGTCCTATCATGCCCCTTATGCCGGACACGACGGCATCCAGCTCGCCATCGGGCAGGTATTCCACCGGGGAGAGGATTACCTCTTTCCCTACTACCGCGATATGCTGACCGTCCTGTCTGCCGGAATGACGGCGGAAGAAATCATCCTGAACGGCATCTCGAAAGCGACCGATCCGTCCAGCGGCGGACGGCATATGTCCAACCACTTCGCCAAGCCGGAGTGGCATATCGAGAACATATCCTCGGCGACCGGGACACACGACCTGCACGCCGTAGGTGTCGCCCGTGCAATGGTTTATTACGACCATAAAGGCGTCGCGATCACTTCGCACGGCGAGTCCGCCACTTCCGAGGGCTACGTCTACGAAGCCATCAACGGGGCGAGCAACGAGCAGCTCCCCGTTATCTTTGTCTTGCAGGACAACGGCTACGGCATCTCCGTCCCCAAAAAGGATCAGACGGCCAACCGCAAGGTAGCCGACAACTTCTCAGGCTTCAAGAACCTGCGCATCATCCACTGCAACGGAAAAGATGTCTTCGACTCGATGAACGCCATGACCGAAGCCCGCGAACATGCGATCAATACGCATAATCCGGTGATCGTCCATGCAAACTGCGTACGCATCGGCTCCCATTCGAACTCCGACAAGCAGACTTTGTATCGCGATGAAAACGAACTTGCCTACGTGAAAGCAGCCGATCCGCTGCAAAAATTCCGCCGTATGCTGCTCCGTTACAATCGCCTGACCGAAGAGGAACTGAAGCAGATAGAAGCACAGGCGAAAAAAGACCTGAGCGCCGCCAACCGCAAAGCGATGGCGGCTCCCGAACCCGATCCTGCAACGATCTTTGATTATGTCCTGCCCGAACCTTACCTGCCGCAGAAATATACAGACGGCACACACAAAGAAGAAAATGGCGAAAAGAAAACACTGGTAACCGCAATCAACGAAACACTGAAAGCAGAATTCCGCCATAACCCGAATACATTCCTGTGGGGACAGGACGTGGCCAACAAAGACAAAGGCGGCGTGTTCAACGTCACCAAAGGCATGCAACAGGAGTTCGGACCGAAGCGTATCTTCAATGCTCCCATTGCCGAAGACTACATTGTAGGCACGGCCAACGGCATGTGCCGCTTCGACCCGAAAATACATGTCGTGGTGGAAGGAGCCGAATTTGCCGACTACTTCTGGCCGGCCATCGAGCAATATGTCGAATGTACACACGAATACTGGCGAAGCAACGGACAGTTCACCCCTAACCTGACACTCCGCTTGGCATCGGGCGGTTATATCGGCGGAGGGCTCTACCACTCGCAAACGATTGAAGGGGCGCTGACCTCCATTCCGGGAGCCCGCATCGTCTATCCTTCGTTTGCCGATGATGCGGCAGGACTGTTGCGCACCAGCATACGTTCGAAGGGTTTTACCGTCTTTCTCGAACCGAAAGCGCAATATAACTCGGTCGAAGCAGCCGGTTTTGTGCCGGAAGACTTCGAAGTTCCTTTCGGGAAAGCCCGTATCCGCCGGCCGGGCAGCGACCTGAGCGTGATCACATATGGCAATACCACGCATTTCTGCCTCAGTGTCGCCGAGAAGCTGAAGAAAGAGCATAACTGGGACGTGGAAGTCATCGACATCCGCTCGCTGATCCCACTCGATACGGAAACGATCTTCGCTTCCGTGAAAAAAACCGGCAAGGTGCTGATCGTACATGAAGACAAAGTGTTCTCAGGTTTCGGAGCGGAAATAGCCGGTATCGTCGGCACGGAAATGTTCCGATACCTGGATGCTCCGATCCAACGCGTCGGTTCTACCTTTACCCCTGTCGGTTTCCATCCGGTCCTCGAAAAGGCGATCCTGCCCGGAGAAGAACGGATCTACAACGCAGCAAAAGCATTATTGGAATATTAATGAAGAGGGTATATCAAAATCTTCTTGTCCCCGCGCTTGATGCGGGGCCGCAAAAGGACAGACCTTATCAATCAGATTTTATAGGGCCGGTTTTAATGCGATCCCGCGAGGGGCGCGGGAACAGGATAGTTTCGACACACCTTCTATAAACAACATACAAAATGAAGAAAATAGGTTTATTCTATGGTGGCACAACCGCTAAAACAGCCGTAGTCGCTTTGAAAATACAAGAAGCATTCGCAGAAAACGAAGTCGTCCTGATCCCGATAGAAGGGGCGACACGCAAGGAGTTCGAATCGTTCGACAATATTATTGCCGGAACTTCCACCTGGTTCGACGGAGAACTGCCGACTTACTGGGACGAGTTCATGCCGGAAATAGAATCCATCGACATGACGGGCAAGAAAGTCGCCCTATTCGGGCTCGGAGACCAAGAACGCTATCCCGACAATTTTGTTGATGGGATCGGCATTCTGGCGGAAGCCTTTACCAAAAGCAATGCGGAGCTGATCGGTTTCATGCCTGTCAACGACTACCATTTCACCCAATCACGAGCCGTTAAGGAAGGACATTTCCTGGGACTTCCCCTCGATATCGAGAACCAGTCCGAACAAACGGAGGAACGGATACTGAAATGGGTGGCGAAACTGAAAAAGGAGTTTCAATAATATTTGCATTTGTTTCTGCTCTTGGCAGGGAGCTGTGTCGAAGCAAAATTTTGCTTACTAATAGATATAATTTAGGCACGGATTTCACGGAAAACACGGAAAAAATAAATTCATCCGTATAAATCCGTGAAATCCGTGCCTAAAAAGATTGTGATAAAGGTGTTTTCCGATTACTGCAAGCGACGAATACCCACCGCCTTGTTATACTGGGCGAGAGACGCTTTCTGCTGATACCAAGTCTGAATCAAGCTGCTATAGGACTGAATCCAGGAAAGCTGGGCGGAAAGGACATCGAGGATCGGAAGTTTTCCCTCTTTATAGCTGAACGTATTCAGGTCGAGATTTTCCTCAGCGATCTTGCAGGCTTCTTCGGCAACATCGATCTGCTTCGTGTTTTCCGTCAGGCTGGTCCAGGAATTGGCTACCTCCTGGGAAATCTGGTCGCGGGTGTAATCCATAACATATTCCTTACTGCGTAAGATAGCTTTTTGGGAATTCACCTCCTTGAAACGGGCTCCCCAACGGAACAAAGGTATCTTTAGGGAGGCGAACACGGCAGGTGTCCAAAGCTGGTCGGACCCTTTCACGTTCAACATCGGAGTGCCCCAGGTTCCCTGAAAACCGATAGCCAGTGTCGGATTATACTTTGCTTTTGACAAGTTGATCTGCCGCTTCTGGTATTCAACATTCAATCGGGAGATCGTAAAGTCCGGCCGGTTCTGCAAAGCGGCCTCTTCCCCTATGTGCATCGGCAACGGCTGCACCGTCGTGATGGCATCGGCAATCTCCACCGGTGTCATAGGAGGAACACCCATTAGCACATTCAGGTTCTGCAAGGCGATCTGATAATCTTTGTACGCAGTGCTTTTGTTCAATTCCGCTTCTTTCAAACGGGACTGTACCTGCAAGAGGTCGGTCTTACTGATCTGCCCGTCATTGAAACGGGTTGTCAGCACGTTTGCCAATTCCTGCACGATATCGACATACTGGCACATGACATCGTACATGCCTTTGCGGGCAGCAGCAGACCAGTAGTTCAAGTCGGCGGCATATACAATATTGTCCGTCGTCAGGTCTTCCGCCTCGGAAGCGATCTGTCCCTGTATCTGGGCGGCCTTGTAATTGTTGTAGATTTGTCCGCCGGCATAGATCGGCTGACTTACGGTAGCTCCCAAACTATAGGTGTTATGATCCATTTCGACAGCCATGCCGGGGCCGAAATCCAAATCGTACTTATTGATACGGTACTGGTAGCTGCCGGAGAAATCGACAGCCGGGAAGAAAGCGGTCTTGGCCGCCTTGATAGCATGCTGCATCGCAATACGCTCTTCCGCACTCTGTTTGATCTGGCGGCTATATTCAAGCACTTTCTGCTTGTAGTCCGCAGCCGTGACGGGCTTTTCCTGTGCTCCCACCGATAAAGCCCCCAACAGCATACAACCGATAATTATTTTATTTCTCATACTCATTATACCGATTTAATCTTAAAGAATATACAATAGGTCACCGGAAGCACGAAGATGGTCAGGATGGTCGAAACGAGCAGACCTCCCATGATCGTCGCCGCCATACCGGCAAACATGGCATCGCCCAACAATGGCAACATACCCAAAATCGTTGTCCCCGATGCCATCGTCACCGGAACGATACGCGTCTTGGTTGCCTCGATCACCGCATTGACCGGCGCCAGGCCACTGTCAAGCTGCAATCCTATTTCGTCCACCAGCACGATCGCATTCTTGATATTCATACCGATCAGACCTAACAGACCTAACATGGCAAAGAAATCGAGCGACTTGCCAAACACCAGCAACCCCAATACCACACCGATGAAGATCAGAGGCAACATACACATAATCAAGACCGGCTTCCGGTAGTATTTCGGGAAGAGGAACAACAGGGTGAGATAGATCAGACCGAACATCAACGGAATATTGGCAGCAATCGCCTTGTTACCTTTATCCTGTTCAGACTGTTCGCCGAAGTATTGCAGTTTGTATCCTTCGGGAACCTGCACCTCTTGCTGGATATCCTGCCACAACTGACTGAAAGCAGCCATCGTATTGGCTCCGCGTTTCGGCTCACACTGCATCATCATATAACGTTGACGATTATAACGCTTCACGACACTGTACTCATAATCGAGCGAGAAGTCGTCGATCACCTGCTCCACTTTGACAGAACGCCCCTTGGCGCTGTAGACAGGCAAAGTCTTGATATCGTTCAGGTTCATCGAATCGCGATCGGCATCTTTCAGCAGGATCGGCATAAACACATCTCCTTCGCGATATTCGCCTAAAGGCACGCCATTGGTTGCCGAACGAAGCGAATAAGCCATCTGCTGACGGGTGATACCTAAACGGAGACCTTTTTCCTGCGAGTACAACGGCTTCCATACCGGAACCTTGTTTCCCCAGCTGTTGCGCACTTCCATCACCATGTCGTTCTTGCGGGCGATTTCTTGTGCACGCTGTGTCAGAGCCACCAACGTATCGATATTATCGCCAACAAACCCGATTTCAATTGCCGCATCAGGCACAGGAGACAAAGCAAACAAAGCTGAACGAGTCAAAATATCCGGATAGTTGGCGACCATATATTCATAGAACTTGTTTTCCTCGCTCTGTGCATCTTTCGCGTCCTTGGTTTCGATCAGGACATTGGCGAAGTTCGGCTTCGGACCGATAGACGAACTTGCCAGATAATAACGTACCGGCGAACCTCCCAGCGTGAACGAATAGGATTTGATCTTATCATTATTCTTGAGATACTCTTCTATCTTGATCACATTCCTTTCCACATCGTCGATCCCATACCCTTCCGGGAAGATCAGGTCGGCACGAAAATAGGGCTTGTTCATGATCGGGAAGAAGCTCTGCGGCATAATGCTCATGATGAACAAAGACAAGAACAAGGTTGCCACCACCGAAGTAAGCGTGAGATAACGACGTTTGATCAGACGTCCCAGCACATTTTCAAACTTATGGTACAGTTTGGTGTCATAGGGATCTTTGGATTCACCCGGTTTCGCCTCCTTCAAGATGAAATTCCCGAAAGTCGTCGTTTGCGTCAAAGCCAATATCCAACTTAACCCCAAGGATACACCAAGCACGATAAACAATGGCTTGACAATTTCGGCCACCGAAGCTGGCGCCAAATACATCGGCAAGAAAGAACAAACAGCGATAAAGGTCGCACCCAACAATGCCCACTGCGGTTTGGTGGCCCCATCGACCAGCGCCTGATAGCGTGACAGACCGCGCTTGATACCGACCTGCGCATTATCGGTCACCACAATCGCGTTATCCACCAGCATACCCATCGCTATGATGAAAGCAGCAAGAGACGTACGGTTCAGCCCGACACCCCAGATCAGCATAATCAGCAACGTTCCGCCAACCGAGAATAGCAGTGAACTACCCACCAGCATACCTGCACGCGATCCCATCACAAGGAAGATAATCACGATAACGATGAGCAACGATTCGATCAGATTCAGGATAAATCCGTTATTCGCCTCGTTGGCAATCTGATTTTCCGGATAGATGGTTTTCAGTTCCATACCGATCGGGAAAAGCTGTTCCATCTCTTTCAAATGTTCGGCAACAGCGTCACCGACAGCCACCACATCATCTTTCGCACCCGTAGCCACACCGATACCGATGGCCCGTTTGCCATCCACACGCATCAGGTTGGAAGGCGGGTCCATATAGCCTCGTTCGATGGTTGCGATATCACCCAGGCGTACTTCGCCTCCACCCTTTGTCACGATCAGCTGGTCGCGTATATCCTCTATACTTTTATATGTACCTTCGGCACGTACACGAAGCTGGTAGGTCCCGGTCATGATCTCACCCGTATTGACCAGCAGGTTCTGGGTTTGCAGGACTTGCTGAATCGAATTCGGATCGATCCCCAAGTTCGCCAGCTTGGGAACCGAGATACGCACATTCACGACCTGCGTCTGTTCCGCAAACAGATAGACCTTCTGCACACCCTGAATAGGAGTCAGCTCGGTCTTGATCTTCTGCGCCCAATCGCGCATATCGTCGTAGGTAAAACCTTCGTCGGCTGTCAGGGCGTAATAGATACCGAACACGTCCCCGAAATCATCACTCACATTGATAGCAGAGGCGCCACTCGGAAGGCGAGGCTGTATGTTAGCCACCTTACGACGCAATTCGTCCCACTTGACCGGCATATAATCCGGGGCCAAAGTCGGCTGCAACTCGATCGAGATCTTCGACATGCCGAAATAAGATTCAGACTTGATCTGAAAAACATCCGACATGGACTGAATTTCCCTCTCGATAGGTTCCGTTATCAATTTTTCTACCTCCTGAGGAGTAGCACCCGGATATTGCGTAACCAAAACAGCCTGCTTGATTACGAAAGGCGAGTCCTCCTTCTTCGGCAATTTAAAGAAAGAATATATACCTCCTATCAGCATGATAGCCAAAAAGAAATATATAATCTTCTTATTCTCTAAAGAATATACTGGAAGATTCATTATTTATCAGCTTAATCTGTTAATACTTTTACCTGTTGTCCTTCAACCAGGCGGGTAGCCCCGGCGGAAACGACCTGGTCACCGGCTTTCAGCCCTTTGGTTATTATAACATTGTCTTTTCCTACCAGTCCGGATTCTTCGATCTGGCGACGTTCCACCTTTTGCGACTGGGCATTATAAACAAAGACAAATTTGTCGTTATTTTCTTCACTCGCTACAATAGCGGAAAGAGGCGCCAACACCGCTCCCTCGTTAAAGCTTGCACTCTCGATATGCAGCACCACGCGACAGGAGAAGCCGACAGCCACTTTGTATTTGTTCAGATTAAATTCGGGATCGTCGATATATAGGAAAACGGGAACGCCGGAACCATCGGGAGACGCTTCCACATATTCCTTCACTTTCGCTTTGAAACGGATTCCCTTGTAGTTATCAAACTCCACATAGATCTGATAAGGAGTCGAGAAATAGGTAATGTTCGTTTCAGGCATCGTATACTGGATCTGCAACTTGTTCGGGTTAATCAAGCAAACGATCCCTTGCCCGGCCTGTACCTTCTGATAATTCTCGACATATTTCTTCTGGATAAATCCATCGAACGGAGCACGCAGTTTCGTTTGTTCCAGCTGATTCTGCGCATATTCGAATGCAGCCTTTGCATTCGAATAGGAAGCTTCGGTCGTCTCATATTCCTGCTTCGAAATAGCCTGTTTGGATAACAGCTTCTTCGCACGTTGCAACTGTGCTTCGGCAGTTTGAAAAGAGGCTTTTTTCGCTTCATATTCCCATTTGAAATCCTGAGGGTCGATCTCTGCCACGACCTGTCCCGTACGGACTTTTTGTCCTTCATCCACCTTCAGCGAAATCAGCGGTCCGGACATTTTAAAGGCCAGATCACTGAACTGATCCGGCGATACGACACCGCTAAACGACTTTTCCACAAGATTCAATGAGGTCACTTCCGCCAACTTTACCGGACGGGGACCTTGCTCCTTCACCGGCGGCTGACTACACGACATCAATGCTGCCAATACAAAAACAGGGATTAATTTACCATTCATGATAACTTGCATTTAGTTATTTATTATTACTATTATATTCTGACTATTAATTGCATACCCAGAGAATACAACATTCTTTTAAAATCTATTGTTCCGGTTCCGACCGGATTTCAAAGTGTACCCTCCGATAATTTTTCGGATATACGCATTAAAATGACCAACGGCTCCAATCAACCGCCGCTTCCATTTCGTTTTCCTGATCGTCGGGGATAGACGGGAAGAAGTCAATACCTGTTGCCTTCTCCACGCTGTCGATAGGTATCGCCATCGATTTCAGCGAATTATCTTTATAATCCCTATTCTCGAAAAGAAATCCGATACCCTTATAGCCTTTCTCCGTATGATAACACAATACCTTATAAAAGGCTTTGGGTATCGCAACCCTGTTTTTTCCCAACCGTTTCATATCGCCTGTAATAACGGGGCCCGTAACAATCAAAAGCGAACCGTTATCCAACGCCCACAAGCGGCACTGTTCCTCCAGGTCTTTCCATATGCCCCGGTTTAATTTCGGTTTTTGCGGGCAGATATTGCTCAGGTAAAAAGACTCGCGCATGGCTTTTGCAGACCATTTCATATCGCCTGCCGGAGCTAAATGGCCACGATCGTAGCCGGAACGCGTATAATCTTCGTTCATCGCCGTCGAACCTTTCACCTGCGGGTCGGGTACAAACTTATTAGAACGTTCCGTCTTTTTGCTTTTGGCTTCCGTTGCCGTCAATTCGTACGCGACCCAGTTAGCTATACGGTACTCGGAATTATAAGAAACCGTATATCCTTCGTGCTTGATAACCTGCTCCTGGCGTTTCTCCTTTAGGCGGGGTATCTCTGTATTTGCGGGGATTTTAAATGTTTTTGTGGAAGACTTGGCAAGAGTCTTATAGGCAGATGTTTTGTCCTGTATCTTTTGTTTCGGAGCGGTTGCAGCCTTTTTTGAAGAAACGACTTCCTGTCCCTTTTTCTCCAGAGCCGCCGGTTTGTGTCCGGCCATCGGAACAAAATAATCATATATAAACAGAACCCCTATAAAACAAGCCACTACAATAAAGGCGCCAATAAACATTCGCTTCACTGTGGAAAGGAAAGACGAAGTCTTTTGAACTTTTTTCCGCGGTTTCCTTGCGCTTTTTCTCTTTGCCATCTCTCTTGATAAAACCTATTCCTACTTAGGCGCAAAAGTAGACAATATAAAGATGCTATACAACACATATGGAGGGAATGTATTGGTTTGAATTGTTAGAAAAAAGTGCCCCAATGCATACAATCCTCTATAAACATGTTTTCAAATCAATCCTAAGTAAAGATGGAACATATTATACCAACAAGTATATCGATATAAAATGACAGATACTACCGCCCAATACGAAGAAATGCCATACTGGATGCATATATTTATATTTGTCTAAAAAGAAAAACAGGCAGCCTACCGTATAAAATAGCCCTCCTCCGATCAACCAATACAGAACATCCATCGAACCGGTTTCACGAAAGACATGCAACAAGGGTTTAAAAGCAATTATGACTACCCAACCCATTGCCAGATAACAAACTGTTTTCAGATGGTCTTTCTTTCTCATCTTCCTGAAACTCAGCCAGACACCTGCCACTGCCGCGATCCATATGACGGCGAATAGTGACCAACCCCAATAACCTTCCTGCCGGAGGGCCAGCAACGTAAAGGGCGTATAAGTTCCCGCAATATGCAAATAAATCGCACCATGATCGAACCGCCGCAAGAGTCTTTTCTGTCGTGCACGGGTCGAAGCATGGTAAAATGTAGACGTCACATACGAAAGTGTCATACAAACGACATAAACAGCAAAACTGCCGATCGCCCAAGGATTTCCACTTCGGATAGCCGCCATCATCAAAATAATGATAGCGGTCATTCCAAAAAGCATTCCGGCACCATGTGTCAAGACATTGGCAACCTCTTCACCATATGTTTGTCGTTGCCTGGCAGCCATCCGCTTATAATTGTTCGGCCTTGAACCCGGCCTCTTTTACTGCTGCAATCACAATAGCAGGAGCAAGATCAACTTTCACTTCCAACACCTTATTCGGATCGGCCAAATCAATCGACCAGTCATCCGAAGCCATCAATGTATTGAGCTTTGCACCTATTGCCGCTACACATCCACCACACTTTGCATTCGTTTTAAATTTTATTGTTGCCATAGCTGTTACGATTTATGATTTATGAATACAAAAATAGGGATATTGCCATGAAATTATAATTCATAAATCATAATTTTTTTCATTTCATGAATTTCAATCTTAAACTATTCAATACCACTGAGACGGAACTGAAAGCCATTGCTGCACTCGCCAGCATCGGATTCAACAGCAGTCCGTTTATCGGGAACAAAACGCCCGCAGCCAATGGGATACCGATTACATTATATATAAATGCCCAAAACAAGTTCTGATAAATCAGGCGGACTGTCTGTTTGGACAAACGGATCGCACCGGGAAGCAGCAACAGGTCGGACGTGATAAGCGTAACCATAGCCACATCCATTGCAATATCAGTTCCTTTTCCCATCGCGATGCTGACATCGGCCCGTGCAAGCGCTTGCGAGTCGTTAATGCCATCGCCGACCATCGCCACTTTCTTACCTTGCTGCTGTAAAGATATGATATATTCCTCCTTATCGTTCGGCATCACTTCCGCCTTATAATAACCGATATCCAAGGTTGCGGCAACCCGTTCGGCTGTCCGGACACCGTCGCCCGTCAGAAGATGTACTTCTATTCCCTGCTTTTTCAGTTCCTTAACGGCTTCCGCAGAAGTCGGCTTGATACGGTCCGAGATCGCCAGAACTGCCAATAGGCGGGTTTCCTGACCATAAAAAACAACACTTTGCCCATCTTCCTGCCATTGCCCGATTTGCTTCCGTACCTTTTCCGGAATACCAGCCTGAAATATGTCAAGCAATCCCTGGCTCCCCGCCCAGTAGGTAACTCCTTCGACCTGAATGCGTACGCCACGCCCCGTCAGGCTCTCGAAATTTTCTGCCTCACAGACCTTTGCACCGGATTCTTCCAACCAACAGAGAATAGCGGATGCCAGAGGATGTTCGGATTTCTGCTCCGCTGTGTACAAGACGTCCAAATAACGGATATTGTCATCTGAAATCCAATACGAATCCGTGACAACCGGCACACCTTCCGTCAATGTTCCGGTCTTATCCAAAACAACCGTATCGACCTTGCATAGATTTTCCAAAGCGAAGGCATCCTTAATCAGGATATGCTGTTCGGCCCCTTTTCCCATTCCGACCATTAAGGCAGTCGGCGTAGCTAATCCCAACGCACACGGGCAAGCAATAACCAGCACCGAAACGGCAGATAGCAATGCATATGAAAAATAACTTTCTCCTCCTATCACCAGCCAACAAACAAAGGTGAGAAACGAAAGCAATACGACGACCGGTACAAATATACCACTTATTTTGTCTACAATCCGCTGAACGGGGGCCTTACTTCCCTGCGCCGATTGAACCATCTGCACGATCTGGGCCAATACGGTCGTACCTCCGACACTTGTCGCTTCCATCGTAAAAGCGCCTTTCTGGTTGATCGTTCCGGCCAACACTCGGTCACCGGCATTTTTCTCCACCGGAATCGGCTCTCCGCTTAGCATACTTTCGTCCACCGAAGAGCTCCCCTGTAAAAGCGTCCCGTCCACTGGAATCTTTTCGCCCGGCCGTACACTGACTACATTACCGACCTGAAGATTCGAAATAGGCACCTCCTCTTCTCTACCGTCCGTTACCAAACGAGCTGTTTTAGGCTGTAATCCCATCAATCCTTTTATGGCTGAAGAGGTACTGTTCTTAGCCCGCTCCTCCATCAGTTTGCCTAACAAGACGAACGCGATGATCACACCTGAAGCCTCATAATAAACATGTGGTTCCAGTCCTTTTCCCAGCCAAAATCCGGGACATAAGGTGTTGAAAAGGCTGAACAGGAAAGCTATCGAAGTACTAAGTGCGACCAATGTGTCCATATTGGCTTTTCCCTTGAGGGCATGCCGCACACCGTTCACATAGAACGAACGTCCGAAAAAGATCATAATAGCCAATGCCAACACCATCATGATCCAGTTTCCAAACGGTACATGCATGAACACCATCCCTAAAAGCGCCAACGGGATAGACAACGTCCATGCTCCTATGGTATTCCTCCTCAATATCTTATAATGCATTCGAGCTTTCTCTTCCTGCATGGCTACAGGGTCCTCGGCTTCGACTATCAGATCATATCCGGCAGCCTGCACAGCAGCTTGCATAACCTCCAAAGTGATAACGGACGGATTATAAGTTACCGTCAATGTACCAGCAGCAAAATTCACGCTTGCCTTCTCCACACCAGATAATGCCTGCACCGTACTCTCCACGTTGCCCGCACAGACGGCACAACTCATTTCAAGAACAGGCAATACCTTCGTTTCTGTTTCTCTCATATCGTGTTTAAATGTCAAATTTGTTTCATTAGTATAACAAAGATACGGTTTATTCGGTTATTTTGTAGCCAAATAAATATTCTTTGATTTTAATAGAATTATTTGCAGATAAAGGCTATTATTTAACATTCGAATATACGACCTTTGCCAATAATCAAACGAATGAACGAATTAAATAATAAGACGTATGATACTTGATTCATTAAACAACACAAAAAAAATCGAATGCCTGCATCCTCTATTCAAAAAAGCATTCGACTATCTAAAATCTACAGACTTCTCTAAAGTGGAAGATGGTAAGCATGAACTGGATGGTTCTCGCTTATATGTAAGCGTTGTCAGTATCTTTGGCAAGGAAAAGAAAGATGCCGCTATCGAAACACACAAAAAATACATCGACATCCAAATGCCTCTGTTAGGTGTGGAGAAAATCGGTTGGAAACCGGGATGTGAGCTGCAGGAAGAATCAACTCCTTATAACGAGCAAAAAGACATCGCTTTCTATATCGACCGTCCTACAGCCTACACCAAGATCTATCCGGGACAGTTCGCCATCTATTTCCCCGAAGATGGCCATGCTCCCGGTATCGGCCAAGGTAATATCCGCAAAGTAATTGTAAAGGTGCAAGTGGAAGAATAAAAATGAAGCCGACCCTTAAAAGAGTCGGCTTCATTTTTTGAGAAACAGTGCATAAAATCTCCTCAAACAAGGCAGATAAACAGCTCCACATCCCCGTTCCGGTTTCACGAAGATCCGGGTCTCCACCTCTTCCACACCCGGATCTCCCATGCCCTTCCACCCGGGTCTGAAGAAACTTTTCAAGTTGTTTTTGGTAAAAGAACAGCTTGTCTTCATGAAAAAACAAGCCTATTTAATCTATTTTGTATCAGCTTCAGAAGATATCTGGAATTTGATAGAAGATTGACATATAATGCTTTATTGTTTTTAACTATGATGGTTATGATAGATGAATGATAGTTGAAAACAGGAACTATCATAAAATAACCTACTGTTTTACAAGCATATAAATTCAATTATGATAGTATGACAGTTGTTTTGCAAAACTTTTATATAGATTACCCGGATAAACGTAGATCCCTAAAATCTACGTTTATCCGGGTGTCCCGTGTCATCTACCGTTTAGTAGTAAACACCGACTGTTTCACCATGACCTATGCATGCATCACCAGCAACGGCGTGTCGGTATGGAACAGCATCTTACGGGCGATCGAAGGATTGAACATACGTGCCAGGATATTCCGGCGATAGGTACTGAGCGCTATCACGTCGATATGTTCGTCCCGCACAAACTTTTCGATTGCCAGCAACAGGTCGCCGTCGGCCAGCACCGTATGGGTGATATGTGCTTGCGGATACTGCTTCTTGAAATACTCGTTGACTCCGGTCAGCCGTATTTCATTCCATTCGTTCTTACTTGTCGAGATATTGAACAAATGAATGTGGGCATTGTACGGTTTGATGATTTCCATAAACTCATCGAATGCCACCAAGTCGCGTTGATTGAAGGAAGTGGCAAAAGCTATATTTTTAGCTTCGCTCAAATCTTCAAAAGGCACATTTTCGGGAATGGCCAGGACAGGAACCTTATTCACCTCGATCACTTCACCCGTGACACTGCCGATCAGGTCCATATCTTTCTGGCTCTTTCCACGAGTCCCCATCACGATCAATGACGGATGGTATTCCTTGCTATAGGCAATGATCTCTTCTTCCGGCAAACCTTCGCGGAGCACATAATTGTATTTCACTTTAGGAAGTTCACCAGAATGTATCTTGCGGTTGATCAATGTACAGATGTTTTCCATATCGATCTGGACACGCTTCAGGACATTCTGCGCCGTCTCTTCCTCGTTCACCTGATAAGCCAATGTGTCGCCCATCGGAATAGCAGACGGGAAATAAGGACTGAAATAAGCGTGCATGATCATCACTTCGGCTCCGACTTTATGGGCATAGTTGATTCCCAATTCACACGCTTTGATAGAATAGTCGGAAAAGTCTATCGGTATCAATATCTTCTTTTCCTGATGACCGGCTTTTTCCTCTTGTTCGGCATCCTCGCTAAGCCATTTACTGTCTTCGATGATACGCAAGGCATGAGGCAGATCGCTTTCTTTAATTCGCACACGTACACCAGCCGAAACTACCGGTTGGATTTGGTTCACATTGTGTATGTAAACTTCAATCCCCTCTGTTTCAAGCATCGTTTTGAGAATCTGAGCTTTCTCAAACGTGTGAATCGCTAACGTTACTAATTTATCTTCCATACTCGTGTGTTTTTATAAATTAAACAATCGGAAATCACTAAATGTTGAGAAAAAAAAATCCCACAGCGTCTTTTCAGATTCAGCTATGGGATTTCTTTGTAAAATGAATTTCTTTACGCTTGCTGTGCTTCCGACACTTCCTCGTTTTCAGCAAGTATCTGCAAAGCACGCTCGAATATTGTGGTATCGTCCAATACTACCAAGCCTCCGTCTGGTCCCGGTTCAATATGTATTCCACAACTTTTGCCATCTTTAAAATTATGCCCGCCGAAATAGTTGCGAACTGTTTCAACAGAGATTCCCAGTTCATCAGCAATACGGTGAGTACTTCCGTCAGGCAGGCTGTCTTTCAGTCTGCGAAGTTCATTAAATGTAATAGTTTTTGTCATGGCTTCCTTATTTTGAAGGTTAATTACTTTGTTTAATTTCATGCCACTAACTTAGTCATTATAAATTACAGCAACAAAATTATTCCATATAAATAAATATGCTTTACGACATGTATCATTTTTGCAAACAAGCCGCAAGCGGTACATTAAAAACGATAATAATCAGGATCGTCACATATATTGCATAGACGATGAGACGGATACGTTTCTTCGAGTACAGTGGTTCCCCATTATTCACCTGCACAGGAAGCAACTTCGAACGGCTGAAAGAATAGAGCCTGTAGACCAGATAACCGAAGAACACACCCGAAATGGCTCCCGGCACGATATCCGAAATGAAGTGAACCCCGAGATAAACCCGTGTATAAGCAGTAAGAGCCGCCCAGAAAAAGATTGTCCAGCCGAACAACTTATCCCGCATGATCAATGCCATAAGAGTCGCGAAACCGAAAGCGTTCGCAGCATGGCTGGAAATAAATCCGTAAAGTCCTCCCCGGTATCCGAAAACAGTTTTCACCTGATCCATAAAATCAGGATGGTGAGTCGGGCGGAAACGGGTGAAGACAGGCTTACAGACGTGAGAGGCAAACTGGTCGCACAGCGTAACGACCAATACGATCGCCAGCAGGATCAATAATGACTCGCGCCAGTTCTTTTTATAGATCAGAACCAACAGGATCAGAAAGGCTAACGGCAGCCAAACTGCCTTTCCTGTGAAAATCCACATAAAACGATCCAGAAAAGCAGAGTCGCTGCCGTTAAGCGCAAAGAACGCGTCGCGTTCGTAAATTAGTATTTTCTCAACCATTGAAAAAGGAGATTTGTGATTTGTGATTTATAATTTATGCGTCAATGATAAATCATAAGTTATAAATCACAAATCCTAAATGATTTCCATGTCTTTGCTGGGCATCCATCCTACATTTCCATCTTCCATTTCTATTTCATTCCAGTCTCCCAACTTGCTCTTGATAGAGATCTTCGTTCCTTCATGCAGAATAAACAAGTCGGTTCCGCTTGCATCGGGAGAACTTTTCACTGTCACTGTCGGAGCAAACACGATCGCGCTCTTCCGGTTTATCAGCTCGTCCTTCTGGTTGCCGGCAAAGATATTGGCAAAGATGACCAACAACAAGAATACCAGCCCCAGATAAAACCCGATCTTCTTCAAATGAATCCACTTGGAGAAGAAGAACAGGATCAGACAGCCGATAAAAAGGATAAAACAAACAATACCGATTTGCGCCCACGAATCGGCAGCCCCCATGTTCTGAACCTTGTCGAACCAACGGTGCAGGAAGAAATCGCCCACCGGCTCGATCTTGTCTACAGACTTCTGACGTGCCAGCTGCAAATTGAAACGGATATCCCCGTCTCCCGGATCCAACAGCAAAGCCCGCTCGTAATTCAGGATGGCCGGGGCAATCTTGTTCTCCTTATAATAGGCATTCCCTAAGTTATAGTAAATCTCAGCCGATTCGCCATGCGTTTTCAGAAGCCCTTCGTAGAGTTCGATAGCCTTGCCATAGTCTTCTTTCGTATAGGCAACTTCCGCCTCTTTAATCGTCGCCTCTTGAGCAAATGCCCCTAAGGTAACGAATTGAACCAGCAGAAAGAATACGATCTTTTTCATATTTATATTCATCTTCATCGCGTTACTTTTTAATTGTATTTTCCATTTTACCAATGGCATCCACTGTCTGTTCATATAGCTTATCCATTGCATCCGAAGCCTGTGCCGGAGCATAGCGGGCAAACTCGCAAGTGTTCAGGATATCCATAAATTCTTTAATCAAAGCGTCATCCACACCATACTTTGCCAGTTCCGTTTCGACATTATCCTTTGTCAGGTTGGCCTGAGGTATACTCAACTTGTCGCTTAAGTAGCCCCACAAGGCACGAAGCACTTCGTCATAGAATTCTTCTTTCTTGTTTTCCTTCATCAGCTTGCCGGCATTTTTCAGACGTCTTACCGCCATCTTATTGGCTTTCTTCGTACGGACCAATGCCAAGTTGGAATTTTCCTTCACCTGCTTGCGGTAGATGAAAAAGAAGACAATGAACAGGATTGCCGGAATCAGATAGCACATATAGTACATGAATGAGCCGAAGAACAGTTCATTATTCGGAACGAAATGAATGCCGTTCACTTTCAGATAACGGATATCCTTACCCAGGTATTTAACACTCTCCTTGTTGCTGAAGTTAGAAACAACAGGAGAAGATGTTCCCCCTCCCTTGCCCTGCTCTACGTGCAGTTTGTATGGTTCGGATGTAATTGTCTTATAGGAACCGGTCTTCGTATCGAAATAAGAGAATGCGATAGCCGGAATTTCGAAATCGCCTGCGTAACGCGGGATGGCCATATATTCGATCGTCTTCGTACCGGAAGTTCCTGCCGCGGTAGTCTTGATGTCCACTTCCACCTTCGGATCATAAACGTCGAAATCGTTCGGGAAAGCGACTTCCGGATTCTTTACCAACTTGATGTTTCCATTACCGGAAATCTTCACCTTCACGGTAACGGCATCATCTGTCTTTACATTATTGGAACTGATGCTGGAGGTCATTGTGAAATTGCCTACCGCACCGGAGAACGACGCCGGTTTACCCGATGGTAACGGCTTGACATCGATCGTTACAGGGGGCGTTGTCAATTCTTTCTTTACATCTATATAAGACGACGAACCGAAGAAATCATCGAATACGCTGGTTCTCTGTCTGGCCGGTCCGGGCACACGCAAAACAATATCCAATTTCCCGGAAGGAATCGTAATCTTCCCTGAACGTTGAGGGTACAGCACCGTCTGTTTTATAATGGCAGTCCCGTAGTTCTTTCCCTTATAGTTCTCCATTACCAGTTGCTTATTTTGCGGCAATTCTACCTCTTGGGCAAGGAAACCTGTAAATTCGGGAAATTTAGGCTGGTCGATCCCTCCGATATCTTTTCTTACATACAATTTAAATGTAACCAAAATACCTTCCTGTTCATATACATTCCGTTTAGAAACATCGATTGTCAGAAAAGCATCGTCCTTACTGATACCGGTACCGGTCGAACCGCCTTTGGTTGCCTCTTCCGCCTTATCGGGAGGAAGCACTTTTATCACTAATGCGTTAGATGTGTAATTGGCACCTTTGACCTTGATTGTTGCCGGTGCGATATTGAAAGTACCCTCTTTCTTCGGTTGGAGGATATAGGTGAACGTCAATGACGTTTCGGTTGTCATTTTACCGTTAATGATCTGGGTACTCATATTTGTGGAAGTAGACGGACCTATCAATACCTCAAAGTCCGGTATTTCCGGTACACGTATATCCCTACCTTCCGCATTCACCGTGTACGACAATCTGAAAGTTTCTCCCATAACAACAGCTTCCGGAGCAGAAGCCTTGAACGTCACATCCGCCGCTCTGGCTACCACTCCGAAAGTTGCAAAGAGAACAAATAAGAAAACTAATTTCCTCATTCCTCAATCCTTATTTTTAATTTTTAATTCTTAATTTTCAATTTCCGTTTACCACTCCTTATCCGTGCGACGACGCTGTTGCTGTTGAGCCTGCGCTTTCTTCACCTTCTCCTGAGTGTCTTTTTCATCCTGCAGGAAGGCATCCAACATCTGCTGAGCGTTATCCTTGCTCATCTGTTCCTGCTGCTGCGGCTGTTGTTCCTGTGTCTTATCCTGCTTCTTATCATCCTGCTGTTGTTGCTGATCTTGGTTCTGCTGCTGTTGATCCTGTTTATCCTGATCTTCCTTCTTGTCCTCGTTCTGATCCTGATTTTGATCTTCATTCTGCTGATTCTGCTGATCGTGCAACAACTTTTGTGCCAAAGCCAAATTATAACGTGTTTCATCATCTTTCGGATTCAGGCGCAAAGACTGTTTGTAAGCTTCGACACTTTTGGCATACTCTTTACTCTGCATGCCAATATTTCCGACATTATGGTAAATCTCAGCCAAGCGGGCTTTACCTTCGGGCGTTTCGATCATCTTCTCCCCCTGTCCGGCTAGCAACTGGTACTGCTCAGCAGCTTCAGGGAATTTCTTCTGCTTATACAAAGCGTTCCCCAAGTTATAAGTTCCTTCGGACGAACGCGGGTTCACTTCCAAACTTTTCCGGTAGGCGATTTCCGCCTCGGTAAACTTTTCCGTCTCATAAAGTTTATTCCCCTCCCGCACATTCTTACGTTCCGCCTTCTGGGCAAACACAGCCCCGCAGCAGAACATGAATGCCGCCATCCATATAATCGATTTTCGCATACGTTTCATCTTATCCATAGCATTTTAAGAGAATAATTTTACTTTTTTGAATACACGGTTCTTGCGGTCCAGCGTCATGAAATCCACTAAAAGCAGAATCAATGCGATCCAGGCAAACGTCTGGAAACGTTCGTCATATTCCGAATAGACTTTGCTGTCCAGTTCCGATTTATTCATTTTATCGATCTCTTTTTGAAGTGCACGAAGCGCTGAATTGGTGTTGTCGGCACGGACATACGTCCCATGGCCGGCAGCCGCAATCTCCTGGCACATCTCTTCATTTAGTTTCGTGATCACCACATTCCCATCCTTATCCTTCATGTAGTTGTTGCTGCCGTCTACCGGGATCGGAGAACCTTTCGGGTCGCCCATGCCGACAATGTTCACATGAATGCCTTTTTCTGCTGCTGCGGCAGCTGCTTTCACGGCATCGTCTTCGTGGTTCTCACCATCGGTGATCAGGATAATCGCCTTGTCCGATGTCTCGCTCGGTGTAAAGGAACGCATCGCCAGGTTGATAGCTGCGCCGATGGCCGTACCTTGTGTCGACACCATCGACGGGTTGATGGATGAAAGGAACATCTTGGCCGAGACATAATCGGAAGTGATAGGAAGCTGCGTGAAAGCATCTCCCGCGAAAACGATCAGTCCGACCTTATCATTAGAAAAGCCGTCAGTCAGCTTGGACAACATCTGCTTGGCCTTGGACAGGCGATCCGGCGAGACATCTTCTGCCAACATCGAGTTGGATACGTCCAGACAAACCATGATCTCCACTCCCTGACGCTTCACTGTCTCCAGTTTGGAGCCGAACTGCGGTCCGGCCATAACTATGATAACCATCGTGATGGCTCCGAACAACAGCCAAAACTTCAGATGCTGACGCTTGGGAGAAACCTCCGGCATCAACTCTGCCAACAATTCGGGATTACCATATTTCTTGATTGCCTTCTTCTTCAAGACGATTGCATACACATAGAATGCAACCAGTACGGGAAGCAAGAAGAGCAAGTATAAAAAGTCCGGATGTGCAAAACGAAACATAAGCCTTTTATATTTACGGTATATTTCTTAACAATGTATTTCTCAATAATATCTCGACCAGCAACAGCGAGAACAGCAGGATCGCCCAATTCTTGTACTCTTCCTGCTTTTTACTGTATTCCTGCACGCTGATCTTCGTCTTCTCCATCTTATCGATTTCCGAATAGATCTCCTTCAGGCTGGCATTATCCGTCGCACGGAAATACTGTCCGCCGGTCGTAGCGGCAATCTGCTTCAGAGTCGGCTCGTCGATCTCCACATCGACATCCATATACTGGACACCGAAGGCTGTCTGGAACGGATAAGGAGCCTTGCCCTGCGTTCCGACACCAATCGTATAGACACGGACCCCGAACGTCTTGGCTATCTCGGCAGCCGTCACCGGAGCGATCTCGCCCTGGTTGTTCACACCATCCGTCAACAAGATAATCACTTTCGACTTGGCCTGGCTATCCTTGATACGGCTGACAGCATTCGCCAACCCCAAACCAATCGCCGTCCCATCCTGGATTATACCCGGCTGGACATCCTTGAAAAGGTTCAACAGAACCGTATGGTCGGTTGTCAACGGACATTGCGTGAAGCTCTCCGCCGCAAACACGACCAAACCGATATTATCGTTCGGACGGCCGTTGATGAAAGCGGACGCCACATCTTTGGATGCTTCCAGACGGTTCGGTTTCAAGTCCTGCGCCATCATACTGGTCGAGATATCCATTGCCAGCACGATGTCGATACCTTCCGTCGAAGAGTTCTGCCAACTGTTGGTCGACTGCGGACGCGCCAATATCACGACGAGGACAGCTACCGCCGCCATACGCAAAATGAAAGGGACATGCCTGAGCCAGACTTTCCAGGAGCTTGCTCCCGGAGCATCGAAACCTTCCGTAGACGACACCTGCAAACTCGCCTGATTCTTGCTCAGTTTGTAGACGTACCATCCGATCATCGGGATCAGCAACAATAACAAATACAGATATGTAGGATTTGCAAATATCATCTTATTCTTTACTTATATTTGAATCATTCTTTTCTACAGACTTTACTTCACCTTCAGCCTTTTCACCTTCTCCGGGAACGGGAATCTCTTCCACCTTCGTCTGGTTAATGAACAGATAAGCGTTCATCAAACTCAAGTCGTTTTCATCGGGTAGCGGATTCATCTTCGCGAACTTCACGAAATCGGCCAGTTGCATGATCTGCTTCAGGCTTTCATAGACAGAAGTCGCCTCCTGCTGCTTACGGATGATATCAAGTATCTCACCGGAAGTCATTTCCATAGCATTGATACCGAAACGATCCACAATATAACGACGCAACGTATCCGTAATTAATGTATAATACTCCTTGCTACGCCCCTGTTGCCAGAGCTTCTGCTGCTTGATCTCGTCAAGTTCCTTGATCGCCTGTTCGTGAGGCGGAAGTTTTGGTTCCGGCTTCTTGAACGGCAGGATGGACTGACGGTTACGCATACGTTTGATCACATAGGCAACCACACAGATCAGGAACAGAGTCAGCAACACACCGAATATCCAGGGATAGTAATCGGCCAATACAAAAGGCGGCTTCCAGACGTTTTTAATATCGTAAAACTCCTCCGGTTTGTCGGCATTGACAGGAACCGTCGACACCTTCAAGGCCACTTGGTTGGAGTAAACGGTATCCGCCCCGTCGATCACCATAAACGGGGGCAACAAATATAGAGAAGAGTCGAAAGAGGTCACCAGCAAGTCCTGCTCGATCAGCAGGCGGTCGTTTTCAATCAAGGTGGAGTCCGCTTTCGGAATTTCCAGCACCTCCACTCCTGCCATCAACGTGTCACGCGGGATGACAAGCTGGACGGCCTTATCTTTGTCTGCCGTTACCGTCAAATGTAAAACAGTCTGCTCTCCGATCAGTATGGCGGCAGAGTCGACACGAACGTCAACGAGCGTCTGCTGCGCATATGCTTTCCCGCCGGACAGGAATGTTCCACCGGCAAGTGCAAATAACAGAATGCTTTTCTTTATTAATTTCATTTGTTTGCTTTAATTACGTTTGTCAAAAAGAGCAATCAATGCTTTCACATAATCATCTTCCGTACGGATGGAGACCGAATCGACACGACATTTCTTGAATGAATCGCTCATGGCAGCCTGTCGGCGGTCCCACCATTCCTTGTAGGCGGCCCGTACACGGGCGGACGAGCTGTCTATCCAGCGCTCCTGTCCGGTTTCCGCATCCTTGATCTTTATCAGCCCAACAGCCGGAAGTTCCGTCTCGCGGCGGTCATACACCTGTATGGCCACCACGTCATGCTTGCGATTGGCGATGGTCAAGGCCTCCTTGAAACCGTCTTTGTCGATAAAGTCGGAGATCAGGAAAGCCGTACAGCGCTTCTTGATCGCATTAGTCAGATATTTCAATGTCTGTGCAATGTTGGTCTGTTTTTTATCCGGCTGGAAGTCGATCAGTTCGCGAATGACATACAAGATGTGCTTCTTCCCTTTCTGAGGAGGAATGAATTTCTCTATCTTGTCGGAGAAGAACACCACACCGATCTTGTCGTTGTTCTGGATAGCCGAGAAAGCCAGTGTCGCCGCGATCTCCGTAATGACTTCTTTCTTCATTACATTCACGGAACCGAAGTCCCTGCTGCCCGACACGTCGATCAGCAACATCACCGTCAGCTCCCGTTCTTCTTCGAACACCTTCACGTATGGGCGGACGTAACGTGCGGTCACGTTCCAGTCAATATCACGGATATCGTCTCCGTATTGATACTCGCGCACTTCGCTGAACGCCATACCGCGCCCTTTGAACGCCAAATGGTATTGCCCAGCAAAAATATTGCGTGACAAGCCGCGCGTCTTTATCTCAATCCGTCGAACCTTCTTTAATAGTTCACTTGTTTCCATATTATTCAGTTGAAAGTTGAGAGTTGAAAGTTGAGAGTTAATAAGGAGAGCTAAAAACGGGCTGCTTACGCAACTTTCAACTCTCAACTCTCAACTTTCAACTATTTAAGGGACTTCGACTTTGTTCAGGATTTCGCTGATCACCTCTTCGGAGGTCAGGTTATTGGCTTCCGCTTCGTAGCTCAAACCGATACGGTGACGCATCACGTCGTGGCATACGGCACGGATATCTTCGGGGATCACATATCCTCTGCGTTTGATAAAGGCATACGCACGGGCAGCCAGCGCCAAACTGATGGACGCACGCGGAGAGGCTCCGAAGGAGATCATGTTAGCCAGGTTTGCCAAACCATGTTCCTGCGGGAAGCGGGTAGCAAACACAATGTCTACGATATAGCGTTCGATCTTTTCGTCCAGATAAACCTCACGGACAACCTTACGGGCTTCGAGGATCTCTTCCTTCGTCAGGATCGGTTTGATGTCCGGCTTCACTCCGGAGATATTCTGACGGATAATCAACTTTTCTTCTTCTTTCTTCGGATAGTTGATGATGACCTTCAGCATGAAACGGTCTACCTGTGCTTCAGGCAGCGGATAGGTTCCTTCCTGCTCGATCGGGTTCTGGGTCGCCATTACCAAGAAAGGAGACGGTAATCTGTATGTATTTTCGCTGATTGTCACCTGGCGTTCCTGCATTGCTTCCAGAAGGGCACTCTGCACCTTTGCCGGAGCACGGTTGATTTCATCCGCCAATACAAAATTAGCGAAGACTGGACCTTGTTTGACTTGGAATTCTTCGCTTTTCTGACTATAAATCATCGTACCGATCACGTCAGCCGGCAGTAAGTCCGGCGTGAACTGGATACGGCTATACTTCGCATCGATCAATGATGCCAGTGTCTTAATGGCCAATGTCTTTGCCAATCCCGGCACACCTTCCAGCAGGATATGGCCATCTGAAAGCAGACCGATCAATAATGATTCAACCAAATGTTTCTGTCCAACAATTACCTGGTCCATACCCATCGTAATCATGTTCACAAACGAACTTTTACTTTCAATTCGCTCGTTCAACTCACGAATGTCTACTGTCTGACTCATAGATTTTTTTCAATTATATTGTTACTATTTTTTACTTGCTTTTTTTAAGATGCACAAAATTAGAAATGTTAAATTCGTATTCTGCACTTTCGCAGTTAAATAATACTAACCTGCACAGAACTATTTTGTTTTATTTTACTTAAAAGAGAGAGTTTTTATTACAGTTTGCCACTCAGTATCTCAGTCTGGCGGGCAGCGGCTTTTTCAATGGAAGAACGATCACGACGGTCGATGCCGTACATTTCCGGTGCAGGCACCTCGATCACAGTGCCGATAGGCACGTTATTCGGGTCCGTTATGACAGCTCTGTTATATTCATACAGATATACCCAGAACAATTTGCTTCCGTAATATTTCAACGAGATCAGCGTCAGGCGGCTTCCCGGCTCGATCTTGACACGGGCAATGACTTTAGGCGAAACGGCTTCGGGTTCAACTTCCGGATTTTCCACCGTTGTTTCACCCACAGTCTGGGAGGAATCTTCATTGGCAAAAACGATTGTCGTATCCGGAACGGCTTCGGTCGCAACAGTCTCTCCTTTGGGAAAGACCGTATCAATCCTCAAGGGCTCTTTTTCCTTTTCGAAAAAGTACGTGCGATTCAGGTAAAGCCCGATATTGAATAGCATAAGAAGGAATACAAACATAGAAACAACGGCAATCCGCTTCGTGCGGGGCTTCTTTCTTTCCGCATCCGGACCAGTTTCTACCTCTTCGCTCGGACTGTCAGGTCCGGAACTATCTGAACGTTCGTCCACAACCGGTTCAAGGGTATCCATCCCTTCATCTTCGGGCTGCCCGGCAGGTTCTTCTTCTGAAAAGACAACCGGGTCTTCTTCCGGAGGAACAGCAGATCCCTCTTCCGAGAAGACAACAGGTTCTTCTTCGGGAAGATGTTTCTCTTCCGGTATCATCTCCTCAATCGATTCGTCTTCCGTCTCTTTTATGTTCGGTTCGTCCAACACGACATCCATATCGGTAAAATCGACATTCTCCCGCAGTTCGGTCGTTTCAAAAAAAGAGAACGGTTTATTGACAAGCTCCCGCAGTTCCTTGTCCGGCAGGAAGGAAAACTTGTAATGTTCCGGGATTACAAAACGTTCACCCGTATTCACATGAATGCTTTCACGCTTCTCCACCGGAATGATCTTAAAAGTACCGAGCCCTTTGACCTTTACCAGTTTATCCGTATAGACACCTTCCGACACGACCGCTATGAATTCTCTCAAAAAGCGCTCGGAACTATTCTTGTCCTTACCTGTATATTCGGCCAACAGACCGGCCAGATCCTGTATCGCCAGCCGGTTATTCATGGTCGCCTAATTCTTTTAGTTTATTCTTGACGGTCGTTCCGGGTTTGAACACCGGGACAAGTTTTGGGGGGACTAAATACCGTTTTCCGTTTGAAGGATTGACAGAGATCCGTTCCGCTTTTTTTTTCACCTCAAACTGACCGAAGCCCTGCAAATATATGGTGTCGTTATCTACCAGACGCGAACTGACGACGGAACTCAGGACAGAAAGCGTTTCAGCAACTTCCTGCGCAGTCCAACCCATACGGGCGGCAAGTTCAGTAACCAGTTCCTTATTTTTCATATCCGCGTCCATTAATAGATTATGCAGCTATATTAGTTATTTTTTCGTAAACCGACAAACATCTTTGCAGTTTTTATGTCAAATTAAAGTACGCTTCCATACAGGTCGAAAGCTTGCGCATCGTCAATCCGCACGTTATAAAACATTCCGGGAATCAACAGCTTCTCTTTAGAAACAAGTATTTCCGGGTCGACCTCCGGCGAGTCGAATTCCGTACGGCCGACATAGAAATCTTCTTCTTCCCGATCGATCATCACCTTGAATACCTTTCCGATCTTGGAGCCGTTCACTTCGGCCGAAATACCTTCCTGTATGCGCATCAGATAGTCCAACCGGTCTTGTTTGACGTCCGGATCGATATCATCGGTATAATGTTTAAACGAATAGGTCCCTTCCTCATGACTGTAAGCAAAGGCGCCCATACGTTCGAAACGGGCTTCTTTTACGAATTCGACCAGTTCTTCAAAATCCTGCTCGGTTTCCCCTGGATGGCCGACCATCAAGGTTGTACGCAGATGGATGCCGGGTACTTCTTCCCGCATCCGGCGTATCAAGGCATATGTTTCTTCTTTCGTGATGTTACGACGCATTTTCTTCAACATCGGGTCACTGATATGCTGAAGGGCGATATCCATGTATTTGCAAACGTTATCGCGTTCGCTCATCACCCTGAGCAGATCATAAGGGAAATGGGACGGATAACCATAATGCAAGCGGATCCATTCCACTCCCGGAATATCGGAGATGCGTTCCACCAGTTCCGGCAACGCATGGCGTTTATACAAATCCAAACCGTAATAAGTCAAATCCTGGGCGATCACCTGAAATTCTTTCACACCCTGTTTCACCAGCAGGCGAACCTCTTTCTCGATCTCTTCCATCGGTATGGACTGGTAACGCCCCGTACTGATCGGAATGGCACAATACGAACAGGTACGGTCACACCCTTCGGCGATCTTCAGGTAGGCGTAATGCCGGGGAGTCGTCAAGACGCGGTCGGCAGCCAATTCCCGGTGGTAGGATTTACCCAAATCGTTCAACAGTTCTTTCCAATTGAACTTTCCATAGAAACGGTCAACTTCCGGCAACTCATTCTCCAAGTCTTTTAAGAACCGTTCGGAAAGACATCCCATGACAAACAATTTACCGATCTTCCCTTTCTTCTTGGCCTCTCCCAGATCGAGTATCATATTAATCGACTCTTCCTGAGCATCTCCGATAAAACCGCAGGTATTCACAACAACGATTTCACCATTAATCTTATGGGGGTCATGTTCGACGGTATACCCGTTCGCCACGAACTGGCGCATAAGCTGCTCCGAATCCACCAGGTTCTTTGAACATCCCAGCGTTATAATATCTACCTTATTTTTCCTCATATATTATGGTACAACTCCCTTTATTCTCCGAAAAGGGAGTTTACAAATTCTTTTCTATTGAAAACCTGGAGATCCTCCATTCCTTCTCCCAAGCCGATGTACTTGACAGGGATACGGAAATGATCCGAAATACCGATCACGACGCCACCTTTGGCCGTTCCGTCCAATTTGGTAACCGCCAAAGCATTCACCTCGGTTGCAGCCGTAAACTGCTTGGCTTGTTCAAATGCGTTTTGTCCGGTAGAACCGTCCAATACCAACAAGACTTCGTGCGGTGCATCGGGAACCACTTTCTTCATCACATTCTTGATCTTGGTCAGCTCGTTCATCAGATTGATCTTGTTATGCAGGCGACCGGCGGTATCGATAATCACCACATCCGCCCCGTTCGCCTTTGCCGAACTCAACGTGTCAAATGCCACCGAAGCAGGGTCGGAACCCATCTTCTGCTTCACGATAGGCACTCCTACCCGTTCGCTCCAAATCACCAATTGCTCTACAGCTGCGGCGCGGAACGTATCGGCTGCTCCCAAATACACATTTTTACCGGCCTTCTTGAACTGATAAGCCAGTTTGCCGATCGTGGTCGTCTTGCCTACCCCGTTCACGCCTACGACCATGATGACATACGGCTTCTTGTCTTCCGGAACCGTAAACGACTCCAGGTCTTCCGTATGATTTTCTGTAAGCAGGGAAGCGATCTCTTCACGCAGGATCGCTGTCAGCTCACTGGTCGTCACATATTTGTCTCTGGCTACGCGGTCTTCGATACGGGATATGATTTTCAGTGTAGTATCTACTCCGACATCGGAAGTAATCAGTACTTCTTCCAGATTGTCCAGCACTTCGTCGTCCACCTTGCTTTTACCGGCAATGGCTCTGGTAATCTTAGAAAATACATTTTCTTTTGTCTTAGATAACCCCTTGTCCAGAGTTTCCTTTTTTTCCTTACTGAAAAAGCTAAAAATACCCATACCTTAATTATTGCTTAATTATTTCTTTTCTGAATGAGTGCGCTAAATTACTAAATAATTGACAATTGACAATTGACAATCGACAATTTTATTTGCACAACCTGATTTACAATCCAGACATTCCTCTTCTTTATTAATTGTCAATTGATTCAGTCCATTCTTCCCTTGTAATCTTCGTAGCCGAACTCCTTGTACATCACGAGCCGGTCCTCCTTGCTCCACAAAGCCAGGGATGGATGCGGGATTCCGTTGAACATGGTCGTTTTGACAATGGTATAATGGATCATATCTTCGAATATCAATTTATCACCCACTTTCAAGGGTTGCTCGAAAAACCAATCGCCCATATAGTCACCACTCAGACAGCTGTTTCCTCCGATACGATAAACAGGCTTTCCTTCTTCCGGCTCTATAGCCCCGCGAATCACCGGTTTATAGGGCATCTCCAGACAATCCGGCATATGGCAAGTGAAAGAGGCATCTATGATCGCGGTCTTGATACCATGATTCTCCACGATATCCACCACCGTCGTCAACAGAAATCCGGTTTGCCACGCAAATGCGCTTCCCGGCTCCATGATGATTTCGAGGTTCGGATATTTGGCCTTGAACGCCTGCAACAGCCCGATCAGATGTTCCGTATCATAGCCTTTTCGTGTCATCAGATGCCCGCCTCCCATATTCAACCATTTGATATGCGGCAGAAAACGGCCGAAACGCTTTTCCACTTCTCCCAACGTCTTTTCCAGATCATACGAACTCGATTCGCAAAGCGTATGAAAATGCAAACCCTCGACACCATCGGGCAACTGACCATCCAAAAGGTCGCTAACCACTCCCATCCGGGAGCCCGGAGCGCAAGGATTATACAAATCCGTTTCGACATCCGAATATTCAGGATTGATGCGCAGACCACACGATACCCGGTTTCCGTCCGCCTGCACCATCGGATAGAAACGTTCGAACTGCGTAAGCGAATTGAACGTCACATGACTGCTGTATCTTAAAATCTCCGGGAAATCCGCTTCCGTATATGCCGGCGAATAGGTATGTGCCCGACTACCCATCTCTTCAAAAGCCAGCCTGGCCTCAAACTTCGAACTTGCTGTCGAATACGGAATATATTCACGCACGATCGGAAACGCTTTCCACATCGCAAACGCCTTAAAAGCCAGGATTACATTAACTCCCGCCCTCTCCTTCACGCTCTTGATCAGTGACAAATTACGGCGGAGCAACTCTTCTTCCATCACATAACAGGGAGATGGTATCATATTGAAGTCTATCATCCGGTAAGTATTTTTCTTTGATTCTGTTGGGCAAAGATACACAATAAAAAGCGAAAAACAAGAACAGGGCTTATCGCCTCCCTTCTTCTTATCGTACTTTTTCCTAAAGATCCGTTAGTCCAAATCAAAACACACAGGCATGAAAATGAAATCCTCCACAACACCGGAAGCAAAAAGCCCTTTTTTCCTCATTAACAATTATTACCATAAGACACGTACCCTTATCTACTAAAATAAAGTAGATTTGCGAAAAGATAGTAATCTGAAATTCAAAAAAAACAACAAGACAATGGAAAGACTGACTGCACAAGAAGAAAGCGTGATGTTGTATATCTGGAAATTAGGATCATGTTTCATTCGTGACATACTGAACGAAATGCCCGATCCGAAACCGCCCTACACCAGCGTGGCATCGGTGGTCCGGAACCTTGAAAAAAAGAAGTACGTCACCCCGAAGAAATTCGGAACGATCACACTCTTTTCTCCACGTGTGAAAGAAGCGGAATACAAGCGTACTTTCATGTCGAATGTCGTACAAAATTATTTCACCGGTTCTTATAAAGAAATGGTTTCCTTCTTTGTCCGCGATCGTAAATTATCCAAAAGCGATTTGCAGGACTTGATGGATCAGATCGAAAAGGAAGAATAATCAATTATAAAGATATCAATATGATAACTCCGATACTAATCTATTTTCTAAAGGTAAATCTGGCGTTGGCATTTTTATATATCTGTTATCGCCTATTATTCCGTGACGATACGTTCTTCAGGTTACGCAGAGGGGTGTTATTGTCGATTTACCTGATCGCATTCCTTTACCCTTTACCGGATTTAAGCGGCTGGTTATCCACCCAGACAAGCGTAGCAGGTATAGTCGGCTACTATTCAGGGTTGCTACCTAAAGAAACAGTCCTGACAGCAAGCAATGAAATAGCCGCCTCCGACTGGAAAGAAGCCGGGCTCAAGGTTATGCAAGTTATCTGGCTGGCAGGAGCCGGCCTGTTGCTGTCCAGGTGTCTGGCGGAGCTGTTCACTGTTTCTCGTTTACACCGGAAATGTAGGAAAATCACTTTGAACGGCATCGAAGTTTGTATCCTTCCGGAAGCGGAAGCCTCCTACTCCTTTTTCGGCTGGATTTTCATTTCATCCGATCCGCATCAACGGGAAAGGCTTGATGACATTTTGATCCATGAACAAACACATGTCCGCCAATGGCATTCGATCGACATGATGGCTGGTGAAATCATCTGTATCGCCTGCTGGCTAAATCCGTTTGCCTGGTGGCTAAAGAAAGAGATCGGTATAAATCATGAATTTATCGCAGATGAACAAGTCATGCTTGCCGGATTCGACAAAAAAGAATACCAGTACCATCTGATCGGAGTAAAACATCCCAATACGGCTATTGCAAATTTATATAACAATTTCAGTGTCTTACCACTTAAAAAGAGAATTACTATGTTAAACAAAAAAAGAACGAACAACGCCAGAAAAATGAAATATCTGGCACTGGTTCCAATGGCCGCAGGCTTGCTATTGCTCAATAATATCGATGCGATGGCACGTGTTTTGAATGAAAAGGTAGCAGAGGTTATCCAACAGCCGACTGCTCTCGCCACCACTACTGTTTCCAAAATGGAAGCAGCCAATCCGCTTCCACCGGAAAAAGACAAGATTTATGACACATGTGATATCATGCCGGAATTTCCGGGCGGGCAAAATGCATTATTGCAGTTTCTTGCTAAAAACATAAAATATCCGACAGAAGCCCAGCAACAGGGAAAACAGGGAAAAGTAGTCGTCACATTCGTTATCGAAAAAGACGGAAGCATCACAAACGCCAAAGTGACACAGGCTTTATATCCCTCATTGGATGAAGAATCCTTACGGATTGTCAAGTCGATGCCCAAATGGACTCCGGGAAAGATGAAAGACGGAAAAGTCGTCCGCGTACAATATACCGTCCCGTTAACTTACCGATTGCAGTAGCCTGACAGTATTTCCCTTTTTGAGCAGGACACAAAAAAGGCATGCAATCTTCAAAAATGCTGCCAGGCGATATACGAAGATCACATGCCCCACGCTCCTCTCGAAAAGGGAGATGTTTTTATAAATTACCACGGCTTACCCGCAGAAGAGTAATAGAAAGAATGATACAAAAGTACTATTTTTTTCCTTTAAGGCCTACATGTTTCGCCTGATGGCGCCCCGGATCGAAATTCTTGCGGGAGCCATCGGGCCAGATGACTTCGGCTGTCGTTCCTTCGGGAACGGAAAGGGTGGCCTGTATCTTTTTACCTTTGCGTTTCAGCGACACCTCTATCTTGCCGAAATGCGTATCTACTGTAGCAGAGGCTTCGGTCAAAGTGCCCATTTGGGGACAAACCTTGAAGGAACGAAAACCTGGAGAGGTAGGTTCTATACCGCACACTTTCTGACTCAGCAACGTAAGAGGGCCACCACTCCATGCATGGTTGATCGTACCACCTCCGAAACCGTCCGGACCGATTCCCCATCCTTCGAACAAGGTCGTATATTCAGGATAATCCATCATTTTCGCATAGCGTTGCTTCATCCTCTCTAAAGCAAAGGCCGGTTCATTCATTTGGAACAAGGCTTCGAGCACATACTTTTCCATATAGGGACTGGCATGGCATTCCTTCTTCAGGACTTTTACCAGAGCAGGATATTTATCAGCGGAAGCTAAACCGGAAACGACAGCCATCGCCTGTGCACGGTCGTCCGTTTCTCCCTTATAGCCGGGAGAACGATATGCTGATCCTGTCCAAAACTTTGTGTCGAAGCATTTCCCTATACTGTACATCATACGGCCGATCTCATCGGCATCGGCTGTTTTTCCAAGTTGGAGGGCAAAAGCTTTCTCTGCTTTCAAGGCCAAATAATACCAGCAATTTACCAACACGCCCATATCGATGTTTTCTCCCCAGTCACCCCAGCTCCAATCGCCGTCACGCTCGATAACCAGGCCGCTCTTATCTACTTGCCATACTTCGTGCAGATAGTGGTGCATTCGGTCATAAATACCGGCGACAAAGCTACTGTCGCCACTATAATAATACTGGGTATAGAAACCGTACCAACCTACCGAAGCCAACATTTGCAATGGCAACTCTTTCCGCCAGTTACCAGCCGGGGCCGGAGCGAAAATCACACCGTCTTCGCGTTGCCAGTTCATCAGTTCGTAGATGCCTTTCAGCGCCAGTTTATGGCTAGAGGGAGAAAGGGCATAGAAAGCCTCGCCCAATTCGTTCACCTCGTCACCCCACCATTGCGCCCGTTCGCGGTCCGGACAGTCCATATAACTATCGCGCATCGTTATATATAAGGTGCGGGCCGAACGTTTCCAAAGTTCGTTCATGAACGGATCATTGCAACTGAAAGAACCTGTAAATTCGGTATCGTAACCGGTCTCCCGGAATTTCACATCCAGCACCTTCACGCCTTCCGGCAGGATATATTGCATCTCGTGACCGTTCATCCAGCCTAAACTCTCATATTCCTGCACGCCGTCGCGCGTGACATATTCAGCGCGGACGTTGTATTGAGAACCGCCCTCATAGTTGTCCGTCCGGATATGGATCACCTTGCCGGCAGGAGCTTCCACTTTCAGATAAGGAGTCACTTGGCTGTTATAAGGCAGGCGACAATAAAGCGTATCGCCGGCAGACGACCGGCGGACACTGACATACGGTTTCAAGCCATAGTCTTTCCATAGGGGTACTGGACGCTCGACCAATTTTCCTAAAGGGGCGATCCCGACAGACGAAATAATTTCAGCATTCGGCATCTTGCCTGTGTAGCCGGGCTGATTCCAGCCGGACATTTCCATCCTGGCATCGAAACGGATATTACTTTCCGGCAAACGATAATTCGGATAGGGCGCCTCAGTATCCTGATAGGCATCATATACGGTGCATTGCCAGCTCTTGTCGGAAACGATCTCGACACCAGGAGCGATAGCTTCAAACAGCAAGGCAGCCAGACCACTGTTCACATGGCTGAATCCGCTTTTACCGAAATGCCAGACCAGCACAGCAATCGTATTCTCGCCATTTTGCAAATAAGGAGCTATCTCTACCGGATCGTAGTAGGTGTCATACGGAGAAGGTCCCCGTTTAAGCCCGCCTTCAAAGACAACCAGGCGACCGTTTATCCACAACCAATATTTGCTATCGGCAGCGATGCGGGCGGTAAGAGTTTGCGGAACCTTGTCTATATGGACGATTTTACGGAAAGCCAACCAGGTGTTCGTCTTGCTCTGACAACGTTCCGTATTGATCCAATGGGCTTTCCAGCCGGATTCAGCCTGGCCGGAAGCGATACATCCGATTAACAGTAACAACAGAAAATAATGTTTCATGGTATTCTCGTTTAATAAGTTTTCACATGTGTACCAGACCCGACTGTTTCCGTCTTATCGCCGACACGGATATCCGCCGTACAGCCGGACGGGATCGTCACGGTAAGAGTAACTTTGCCTCCTTCCCGTTTCCATTCGCTCGAAATCAAGCCCCGTACAGAATGATACTCACCTTTCACCCAATCCATTCCTTCCACGAAATGAGGCGTAATCAGAATATGGCGGAAACCTGGTTCAACAGCATCGTAGTTGATACCAGCAAGCTGATTCATCATCCAAGCAGAGACATCTCCCATAAAGACATGATTCAGGGAGGCGTCGCGGAACTCAGGACTTAACGTCCAGGTTTCAGGCAACGTCGTATATCCCATCGTTTCCACCCAATAGCCCCAAGAGGGAGCTTCCGTCTTCGTAATCATCTTCATGGCATCCTCGACATAGCCGTAGCGGGTCAGCATGGCCGGAACAGACTTGCTTCCGAGCAGGCCGAAATCGAGGAAATGGTTGTTGGCACGCACGACCTCGCAAAGTTTATCGGCGACCAACTGCTCCTTACCTTCCGGTACGATTCCTAAATAGAGGGCAATCGCCTGTGCCGTCTGGGTTCCTTCAGCATAGACCCCCGTTTCGGGATTGAAGAACTTACGGTTGACCAAGGCCTTCAACTCGTCGGCTTTCTGCCGATAAGGGGCGGCATCTTTACCCAACAGTCCGGCGAAACGGGCCATCAAGGTGTAATCCAAATAATAATAAGCAGTAGAGGTATAAGTGTTATTGGTCGTAGACTTCCAGTACACCCAATCTCCTAAACCGAAGGTCTGGTAACCACCGTCCTTCTCTTTTGCTTTCAAATAATCCAAATAGCGCAACATCGTAGGATACAGGTTCTCGATACTGCGTGTCTCACCATAATAATTATACAAAGCATTCGGGATGATAAACATGGCAGCATCCCATACCGGGCCGGGCCATTCACCATATCCCCAGCCGCTGGAGGGGATAATACCGGAGATCTCACCGGCTTCGCGCTGGTTATCAATGAAGTCGTTCATCCATTTCTCATACAAGGTGATGGCGTCGAAACCTAACAGGCCGAGGTCGATTGCTACATGTGCATCGGCCGTCCAGCCGTTCTTTTCACGCTGCGGGCAATCGGTCGGAATACTGTGCAGGTTGCTACGATAGGCTTCCATTGTCGCCTTCCATATCTTGTTCAACAACGGATCGGAGCAGGAGAAGGAGCCTACGGGCTCTACCGCTGTGTGCATGAACAGTCCGGTCAGACTCTCTTTTGTCAGGACTACGGGAGCCGAACTTTCAACTTCCACATGCTGGAAACCATGATAGGCGAATGAAGGCATAAAGATTTCCTCTTCACCTGTTCCTTTCAGTGTGAACACATCCATCTGGAAAACCTCTCCCGGTTTCACAGGATGATAATAGACATCTATATTTCCCTGTTCCAGACGACCGTCTGTTTTCAGCAACTCTCCATGCTTCAAAGTGATCCGCGTACCGGGAGCACCTTTCACCTTTAATCGGGACAGACCGGCAAAATTCTTTTCGAATGAAAATACATAAAGTTTATCGCTGAACTTCTTCATCGAGACAGGCTGCAATTCTTCCGTAATCCGGATACCCGGCATCTGCTGGGCGGCCAATAAGGGAGCCGGAGCTTCCGTAACTTGTACCGGATCCCACTTGCTGTCATCGAACCCTTCCGCGTTCCAACCATTTTCTTCCAACGTGGCATCGTATTTGTCACCGCTGTAGATGTTGTTATAGGTATAGGGACCGGTCGCGGTATGCCAACTTTCATCGGTGGCGATGACTTCAGTCGTACCATCGGTATAGCGTAGGCGCAATTCACAGAGCATCCGGGGACGGTTACGCCAACGGGCAGTCTCGAAATTCCAGACAGCTTTGGATTGTACATTGTGCCAGCCGTTACCCAAAACGGTAGCGATAGCGTTGCCACCCGGTTTTAAAAGAGAGGTTACATCATGTGTCACATATAGGATACGTTTGTCGAAATGCGTATAGCCCGGATCAAGATAGTTCTCTCCTACCCGCTTACCGTTGATAAACAAATCGTAATAACCAGCGGCAGCCACATACACGCGGGCTTCTTCAATCTCTTTTCCCAATGTAAAAGCTTTGCGGAACATGGGGGCCGGCTCGAACTCCTTATCGTGACTGTCAGTTATCCATTTTCCCGACCAGTCGGACGACTTGAATTTGGCAGTCTCGAAAGTAGCCGTTTCCGAAGTCTCGCAAATGTCTCCATCCTGATCCCATACCGTCACATTCCAATAGTAACGGGTATGCGGTTCCAATGTCATATTATCGGTATACGGTTGCAGGTTATCCGGCGAGGTCCCGATACGGATTTCCGAACGGGAAGCCAAAAAGTTCTTCTCACTTCCTTTGTATTCCCAAGTGAAACGGGGACTTTTCGTATCCAAACCGATCGGTTCGCGCAGGTATTCTGTTCGCAGGTTCACCGGAACCGTAAGCTCGTTTTTACCTTTGCAACCCATCAGCGAGAAGAAGGCAAGTGAGCAGATCAACAGCGTGTTTTTTTTTACCATATCTTTATCTGATTTGATTATCGTACAACTTTTACTTCGGATGGAGCATCGATCCGACTCCGTACTTCCCCGTCAGCGCCTTTTTCGTGACGGATAGTGATCACACCGTAAGGAGTCGGGAACGTTCCTTCCACCCACTCCAAGTCACCTAAATGCGGTGTGATCCGGACAACGCGGCAACCCGGCTCCACAACCTGAACACCCAACACATATTCACTCAGCCAGGAAGTCGGACCAGAAGCCCAACCGTGACAAAGGCTATGGCGAAAACCTTTATAACAATAAGCCCCGTAATCGCCATGAATATCTTTCTTGCCTACCGGAACCAATTCATCGATGCGAGAAGCGCCGGGCAACCAGTCTAAGTTGAAATCTTCCCAAAAAGTAGTTGCACCCAAATCGAGCATCGCACCCCAGAATTGGCGTATCACGTCGATCGCCCCTTGATAATTGCCGGCAGCAGCCATCGCTCGAAGCATATAATAACCATAAAAAGTAGAGAATCCATGCCCTCCATTAACTGCGAGATATCTCCGATCGGCCTCTTCCGGCTTCATCAGTCCGGCCAACGCCAACAGGGAAGCTGCCTGTTTCGATCCAGGAGCATCCGGAGCAACACCTGACTTCAGGAAAGGTTTTATCACCTTCGAAGCGGCCTTGGTCATCCTGTTTCCTACAGCCTCGCATTCTGCCGCCAACGCATCTTCGCCCAACACCTTACAAAGTTCGTTTCCGGCTTTCATCGCCTGTAGCATCAAGGCTTGCAAGCCGGCATCGATGGCAACCGGATTTTCACTGGACGGCCAATCGAGGAAACGTCCTCCTCCGTCGAGCTTCTCGACGCCGTCGTCACCGACTTTGGAGATCAAAAGACGGAGCAAACCGGTCAAATAGTCTTTCTGTTCCTTCAAGTAAGCCAAGTCCCCCTGATAGTAATACCAGTCGCGCTGGATCAGCAACCACCAGATGGAGTAACTGCACATCCCGTTCATCCAGCCAGGCAACGGCGTTGCATCGCGGATAAAATCAAGGCTTTTCGGTATCACCTCGTTATATCCGAAAACAGTGTTGACCGTCATCACTTCCGGATGCAAATCACCAATCCAGACCAAACGGTCACGTTTGATGCCGTCCCAAATATACTCCTGCATATTCAAATGTACCGTATAAGCACCAGTCTGCCAAATCCGGTTCAGCCGTTCGTCGTTGCAACGAAATGAGCCTTTATATGGGATGTCCCGAAAAACGGAAATGGCACGTATTTCTTTAATATGCAATTCGACGGAATCGTCCAAAAGATCAATCCGAGCAAACCGAAACCCGGAATTACCCACTTCCATAACCCCCAACCAGGGTAGGCGAATAGTAAAATCGCGCATGGCATGATCGTTGGAAGCACCGTTCACCCCATCTATATCGCACATGGCTTCACTTACCGACTCACCCAAACGGATCCGGACGGCGACTGGTTCGTGCGAAGCCGGCATGCCGGTTACTATTTGCAAGCCGCCTTGCAGTTCTTTTCCAAAATCAAGAAGGATGGCAGGATGCTGCCGGTCGGTGCTCGAAAGCTTACAGATGTTATGATTCACAAGATTGGATTGTCCGTTTCCAGAAAGAAGCAAATGGTTTGCACCCTGTATCAACTGGCTTTCCTGTTGCCAGACAATGCGTGCGGGAGGTAGATATTCGCGTACACGACTATCGCGCTGCCGGGCGGACAATGATACGGCAAAGAATAGAGATATAAGAATAAATAATGTTTTCATGGTATATGGTATTTATATGAATGATGATTTACCGGTGTAGTGACAAACAAAGCTATACCTCGTTGCTATAAACACACCTATAAATCATCATTTACGATCGTAACCTATCACAAACCGAAGGCCGGAACCAAATCATCCAACTGCTTATCAGTCATGCCGGCGGGTTCGTATCCTGCCATGCGTGCGCTGAAATAGATTTGGGCGGACTTGCTTAGCGTGTCGATTGCGTCAAAACATTCGATCAGGTCTTCACCGACTGCCAAAATACCATGTTTTTCCCAGAATACGACATCGTGCTTTTCCAATTGTTTAATGGTTGCACGTGCTAAATCCAGTGTCCCAGGTATTTCATAGGGAACAATACCGACTCCTTTCGGGACAATGATACGACATTCGGGAATCATGCTCCACAACGTACGGGTGATGACATCCGAATCCAAGAACGGTTTACAATGCGTCATGCCGATCAGGTCGGTCGGGTGCGTATGCAAAACGACTCTGTTATCACGGCCCAGGCCACGCAGATAATTATGCATCATCAAGTGCGAAGGCAACTCGGAAGTAGGCAAAATCAATTGTTCAGCAATAATATCATAACTTTTTCCATCCCCGGCGATACGGATCAGGGAACCGTTGGCCAACGGTTCCTGTGCTACATAACGCATCCGCTTTCCTGTACCGGTGACATAGAAAATATGTCCGGCAAGAGCGGTCATCGCTTCTTGTAAAGGGATAGCCGGTCCCAGTGCGGGAAGTGCTTTTTCGACATCGTTCATCAAGTCGGTCAGGTTTACGGAAATGTTACCACCGTTACGTTCCGCCCATCCTTTTGTCCAAAGATAGCCGGCCACTTCAGCGATACGGCCAATCTCGGCCATCAATTTTTCATTGTTTCTGATTGTTTTCATTTTACTTATATATCTTTTTTATGAGGGACACGCCCCCAGCTCAAAATTGTTCTTCACCCGGCAAAAAACAGACAAGCACGGGAGCTTAATTTCATACCTATGGAAATTAAGTTCCATACCTATCGAACTAACGTCCCATGCCTATCCATTTCCAATCCGATCATTATCTTAAATCAAATTAGGCAGCAAAAGTGAGAATATCAGGAGACACATGCCGCAAACCAAAACGACGATCGTCTGCCGGCTCACCCCTTTCCACTCTTTCAAGATAATGCCCCACACATTGCTGAAGATCACATTCAGCGACATCAAGATGCTCCATGAAAAGGCCAGCATCACCGGAGATTCGGCAAAATAGCTCTTTCCCATTCCCAGCCCGAAGAATTGCGAATACCACAAAACACCTGCCAGCGCACAAAATAAGACATTATTCAGCAAAGTACCGCCTGATACGGAGAAATAATCTCTCCCCGTCTTGTTCCTTACATTCTGGAAAAGGCAATAAGAGGCGTTCGTGATAAAACCCCCGATCGTCACCAACAGGATGACCGGATTCAGTGCGAACAATTCGCTTGCGCCGGACTGTTTCGCCTTCTCAAGGATCGGAGCGCCGGATTCCAGGCCCAGATTGAAGCAGGCACTCATCACACCGGCCAAAAGAGCGACAAGCAAACCTTTCGTCAACGCGAAATCCTTTACAGCCGCTTTCTTTTCCTCCTCGGTCATATTACGGGCGCGAAGACTTCCGGCATACCCGATCACGGCGATACCGGCAAGCGTGATACACACACCGATCAGCAAGACCAGGCCATCGCCATGAAACAAATCCGTTCCGCCAAAAACTGCCGGGAAAAGCGTCCCGAAACCGGCACACGTTCCAAGCGCGATGCTCTGGCCGAGCGCAACCCCCAAATAACGCATGCTCAACCCGAAGGTCAACCCGCCGATCCCCCACAGGATTCCGTAGATAACGGCCCCCGCAGCTCCGCCGGCACTCCACAGTTCCAAGAGGCTGCTCCCATTGGAAATGGCAAGCTGCGCTCCTAAGAATGGGAAGACGAGCCAGGCAAAAATGCCTTGCACCAACCAAAAACTTTCCCAGCTCCAATCCTTGACTTTGTTGATCGGAACGTAGGAACTGCTCTGCCCGAAACTACCGATTGCGATTATGATCAATCCGATGATTATTTCCATATATGTTATTTTTAGAGGGCGAACCTGTGTGTTCGCCCCTAAGGTTAACGTTTACTTGTTACTTCCGCTTCGTATTTTTCTATCTCGGCGATATAATCCTCACCTACCGGAACGTCGTTTTGCAGGCAGAACATATCCCAGACGGCTGTCCACGGAAGGCTCTTCATTTCCTCCTGCAGAGCTAAACGCTGGAAATATTTGCCTTCGGCTTCGTACTGCTGCAAAGTTGCCGACGGTTCGAGAAGGGCTTGCATAAAGGCCTTCTGCGTTGCACGGCAACCGATCACGTACGCCCCGATACGGTTGATCGTCGCATCGAAGTAGTCCAAGCCGATATGCACACGGTCCAATGCCTTGCAACGGATGATTTCGCGTGCCAGATCGAGCAAGTCGTCGCTCAAGATCACCACATGGTCGCTGTCCCAACGAATCGGACGGCTCACGTGCAACATGATCTCCGGTGTAAAAAGAAGCAGGGCCGAAACCTTGTCGGCGATACTTTCCGTCAGATGGAAATGGCCCGTGTCGAGCGTCACAATCTTATTCTTCTTCGCACCGTAGCCCAAGTAAAAATCATAGGAACCGACCGTATAACTTTCCAGACCGATGCCGAACAGTTTTGCCTCGATACAATCCTTCATGTTCTTATATTCAGTTGCAAAAATCTCGTCGAGCGACTGTTCCAGTATCTGACGATATTTGAGACGGCTGGCGGGAACTTCTTTACTGCCGTCGTGAATCCACAGGTTCATAATACAGGGATCGTCCTGGTATTTGCCCATCTCCTCGCTGATCCAGCGGCAGCGTTTCGTATGTTCGATCCAGAAATTGCGGATCGCATCGTCGGGATTCGCCAACGTCAGGTCGCCGCTCTTCGGATGCGAAAAAGAAGTGCTGTTGAAATCCAGCTTCATCCCGTTCTCTTTCGCCCACTGCATCCAGCTCTCAAAATGAGCAGGTTCCACTTCGTCACGGTCGACCTTCCTGCCCTGGAAGTCGCCATATATTTCATGCAGGTTCAAGCGGTGTTTACCAGCGATCAGAGAAGCCGCTTTCAAGACATCGGCACGCACTTCGTCGATCGTGCGGGCACGTCCCGGATAGTTGCCTGTCACCTGGATTCCGCCCGTCAGCGAACCGCCCTGGTTCTCGAAACCGCTCACATCGTCCGCCTGCCAGCAATGCATCGAAAGAGATATCTTCTGCAATTTGTCCATTGCCTCCCTTGCATCCACACCGACAGCTGCATAGCGTTCAACAGCTGCCTCATACGCTTGTCTGATAATGTTTTCTTTTGTCATGGTCTTATTTTTTTGAGGTTACAGATTTATATTTCCTAAAAGCCTCTTCCCACTCTCCACTACCTTCCGGCAGAAAGACAGCCGGCGAAAGGAAAGAGTTGATCAAACGGCGCATCTCCCAACGGTCGGCTACCAATCCCGCCGCCCTCGCCTGCACCATGCAGTTGCCGATTGCCGTCGCCTCCGAAGGCCCTGCCACAACCGGCATGTTTATTACATTTGCCGTAAATTGGTTGAGAAGATTATTCATCGAGCCTCCCCCGATCACATGCAATTTGCGGATCGGGAAAGGAGCTATTTCGGATAATAGTGCCAGCACCTCCTTGTACCGGAATGCCAGGCTTTCGAAGATACAACGGATAAACTCGTCGTCCTCGACCGGTTCGGGCTGCCCCGTCTCGCGGCAATAAGCCTTGATTGCCTCCGTCATGCTCGGCGGATTGGCAAAACGCGGATCGTCGGGATTCACAAAACGACGGAAAGGCGTCGCCCGTTCCGCCATCTTGACTATCGCCGGATAGGAATAGTCGCGCCCGGCCTTCTCCCACTCTTTCCGGCACTGTTCGAGCAACCACATCCCGGTAATATTTTTCAGGAAACGGGTCGTCCCGTCTATACCGCCTTCGTTCGTAAAGTTATGCAGGAAGGATTCTTCCGAGATAATCGGTTCTTCCGTTTCGATCCCCATAAGGCTCCATGTGCCGCTGCTAAGATAGGCAAACTCCCGATCCGCCGCCGGAACAGCCGCGACAGCCGAAGCCGTGTCGTGGCCGGCAACTGCTATGACAGGCACTTTGCCGATTCCCGTTTCCCGTGCAAGCGCATCGGTCAGCTCCCCGACAAAAGTTCCCGGCATCACTACCGGACGCATAATGGACGGAGCTACCCCTGCCGCTTCCAACAAGGACGCCTCGAACTCTTTCGTCACCGGATTCAGCAATCCGGAGGTGGAAGCATCCGTATATTCACAAACCTTTTTACCCGTCAACAGGTAAGAAAGCAGATCGGGCATAAACAGTATCTCTTCGGCAGCCTCCAACGGCCCGAAACCTTCCTTTTTAGCCCTAAATAACTGGAAAACACTATTAAAATTCATGATCTGTATACCGGTAAGCCGGTAGACTTCCGACCGGGGAACACGCTGGAAATATTCTTCCGGCGCACCGTCCGTATAAGGATCGCGATACGCACGCGGTAGCCCCAACAGTGTGCCGTCTTCCGCCAGATACCCGAAATCCACCCCCCAGGTATCGATCCCGATAGAGTCCGGGAGCAGGTTCCGGCGTGCACAAATCGTAAGGCTTTCTTTCAAGGCATCATATAACCGGTATATGTCCCAATAATATTTCCCATGCAACTCCATGATCGCATTCGGGAAACGGTGAAGTTCCTGCATTTCAAATTTGTCACCAACCAAAGTGCCTAACACGGCACGTCCACTGGTCGCTCCTATATCAAAGGCTAAAAAGTTATATTTCTTCATGGTACAACAAAGTTGTTTGTTTTATGATTGCAAAAGTAAACGGTAAATTACTATCTTTGCTTTTGAAAATGATTTTAAACCTTTCAAATCTGACAGAGGAGATGGAGAAACGACTAAGCGATCAATTGAGATATCTGACGATAAGTGCGATAGACGAAGAGTGGGGAATTGTCGTCACGACCGTCGGCTACCAGTTTATTCCCCCGAAAGGGAACTATCCTCTTTCGAAGCATCCGGACAATTATAACTTCAAGCCGCAGACCGGACGAATCCTGAACGAATACCAGCTGGTCTATATTACGAAGGGAAGCGGTTACTTCTCTTCGCAATCCTGCAAGATGCAAAAGATAAACGCCGGCACGATGATCCTGCTTTTTCCGGGAGAATGGCACAGCTACTATCCCGACAGCGAGACAGGCTGGGACGAATACTGGGTCGGTTTCCGCGGTGTCCACATCGACCGGCGCGTGGAAAAACGCTTTTTTACCCGCGAGGAACCGTTACAGCACATCGGGCTCAGTGCGACGATCGTCGGACTATATGAAGACATACTGAAATTCGCCTCTCAGGAAAAGACGGGCTACCAGGAGATGATTTCGAGTATCGTCCTTCATATATTGGGTACGGTCTATTATAAAAGAAGAAACAACTCCTTCACGAATACCTACGTTGTGGATAAGATCAACGAAGCCCGCATCCTGATGAAAGAGCAGGTGGAAAACCCGCTGACACCGGAAGAAATAGCTTCCCGCCTGGGGCTCGGCTACTCCTGGTTCCGCCGTATGTTCAAAGAATATACAGGCGTATCGCCCGCCCAATATCAATTGCAGCAAAAACTCCTGAAGGCAAAGGAACTGCTTACCAGCAGCAGCATGAATATCTCGGAAATAGCCTACAGTCTCAAATTCGAGAATGCCGGACAGTTCTCCACCTTCTTCAAGAAGAAAGAGGGCGTGACACCGTCGGAGTTTCGTGAACGGGCGCACTGAGGAATTAAAAATTAAAAATTAAGAATTAAGGGGTGAGTTGGAAGGTGATTTTTTTGTTCATCATATAGTTGACTGCACCATAGATAAACAATCCTAAGAACTGGGCGAGATATTCGTTCAGGTCAAAGATTTCCACCATGATAAGCAAAGCGAGGAATTGGGAACAATAAGCACATCCGAAAGCGATCAGAAAAAGGGGAATCTCACGGCGAAACTTACCGGTGCGGGATGAAAATATCCAATATTTGCTCCAGAAGAAATTATTGATCTGCGCAATCACATAAGCGGTGATATTGGTAGCGATATAGTTACAACCAAGCTTGTCCATCATCAGCCAGACAATCAAGACCGTAATTAACGCATTCAGCGTACCGACCAGTATAAACCGCATCACGCGCACCATATTTTTAGATTGTATGACCAAGTGTATTTCTTGCTGTTTTGTTCTTTGATATCTGAAATTCCGGTACAAATATACAGGATAATATGCAAATATCCATGCAAAAAGTCACAAAGTATGGCGAACAACCCGTATCTTTACCCCATGAAATATTTATTGTTTTACATAATCAGTCTGTTATCTCTCACCGCCTGCATCCACGAGGAATTGCCGCCTGAGGGTGGCTTTGCTTTGGAGGAAGGCGACCCGTTACCCGAATTCAGCATTTCCAATCCGGATGGAACGGTATCGAAAAAAGACTTGGAAAATAAATTTGCCTTGATTATTTTCTTCAGTACGACCTGTTCCGACTGCCAGAAGGCCTTCCCGGATATTTCCACTTTATATCATACATACAAAGACGATCCCTCCGTCTGTGTGCTTCTGATCGCACGTGGAGAAACCGAAGAGCAGGTAGCGGCCTATTTCCGGGAACATCAGTACAATATGAAGTTTTTCGCCGATCCGGACCTGAACGTCTACTCCCTCTTTGCCGACAACACCATACCCCGCGTATTCCTTGCCGACAAGGACGGTACGATTATCCTGACGCAAACGGAAAAAGTAGATGCGGGATTACTGATATCGGGCGGAGTAGAACCCCACCCCTACAAGCCTGAAAAATCTTAACATTTAATGCTCAACTGACGTAATACATCACGAATCTTTTCGAATGTGGTGATACGGGTCGGAACCAAAGGCAAGCGTAATTTATTTTCAATAAAGCCCATCGCATTCAGCATGCTCTTCGCTCCCGCCGGATTACCGTCGATAAACAGCAAACTGAACAGCTCCGTAAAACTATGGTGGATCGTGCGGGCGCTATCGTAGTCACCAGCCAATGCCAGACGCACCATACGGCTGAACTCACGCGGGAAAGCATTGCCGATTACGGAAATCACGCCGACAGCTCCCAACGTAATAAGCGGGAAGGTGATACCGTCGTCTCCTGAAATCACATTGAAGTTCGCCGGTTTGTTCTTGATGATATCGTCCATCTGGGTGATATTGCCGGAAGCCTCCTTGACTGCAATCACGTTCTTGAACTCACGGGCGATACGCAGCGTAGTCTCGGCCGTCATATTCACACCGGTACGTCCCGGAACGTTATACAGGACTATCGGTAACGTAGTCGCCTCCGCAATCGCTTTATAATGCTGATAGATTCCCTCCTGGGATGGTTTGTTATAATAAGGTACGACAGACAGGATCGCATCTATACCGTCAAAATTATCGTTTTTCAACTTCTCGACAACCGAACGCGTACAGTTTCCGCCAACCCCCAACACGATAGGAATGCGTCCGTTTACCTTCGTCACGACCAAATTGATTATATCCTTCTTTTCTTCTTCCGTGAGTGTAGGGGTTTCAGCGGTGGTACCTAACACAACCAGATAATCGGTTCCATTCTGCAACTGATAATCTACGAGCCGGGCCAACGCCTCATAGTCTACACTTTCATCTTCTTTAAAGGGAGTGATCAACGCCACACCCATTCCTTTTAAATTTATGTCTGCCATGATAATAATTGTCAATTGTCAACGGTGCTGCAAAAATAAGGAATTTATATCATTTTGAGCGTATCGCCTGCAAATAAAATAATATATGTTCGAATAAATGCTTGATATCTTCACGCTCTGTTACCGATATGGACAAATCATACAAATCTATATCGGCATGCTTCACTCCCACCTTGAATCTGCAAGGATGCTGTAGCATAAGATATTGCATCGGGTAGCAATCGGGGCGCGTAAGATCGATCAGGATATCCGCCTTGACCGTCTTGAACCGTTCCAGGACGACATCGGAAGGAACCTGCCAGACGTTCACATCCTTCTTGGCATGGACCGGGATGCACGAGGCATCTGCCTCCGGATCGCCGGTTACATAGACACAGGCCTGCACCTTCTTGTTCTTCTTACGCAGGACGTCCAGACAAGGCTCGACAAGCTCGCGATCGTTTGCCTGATAAAGGACCAGGATATGGCCTGCGTCTTCCAGCGCACAAAACTCATGCTTGCGGCCGGCAGCCCCGGAAGCTAAAGACTGCACTTTCTTTTTAATAAAATAATTCGTCAGTCTCATTCCGCTATCATATTTAAGAATTCGTCTTCGTTTATAATCTTCACACCCAACTTGGCCGCCTTTTCGAGCTTGGCCGGTCCCATATTATCTCCCGCCAGGATATAATCGGTCTTGCCGGACACTGAGCCACTGTTCTTCCCGCCATGCTGCTCGATCATGGCCTTGTACTCGTCACGGGAATGCTTGGCGAATGTCCCGCTGATAACGATGCTCAAGCCTTTCAGCTTCTCGGAACGGTTGGCCAGCTTTTCTTCGGCCACGGACATCTGCAACCCGTATTCCTTCAAACGGTTCACCAACGTCCTGTTACGCTCGTCGGCAAAGTAAGCGATGATACTTCGGGCGATCCGCTCACCGATCTCGTCCACGGCAGTCAAGTCTTCGAAAGAAGCCTGTTCCAACTGCTCCATCGAATGGAAAGCGGATACCAGGCGTTTTGCCACCGTTTCACCCACAAAACGAATCCCCAATCCATAAAGTACCCGTTCGAAGGGAACCTGTTTGGATTCTTCGAGGCTCGCCATCAGGTTACGGGCGCTCTTGTCAGCCCAACGTTCCAAGCGCAGCAGATCGGCTATTTCCAACGTATAGAGATCGGCCGTGTCCTTGATATAGCCGGCTTCGTACAAATCTTCGACTGTCTCCGGCCCCATATTGATGTTCATGGCCCTCCGGGTGACGAAATGCTCGATCTTCCCCTTGATCTGGGGAGGACAGCCGGCTTCGTTCGGACAATAGTGAGCCGCTTCTCCTTCAGGACGCATCAACGGTGTCCCGCATTCGGGACAAGAACGGATGAAACGGACCTTATCGCCCACCAGCAAACCGCGGGCTTCGACATCGACACCGACAATCTTCGGGATGATCTCGCCGCCTTTCTCCACAAACACCTTGTCACCCAAATGCAGGTCGAGTCCTTCGATAATATCCGCATTGTGAAGGGAAGCACGCTTTACAGTCGTTCCGGCCAGCAATACCGGCTCCAGATTGGCAACCGGAGTGACGGCTCCTGTCCGCCCGACCTGGAAAGACACGGAGTTAAGGCGCGTCACGGCACGTTCGGCCTGGAACTTGTAGGCAATCGCCCAACGTGGGCTTTTGGCCGTGAATCCCAAATTGCGTTGTTGGCGCAATGAATTCACTTTCAAAACGATCCCGTCTGTTGCAACCGGCAGGTTCTTGCGTTCGACATCCCAATAGGCGATATAATCGTATATATCCTCCAAGCTGTTGCATACGCGGATCACATTCGGGATCTTGAACCCCCATGAACGGGCCGCCTCCAAATTATCGAAATGCGTTTCCGCCGGCAGCTCCTCTCCCAACAAATAATAGAAATAGGCATCCAGCTTACGAGCCGCCACGACAGCCGGGTTCTGTTGCTTCAGCGTACCCGAAGCAGCATTGCGCGGATTGGCAAAAAGAGGCTCCTCCTGTTCTTCACGTTCCTTGTTCAAGCGGTCGAACTCGGCCCAGGGAAGCAAGATCTCCCCCCTTATCTCAAATGTTGCCGGGTATCGGTCGCCCATCAGTTTCAAAGGGACCGAACGGATTGTCTTCACGTTGGCCGTCACATCGTCGCCACGTGTCCCGTCGCCACGCGTCACGGCTCGGACCAGACGTCCGTCCTCGTATGTCAGGGAAATGGAAGTTCCGTCATATTTCAACTCGGCAACAATCTCGAAAGGCTCGTTCAGGTCACGGGCTATGCGCTCGTAAAAATCCTTCACTTCATCTTCCGAATAGGTATTGCCCAACGAAAGCATCGGATATTTATGCACTACTTGTTCAAACTCTTTGGAAAGGTCACTCCCCACCCGCTGGGTCGGCGAATGAGGATCGGCATATTCGGGATGCGCCTCTTCAAGGACCTGTAACTCCTTCATCATCTCATCGAACTCACGGTCCGATATCGTCGGTGCCGAGAGCACATAATAATTGTAATTATGTTGCTCCAGCGCTTCGCGAAGTGCTTTTATTTTATCTTTTACCACCATTTTTTCAGTTGAAAGGTGAAAGTTGAAAGGTGAAAGTTAAAAAGAAAAATTCATCACTTTCAACTTTCACCTTTCAACTTTCAACTAATATATTAGTTCTACATTATCAATCCACATCGTATTGCCCGGTGAGCCGATATAGGCTCCGCCGTGGCTGGAAGTAAACTGCAGGACGATATGAGTCGGCAATTCACCTTCCGCCGCCCAGCCCACTTCCTGAATAGGGACGCTTTTACCCTGGCTGTTCAAGGCATAACGCTCTTCCACCTGAATCCGCATATAAGGCTTATACTCCGGATGCTTCGTAATATCGCCGTACAAGATAGGGTAGGTCGCATCGTTCACCCAACCGTTGCTGGATTCCGTATAACGCTGCACCATTGTCCCGACACGTTTGGAATAAATATTTCCATCTTTATCTTCCCAACGTTTCTGGAGCAAAAGAATGGCTGCGATCGAATCCTGTCCGGCAACGGTCGTCTTGCGGCTGAAGCCGGTACTGCGGATACGGTCCTTTTCCGGAGCCAGCTTCACCTTATAGTCAAAACGCAAAGCCTTTGGCTTCTTGGTAAACGCCACTCCGCTGTTCAACATGGCCTGCGGGTTCTTGGTCCCCTTGATCGGTTCGTGCACCGTTCCGAGGAAAACAGAACCGGCGGCTACCACTTCGATATCGACCAAGCCGAAAACCTTCACACTTTCCATGCGTGTCTCCAGACGTGCACACCAACCGTCATCACGTCTTTCAGGGAAGACAGATGTATTCGTCTTCACCACACCTGCCACCTTCGCCATCACGTTGGAGTTCGCCCACGGCGAACCGCCTCGGTTCGTATAGGCTGTATTGCCGATGATCGTATCTGTCGGCCCCAGCTCGTAAAGATGCTTCGTATTTCCTCCGATAATGCCGGATTCATGTATCTCGCGAACGACCCAATGATCCATATCTCCAAAACTGAACGGCACTACGTGCTCTTGGGAACTGACAATTGACAATTGACAATTGACAATTCCCAAGAGAAAGAGGAATTTTGCTTTCTGTTTCATTTCAAATTCTGTTTTTTCTAAAATCCCTAAGTCGGCAAAGCCGGCAGAGCCGACAATTGTCAATTATAAAGAATATCCCCACTCCTTGAGAGCCATTCCCCAATTTTCTTCCACAAGCCGTACCGTGCGGTCGTCATACTTGTATTGGTTCTTCTTATAGCCCTTCTTTTTCCCGAGGTATTTCTCGATTTCAGCTTTAGACTCTTCAAAGCCGGGGAGGTTTAATTTCTTGTATATATCCTCTGTCATGGCGAAAGCATCCTGTTCGAAATCCTCAAACTTCACCTCTACCAGGTTTCCTTCGGGTATCAGATGCTTTTGTTCTTCATATTTATAGAACAAACGGCGGTATACTTCGATAAAATTGCTTTCGATCTGCTCGTTGGAGATGTCCTGCAAGCGGAGCGGCTGGATCGTATTGGTAAAGAAGCTGCGCGTGCTCTCGAACACCGTATACGGATTTCGTTTCAGATAGATAAATTTAGCATTCGGGAACATTTCCACCAAGGTCTTCACACGTCCCGTATGAGGCGGATTCTTGCTCAAGAACTGACTTCCTTTCGTATTCCAGAGGGAAATCTTGATCAGTTTGAGGAACGTTTCCTTAAACACTTCCCGCTCGTGTTCGCTGATATTGTCGAAAAGCAGATAACGGTCGCAATATTCGAGCATATGCTTCGGGAAGAACCAGAAATTATAATACGTGTAAGGCATCATATTTGCCAAGGCAAATTCCTCTTCCTGGGGAAGATCCACCTTCAACTCCATATTATCGGTCGGACGCTTGTCAGGCATCAAGAACGCCATGTTCTTCTTGAAGAAAGGCTGTCCCCAAAGCATCAGGTTCGGAAATACGGTCTGATAGGTCGTATTGTAGCCGAAATGCTTGTCACACGAGAAGACATTGTGCATGAATGTCGTCCCGCTACGCCAATGTCCGAGAATGAACACCGGGTCCATCTCCAACGGCTTGTCCGCAATCTTACGGTAACGCGCATCTTCGAAGGGTTGCAACAGGCTGAGCAGACGGCAAACGGATTTAGTCAGGAAATATTTATTACGAAATCCTTTGTCGATCGTTTTATTGGCTGTCACAGCCTTGAACGTTTTCCAGTCAGCACCCACTAAAGTATTGATCGGTAGTTTGTCAAATTCCAGTAATCCCATACCTTATTTATTTTCTGTTATACACTTGACGGAAACCCCTTGCCGTTCGAGCTCTTTACAAACGGAACGGATAGCTTCGTAGTGCTCGGGGCCGATACCCAATTCCGGAAGATTCAGTACTGCCAACGCGTCTTCCGTCACCATGTCGCGAGCATCTACCCGGTCGATAATCATACCGACAGCCGATGTATTGTTCGTGATCGGGTCGATCAGGATAAAAGCGCCTGTCTGTTTGTTCTTCTGATACGGATCGAAGAACAGTTCCTTTCCGGTCGTGAAGACGACACGGGCGATCTCGTTCAGCTTCATCGGCAAATCGTCAGTTGTCAGTTTTCCATTGTCAACCGACAACTGTTCCATCGTATTGACATTCACTTTATAACGGATGCTGTCCACACGGGCGCGTGTAAGATTGGTCGTATGCTTGATATAAAACTGCTTGCTTGCGTCCATCGGTTCTTCGTCCATCCACACCAGCATAGCCTCGAAGTTACGGTCCGCAATCGGCAGGTTATCCGGATGGACGAGCATCTCACCGCGTGAAACATCGATCTCGTCTTCCAGCGTGATGGTGACGCACTGGGGAGGGAATGCATAATCCAGCTCTCCGTCGTATGTCACGATACTTTTCACTTTGGATGTTTTCCCGGAAGGCAAAGCCATCACCGTATCGCCTTTGCGAACGATGCCGCTGGCCACTTTCCCGCAGAAGCCACGGAAGTCCAGGTTCGGACGCAGGACATATTGCACCGGATAGCGGAAATCCTCGAAGTTGCGGTCCTGGTCGATCGGAACCGTTTCGAGGAAGTCCAGCAACGACGGCCCTTCGTACCAAGGCGTACGGTCGCTCTTCTCCACCACATTGTCGCCATCCAGAGCGGACAGCGGGATGCAGGTGATATCCGGGATATTCAACGGAGCGACAAACTCCTTATAATCGGAAACGATCTTGTCGAAAATATTCTTGTCGAAATCAACCAGGTCCATCTTGTTGACCGCCAGCACCACATGCTTGATACCTAAGAGCGAAACCAGATAGGTATGGCGGCGCGTCTGCGTAATCACTCCCGTGCGGGCATCCACCAGGATGATGGCAAGGTTGGCAGTCGAACCGCCGGTGATCATATTGCGGGTGTACTGTTCGTGTCCCGGAGTGTCGGCAATGATGAACTTACGGTTATTCGTACTGAAATAGCGGTAGGCCACATCGATGGTGATCCCTTGTTCGCGTTCGGCTTTCAGCCCGTCCAGCAACAGAGCGTAGTCGATATGGTCGCCGGCATTCCCCATGCGCTTGCTGTCGCGTTCGAGGGCATCCAGCTGGTCTTCGTATAACTTTTTGCTGTCAAACAACAAACGACCGATCAGCGTCGATTTGCCATCATCCACCGATCCGGCAGTCAGAAAGCGAAGCAAATCCTTTTGTTCATCTCTATCGAGGTATTCTTTTATATTTAATGTTGCCATATATTTTAAGTTGAAAGGTGAAAGATGAAAGATGAAAGGTGAAAGTTGAAAATAGTGACGCGAAGCCACTTTCAACTTTCAACTCTCCACTTTCAACTAATTAAAAATATCCTTCTCTCTTTTTCTGTTCCATACTTGCATCCTGGTCGAAGTCGATCACGCGTGTCGTGCGTTCGCTCTTGGTCGTCGTCATCATCTCTTCGACGATCTTTTCAATCGTGTCGGCATTGCTTTCCACAGCCCCGGTCAACGGCCAGCAGCCTAAGGTACGGAAGCGCACCATGCGCATCTTGATTTGATCGCGGTACTGCTCCGGCAGACGGTCGTCGTCCGCCATGATCAGGTTGCCGTCGATCTCTACGCACGGGCGTTCCTTGGCAAAGTACAACGGTACGATCGGAATATTCTCCAGGCGGATATACTGCCAAATATCCAGCTCCGTCCAGTTGGACAGCGGGAACACACGGATGCTCTCCCCTTTATGGACACGGGCGTTGTAGATGTCCCACAACTCCGGACGCTGGTTCTTCGGGTCCCACTGGTGGAACTTATCGCGGAACGAATAGATACGTTCTTTCGCCCGGCTCTTCTCTTCATCGCGACGAGCGCCTCCGAAAGCGGCATCGAACTTATATTTATCGAGCGCATGCAACAACGCCTGCGTCTTCATCAGGTCCGTATGCACCTTGCTTCCGTGCGTGAAAGGCCCTACACCGGCATTGAATGCCTCCATATTGGATTCCACGATCAGGTTCCATCCGAATTTCTTCGCATAGTCGTCGCGGAACTGAATCATCTCCTTGAACTTCCATTTGGAATCGATGTGCATCAAAGGGAAAGGAACTTTTCCCGGAGAAAAAGCCTTTTCTGCCAGGCGAACCATGACGGAAGAGTCTTTTCCGATAGAATAAAGCATCACAGGATTCTCAAACTCGGCAGCTACCTCCCGGATGATATGGATAGACTCTGCTTCCAACTCCTGTAAATGGCTTAATTTATAATCTGACATTGTATGTTATTTAATGTTGTTATTATTCTTACCTTTCTATTCTAATATAGTTCCATGCCCATGAAACTATGTTTTCATGCTGCAGAAACAAAAATTTCATGCCGGGGAAACTATTGTTTCCCGCCAAGGGAAACCTTCGGCAATATCAGTTCAAGCAAACGGGTTACGGATTCCTCCAGGCTCAACACGGAAGTGTCTAACGTCAGGTCAGGATGTTCGGGTGCTTCGAAAGGAGCGGAAACGCCCGTGAAATCCTTGATCTCGCCCCGGCGTGCCTTCGCATACAACCCTTTGACATCGCGCCGCTCGCACTCTTCGATCGGAGTGCTGACATATATTTCCAGGAAGTTCTCCTTCCCGACAATAGATGCCGCCATTTCCCTCAAATCGTTATTCGGGCTGATAAAAGCCGCTATCGTGATAACTCCCGTATCGATAAAAAGTTTGCTTACTTCGGCGATACGGCGGATATTCTCTACCCGGTCTTCAGCCGAAAAGCCGAGATTGTTGTTGATCCCGCTGCGGATATTGTCGCCGTCCAGGATGCGGCACAGCAAACCGCACTTGTGCAACTCGCGCTCAAGCGCTATCGCCACCGTGCTCTTCCCGGAACCGCTCAACCCGGTAAACCACACCATCACACTGCGCTGCTTCAACAAACGCTCCTTATCCTCCCTCGTCATCATCCTATCGAAAATAGGATAGATGTTATTTTGTTTATCTTCCATTGTCAGTAATCTTATTAATTGCCAATTGCCAACTATCGTTTGTCACCTGTTTAGAATTTCCAGATCATCGGTATCACGAACACCGAGATCAAAAAAGTGATCAGGTTAAGGGGTAAACCGATTTTCACGAAGTCCGTGAACTTATAACTACCGATACCTTGCACGATCAGATTGGTCTGATAACCGATCGGCGTACTGAAACTGGCAGATGCCGCCATACAGATCACCACGAAGAACGGCGTCGGGTCCACACCGAGCTGCGTAGCGACCGACAAGGCAATCGGGAAACTGAGCGCCGCAGCCGCATTGTTCGTAATCAGTTCCGTAAAGATATTGGTGATGATAAAGACTATCGCCAGTAAAGCATACGGTCCCATGCTGCTGGACATACCGATAATATGACGGGCTATCAAAGCGGCGAAACCGGAATTCTCCATCGCCTTGCTGATAGCAAAGGCACAGGCAATCGTAATCAGAATATCCCAGGATATATATTTGGTATACTTTTTCGGAGGGAAAATCTTGGTCCACGCCATGATGATGGTCGTAATGCAGACAAAGAAAAACATATCCAGCCGTATTTCAGGGAACGCCTCTTTCACCACAGGCAACTCCCCTATCGTGGCGCCTACGATCATAAAGATCAGCAAGCCCAATGCCAGCCAGCGTTTCTTGCGGGAAACAGGTTCCGTACCGTCCTTGCCGTTGGCAAGCAAAAGGAAGACGCTGGATTCGCCCCATGTCGGCACGAACGTATCGTCCGCCCAAAGAACCAGCGTATCGCCCTCGTGCAACGTCACCTTATCGAGATCGCGGGTAAACCGCTGTCCCCCGCTCTTCACCTCTTTCACGATCGCACCGTAATGACGGGTAAAATTGAACTCGCCCAATGTCTTGTTGATACCCGGAAAACGGGAGCCTAACACCGCTTCCACCCGGTGCAGGTTACCGGGGTTGCCGTCTTCCTCCTCTTCCTCGTAGCGATCGGTGCGGGAATCGGGCAGCAGCTTGTTGGAGAACACGAAGAGGTAAATGATGCCGGCCAGCGCGATAAAGATCCCCACCCTTCCCAGCTCGAACATCGTAAACCCTTCATATCCGGCATCGAGGATCATGCCATGTACGACCAGGTTGGTCGATGTCCCGATCAGAGTACAGATGCCGCCTAAAATGGTCACATACGAAAGAGGAATCAAGAATTTCGTCGCCGGCAGTTTGACCGACTCCGCCCAACGCTTGATGATAGGAGCGAAAATAACGACAACAGGCGTGTTGTTGAGAAAAGCGGATACAAAAGCGACAGGCGGAAGCATACGCAACTGCGCCTTGAAAACGGTTGTCTTCCCCTCCGGCAACAACTTCTTTATAAGTTGTCCCAATGCTCCGCTCTGGCGAATACCCTCGCTTACCAGAAAAAGCATTCCGACGGTTATCATCCCTTTATTGCTAAAACCTTCGAGCATTTCTTTCGGCGTCAATATTCCAACACAGAGGAACAGCACCACAACCGTGAGTAACACCATTCCGGGCCTCAGCCCATCCCATATCAACGCCCCGATCATGCCGACCAATGCCAGCAATACAAATATTATTTCAAAGTTCATCCTTTCAATTGACAATTGACAATTGACAATCGACAATTAAGAACAGAGACCATTAATTATCAATTGTCAATTATCTGTTAGGGTTGCAAATGTAATAAGAATATTAAATCTAATCTTACTACGATAACCAATTTTAGGGATAATCTTGCTTACAGACCAAAAGTTTCAGCAAACGGAACAAACCGCCCGTCAGAGCGGTTTGACGATGAACCACGGATTATGAAGGTCTTCCTTATTGTACTTTAAAGGTGTTTTGCCATCGATATGATAAACTTCGCATCCGGCCGCCCGTGCAATCGCATGTCCGGCGGCGGTATCCCACTCCATCGTCGGTGCGAAACGGGGATAAACATCGGCCGTTCCTTCCGCCACCAGGCAGATCTTCAAGCTGCTGCCGCTACTGATCAGGGTGACCGGCTGTCCCTGCTTGCGCAGGTTCTCGATAAAGGCCGTCGTTTCTTCCGTCTGGTGCGAACGCGAGGCGACCACCACGACTCCCTGGTGTCCCATCGGCATAGGCAGGCGTATGGCTTTCGTTTTTATCTCGTCCATCGAAGGCTGATATCCGTAGTCTATCTCCGCCAGCTTGAACGCTCCCAACGAGTCAGCCGCGAAATACAGCTCTTTCCGCACGGGCACGTAGATCACGCCCAATACCGGAACCCCTTCCTTCACAAGGGCGATATTAACCGTAAATTCGCCGTTTTTCTTGATAAACTCCTTCGTCCCGTCCAACGGGTCGACGATCCAGAGCATGTCCCAGCCTGAACGTTCGGCAAAAGGCGTCTCTTTTCCTTCTTCGCTCAACACGGGGAAAGGCGTCACGGACAGGGCCATCGAGATAATCGCATGGGCCTTCTTGTCGGCTTTTGTCAACGGGGAGTTATCGGCTTTACGTTCGATGCCGAAATCGGATTCCGGATCAGTATAAATATCCATGATCGCTTTGCCTGCATCGAGGGCGGCGCGAATAGCTATATACAGGTAATTTGCATAATTATTCATCATCACTTATTCTTTTAGTTGTGTTAATATACAAATATAATCAATTTCCTCGAATAATCCGAATTTTAAGCCCTCATTTTCACTCGATGTCCAAAACATATATGTTTTGAATTCAAATCACCGGTGTTTCGTTTTCAAATCACCGGTGTTTTGAAATCGAACCGGTTGTTTTCGACGATGGATCGGCCGACGGCATAGCCTTCGTCATACAAGGCGGACAGCTTCTTGCGGTCGTTGGTGGTGCGGCCGACTTCCATTTTCTTTTGCGGACGGATGACGATCGCGTCTCCTTTCGCTTCCAGCTCGTCGATATAATCCAGCACTTCGTTATAGTTGCGGTAGCGCAGCTTCAACTGCTTGCGGATAGCGGGATACCGGCGGTAGATGAAGCCGGGCAGCCAGAAGTCCTTCTCTTCCTTACGGTAGCCTTTGTTGCGGGTCAGGATAATCACGTTCTTGCGGAAACCGTCGTCGATGGCGTGCCGGATCGGGATGGCATCGCAGACACCGCCGTCGACCATCGGGACACCGTCGACATACGCCACCGGACAAAGCACCGGAAGCGTGCAGGAGGCACAACAGATATCGACCAGGCGGTCTGCATCCTGCTTCTCCTCGAAATATTCGGCTTTACCCGTCAGGCAATTGCTGGTGACCATGACGAAGCGGTTCGGCGACTTGAAATACGTCTCGTAGTCGAGCGGATAATATTTTTCCGGATAAATATAAAAAAGGTATTTCATGTCGATATATCCCCGCCCCCGGAGGAAATGCCTGAAACCGATATAATCATATTTTTCCAGCAGGTCGATATTGCTGAAACGGGAACGCCCGCGCTGCCGGGAGGCATACGAAATACCGTTGCTCGCCCCGGCGGACACCCCGATCGTATAAGGGAACCAAATGTCATGGTCCATAAAGCAGTCCAGCACTCCGACGGTGAAGATGGCACGCATCCCTCCTCCTTCAAGCACCAGACCTGTGCGACTGTCTATATCCATATCTGTTTATCATAAAAATAATAGCCATTGCCTGGCTCACACCGGACAATGGCTACAAAAATATAATAAATCAGCGATATAAACATCGTCTTTTTACAGAATAACTTCGTTCACCAAAGGACGGTGGCAGCGGAAGTCTTCGATATTCTGAAGGGTGGTCTCTGCAATGTTATGCAGGGCCTCTTTCGTGAAAAAAGCCTGATGCGAAGTAACGATCACATTATTAAAAGAAAGCAGACGGGCCAATACATCATCGTCGATAATTTTATCAGACTTGTCTTCATAGAAGTATTCGCCCTCCTCCTCGTACACGTCCAGACCGGCCGCCGCGATCTTCTTTTCCTTCAGGCCTTCGATCAGGTCGTTGGTGTTGATCAGTTGGCCCCGGCCTGTATTGATGATCATTACGCCTTCCTTCATCTTGTCGATGGAGTCTTTGTCGATCATATATTTTGTCTGGTCGGTCAGCGGACAATGCAAGGAGATGATGTCCGACTCGCGATACAGTTCGTCTAACGAAACATAAGAAATACCTTCTTCTCCGGCAAACTTCATGTCCGGGTAAAGGTCATAAGCCAGAATGCGCATTCCGAACCCTTTCAACAGGCGGATCAGGATCTTGGCGATCTTTCCCGTGCCGATAATACCGATCGTCTTGCCGTGCATATCGAACCCCATCAGGCCGTTCAGCGAGAAATTACCGTCTCGCGTACGCCAGTAGGCACGGTGTATCTTACGGTTCAGCGACAGCATCAGGGCAAGCGAATATTCGGCTACGGCGTAAGGCGAATAGGCCGGTACGCGAACGACCGGCAGCTTTCCTTTGGCCGCTTTCAGATCCACATTATTAAAACCGGCACAACGAAGGGCCAGCAGTTTGACACCATTGTCCACCATCGCATCGATCACAGCGGCATCGGCGGTGTCGTTGACAAAGATACAGACCACGTCCGTATCTTGCGTCAGGACTACATTGTTCGGATTCAAATGTCCTTTATAGTAGCGAATGTCGTAATTGTACTTTTCATTTACTTTGTCGAATGAAGCTATATCGTACGGTTTAGCTCCAAAGAATGCAATTTTGTATGCCATATTATTTATTTTTATATCTAACAATCAAAACGGCCTAAATGTTGAAAGGAAAAGGTGGGTAGTAGAAAAGGAAAGATCCGGCTAAAGAGTGCTTAACCTGACCTCTACCCATATATAGTTTTTATAATGAAGTATATCGTTCAGCCTTCCTTTGAAGACTGTCCTTTTTTATTCGCAGCTGCATTACGCTTATTATCCCGATGAATAAAAAAGCCACCTATAATAACTGTCGATAATAAGCACATCCCCATAAACCACATCATATTCATAATATTCATACAGTCTCTCCTTTCTGTTTTGTGTTTGTGTTATCTAATAAAACAAAGATAGCCATTCTTTCCATCCGTCCAAGCGTAACAATCTAAAATTTACGGGAATTCGATTTCCACCGTCGTTCCCTTCCCGACCTCGGACGTAATCGTGATTTCCGCCCCGTAGCTTCTTAGGATACGCATGGAAAGACTAAGTCCGATACCATGCCCGGCGAACTCCCGTGTGTTGGAGGCACGATAGAAAGGCTGGTACACACGGGCGATCTCCTCCTCCGGAATACCGATTCCCATGTCCGTAATGGTCAGGACAGAACCTTTCAGCTGCATCTCGACAGGCGCTTCTCCCGAATATTTACATGCATTATTCAAGATGTTGCCGATAGCGATCTTCAGCAGATGCGGATTCGCCTCGATAGCGAAAGCGAAATGGTCGGTTGTAAAACGAACGCGGTTACCCACGAACTGCATCAGGAAGTCGGCCAGCAAAACCGTCTCACGTGCATTCTTCAGGATCTCCTTATCCCCATGAGAAAGGAAAAGCAGGTTCTTCATCAATAGGATGATGCGTTTCGTTTCGGAAGCGATACGCCCCAATGCTGCCTGGTATTCGGCCGACGTACGTTCCTTCAGCAAGCTGATCTCGCATTCTCCCTGGATGGCCGTAAGCGGATTATTCAGTTCATGAGATGCATTGCTGATAAAAGACTTCTCACTCTGGTAAGCCGCATCGATACGGTCGACCATGCGGGTCGCATACAAACGGCCGACGAAATAGACCAGGACGGCACTGATCACCAGCATCCCCAGCAACAGCCAGCCGATACGGTGCTGGATATCCCCGCCGTACTGGTTGCTCGACACAACCAGTACGATAAAATTGCCCTCATTATCCGGATAGTAGACAGCCGCTCCTAATTCTTTCCCTTCATGGAAACGAACCACATTGCCTGCATACAGGGAAGCGATCTTCTCATCGGTCAGGTAACGGGACAAGACGCTATGCGCCTCTGCGATGCTGTCGGCGTTCAGCAATATTTCCGCCGCAACAGGCAACGTCTCCTCATAATGCTGCTGGATACGGGCATAATCTTCCTCGTCCAACTCATCCTTCTCCCAATGCTTCTGTGCCGTCGCGTATGCCTTCTCCGTCAGATAGGAATAGTAGAGGCGGCTGATATAGTCGGTCGCCACAAAATAGAAAACGACTGTCACCACCGAAATAATACCGATCGTGATAGCCGTATAAAAAAGAGCAATCTTATTCCCGGTCTTCATGCTTCCATCATATAGCCCACTCCCACTACGGTGCGGATCAGTTTGCGGTCGAAATCCTTGTCGATCTTGCTACGCAGGTAATTGACATAGACATCCACCACATTCGTATTCGTATCGAAGTTCTTGTCCCAGACATTTTTCAGCAAGGTCAGCCGGCTCTGTGCCGTCCCCCGGTTCCGGATCAGATATTCGAGCAGGCGGTACTCCTTTACGGTCAGGTCGATCACTACCTTGCCACGGATCGCCCGGTGGCTGGACGGATCGAGTGTCAGGTCTCCACAACTCAGAAGCGGTACGGCAGGTTCCGCCCCCGTACGCCGTAAAAGGGCTTTGATACGGGCTTCCAGTTCCTGGAAACTGAAAGGTTTCACCAGATAGTCGTCGGCACCGGCATCCAGTCCGTTCACGATATCGTCCGTCGTCCCTAAGGCGGTCAGCATGATAACGGGCGACTGGTAGCCATACGTCTGGCGATACTGTTTACAGAGTTGCAGACCGTTCATCTTCGGCATGATGATGTCGAGTATCAACAATTGGAAATCCTCCTGCTGAACCAACTCCCAGCCGGCCTGCCCGTCATTGGCCACGCGGACTTCATGACCAAACTCCTGCAAGCCCCGCTCGATGAAAGAGGCGATGTTTATTTCATCTTCTACTAATAATATCTTTGCCATTACATGTTTTTGTGTATCGGACTACAAATATAGGATAAAAATCATCAGATCATTTGTTCTTTCCGATCCTGTAAGGCGGCCTCACCCGAAGATGATCCACTTCCAAAAAAGGAATCTTGGGATAGAGAAGGTCGAGGAGGCTAAGATCTATCTTGCCCGGAACGACCTCGATACGGACACGGGCAAGACCTTTCTTCTTAAAATCCAGAAGTTCGGCCGCACCGGCAGAGACATCGATGATACGTCCTTTGCGGAAAGGACCGCGATCGGTGACACAGACGATCACCCGCTTCATATTGGACAGGTTGGTGACACGCAGGAAAGTGCCGAAAGGATATGTGCGGTGGGCAGCAACCAGCTCATCCGCATCATGGACCCGCCCGCTGGCGGCCTTACGGCCGTGGAAACGGTTGTGGTAATAAGAAGCAAGCCCTTCCTCCTGGCCCCACACATCCCCCGTGCCCGCGAAAGCGACCAACAGAAGGATGATATGTACCAGGCGGAAGGGCATACACGTTATCGTTTTACTTTACAATAACGCAAGGCTCTTGATTTTATTGTAGCAGTTCGATTTTATTGTAACAACTTGCCCTTATATTCTCCGGTGAGCGTGTTCAGGAACGCCACGAGGCTCTTGGTATCCGCGTCCGAAATGTTCTTACCGATCTGGAACTGGTGCATGATGCGGATGGCATCTTCGATCGTCGCGATCGAACCGTCGTGCATATACGGCGGGGTAAGCATCACGTTACGCAGAGTCGGCGTCTTGAAACGATGGCGATCCTGTTCGTTCTTCGTGACGGAATAACGTCCGTTGTCACCATCCGTCAGCCCCGTGCCGCGATAATCGAAATAATTATCCTTGATACCCATGTATTCGAAAGATTGTCCACCCAGGTTCACCCCCGTATGGCAAGTAGCGCATTTATTCTCCTTAAACAATTCGTAGCCTGCGACCTCCTCGGCCGTCAGAGCCGTCTTGTCACCCATCAGATACTTGTCGAAGCGGCTCGGCGTGAGCAACGTCTTTTCAAACTCGGCGATAGCATCGGTAATCGTAGACTGGTTGAAACCTTCCGGATAAACTTCGAGGAAACGTTTGCTCAACTCCTCGTCTTCCGCCAGCTTGGCCGATATCTCGTCAAACGAGTGGCTGCCCATTTCAACCGGGTTCAAAGGAGGCCCGGCAGCCTGTTCCTTCAGGTCGGCAGCACGTCCGTCCCAAAACTGCAGGATATTCAAAGCCGAGTTATACACAGTCGGAGCATTCACGCCGCCGAACTGTCCGTCTATCCCCTCGGAATATTGTTTGCGGTCCACACCGGCAGTCGCCAACCCGTGGCAGGTAGCACACGAGATCGTGTTATCGCCGGAAAGACGGGTGTCATGATAAAGATCGAACCCCAACGCTACCTTGGCCGAATCGGTCGGGATGGAAGCCATCAACGGTTGCACAGGCTCATTGGCAAATTCTTCGGCGACGGTAGGTGTCGAATAGTTCTTCTTACGGACATCCTTCGCCCAGGAAAGCAAGACCGCCTTTTCGTCGCTATCGAGGTTTGTCCCCCAGTGCATCGGCATGTGCGAATACTTGGCGGGAGGCATGGAACCTGAGAGAGCGGCATCTTCCACCTTGGCCAGGTCGGCTTCGGAAACGAGTTTGCCATTGTCGAGCGCCTCCAGCATCGCCGTTAGATCCAGATAACGCGTACCTTCCCGCATATCCGCCTTGACAGTCGGACCGATCAGAGGAAGATTACCGTAGAAAGGAGTCGCCGCCGTAGCCGAGTGACACTGCATGCATCCGTTCTCACGAAGGATGGAAGCAACCTGTTTTGCCTGATTGTCCGCATACTTCTTGTATTCGGAGGAACCACACGAAGGCAGAACCAGAGCCAATGAAAGCAGCCCTAAAGGTAATGCCGTCCTCTTACAAAGAATAGTGTTAAGCATAATTATTGGTTTATTTAGATTTGTTAAATGCAAAGGTATGCAGAATTATCAAGAGGCATGTAGAAAGCTCATCAGTTTTATCTATGGCATGATAAATAAAAACTATAGTCCCTTGTTATTCTCCAGCACCTCTCTGAGACCGTCGAGCATTTTGCCCGAAAGTTTCAGGCGGGCGAGGTTTCTCTTGTAATCGTCGGGATGATGCAGGTCGGAGCCGGCATAATCGTAGAAGCCTTCCTTCATCAGGTATGCGGCATATTTGGCAGGACGGGCGCCATACACGCCGGCAAGTGAGAACAGGTTCAGCTGGAACTTGTACCCCTTGTCCTTCAGCCGGAAATAATCCTCCTTCGTCATATACATATACCGTTCCGGGTGAGCCAAGACAGGCGTGTAGCCCTCCAAGCTCAGTTCGTAAAGCAAGTTCAGATAGTCGGGAGGAGGCGAGAGATAGGAAGTCTCGACCAGGACTTGCCTGTCCTCATACGTCAAGAGGCCGTCCGCCATCTGCAAACGGAAACCGGCGTCCAGCATATACTCCGCCGCCAGCTTCAACTCGATCCCTTCCGGGGCAAACTGTTTCATACAAGCAAAACGATCCTGCAAGTAACTGCGCCGGTTGTCAGGCAGGTCCGCCATTACATGAGGAGTCAGGAAAACACGTTCCACACCAGCCTCCTGCATCGCATTCAGAGCCGCCTGCATATCATCGGCGCTCTGCACACCGTCGTCCACACCGGGCAGCAGATGTGAATGCACATCTGCCGTCCCCCTCAACAAATCGGTGTGAACCGCGTTCTTCTTTGGAAAAAGTAGGGAAAACATCTTTTCTATTTATTTTTTATGTTGTCCGTAACCATACCCATAGCCGTAGGAATAACCGTAGCCATACCCGTAACGGTAGCCGTACGCGCCATGCTTGTAAACCGTCCCGTTCAGGATCAGGCTCATGTTACGCAGCTTGCCTTCCTGGTAGAGTTTCTCCACTTCGGGAAGGGCACGGCGGTCCATTCTGCCCGCACGGACGACATAGATCGTCAGGTCGGCCACCCGGTTGACGATCACCGCATCGGCAACCACACCGGCCGGTACGTTGTCCAGGATGATATAATCATACCGCTTACGCAGCTCGGCGATCAAAGTCTCCAACCTGTCCCCCAGCAAGAGTTCAGCCGGGTTAGGCGGAACAGGACCGGCATGGATGATATCCAGCTTGTCGCACAACTCGTTCTGCCGGATGATCTCATCGACATTGTCGATACGGCCGGACAGATAATTGGTGACACCCTTGTCCGATACCCGGACATGGGAGCTAAGGGTACCCTTACGTATATCGAGGTCGACCAAAACGACCTTCTTGTGTGTAAGGGCGAAACTCATCGCCAGGTTCATGGAGACGAACGTCTTGCCGGCTCCCGGATTGAACGAGGTGAACATCACCACCTGCATCTTCTTATCCTTCACCCGCATGAAGTCCATATTGGTACGCACGATACGGAACGCCTCCGAAACCGAGTCGCGGCCGTTCTCATGCACCACCACCTCGCTCTTGTCCTTCTTGTCGCGCATCGGGATCTCGCCCAGGAACGGCACGGAGAGTACCCCCTCCACATCCTTCCGCGAGCGCACCTTCGTGTCGCTGACCGCCAACAGCCACAAGACACCTGCCGGTATCGCACATCCCAGCACGATGGAAGCCAACAGGATCATCATCGACTTCGGAGCCACCGGGGCATTGCTTCCCGCCGCCGGGTCGATGATACGTGCGTTGCTTTCCGTCATCCGCTGCGTCAACTCGTTCTCCTCACGCTTGTTCAACAGGTAGAGATACAGTTCCTCTTTGATCTTCTGGCGGCGTTCCACCGAAAGGACCTCCTTCTGCTGGGTCGGCACGGCCGAGATACGGCGGCTCGTCTGTTCCTCCTGCGCCCGGATATTCTTGATCTTGATGTTCAGGCCGACGATCAGGTTATCCACCGAACGGATGATGGTCTGCTTCATCGCGATCAGCGAATTGTTCAGGTCCTGCACCACCGGGTTCTTACTACTGCTGTTGCTGATCAGCTTGTCGCGTTTCAGCAACATCTCGTTGAACTCCCCGATCTGCGACTCGATGTTCACATCCGATATGCCCGTGTTCGCCGGGATCAGGTCCGAACTCTTGCCGGGGTCCGTCAGGTAGTTCTTGATGTATTTCGCCAGGCTCAACTGGTTCTCCAGACTCAATCCCTCCTGGCGGTATTGGCTAGAGGTCTGCAGGTACATGCCCGTCTCGGACGAGATATCCGTCAGTTGGTGTTCCCGCTTGTACGACTCGATATCCGAATCCACATCCCCCAGTTCTTTCTCGATCACGATCAGACGGTCGTTGATGAAGTTGGAAGTGTTCATCACGATCTGGTTCTTGTCGTTGATCGCATCCGTGTTGTAGACGGAGATCAGCGTGTTGATCACATCCTCCGCACGCGGGATGGAGACATCCTGAAGCGTCAGGTTGATGATCGTCGATGCCTTATTCGCCAAAGTAGCCTGCAAGCCTCCCTGGAAGCGGAGCGCCACATCCTGCAACGGCGATTTCGTCACCTGCACGACCGTATTGAAATACTTGTCGCCGTAATAAAGCGACGGGACCACCACCACCCGGCCGACAGGCGTCGTGACCGTGTCGTTCAGTGCCACCTTCACCGGCTTGCCGTCCGCCACCTCCCGCCCGCCGAGGGTGAATCCGGACAATACCACCTCCTTTCCGGAGACAGGAACCGCCTTCAACGAAAAAGCCTGTGCCTCTTCCGCATCCGGGAAAGAGAGCTGTACGGGTGACTGAGTGTACAGTTCCACCGTCCGCAGCCCGTCTTTTACCGTGTAGCTCACATCCAGATGCAGGTTGCGCGCCACTTCGGTCATCAACCGCCTGGACTTGAATACCAGCACCTCGTTATCCACATTCCGCTTCGAACCGAAAAGCCCCAGATCCTCGAAAGCGGCCGACTCGCTCATCGCACCACCCTTCGCATCATCTTTGATCAGTACCGAAGCCGTCCGGGTATATACCTTGGGCGCCCACTTCAGATAGAGGAACGCCGTCCCGGCACATACCACGACAGACAGAACAAACCAATACCAATTAGCCAACACCGTTTGCAGGATGTCCCCCAGGTTCAATTCGTTCTCTTCCATGCGGATGTTCGTTTCTTGTTCTGTGTTCATAGGTTCTCTTTTTTTACTTTGTTAATGTCACAATCAGAGACGCGATGGAAACCAAAGCGGAAATCGCGCCAAACCAGACACCCAACGATTTGTTCTGGTTGATATCCGTCTGCTCGGCCTTCGCCTTGTTCGGTTCGACATACACGATATCGTTCTGCTGCAAATAATAGCAAGGAGAATTGAAGATATCGGACGAACGGAGATCATGCATCAGGATCGTCCGCTTCCCGTCCTTCTCGCGGATCACGGCCACCCGGTCGCGTCGTCCGTAGATCGTCAGGTCGCCCGCCATACTCAAGGCCTCCAACAGGGTGATACGGTCGCCGGAGATATTGAACGATCCCGGACGGTTCACTTCACCCATCACCGACACCTTGTAGTTCAGGAACTGTACCGTCACGATCGGGTCTTTGATCAAGTCTCCCTCTATCAGGCGTTGCTTGATCATTTCCGTCAACTGCATACGCGTCAGTCCCGCCACATGCAACTTGCCGAGGATCGGGAAATCGATATCCCCATTACCATCCACCAGATAGCCTAACACACGCTGGCTTCCAGAATTGGTCGAACCACTTCCCAACTGATACGATACCATCGGCATATTGAACGGCAACGCCAGTTCCGGGTTCTTGCTGTTCACCATGATCGCCAGCAAATCGTCGTTATGGACATACACCTCGTACTTCTGCTCGATATCCTGCTGCTTCAGCGGGACGACATCCTGCAAGTAAACCACTTTCTTCGAAGATGCGCAGGAGGTACAGAGTACCACCACGCACATCAACATATAATTCCAGATTTTCACTCTTCTTTCTTGATTAAAATAAGTAATTACGGTTTATTGGATAACACCGCCGGAATGTCCCGGATGGCTTGCGCCGCCTTCCTTGGTGATCGTCGTGCTTACACCGGCATAAGTTGCCACCTTCACGCTAAACGGAACGACGCGGCCCTGGTAGTTGAAGTTGACAGAGAAGGAAGAGAGGTTCTTCTTGGCCTTCATGTCGATCGTCACTTTCTGGTCGCCATCAGCCTTGGCCGTACCTAAAGAGAAAGGAATTTCTTCCACACCGGCAGTCGAACCTTTGGTAGACGTGATAGCCGTGTTCAGCTGGCTTGCCAGTTTGTCAACATCAGAACTGCTCAAAGCGGAGAACGCGCTACTCAACTGCTGTTTCAGGTCACCTTCGATCTCCCAACCGATCTTCTGCTTACCGTTCACTTCCTGCTCGGCAGCTTCCATCTTGCCCAGGTTGTCGATTGTGACGGTAGACAAGTTTTCCGTCGAGCTTCCGGCAGCGGATTCCGAATAAACCGTTCCGAAAGAGTGGTTAGAGAAACCGTCCAACGAGCAGACATAAGCGTTGCGGTCCGCATCAAAATCAGCCGTTCCTATTTCTTTCCAGTCATTGCCTTCTTCCACGAAATGCTTCACGTCGGCGAAGCTGATCGCATTGCTGGTCGTGTTCTTGATCACCACTTCCACATCCTTTCCAAACTCCAGACCGTCAGGCGTGCAGTTGATAGTCGACAGACTGGCATGATCGCCTTCCACTTTTACCCCTTTCACATACTCGGTCATCGTGATATCGGTATCTTCCGGAACTGCCCCAGCCGGGATATGCAGTTCGGCCACATGAGTACGTTCATCATATACGACCGCGTCCTTATCAGCCGATACGGTCACCGAAGCAGCCAAAGATGTCAATGTCTGCGACAAAGCCACACTGCCATGTTTCGGCGTGCCCGAAAGGATTACCGCATCGGCTGTAACTGTCACATATCCATCCTTTGCAAACGTCACAACATAGGTTCCGACCTTGTCCATCGCCAACTGGTACGTCCCGTCGGCAGCCGTCTTGACCGATTTGCCCGACGTGCTGACCTCGACACCTTCCAGCGACTTGCCTCCTTCCGTCACCTTACCTGCGATATAGTAGACCTCCTTATCCAATGGATTATCGGTCACGATTTCAGGTGTCGGTTCGTCATCATCGCTACATCCTACAAATCCCACACTCAATGTCGCAGCCAAGCCCATAGCCAGCACTGCGCTCCAGAAATTTTTCTTTTTCATACTCATTAAAAATAAAACATTATATTATTTATTATACAATTATTCATCCCCCATCTCTCTTTTCAGCAATAATTCATGAATCATAAATCATCCCTCCTCCTATCATAAGGAACACTATTGCTCTCATCCGGCCGAGTCTCGTAGTCCTGTCCGAGTTTCCGGCGGAAATATTCAAGGCCGCTCTGTCCCGAATATTCCATCTGGTAATATTCCGGCAGGCGCACCCTCACCTTGCGCGACTTGCCCCATTGCGGCAACGGGACGGCAAAATGGAAACCGCCGTTCGCCTCGCCCCCCGTGTACATGGCATACAAGCCGGCCGTCGTCCGTCCGAAATGGCGGATGCAGTCCACCCGCACCCCATAGTCGCCATAGATATACCGGTGCACGCCCAAGTTGAAATCCATATTGAAATGCCTTTCGCGGAAACGAACCTCCGCCGCCCCGCTCACCCGCTTCCAGGCAGACACCTGCCATTTGCCCTCGTAGAAGGTGGACGATCCGGTCACACCGCCTTCCAAGCCGAACATCCAACGGTCGTCCGGCGTCGCATAGCGCAGTTTCAGGTCCGCCCCCATCCGGTTGTTCGTGAAGTTGCCGACCGTCACCCGTCCGAACGCCCCTCCGGGCAATCCGAACTCCTGGCTCAAGGTCAGCACCCCGGCCCGGATATAGTCCATCTGCCCGACCATATTGTTCCAAACCGGCAGGATCACCTGCCCCGTGAAAGCCGCCCCTTTCCAAAGCCGCGCCTCCACCGCCGGAGCGATATTGATCACCGCCCCGTATATCTTGTCCAGCCACGAATTGCTCAGCGAGATCTGCGGATACAGCACCAGCTCCACCCGTCCGTCCCAGGGCATACGGACCTCGTCGGGGTTGAACACACGCTGACGGGGCGTCAGCTCATACCGGATTCCACCCGCCACCGTCTTGAAATCGTAGCAATAGGCATACAAGGAAAAATGGTCGAACAGCCGTGCCGACACTCCCATGTTCACCGCCTTCGAGTCATATTCCGCCATCACCTCTAGCGGCTTCAGGAACGCCGGACGGTAGCTCACCCCGCCGAACACCCCCTTGTTCTCGCTCCTGCTGCGAAACGGCACATGCCCTCCCACCGTCACGCCGATATCATGGCCGTAGAAACCGAAATGCTTCGTCCCGACCGCATAGACGGAAGAGAAATAACGATTTCCGCCCGAATCCAGGAAAGGATTCAATTCGCCGGTCGTCAGCAAGTCATTCGAACCGATCACGACCGACGGCCACCATTTCCCCTCCTTCAACGGACGCAGACGCAGGGAGACCGAACGGTCCTGGTTCCATTTGCCGGTACTCTCGACCTTCAGCAACGTGCACCGGTAGGCCACCTCCATAAACGGCAGGAACGTCAGGTTCACGAAATAGTTTCCCGAATTATATCCCCACTCCTGAGGCAGCATCTCCTGAGGCAGGTAATTGCCTCCTGCCATGAACGTACCGTCCTCCTGCATATCGGCCGAAGGGATGTTCAGCAGACCGGAAACACCCAACGAGCGTTGGGCGATTGACAAATGAGAATTGACAATCGACAATGAAATGCCGATTGTCAATAGGGTTTTCTTTATTATTTTATGTTTCATATTCTGTTTTCAAGGTTCCCCAAGGACCCGCACAATCTGTTCCACCTGCTTTGGCGTCAGCACCCGCCGCGAAGCCGTCCAGCCGTTCTCGTGCAAGAGTCCGAGCAGGACGGGATTGCCGACGATCCACTGTTTCAATCGCCTGGAAGCCACTTCGGGCGTGACATCCGGGCTATATTGCCGTCCCAGCCTCCGGAGCGTGGTGGAACGGTTTTTCCATTTTCCTTCTTCATCATCCGACGTCCCGGTCATATCCACCTCCAGTCCATTGTCGCCGGACGGCAAGCACCGACGGACAAGCCCTTCAACTGCGTCAGGCAATCCTCCAGCACCCGTAACAAGCGTTCCCGTTTCTCCGCTTCCGCCACACCGGACAAAAGCCCGATGCCTTTCCGGATGCGTCCGAGCAACACCTGTTCTTCCGAAGGCCGGGTCTGCCGCACCGCCTCACGGACGTAAGCGGCAAACGCCTCTCTCCCCAGCCGACGAAAGAGCGAGTCCGGATCGTCCCCTTCCGGCAGCCCGATCCTCACCGCCTCCATCCCTTCGCCTGCAAGCGTCGGGACAACCGCATCCGCCGCCTTGCGCCCCGCCTTGTCGGCATCCAGCATCACGCGGACAGATGTCGTATATCGTTTCAACAAAGCAATATGCCCCGTACAAAGCGCCGTCCCGCACAACGCCACCGTATGCCTGAACCCCGCCGCATGCATCGCCAGCACATCCTTATATCCTTCCACCAGAAAGACGCTCCCCTCCCGGCGGATCGCCTCCCGTGCCTCATACAACCCGTACAACAGCTCGCTCTTCCGATACAGCCCGCCCGTTTCCGAATTGACATATTTCGGTTTATCCCGATCTTCGTCCGACAACCTCCGCGCGGCAAACCCGGCCAACCGGCCCTCCTCGTCGCGCACAGGGAACACCAGCCGGTTCCGCATCGCTTTCCAGCGCTCGGGAACCAGGCAGGGCGACTGCCCCACCCCGAAATCCAACCAGGTAGGCGTCAGTTCCGAACATCCGCTACCCGCGGGCAGCAACAAAGCCAGGAAAGCTTCGTTTTCAATTGACAATTGAGAATTGACAACGGGCAATTGCTCCGCGTCGCTATTTTCTTTTTTCTCCTTGATTGCCAACCGTTCCGGCAACAACCTCGCCTCCTTATTGTCTTTCCCTTCAATAGCCAACTGTCCACTGTCAATCGACAATTTGTTCGCCGCCTCGACAAAGCCGACGTTCTCGATCTTGCTGACAAAGGCGAACACATCTCCCCTCTCTCCGCAAGCATAGCAAACAAAGCTCCCCTTCTCCTCATCGACGGAAAGGGAAGGATGCCGATCCCCGTGGAACGGGCAAAGCCCCATCCATCGGCGACCGACACGGTTCAGTTTCGTATAACGCCCGATCACCTCCCTGATCGACAGGGAGGCTTTCAGTTCTTGTATCTCTTGCTTCGTCATAACCCTAAAGAGGTTTGCGTACCAGGCTGTATATAGTCCGTGATACGGGTGAACGAAGGGTTGTACCGGAAACGGGCGATCCCCGTCGAACCGTTACGGTTCTTCGCGATATAGATCTTGCCGACCCCCACCAGGCTATGCCCCGTCTTTTCGTCGCGGGTGAAGCCATAGCGTTCGGGACGGTAGATGAACGCCACACAATCCGCCACCTGCTCGATCGTCCCCGAATCGCGCAGGTCGCTCATCACCGGCAGGTACGCCTTGTCGGCACGCGCCTCGCAGGCACGATTCATCTGCGAAACCGTCAGCACCGGACAATTGCTGTCCAACGCCAGTTGCTTCAACGCCCTTACATTCCGTCCCACCATCTGTTCCTGTGTCTCCCCCTTCCGGCGGTCGCCACCCAAAAGGTGCAGGTAGTCCACGACCACCAGGTCGCATTTCCCCAGGCGGCATTGCAGCAGCACTTTCGCCCGTATCTGCTCGACGGTAGCCCCTACCGTATAGTCGAGATAGAAAGGCAAGTCCTTCAACCGGAGGGCAGCCTCTTCCAACTGTCCCAACTCGCGTCCGGTCGGCTTGTTGATGCGCAGGTGATCCGGATTCACGTCCGTCATCCCTGCCAGCACACGGTTCAACATTTGCAGGCTCGACATCTCCAGGCTGAAGAAGCAGACCGATTTTCCGGCACGCGCCGCGTTCAGGGCCATCTGCAACGTCACCGCCGTCTTCCCGTCGCTCGGCCGTCCGGCGACGATCGTCAGCTCCGTATTGTGGAACCCTCCGGTCACATAATCGAACTCGGCAAGCCCGCTCTTCACCTGTTCGGCCTCCAGCTCACCGCCAAAGCGACGATAATGCCAGGACACCGCCTCGGCAGCCAGTTCGCCGATCGTACGCACCGGAGCGCCCTCGGCCGTCTTCTGGCGGAACTGCATCAGAAGGCGCTCCGCCTCGTCGACCAGTTCCTCCGGGACGGACGATACCTTGCCAGCCTTGAACGCCATCGTCCCGAACAACGTGACGAGGCATCTCAGCTTATATTGTTTCTTGATTCCTTCCACATAGGCCGCCACGTTCCCGTCGTGGCGCACATTCAGCATGTAGGGCAACAGGAACGACAAACCGCCCAGCTTGGCAGCCAGTTCCTCGTCCGCTTCGCGCATTCCGCGTTCCACCAGCACCATGTCCGGCCGTACCCCCGTTGCATAAATTTTCATGATCACTTCATAGACGAATCCCAACGAAGCATCCGCAAACATTTCCTGAGTCAGCCCTGCAGACTCCGCCTGCACCGGCGCTTCCATCGAGGTCATCAACAGGCAGACCAACGCCTTTTCCATATCGCCCAAAGAGATTCCTCCGTCCGTTTCTTCACCGTTCATCATTGCAAGCCTCCTTCCCCGTCTGCGGTACAACAATCGAACTGCATGCTTCGTCCGCCCATACGGCGTTCGGCCTCTTCCAGGGCGAGGAAAGCGGATTGCTCCAGCGCATCCTTCCCTGCTTCCTTACGACGGATCCCCATGATCGAATCGTATCCGCAGACACAAACACGAATCCCGCCGTTAAGTCGCTTCAGTCCGATCAAATCCTTTTCTTGCAACCAAACAAGACTTCGGTTCAGAGTTTTCGTACACATCCCGCATCTTTTCGCCAGTTCTTCACATTGTCCGACAAACTCGCCGCGCTTACAGACATAATAACGCTTGTTCAAAAAAACCTTCCCGTCCTTGAAAAACACTTCCGAGAACAAAGCCAAGTACACCATGCCGACCGATCTTTCCCGGCCTTCGCCACGAAATAACATCTCCAACACTTTTCGCGGAATGAGGACATATGACTGTCCCAGGAATCCCACAATCCTTTCGTTGTTTAAATTCTGATCCATAATAGATGGATTTAATAATGAATAAATTTGTTATGGCTTGTCGTTTTGCAAATCGGTCCGAACGGATTAATAAACAAATATTTACGACAGCAAATAGACAACAGGTGTCCATTTGCCCTGTCCGTTCCCTAATATATAATAACTAAAACATACTTCTTATAACTAATTATAAAAAGCGATTTTCGCATTTTTTTCAGAAGAGCGATCTTCAACTTTCAGCCATCACAAAGGTAGAGTCAAATCCATTATTAAAAAAACTATTTTATGCAGAATTTCAATTCCTTTCACCCTTTAAAAAGAAGCCATATAATACCGCCGATCGGTTTATTTTTTATTACGTGATTTGAAATTCTTAAATTCCGCTTTCATTCCGTCCACGATCGAATCGGCCTCCGGAAGTTGCTCCTTCAACTTGTTCAAAACGGTGTTTTCCGTATTTCCCGTGTCGAAGATGCGGTCCACATGACCGGCCATCCGGGCGAACGAGCAGTCCTCGATAATGCCGGCCCTCATCATCGCCCCCATATAGACCATGAACAAGTCGGGACGGGCCACCCATACCCGGGCAAACCCCGGAGTTTCCGTCTCGTAGCCGCAATAGCGGTACAACTCGTCACTGTAAACTTTGAAAAAACGATCCGCCAAACGATTCCACGATTCGTTTTTCTCACCCCTCAACCCTTTGAACAGGAAAGCGAGCGCAAACAACTCCACCTCCCGGTCCGCCTTCAAGTTGGCGATATAATCCTGCAGAAGCGGAAAAGACAGATATTTACCCGTTATCGCCCTCACTTTTTTTTATCACATCTTAGGAAATCCTTCATGAAATTTTCCCTTTTGTTTTTTTGATCTTTCATTAATTCTAATGTTTTTCAGACCGTAGTATTATATGACATTCTTCCTTTTTTCCCTTCCTTTCAAAACATATATGTTTTGATTTTAAAACACCTATGTTTCGTTTTCAAAACACCGGTGTTTTGAAACTGAACAATCGGATGCAAATATACGAAAGATTAATCGACTCTATTCGACTCTAATCGACTCTAATCGACTTTGCGTTTTTTCCCTGCCGTATCTTTGTATAGTCAAAAGGGACATCTCCCTAATTTTCAATCTTTTAATTTTTAACTTTTAATTTTTCAATCCCTATGCCATTAATTTACACTCTCGTCAAACGCAAAGACATGAGCAAAGACGCAGCCTCAGGCGCAACTCTTTATCATGCACAGACCAGCATCACGAAAAAACTGACGCTGAACAAGATCTGTACCCGTATCGAAAACATCTGTACCGCCAGCCGCGGTGAGATCATCTTGGTGCTCGACGGCCTGATCAAAGTCATGAACGAAGCCCTTTCCGACGGCGAATCGGTTCACTTGGGCGAATTCGGCAGCTTCCGTATGGTTGCCGGCAGCAAAGGTTCGGCCACCGTCGACGGTTTCACCACCGCCCTGTTCAACCGTGCCCACATCGTCTTTTACCCCGGCACGATGCTGATCAACCTCGTCAACAACGTCTCCTTCGAACGCTACGTCCCGAAAAAGGACGCCTCCAGCGAATCGGCCGGCGGTGGCGGTGGCACGGATGATCGCCCGGGAGAACTGTAAATCAAGTGAAAGTTGAAAGGTGGAAGTAACTCCACGTTGCTATTTTTCAACTTTCAACTTTCAACTTTCACCTTTCAACTAAAAAATCACCTTTCAACTAAAAAAAATGAAGCAAAGCGAATTTTTTTCCTCCCTCCTTCCCCTCGCCCGAAAGGCGGGGGAAGCATTCCGGATCAATCCGGTGGTTATCCTGGCACAAGCGGCTATCGAGTCGGGCTGGGGACAAAGTGATCTCGCCAGCGAGCATCACAACTATTTCGGCCTCACCGCCTACGGCCGCTCCAACGTCTGGTGGAAAGGCGCAAGCATCGAGTTGGGCGCCCATTCCCTCCGTTTCCGTACCTACGACAGTCCCGGAGACTCGTTCATGGACTACGCCCGCCTGATCCGTTCGGTCTACCCGTTCGCCGCCGACGTCAGCGACGACCCGAAAGCCTTCGCCCGCAAGATCGCCTACAGCAAATACATCAGCGAAGTCAACGGCGACAACCGTGCCGCCTATCAAGCGTTGTTGGTCAAGGTTTGCAGAAAAATCAGTAAACTCATTCCCCACCCCATAAATCATAATTCATAAATCATGAACGTCCTTGAAACCATCCTCAGCTTCCTCACCACCCTCGCCCGGATCATCTTTCCCCGGCGCAAACGCCCGGTTGCCGGTGACGACCTTTGTCCTTGTCCTCTGCCTGAGCCTCCTATCCCTCCTCTCCCTGTGGAGAGGGGAAACGGAAGTAACCCTCGCCGCTCTCGGAGCGATTCTCTCCCTCCTCTCTCCCCGCCCCCCGAAGCCGACTGGCTCGGCCTCTCCGGCTACACCCTGATGCTGGCAGGAGGGATCGGGAGTCTTTATAAGGTGCTGGCGGGATAAAGGGGCTACAGCACGAAACTGCTTTCCAAGACTTTCAATATATTGCGATGCATTGCGGAATATTATTTCCCGCTCCAAAGTGTTCCACAAACGTTGTGCTTTTGCATTATAGAAGTCTTGGAAAGTTCACAATCTATTATTTCTTCACCGAATTTTTGATCTCCTGCACGATATAAGCCACATCCTCGTCCGTCACACACGGGCCACTCGGCAAGCAAAGCCCTTGTTTGAACAAAGATTCGCTCACTCCGTTCACATAACGGGGATTGTTCTTATATACAGGTTGCAAATGCATCGGTTTCCATAACGGACGAGATTCGATGCCGACAGCATCCAATGCCATACGCATGGCTTCCACATTCCGGTTCGGTTCCGAGTCGGTATGCAAGGAAGAAGCAACGTGTGTCACACCGGCTGCGCCTCCTACCGCTCCCTGAACAGCCGTTTCGTAGGCATGTTCCTCGCCTTTCACATGCAAGGACGGATCGAGCAGGATCGTATTCAGCCAATAGTTACTGTCGAAACGGGAAGATGGATTCTCGTGCAATACGATCCCTTCCACTCCGGCAAGCAGTTCCTTATAGAGTTGGCAGGTATGCTGATGGTGGGCGATATGTTCATCCAACACCGTCATCTGGCCACGTCCGATACCGGCACAGATATTCGACATACGATAGTTGTAGCCGATCTCTTCATGCTGATAATAAGGATAGGACTCACGGGCCTGCGTAGCATAGAACATGATCTTCTTTTTCGCTTCTTCGTCCGGACAGATCAAAGCCCCACCACCTGAAGTAGTGATCATCTTGTTCCCGTTGAACGAAAGCACCCCGTATCGTCCGAACGTACCGCAAACCTGTCCGTCATACCGGCTTCCCAGCCCTTCGGCAGCATCTTCGATAACCGGAATATCATATCTGTCGGCAATCGCCATGATCTCCTCAATCTTCGCTGGCATCCCGTACAGATAAACCGGAACGATCGCCTTGGGCTTTTTACCAGTCTTGGCAATCCGATCTTTGATGGCCTCTTCCAACAACACCGGATCCATATTCCAAGTATCCGCCTCCGAATCGACAAACACCGGAGTAGCCCCCAGATAGGTCACCGGATGCGAAGATGCACAGAAAGTAAAACTCTGCACAATTACTTCATCTCCCGGACCAACACCACAAGCCAACAATGCCAGATGAACGGCTGCCGTACCAGCAGAAAGGGCAACGACTTCTTTATTATTGCCTACAAAATATTTCAAATCCTCTTCAAACCCGTTCACATTCGGTCCTAAAGGCACAACCCAATTGGTATCAAAGGCTTCCTGGATAAAAGCCTGTTCTTTGCCGCTCATATGGGCAAGGCAAAGATAAATTCGTTTGTTCATTATAATTTATGATTAAATCTACAAAGACAATAATTCTTTCAGAGTATGTATCTTTACATTAGGCAGGTACTCTTCCGGACAGGAAAAGTCCTGACGGTGGATATTTCTTCCATCATCCAACAGGCAGATCGTTTTCCATCCCAACTTATTAGGTGTAATAAAATCTTTCCGAAGGTTATCCCCGATATAGACAAACTCCGCATCAGCATATTTATCCTGAAAAAACATGAAATTCCTCTCTGATGGTTTTTCAGAGCCAAACTCTTCGGATATAACCAGGTTCTCATTTTCGATAAATTGTTCAAGACCCAATGCCTGAAACTTATTTCGTTGGGTAATAGAGCGACCATCCGTGATCATCCCCAATGTAAAATCCCGCTTCAAAACCTCCAATACTTTCAAGGTGTCAAGCTCCAACCGGATATTAGGACGATGAGACCTGTAGATGGACAGTAAATCAGCTTTCGTCAACGACAAATCGTAAGTATCAATCAAACGAGAAAAAACATCCGCTTGCTCTTTATAAGTTTCCAACATAAAAGCATAAATCCCTTTCAAAGAAAACTTCAATTCTATCCATCCGGCAATTTCCCGATAAGCAGAGTATAAGAAATCGATTTCCTTATACAACGTATCATCCAGATCAAAAATGAAAATCTTATTTTTCATATACGATTACCTCGCTGTCATATCGGAGCATCAAGGTATTGTCCGCCCAAGTATCCATATAGGACAACGTTTCATCCAACATGTACTCCCTTACGATATATTCCGGAAAGTTGGCTCCCGCATAATAGGAAAGCGGATATCCCCCACCGAACCGTGGATTGATCTCGATCCCGACCACATCATCGTCCGACTCTCTATAAAACAATTGGATGCAGATACAGCCAACCACACCCGGCAAATAGTCCAGCCGTTCTTTCAAAAACCGAACCAGATAGTTTTTACGGGTAAATCCCTTATTAATCTCACCGGCACGGATCTCTATTCTTTCACGAGGCACGATAGCCTTCACTCTATTATCCTTGCCATAATACATATCGACCGTAAATTCCTTGTATTCCTGTTTGTCGATATATTCCATAAAAATCAACTTCGGATGATTCAATATTTCCGATGTCAGTTCCTCCTTACACCTCACGACATACAGGTCTTTGCTTAAGGAACCATCATATGGTTTGGCGAAAAGTGGAAAAGTCGGATGATATTTATCCACTGGAGCCGGAACGCGAATATCATGGCTATTCAAGAATGTACCGGTATTCCGCTTATCCCGGCAAGCTTGTATGAAAGGCAATTCCGATACCATCGGTTCTATCCCATTCTCTTGAAACAGTTCCTTATTCTCCGCCAAAACCAGCAACTCGGTATCGATAGTCGGCACAATAATCCGAATTCCTTTTTCTTTACATATTGTCAGCAACATTTCTATATAACCGGAATCGGTGACCCTCGGTACAGCTATACATCCGTCTGAAACAATCCCGGCAGGAGCCATCGCAGGATTCATATCTGTCGTGAACACCTTCGCTTCTGGATAAAAACGTCTCAATGTTTCTTGAAACTGCTTTGTCAGTGTAACCCGCTTTCCGGCGGAGGTGATTAAGATATTAGTATTCATTTATTACCTTTTTATATACGTCTATTGTTTTTTTAGCCATCACTTCTGATGTAAATTCTTTCAATGCTTTTTCACGCCCAGCTTTGGCTACTTCCGTTCTTCTATCTGGATTTTCAATCAAAAACTTTAAAATCGAACTTAATTGTTCTACATTCTCATTCTCAAAAAGAAATCCCGTTTTTCCATCATCAATTTGGTCATAAGCTCCTTCTACATTACTTCGGACGCAACAACAACCACTAGACATAGCCTCTATAACAACTACAGGAAATCCTTCTAAGCGAGAGGGAAGGACAAACACATCAAATAGTTTATAGAAAATATCAGAAGATTGATACTCAAACCTTGAAACTCTTCCTTCCATATTTGTCTTTTCAATTAAAGTATCCAACCACTCCTTTGTTTTACCATCCTTTGAACTTCCTAAAAATACTATATGAATTGTTGCCAAAAGTTCTTTAGGCAACAATGCTATAGCATTTAGTAAAACATCATGTCCTTTTCTTTTTTCTATACTTCCAACCAAGCCTATAATCAATTTATCGACAGGTAAATTCCGTTTCAGTTTCTCTTCATTTTTCTGCTCCGCTGATAATAAAGTTGCAAAAGATGAAGATACTCCATGATTTACGATTGTAATATCCTTATCATTATAACCAAAAATTCTTCTTGCATAATCTTTAGTTTCCCTACTTATCGCAATCAAGTGAGTTGCATTCTTATAATAAAAACAACGAATCAAATCATTTACATGCAATGTCGAAACAAACTTTTTATGCAAAAGCCAAGGCATGAAAGACAAATATGGAGACTGAATATGAATTATATCAAACCGATGCCAAATAATAAAAAATAGCACATCCAAAAAAGATATTATTTTCAAATGTAAAGAATTATTAATCGCTTCACGAAAAGAAACAACTTGAACACCCACTTCCAAAAATTTTTGATATAATATTTCTGATTCCGGCAAATTTTTCTTCCTCCGCCCAACCAATAGTGTAACACGATGTCCTAAACTTACCAAAGCTCTTCCCAAGTCTAAAGTGTGCGTAGTCATCCCTGTTTGATCACAACGAGATAACAATAATAATATCTTCATAACATTAAATTAATCAATTATTCCCTGTAAAAAATTCCATCGTAGCCTGTCCCTCTTGTGAAATACCTTCCCGGACAAACACTTTCTTTATCGTCAAAAAGATGATCTTCACATCCAGCCAAAACGAACAATGATCCACATACCAAACATCCAGTTCGAATTTCTTCGTCCAACTAATTGCATTACGTCCGTTCACCTGTGCCCATCCGGTAATACCCGGTCGCACGTCATGACGACGCGCCTGCTCCTTACTATATAATGGCAGATATTGAACCAATAAAGGACGAGGTCCAATCAACGCCATATCCCCTTTCAAGACATTTATCAATTGGGGCAACTCATCGATCGAAGTCGAACGGACAAAACGCCCTACGTTCGTCAACCGATCCGCATCAGGAAGTAAATTACCGTCAGCATCCCGTTCATCCGTCATAGTTTTGAACTTGATCACCTTAAACACTTTTCCCCCTTTACCGGGCCGTTCCTGTGCAAAGAATGCACCGGCTCCCTTGTTGGCAAAATGCAGCCACAAGGTAATAATCAACAATATCGGCCAAATCACGACCAATACACAAAAGACGATGATAAAATCAATCAATCGCTTAAAAAAATACTTATACATGGATTACCCCTTAAATTATAGACTTGTATTCATCCAACAATGCATTCCACACTATCCGCTGTTCATAACGGGAAGCGATCAGCGGACGAGCATTGGCAGCCATCCTTTCCACTTCCACCGGATGGGAAGCAAAATATTTCATCGATTCATATAACGCTTGTTCATCTTTCGAAGGAATGATCACCCCGTTCAGATCCGGCAAGACAATCTCATTACATCCGTTTATATCTGTCACAATAGCCGGAAGTCCCATAGCACCTGCCTGTATGACCACATTCGGGAATCCCTCTCGATAACTGGGAAACACCAACGCATCCGAAGCCACTAAGAAAGGACGAACATCATTTTGATACCCCATATAGCAAATCCCCGGATGGTGCAAGATATGTTCTTCCACCTCCGGCAGAACCGGATCCAATTCTTTTTCGAAAGGCCCGACTAATAACAGACGCACCCGTTCATCTTTTTGATATAATCGCAAAAAAGAATGTACCAATTCGTTTATCCCCTTATCTCTCACCATACGCCCGACAAAACAGAAAGTAAAAGTTCCTTCTTTTTTATAAGAGCAAGCCTTTTCCACGACCTCCGGGGTCTTGTCAAAATATTCAAGATCGATCCCGTTCACATTACCATTAGCAATAATATGAAGAGGTTTAGATGTAATATTGTAATTGACCAAATCCCGCTTTACCCCTTCCCCTTCCGGATTGATGTGCGTTGCACAGAAACAAGTCAGGCGATCCATCGCAATCAGCAACTTCTGCATCTTCCCTGTAGCCGTAGGAAATACCAATCCTGTAAACGTATGCATACGGACGGGAACCCGTGTAATCCAAGCAGCCAACATAGACAGTAATCCAGCTTTCGGCGTAATGGAATGCACCATATCTGGCCGTTCCTTAGCAAAGAGAACTATCAACCTGATTAATGAAATAAAATCTTTTATCAAAGAGATACGCCGTTCCATCGGGATAGCGATTGTACGTACACCTTCCCGTTCTTCTATTGTTTCCATATCGTCTCCCGGAGAAGAGACTGCAAGCACATTATAATACTTGGAAAGCATTTTGAGTTGCCCTTTCAAAAGGTTTTCAAGGGAGGCTGGAATGGTAGAGGTACGGATGAGTTTCAGCATGGTTATTTACCATTAAAAATTAAGCACTTATGATCAATAATTAAGTTCAAATAGCCTGCGCTCTCCTTTCGAATCAATCCCATATTCAAAAACCCACTACAGATATTAATTTTATGTAATATTATCTCCATTTTTGTGTTATTAATTGTTGAAGTGGCTGATAAATCCGGTCTATCACTAAGGCGAAAAGATAACTAACCACCAATAAGACACTAAAAATCAACAATGGATATTTAAAACCATAGATAAAATCCTTGAACAGATAATAACAGAAATAAGTATGAACAAACCACATGGAAGTGGAACGGCATCCCATCTCATATAAAAAGGTATCTAACCAAACTGGTCTTTTTATTTGCACAAACAAAACAATAAACGCAACGGAATAAAGTACATGAAATACCCCTGTCTCCAAATACATCCTGACAACCATTAGTAACAATAGGATAAACAAGGATTTACACCTCCACAATTTACATTTATTAATAATATCGTATTTTACTAACATGGCTCCCAACATAAAAGGGAAAAGTAAACTCATATACAACACCGGCATATAAGCCAACTGATGCGAATACAAATAAGATTGACCAAATAAATGAATCAATACATAAGCCAATAAGTAGAGTGTACCTGTAACTATAAATACAGATAAAAGCCTCATCTTGTTCAATATATGAAACAAGAATGGTGAAGAAATAGTCAATAAAACATACGGAAACAAAAACCATATTTCCCCATTATACGAAGTATTCCAACCTGTTACATTTTCTAAAAACTTAGAAAAAGAACCAGGATATACTTGACTGCCTATCACCCTACATCCTAAAGGAATAAAAAGAATCAAAGTAATCCAATAATGAACATAAAGTTTCAAAATTCTTTTCAATGAATTTTGTTTTCTTCCACTCTTGGAAGAAATATACAAGCCATATCCACTCAAAATAAGGTAAAAGGCAACCGGACCAGTACATCGACTAAACAAATGCACAAAAGGAACACCTCTTATTGATAAATAAGTCGTGCATAAATTCACATTCGCCATTTGATTAAATAAATGCAGATAAAGCATAAAAAGTATCGCCACACCTTTTAGAATTGTGGTTTCACGTATTGACATCATACCAACTGTTTATATATTTCCAGATAAGCAGTCACCGTCTTCCGTATATCATACTTAGAAGCTCTCTGCTGGCACCGATCTGCTATTTGCCGATAATACGGTTCTTCTTTCAGTCTTAAAATGATATTTGCCAGAGCTTTTGCATCACCATGCGGAAAAAGGATGCCGGCATTTTTTGTTATCTCATGCAAGCCATCTACGTCACTCGCTATAAAAGGCCTATCAACTGCCATTCCTTCTATGCTTGATAAAGACAAACCTTCAAAATGAGAAGACATTACAATTATATCGGACGATTTCAAAAGAACCGGAATATCGCTCCGAATCCCCCAAAAACGAACATTTTCCAAAATACCTAACCGGCTTACCAAATCTTCCAACGTAGAACGCCTTTCCCCATCTCCCACCAACCATAACTCATACTGCTCAGTCGGCAAATACTGAAAAGCCTTTATTAATGTATCCTGATCTTTCTGATAGCGGAAACCAGCCACCATCGTAACCACTGTTTTACCATTACGGAAAGATGCATCTGCCTGCACCTCTTGGAAACGCATCAAATCGATCCCATTATAAATTGTTTTGATAGATTTACTTGTCCCTAAATAATGACAAAGATTTTCATGTGCTTTATCAGAAATACAAATTATAGACCTATACCTACTATACATCCACTTATCTAATAATTTATAACACTTCCAATCACGTCTTCGATTGGAAGTGTTATGCTCGGTGGTGACAAGCACCACCGAGCATAACACGCTGCCAATAGCAGCAAATAACTGACAGGCCGTATTATGTGTATGTACAATATCATACTTACGCAAAAAAGGAATCAATCTGAATATATATAACGGATTATACACTGATCCACCCTTACCTAATTCATAAATGGTCACTCCCTTGTCTTGTAATTGCCTTTTAAAAGGCGTTTCCGTACCATCAAACAACAGGACATCTACTTGGTATCCAAGTTCTTGATACAAAGGAACCATATCTACGATTAGTTTTTCTGCACCACCTATATGAAGAGAAGTAATTACTTGAAGGATTCTCATAATATCGGATTTACTATATATTTAGAAGTGGGAGATTCTCCTCTTTCTACAATTTTACCTGGATTACCAATGACAATGGAATTATCCGGCACATCGAAATTAATAAAAGCTCCCGGAGCAATCAAAACATTATTTCCAATACTTACTCCCCCTATAATAATTGAATTTGCATTCATACAAACGTTATCACCAATGATAGGGGTCCCCGCATGCTTTCCTTGTGAATTTCCAATTAAACATCCCTGACTAATATTGAAATTTTTTCCAATTTTTGTATTTGGATTAATTACAATATGACCAAAATGAACAATTCTAAATCCTTCACCAATTCTTGTTCCTAACGGGATTTGTATACCAGTTCTATACATGCACATTCTCATAAAAAAATGCCAGAGAAGACGTATAATACGTCTTCTCGCAAGGGATCCCTTGCGAAAAAAATAAATATATCTAAAACCAGGAGTAAAAAAGAAATATCGTAACTGTACCAATAAAGAACTATTAGTTTTTCCAACATATCGATACAAATCGCTTTTTATTATTTCATTCATAGAAGACCTTTTATATTCATATAAGCTGTTCGTTTCACTTTGTAACGAATCAAACAATAAAGCAATATACCCCCAGGAAGAGCCATTAAAGTTGTCCACTTACAAGGAGATTCCTTTATAAAGGAAATATTTTTTGCAATTATAGAACTTGAAACATAATGCACACATTCTATAAATCTTCGTTTATAAGAAGAAACCAATCGCATACGGACTTTCCTATAAAAAACAAATCCTTTCGGATTTCTCCAATATTGTTTATACATATTCATACTGGAACCATCCGTTTGATATTCAACTATACAAAAAACATCATTACAAGTCAACAATGTATAATCTTGATCTATTAAATAATATTTATATGCCAATCCTACATATTTTTCTCCATCAAAAATCGGATACTCCGGATATTTAGTTATCACATCAGTACGATAAACCAATTTCTTATCACCTTTTCCTCCATGCTCATAATATCCTAATAGAGTTGTTTCTTTTACATTTTCAGGGAAAACTGTCCCTATAATATCACCACTATCCGCTCTATCCAATCCTATAAATCCCGCATATTTATCCGATCCATATTGATTCCAGAACGAAATAATTTTTTCCACTGCATCATCCGGCATATAGTCATCCGAATCGATACAAGTATTCAACTCTGTATGAATATTTCTATATGCTGTATTATGTGCTCCGTGCATTCCTTGATTATTTTGGTAAATATAGCGGATTGGTATCTTATTTTCCTTTATCCAACCTTCTACCAATTCTTTCGTATGGTCGGAAGATCCATCATCTATAACCAACCACTCAAAATCCTGACAAGTCTGTCGACATAGACTTTCATACGTTCGCCCAATCGTATGCGCCCGATTATAAGCCGGAGTAAATACTGTCAACATTTTTTTCCCAATCATCCTCTGATCCACATTAAGTAAGTAAATAATATATGCCCCACCAATATCATTCCAACCTTTTTCCCTTGATCTTTCCAAATCGGCAATGTCAACAAGGGATACGCCAAAACAACTGGGTACATGAACCAAGACAAATAAGCAAATCGATTTGAATAAGATGCCCGAATCAACATTACCCAAAAAGCATTAGCCAAAACGTATGTATGCAACAACAACAAATACTGGCTATTAAAAATTTTCCTCTTCAGAACCACATACCATCCTAACCACATCGGCATCGCACTATAAAGAAGGAAATCCCAACGGAAACCAGTATGACTAAACATATAATCATCTTCCATATTATGGAGGTAACCATCCAGCCGATCATCAAATCCCAACCCAGTAAAAATAGATTCCACAAAGCTACTGGCCACAGCACTGATAACGATAGATCCCAACCAAAACAAATATATCATTTTTGTATTTCGATAGTACAAAGAAACGACCATACAGAGAATCGGCAATGCAGTAGAATGATGAATATTATATGCAGCAAAAGATAAAATTCCAGCCACGACTTTCTCCCTTGTCTTTCCATTGATATAAGAAAAAGCCAATAACATCAAACTACAAGCCAAACCGTTGCGAATACCATTCACCCCATATGTAAAAAAAGAGAAAGCACCGAAACAAAAGAGCATAGCAACAGTTACATTATTGGATATCAACCGTCTACAAGCCCATAGCATTAACCCGACATATCCTATTTCTATAATCAAAAAGAAAAACTGCACATCCATTACTTTAGCGCAAGAAGCCATCAACCCATTAAACAGCCATTCCGAAGAATCAGGGTCATAAGACATAATTCCATTTTGATAAGCATAGAATGTCTGTGCATAATTCACCGTATCTCCAAAATAATGCCAAGAAATGGGACGCAATCCCACAAAAACAATAAATAAAATAGCAAACAGGGTAATAGCTGCACTTTTCCTCCTATAATTCAATAATGTCGACACATTTTTCTTTGAACATTCAAAATATTGAACAAACGACCATATTAAAATAAGATAGATATATACAGGATAATAATATTGAGGAGGGAACATGCTTATTTATGAATTAGCTTTTTCAACCATTTCAAAGAATTTACACCAAAAATTCGATGGATCCAACGAGTGATTTTAATCCGAACAGGACCATAATTGTCTACCCATGTTTTACTATACCAATGAATACTTCGCGTATTCTTTGTAATATTCAGACGTCCCGTAGCATCATCAAGCGGATTAAAATAATCCTGCGGATAAATCCAAACGCCGGCTACTTCTTGTATTTCGTCTGTAAAACACAAGCCATAACGAACTAACACATCCGTCGTATGTTTAACGACAGTGCCCGGAATTATATTTCCACCTACATCAACAAAATGGAGTGCTCCGTAATAATCCAATATCGATTTGTAAAGTCTAAGACCTGGATTAACCCCAAGCCCTAGCCCAGGATTAACCTCAGGTTCAAAACCTACCTTGCAAGGAACTTCCACACCCATGAAGGGACCTCGTTCGATAATATCGTCCATCGGCTTGATAACCTCTACGTCTGTATCGAAATAGAGTCCTCCATGATGATATAACACCCAAAAGCGAGCATAATCACTCACAAAAGCATATTTCTTTATACGGTACGCCTCTGCTGTATAAGGGATACTCTCTACATCAAAATTATCTTCATTCCATTCCCTAATTTCATAATCAGGAAAAAACTTTTTCCAGCTATTAATACACTTGATTGCCGAATTAGGCAATGGATTATGCCCAAACCAACAATAATGAATTATTTTAGGTATCATATTATTTTAAGTGATAAATTTTTTCGACTTCCACTTCATTTCCATAATCATGTGCTTGCAAATAAGCGATCAACGATTGCCTCAATTCATGATCCTTAATTACCTTTACAATCCCCTCAGCACATGCTTCGTTCTCCAATGGAACGATTATTCCATCTACTCCGTCAGTTAATTGACTACAAGCAGTAGGAAAATTGGTTATAACAACCGGTTTACAAAGCATTTGAGCTTCACGAACCGTCACAGCTTTCCCCTCGTAACGAGAAGGCTGAATATATATGTCACAAGTTTTCATATAGGGATAAGGGTTCTCTTTTTTTCCTAAAAGGAAAACATAATCCTCCATCTTAGCTTCTGTTATCCGATCTCGTATCAATTGCTCATCACCACCAAAACCGATTAAAAACCACTTCACCCGTATTCCCTTTTCCACAATAGATTTACAAATCAAAGGGACATTGTCGAAATTTTTTGCAAAAGAAAAACGTCCCACCGAACAAAGCCTAATCTCTCCTTCCAATATTTTCATTTCATCCGAAACGTCCAACAACACAGCTTGTTCACGAACAAAAGCAGGAGAAAGGATATTCTCAATCAAGAAAATCTTTTCCTTTACCTCTGGGAAAACCTGCAAGAATGTTTGTGTAACATTTTCCGAAATAGACGCAATATAATCATATCGTCCCCAAACTTTCAATTCACGCTCCTTGTCAACTTGTATAGCCGAATAATCCGTATGAATCCAAGCAATTTTCTTTTTAGCTTGAACTTTCTCCAATACGATATTATGAGGACTCAAAAAACTAATAGCCAAATCATACACCCCATACCGATATAAAGAGGGTAGCAACCCAATCGTATAGTCCGCCACATATTGGAAAATAGCAGAACCTTCTGTTTGCTTGGAACGCTTCATATATCTCCAACACAACCACTTCGCCCTTAACCGTGCAAAAGCAATTTTCCAATGCCCATTTTTGACTATCTCCTTGAGCGGACGTTCCAATGCCGCATATTGGGGTATTTCTGGTAATAAACGTATTTTTTTCGGTATCATACGCATAAATTCACCTTGATGGCTATAGATAAACAAATCTATATCATACAAAGCGACATCTAACGCATTAAGTAACCCTAAAAGACTACGTTCTGCTCCCCCTATTTCTAGGTAATGGATAGCTATGAAGATACGTTGCTTCACCTATGTATATTATTATGTAAAAACTGTTTTGAAAATAATATATCCCGCTGCAAAAGAGGCTCGATATCATGATAATCTATCTTAGAAAATAAAACGTCCTCAGATGTATTTTCATCAACTAAACGATCAGACAAGGCATAATGCTCCAAAAAACTAAGCATTCTATCATTTAAACCATCTTCCCGTTTCACGACAAAAAAGTCTTTATGATACAATATAGAAAAAGCTGAGCCATGAAATGAATTAGAAATCACACAAAAAGCATCACGTATCGCTGACACAAAAGCATCAGGTCCGTAATAAATCAAATTTTTATCTGCATAAGACAAACGATAAGGACCTATCGAATATATTTTACAACGTAACCGTTTAGCCATTCTCAGAGCCAAACATTCAATTTTAGGATTAGATTCAAAATCATATACCAAAATATATTTCTGATTAGAAAAATCATAAAAAGCAAGTTTATTCCACTTCTCTCTATCTAACAAAAAAACAGGATCACAAACTTGGACACCATTATACCCTAACACCTTTAAAAGTTTAACACCAGATTCTTCTCTAACTGATATTGCATCAAAATTCTTTAATTGTTCTGCCACGAACTCTATATTTTTTTCAGGAATTGAATCATGAGCAAAACTCGCTGCATAACTAATACGATTAGATGCATCCGTAACAAAACCTAAATAAAAGACCCGATCAAGACCATTTCTAAAATTTGTGTTCCAAATTTGATCACTACCAGCAATATAAACATCTGATTTAGGAGTATCACTCAATAACTGCTTAAAAGAACTATATCTTTTAGTTAATATCAAATAACGCTTTGTGAATTCATCAAATTTTTTCTTTCTTCTCAATCTTAATAACCGATTAGGCAACTTGCATATTAAATATAACTCTCTTAATACAAATTTATCATAATGAGAAGATACGGTCCACAAATTAAAATGGCCACTCAAATAATCCGGCTTATAATCTATAATTTCAACCTCATGTCCTAATGATCGTAAATAATTTTGCAAGGCGTAAGCCTGAAGAGATGCTCCATGATTATAGACATCGTGACAAGTTATCGTTTTTATTTTCATTTTAGCAATCAATAAGGGTTTCGACTTTTTGAACTTCAGATAAAAATGTTCTATTTTCTTCTTTCATGACTTCAGTCACCACATTTTGTCTAAGAATTGGATCAGTTACCATTGCATAAATAGCATTTGCTATACTTTTGCCATCCATTTTAACTATTAATCCATTTTTTCCATGCGTTAGTTGATTATTCACAACATCAAAATTGGTACTTACAATAGGTTTTCCAAGAATTTTCGCTTCTCCTATAGTCAAACCAAAACCTTCAAACCTTGAAGGTTGTACATAGACATCCGCTTGACGCATAAATGCATATGGATTTTTTTGAAAGCCTAATAAAACGACCTCTTTCATAACACCATATTCTTGTTTCATTTGTTCTATACAACTTCGTTCTCCTCCTTCTCCTATAAAATACCATTTAAACTTCAGCCCTAACTGTTTCAATTCAGCTGCTGCCACAATTGCCAAATCATATCCCTTTTGGCGAACTAATCTACCTGTAGTAACAATTATTGTTTCGTCATTTGAAGTCCTAAGATTTTGAACTTTCTGCAAAGACCAATCATGAATCACTTTAGGATTTAATATATCATATATTAATGTGTATTTCGAATTAAATTTTGGCATTTTTTCGCTTAATAAGTCATACAATTTTTCCGAAACAGAAACTATATTATCAATTTTTTCATAAAACTGATCATTAAATTCAATATTATAACCAGCCTCAAAAATATTAACATTTATCCAAGCATATTTTTTACAAGAACTAAACTTGTTTGCGACTAAATAGGTTGGAAGTCCTTGCTGATAAGCAATTACAGTATTCCAAGATCCTTTAGGAACCTTTATTGCCCAGCCTATACTTTTCCATAAAGCCTCTGCATTATGTTCCTTTATTGAAAAAATTTTATTTATACGTAATAAAAGAGAAAATAATATTTGACCTACCTCTAAATAGATTTTCTCTAAGAGAGAATATTTAGGGGAATCAACAACAACAACATCTTTTGGTAATAATATTTCAAAATCTCCTCCCCTATGTATTATCCAAATATAAAGTTCATACTTATTCCTATTTAAAAGAGGTAATAAAGATACTAAACTTTTTTCTGCACCGCCACATACAAGAGAATCTATAACAAAAAGAATTTTCTTTTTCATTTTCAATATATAAGAATTTCAGACAACTATCAAATTTAACATTATCGTTTATATCCTCTTATTTTTTTCATTAAAAATTTCTTCTCAGATTGATTTAAAAGAAAAAAGTAACCTAAAAATGCAACCATTATGAAGTAAGAAAAAGCAACATATAGCAATCTTATAATAGACTCTTCTATATTTTTCACAATTAAAAACAAAGGCAAAACAGATAATACACAAACAAATATGGTTCTCAGACAAATTCCTATGATTAAAGAAACTTTAATCATAGGAATTTGCACCTTAAGTATATTTATATTTATAACGACCGTAATAAACGTAAATATAAAAGAAATAAAATAAGCATATATAGGATCATATATTACAAATTTAAAAAATAAATAAAGGACTGGCAATAAAATAAAATTAGACAATCCATTATACAGACTTAATTTAGTAACATCTCCTGTCGCATGAATTCCAACTATAATGCAAGAACTTATAATACTAAATATACTTTGCAATAATAGAATTTGACAAAATTCAGAGGCATATTCAGGAACCATATTTAACCATTTTCCCATAACATATCTTATTTCAAAACATAAAGGAATAGAAATCAGCATCAACATAAAAATAGAATATTTGCAAGCATTACGAAGAAGACTTTCCATAGACCGCAAATCATTCATCGCATAAGCCTTCACTATTTGGGGTCTAAAAGCTTGGATTATATTATATGAAAAACTAGAAATTACACCTTGAACAGTCATTGCAATTCCATTTGCTGCATTAAGTAAAACCCCCCCAAATATATTAAGGATAAAACTTGTACCTTGCTGCTTAAATGTAAAGCTCATATTTCCAAACAAATCCCATCCTGAAAAAGATAACATAGGTTTCAATATTTCAACCTTCCAAACCCAATGAAAACTAGATTCGGCAAATCTTCTAGTACAATAAAAACGATAAATTAAAACAATAACAAAAGAAACCACCAATGTGAGAATTGCATACAAAATCAACTTATCAAAATCACCTATTACTAATAGATAAACAATCAAAAGCCTCAACGTTACATTTAATATTTCTACATAAGCATACACTTCCATTTTTTCATGTGCTATAATACTTGCATTATAGGGGACTTGTGTTACCCCTACCACCATAGAAAGTATAGATAGTTGATAGACCCAATGAGCAGCATACATTCGGCTTTCTGAAATAACCAATTTATTTGTCAAAAACCAAAGTCCGACAGTCTCTGCCAAAACAAATACAACCAAAGCAATCCCCATATGAACAATTAAGGCAGAGCTAAATGTATCTTTCAGTTTTTGAAAGTCACCTTTTCCCATTTCATAAGTTAAAAAACGGGAAGTAGCTCCACTCATGGAAGCGTTCAGAAACGAAAACATACTAACCACACCACCAACTACACCATAAATACCATAATCCTCTACTCCTAGTGTATTTAAAACGACACGAGAAGTATAAAGAGATACAACCATAGAAAGTAGCATCCGGATATAAAGCATTAATGTATTTTTAGCGATTCGCTTATCATTACTTGTATTTGTATCCAATATTTTTCCCTTATTGCAATTTTCCACGCCAAATCACCATGTTATGATCACTAAAGAAGAGTTCCGGAGAGATATAGGTTAATCCTGAAAACTCATTTGAATAAAAAACATAATCAATCCGCCACAGTCTATACAACTGCCGGAAAGTATATTGATAGCCGTTTCCGACATCCTGAAAACCATCTGTCAAACCTTTTTTCACTCGATGATAGGTGTAGGAGGCGGGTGTATCGTTGAAGTCACCGCAGACGATAACCGGATAAGGAGATCGTTGGATTTCAGCATGAATTGAATCGGCCTGAATCGTTCGTTTCCGGTTGTTGTCTTTCATTTGCAAGATCAAGTTCTTAACTGCCTTTGCGCGGATCTTCAAACTCTTGCCGGGAGCGGTAATGATACCGCGATAGGCATTGACGCTTGTTGTCTCGAAGTGGTTGTTGATCACGCGGATGTATTGGTTGTTTATTCTTACATCGGCTATTAATGACATATTACTGGAATTCTTATAATACAGAGCTTTTACCGAATGGATCGGATAACGGCTGTAGATCGTAGTCGGTAAATGGTCTGTACGCCGGCTGATATATTTATATAATCGAAAGCGTACCGGATACTGTCCCGATGGTAATATCCGTCACCGAGAGCTTCCTGGAAGCAGATGATATCGGGTTGTAGCTGCTTGATATAAGCGGCGGCTTCGTTCATAGTGTACTTTCTGTCCCAATAGAAATGGCTGGCGTTGTAGGTGACTACGGTCAGAGGGGTTCCTGCTTGTTCAGATGCAGCCGGTTTATGCCAACACGAGGGTTGATAAACGGCTGACAGATAATCCGCATGAAGCAGGATCGCCAGCAAAGGAACCATACCTTTCCATTTCTTTTTTGTGAATAATTGTATTACCAGCAACAACAGGTTGACTGCCAATATCGGCCAAACCAACAATGTAAGGAAAGACAGCCAGATACAGATTCCATCAGCGTAATAGCCTCCGGTCAAACAGAGGGCGGATAATACTGCAAAAAACAGGAGCAGGGTATTATTCAGCCTTGTCCAGCGCCTCATATACCGAATTCTTGCTCTTGAACTCAGGCACGATTCCTTTCATCATTCGGACGGTTCCCATTTTGTCTACTTTGATCGCGAGGTCGATCAAGGGGGACATGACCGTACAGATGTCTTCGTAATCGTATTCCCGGACTTGGGCACGGTAGATCTTTTCGTTTTCCGTAGGTAATGTATTTTCTTTCGTTGCCAACAGTTCTTCGTAGAGCTTTTCACCCGGACGGAGACCGGTATATTTGATCTCGATATCCTCGCCGGGGACAAGGCCTGCCAGTTCGATCATGCGGCGTGCCAGATTGGCGATCTTCACAGGGGTTCCCATATCGAAGACGAAGATTTCGTTTCCTTTGCCCATAAAGGCGGCTTCCAAAACCAAGCGGCAGGCTTCGGGGATCGTCATGAAGTAGCGGATGATGTCGGGATGGGTGACGGTCAGAGGGCCGCCCTTTGCCAACTGTTCGCGGAAACGGGGAATGACGGAACCGTTGCTGCCTAACACGTTGCCGAAACGGGTGGTGATAAAACGGGTTTTACCGGAATGCCGGCCTTTGCTGATAGCGATGCTCAGGCTTTGCACATACATCTCCGCCAAACGTTTGGACGCTCCCATGACATTGGTCGGGTTGACGGCTTTATCGGTCGAGACCATGATGAACTTGTCTACGTCGTACTTGACTGCCATATCGGCTACGTTACGCGTACCGTAGACATTCGTATGGACGGCTTCGCAGGGGTTCTCTTCCATCAGGGGCACATGCTTGTAGGCGGCGGCATGGAAGACCAACTGGGGATGGAAACGCTGATAGATGCTTTCGACACGATGGATCATGCGAATGTCTCCCATGACCGGGGTAAACTCGACATCGGGGAATTTTTCTTCCAGCTCCAGCCGGATGTTATGCATCGGGGTTTCGGCACTGTCGAACAGAACCAATTGCTTCAGCCCGAAATGGCAGAGTTGGCGACAGAGTTCGCTACCGATGGAACCGGCGGCTCCGGTGACCAAAACGACTTTGCCTTTCAGGGAACCTGCGATCTCCTCCATGTTGATACGGATCTCTTCGCGTCCTAACAGGTCTTCGATGCGGACTTCGGGAAGGGCGCGCATCTTCAGTTTGCCTCCTTTCAGTTCGTCCAAAGAAGGAAGGAGCAACATACGGACTTTCTCTTTTTCGCAGAAACGAACCAGACGTTCGCTTTCTTCCTTCACCGCCTTATAGTCCGTAAAGAGGATCGCCTTGATATTGTAGCGGTTCACCAAACGGCTGAATTCCTCTTGGTCGGTAATGAAATAGACCTTATACAAACCGATGCGCATGGAGACACGCTGGCCGAAACGGAGGAAGCCTTCCACCTGATAGGATGAGTTTTCACGCAGAAAGGAATCGTTCAATAGGGCGGGAGAAGAATCTTCATGCCCGAATATGAAAAGCTTGTCTTTCCGGTTGGATGCAATGCTGCTCACCATAAAGGTATAGAGCGTGATCAGGAAAGCACGGAATATCGTCAGGATAAAAAAAGTGAGGAAGAAATCCACCACACTTCCCAGCAGGAAACCGCGAAAGGAAAGAAGGCCGGTCGTAAACAAAAGAACCGGCAGGATGGTCGCCACTTTCAGTGAAGAGGACATGGCGATGCGTCCGGTTTCAGTAAAGGCGGAATGGCGAATAATGCCTTTATAGGTCTGGCAAACAAGAAAGCTGGCAGTGCTACAGAACAACGACGCCAGAAAAACTGTCAGAATGATCTGGTCGGTATAGTTCCAATCCAGAATATAACTGACCAAAGCTAAAGAAGTAACGGTCGAAAAGACGGAAAGGAACAGGTCAATCAAAAAAATTATCCAGCGATTGAGGTATTTCTCTTTCGTTAACCTTAATAGTAAATCATTAATTTTCATATAATTAAAGAATTTATTACCCTACAACAAAGTTCGTCAGTCCCAATAGTGGAATAACGAATAGAAATCGATTTTGGCAGCAAAATATCTTAATAAAATATTAAAAGGGTTACTGTACGTTGTTTATTTTGTGCTATATAGCACAAAATAAAAGCTGTTCAAACAGCTTTTATACACTGAATATATATTTTCCCAAGAGCGCACAAAGATAGTTAATTTATTTGAAATTCAAACCTTTTAATTTTTTATATACCTAATAATCAGCAGTTTGATATTATTATAAATATCCAATGATTATCAAGGATTAATTCTATTTTGCTCTAACTAAAAAAATCAAATAATATATAGATTAGAAAGCGGTATAGCACATCTTATCATATATAATATTTATTGAATATCAAGCATTATCAAAATCATATCGATTTTATACTAAAATTATACTGTTTCTAAATAAGTAGATTGTCTATCCTTCTCTTTCCGATAGAACGGGCAAAAGAACGGGATATATTTTTTCACTCTGTTAACCTATTTTTGAAACAATATGATTTACAACAACTTAACAAACAATATATTCCACACAAAAGCTCGTCAGTCCCAAAGCAGAAAAAGACATAACAGTCTGGACATATGAAGATTAAGTGTCTACAAAATGACTAAAAGAAACGTACGTTTCTTTTAGTCATTCCATTTACGAAAGATTGTTAACTGTTGACTTTCGGAAAATAGCGTGCAAAAGACTCGATATATTTGGCAGACAGGAAAATAAAAAATAAACGAAGATGTGTGAATTTCAAATATTTTAAGTATATTTGCCCCATCAAAATGACTAGAAGAAACGTACGTTTTTTTTAGTCATTTTATTGTTATGGGAATCTGCATGGATAGAGAGCGTCACTATTCTTTTCAAAGAGACACAGGAAGGGAAAGATATAGGCAGATATGATTCAGGCACGAATTTCAAAGAAATCCGTGCCTGAAAAAACGTGATGAAACCAGTGACCTATTCGATCGTGCTAATCGTAGAAATCATACCGAACTTTTCGTTATCGTTCAGATTCCAGATCACTTCACCTTTATCATTGATTTCGAATACCTGGGGGCTGTTGGCCTCTACGGCATTCTTGTCATGTCCCTGCCAGTTGCAGACGTACAGGCCGCCATCCTTTGCAGGAAGCAAGCCGGCGACGAAGAACAGGCGGGCGCCTTTGATATCGTTCTCACCGTAACGGCGGGCTACTTCGCCGTTGTCGAGGTTCACTTCCATCAGGGAGTGACCGTCACCACAGGCAACCCAATGGTTCCCGTTAGCCAATGCCAATGTCGTGAAAGGCGTTCCTTCGAGACGGGTGATCTTCACGACTTCGCCTCGCGGAGAGATCTCGCGCACGTCGGAAGTGGCAAAGAGGGGCATCAGGTAGTTACCGCGGGCATTCTTGTTCAGCTGGCGGAACTGGGCATGCGGATGTTCGATGCCTGTCTCATATTCGGTACGCGACAGGATTTCTCCCTTCGGGCTCACCTCCATGATGACAGCCGGATGGCCTACCCAACCCAAAAGATAGTTACCGTCGGGCAACACGCGGGCGGTCTGCATCTCACAGGTATCGGGAGCGGCAATATTCCAGATCTCCTGATGGTTGCGGTCGATCAGCTTCGCACCTCTGGCATAAGCAAAGAGGATATTCCCGTCGGGAGTGGCAACAGCGGAGTTGCATTCCCAGCCTTTTTCGAGGGGATGCTCCCACTCTACCTGCTTGGTGTTCTTATCGATGATCACGATCTTGTTCCAGCCGGAACCACCCAACAGCAATTTTTCTGTCTTCTTCTCGCAGGATGTAGCGGTTACCAGCAACAATGCGGAACAGAGATAAGTAAATAATTTATGCATAACTAATAATTTATCAATTTGCAAATGTGCCAATATGCCGGTGAAATACTCCAAATGGGACATTCATTCCATTGGTACATTGGCATATTGACCCATTAGCACATTATTGTAAATCCTTGAACATTTCGAAACCTTGTTCCGGTGTCAAGCCTTCGTGTACGACAGCGTGTACGGCCTGGATCATGGCGGCAGGGTTTTCGCTCTGGAAGACGTTACGTCCCATATCGACACCGGCAGCACCGTCGTTAACGGCGTTGTAGCAGAGTTCGAGTGCTTCCTTTTCAGGCAGTTTCTTACCTCCGGCGATCACAACGGGAACCGGACAGGCGGCAGCTACCTTTTCGAAACCGTCGCAGTAGTAAGTCTTCACGATAGAAGCACCGTTCTCGGCGCATACGCGCGATGCGAGTGCGAAGTAACGGGAGTCGCGTGCCATCTGTTTGCCGACAGCCGTCACACCCATGACGGGGATGCCATAGCGGTTTCCCATATCGACAGCTTCCACCAGGTTGGCTGCCGTGATGGCTTCCTGTTCGCCGTCGCCGGCAGAGAACATGACTGCCATAGCGGAAGCATTGTAACGGATCGCATCTTCGATATCGATCAAAACGTTACGGTTCAATTCCGTCAGGATCGTAGAACCGGCATCCGAACGGAGGCAGACGGGCTTGTTGATGTTGGCGGGAATGGAAGTCTGCAAGATACCGCGCGTACACATGATACAGTCGGCATATTGTACGAGGGGAACGATATTCAGGTCGATACGTTCCAAACCTGAAGTCGGACCCATGATAAACCCGTGGTCGAATGCCAACATGACGGCACGGCCTGTTTTCGGGTTGAAGATACGAGAGAGGCGGTCTTTCATACCCCAAGAGTAGTTAGACGCACCTTTTACATGAAAATTGTCGAATTGGGAAGTTTGTCCGAAGCCGAAATTATTCGCTTCTCTGAACCCATCCATATCTGCCATAGCTTTTTTCCTTTCTTAATTTTTAATTCTTAATTCTTAATTTCTCAAAGCGCTTGTGCGAACGATTCAAACATGCAACTCCAAGAGGTAGCACCGCTGTCGGCATAACCGACGGAGCGTTCGCCGTAGTTACGGGCACGGCCGAAGTTGGCTTTCATTTCTACGGTCGAAGCAGCACCGGCAAGGGCAGCTTTCGCTCCGGCTTCGAGGATTTCCTTGATATCGTCCGAAGGACATGCCTGGATCGCTTCCACAGCCGGGATCAGGGCGTCCATCATGGTCTTGTCGCCTTTCTGGGCTTTCGTCTGTTTCTGCACGTTGGCAAGACCGCCGGCAAACATGGCTTTCACTCCGGCGGCATCCAGTTCCGTACCGGAAGCATGGTCGCTCATACCTAAGAAGAAAGCCCCCAACAGCGTACTGGTGGAACCGCTTACCTGCAACATGACGTCAAAACCCATATCGTTCAGCATGGTTTTGAACTCCGTTCCTTTCTGGGCCGTAGCCACGATAGCGGACATGGCTGTCACGATTGCCTGGCCGTGGTCGCCGTCACCGATAACAGCGTCCAGTTTAGAAAATTCGTCTTCGCGTTCTTTGATGTTCTTCAAGGCGTTGTCGAGCATCGCCTTGAAGTTTTCGATAGTCAGTTGTTTCATATCTCGTTTATTTACCGATTGTTGTCCAGTAAGGTGCATCAGCACGTTTGTTCTTCAGATAATCGATATGATCTTCGTCGAGGATAGCCATGATCATCTGGAAACCGGCCTGTTCCTGTACGGTCAGGATTTCCTGGATGCGGCTTACGACAACCTGGAGGCCACGGGCTTCCAGTTCCTTGTAGGCCTTACGGAAGATGATGTTCAACTCCATGTGGGTAGTCGCTCCTACGCCGTTGATGATAAGCATCATCTTGTCGCCTGCCTTCGGCTTGAGCTGTTGGCAAAGCAGGTCTACCATCTCGGCAGCCGTATCGTCGGCAGATACAAGCGGTTTCTGTCCGCCACCGCCTTCGCCGTGCTGTCCCATACCGATCTCCATGATGCCCTGGGGCAGGTCGGTGATCGTACCGCCGTTCTGCGGATGCGTACAAGAGCGCATGGCAACGGCCAGAGTAGCGACCTTGTTGTTATAGCGTTCGGCGATTTCGACCAGCTCGTCAAGCGTCTTGCCTTCTTCGGCTGCAGCACCTAATATTTTATACAAAGGCACACAACCGGCCAAGCCGCGACGGTCGTTGATGTCGGCACCGATACCGGCACTGATATCGTCGTGAGTCAGCACTTGTTTCACCTTGATGCCTACACGTTCTGCCAACTGGCAAGCCATGTTCGCACTCATCACGTCGCCGGAGTGGTTCAGGACAACCAACAGGATACCGGCTTCACGCTTCATCAGCTGCAAAGCCTGGAACAGACGCTGTGCACCGGGAGCGGCAAAGATGTCACCCACGACAGAGCAGTCCAGCATACCTTCGCCTACGAATCCGCTCAATGCGGGTTCATGACCGGAACCGCCCAAAGTCACGATAGCCACTTTGTCTTCGCTCTTCGGATTGGCACGTACGACGATGTTTTCACCACCTAACTTGACCTGGTCCGGATATGCCAATACATAACCTTCCAACAATTCGGGTGTTATCTGTTCGGGATCATTTATAAATTTTGTCTTTATGTCTGACATGGTATATTCCTCCTTTATTTAAGTATGTTATTAATGTTATTATTTGATTTCCATGATTTCGATAGCGATGCCTTCTTCTTCGATGAAAGCGATCGTCAAGTGTTCGTCGCATACGGCCGGGCCGAAGATCACCTTCTTGCCTTTCAACTCTTCCTCCAAAGAAGGAACGGTGTAGGCAATGTGTCCCTGTTTCTGTACCAGTTCGGGCAGGCAGCTACCTTCCTCGAATTTCAGGAATTCGATGCGATTCGGACTTTTGCTATAGTCTGTCAACCATACTTTCAGGCCTTCGTTAAACATAGCCCCTTCTACTTGTTCTGTCGTTACGATACCGACATGATTAAATGTTCTCATGACTAATTAATTTTAAGTGTTCGTACTATTTTTATTCGTTATCAGTTCTCTCAACCTCAAAACATAGATGTTTCGCATTCAAAACACCGGTGTTTCGTTTTCAAAACATATATGTTTCACACCTTCATCTTCCATCTCCTGTACGAAAGGACAGCCAAGATAACGACTCCCCCCAAGGCGATATAAAGATAGGTGAATATTCCATGCACATTATCATTTTGACCGTATGAATGCATTCCGCTCAGGAAATAATTGACACCGAAGAAAGTCATCAGCACAGAAGCGAACGCGATCACGGATGCCAGATTGAACACCCAAAGACTATTCCAGCGTTTCACCAAGTGGAGATGAGTCACTACGGCATAGACGACCATCGTGATCAGCGCCCAGGTCTCCTTCGGGTCCCACCCCCAATAACGGCCCCAGGACTCATTCGCCCAGACAGCACCGAGGAAAGTGCCGACAGTCATCAGGGCAAGCCCTACCCACAACGCCATCTCACCCACAATACTCAGTTCGGTGATACGGGCTTTCAATATCTCTTTGTTCTTCTTTCCGGCGACGGACATCATCACCATATTGGTCAGCCCGATCAGGCAACTGATACCGAAAAAGCCGTAAGCGGCAACAATGACCGCCACATGGAACATCAGCCACGGCGATTTCAGGACCGGTACGAGCGGATTGATCTCAGGGTCCATCCAGTTCAGACCGGAAACGAAGAGGATGATACCGCCGAACAGGGTGGCCAGCGCGAAAGTGATCGTACTACGGCGCACGAACAACAGTCCGGCAAAGACAGTCGCCCATCCCACATAGACCATCGTCTCGTAGGAATTGCTCCAAGGAGCATAGCCACCGATATACCAGCGCATCCCCATTCCGAACATATGATAATGGAAGACGACCAGTACGCCGGCTCCTAACAGCCATACGGCAACCTTCATCCAGCGGGTCCGGCGGAACAGCATCGCGAAAGAAAGGACCAACAACAGTCCGCCCAAGACCAGATAGCCGATCTTGCAATAGCGGAAGACATCCATCTTGTTATATTTCAATTCGGCCTGCATGCGCTTCGGACTGATATCGAGTGTCTTGTTCTTGGCTTGCTGGTAGGTGTCGATCATGCCGACCACTTCATCGGCTTTCGCCCAATCGCCGCTCTTCAAGCCCTCCTGCACTTCGCCTAAATACCAGTCGAAAATACGGGAGACGAACATGGAGTCTTTGCCGGTAAAGGCAGAGAGGTCATCGCCGGGTGCATACCATTTATGATTCGGATCGTCTTCTTTCGGAAAAAGGTTCAGCATCTGGTGATTGATCAGCTGATGGAAGATGTTCAACTGCTCGTCCAGTTTCATCAGGTCCTTGTCGAAACGCGTACGCTGGGCAGGCATCTTGTTATAGGCTTCTTCCAGCTTCTCTTGCAGTTTGTAGTTGCCGTTACTGTCGAAGGCCTGGATATAGGCGCACTCGCCGTCCGTCAGGTCATAATAGGCGGCCAACTCCGGATTGGACAGGGCGATAAAGGGAACGCGCATCCACATATCGGGCATGGCTAAAAGGCTCAAAAGGAACTGGTCAGAGTTCAACTGACCGATCTTATCCGACTTATGGAGCTTACGTAGAATCTCCGAAGAGAAGGTATTGACCGGCATCATACGGCCGCTACCCGACTGGATCGGAAGGGCTCCGAAGAGGGCAGCATGTTCCGGGCTCACCACATATTTCTGCACGGCATCGAGCATCGGGGAAGCCTTCCCGCCGGCATTTACGGACAGGGGTACGGCAAGGAGCGCAAGCAACAGGACCGTTACGTTGGTCGCCTTGCGCAATTCTTTCAGGCGGCGGCTCTGACGCATAAAGCGGGAATCCTTACCGACCAGGCAAAGGATCAGGCCGATGACCAGCAACAGATATCCGGTGTAGGTGATGTTCCGCCCCGCCACGTCGCGGTTGACGGAAAGGATGGTCCCGTGTTCGTCCTGGTCATAGGAGGCCTGGAAGAAACGGTAGCCTTTTACATCCAATACGTTATTCATAAAGATCCGCTCTTCGCGGTCTTCCCCGTCCACATGGACGATCACTTCGCTCTCGTAGGAAGAGGGACTGGCGGAACCGGGATAGCGGGTTAAGGTGAATTTCTTCAGTTCAACGGAAAAAGGCAGGGTATGAAAGGTCGTGTTATCGGAAGTGCGGACAGCAATCTGGTTGCTTGTCTCCCCTTCACGCAGATGCAAGATTCCTTCTTCGCCGAAAAGGAAAGAGGTCAAGGCGCCGAGAAGGATGACGATAAAGGCGAAATGAGTCAGCATCAGTCCCCATTTGCCGCGTTTCAGGTATTGGTGTTTGATCGTAGCCGCGATAAAATTAACGACTAAAAGGAATTGGAGCAGAAAAAACAGGGGGGAATAATAAACCATTGCTTTGGCTGTCGCTGTACCGTGATACTTTTCGATGAAAGTGGCAACGGCCAGGCCAAAGGCATAAATCAGTAACAGGACGATCGTCGTTACAAAGGAGGAGAAAAATCTTTCGAGATTTGTTTTCATTTACTTTTTTATTAGAGTTCACAGATGCGGCAAATGTACGCAGATTAATCGTTTGATGAAATAACCGGTGGCAATCCGCCACATCTGTGTCCTCTATTAGTTGATAGATATCATCTATACCTTTTCATTATCAATCTTCAATGATCATACGGAAGCCGACGTTGAACACACGCTGGTACGGATAGTAAGCCTTACGCGTATGGGAAGCCGCATATTTCGGACGGTCGATATAAGAACCGCCGCGGGCCACCTTGTATTCGGATGTCTCTTTCGTCTTCTCATTGTACGGATACGATACATAGTCGGAACGGGTCCATTCGGCTACGTTTCCGTGCATGCTGTACAGACCGAAGGGATTGGCCTCATAAGCCTTGCCGCCGACCTGGACCAGGTTACCGTCGTCCACGCTCTCTTCTTTCGGAAGGAAGGTATAGTACTTGTACCACGGGTTGGTCTTCGCCATCGGCTGCGGGTCTACACCGTAAACGGCAAACAACAGCGTTGTCTTGTCCGCCAAATTGTCCTTCTTGCCGAAGTCCGCATGCATGTCGCCATACCAGAAGTCCTGGTCGCTACCGGCGCGGCAAGCCCACTCCCACTGTGCTTCTGTCGGAAGCGTGATCTTGAGACCGGTCTTTTCGCTCAGTTTCCGGCAGAATTCCATAGCATCGTTGTAGCTGACACGGATAACAGGCTGTTCCGGTTTATTGGCCGGATATCCCTGAACCACGTGGTCTTTCCACTGCTGATCGACGAAACGGCTGTCGTGATCCGGGAAGACAACGTTGAACTGTTCGTTCGTCGTTTCCAGCTCGGCCATCCAGAAGGCTTTGTCGATCTTCACCTTGGCAGTCGGATAAGCATCCGGTTCGCCACGGTAACTACCCATCACGAATTCACCGGCCGGGATACGGACGAAATTGACTTTCACACCCGGAGCGATCTCAACCACCTTACGGGTTTCCTTCTCCTTAGCCAGCATTTCCTTGATCCGGTCAGCACCGAAAGGCCAACCTTTCACCTTCAAGGTCTTTTCCTTTACAGGAGCGGCCTTTTCAGGCATTACCGGGGTGATCGGGCCTTGTTTCTTCAGGTAGTCGGCATAGTCGGCGATTTCTTTCTTCCAGTCGACACCGGCTCCGTTCGCATACTTGTCGGTCAATTCCTTACGACGCTTGATCTGGTCGAATCCCTTATAAGGAAGATCAGTCAATACGTTCGCATTGAAATAACCCTTGTCGGGAGCGTTGTAGTCGATCCAGTTATAAAGCGTCTTCCATTCCTTATCGGTCAGTTTCACGTTGTGATGGCCTTTCTTCAGCAAGCGTACCAATTCGCTCGTGTTGGGATGATATTCGTACGGCTGCAAAACGACCATGTCGCCTTCGCCTCCCTGACGATGCACATACGGATGCAAGTTCAGATAAGACGTGCCATAACCTAGCTTGTCTTTCTTTCCACCCCGCAGGTCGAACGCTTTTCCTTCACCGTTATGACAAGCAATACAAGCGCGGTCCAGGATCGGCTGCACTTCCAGGTCAAACGTGAAAGAGCGTGTACCGCCTTCGGGCAGAGTCAAAGCAGACGGAGCTTTCTGCGAAGCGATCACACGTTTCGGGATCGCGATCTGGTTCTGGTCTTCATGACAACCGATACAGGAAACCACTTCGCCCGGCTGACCGGTCACCCAGCTTCGCATCCACTGGATAGCCACGCCGTCCTTATCCAAAGGCTGGATGGAGATCGGTGTATTGGCAGGAGCCTTGAAGATCACGGAACCGTCTTCTTCGACAGGAACCGTCCCCAACATACGCTTGATATCCCAACCGGACTGGATTCCATGCCAGTTATGGTCGGAACGAGTCTTTACATACGCATATTCGTAAGCATGCAGACGCAGAGACTTGACCGTTCCGCGAGGAATACCTTTCAGACCTTCTCCTTCGTAGATATCCTGAATAAAGAAGGTCGCTTCCTTTTCATTCAGTTTCACACGGTCGGGAATGGACGGAGGAGTCTTTGTCTTGCGCACCAGGATCGGGCTGATATAGCCTTCGCCTTCTGCCTGCATCAGACAGGTCACGTTGTCGTAGACGTCCACCAGATAGAGTCCCCACAAGGCATGCGGGTCCAACTTGGCTGCAACCAGGAAGTATTTGTCGTTCAGCGGAGTCGGTTTGATGAACTGCGGCCATACACCGTTTACCAGCTGGTCCTTGATTTCTTCTTTGATCGGACGGTTACGGTGAGGGATTTCCTGTACCATACCGGCTGTGCTCTTACGTCCCTTGGTCGGATCGAAGATGATCATACGGCCTGAACGTGCCACACCGTGGTGGCCGGAGATGATACCGACGAACGCCGAACCGTGGCCGGGCAACGGCTGCACGTCGAACGTACTGTTCGGGAACATCGCACCGCTACCGTAGAGGGCTTTGTTTTCCGTTCCGTCCGGGTTCATGTGCATTACGATACGGGAATAGTAGTGGGTCAGGTCGGTGTACTCCCAGCGGGTGTACATCACGCGGCCGTTATTCATGATGACCGGATTCCAGTTGGCATCCTGGTCGAATGTCAGGCGGCGCATGCTCTTGTCCTTCGGGTCATACAGCACCATGTTACCTACCGCATCGCTACCGTTCACACAAGGAACACCCTGGTAACCGATGTTGGAGATAGCGATCACACGACCGTCGGGCAGGTAAGTACCATCGTAGAACTCCAGATCCGGCTCGTCGTTTTCCACAAGCGGCTTGAAGCCTGTCCCATCCAGATTCACTTCATAGATGTTCCAGCGCTTGTCGTCCTGTGTCTGTGTGAACATCACACGGTCACCGTCCCAATGCAGTTTCAGGTCAGCGATGGAAGAACCGTTTTTCGGTTTGTAGACCTGACGCATCTGTATATCGCCACGCAGATTGGAGAGTTCGACGATCTCGGCATCGAAGCCCTCACGACCGGCAGATTCCTGGTTACTCCAGTTATTGGCCTGAGTCCCCAAGGAAGGAGTCATGATCTGGTGTGCCTTTGAACCTACCTTGAAACGGGCTGCCACGATCTTGTCGGCATCCAGCAACGGGTTAGCCAGCAAGATGGCACGTTTGCATTCCAATGCTTTCTTGGCATCGGCGATAGCCTGTTCGTCACCGTTATAGATGCCTTTGAAACCTTTCTTTTCGAGCCGTACCAGTTCGTTCAGCATCGGTTCGTATTTGGCGGCGTCGTAGCCTTTCTGCTTTTTCATATCGGCGAAAGCCAATTTGACAGCCTCGACGTTCAGCCATTCCAAATCGCTCTGAAGCGTGTACAGCTCCTGTACTTTCTCAACCAGTTCGAGATATTTGCGTATCTGTGTATTGAGATCTTTTTCGTTTGCGATCTGCTTTGCCACATTCGAATAGTAGGCTCCGTCCTTCAATCGGGCGATCGCATTATCCGCAGCCTGCTTTTCGACTGAGGCATCCGGGGTGATCAACCAGGTATCCAGGCCGTCCAGTACCGCACCCAGCATACCGATTTCTTCCGGATACTTGTTGTTCAATTCTTCCGCCACAAAGGTCGGAACCGTATTCAATGCCTGGAAAAACACACTTCCGCCACTTGAAGTATCATCGATACCGACTTCGGCTTCGAAACGGACATACTGGCCACCCACCGGGTATACCAACGTGCCGTTCGCATGGCAGAACACACCGTGTTTGTATTCCTTTCCAGCAATAACGATCTCATGATCGTATGCATTCGTGTTCATCTTGGGTTTTGCCCAACCGGCAACACCGTATTCATAAGGAACTTCGTCCAACCATACGGCTGTACCATCGGCTTTGATCAAACGGGCATTCGCCCATACAGCCTGGTCGTAATCCGTACCATCGGGACCACCGGCCGTTACAAGCACCAGCTTATCCACGCCTTTCAAGTCTACCACGAAAGGTTCGGCTTTCGCCTTATGCTTCATCCAGGTAGAAACGATCGGCATTCCGGATTTCTTCAGCTTTGCCTGTAATTCCGTTTTGGCTTTGACTGAAGCATCAATCCACGTTTCCGCCTTCTTCTGCTTGGGGCCGGCAGACACCATAACAGAAGAGGACAGAAAGAGTGATACTAATAAATAGTATTTGTTCATGTAATAAATTATAAGGTGTTTATTACTTATTATAACGCAGCTTTCGTGTTGGTGAAGCGCAAGCCGTCATTATCGTGGTAGCATGCCCATTCATCAACAATAGCACCTTCAGGACCAGCCATCATAAAGTGGAATGTTTCCAGTTTTTTCAGGCGAAGAACATCACCTACATTCTGTACGACGAAATTTTTGCTCTTGATCGCACCATGAGTAGCGGGGATAGCAGGAGCGTTCGGAGTCTCGTCGCCTACTTCAGAGAAGTTGTAAACCCATCCCTTTTCTACCATCCAGGATTCATGTTTAGCCGGGAATTTGGTCTTTACATGCGCATGTTCGGGGATCATCTGTCCCGGAAGCAGGTAGATCGCGTGAGCGAAGTAGCCGTATTCAGGATCGTTGACCCAGAAAATACCACCCATACCCACGTTTTCAAAATCACCCAGACCGAAATCAGTCACCCACATGTCCTTAGCCATCAGTTCGGTGAAAGGAACACCGTAGAAAGCGAACATGTCTTTCATTGCTTCCATAGCAACATCCTGTTGGAACTTGCCGTCTTTGTAGAAATCGGCATTTGTGTACTTCTTTGAATACTTCATTTCTTTATTAATTTTACAGTTAGCATTGTTGTTACATTCATTCTTGCAGTCGTTTCCGCACTGTTCGGTGCATTGTCCTTCGCCTGCCGCTGCGCAACAGGTAGCCTCGCCAGTAGATGTTTTGCCGTTACATGCAGCCATCGAAAGCAGGAGGGCTCCCATAGCGGCCGATTTCATAAGATTCTTTTTCATTTTTTCTCTTGTTTATTTAGTTAGTAATATTTGTTCTGTACCTATTTCCTACCGGAGAAACTTTGTTTCCATAGGGTGAAACGACTGTTTCCATACGAGGAAACTTTTGTTTGATGCCTATGAAACGTTTACTCGATGGCGATCCCTTCTATTTCGATCAATAACTCATCCCGGCAAACGTCCGCCCACATATAAGATATGGGGATATTCAAATTATATCCTTCCAGCAGTTCGCGTGCCTCCTCATAGAAGGATTTCTCTTTCAGATAGACACGCAGCATTTTCAGTTTCGCCTTACCAATCAGCTGGCCGATGTTTTCCATCGTGATATGGAGCTGGCGTCCGAGCCCTACTCCAACCAGGCTTTCCTCCCCGCGGATAGCTGCCGTACCGGAAATATAAACGATCCGCCGGTCATCGAAAGTCATGCTTTTGGCCCGTTCGAACTTCGGAGTGGCTTTCTTCTGCTGGGCAGCTTCGAGGACCTGGTCCGAATAGGCGTGGGCGGCTATCTGCAATTTATTGTCGATCGGGGTGGCATAGCATTCGGAACGGGCGAACACGGCCGCATCCAAATCGACCAGTATGCCTCCCAAGTTGGCCCCGATACCGGTAGCAGCCGGATAACCGTTGCTCCAGTCCGTCTTTCCATAGAAATCGGCACGGGCGTTGTTGAACATCTGGTAATGCTGGTCCGGCCCGTCGAAGCGGGTGATCTGCTCGATGTAGTTCCACTGGCGGATGATGCAGTTTACGGGGAAGCCTTCCCGGCGCATCACCTCTCCCATCATGTGGAATACTTCGGCGGACTGCTGCTGGATACCGAAGTTTATCACATCCCCATGGAGGCCACCGGCAAAGAGGAAACGGCCATCGGCATTTTCCAGTACGACATACGGGAAGCCGCCGTGACGGCAGAAGGTGATATGATCGTCTTCGTCCGCTTTGTAGCTATGGACTTCCAAGATCAGTCCGGCATTCAGAGGTGGCTGGGAAACATAACTCAATACCGGTTCATGATTCCCATAAAACTTACGGATTTTCTCACGCAGCATGATGCGGCGGGAGACGTATTGTTCGTTGTCGTTCGGCATGCCGAAGAATGCCAAACGGAGAATCTGTTCGTCTTGAGGCAACTGTGCCAGCAGGGCGTCTACCATTTCACCGAAAGTAGCCAGTCCGGTCGTATAAATATTATAATGTATTTTATCGCAATAGTTCATAAAGAGTTCACATATTCGGTTAATGCTTCGATATCTTTCTCTGAAACTTTCTTCTCGATGCCGTGTTTATGGACACTGAACACTTCCTTCATGGTAGCGGCACGTCCGTCGAACAAATAGGGAGCCGTACGCCACACTTCACGCAAAGTCGGAGTATCCCAACCTTTTTCGAACTCTATATCCTCACCTATGCGGTGGTATTTCATATCCGTATAATAAACACCGCTATGGCATTCCCCGCATTTCAGCTTTTCGAAAACCTTTTGCCCTTCCTTTGCCAAATCAGACAGCTCGCCATTCACCAAGTAAGGACTGGGCACGGGACGAAGTGATTTCAAATAGGCATCCACACAAACAGCATCTTCTTCCGAAACTTCAAAAAACTGGATGAAGTTGAATCCTGCCCGCACAGCCCGTTCCGCATGTTCACGGATACCGGAAATCATATTGGGAGGAGTCACATGGCTAAAGAGCATGCTCTTGCAGTTCTTTGAGTTGCCGACACCGTCGTTCATCAAGTCCCAGTTCATGCCATCCGTTCGTCCGTCTCCCGGATGGCAGCCATTACAACTCTGCCAATTCTGGAAGCAGTGCGAAGCATCGTTGAAGTAGCGTTCACCCTTGTTTTCAGCCGTTTCTTCACGTTCGGAATTCAGTTCGACAGACGTCACTTCGTTCGTATTGATATCCATGATGTTCAGGATATCGGCAAAGTAAGTCGGGATAATCAGCTTGTCACTGTTCAGGATCATATTGCGAGGACCGTTCCCCTCCAGCGGGATACGTTCGCGGAGGCCATACAAGAAAGTCAGGTCGTAGTCCAACACCGCCTTATTGGGATAGTTCAGAAATTTCTCCAACATCGCCTTATGGTCAATCACGCTGACCTCGTGCGTTCCCGAATGGGAGATGAAAACAGACTCGTCGTTGCAGGCAATGCTCCAGATACCGGCCGCACCCCGTTCGGGTTCATCCACGACGATGGCTCCCAGGAACTCCTGCTTGTCGACATCGATCACGCTGAAAGCACTCGTGTTCATCCATCCCTGCTGCAATTGAGATGTAGGGACGGTGAAACGCCCCAAGTTGTGCGATACATATATATATTTGCCGTCGGGAGTTATACAGATTCCCCGAAGGGCATTGCTTCCGTTTGCCAACTGGATGTCCTTCACCTTCGTGAAGCCATCCATTTCGATGACGGATACACACGCGGCCACATAATCGAGATCAGCCCGCTGTGCAGGAAGGAAGTTCGTGACGAACATATATTTGCCGTCCTTGCTGAACACGGCGGACTTCGGTTCGCGCAATACCTTCACCGTACGCATCACCTTCCGCGCAACCGGATCGATTTCGGAAATCGTGGTCTGGAACTGGTTACATACATATATATGCTTCTTGTCCGGACCGAACATCGGATGACATGCTCCCGAACCGGTCGGAATAGAAGCCTCCACCCTGCCCGATTCGAGCGAGAGGATCTGTAAATGACCTGTCGTTCCGAATGTAGTCACATATGCCTTGTCGCCATCCAAAAGGATACCCGTAGGCGCTTCGTCCATCGGGAAAGAACGCAACAATGTCTTGCCATCAGGCGAAAAAACATCCACCCGCTTTACTCCTTTATCTGTCATCAGCAACTCACCTTTGGCGTTCGCCACGACATCTGTCGGGAAGAACGGTGGGTTGCCTGCTGAAGCAAAGGAGATGCAACAGCAGGCAAAACAAGCCACCAGTGAGTTTTTAAACATGTATTTTCGTGTGTTCATGGTATATTATATTTTTTTTGCTTTACTATATCCCAACTCAAGAGAAATCGTCTGGGCCACTTTCCTTATACAGTCTGCCGAAACACGTACGACCTCTTTCGACAGCCGGTCCTTAGGGCCTGAAATCCAAATTGCCCCGCAAGGATAACCCGTATAATTAAAGATAGGCGCTCCGATGCAAATCACACCGTTCAGTTCTTCCTCATTATCCATGGCATAACCCAATTTCCGGACCTTCTCAAGTTCCTCCAGATAAGCGTCACGTGTAGTAATAGTCCGGGCGTTGTAGCGTGTAAATTCCATATAAGACAAATATCGGTCCCGGACTGTATTCGGCAAATAAGCCATGATAGCCTTTCCCGGAGCCGAACAATGCAAATCGAAAGGTTTTCCCGGCGAGAGGATAAAACGGAACGTATGATGTCCCTGCGCCTGCTCGATAAAGATACCTTTCCGGTCCCCCAGCACGCCGAAGCATGCCGTCTCTTTCACTTGGTCGCGCAAATCGCGCAAACGAGGCAAAACAGTTTCCAGCAAATTGTGTTCATTCAACGATCTGAATCCCAAAGTTAGTAATTTACGGGATAACTTGTACCTTTTTGTGTCTTCATTATAGATCAAATAATCCAGACGGACCAACGTATTTAAAATACGGTAGGCCGTAGTCTGTGAAATATCAAGGGCGGACTTGATATCCTGAAGCGTCTCACCCTGGGTGTGAAGCGACAAGTACTCAAGTACAGCGATCCCTTTTTCGAGATTCGGAACCTTGTAGTTCTCTTCTGCTTTTTCCATATTTGGAATAACGCTTTCCATATTTGAAATATTGTTTCAGATTTGAATCAAATATAAAAGAGAGCGCATAAATGCAAGCAGGATGTTTGTAAAAATTAGTTAAGTATGTCGTAAAACACATTATAGTTGAAAGGTGAAAGTGAAAATGCAAATAGCAACGCGAAGCAACTTTCAACTCTTCTTGTAGCTGACGATGGCCAGTATGTTAAAGAACACTACGAACAGGTAGATGATCCCCCTATTGCCTACCGACATCAACCCATATACAAGCCAGGCGATACAGGTACCTGTCGTGAGCAGGATAAAACCAATAATCCAATAATGTTCCAATATGTCTGACACACGCATCAAAAGCAATATAAAAAAAACAGGAGCGCAACAGCTACACTCCTGTTTTAATATCTTTTAGAGATAAACCAAATCTTACTTATCTATTGTACGGGCGGGAACACCTTCGAAAGTCATTTTAACAGGATTTATAAATCCGTTCTCATCGAAAGTCATCCGGTCGATACAAGTCACACGGTGGTCGCGAGTATTGTCGTTCAGCGGGCGGCGATGGTAGACGATATAATAATCTTCAGTATTCGGAACATGCAATACGGAATGATGCCCGGCTCCTCGCGCGATTGTCGAATCCTGCTGGAGAATCGTGGCGATACGGTTGAAAGGTCCGAAAGGCGAATCGGCAATCGCATAAGCGACACAATAATCGGGACCTGTCCAGCCCCCTTCGCTCCACATAAAATAGTACTTACCGTTCTTCTTGAACATGAACGGACCTTCCACATATTTATCCGGTGTCACTTCCTTGTAGACCGTCTCGTCTTCAAAAGGAACCAACCCGGTGAAATCGTCGTTCAGGCGAACGACATTGCAATGTCCCCAACCGCCGTAATACATATAGTAACGGCCATCATCGTCACGGAAAACGAACTGGTCGATCGGCTGTGCCCCGTTTACGATCTCGTTGATAAGCGGTTTGCCTAACAGGTCCTTATACGGACCTTCCGGGCGGTCGCTGACGGCAACCCCGATTCCTCCTACTTCACCTTCATGCACGTCGTTGGCCCCGAAGAAAAAATAATATTTGCCATCCTTATGGATGATAGACGGCGCCCACATGGCTTTCTTCGCCCATTTCACGGCGGAGGTATCGAGCACAGATGAATGTTTCGTCCAGTTCACCAAATCCTTGGACGAAAAACAGTCAAAATAAGTCTGCTTCTCATACGCATCGCTCCAGGTCGGGAAAACCCAATAGGTATCACCATAAATGATCCCTTCCGGATCGGCATACCAACCCTCGAATATCGGATTACCACTGGTCACGACATCAGCAACAGCCTTCTGTTGCTGTTTCGGCTGTCCGCACGAAACTAATGCGGCAGCACACAATAGCACATATAAACTTTTTTTCATTTATGAGTTAGATTTTTTCTGTTCCATATTCTTAGCCAGCCCTCCTTCGGATGTTTCCTTATAGAGACTCGGCAGGTCGTTTCCGGTCTGACGCATCACTTCCACCACCTGGTCGAAACTTACCCGGTGCTTGCCATCGGAGAAATTGGAGAAGGTATTCGCATCCAGCGCACGGGCTGCCGCAAAGGCATTGCGTTCGATACAAGGAATCTGTACCAACCCGCAAACCGGGTCGCAAGTCAGTCCCAAGTGATGCTCCAGCCCCATCTCGGCCGCATACTCGATCTGTGCAGGCGTCCCCCCGAACAACTGGCTGGCCGCAGCAGCTGCCATCGCACAAGCCACACCGACCTCTCCCTGGCATCCTACCTCGGCCCCGGAAACGGATGCATTCGTACGGACCACATTACCGAACAACCCGGCTGTCGCCAACGCACGCAAGATACGGGAGTCACGGAAGTCGCGGGACTCTTTCAGATGGTAAAGCACAGCCGGCATGACACCGCACGAACCGCAGGTCGGGGCCGTCACGATCTTGCCTCCGCAAGCGTTCTCTTCGGAAACGGCCAAAGCATACGCATAGACCATTCCACGGCTTTTGATACTGCTGCCGTAACCTTTGGCACGGATCATATAGTCGGATGCCTTACGCCGGATTCCCAGACCGCCGGGCAAGATGCCTTCGGCTTCGAGGCCGTTACGGACCGCTTGTTGCATCACTTCCCATACTTCGGCCAGATAGTCCCATATCTGCGGACCTTCGCACTGTTCGACATATTCCCAGTAGGAATGGCCGGTTTTTTCACACCAGGCCTGTATGTCCTTGATAGTATGCATTTCGTAGACCTGACCCTGTGTCAACTCGTTGTAGGTTTCGTTTGCCAACGTCCCTCCCCCGATACTGTAAATCGTCCAGTTATCCAGTTCCTCTCCGCTTTCGTCAAACGACTGGAAGAGGATGCCGTTCGGATGAAAAGGCAGGAACACCTTCGGTTCCCAAGTGATATTGGTCTTGGCCACCGGGCTCAACACTTCGAGAATTGCCGCATCCGTCATGTGGCCTTTGCCTGTAGCCGCCAGGCTCCCATAGAGCGTAACATTAAAACGTACGGCTCCCCGATTGCGTTCCAGGAACATCCGGGCAGCACGCATCGGCCCCATTGTGTGGCTACTGGACGGCCCGTGACCGATCCTGTATATTTGCTTGATCGATTCCATTGTTTTGAGATTTATGAGTTATCATTTGTAATTTATGATTTATAGTTTATGCATTGATGATAAATTATAAATCTTTTCACACTTTCAAAAATATATTCCGCTTATAAAGCAGCCACAAAATTACATAAATAATCAATGCGTTCGACGCTGCAATCAAAGCCGGATAATAATTTCCTGTATATTGTTCGAGGCCATGAAAAAGAGAAGTTCCTATACATCTGAAACTAATCACGTTAGCCAGCATATAGGCCACGATCGAATTCATGCCGTAGACTTTCAACCAAGTCAGGTTCTTCCGGTGTCCCTTATAATCGATCCAATAATAGAACAAGCCCATCAACAGGAAACAATAGCCACTGCTGACCAACACCATCGAGCTCGTCCATATCTTCTTGATCACCGGCAACTGCAAGCCCCACAGCCAGCCCAGCGCAACCATTATCACACCGATTCCTAACAGCCATTGCCATTTGTGCTTCCGGTCCATTCCGCTCTTCAAGATATGCCCGGCAAAAACTCCGGTCAGCACCGTCACGCCAAAGTTCAGGCTGCTTAATATCCAGGTATAACGATAAGATCCGGCAAATACGATCTGTCCGTTCTCCACAACAGCAGCATCGCGGAATCGTCCCAGGACCGTACGGTCCACCCATTCCGCCAGGTTACCGTCCGGCGTGTAGTTGCCACCTCCATAACCATCGACCGTAATAAATTGCATGGCTCCCCAATAGGCTAACAACAAGGCGACCGCCGTCCCGATCTGCACGGACAAACGCACATGCAGGAACAGCATTGCCGAAATCAGATAGCCCATCGCAATTGCCTGCAATGTGTTCGAATAAAGATAAATCCGGTCCGGGTCCAATCCTAAAAGATTTCCCTGGCACATCATACCGAAGACCCAGAGCAAGGCCACCCGCTTGACGATACGACGGTAGACCGCCCATTTATCCGGCATCACTTTATATCGGGAAAGGGCGAACGGCATCGACACGCCCGCCATAAACATGAAGAGCGGCATCACCAAGTCCCACGAAGAGAACCCCTCCCACTGCACATGCGAGAAGCACCACAAAAAATCGTTATACCAAGGCGCATCTATCGCACGTCCGAGAGGATGCAGAACCCCTTCCAGCGCCACCAGGCAAAACAAATCGAAGCCACGTAACACGTCGAGCGACTCCAGGCGTTGATAAGATGGTTTCATGATGATTTATGATTTATGATTTATGATTTATGATTTATGATTTATGATTTGTATAAAAAAAGATTTCAGATTTATGTTTAATGTTATGTTTTCTGGTCATAAATCATAAATCTGAAATCACAAATTTCTTCACACTTTCAGGAAAATTCGTTGACGGTACAGGAAGTACAGGAATCCCCAGCAAACGGCAATGTAGCCGATCGAACTGGCTAAAGGCTGCGCGGCTTCCGGCATCCATCCGACAAGTCCGCCAAACAGGCCTTGGGATGTATAAGAGAAATCGATGAATTTTTGCGCCAAATAGATCGTAATCGAATTAACCCCGATCACCTGGAAGAAGAAAGTCCATTTCCTCCATCCCAACACATCGACAATGTAATAAAACAGGGCGAACATCCAAACCGAATAAGCTCCGACAACGCAGACAAACGAACTGCTCCACAGCTTTTTGTTGATCGGGAACACCAAACTCCACAACACCCCCACCAATAGTAACAGCACACCGGCCAACACCAAGCCTGCCACCTTCCGCTTGTCCGTCAATCCCTCTTTACGCAACTTGATAAACTCGCCCGTAAACATTCCCAACATAGCCGTCACAATCCCCGGCAACGTGGACAACAATCCTTCCGGGTCAAAAAATCCTTGATGCAAACGCCCCGGCAACAACAAACGGTCCACATAGCCGACCCAGTTGCCTTCCAGCGTGAATGGTCCGGCCTCCGCACCCGGCACAGGGATAAAAGCTATCCAAACCCAATAGCCGACCAAGATCGTCCCGGCTATCCACGCCCTGACTGAAGTCCGGAAATGCACGAACAGCAAGGCGGCAAACATCCATCCCAACCCAATACGCGCCAAGACGCTGGCGCAACGAAGGTTCGCAAAGTCAAACTGTAGCAATCCGTTATAGACACATCCCAGCAACACCAGCGTAATTCCTCTGCGGACAATCCTTTTATAGATATCCGGCTCGCTCTTCCCCTGTTCGCGCTGCTTTTCCAACGAGAACGGAAACGAGATGCCGGCAATGAACAGAAACAGCGGGAAAATCGTGTCGTGGTGTGTCAACCCGTCCCACTCCACATGATCCATCTGTCCACCTATCGCCTGAAAAAAAGAATTCGGAAACAACGTTGCCAACGCAACGAAAAGAGAAGCCCCTCCCATAATAAAGAACATATCAAACCCCCTCAGGGCATCCAGCGACAGCAGTCGCCGGGACTGTTTTTGTTTTTCCATATATACAATATCTTTTTAAGTTTACTTTGTCGATCAAGTTTGCAAAGATAGGTCTTTTTTCAACACAAGCAATTTATACAAGAAACCTCGTTTCTTCAGATACCCTAAAAATTTTCATTCTTTCCCCAACAGTGAAAATAAATTTTCCATCACATGAAAATTTATTTCCCCACTATGGAAAATTTATTTTCATGCGATGGAAATTTCTCTTTCATGCAATGGTATCAGAACAACGTTCCCAACCGAAATTTTCTTCATACCGGTCGAAGAGGGGTTCCTCTTCGATATTGTATTGACGGAGCAAATCGCGTACGTATAACTGGTCTTCGGGAGTAAAACAACGCTCCTTGCGTTTCAAACGGTAAAAATGAGTCGTCCCGAAATATTCTCTCATCTCCCGCCGTATTTCTTTAGCCTGGCGATAAGGGATATTGTCCAACAGGTGCTCCATGCCATAGGCATTTTTCAACGGGCTGTCGTCCATAAACCCGGAACAATCGCCATCGGGGACAACACGTTCCGGGTTGATCGCTCTCACCGCCCAACGTTCTTTCGGGATATGCCGCGACACCTGATGACGCAGACAGGTGGAAGCATGTAGGCATTTCCCGTTAAAACAAAGTGCAAAGTCGTTCGGGACCAAAGAATAATCTAATTTGTCTAACATGGTATTAATGTATTGATATTAGACAAAGGTACTCACAGATCCGGCAGAAAGCAAACATTTACACTCAAAAAATGATCACAACAACAATGACTATAGGCGAGATGAGGGAGTTCACCGTGCCAACGGCTGCCATTTCATATAAGTTCCGGTCCTCCACAACCACTCCATCGGTCCATAGCGAAACTCCTTCAGCCAATAATGGCTGAACAGAATCTGCATACCCGTATAAGCAAGACAAACCAATACGCTCAAGAAAACACCCAGATGGCTCCAATCCAACCCGAAACCGGAAAAAATAAAGACTCCGATCACGGACTGCGCGATATAATTCGTCAGGCCCATACGCCCGTAGCTGACTAACGGCGCCATCGCCCGCTGTACCTTCTGCAAACGGTATCCCTCCATCACCACAATTACCCATAGATAAGCAGTCAACAGGTTAATCAGATTAGTCGTCGTCGAACTCATCCACGAATAAAAAGAGACCTCTCCCCAAGCCACAGGCGGAAAATAAGAACGCGCCACATAAAGCAGTCCCAACCCTGCGAGGGCAAGCAAGGCCCAACGGTTCAGTCGGCTACGAAACTCATCCATACGCTCGAACAGACGAATGCGTCCTACGATGAACCCTAAGATGAAAAGTCCCAAGGTCAAGTAAATACGCCCGCTCGACACCTGGAAGCGCATTTTTCCGACGATCCCGTCCCAAGCGTTACTCTCGATCGTTTCAGACAAGGTCGGGACTTTCCGAGGACCTGCCGGACGGGAAGCAGGCCTTTCGGCAACACGTTCCACCTGCTCGACCGCCGGAGCCGTCAGGCTTTTATAAGCTACCGGGACAAGTGTCGCCCCCCCCTAAGAAAAGAAACAGCGTAATCCCTGCCAACAGCTTGGTCGGCCATTTATACATCAACACCAAAACAAACCCCAGTATCGCATATATCAGCAAAATATCCACCCGGACAATCAAGCCGTGTAAATAACCGATCGCCAACAAAAGAACCAGCCTCCACAAAAAACGTGGACGGAAGTCAAGTCCTTTCTTCGCCGCCCGATCCATCTGGATAAAGAAACTTAAACCGAACAGGCAAGAGAAGATAATGAAGAATTTCCCGAAAACCAGATAATTGATAAGCCAACTGAAAATCTCGTTCATCGTTCCCTCCCACGGGAACACAGCCTGAGACGTCATCGTCCCCATAGCTCCAAAATGTTGCATAGAATGAATCAGGCAAATGCCGATAAGAGAAAAGCCACGCAAGGCATCGATCACTGTAATACGCTCTCCGGGAGCAAGCACTGTTTTTGTTGTTTCCATATTTTCAAATTTCAGATTTGATTTTTATTCGTTTTCTTCCGGGAACAAAATTACAGGGCATCACTCGAACAGAAGGAATACAAATTACGGTTTTGTGGATATTTTTTACTGTAGAACGGCTCTTGGTTCGGAATGAATCACATAGTGACCTGTTTTAGGATTCAAGAGAAACAAGATTGTAAATTAATTCGTATGTTTGCTCAAGGAAGTTACGAAAAGAGTGTAATTTATTGGAAATGAGCATTGGGTAATCGCTCATAATAGTAATAGGTTACGAATTAGTTAGTTATCTACTGCATTATTCTTCTGTGCGTTGCGTAACCTTCAAAGAACTCTTCGTATGCAAAAGTAACAATAAAACGGGAGATTTAGAAATGAATCTCCTGATTTTTTCTTCTCACACAAGTTTTTCCGTAAAAGCGATTTTATCCGTCAGCACACCATCGCCCAAAAAGATTTTGAACGAACGTGTGCCGACTGCCGCATAAGCGGAGAAAAGGGCTTTGCCTCACGCCTAAACAATAGTTTAGACTGATGAGACAAGGCCCCTTTCTTTTGTGCTTATGCCAAAGAGGTGCTTTTACGGGGTTTTGACGATTTTTCTTTTTTCGTTGTCCTTTTGAGCCGGAAGCGGAAAGCCGTGTATGACCGCACATTCCATAAATGGAACAAGCCGTCACTCACGGCAGACAAACCGGGAAGAATGATTTTATCCATCCGACCAAACACGTTTGGCCAAACAGATAAAAACATACTTCCTTGCCGATGGTTTGCTCGGTTTCACGCTACCGGCTATGTTCTTTTCTGTTGGGGATGTCTTTTTCACGGATTTCTCTTTTGAAGTTTTCCTGTCTAATCTGCCTCCACTTCCGTTTACCTCCATTTTCGCGCCTTTCAGTGGGCCGCATCAGGCAGTCATTTTCGTTCTGGGCGCAAAGGTAACTCCGGGATTGGACGGGAAAGCAAGGTCAAGCCTCCTGTTTTCGGAAAAAATCTCCAGCCCTGCGGGTAGTATTTTGGCCGAAAAATTATCACAAGTTATGATAATTTCTCTGCAATGATTGTCTTCATACTTTTCTGTTTCGAATTTTACAAATTGTTTCTTAGGATTATTTGTGTGGAACATAGGTTTTCCAAAGTCGGTTTGTCCACGATAAACATCTCACAGTCCGTTTCCGCTTCTATCTCTATCGTTGATGCGGTCTGTCCATAGTAGCATGACATGCTTGCGGCCATTTCACCGCCGAATGCGAACCATTGCGTCACACCGCATCCTGTGTCGGGAACAAAAGCACGGCAGATGCCGCTTTTCATGATGATCATTATCATTTTTTATTTCTTTCTTATTCTACTTTGATATGATCGAATCCTTCTCCATAAACTCCTATAACGGCACTTTGTGAAACAAAAGCCTCCGTGTCTATATTTTTTTATCAGCCGGAAGCTGACCGGCGCTTCCCTCTTCCCAGCTAATATAAACATCATCTTTACTTCTCGTCCTGTATAAAAGCCGGTTGTATTGATAATCGTCACTCCCCGGTGTGGGTATTCGTTGATATGCCGCCCTATTTCTTCATTTATTGGATATGATAAAGAACTGGATTGTCGGGTACTATTCATTGCCCTGGTCGATAGCAAAGCTACAAATATAAAGAGTTACAAACCCGTCACCACTTTTTCCCGGTCTTTCAATACAAAATGACTGGAGGAAATGATAATCATATCGCAGATAAGCACCGTTCTCCCAATGTGATGTTCCGGTCTTTGTTGATGATGGCTGCAATAATATCTGTACCTTCCGTACTTCCGTTTGCTGAAAGAGCCTCCCTATGGCAACTTCCACACTCCAACGACATAATCTATCACAATATCCGTAACTTGGTATGTCATTATCCCGATAATGCAGTCTGCCAATATCTCCATGACCTGATATATCACAATCCCGGCAACGTCGGGGAGAATCCAGACCTCCCGCCGGACAGCCGTTTGTCATGTCTTTTGCCGGTATTGACTATTCATGTCTATATATGACTATAGCTGACAAGGTACCCTTTCCCACGTTTATTCTTTTTTTCTTTGCGGCGTAGGACGATAATCCGTCATCGGGAACGTCCGCCTTACAAAACGCCCAATTGTCACATGGAATTAATGTATAAATCATAGTTATGGACAGCATTGAAAGGAAAAAACCAAATCCGTATCATATCAACGAGAAGGAGATACTGGATATAGTTGCCGCCAAAGGCTCATATTTGAGCTGCATTTCCGGGGATCTGGAAGAGGTGGTACCCCACAAGGAATCTTCATCCCGGCCGGAGAGTAAAAAGACGATAACGGAGGAAGAGGTAAAAAATATATTGAAGCCCTCCTGAACAACTTTTCATCCAACCGGCGCAAGCCCCTGCATATTGACGCACAGGTGTACGAATGTATCTCAGACATTGTCTGGGCGGTCAGACGTAAGGATTTCACTGTTTCCGGTGTTATAAGCCGCATACCGGTTGAACATATTAAGGAAAACGCCGACGTGATAAGGAAGATCACAGGACGGGATTACAAACTGTTCCAGCCGTAATATGACGGGAAATCCTCCTTAAAACGGCTCCGGAGGGGGAGTCGGAAACCACGACACCCAGCCGGAAGTGCCTTTGGAAAGTATTTTGAACTGTATTTCAATAATTTGAGTTCCTGACAGGAAGCAATTTTAAATAAAAACAAGAAAAATGGAAGTATATTACATTGAAGCCGGAATCTTTGAGGAGATGCTGGCTCGGACTGAGAGCCTGTCCGCACAGGCGGACCGCTTGTATGAAAAGAACAGGGAAAAGAAACCGGAAGAGTGAATGGACAACCAGGATGTCTGCCTGCGTCTTGACATCTCTCCACGTACCCTGCAGACTCTCCGGGATACCGGACGGCTGGCATTCACCCAAATCCAGCGGAAAATCTATTACAGGCCGGAGGACGTAGAAAAGCTGATGGCCTATGTCGCCATGAAACGCAAGGAAAAGGCGGTGAGAGAAAAAAGAAAGAATGAATAATTAATCGGAAGTAGCATGGAAGGGATTATTAGCAAAGAGACGGGCAGTGTCCGCCGGTTCTTTGGCCTGCTGGATAACATCCAGACGAAGCTGGAAAGGCTTGCGGAGGATAACCGCCCCCTGTTTAACGGCGAGCGTTTTCTCTCTGACAAGGAGTTGTCGGACCTGCTAAGAATCAGCCGAAGATGCCTGCAGGATTATAGGGACCAGGGGCGTATTTCTTATATCCGGCTGGGCGGAAAAATTTTGTATAAGGTATCCGACATTGAGAAACTCCTGGAGGATAATTATCATGAGGCCCTGATATAATCGGGGGCGTTCAATATTTAAGAATGCCGGCCGGAACCAATGTTTAATGGTTCCGGCCGGCATTTCATTATTCGGACATTTCCGTCAGAAGGACCGTATCCCCTTTCTGTCTTCTTTTCATCAGCTGGTCCATGTCACCGGATATCTTCCGGTCGGTAACCTGTGCATAGACCTGCGTACTGTTGATGTTCGTATGGCCCATCATCTTGGCGATGCTCTCTATCGGGATGCCGGAGGACAGCATCAGGGTTCCGAACGAATGGCGGGCCATGTGGTAGGACAGGTTCTCCTTCATGCCCAATGCCACGCCCATTCCATGTACCTCGTACCAGAGGACGTCGCGGACCGGCAGCGGGAATACCGGTCTGTCGTCATCCGTGGTGTTGTAAAGTTCCAGTATCTGTTCGGCTATGGGATGCAGCGGGATGAACGCCTCCACGTCCGTCTTGGCCCGGCAGACGCGGATATATTTTCTTCCTTCCGAGGTCTTTCCGATGTGCCGGGGATGGAGTGCTCTCGTGTCCGCATAGGCCAGACCGGTCAGCGAGGAGAAGATGAACGTCCTGCGTGCAAGCTCCATCATCGGGTCGGGCAGCGGGGTTTCCATCATCCGCTTCAACTCACCCCGGCTGATGTGCCTTAGCTTTAACGGTTCTTTCTTTTCATATGCCACATCCTCTATCGGGTTGGCTCTCAATATCTCCCGGTCCACGGCGATGTAGATGAGCCGGTTGAGCCAGCACAGACAGTGGTTCACGTGGCTGTTCCTGTAGCCCAGCTCCTTCTTAAGAAAGACCTTGAACGATTCGGCGAACTCCTCGGTGATGTCCGAAAAGGCGATGTCCTTCATCCCGCGGGATTCGATGAACTGCCTGAGGTTGAGCTGGGTGGTCTTCGACTGGCGGTAGGTGGAAGTGGAGTTGATCTCCTTGGAGCGGACCCTGAGCCGTTCGCGTTCCACCTCTCCGGCCTGCAGGAGGTATTCCGGCACGGAATTGGCACCTGACACGGTGGCCTTGAGCAGTTCGGCCGTGACCACTCCCTGATGCTTCAGCAGATTATCGTATGCCTTTTCCAGCCGGTCACGGAAACCGGCGAGGCGGTTGTTTTCCCTGACTGTTCTGATCTCACACTTCTTGCTGTCCCAGTCCTCCGGCCTGCAATAGATGCCGGTGGCAACGGCTGACTTCTTGCCGTCAATGCTGATCCGGCAGAGGACGGCGGTCGTGCCGTCCGATTTCACTTTGTTACGGTTGATGTAGAATAAGAGCTTGAATGTACTGCGCATGGTAATGATATTTTTTAGGGTTAAAGAATGAGTTTCAAATCACGGGTTGCCTCGATGAACCTGTCCATGTCCTCGAACAGCCGCTTCGGGCTGACACGGGCGTAAATTTGTGTGGTCCGGACATTGCTATGTCCCAGCATTTTGCTGATGGTCTCGATCGGTACTCCCTCCTCGAGCGTGACCAGCGAGGCGAAAGAGTGCCTCCCCATGTGGTAGACAAGGTCCTGGCTGAGTCCCGCCATCAGACGCAGGGCTTTCATATTTCCTCTGAGGGTATGGTAGTCCTGTGGTGGGAAAAGAGTCTCGCGGGTATCGTCCCGGTATTTCTCAATCAGCGCGACGGCTTCCGGAAGCAGCTTGACACGTCCGAGGTAGTCGGTTTTCTTTCTACGGTACTTCAGCCAGAGGCTGCCCCCGTCGTCAGTGAAAAGGTTCTCCCGGGTGATGCTTACCGCATCCGCGTAGGCGGTGCCGGTGTAACAGGCGAAGAGGAAGAGGTCTTTGGTGATAATATGTGACCTGCGTTTTTCCGGTATCTCCAGATCACGCAGTTTCTCGAAATTCTCACGGCTCAATGCCCTCGGCGTACTTTCCTTCTGCTTGGGCAGCTTGAAGTGGCAGAAATGGTATTTCTCCGAGTGGCCCTCCTTGTAGGCGATGCGGCAGATCTTTTTCAAGATGGCCAGGTAGCCGCGAAGCGTGTCCACGGCATATCCCTTTTCCAGAAGGATGAAATCCTGATAGTCGCGGATGAACTGCTCGTTGAGCTGCCCGAAGACAAGGTCCGGAACCTTGAATTTCGCCTTGATGAATTCGGAAAGCGTGCGGTAGGTGAAGAGGTAGGTCGAGAGTGTGGTGGGCGCACGGTCCACACCGACACGGGCCTTCATTTCCCCGTTATGCCGGTCGAGAAGTTTGAGCAGGGTCATCTGCATGCCCGCATTGCCCTGGAACATGTCCCTGACCGCGGCGGCATCAAAATCCCTTTTTCTTTCCATGAGGGAATTGAAGGCCGAGTGTACGGCAAGCAGCAGTCTTTCTATTTTTTCATTGGTCTCCACCGCTTCCCGGCTCTTGCCGTTCAGCCGGCTCTCACGCGCGTTCCACAGCCCGGGGGTGCAGGAGAGCTTGCAGCTGAACTGCGCCATCGTGCGGTTGAGGGTGATCCGTCCCATGATCGGGGCTTTGCCGGTCTTGTCCGGCTCGCTCTTTTTCAGGTAGAGCAGCACCTTGAATTTTT
>ERZ791934.48-NODE-48-length-143953-cov-5.972779_pt1 | contig 143953 bp, 162 predicted proteins | sample MGYA00510125_ERZ791934 | MGnify/ENA primary metagenome ERZ791934 (study PRJEB30046, sample SAMN00993240) | human gut metagenome | study: EMG produced TPA metagenomics assembly of the A metagenome-wide association study of gut microbiota in type 2... | reverse complement strand
TAAGGCTATCCAACTGGACTGAATAATTAAACTCTATCTTGATAAAAGTTATTGACATTGATATAATTTAATTACGGTTATGTAACTCCATAACTGAATTACATTATTGTAATTAAATATATATAAATTCTAACTATCATTCAATAAAATAGTTATTATGATCAGTGTTAGTTTGGGTAACTCTGGTTATATGTCACATCGCATTTTTCACGTTAGCGATGTTTTTTTATTTTCACAAAAAGATTATATCATAACTTTTTTATAAATGCTATAAAATCATTGTTATTTCTTAATCTTTGTCGTATATCTTTCCTGATTAATTGCACCAGATATATAGACAACAGGATGACTATTACAATTACGATCATGTATATCAGACTCAAGAATAATTCTGTCATTACTGTATTGAAAGCATTAAATATAATTAACAAAACGTCTGATATAACAGTCATTTCATCTCACCTCTTTTCTAATATAATTGTACACCATATAATTTACATTGTCAATAAATATATAAATTATTTAATGTACAATATAAATTCTATAATTTTTATTGTAAATTTTTAAATTTATCATATAATATATTGTGAGGTGATATTATGAAATATAGACTTGCATTGACAATTGCAGCAGTATTAATTGGAATGTCAAATTCAGCAGTAGCCTTTGCGGCTGAAAATGAAGCTGTAATAGATAATAAGAGCACCTCGTCTCAAAATATAATAATCAGAGAGTCTGAGGCGGGAATGCTTGAAGAAGGCAAAGTAATAATTTTAACGGTTGAAAAAATAGAACTTCTGGGAGATTTAAAAATATCAGTTGAAGAAGGCGACATAGAAGTATCCGGAGAAATTATGGATAAAGATCAACTTGAAGACCTTTTAAATGATGATCCAAGTATAAATTTCTCATCAAAAGCGCTTTCTGATGATTGTTCATACATTGTAATTACTGTTGAGGATGAGTCAACAGAAGCATCAGTTATATCTATAGATGGACCTGAGCTTTATCTCGACAGAACTCTGCCCTATGGAGGATATGCCCTTGAAAGTGTATATTCAAATAATGGGATGTGGGAGAACACAACTCTTGATAAAGAGGAAGCTGAAAAAAATGGTGTATTTGAATATAAGCCAATAACAGTTGATTCTGAATATGTAAAAGTCGTTACGTCCCCAAGAGATAAGGATGATTCAACAATTACTAGAGAAATCAATATTGGAGTAGGCGAAAAAAGAATAACAGCTGGAGAAGACACTATTGAGCTTGATTCTCCGGCATATATAAATGAAGGCGGATATGCTATGCTTCCTTTAAGAGCTGTTTCTGAAGCTTTGGGTGCAACTGTAAATTGGAACGAAGAAAGCCAGTCTATTTCCATACTTAGCGGCAGCAGAATTATTTCTATGAAAATAGGAGAAAAGACTATGTATGTAAACGGTACACCTATTCCAATGAATACAGCACCTGAAATATCAAACAGCCGAGCTTTTATTCCCGTAAGAGATATGGCAAATGCTTTCGGCATAAAAAATGTGGAATGGGATGAAAAATCATCTTCAATTATACTTAACTGATAGTTCCATTTTTGTCGATAATCTGATATACTCAGATAAGAGGTGATATTATGAAATTCAAGAAAAAAATGATTGCAACTGCATCTGTTGCTTTAGCTGCAACTATGATTCCAGTGAACGCCCTTGCGGCCGTAAGAGTCAATATTTACGGTGACAGACGTGTGTATGGAACAGAAACTCCATTTGATACATATGTTGATCTTACATCAACAGGCGTTGGATTAATTAAAAATACAGCTACATTAGAATTGACGCTGTCCAATGGTAAATTTGCTAAAGACAGCAGTGGTAACTATTACCCTATATATATCACCGATTTAAAAGGCGAAAATGACCGAGAAGATATAGCGCAGAAGCTTGAAGATGGTTCAGCCTATGGCTTTGGTTTCTTACCTGAAGACGATGATTCGGCAAAATTAGTTCTTCCGGAAAATATGATAGATAAATATGCCCAGATAATGTTTACTGCTACAGCTGTTGATTATGGCGATGTTACACTTTCATTAAGTGATAACCGTGGCATTGAGTATATTGTAGACAGCGAAGATGATGCAAAGGAAATCGTCAAAGAACGCAAACCGGAAAAAACTATGGTTAAAATACCCGTTGGTTCAAATATAATCTACATAGGTGATGAACAGGTAGAACTTGATGTTCCTGCTTACATCAGTAATAATACAGTAAAAATACCGTTAAGAGCTGTAACTGAAATATTTGGTGCAAAGGTATATTGGAACGGTGCTGAAAAAACAGTTTTACTTCTTATTGGTGATGATGAGATAGAGATGCGAATAGGAGATAAAAGAATGTTCGTAAACGGATATGCGGTTCCTCTCTCATCAGCTCCTGAAATCAGTAATAAGAGAGTATTCCTTCCACTTAAAGATATTTCTAAAATATTAGGAATAGAAAATATGGAGTGGGATGATATAAATAAAACAGTTTCATTTGAATATACCGATTATGTAGGACATACATACCTTACATACGAAGATAATAAATAAAGACTAGAACAAAGGGCCATTCTTAGGAATGGTCTTTTTTAATACTTATTTTATATATGACTTAATATAAAAAAGACCTCCGAGTAATCGGAGGTCTTAGTTTGTTTAGTTATTTAGATAACCGGATTACTCTTAGTTAAGAGTAACTGTAGCTGATGCTTCATTCCAGTCGATCTTTGTGATACCAAGAGCATTGCAAAGATCTCTTACAGGAAGGAATGTTCTCTCGCTTACGATTTCGGGAGCTGTGTTCATAGCTACGGGTGTACCGTTGATGTACATTGTCTTTGAACCGATTGTCATTGATACGATTCTCTGACCCATCATAAGTGTTACTGTTCTTGATGCGTCATCCCAGCCTACTGTAGCACCGAATGCTTCTGATACTGCTCTTAAAGGAAGCATTGTGTAGTTGTCGCTGTTGATGTATGCAGGAGCGTCAAGTGTAACTGTCTCTGTACCTACAGCCATTGTTGTAGCACCGATTGTGATAACGATCTTTCTTGTTGTTGAAGAATCATCCTGGTCACGGCCAGCTGTTACTACTTCTACATAGCTGTCGTTTACTGTTACTGCGCTGTACTTGAAGATTGCTTCGTAGTTATTGTCACCAAGCTTTCTGCCACCTGTTACAGCATCAGCACTGTAATGCTTAGATTCTGTAGATGAGTTTTCCCAAAGGATATTAGCTGCATTATTTGCTCTGTCATTGTCATAATCTATCCAATCATTTGCAACGTTTTCAAGAGCATATCCGCCTACAGGGAGAGTTCTGTCAAGGTAAAGTTCAAGACCGCTGATTGTGATTGTTGATGCTTCTGTTGATTCATCTTTTACTTCAACAAAGAGGTATGCATAGTTACCGCTTTCATAAATTCCCTTAGGAGCATCATCGATTGTTACATCAACTTCGATGTCGCCTGATGTTACTTCATATTTTCCAGCATCTTCGAAGTCCATCTTTTCAACACCAAGAACGATTACATCGCCCTCTTCAAGAAGGTCTACGTCAGCTTCTTTAATAACGATTTCGTTTACAGGTACATATCTGTAGTCAATAAGAACTTCACTTGTCTTAGCTTCTACTGTGTAAGGAGCTTTTACTGTAGCAACTTTGAATTCAACGTCATCGAACTCTCCGCCAAGTGTTACTGTAACATCTCCGCTGAATGTAGGAGCAGCGTTAAGTACGAATTTGATACCTAAATCAGTCTTACCTTCTGATTCATCACCAGGTTTAGCATAGTTCCAGATTTCAACTACATTTTCATCGATTTCATATCTAAATGTACCCTGGATTTTGCTCTTTCCTGTATCAATATCAACTACTTCGATTCCTTCAGGGAATGTAAATGTAGCTTTTCTTGATGTGTTAAGAATGTCGCCTGTGTTTTCTTCGATTGATACTTCAAGAGTGTTTGCATCTTCTACACTTGAAAGATTCTGCTTTGTATCATAGTTGCTGTAGTCTTTACCAGCCCAGATTGTAGGAAGTTCATCATCTTCAACTGTGTATGTAACAGCTTCTTCTACCATCTTAGCTACTTCAAGTTTTGTTGAGTCAAAGTTTTTGCTTGATACTGTGATTGTAGCTACATCGCCAGCTTTGCATTTCTTTGTAGGTACGATTTCAAGATTTGAAATAAGCATCTTTGTTAACTGATTGCTTTCAAGTCCTGTAATTGTAAACTCAAGTTCATCTTCTGAAGCCTTTGTTACTGCTTCAGCATCACTGTTAAGGAAAGAGATTTCGAAATCACCTTTCTTTGTATCATCAAGTAACCAGCCCTTGTCATTTACATTGAACTCATAGTTACCTTTAAGCTTAAGTGTAATAACTTTTGTTCCATCGATAGCATCATTAACAAGGCCATTGATTGAGATGTCTTTAAGGTCTTTTGCACCCTTATCAGCATCTTCTACGAATGTAACAACACCTTCTGTAGAAATTGCTACTTCATCAGCATATGCTGTAGCAATTACTTCTGAAGCCTTCTTGAACTGTGTAACGTTGCTTGTAAATTCTGCAGTAACGTCACCAGTTTCAACAGCCTGAGCCATTATAGGAAGTACACAAGCTTCTGCTGTTGTGTGGTTAAATGCTTTTGTATCAAGTTTAATGTATGCTGTTGTGTCATTCTTTATATCAATTGACCAAATTGTGTTTCCAGCATCTGCTGCAACAGCTGATGATATATATTTTTTTCCTTCAAGATATGAAAGATAATCTTTTACATCATCGTTGTCTTTAGCATCCATATAGTAGTTGTCATCGTCATCTTTAGCAAACTTACCATTTGTAAGCTTAAGGATAACTTCAAAGTTATCAGGATACTTTGTTTCGTCAATGTCGACCTGATCATCGTTCTTCACAAGTTCAACAACCGATACGAAATCTTTTTCAACAGCAGTAGAAATCTCATCAACAGCTGTTAACTTTGTGGATGCGAATGCTGTCATGGGAACCATTGCAACAGTCATGATCGCAGCCATTAATAAAGCTAATTTCTTCTTCATTTTGTTGTCCTCCTTTTAAATTTTTGGGGTTTTCCCCAGTTTAGTTTTTTGTTCTTTCGGGGTTCTCCCCTTTACAAAATGAATTGTAGCAATTGTCGGTTTTTAAGTCAACAGAAATGCATAATCTGTAACAATAATGTAATACTGAGGGTAATGTCGGGGTGCCCCTTTCTTCCAAAATGGCTCCAGACAGGCATACCACTGCCCTAAAAACTGCTATTGCAAATAGAATTATAACAGAATCTTAATTTATTTCAAGAGAAAAACTAATCTTGTAACATACTTGTAATAATAAGTAACATTATCAAAAAAACGCGGAGAATATGTTATTTCTCCGCATTTTGTCCTACATCATAAATCTTTTCTTTATCCTTATGTCATCGCCCGTAAGTGTCAAAAATTCAAACTCGTCTGTCATTCTTGAAAGTACTCTGTCCGAATACTGTTCCTTTATCCTGTCAGGGGTAAGGTTTGTGGATATGACAAGCGGCCTTTTATTTGACATTCGCTCATTTATAATATTGAAGAACTGCGCATTTACAAGCGTTGTAGAAAACTCTGTTCCAAGGTCATCTATTATAAGAAGGTCAACAGTAAGTATGTCATCATAAAATGTTTCTGTCTCTTCTTCCTCATTTCTATTGAACTGTTCGTCCTGCAATGTCTTAAACAGTCTTCCTGCAGAAATATATATTACAGTAAATCCTTCATCCAGAACCTTTCTTGCTATGGAATTACATAAAAATGTCTTCCCAAGACCCGTCTTTCCCATAATAAGAAGGTTTTTATATTCCTTTGAAAAACGTTTAGCAAATCTCAGGCATGTGCCGTAAATAATACGCATATTCTCATAGGGTGTTATTCCGTGCTTGTCTTTCTCTGTCTTTGAGTAGTATTCCGGATTGAATGTCTCAAACCTCTCATTTTCGGAAACCTCATTCAAAAGTGACCTGCCATAGGCCTTCTGTATAAGATACTGCCTGAAACATGAACATTCTTTTCCGTCAACCATTCCTGTATCTTTGCACTTTTTGCACCTGTAAACACTGTCAAAAAAGTCCTCTGTTATTCCAAGCTGTTTATATATGTCTTCCTTTTCCTCAGTAAGCTTTTTAAGCCTGCTGTCCAATTCACCCTTTATCTGCTTTTTTTCTTCTTCATTTCCCGCCTTAAGCGTCTTTACTGCCGCTGATACTCCTGCCGCATTCATTTCTCTGTCGATTTCTTCAAGCCGTGGATTTGAAGCATATATCCTGCTTTTTAACGCCTTTCTTGCAGAATCAGAAGCCGTTTTCATAGAATCAAAATCTCTTAGGGCTGACCTATAAATCTCTGTTTTCATACTCATAGCTTATTCCTCCAGATTTCTGCGAAGCTCTTCACGCTTCAGTCTCTCAAGTTCTTCAAAATCCCAGCTTCTCTGCTCATAATTAAACTTGCTTTTCCTGCTTTCAGGCTTCTGTATCTTTGCCCCTCTGCTTTCCGCAAATCTTAAATCCGCTGCCCTCGCCTTTTCTACACTGTCAATGCCGTCCTTTTTCCAGTTGGAAAATATTTTGTCCGCATAGGGAAAAGGATTTCCGCTCGTAACTACAAGAGCTGTTTTTTCACATCCGTAAAGTATAAGGTCCAAAGGCATACCCTCTGTCCATTTTTTCATATACTCTTTCTGCTTTCCGACAGGATTTTTTCCGTATATGCCAAGGGCTTTCATTATTCTCATATACACATGACTATAATCCTTAATATGGTCAAGTGCCGCAGCTGCGCTGTCTACGCCGTCATCAGCCCATGTTATGGCCACCTTTTCTATGTATCTCATACTCCTGTGTCCGTTTTCACAGCAGTACGCCAAAAGTATTTCAATAACATCTAACGGAAGCCTCAGCCAGTCATGCAGACTGTATAAAGTTCTTATCTCAGACATGGTCAGAAGCTTGCCTAAATAACTTTCAGCACTGTTAAGCAGAGATTTAAAACTGTCATTATGGCTCATATAATAATTTATTTCATCCGTAGAATAGTCAGGCGCCGCAGACGGTATATGTCTGTATACGGCAGGACTTGTCCTTACTATTTTTTCTCCGCAGCTTTCCCAAAACTCAAGGGCTTTCTTTACATCACTTTCTGTCATTTTAAGATATTCCGCAAGTTCGGCATCCGTAAATGATGTATTCCCCTCCTGAATAAATTTCTGCGCGCATATATAAACCACTATGTACGTCGTTGGAGCCGTGGATACATATTTATTTAAAAAGTCATTCCTTATGCTCGTTTTGCTGTTTTCCGCCATAATAACCGTTCCTTTTTTCTGTAGTTATATAAGTATATCATCTGTCAAAATTTATTTCAATCCAAAGGATAAATATAAAAAAGGGCTGACTCAAATCAACCCTTTTTTCGATCTTTGGCACGATTTTTATTATTAAATATAAATATCACTAAACTCAGAACAATGACCGTAAGAACCACAACCGCAAGTGTTCTTGAATCTTTAATGGCAATAAATATGGCTAAAAGAGCAAGAAGAGCGCTTATGCCATACATAATAAGTACTGCCTGTTTCTGAGTGTATCCTCTGTCGATAAGCTTATGGTGAAGATGTCCTCTGTCGGCCTGCATAATAGGCTTATGTGTAACAGCCCTTCTAAGCATAGCACAGAGTGTATCAAATATGGGAAGTCCTATGGAAAGCAGACATACTATAAGCGCCAGTATCGCATATCCCTTAAATACTCCCATAATACTTGTTACCGCAAGAACATATCCTAAAAATGTTGCTCCCGTATCTCCCATAAATATTTCCGCAGGATTAAAGTTTCTCGGTAAAAATCCGAGACAGCTTCCGGCAAGCGCCGCCGTAAACATAACCGCTGATTCCGTTCCTGTCAGAATACATAATACCATAAGGCATATGGACGCGATGGAAGATACTCCCGCTGCCAGTCCGTCCAGACCGTCAATAAGATTAACCGCATTTGTAACGCCTATTATCCATATAAGGGTTATTGGTCCGCTCAGTTTCTGAAGATAGGCAGTTACAGGCCACATAACAACATTTATCCTTATTCCGGAGCCGATAACAAGCAGTGCCGCTACTATCTGAAATACAAGCTTGACCCTTGCAGGAAGCTGTTTAACGTCATCCACTATTCCGACGCATACGATAACTACCGCACCTGCAATAAATCCTGTGAAATGCTTGATATTTATATCGTTTACAAATCTATACAGCAGCAGTACCGTTATCATAAAGCCCATTACAATAGCAATACCTCCAAGTCGAGGCATAGGCTTTGTATGCATACCCCTTGCCTTCGGGTAGTCTATGGCTCCAAGCTTTTCCGAAACTTTTTTGGCAAAGGGAGTCGCTACCATGGATATGGCAAAGGCACTGGCAAATGCCGCTATATATAAAACCCAGTTGTGAACCATTTTTATCTCCTACTTAAAAAATCATTTTGTACCGAAAATTCTGTCTCCGGCATCTCCCAGACCAGGCACGATATAACCATGGTCATTAAGACACTCATCATACGCAGCAGCATATATATCAACGTCAGGATGTGCTTCCTGAAGCTTTTTAACGCCTTCGGGAGCGGCAAGTATGCATAAGAAAGTTATTTTCTTTGCACCCTTTTCCTTGATAAAGTCGATAGCCGCAACTGCTGTTCCGCCTGTGGCAAGCATGGGGTCTGTAACAAAGACTTCCATATCGGCAATTTCCTTGGGAAGCTTGCAGTAATATTCAACAGGCTTAAGTGTCTCGGGGTCACGGTAAAGTCCTATAACACCAACCTTTGCAGTCGGCATAAGTGTAAGAAGTCCATCAAGCATTCCCATTCCGGCACGAAGTATGGGAACAACGGCAAAACGTTTGTCAATTACCTTTACATCAGCACTTGTTATGGGAGTTTCAACCTTTGAAGGCACAAGCTCGATATTTCTTGTTGCTTCATAGCAAAGAAGCATTGCCACCTCTGATATTATCTCCTTAAACTCCTTTGTGCATGTGTTCTTGTTTCTCAGCATAGCCATTTTATTCTGAATAAGGGGATGATTTGATACAAAAAATTCACTCATGTCCGGCTTCCTTTCTTTGGTGGTTAATCCTCAATCTGGCTTATTCTTCTGATGTGTCTTTCATCATTTGAAAAAGGTGTTTCAAGGAAAATTTTTACGATTTCAGTAGCAAGTCCGGGTCCTATAACTCTGGCACCCATAGTTATTACATTGGCATCATTATGCTCTCTTGTAGCCTTTGCGGAAAAACAGTCATGCACAAGGGCAGCTCTGATTCCCTTTACCTTGTTGGCAACGATGCTTACACCTATTCCTGTTCCGCATATTATTATTCCCTTTTCGCACTTTCCGTCAGCCACAGCGTGGGCAACTTTTTTTGCATATACGGGATAGTCACAGCTTTCTTCGCTGTATGTTCCGAAATCTTCATACTCATATCCTGCACTTTCAAGGAATTTAATAATTTCCTGTTTAAGCACAAATCCGCCGTGGTCACAGCCAATAGCTATCATAGTATACATTTCCTTTCTTATTAACGTCTAAGAGTACTTGGCAGTATTTCAATGTCTGCCGTTATTTTTCGTCTGACTTTATTTTCTCCGCAAGAGCTTCAGCACAGTCCGATATTTCTTCTGCACACTCCATATAAACGGACGGGCTCTGTCCAAAGGGGTCCGATATGTCCGCGTCACTGCCAAGGCAGAATTCCTTGAATGTAAACAGCTTTTCCGGAGGGCATACCCTCTCCAATGCTCTTTTGTGGGACTGCGTCATTGTAAGTATCAAATCGGCACTCTTTATATCGTCAGCCGTTATATTTTTAGCAGTATGTTCATCCAGTGAAAGGCCGTAATTAGCCATGGCAAGCTTTGCGTAATCACTTGCTGGCTCGCCTTCCTGGGCATACATTCCCCTGCTTTCAACATCGGCATCAATGCCTTTGTTTTTAAAAACAGCTTTTGTTACCGTCTCAGCCATGGGGCTTCTGCAGGTGTTTCCGGTGCATACAAACAGTATTTTCATACTCTCACCGCCATTTCAGCATCTGATATAGTTAAATCCTGCCGCTTTGTTAAGTCTGTTCATAATAGCGGCTCCTTCACCGTCTTCGTCAAAGACTTCGGAATAAACCACATCAGTTCCTATAAAGTCAAATTTTCTAAGTATTTTAAACAGGTTTGCGCCTATGGTCTCAGGCTTTTCCCTGTCGCCTACAACAAGTACACTTCCGCTGACATAGCTATCTTTGGTCTGTGTAGTAGCCATAATTCCTACTTTGAGACCTTTAGCTTCGTCTTCGGCAGTCTTTTCGTTTATGGTCTTAATTACATTCTCTCTGCTTCCTGATACAAGTATTACCTTTGCGGCAGGAGAATAATGTTTATACTTCATTCCGGGGGCCTTAGGCACTATATCCGCGGAAGGCTTGGAATATACAGCCGGGTCAACGTCAATCTCACCGACAACTTCTTCTATCATTTCTTTTGTAACTGCTCCCGGACGCAACAAAACAGGCTTGTCCCCTGATACATCAAGTATCGTTGATTCAAGCCCCCAGTCAGCGGGTCCGCCGTCAATTATCATATCTATTTTTCCGCTAAGGTCAAATTCCACATGTGAGGCTCTTGTTGGGCTGGGCTTTCCGGATGAATTTGCGCTTGGTGCCGCAACCGGTATGCCAGCTTCCTTTATAAGCTCTCTCGCTATTATGTTTGACGGAAATCTGACAGCTACCGTATCCAGTCCGCCTGTCACCTCAAGGGGAACACAGTCCGCCTTTGGAAGCACCAGTGTTATGGGACCGGGCCAGAAAGCATCAATTATCTTTTTAGCGTTTTCCGTAACACATTTTACAATAGGATAAAGACCGCTTATATCGCCTATTGTGAGGATAAGCGGGTTATCGCTTGGTCTGCCCTTAGCTTCGTATATTTTTTTACAAGCCGCGGCGTCAAGGCCGTTAGCGCCGAGACCATAAACCGTTTCAGTAGGGAAAGCTACCAAACCTCCCTCTCTAAGGATTTTGGCAGCTTCCTCAAATATACCGGCCTCAGGATTATCCCTGTCGACCTTTATTATTTTAGTTTCCATCATTAAAGATTAGCTCCGCAGCATTTTTTATATTTTTTGCCGCTTCCGCAGGGGCAGGGGTCGTTTCTGCCGATTTTGGGACCGTTATTTACAACTGTACGAGCGTTTTTCTGCTCTTTGTAAAGTTTTTTACGTTCATCTTCTGTGAAGATATTGTCCCACTGGGGAAGTGTGTAGAGATGCTCGGCCTTGTATTCAACCATCTTTTTATAAAGCTTGTCAAACTCAATGTGAAGTTTTACGTCTGAATCTGCTGTAAGCTCGTTAACATCGTAGGGCTCAGGAAGTACATCGTTAATACCGTCTACGAATGCAACTGCCTGTTCGTCAGTCATTGAGAACTTTTCAGCGATTTCAGAAATCTTATACTCCATATCCTGTACTTTTTCACCGAGAATATATTCATAGATTTTCTGCTCGAGGGGAAGATAAATATCCCACACAGCGTCTACACTCTGTCCTTTCGGTGTAAAAGCCTTTTTCATCCAGTTTTCATATAAGCTCATCTGATTTCTCTCCTTGTTAAACAAATATTATTTTAAAACTCATGTGCTTATGAAATAATAATATATTTTGCGCCTTATTGCAACAAAAATCTATAAATTCATTAAGCTCTGAGTGCTTCGACCTCAGCCTGTCTCTTAACGATTATTATTTCCACTCCGCATCTTTTGAGAACTTTTTCTATTTTATCAAATTCGGATTCTTTCACTTTCTGCATTTCAACGAATTTTGCAGGCGGTTCACCAAGAACTATTTTTGTTATTCCATACTCTTCAATAAATGCTCCTATGGCAGCTGCTACATCCTCACTGCAGAGCATATGTATCATACCGCCTTTTTCACTGCCGTATTCAAAAAGCTTATCAAGCATTATAGGTGTATTTTCGTTATTGAAAATGCTTGTTCCTTTATTTACATGAAGTATGTGCAGCTCCGCATTAAATCTGTCTGCGACCTCTGCCGCCGTATCAATAAGTCTTTCTGAATTATACTGTGCCGTTATACAGGCTACAACTTTATTTGTACCAAAAGGTGCCGAAGCATCGAAATCTCTGACCATTAGCAAAACCTCCTCTTATATCGGTTTTATATCTATTATCTGTTTCCTGTTTTCTATCTTATGTGTTTATACTATTGTCGTTTTTGTCTGTCGTTTGCTACACTACAATATTAACACACTAATTTGAAATAATATTGAACACATAATTAAAAATTTCTTAAATTAGTATGATGCATTGATAAAGCCCCGTTAAATTGCATCAAATATCAATAAAACGAGGCTGTATTTTATACTTATTTACAATTATAGATTTTCATTGCAGTATACCACGGAATATATACTGCTGAGTTATAGATATATGCATCTGCATCCTTTTCATAGGTCTGTCCATTGGTAAGAAGGCTTCCGCCCTTCTCATAAGAAACATCTATACGGCTGTCTCCGCATAAAATTTCCAGATATATTTTATCAACTTTCTTTTCGGCTTCTTCTTTGTTGTCATACAACCAAGGGTCATCAGAAAGCTGTACGTCTCCTGTACCGGGTTTTATGGTTATAGTCTCACCGTCGAAAGACCATTCCGAGCCCGAAGCTTTGAGAAAATCAGCCAGAGATACATAATGGGTATTAAAATCAGAGGCATAAAGTCCCCTGAGTTTTTCTCCGTTTTTAAGAAGTATACTGACTTCTTTTGTGGTCTTGGCCAATTCGGCATTGAGCCTGCCTGTTACAATTACATTTCCGATATCGGATTCTACTTCATTGTATTCACCGTTTCCTTCAACGGATAACGTCCTGTTTTCGGCATTCCATTCAACGCTGTAGCCGTAATTTCTCAAATCTTCACATACAATGGCAGTCTGTCCGCCCACATTGTATCCCTTTATCTCTTTTCCGTTTAAAAAGGTCTTTATGTCGGTCTCATATATCCTGTCAGGTGCCTTATGCGAATAGTATCCCTCAGGCAGGATATAAAGGCTTATGTCCCTTTTATATCCCGTATCCTGTGGATTATTATATCTGTCATTTATTTCAAGTGTTCTGTCCTGCGGATTCCAGATAATATCAAAGCCAAAGTACCCCAGGTCTTCACCCAGAATCACCGTCTGGCCTCCTATATTATAAGAGTTTATTTTTCTGCCGTAAAAGTCCGTCCGGATATCCGTAGGATAAATATATCCGGCTGTATCTCCAGGTTTCGCCCAGGCCGTTGTGCTTATTAAAGCAGCAATAATGGCTGTTAATACTATCTTTTTCATACCGCACCTCCGGGAAATATTATTCTCCGTAGTTTTCGAATGTTATAGACTCGATTATTACATCATCGGCAGGATTATCGTTTTCGTCAACAGCTACAGAAGCAATGGCATCAACAACTTCCATTCCTTCAAATACCTGTCCAAATACTGTATGACAGTAGTCAAGGTGAGGTGTGCCGCCTATTTCATTGTAAATCTGGCGTGCCTCGTCTGAATAGTTTACCTTTACCATATTTCCTGTCTGGCTGTTGTAGAGTACGTTTTCTGTACCGTATTCAGCAACTATTTCGTCGATATAATCCCAGTAGCCTTCTGTAACTGTTTTTGCCTGAACTATAAAGAACTGGCTTCCGTTTGTGTTGGGGCCGGCATTAGCCATGGAAAGAGCTCCTCTGAAGTTATAGAGATTTGGAGAAAATTCGTCTTCAAAATATTCTCCGTACATACTCTCTCCGCCTGAGCCTGTTCCTGTGGGGTCGCCGCCCTGTATCATAAAGTCATTTATTACTCTGTGGAAAGTAATGCCGTCATAGTATCCTTCTTTAGCAAGTGTCTTGAAGTTTTCAACAGCTTTAGGCGCTTCCTCAGGGAAGAATTTTATTTTAATGTCTCCCATACTTGTATGCATAACCGCAATTTCTTCTCCCTGGGCAGGAGGGTCAAGCTGAGTTATTGTATCTCCCTGTGAAGCAAGGTTGTCAAGATAAGCCTGGTATTCCTGAGTTTCTTCCTCTGAAAGTCCGCTGTCTTCCTGGCTTTCTCCGCCGTTTTCACTGCCGTCAGTGCTGCTTCCGCTTGATGAAGAGCATCCTGCAAGGGCCATAACCGCGCATACTGATAAAAGAGCTGCTGTTTTTAACATATTAAATTTCATTTTTTACTTCCTTTCCTTATTCGGCAGATATTCCCGCCGCTTTATCTATTTCCTGGATTATAAGGTCTACGCCGTTTGATGCGTGACTTTTTTCCATATTTTTTATATAAGTCTCTCTATTGTTATAGAGGTCTCTTATTTCAATTTCTATTTTTTCTATTTCTTCTTCATTAAGCACCTTGGCAAAGCCCTGATTTTCAAAAGATTCTGCATTGAGTATCTGGTCTCCTCTGCTGGCTTTTGCCGAAAGAGGTATAAGAAGACAAGGTTTCTTAAGGGCAAGGAATTCGGATATTGAATTGCTTCCTGCTCTGGATATAATTACATCGGCAGCCGCAAAAACATCTTTGAGTTCCTCATTGACATACTCAAACTGTTTATAGCCCTTCATACCTTCAAGAGACTTATCAAGGTTTCCTTTTCCGCATAAATGCACTATCTGGAAATCCTTTAAAAGAGAAGGCAGAGCTGCTCTGAGGGCATTGTTTATCTTAACTGCACCAAGGCTTCCTCCCATGGAAAGAATGACGGGTTTTTCGTCATTAAATCCGCAGAATTCAAGGCCTTTTTCTCTGCTGCTGTCAAAAAGCTCCTTCCTTATGGGTGAGCCTGTATATACTCCCTTTCCGCCTTTGATATATTTAACGGTTTCAGGGAATGTGGTACATACGGTTTTAGCATAGGGTATGGCGATTTTATTTGCCAGTCCGGGAGTCATATCTGACTCATGGGCAACAACGGGTATTCCCAGTTTTCCTGCTGCCATAACAACGGGTACGGCAACAAAGCCGCCCTTTGAAAATATTACGTCGGGCTTGAGCTCTTTAAGGACCTTTTTTGCATCGGATATACCGCCAAGAACTCTGAATGCGTCCTTAATATTTTCCTTTGAAAGGTATCTTCTCAGTTTTCCGCTTCTGACAGAATAAAAGGGTATACCCTCTCTTTCTATAAGCTCGTGCTCTATTCCGTTTTCTGTTCCAATATAGCTTACCTCCCAGCCTTCTTTCTGAAGTTCGGGTATAAGCGCAATGTTAGGTGTAACGTGTCCGGCAGTTCCTCCGCCAGTCAAAACTATTTTTTTCAATTTTATCCACTCCGATTCTGAATTCAGCTCTAATTATAATATCAGAAAACAATATATCATTCCATAAAAACAAAAAAATTTTAAAGAATTCGTCAAAATTAAAATCCGGCCGCATATAGATTTAAAAAAGGAGTGATTTTATGCATACATACAATTTCAGACCTCAGCAGAATTCAATGCGCCAGACTATAAGTGCCGCTGCTGACAACGTAACCGAAGCCAGTATCCAGTCAATTATCGATATGTTAAACGATGCCCTTGATGATGAATATAGAGACTATTACAAGTATATGGCTCTTGCAGAAGATTTGACGGACGAAGCTGATTCGGAAACAGTAAAGTCAATGGCCTATGACGAATATAAACACAGGCGTCTTCTCGAGGAGATTTATACGGCAGTCACAGGAAATGCTCCCCGTCCGCCTCAGAATATCATTCAGCCCAGGGCCGGCAAATATACTATCGATGACCTTACCGACAGTTTATTCGGCGAGCTGGAGGGCGTAGAGTTATACCGTGATATTATGTTCTCCCTCAAAAATACGTCTTTAAGAGATATGTTATTTGAAATAATAACCGATGAACAGGCCCATGCTGCCATAATCAATTATCTTCTTGCCAAAAACGGTGTAGCTACACCAAGATAAAATGTTCAGGGTGCAGAATTTTCTGCACCCTTCATCTTGCAAAAACCAGATTTTATAATTTTTCAAGTGTGCGGAAGGGTTTGGGAAACGAAGCGTTTTCCAACCGGAATCCGCAGTCGGAATTCATTTCCGATGAGGAAAATCAGAAATTTCAAGGATTCCGATGGAGTTTCTGATTTATACCTCTGTCTACTCGTCAAAGGTTTGAATGAAATGTGCCTTTGACGGCAGGGTGCAGAATTTTCTGCACCCTTTTTATATCTCGCAAGCCTTTTATTATTCCTTTATATTAAGCTCAACCGTAACCTTTGTACCCTTTGGCCTATTATTTTCTACCTTGAGCTTGCCGCCATTCTGCTCTACTATTCTCCTGCACATAAACAGGCCGACACCGCTTCCGCCTTTTTTTGTCGTATAAAAAAGCTCTCCTACTCTGGCCAGCTCAGCTTCGGATATGCCGCATCCCGTATCCGTAACCTTTATTACAGCTTTCTTTCTCCTTATTTTAACTTCAACCGATATGGAGTCACCGTCTTTTGTGGCCTCAACGGAATTTTTTATTATGTTTTCAAAGAGGCTTTCCAAAAGTTCACTGCTGCAGTTTACATCGACACATTCCTTATCGCTTTTAAAGGAAATTTGTCTGATGCCCTCAGCTTCGTATTTTTCCAAAATATGCTTAAGTATCTGCACAACATTTGATTCCGCGGCTTTTTCCGCATTTTTTATGTACTCCATATTTTCTTTTATAAGACCGTTTATCTTTTCGATACACTCATATACCGTTTTAAAACTTTTTTCATTCACCCCTTTATTATCTAATTCAATAAGCTGTACATTAGCTTTTATAACTGCAAGCGGATTCTTTATCTCGTGAGCAAAAAAGGCCGCTTTTTCGGCATAATTCTCCGCTGTCGAATTTTTCATATCAAATTCCTCCCTATAATTTCCATATTCATTTATATTTTATTTCCAATACATTCCATGAACAATGATTTTTTGTCCTCAAAATATGCCTTTAAATTCAAAAATACGACATATAAAATCAAATTAATTTATACACCGCTTCACATTTGTGATATACTTATATATAGCTTTAAGCGCTACATAAGAAAGGACTGATATAATGGATAACTGTATTTTTTGCAAAATAATCTCAGGTGAGATTCCTTCTGCTACAATTTTTGAAGATGATAAATTCAAGGTAATACTTGACAGATTCCCCGGAAATATAGGACACGTTCTTATTCTTCCCAAAAAACATTATTCAGATATTTTTGAGATAGACGAAGACACAGCCGCTGACCTTTTCAGACTGGCAGTAAAAGTTGCTAAAAATATGAAGAGCGTACTTGGCTTTGAGGCAATGAATGTGGTACAGAATAATGGCAGCCTTGCAGGACAGACTGTACATCATTTCCATATGCACCTTATTCCCAGATATGACAACGACAAAGTTAATATCAAATGGGAGCAGCTGGACCTTACAGACGAACAGATTGCAGAAGTTAGAGAAAAACTCAGTATGAACTAAATAAAAAACCTGAGAAGTCGTTTTTACACATCGATTTCTCAGGTTTTTTCGTTTTTAGCAATTCAATTTTTCCTTTTAAATTCAAGGTTTTCAAAGGTTTTGTGACTGTATTTATAAAATCAGTCACAAGCCTATTGCACCGCCATTCGCCTATGACTATTTTTAAATACATAGTCGCAGCTTAGTCATTTTTATCTCTTATTTGCCTTATCCAGCCTTGCGCCCTCAGAAGCAACTATCATTGAAGATATTTTATTTGCTTCTCTAAGGGATTCAGAAATACCTTTTCCCAGCTGTCTTTGAGCAATAAATGTACCGATATGGGCATCCCCTGCTCCTATGGTATCAACTACATCAACTTTAAATGCAGGTTCCTCATACCATTTTCCGTCTTCAGCGCATAAACAACAGCTTCCCTTTTCACCGTTTGTTATAACTACTGTATTTTCTGTAAGTTTCATAAGATTTTCAGCTGCTTCTCTAAGGGTGTTGCAGCCTGTAAAAGATAAAGCCTCCGTCTCATTAACATGTAAAATGGGCTTAAGAGCTAAAATTCTTCCCATTTTCCCTTTTTCCAGTTCATTTATTCTGGGTCCGGGAGCAAAGTATACGGGTATTTTGCTTTCCCTTAAAAAGCTGATAACATTATCTCCCGTTTCTTCTTCCATTTCCAGTCCGCATATATAGGCACAGTCAAACTCATCGGGGTTAAGGGCATCACACCATTCCTTTTTAAACCTATACTCAGCCCCGTGCTCACAGATGAATGTTCTTTCTCCTCCGTCTTCTACAAGACAATAACAGCATCCGTTGGGCTCATCAGGATGGAGGTCCGCTCTTGTTACATTCATTCTTGAAAGTTCACCTCTTATGTAGTCCGCATATAAACCGGTACCTGTCGGTGTGAAAAGAAGATACGGAACATCAAAATATGCTATTGCCTGCGATACATTAAACGCACAGCCTCCCATGGACATCTTCTGCCAATGAACGTTTACGTCTCCTCCCGTTGTCGGTATCTTATCAAGTCTGATTATTATATCCGCTACGGTAGAACCTATTACAAGAACCTTTTTCATAATATCCCCCAAAAGTATGTTTTTTCTTAATTATAATATTGCAGTATAAATTTATCAACTGCGGCATACAAAACCATATTTAATTTTTTGTTTCGTTTCATATAGTTTTGTATACGGCAGTTATAAAAACAAAACCCCTTCCAAAAGGAAGGGGTAATATTTATATTTTACTGAGCAGCCTTTTCAGCTTTACGTTTAGCGATAGCTTCTGTTAATCTGGGAATAATAGCTTTAACATCGCCAACGATACCAAGGTCAGCAACATCGAATATAGGAGCTGTATCATTTGAGTTGATAGCTACGATATATTCTGAGCTTTCCATACCGGCAACGTGCTGGATAGCACCTGAAATACCACAAGCTACATAGAGGTCAGGACGTACTGTCTTACCTGTCTGTCCAACCTGACGGTCTTTTTCAATCCAGCCAGCGTCAACGTTTGCTCTTGATGAAGAAACTTCTCCGCCAAGTACGTCAGCAAGTTTCTGAAGTTCGCCGAAGAATTCGGGTGAACCGATACCACGTCCGCCTGATACAAGTACTTTAGCTTCTGTAATATCAACGCTCTTCTTGTCTTCTTTAACAACTTCTCTAACTGTTACGTTCATATCAGCTGCTGTTAATTCAACTTTGAAATCAACAACTTCGCCTGTTCTTGCTTCGTCTCTGTCGAGAGCCTTCATAACGCCGGGACGTACTGTAGCCATCTGAGGTCTGTGGTCTTTGCAGACGATAGTAGCCATAATGTTTCCGCCGAATGCAGGACGTGTCATAAGGAGAAGTTTTGTATCGGGCATTGAATCGATTGTTCCGATATCAAGTTTTGTACAGTCAGCTGTAAGACCTGTATGTACTCTTGCTGATACACGGGGAGCAAGGTCACGTCCGATTGATGTAGCTCCGTAGAGTACGATTTCAGGATCGCAAGCCTTGATTACTTCATATAATGCCTTAGCATAAGGCTCTGTTACATATTCTGCAAGCATAGGGTCATCAACAACGATAACTTTGTCAGCACCGTGTTTGATGAGAACGTCTGCTTTATCTTTAATGTTGCTTCCTAATAATACGGCAACAACCTTCTGTCCAAGGTCTGCTGCAAGCTCTGTTGCTTTTCCGATAAGCTCTATACTAACCTTCTGGATAACTCCGTCTCTCTGTTCTGCTAATACGTATACATCTTTACTCATTAGCCTACCATTCCTTTCTACTTATTATAGTTTCTCAAGTCAGCTTTTCTTAGATAATGTGTCTTTCTTCTAACTTAGCTACGATAGTCTCAACAGCTTCTTCAGGTGAAAGATCTTTGTAGTAAAGTCCTTTGCCCTTAGCCTGTTTTGTAAATGACTGTTTAACGTTTGTAGGAGAACCTTTAAGACCGATATTAGCCATATCTACTGTATCTTTGAGTTCTTCAAGCGTCCAAACCTTTACTTCTTTTTCTCTGTAAGCGTCGAAGATGCCATGTACTGTCATATATCTGGGTGTTGCTAACTCTGATAATGCTGTAATAAGGCAAGGTGTTTTGATCTCGATAACGTGATATCTGTCTTCAAACTGTCTCTTAACAACAAGTTTGTCTTCAGCAGCCTCTAAGATTTCCTCAGCGTATGATACCTGGGGAATTCCAAGGTGCTCAGCTATCTGGGGACCAACCTGAGCTGTGTCACCGTCGATAGCCTGACGGCCTGTGATGATAACATCATAATCTAATTTCTTTAAAGCGGCAGCGATTGTTGAAGATGTAGCCCATGTGTCAGCTCCACCAAATGCTCTGTCTGTTACAAGAATAGCTTCGTCGCAGCCCATAGCAAGTGCTTCTCTTAAAGCAGCATCTGCCTGAGGGGGTCCCATAGAAATAACTGTAACAGTTCCGCCTACTTTTTCTTTTAACTGTAAAGCAGCCTCAATACCTGCTTTATCGTCTGGATTTATAATACTGGGAACACCATCTCTGATGAGTGTATTTGTTTTAGGATCAAGCTTAACTTCTGTGGTATCAGGTACCTGTTTTGCACAAACAACTATTTTCATTGTCTTACTCCTTCCGCATATTTATATTCAAAATTTCATAAGGATTTATACCGCAATAATTATATGTAATAATTATTTACCAACCTTTAAGTGGCCTGCGATAACCATCTTCTGAATTTCACTTGTGCCTTCGTAAATCTCAACGATCTTAGCGTCACGCATCATTCTTTCAACGTGGTACTCTCTCATATAACCGTATCCACCGAAGAGCTGTACGCATCTTCTTGTTATATCAGAACCAACTGTAGCACCGTAGTATTTACCCATACAAGCATACATTCCGAAAGGAAGACCAGCATCTTTTGTGCAAGCAGCTCTGTAGATGATGAGCTGAGCAGAATCAACTCTTGTCTTCATATCAGCGATTTCGAACTGTGTATTCTGGAATGAACCGATTGTCTTGCCGAACTGTTTTCTCTGGCTTACATATTTAAGAGTCTCTTCAAGAGCACCCTCAGCAATACCAAGACCTACAGCACCAACACCGATACGTCCGATATCAAGAGTCTGCATGATCATCTTGAAACCGTCGCCCTCTTTACCGATAAGGTTTTCCTTGGGAACTATACAGTTATCGAAGATAAGGTCAGCTGTAGCTGAAGCACGGATACCCATTTTCTTTTCATGTTTACCGATTGAAAGACCGGGAGCATCAGCAGGGATAACAAGGATTGACATACCTTTGTTTCCTTTAGACTTATCTGTCATAACAACTGTTGTGTAGTATTTAGCTTCGCCGGCGTTTGTGATGAAGCACTTTCTACCGTTTACAACGTAGTGGTCGCCGTCAAGATAAGCTTTTGTCTGCTGCATAGCTGCGTCAGAACCAGCACCGGGCTCTGTAAGACCCATAGCACCGATAGCTCTTCCGGAAAGGAGTTCAGGAAGGAATCTCATTTTCTGTTCTTCAGTACCAAACTGGTAGATAGGCCATGTGCAGAGTGATGAGTGAGCTGCCATACCTGATGTTACGGATGCGCAGTATTTAGAGATTTCCTCGATAGCCATAACGTAAGCAAGGTAGTCTCCGCCCTGTCCGCCGTATTTTTTAGGATACTGAATACCAAGAAGTCCGGCAGGTCCAAGTTTCTCCCAAACTTCCTTGGGGAATCTCTCTTCTTCATCAATCTCCTGCATTATGGGTTTGATTTCGTTCTCTACGAACTCTCTTACCATTTGTCTGAATAACAGGTGTTCTTTTGATAACGTAAAATCCATTAATACTTCCTCCTTTATTTGTAAAAAAGTGAAATCATCAAACAGCGTTGATGTTATAAAACCAGCAGAACAAAATTTCCCCGACTGCGACAATTGCTCTGCCTAATTTTGTTTCAAGAAAAAACTTAAAATATGCATAAAGATACATTATTAATAATCTTCCATATAACATATATTATACTGTTGTTAATAATATGTCAATGTTTTAGTTGTACAAAAAACTGTTTTTAAACATAAACCTGTCGCATATAAGAGACTGTTTTTTCATATATTATTTATATTTAATTCAATATTACAGGGTATATTTTGTGTGATTCGTCAATTTTTTCAATAAGCAAATACTTTTTGCCAAAATTCTCATATTAATTTTGCTCCGTATATCTTTTTATAAATAAGACGTCCATTTACCCTTTTGCTTTCCATTAAGCTGATTTCTTTAACAATCATTCCGTCAAAATCCGGTTTGAACTTATCAACGAGGATTTTTTTGCTGTAAAAGAGCGCTGTTTCCCTGGAAATTGTTATATGAGGGGCAAAATTTGCTCTTTCACGCTTAAATCCCTGCTTTCCGAGATTTTTTTCAAGGGTTTCATAAAGTCTGACAAGAGCCTTGCTTTTATCTACTCCGACCCATATTATGCACTTTTCACCCCTGTCAAAATAACCAACACGGTCAAATACCAGCGGAAATGAACGATTAACGGATGCCGTTTCTTCCATAGCCTGCGCAACATTGGGGATATCATCCTCATCTATTTCACCCAAGAATCTTAAAGTAAGATGCAGATTATCCTTTGTAGTAAAATTGCCCTTTTTACAGTCGTCCTTTATTCTGTTCTGTAACTGTGACAAATTGTTTTTAGTATCCTTGTCAAATTCAACGGCTATAAACGTTCTCATAAAAATTCTCCTTACCAGTAGTAAAAAGACTGTATCCGTATTACGAATACAGTCTTTTACTAAATATTTATTTCATTATCTTCATAACAGTCTCAACAACGTTATCAACTGTGAATCCGAATTTTTCAAAAAGTTTTCCTGCAGGAGCTGACGCGCCATATCCGTCCATTGCAATAACGGCACCGTCAAGGCCTACATACTTGTACCAGCCAAAGTCACAGGCAGCTTCAACGGCTACTCTCTTTCTTACGGCTGATGGAATAACGCTTTCTTTGTACTCCTCTGTCTGTTCCTCAAAGATTTCCCAAGAAGGCATACTTATTACTCTTGCATCTACGCCCTTCTCCTGAAGTACATCCCATGCTTTGTAGATAAGCTCAACTTCTGAACCTGTTGCCATAAGAAGCACATCGGGAACCTGCTTTTTGCTGTCTTTAAGGATGTATGCTCCCTTAAGGGCATCCTTTCCTGTACCGTCAAGAAGAGGCAGATTCTGTCTTGAAAGAACAATTCCTGTAGGGCTCTTAGTTCTTGTAAGAGCTGAATACCAGGCTGCTGCTGTTTCTCTAGAGTCGCAGGGACGAATAACTGTATAGTTAGGCATACTTCTGAGTGCAGCAAGCTGCTCTATAGGCTGATGTGTAGGTCCGTCCTCTCCTACACCGATACTGTCGTGTGTAAATACGCTTATAACGGGGAGACCCATAAGAGCTGACATTCTAAGGCCGGCCTTCATATAATCACTGAATACAAAGAAGCCTGCGATATAAGGTCTTAATCCTCCGTGAAGGTACATTCCGTTTGCGATAACAGTCATAGCGAATTCTCTTATACCAAAGTGCATATTTGAACCGCTTCTGTTTTCAGGTGAGTAATACTCTCTGTCCTTCATAACCGTTTTGTTTGAAGGAGCGAGGTCTGCTGAACCGCCTATAAGGTTAGGTATTACCTTTGAAAGTTTATTAAGAACTTTTTCTGATGAAGCTCTTGTGGCGATGTCGCCTTCATAAGTCCAGTAGTCCTCATCGTTAAGAAGGTCAACGGGAAGTTTATCACTGTGCCATGTTTCCCATTCGGTAGCCATTTCGGGATATTCCTTGCTGTAAGCAGCAAAAAGTTTGTCCCATTCTTCTTCCGCTTTCTTTCCTGCATTCTTAATTTCATTCATATGTTCTGTAACCTCTCCGGGTACATAGAATGTCTCTTTGTATTCCCATCCAAGGTTTTCTTTAGCAAGAGCGATTTCCTCTTCACCGAGGGGTTCGCCATGGGCTGATGCTTTTCCCTGTTTGTTGGGAGCGCCATAGCCAATCTGTGTAATAACTTTGATTATTGAGGGCTTTCCGCATTCAGCCTTAGCAGCCTTTATAGCAGCGTCGATGGCATCAACGTCATTGCCGTCTTCAACTGTTATTGTCTGCCATCCATAGGCTTCAAACCGTTTAAGTACATCTTCATCAAAAGATGTCTTTGTGTCTCCCTCAATTGTTATGTTATTGCAGTCATATAACACAATAAGCTTTCCGAGTTTGAGTGTTCCTGCAAGAGAAGCCGCCTCTGAAGCTACACCTTCCATAAGGCATCCGTCTCCGCAGAGAGCGTATGTGTAATGGTCTACGATATCATATCCGGGTTTGTTGAATTTTGCAGCAAGTACTGTTTCGGCAAGAGCCATACCAACAGCTCCTGCGATACCCTGTCCAAGGGGGCCTGAACCCATCTCAACACCGTCTGTAAGTTCATATTCAGGGTGTCCGGGTGTTATGCTTCCAAGCTGACGGAAGTTTTTAAGGTCCTCAATTGTAACTTTATATCCGAAAACATGAAGAAGTGAATATAAAAGAGCTGAGCCGTGGCCTGCTGAAAGCACGAAACGGTCTCTGTCTGCCCACTTTGAATCAGCAGGATTAATCTTCATATTTTTTGCCCAAAGAGCATAAGCGGCGGGAGCAGCACCCATAGGAAGTCCGGGATGTCCGCTCTTTGCCTTCTGAATAGCTTCAACTGACAAAAATCTGAGTGTATTTACACTTAACTGGTCGATGTTCATAGTTAACCCTCCCGAATTATTTCTTAGGTACGCCTTCCCAGTCTTTAAGGAATCTTTCAATTCCGATGTCTGTAAGGGGGTGCTTTGTCATCTGTTCAATTACGTTATAAGGTACTGTAGCGATGTCACAGCCAATACGTGCAGCGTGTGTAACATGAAGAGGATTTCTTATGCTTGCTGCGATGATTTCTGTTTCGATGCCCTGTACGTTGAAGATGTCAACGATTTCTTCGATAAGAGCCATACCGTCGCATCCTACGTCGTCAACTCTTCCGATGAAGGGGCTTACATAAGTTGCGCCGGCTCTTGCTGCAAGAAGTGCCTGAGCTGCTGAGAAGATAAGTGTTACGTTTGTCTTTACTCCTTCAGCGCTGAGAATCTTAACAGCCTTAAGACCTTCAAGAGTCATAGGGATTTTGATTACAATATTTTCATGGATTTTAACAAGTTCTCTTGCCTCTTTTACCATACCTTCGTGGTCAAGGCTTATTACCTCTGCACTGATAGGTCCATTGACAATAGTTGTTATTTCCTTTACTACTTCAACAAAGTCTCTGCCTTCCTTAGCGATGAGCGAAGGGTTTGTTGTTACTCCGCAGATAACGCCGAGTTCATTAGCCTCTCTTATCTGGTCAACATTGGCAGTATCGATAAATAATTTCATGGTATATCCTCCTGTAAATCTAACTTATTAAAGTTACCATATTATTTGTATACAATAATATTTTAAATCACACCAACGCATAAATCAATGAAAATTTAACAAAAAATAATGTGTGTATATTTTTATATATTTTTTACAAGTAAGTCACTATTATATCTGAATATACACATTTAATTTTACATATCTCTTTTAAATATTATCTGAACACTGCCGTACTTTTTTTCAATGCTGGCATCTATTTCATATATCTTTTTGATATTTTCTTCAGTTATGGTCTGTAAAGGAGTTCCAAAACAGCATATTTTTGAATCTTTTAAAAGCATTATTTTATCTGCAAACGCCGCCGCAGTATTTATATCGTGTACCGTCATAACGACGCTTATTCCCCTTGTATGGGCCAGGGATACTATAAGCTTCATGGTCTCAAACTGATTTTTTATATCCAGGGCTGACGTTGGCTCATCCAAAATAAGCACCTCAGGATTCTGCGCAAGGGCTCTTGCTATAAATATCCTCTGTCTTTCTCCGCCGCTCATCTGGCCTATTTTCTTATAAACCAGATTTTCGATATTCATTTTTTCTACAATATCAAAGACAAACTCTTTGTCTTCGCTATTAAGCCTGCGGCCTGTTCCTGCTGTTCTTCCAAGCATAATAATGTCTATGGCCTCTGTACCAAATACATCCTGGCTGTTCTGCGGCACATAAGCTATTTTCCCGGCTCTTTCGGCAATACTCATTCTGCTTATATCATTACCATTTATATATACCTTTCCCGATGCTGGTTTCAGTATGCCGCACAGGCATTTTAACAGTGTTGTTTTTCCTGTTCCGTTGGGTCCAAGGATGAATACCGCTTCACTATTTTCCGCTTCAAAACTTATGTCTTTCAGTATCATAGGAAGCTTTTTATATCCAAAGCATATATTTTCAGCCTTAATGCTCAAGACGCATTTCTCCTCTCCTTTAATATGAGATGAACAAATATGGGAACCCCGATAAACGATACGACTATTCCAACGGGAATACTCACCGGCTGTAATATGGTTTTTCCTACGGCATCGGCCGTCATAAGCAGCAGGGCGCCGCTGACTGCCGAAAAGGGCAGTAAATATTTATGGTCACTGCCGATAATCATTCTTGCAATATGAGGAGCCGCAAGTCCTACGAATCCTATTACTCCGGTGAAGCTTATTATGGCCGCCGTCATCATTACGGCCACTACGCAGACCATTCCCCTTATTCTTTTGGGATTTATTCCGAGACCAACCGCCACTTCGTCATCGCCATAGGACATTACATTCAGCTCGTGGCTTTTTAAAACTACGGCCGCAATGCCAATAAGCGTTATAATTCCCGAAATCAATACGTCTTTCCATACTATTCCGTTAAATGTTCCAAAGGTCCACTGGACTATAGACGATAATTTATTTTCCTTAGCAAAAAATTCAATTGCCGATGACAGAGCGCTGAAAAAATAATTTAAAGCAATACCCGTCAAAACAATGGTTTCTGCCTTCATTCCCGATTTTAAAGAAATAATATATACAAGCATTACACAGAATGCCGAAGCAATAAACGCGCTTGATATAATCCCTATCTCCTGCCCCCAGAATAAGCCGCTGCCGAATACAATACACATAGACGCTCCAAAGGCCGCTGCCGAAGATATGCCCATGGTAAAGGGGCTTACAAGCTGATTTCTTGTAACCGCCTGCATGGATGTTCCCGCTATAGACAGACCGGCTCCTGCAATAACAGCCATAGCAACCCTCGGCATACGCATAAGTATAATTATTTTATAGGCCGCATTCTGCTCTCTGCTGCCGCAGTCAAGCTTTCCGAATATCCCCGCAATAACCGCCTTGAAAACCTGTATGGTATCGGTATCGGAATATCCCACCGTAACAAAGTAAAACCCGGCTGCAATTAGGACAAATATGCTTAACGCAAGTATTTTCTTTTTTCTGTTTTCCCTTACAGTGTACTTTTTTCTTATATCCATATATTCTGTCTGCATATTCAATCCTCAAACGAAAATTCCGGATAAGTATGGCCTTCGATATAATCAAGTTTCTGAAATTCCTCAAGCCAGTCTCTGAAAACAGTCTCAGGATGCAGTTCGGAAAGCTGTTCCGGATATAAAAATTTAGCAATATACATTGTTCCTACAAGTTTTGAAGCGCCTCCATGTACATAGTGGGACAGCAGCAGTATATTGTCATTTTTAACTGCGTCTATTTCGTCCCATCCCGGGCGGGACATAATTTCTTCTTTAATTGCCTTATGCTCTTCCTGTGTAGGCGGATAGTATGATGAATATACATCCGGAGCAGATACCTTGATAATATATTCGGGATTTGCCTCCACTACCGCCTCGGACTCGACTTGTACCGCACTGGCATTTTTAAATATGTTGTCCGCACCGGAATACTCTACCATATAGTAAAAGAAGTCACCGGGAACAGTCGTATTTCCTTCTGTTCTGTACTCAAAATAAACTCTCTTTTTAGGTACGTCTTTTAACTGGTTTTGTATATAGTCCAATTTTTCCATAAAATATTTTTTAAGTTCTTCCGCTTTTTCTTCTTTGGCAAACACCTTGCCAAGGATATCACAGCTCTTTTCAAATTCGTTGGTATAATAGGCATTACATACAATAACTTTAATACCAAAAGGCTCCAGCTGCTTTTCCGCTTCTTCCCAGGTGCCGTTTCCGGTAAGAATAAGTACTTCCGGCTGAAGTTCAATTATTTTTTCATAATTTAAGTCCTTCTGGCTCTTGCCTATGACCATATCTTCAGTAAATCTGTTTTTCCACGATTCTTTATCCTGATATATGTTGTAGTCAACTCCTACAACACAGTCTAAAGCTCCTACTGCATTTATTATCTCTGTGTTATACGCATTGGCAACTACTGCCTTTGTAACAGGATATGGAATCTCCACATCTCTGCCTATACTGTCAGTAACAACTATATGCTCTTTTTCTTCCGTATCATTTACCGATATGTTTTTGTCTTTTGTGTTCTCTGTGCTTTCCGCTGACGAGCAGGCACACAGACTTAATGACAGCAGGGCCGCTGTCAGCCTTACAATAATCTTAGTGAATGTTTTTTTCATTTTTTCTCCTCCCGTATTCCACATTTTTATTGACTAAAATAAGCAGGCATCAGTCCTTTCTTCGGAAAACGGGCACAAAAATAATACCCATCTCCATTCCCCGAGATTTGCATTTGAATTATGATTAAGGCAGGTCTCCTGACTTCTCATCATCCTCAGCTTTTAACCTTCCCGGCCAATGGCCAGTGGCGGATTTCTCCCAAAAAGCTTTGTCCGAGTTACAGTAGTGGGTGCTGCTGCGGATTTTCACCGCATTCCCTATTCTCTTTCTGTTACGAAAGCACCTTAATCCCTTCGGCATAAATGACATTATGCCAAAATATTATTTCTGCATATTTATATGATATTATTTCATACTGGCTTAGTCAACACAATGTCATAAAAATAAGGACTCCTGCAAAAATACTTTGCAGAAATCCTTGATTTTATCCGTCCGCATTATTCTTTTGCACAGTCTCCCGGTTCGTCTCTGAGCATTTTAAGCCCATGTTTTATGGGAGAACTCACCGCTTCAAAATTTTCCAAGGCCGCCTTGGGGCTACCCGGAAGATTTATTATAAGGGACCTCTTTCTTATGCCTGCCGCCGCCCTTGATAAAATAGAGCGTTCGGTATATTTCATAGTAAGCATCCTCATGGCTTCGGGTATGCCGGGCACTATTTTTTCGCATACAGCCACCGTTGCCTCAGGTGTAACGTCCCTGGGTGCAAAACCCGTACCGCCTGTAGTAACTATGAGCGCTATATCCTTTGAAGCTGCTTTAATAAGCTCCTCGGATATTTTCTCCTTTTCATCGGGAACAATCTCGCATAATACGACTTCATACCCGTCTTTTTCAAGCATTTCTTTTACAGCGGGGCCGCTTTTATCTTCACGTTCGCCTCTAAAACTTCTGTCACTTACGGTAATTACCGCCGCAGTATACATTTAAACTCCTCCTTTTATTTAAGCAAAAGGATATTTTCAGGTCTGATATTTATACTAAGACATTTTCCGTTATAAAGCTCCGGAAATGTGTCTCCTTTAACTTCGACTCTTAAAATACCGTTTCCGCCGTTAACAGGTCTTAAAATTATTATAGTCGAAAAAATATCATATATGACTCTTTCTACAACACAGTCTATTTTATTTTCGTTTCCGTTAAAATCAATAAGCTGTTCTCTTATGCCTATATATCTAAAATTTTCCGCACTGCCTGATATTTTTAAGACGGTATTTAACAGAGGTACAAATATATTTCCTTCCTTATCCACATTTTTAAACTCAAATATATTTCTTATCCCCAATATTCTTGCCGCACCGACACTTGAAGGCTTTTTTATAAACGTTTCCCTATCCACAACGCCTTCCGTCTTGCCGTTGTCGATTATACATATATTTCCACAGTTTCTACAGGCTTCTCCCCTGTCGTGGGTTACCATAAGATACAGACTTCCAAATTTTTTTATTATATCCGTTGTGGTCATTTCAAGCTGCCATCTGAGATGAGTGTCTATGGCTGAAAAGGGCTCATCTAAAAGGAGTATATCCGGCTGGGAAGCTATTATCCTGGCCAGGGCCGTCCTTTGCTGCTGTCCTCCCGATATTTCGTGGGGATATTTATTTTCCACATCTTCCAGATAAAAATCCTTTATTATTGCCCCTGCGTCATAATCTTTTCTTTTTATCCCCACTTCTATGTTCTTTCTCACAGTCATATTGGGGAAAAGAGCATAATTCTGAAACAGGTATCCTATATTTCTTTTTTGGGGAGACAGGTTTATTCTTCTATCCGAATCAAATAAAGTTCTTCCGTTTAAAATGATGGTGCCGCTGTCGGGCTTTTCGATGCCGGCTATACATTTAAGCGTCATACTTTTACCGCTGCCGCTGGCTCCCAAAAGCGCCATGGGGATATCAGTCTCAAAATCAGCATCAAGAACAAAAGAGCTGAGCTTTTTTCTTATTTTGACCTTTAATTCCAATTCCGCACCCCCTCATTCTTGGCACGTCTTTCAAACAGATTCAGAGCCAGAAGAACAACAAACGATATGGCAAGGTTAATGAATACCCACTTATATGCCAAAGCGTCATTTCCTTCCCTCCACAGCTGATATACCGTTGTGGATATGGTGGCGGTCCTGCCGGGAGTATAGCCTGAAACCATACTTGTGGCTCCGTATTCTCCAAGCCCTCTTGCAAAGGACAGCACTATTCCTGCCAGGAGTCCGTCCTTACATCCGGGCAAAAGTATCCTGAAAAATATAAATCCGTTTGAAAGGCCAAGGGTTTTTCCCGCATATATAAGATTTTTGTCAAAGGATTCAAAGGAGCTTCTTACGGTCCTGTACATAAGAGGCATAGTAACTATAACCACGGCAAACACCGACGCATACCAAGTCATTGTCAGTTTCTGTCCCCAGACAGAATAAACAAAGCTTCCAAGGGGTCCGTATATGCCTATAAATTTAAGCAGGAAAAATCCTATTACCGTCGGCGGCATAACAAGAGGCAGTGTAAGGATACAGTCCAGTATCCCCTTTATTACCCTGGGCATTTTAGCTACATAATAGGCAAAAAATACGCCAAGGACAAAGGTCAGCGCCGTTGCTATGACCGCAATCCTTATGGAATTATAAAGGGGAAACCAGTCCATAAAAGCACCTCTTATCTGCTTATCTTTCTGGAATTACAAATCCAGCATTTTCAAATACTTCAGTACATTCATCGGATTTAAGATATTCTAAGAATGCATTGGCTTCATCCGCATTTTTAGATGTTTTTAAAACAGCGGCAGGATATGTTATAGGCTGGTGGCTTCCTTCGGGAGCTGATGCCACTACTTCCACACCGTCAGTTGTTGCCGCATCTGTACTGTATACTACTCCGCAGTCGGCAGCTGCCTCTTCAACCTGCGCAAGTACTTCCTTTACGTTTGAGCCGAATGTTATCTTGCTGTTATTATTGAGCTCGTCCCATATTCCCATATATGTAAATATTTCTTCAGAATACTGGCCTACGGGCACATCAGAGTTGCCAAGGGCTATAAGGCTGACCTTATCTGTAGCCACGTCGTCAAAGCTTGTTATTCCTGCCGGATTTCCAGCCGGTGTTATAAGTACAACGCTGTTTGATACGATATCAAATCTTGTATCCGCATCCACAAAATCAAGGCCTTCTGTATTTTCCTCTCCGCCGTTTACTGCATCAAGCTGATTCATCTGCTTCTGAGCCGCTGATATGAATATATCACAGTCTGCGCCTTCCTGTATCTGGGTCTTTAATGTTCCCGAGGAGTCAAAGTTATAAACTATTTCCACATCAGGATTGACCTCTTTATACATTTCGGCGATTTCATTCATAGTCTCTGTCATTGACGCAGCTGCAAAAACTATTATTTCGTTTTTCTCCCCATCAGCCTGAGTGCTTTCCGTACTCTCCGTATTTTCGGTATTTTCTGTGTTTGAGCCGGAAGAGCATCCTGCCACACCCACAGCTAAAACAGCCGCTGCCAGCATACATATAAATTTTTTCATAAATATCCTCCTCTGCTATATTTATTTTCCAAAGGGACATACAGGATATCTGCATTCGGCACATCCGAGACAGAGTCCGCCGTTTCCCAGTTTTACGATATCTTTTTTGCTGACCTTGATTCCTGCCGCAGCCTTGGGAAGAATAAGATCAAATACGGTGGCACCGGCATACATTACGCATCCAGGAAGTCCCATTACCGGAGTGCCGTCATCATAATATCCCAGTAAAAACATTGCTCCGGGAAGGACAGGGGCTCCGTATGTTATTATCTGGGCTCCGCTTTCCTTTATGGCGCCGGGAGTATTGTCGTCAGGGTCAACGCTCATACCGCCTGTGCACAGTATCATATCGGGTTTATATGACCTTGCCTCCTCAATGGCCTTTCTTATGTTTTCTATACCGTCGTCAACTACCATATGCCATTTCATTTCTATGCCATAGTTTTTGAGTTTTTCCTCTATTACCGGAGTAAAGGTATCCTTGATTATTCCCTTAAACACTTCACTTCCCGTAGTTATGACAGCCGCTGTCTTAAGCTTATAGGGTGTAAGTTTAAGTATGGGTTTTCCGTCAAAAATTTTCTCAGCCGTTAAAAGTTTTTCCTCTTTGACTATAAGGGGTATAACTCTCATTCCTGCCAGTTTATCGCCTTTTTTTACGGCCGTTGAACCATTTCTTGTGGCTATCATTATTTCATCGACGGAATTAATTTCGTCAAGTCTATCCACGTCCACCTCAAAATATCCGTCACATTCCGCAAAGGCTTCTATCTTACCCTCTTTTATAGTTTCGGACGGTCTGATATTTTCATTTTCGCATACGGCATAAAGTCTTTTTGCCGCATCGTTTTCATGGAGCATTCCTTCTTCCATTTCCCATACATAAAGGTGTTCCTTTCCCATGGAAAGAAGCATTGGTATATCCTCTTCGGTTATTACGTGTCCCTTTGTGAACTGTGCTCCCTTAAATTCTCCTTTAACTATCCTTGTAAGGTCGTGGCACAGAACATGTCCCACTGCATTTTTTGTCTCTATCAGTTTCATTCTGCCGCCTCCAGTATCGTTATTTTATCTCCCTTTTTAACCGTACCGCCTGTCTTTACCACAGCAAATATTCCTTCCGTAGGCATAACGCATTTTCCCGTTATTCTCTTTACCTCGCAGTCATTATGACATTCCTTGCCTATCTGGGTTACCGTAAGCACCGTATCTCCTATGGCAATATCCGTGCCTACAGGCAGATTTTTTAAGTCTATTCCAATGGTATTTATGTTTTCCGCAAAGGCACCGTTTTCAAATTCAATGCCCATACCTCTCATCTGGTCTATACTTTCCTCCGCAAGCAGGCTTACCTGTCTGTGCCAGTCGCCAGCGTGGGCGTCACCCATAATTCCATGGCCCACAACAAGCTCTATACTTTCAACCTCATGCTTTACGGTTCCTCTTTTTTCACTTATGTTTACAGAAACTACTTCTGCCATTTATAATCACCGCTCTTTCCGCCGCTCTTTTCCAAAAGTTTTATTTCTCCTATGACTATATCTTTCTGCAGGGCCTTACACATATCGTATATGGTAAGGGCCGCAGCCGATACCGCAGTCAGCGCCTCCATCTCCACGCCTGTTTCTCCCTTGCATTTGACTGTACTGTATATCTCAATATTGTCTTTATTAATATCAAAATTTATGTCTATGCCCGTTGTCATAACAGGGTGACACATGGGGATTATTTCGGATGTGCGTTTCGCCGCCATTATGCCTCCCACCTGGGCTACCGAAAGAACATCGCCTTTCTTTATTCCGCCGCTTTTTATCATATTGACAGTGTCCTCTGACATATATACCCTGCCATAGGCCTTTGCTGTCCTCATAGTTATGTCTTTTTCAGAAACATCGACCATTCTGGCCCTGCCCTGACTGTTTATATGGGTAAAATCGTCCAATCCTAAACACCTCCGTCATATTTTTATCATTTTACCATTATTCTTAAAAAAATACAACGCTTTGCAAAATAAAAAGCGGATCCTGTGATCCGCTTTTAAAGTCTTACTTTTTAGCCTTGCTTTCGCAGTAGATGCATCTGTAAACGCCCTTTTCTCTGTCAGTAAGCTTGAAAATATGAGGAAGCTCCTGTTCAACAGATGTTATGCATCTGGGGTTTTTGCATTTGATAACACCCTCTACTCTTTCGGGAAGGCTGAGGTTTTTCTTCTCTATTGTCTTGCCGTCACGGATAATATTTACTGTGATACCGGGGTCAACATATCCAAGAACATCAAAGTCAAGGTCAATAATGCTGTCTATCTTGATAATGTCCTTTTTGCCCATCTTCTGGCTTACGCCGTTTTTGATTATGGCTACTGAGCAGTCCAGTTTTTCAAGGCCGAGAACCTCATAAAGGTACATACCTTTTCCGGGTTTTATATGGTCAATAACGATTCCGTTTTTAATAGAGTCAATTGTCATCTCTGTACCTCCATTCCGAGCATCTTGAGGATAAGCGCCATTCTGATAAATCTTCCGTTCTTAGCCTGTCTGAAATAGCATGCTCTTTCGTCATCATCAACAGCAACGGATATTTCATTTACTCTGGGCAGAGGATGAAGTATTCTCATTGATTTCTTAGCGTTGACAAGCTTTTCAGGTGTAAGTATATAGCTGTCTTTGAGTCTTATATAGTCCTGTTCGTTGAAGAATCTTTCTCTCTGAACTCTTGTCATATAAAGAATGTCAAGTTCGGGCATAGCTGCCTCAAGGTCAGGATTTTCTTCATAGGCAATGCCGTTCTTTTCGATAACGTCAACCTTTATGTAATCAGGAAGTCTGAGTTCATCGGGTGAAATGAGCACAAACTTAACGTTTTCATATCTTGACATAGCCGCAATGAGCGAATGTACCGTTCTTCCGAATTTAAGGTCTCCGCAAAGTCCTATTGTAAGGTTTGAGAGTCTTCCCATTTCTCTATGGATAGTAAGGAGGTCTGTAAGTGTCTGTGTAGGATGGTTGTGTCCTCCGTCACCAGCATTGATGATGGGAACATCTGCCTTCATTGATGCTACAAGGGGAGCTCCTTCTTTAGGGTGGCGCATAGCTATTATGTCAGCATAGCAGCTTACTACCTTAACTGTATCGGCAACACTCTCGCCCTTTGAAGCTGATGAGCTTGATGCCTCGGAGAATCCAAGAACGCTTCCGCCAAGGCTGAGCATTGCTGACTCAAAAGAAAGTCTTGTTCTTGTTGAGGGCTCAAAGAAAAGTGTAGCAAGCTTCTTTCCGTGGCATACGTCCATATATTTGTCGCTGTCTGCGATTATGTCATCGGCTGTAGCAATGAGCTCATCGATTTCTTCAGTTGATAAATCCAGAATATCTATAAGACTTCTCATTTTGTACCTCCGATCCAGCTCTCATCATCAGGGTTGTTTCTGAATGCCATAAGTCTTGATACATCCTCTTTAGCAATGTATCCTTCTTCAGCTGCAACTTCGGCAATAACATCAAAGTTTGTAAGGCTTACATTTTTAACATTTGCTGCGGCAAGCTTCTTGAGTCCCTTTTCCATTCCGTATGTAAAGATACTTGCGATACCAAGTACTTCAGCACCGGCCTCTCTAAGAGCCTCAACAACTTCTACTGCGCTTCCGCCTGTTGAAATAAGGTCCTCGATAACAACTACCTTCTGGCCTTTTTCAAGTTTTCCTTCGATTCTGTTGTTTCTGCCGTGGTCCTTTGCACCTGAACGTACATAACCCATGGGCATATTGAGGATATGTCCTGTGATAGCAGCGTGGGCAATACCTGCTGTACTTGTTCCCATAAGAACTTCACACTCGGGATATTCTTTCTTTACTACCTCAGCAAGGGCGTTTTCAACATCGTCTCTTACTTTGGGAGCTGTAAGTGTAAGTCTGTTATCGCAGTATATGGGGCTTTTAATTCCGCTGGCCCATGTGAAGGGCTCCTCGGGTCTTAAAAATACTGCTCCTATAGAAAGCAGATCCTTAGCAATAAGTTTCTGAACGTTTTCCATTATTATCTCTCCTTATCCTATAAATTCCTGAACACATCTTTCATAAGCGGCTACGGGGTCCTCAGCCTGAGTTATGGGTCTTCCTACTACTATGTAGTCTGAACCGATTTCTTTTGCTCTGGCAGGTGTTGTTATTCTTACCTGGTCCCCTGCGTCACCGTCTGCAAAACGTATTCCAGGTGTTACCGTAACAAAATCTTTTCCGCATACTCCGTGAACCTTTTCAGCTTCAAGGGGTGAGCATACGACGCCGTTAAGTCCGGCTTTTGCGGCATTTTCCGCATAATGCATAACTGTCTCTTCAAGACTTCTGTTTATATAAAGTTCATTCTGCATTCTTTCTTCATCCGTTGATGTAAGCTGTGTAACGGCGATGAGCATGGGTCTTGTGCCGTCTTCTCTTGTGAGGCCTTTGATTGCAGCTTTCATCATTGCAATTGTTCCTGCGGCATGTACGTTTACCATATCCGCATCAAGGTTTGAAAGCACCTTCATAGCTTTCATTACAGTATTGGGGATATCGTGAAGTTTAAGGTCAAGGAATATCTTGTGGCCTCTGTTCTTTATTTCTCTTACAATCTGAGGGCCTTCTGCATAAAAAAGCTCCATTCCGATTTTAACAAATGGTTTCTTTCCTGTAAATTTGTCAAGGAAAGCGAATGTTTCCTCAGCGCTGTTAAAGTCACAGGCAATTATTACGTCTTTTCCCATTAGTGCGCACCTCCGATAATACTCATTAAATCATTTATTTTATATTTTTCCATGGTCTGTGGAAGACTTTCGATTATATTTTTGCAGGCAAAGGGCTCAACAAGGTTTGCAGCTCCTACCTGTACCGCTGTGGCTCCGGCAAGCATCATTTCGATAACATCGTCTGCACTTGATACTCCGCCCATTCCGATGATGGGTATTTTTACTGCCTCATATACCTGGTAAACCATTCTGAGGGCCACAGGGAATATGGCTTCTCCTGAAAATCCTCCCATTTTGTTGGCAACAACGGGCTTTTTGGTTCTGAGGTCTATTCTCATTCCCAGAAGAGTATTTATCATACTTATACCGTCTGCTCCGGCATCCTCACAGGCTTTGGCTATCTCGACGATATCCGTCACATTGGGGCTGAGCTTAATATATACGGGCTTTGTTGTAACCTTCTTTACAGCCTTTGTAACCTCAGCCGCAGCGGCAGCCGATGTTCCGAAGGCCATACCTCCGTTATGAACATTGGGGCAGCTTACGTTTACTTCGATTATGCCAACCTGTTCTTCCTTATCTATTCTTTCGCAGCAGTAAGCGTATTCGTCAACGGAAAATCCGCTTATGTTTGCCACTACCTTTTTATTAAAGCATTTTTTGAGCTTGGGAAGTTCCTCGGAAATAACCTTATCAATTCCGGGATTCTGAAGTCCGACGGAGTTAATCATTCCTCTGGGACATTCAGCAATTCTTGGTGTTGGGTTTCCGAATCTGGGCTCCTTTGTTGTACCCTTGAAGGAAAAACTTCCAAGCATATTTATATCGTAAAGTTCCGCAAATTCATATCCGTATCCGAATGTTCCGCTGGCGGGGATAACAGGATTGTCAAGCTCCAGTCCGCTTAATATGACCTTTGTATTTACCATATTATCTCCTCCTTTTCAAGTACGGGTCCGTCTTTGCATATTCTCTTGTTGCCGTATTTTGTCTCGCAGCTGCATCCCATACAAGCACCGAAACCGCAGCCCATTCTTTCCTCAAAGCTGAACTGTCCGCTTGTCTTTACCGCATTATATACTGCCTTGAGCATTGGCTCGGGTCCGCAGGTATATACGTATGTGTAGTCAATATCCTTTATTGCGTCAGTAACGAAGCCCTTTACCCCTACACTGCCGTCGGCTGTGGCAATTATTACTTCAGCTCCAAGCTTTTCAAACTCATCTTTGCAGAATATTTCGTCTTCCTTATTAAATCCCATAACTACGACGGTTTTCTTTCCTTCAGCAATAAGTCTTCTGCAGAGGTTATACATGGGAGGCACTCCGGCTCCTCCTCCGATAAGAAGAGGTCTATCTCCGCTCTTTGTTAAATCATATCCGTTGCCAAGGCCTGTAAGTATGTCAAGCTCTGCACCTTTTTCAAGGCCTGCCATATACTCTGTTCCTTTTCCTACAGTCTTGTAGATAAGTCCAAGCTCGCCTTCATTACAGTCATATACCGAAATGGGTCTTCTGAGGAAAAATCCGTCCAGCTTGATGTTCACAAACTGGCCTGCTTTTGTTATATCCGATGTATCTCCCTTAAGCGTCATTCTGTATGTGTTAAGGGCAATTTTTTCGTTTGCCTCTACTGTAAAAACACTTTGTTTCATAATCTCACCCTTTATAAACTATCTCGCCGTTTACCATTGTCATAAGGCATTTTCCAAATACTTTTCTTCCTGTAAAAGGTGTGCTCTTGCCCTTTGAAAGGAAATCCTTGGGGTCTATAACATATTCCTCGTCAAGGTCGAATACTGTCAGGTCCGCAGGTTTTCCCGCTGCTATCTCAGAGCCTATGCCAAAGCGCTCTATGGCATTTCCGTTTAAAAGCTCCATTGCCTTTTCAAGGGTTATAATGCCTTTTCTTACAAGTTCAGTATAAACTATAGGGAAGGCTGTTTCCAGTCCGACAACGCCCATAAGGCTGTTTTTAAGGCCTTTGCTTTTTTCTTCTTCGGTATGGGGCGCATGGTCTGTGGCTATAAACTCTATGGTGCCGTCCTTTATGCCCTCAATAAGCGCCAGTCTGTCGCTTTCGTCCCTTATGGGAGGGTTCATTTTGAATCTTCCCTCTTCCTGTAAGTCCATATCGTTTAATACAAGATAGTGGGGTCCTGTCTCACAGCTTATATTTACGCCTTCACTTTTTGCCTTTCTTATGAGCTCAACACTTTCCTTTGTTGATATGTGGCATACGTGATAAGCACAGCCTGTCTCTTTAACAAGCTCAATGTCTCTTTCTATCTGTTTCCATTCGCTTTCGGAACATATTCCTTTATGTCCGTGTAACTCGGCGTACTTTCCTTTATGGATATATCCGCCCTCAAGAAGTTCGTTTACCTCGCAGTGGGCAACTATCATCTTGCCAAGCTCCTTGGATTTTTTCATGGCGTTTCTCATCATATCGTCATTCTGCACGCCATGTCCGTCGTCGGAAAATGCTATGGCATAGGGTGCCATTCCTTCCAGGTCAGCAAGTTCCTTTCCCATTTCGTCAACGGTTATTGCTCCGTAGGGATATACGTGTACAACTGCTGTTTTTTCGATTATATCAGTCTCGATTTTGATATCTTCAGCCGAATCGGGCACAGGCTTAAGGTTTGGCATAGCGCATACGGATGTATATCCGCCCCTTGCTGCCGCCTTTGTTCCTGTTTCTATCGTTTCCTTACACAAAAAACCCGGTTCTCTCAGATGAACATGAACATCTGTAAAACCGGGAAAAATATATTTATTATTAAAATCAAAGGAAACAACGTTCTCACCATAATGAACGCTGCCGTCAACGGAAACTATCATATTGTCTTTAATAAAAATGTCTGTCTTTTTAAAGCTGCCATCAATATATACATTTGCGTTTTTCAATAAACAGTCCATTGGTTACCCTCCGTTTCCATTCTAAACACCGCAGATATTTTATCATTAGTGTTATACACTGTCAAGGGTGAAATGTATTTTATTTTACACAACTTAACATTTTATAAGATAATATTATATTTTCCGTATTCTTTAAATGGCACTTACACTTAAAAGTGTCATTACCAGATAATAAATTATAACGATTATAACCAGAGGTCTTGTGAAGAAAAGTTTAACTGTTCCTTCTTCCGACTTTTCATTCTGGATATAAGCTTTTATTTTTTTGAAGTTAAGTACAAAAAGAACTATCGATACTGCCGCGCAGGCATACATAAACAGGCTGTCAAATATAACCGTATATTCAAATATTTTTCCTAAATGGCCGGTTATCTCAACAAACGCATTGTTTAACAGATGCAGTCCGATGGCCGCGCCAAGGGAATATTCAACGGTTATATATCCAAACAGAAGTCCCATAGCAAATGTAACGGGCAGCTGAACGATATTTTGATGCATAAGTGCAAATAATAATGCCGCAACCACAATGGCAAATGTTTTTCCGTAGGGCTGCATTTTCTTCATTATAAGGCCTCTGAAAAACAGTTCCTCCATCAAAGGAGCTATAATTACCGAATAAACAAGGCTGGAAAAATAAATTGAAGGGTCACTGGCTAAAGATATGGCCTGGTCAAAATTATATCCCGCCTGAGAAAACAGCCCTTCCAAAGGCACAAGTATAAAACTGCAGAGAAGCTGTAATCCCTGAATAATTACAAAAAACATTATTATGGATTTAATATCCAGCTTACGGTTTCTTTCAAAGGACGGCTTTTCCCTGCTGCACAAAAAAGCTACTATAACAGAAACCGATGCTGCTCCTATAAGTGCAAACCCCGTATTATAAATAAAGCTTTCAATCTCCGGAAGTTCAATCGAAGGATTCGTTCCGACAAGATAAGCTGCAAGCCCCATAGAAACAATATTATATACTACCCCAAATATAATATTGTAAAGAATAAAGATTAGCGCCAGTTTATTAAATGATTTTCTGGCAATAGTTTTGTCAAATTCCACCACATCATCTCCTGTATTTTTTGATATACACAGTATAAGGCAACCACCCGTCAAACATCAACCGAACAATTTCCTAATTTTTTACATCATTTCTCCAAAAAATACCTGACATATTTAAAATTTTCGGTGTAATAATACTAGCGTAACACAAAAGGTTACAAAACATTCGAAACACAAATCAGGAGGTTGATTTTAATGTCATCTAGTAAAAGTACAAGCAGAGCAAGCATCCCCGAAGCAAGAGAAGCACTTGACCAGTTCAAGTACGAAGTAGCTCAGGAGCTTAACATTCCCTTAAAGAGAGGTTACAACGGAGACCTTACTTCCGCTCAGAACGGTTATGTTGGCGGATATATGGTTAAAAAAATGATTGAAGCACAGGAAAAACAGATGTCAGGTATGCGCTAAGCAGCCCGCCACTTTAAGTACTGGTTTTTATAAATCAATATATTAACCATAAACGGCATAGCAGAAGCTATGCCGTTTTAATTTTATTACCATTCCCATTCATCGGGATACTGTACTTCCTCAAGTATTCCGAAAAACAAAGATATGTTTCCGTCCTTTGAATGTTCTTTCATGGCCCTTTCTTTAGAAATATATTCCTCGTCTCTGACAGCCAGTTTTTTAATGGCTTCCACAAGCATTCCACTGCCTGCTCCGTCGTTTATATATCTTATGTTTAATATATCTACCCAGTCCTTGCAGAAATCCTTATATCTTAAATTTCCTTCAGAACATATTTTTTCGCTGTTCGTAAGATATTCTATTTTTTCAAACTCTTCTTCTCCTATATATCTTCTTATGGCGTCATAAACCGATGCCTGGAAAAATCTTATATAGGCCTTATTAATATATTTCTTTTCTTTTATTTTCTGGGCAACGGAAGAATTTTTCTCCTCCATCTTATCCACATAATACTGGCTGCTTTCAGATAAAATTATATAATCATTAAGTGCGTCAGCCACAAAGAAAGCCTCCGGGAACATTATGGGGAACTTATAGCAGGGAGTATCACAGTTTGTTTTATATACGTCTCTTTCAGCCCTGTATGCGTGAAGAATTTCAAAAGCAAAATGCTGTACTATAGAGTGAACTTCTTCGTATCCTTCATAGCTTGTCTTGTCTCCCGCAAGACTGCTTACCGCCTCTCTGAGGGCGAATAAATCTTCATAATCACCGGAAATATAAATGCCGGTCCCGTTCTCTGTTATTTCAATATTCAGCATTTCTGCCCCTCCTCAAATCCGTTTTTAATATATTGTAACATATAATAATATAGATTGATATTTATTATTGAGTTTTTCCATTATTGTGTTATACTTTTAAGGATATCCAAAAACGGAGGCGTTTTTTAATGCAAAACTGGTTAGTAAAAAAATTTATAAAGGATTATGAAAATATAAATGACCTTAACGTAAGGACTGCCTACGGTAAACTTTCCGGAAAGGTAGGAATTTTCTGCAACGCTCTTTTATTTGCAGGAAAATTCATCGTGGGAACCATATCCGGCAGTGTGTCCATCACAGCCGACGCGGTTAACAACCTTTCCGATGCCGCATCCAGCATAATCAGCCTCATAGGCTTTAAAATGGCTGAAAAGCCCGCCGATGCCGACCACCCTTACGGCCACGCAAGATATGAATATCTGTCGGGCCTTACGGTTGCCGTTATGATTATAATAATCGGCGTTGAACTTTTTAAGAGCAGTCTCGACAAGGTACTTAATCCTTCGGCTGTGGATTTCAGTGTAGTTACCGCAGCTGTACTTATAGGTTCAATTCTTGTGAAACTCTGGATGGCCGTATTCAACAAATCCCTGGGTAAAAAAATAAATTCTTCCACCCTTGAGGCCACATCAGCCGACAGCAGAAATGATGTTATATCCACATCAGCGGTACTTATCGCAGCTTTGATATCCCATTTCTTTAACATTGAGCTGGACGGATATATGGGTATAGCGGTAGCCGTATTCATTCTTTACAGCGGTATCGGACTTGTTAAGGAAACTCTGGACCCTCTTCTTGGCCAGGCTCCTGACCCGGCACTGGTGGAACATATCCAGAAAAAAATATTAAGCTATGACGGAGTGCTTGGCACCCACGACCTTATGATACACGACTACGGCCCCGGCAGACAGTTTGCCAGCGTACACGTTGAAATGGCTGCTGAAGATGATGTTATTAAAAGCCACGACGTTATCGATAATATCGAGAGGGAATTCCTCGAAAACGAAAATCTTAATCTCATCGTTCATTACGACCCCATAATAACGGGCAACGAAAAAATAAACGATTTAAGATGCTGGCTTTCAGAGCAGATAAAAACAATAGATGAAGGTTTAAGCATACACGACCTGAGAGTTGTGCCGGGTGAGACCCATACAAATCTTATTTTTGACTGTGTTATGCCCCATACCCTCAATATGACTGAGTCTCAGCTTAAAACGGAAATAAGGAAACTCGTAAATGCGAAATATCCAAACTATTACTGTGTTATGACCATTGACTCCAGCTATGCCGCTATGCCGCATACAAAAGATGACTAAAACAAAAAAGAGTGCGTCAGTTTTAAACTGATACACTCTTTTATTTATATTTCTTTATTTACATTCCGCAAAATCCCGCAAGGAATGAAAATACAACGGGCATTGTAAACAGACAGCCTACCGTTGTCGCCAGCAGAGAAGCTACCGCATAGTCCGGTGCGGCATCATATTCCTGCGCCAGTACAGTAATTATAAGCATTGACGGCAGCATAGCAAATATTGTTCCTGCCAAAAGCATCTCGTCTGAAAGCAGTCCGGTTGCTCTGAGTATAAAGAAAAAGGCAGCAGGCACTATTATAAGTTTTATCGGTATTGTAAAGAGTACTTTCGGTTTTTCAAAGAGCTTTTTAAATCCTCTTCTTCCTATGTCAGCGCCTATGTAAAGGAGTCCGATATATTTCTGCACGTTTCCTACTCCGGTCATGGCCTCCCAGGCAGTGCCTGAAGGTCTGAAGCCTGAAAATATCATTATAAGACCTATGGCAAGGGCGATTGTCGAAGGTGTTATCATTTTTTTGAGACTCACCTTTGCCTGACCCGTTGATGATGATAAAATGGCAACTCCCGCAGTCCAAGTCATTATTGTCTCAACAACAAGATATGCGGCTATATAAAGGCCGCTCCTTTCGGGAAATACGGCAGTCAGTATGGGGAATCCCACAAGCGCGCTGTTTATAAAGGATACCGAGCATGTATGGGCTCCAAGTTCAGCCTTTTTTAATCCCAGCAGTTTTCCGCTTATGAATCCTATGACTATGGCAAGGCCAAACATAAAAAACATTACGAAAACAAAGGGCCATACCTCAAAAAGTTCTTCTCTGCTTCCTCCGTTTGCCACACTGGTCAAAATCAAAAACGGAAGCGTTATTTTCATCATAAATTTTTGTATCTGGTCGACACATTCGCTTGTTATAAGTTTAAGTTTTGTTGCCGCAAAGCCTATCAGCAGTACTGTTGCAAAAAATATTATCTGCTGTAATACAATTCCCTGTACATCCATTTCCTTTTTCCCCTGAAATTTAAAATTATTTGTTTTCTCCTTCGGCGGAGCTTATTATCTTTTTGAAATTCTTCTCAAATTTAACCCTTGGAAGCATTACCATATGTCCGCATCCGCAGCATTTTATTCTGAAATCCATACCGACTCTGAGAATCTCCCAGGAATCTGAGCCGCATGGATGTTTCTTTTTCATCTGAACGATATCTCCTACAGAAAAATCCATTTTTGTCCTCCTTAGTCATTGATAATATGAACTGTCCTCTGAGGGTAAGGAATAGTTATTCCCTCTGCGTCAAATCTCTTTTTGATACGCAGTCTCAGTTCTCTTTCAACTTTGTAGTTTTCTTTTGTCTCACATTTTGTAACAATTCTGATAGTCACAGCCGAATCGTCAAGGCCGGTTATTCCAAGGACGTTAGGTTCTTCAATCATACCGCTTACTTCTTCCCACGCCTTCTTCATCTCGTCTTTTAACACTTCAATGGCCTTATCCACATCGTCTTCATAGGATATGCCCACATCAACTACAGCGTTAATAAACTCTTTGCATTTATTTGTTACGGTTGATATATTTCCGTTTGGTATTATATATACGGTTCCGTCCACATCTCTAAGCCTTGTTGTCCTCATGGTGACCGTCTCAACGGTACCGGTGCATCCGTTTATTGTTATTATATCACCCACATGGAACTGGTCTTCAATAAGTATGAAAATTCCGGCAATCACATCCGAAACCGTATTCTGGGCACCAAGACCTATTGCCACCGCTATGGAGCCTGATACGGCCGCTAAGGATGACTCAGGAATTCCCATGGTTGTAAGTATAGTGAGCACGCCCACAAGGTATATGAGGAATTTTACAACACTTGATGTTACTGCTTTAAGTGTCTTTGCCTTGGCTTCATTTTTTATAACATTGTTCTTGCTTAGAGCAAACACTGCATTTATTATTTTTTTCGTCAATTTAGAAGCTCCGTAACATACGCCTGCTATAACGAGGCAGAACAGTATCTTCCACAACATTTTTTGTACCTCCCCGCAGCCTCCGTAAAGGCCTTGAATATACTCATTTGTTTTTCATCTTCACACAAATATTCCGGATGCCACTGAACACCCAGCAGAAAATTTTCTTCCGTTCCTTCCATTGCTTCTATGAATCCGTCATCCGAGACAGCCGAAATTTTCAATCCTTCTCCATAGGCCACAGCCTGATGATGAAATGAATTGACCGCCAGTATGTCACTCTCGGTTATCCTATAAAGAAGCGAATCCCTTTCGATTTTTACACAATGGGATGTCTGGTGCTTTTCTTCGGTCTGTTTATGGCCGTCAAAGTGCTGTATTATATGGTGTCCGTAGGCGGCACCTATTATCTGCATTCCGCGGCATATGCCAAGTACGGGTATTTTCCTTTCAGCGGCCCTTTTTACAAGCTCCAGCTCAAATTTATCCCTGCTTAGGCATACAAAACCGCTGTGTATATTATCCGGCATATCTCCCGTAAGAGAGGGTTCTATATCCCCTCCTCCTGAGAGCAGTATCCCGTCAGCCGTTTCTATGATTTCGTCTATATCCGTGTAATTTACGGCTGCTCCAAAGCCTCCTGCCGCACCGACCGCATCAAAGCAGGCCCTTGAAAGTTTGATTTCATCCTCAGTCTCATTAATTGACGGTGAAATAATAATCAATGGTTTCATTTTAATTCTCCTTAAAAGGCTTACTTTAGTATTTTATCATAGAAAATCTTTAAATACACTATTTTTTTATATATGTTCCGTATTTATGTCTAAATAAGATTTATAACAATTCTGTTTCACAGTAAAATTACAAATCAATTACACCTATTTAAAAATCCTTATAGATATGTTAATATATCTTTCAAGGCATAATTATGTCTGTCTATAAAGTAACATTTGGGGGTAAATGTATGAATAATATCGGTATAATAGGAGCTATGTCTGAGGAGCTTTCTCTTATAAAAAGTGTAATGAGCATTGAGAAAACCTTTGAAAAAGCCGGATACACTTTCTTTTCAGGCAAGCTTGGCAATAAGGATATAGTCCTTGTATTATGCGGCATAGGCAAGGTAAACGCGGCTGTATGTACTCAGCTTCTTATCGATACCTTTTCGGTTGAGGCCGTCATAAATACAGGTGTAGCAGGCGCCGTTGCCGACGGTGTGACCATAGGTGACGTTGTCATATCCACTGATGCCCAGCAGCACGATATGGACTGTTCACCCTTTGGCGACCCTGTGGGAATAATACCAAGAATGGACAACAGCATTTTTAAGGCCGATGATACTCTTATAAAGGCTGCTGTAAACGCATCAGAAAAAATAATAAAGGGCAAAACAATTACAGGACGTGTAGTCAGCGGAGACCAGGTAATAGCCGATTCCGAGACAAAAAATAGACTTAAGACTTTATTTAACGGAAGCTGTGCTGAAATGGAAGGCGCCGCCATCGCCCATGTATGCTATCTGAACAAAATCCCCTTTGTAATAATAAGAAACATTTCCGATTCGGCCGACGAAGAAAGCGGTATGGATTACTGCGAATTTGAAAAAATGGCTGCACATAATTCAGGTTCAATAGTTATTGAAATGATGAAAAATCTGTAAATCTGCCAAAAGGGGTATTATATTGGATTTCCGGCAGAAATTTTGTATTGATATTTTCAAACAGTTTTTAATTAAATTTGGTATAATTCAGAAATAAGGAGCGATTTATATAATGAACAATATAATCGGAGCTTTAATTGTATCTCTTTCACTTGGCGGAGTAACACCTGTTACAGAAAAGGTTGACCCTTCCGATTACCTTCCCAGCATCGAAGCCGACGGAAGCATCGTTATGGGCCCCACTGAAGCCGAAAAGAAAGCTGAGGAAGAACGTCTTAAAAGAGAAGAAGAAGCAAGAAAGGCTGCTGAAGAAGCTAAACGAGCAGAAGAGGAAAGAAAGAGACAGGAGGAACTTGCAAAGGACCCCGCAAATCTCAACTATGACCATGATATAGCTTCTTACATAACATATTACAGCCAGAGAGCAAGCGATTACAACAGAAACTTTAATATGCAGCTTGCCTGCGATGCCATCAACGGTGAAATAATCGTTCCCGGCGAAGAATTTTCATATAATGATACCGTACTCAGCAAAAGATACCCTAACAACGATTATAAACCCGCAGGAGTAATAAGCGGAGGAAAAATGGTTAATGCCATAGGAGGAGGAATCTGTCAGGTTTCAACTACTCTTTTTGATGCGGCTTTATATTCGGGAATGACTATAACAAACAGAAGAAACCATTCACTTAAAGTAGGATATGTTCCCGCCGGAATGGACGCTACCTGTTCATGGGGAACTATAGATTTCTGCTTCAGAAATGACCTCTCAGTACCCGTAAAAATCGAAGCAGTTATGAACAACGGAACTATGAAAATACGTTTCCTTGCTCCTTCCGACCCTCAGATAGGCGATATACAGTTAAAGGTTACACAGTATAACGGTGTATATACTCTCAACAGATATGTTAACGGCGTTGTTGACTATACTACAACAAGCGTATACAGAGGCTGATATTCAAAATCCCGTATGACAACATACGGGATTTTTTATGCCTAAAAAAATATAAATGCCCCGGAACAAGCCGGGGCATTATTTTATACTATTCTGTTTATAAGTTTTCCGTTTTCGCCAAATGACTTAAGGTTATCATAAACAAGGTCATATACTCTTTTATTCATATAGTTTGAACCGGAGCATATATGCGGAGATATGAGAAGGTTTTCAAGTCCCCACAGCCTACTGTCCTCAGGAAGGGGCTCCTGCTCAAAAACATCCAGAGCCGCACCCATAATGGCTCCCTTTTCAAGCGCATCCGCAAGGGCTTCGGTATCTACGCTCATTCCCCTGCCTATGTTTATAAGGACGCTCTTTGAGTGCATCTTCTCAAGTATATTTCTGTTTATTATATATTCGGAGCCGCTGTTGAGGGGAAGGGCTACTATTATTACGTCCAGCTCTCCTGCCATACCTTCAAAGGCATCTATCTTATATATCTTGTCAAAGTACTCGGCGCTGTTTCCGCTGCGGTTAAATCCTATGATAACGGCATCAAAGGCTTTAAGTCTCTTTGCTATCTGCATACCTATGCTTCCCGTGCCTAAAATACCGACTTTTTTATCGGTTATCTCCTGAAGCTTAAAGTCCCTTAGCCATTTATGTTCTTCCTGCTGTCTGTAATACATAGGCGCTTTCTTATATATTTCCAAAAGCCTCATAACAGCAAATTCAGCTATCTGATTACTGTAAACGTCTCTGGCATTACAGAATATAACGCCTTTTTTTCCAAGTTCTTCAACGGGTATAGTATCATATCCCGCCGATGTGGCCTGGAAAAGTTTCAGATTTGTGAATTTATTCAAATCGCTTTTCTGAAAGGGATTAAGCCCCACAAGTACATCACATTTATATTCCTCGTCTGTGAATTCTTCCGTTTCAGCACCGTGGTCAATTATTTCATATCCAAGGGACTTTATTTTTTCCCTTATATCATCGTGAAATTTCTGTGCCTTTGTCAAAACTACTTTCATATGCCGGCCTCCGTAATTATTTTCCGTACTGTTTTATTACTCCGTCAGCTATCATTTTTTCCGCTTCTTCCTGGGAATATCCAAGTTCTTTTACTATTTCTACCGTATTCTCGCCAAGCAGCGGGGCAGGCTTTGAATCGGGAGACTGGTTGTCCGCAAACTGCACAGGTGTTGTAGGAAGCATAAAGGACCTTCCCGATTTCATTTTAAACTCTTTTACATAGTTATTTGCTATGGCCTGCTCGTCTGTGGCAATGTCTTTCCACTGAAGAGTTCTTTCAAAGGCTATATCGGCCTCTGTGAGTTTTTCAGCCCAATATTCCCTGTCATTGAGTATAAACTGCTCCTCTATCCTTCTGCAGCAGTGTTCAAGTCTGTCTTTATCTGCCACAACACTCTTAAGCGTCCTGTAGTCGGGGTCATTCTTTATGTCGTCCAGTCCGAATATGTCACAGAATGCGTCCCAGTATCTTTCATAGGCAAGAACAGTAAGGGTTATCCACTTTCCGTCCCTGCACAGATATGAGTTGATAAGGGGATTCCCCGGAGCATATCTTGACTGGGGATATTCAACACCAAACTGTGTTCCGATTATCATAAGCGAATTTGCCCAAATTGAAGTGCCATAAAGGGAAACGACTATCTTTTCACCTATGCCGGTATTTTTTGCCTTAATTATGCCGCCCAGAATACCAGATGCCAGTGCAAGGCCCGTTGTATGGTCTCCTGTGGCATAGGGCGCCGTAACGGGTGATTTTCCGTCGGGAGACATATCCACGAGTGCTCCGCCCTTTGCCCAGAAAGCAACCACGTCATATCCGGGTCTTGGAGCGTCCTTTCCGTAAAGACCGTATCCGGATATAACTCCCACAACGAGTTTAGGATATTTTTCATGAAGGGTTTCATAATCAAGTCCCAGCTTTTTAAGAGAGCCTGCCCTTACGTTTGACACAAAGGCATCGGCCTCAGAAAGAAGTTTATGCATAATCTCCATACCCTTTTCGGTTTTCAGGTCAATGGATATATCTCTTTTGTTGCCGTTTTCATATTCCCATACGGGGTTTTCGTCATCGGTATAGGGTGTATCTCCCAGATTGACTCCAAACTTTCTCATGGGGTCGCCTGAAAAGCCCTCTACCTTTATGACATCTGCGCCCCAGTCGGCAAGCATTCTTACTGAACATGGAGCAGCGGCATAGGTAGTAAAGTCCACAATTTTGATACCCTTTAAAAGATCAGCCTGCATAAATCTTCCTCCTTAAACACTGGTATTCTATTTATTCTTATTTTGCTTTTTTGCTTGTCATTATATCAAAAAGAGCAGAAACTTTAACTTCTTCTTCCTCTCCTGTTTCCATATTTTTAAGTTTAACAAGGTCGTTGTCTATTTCGTTGTCTCCGAGTATTACGGAATATGCCGCGCCTATCTTATTGGCATACTTCATCTGAGCCTTTACGCTTCTTCCGACGCTGTCACATTCAGCCTTTACGCCTGCCTGACGGAGACGGTAAGCTATTCCCTGTCCCTTTACAAGGCCTTTCTGTCCGATGGCTCCGATATAAATATCTCTTTCATTCTTCTTTTCAAACTCACCGTTCTGAGCTTCAAGAACAAGAAGAAGTCTTTCGATTCCTACTGCGAATCCTGCGGCACCTGTGGGCTGTCCGCCGCACTCGGCTATGAGGTTGTCGTAACGTCCGCCGCCGCATACTGTTCCCTGGGCACCGATACCGCTTGAAACAAACTCAAATACTGTTCTTGTATAATAGTCAAGGCCTCTTACGATTTTGTCGTCAACTTCATATTTTATTCCCATCTCATCAAGTATGGCTTTAACTGTCTCAAAGTGTTCCTTGCATTCGGGTCCGAGATAGTCAAGCACAACGGGTGCATCCGCAATTATATGCTGGCATCTTTCTTCCTTGCAGTCCAGTACTCTGAGGGGGTTTTTCTCAAATCTTGATTTGCAGTCGTCGCACATTTTATCTATGTTGCTTCCGATGTACTCTCTGAGGGCCTTATTATATTTCTGTCTGCATTCAGGGCCTCCAAGGCTGTTAATCTTAAGCATAACGTCATTTATGCCAAGTCTTTTAAGCAGTTCGGCTGCCACTGATATTACTTCCGCGTCAAGGGCAGGACTGTATGAGCCAAGCATCTCAACACCAAACTGATGGAACTGTCTCTGTCTGCCCTTCTGTGTATTTTCATATCTGAACATTGGTCCAATATAGAAAAATCTTGTGGGCTGAGGGTTATTATATATACCGTGCTCAATATAGCTTCTTGCGGCGCCAGCTGTTCCTTCGGGTCTTAAAGTAACGCTTCTGTCACCCTTATCCTTAAATGTATACATTTCCTTCTGAACGATGTCCGTAGTCTCTCCTACACCTCTCAGAAAAAGTTCTGTATGTTCAAAAATAGGCGTTCTGAGTTCTCCTATGCTGAAATCCTCACAGATTCCACGCATAATTTTTTCGACTCTCTGCCATTCGTCCATATACGCTCCGTAAATATCCTTGGTTCCCTTAGGTGCTTCTGTAAGCATTGTATTTCCTCCCGTCAAATATCATTATGTATATTTTACATACCTTTTCGTTTTCTGTCTATCATCTCGTCGATGCGTCCTATATATTCATCAACATTTTTAACATTGAATATTCTGTCGATACGTCCGCTCTCTGCGTCGCAAAGCTTTGTAGAGGCTCCGGCTCCCGCGGCATATATCGTCTGTGTCTCTTCCATTATAACCACATTATAGAAGCTTTCAAAGCCTTTTTTGGCATATCCTACATTTTCAAAGCTTCCCAGCATATTTTTCTGCCTGTACATATAATAGGGATGAAGTCCCATATCCCTTGCCGCAGAAGATGATATATCTATCATTCTTTCCATCTGCAGCGCCTTTGCCAGGTCATAGTCCCCTAAAGTTTCCCTGAGCCTTGAAGCTCGTTTCACCGCAAGGGTATGGACCGTAAGATTTTCGGGAGACAGAGCCGAAATATCGTTCATGGTTTTTTCAACTTCTCTTTCTCCCTCTTCGGGAAGTCCCAGTATAAGGTCCATATTTATATTTTTATGTCCTGCCTCACGGGCCTCAAAGTATACCTTTCTTATATCATCCACGGTATGGGCCCTTCCTATAAGCTTAAGGGTATTTTCGTTCATTGTCTGAGGATTTATGGATATTCTGTCGGCTCCGCCCATCTTTATGGCTCTGAGCTTATCCGGTGTTATTGTATCCGGTCTTCCGGCTTCCACCGTATATTCGAGCAGGTTTGATATATCAAAAATATCCGATACGGCTCCCATAAGTCTTTCTATCTGTGCGGCGCTCAAAGATGTGGGTGTGCCGCCTCCGATATATATGGAATTGAGTTTTTTATCTTTGGCCTTTTCTCCAAGGAATCTCAGCTCTTTTATGAGTGCGTCTATGTAGCTGTCCACCTTATTTATATATCTGTCCAGAGGATATGATGTAAATGAGCAGTACAGACATCTTGTGGGGCAGAAGGGTATGCCAATATAGAGGCTTATGCCGTCCTTATCGGCTTTTTTAAGTATATCCCTTTCCGCAAGGGCTACCTCAACGGCAAGCTCAGCCTTTGGCGGAATTATTTCGTATATATCCGTAAGCTTTTGGGCGCTTTCCTTTGGAGTAAGTCCCTCGTCCATATAAATGTTGGCTCTTTTTGCCGGCCTTATGCCCGTCATCATTCCCCATGGCGGAGTATATACGCCGTTGTGCTCTTTAAGCATATGGTATACGGCTGATTTAAGCGCATATCTGAAGCCCTTTTCATCTATGGGCTCCTGTCTATGGCATATTCTTATTCCGTTTTCGTAAAGCTCAGCTACGGCGTTTTCTTCCTCAAGCACACTCTTTACCGTTACGCCTTCGCTCTGTATGCCGTCAACGGGTTTATATTTTTCATTGGGCATAAAAATCTGAACAGCCGTCTGTATGTCGTTCATTTTGTCGTGCCCTTCTAAATAAATGTATATCATAATCTTACCTCAATAAAAAAGGAACAGGCTGCCCTGTCCCATTTTTCTCTAATATCAAAACAGTCTCTCACTGTCCAGAAGAATAGTTACCGGACCGTCATTTATAAGCTCAACTTTCATATGAGTGCGGAAAACACCGCTCTCCACCTTAAGGGGAAGTTCTTTTGCCTTTTCAACAAGTCTAGTGAAAATCTTGTCTGCTTCCTCAGGCGATGCCGCCGAAGCATAGCTGGGTCTTCTGCCCTTTCTTGCATCTCCGTAAAGGGTAAAGTTGGGGATAAGAAGTATTCCGCCTCCCACATCCTTCACAGAAAGATTAAGTTTATCGTTTTCATCTTCGTATATTCTTAAATTCACCAGTTTTTCAAGCATATAGTCCATGACTTTTTCATCGTCCGTGGGAAGCAGTCCCACCAGCGCCATAAGTCCGTTTCCTATCTCGCCCCTTACAACGCCGTCAACGCTTACACTGGCTCTTTCCACCTTCTGTATTACCATTCGCATAAAATTTTACCTCTTATGAATTTACTCGCTCTATGTCCTCAACGCCCTTTACATTCTTAAGGTGTGTACATACCTTTTCAAGCTGTTCCTTGCTGGTTATTTCAAGAACAATATTTACTATGGAAAGCATATCCTTTGTAGTTCTGGCGTTAAAGGATTTTACGGGAAGATTTTCTTCCGAAAGCACCTTGCTCAAATCAAGGATTATATTGCTTCTGTCAATGCAGAGAAGTCTTATTTCAGCCTGGAATGAAAGTGAAGGTCCGCTTCCGTCCTTTCTTGATATCTCCCACTCGGCATCGATAAGTCTGTGTCGGTCCTCTTCGGAAAGATTTATAATATTAGCGCAGTCGGTCCTGTGTATTGAAACGCCTCTTCCCCTTGTAACGAAACCGATTATTTCATCACCGGGCACAGGGTTACAGCATCTTGAAAATCTTACGCTTACGTCTCCGACACCCTTAACAACAACGCCGCTGTCATTTTTTCTGGAAGCCTTGGAATTAGCCCTTTCTTCCATTCTTCTGAGAACATCTTCGGCAGTCTGGTTTTTCTTCTGCTCCTTCTGATATTCCTCAATAAAACGGTTGATTACCTGGCCTTCCTTAACTCCGCCATGGCCTACGGCAGCGCATAGGGCGTCCCAGTTTTTGAAGCCGAATTTATTTACGACTATTTCTATCCACTCAGGCTTTGCCAAATCGGAGAATGAATAGTTTTTCTTTTTGGCATCAGCTATTATGAGCTCTTTTCCTTTGATTATATTTTCTTCTTTGAATTCCTTTTTGAACCACTGGTTTATCTTTGTTCTCGCAGTGGAGCTCTTTACAAGAGACAGCCAGTCTCTGCTGGGACCCCTTGAATTCTGGGAAGTAAGTATCTCAACAATATCTCCGTTTTGTATCTTATAATCAAATGTAACTATCTTATTGTTTACTCTGGCTCCTACCATCTTATTTCCTACGGCCGAATGTATAGCATAGGCAAAGTCTATTGGTGTTGAGCCGTTTGGCAGAGGTATTACCTTACCCTGGGGAGTAAAGGCATATACAGAGTCATTGAATATATTCAGGTCAAGCTTAAGGGTGGTCATAAACTCTTTATTATCAGACAAATCTCTCTGCCATTCCAGAATCTGTCTGAGCCATGCCATCTTTTCGGCTTCTTTGTCCTGAGATGTATCTCCGCTCTTGCCCTCTTTATATTTCCAATGGGCAGCAATACCGTATTCACTGGTACGGTGCATTTCCCATGTTCTTATCTGTACCTCAAAGGGCTCTCCTGTAGGACCTATAAGTGTATTATGAAGTGACTGATACATATTGGGTTTGGGCATAGCAATATAGTCCTTGAAACGGCCGGGCATTGGCTTATACATATCATGAACTATACCAAGCACCGCATAGCAGTCCCTTACCGTATCAACGATTATTCTTACCGCAAACAAATCATATATCTGGTCAAGGGTCTTATTCTGGTTTACCATCTTTTTATATATACTGAAGAAATGTTTGCTTCTTCCGTAAACCGTGCCCTTGATATTTGCTTCGCCTATTTTTTCTTTTATTTCCTCAACAATACGGTTAACATACTGTTCTCTTTCAGACTTCTTTTTCTCTATCTTATTCTTTAAATCATAGTACGCATCAGGATTAAGATATTTAAAGCAGAGGTCCTCCATCTCCGTACGAATCTTTGATATACCAAGCCTGTGGGCAAGAGGCGCATATATATCGAGAGTTTCCTGAGCTTTTTCTCTCTGTTTAGCCTCTGTCATATAATTAAGAGTTCGCATATTGTGGAGTCTGTCGGCAAGTTTTATAAGTATTACTCTTATATCCTTTGCCATGGCAAGAAACATCTTTCTGTAGTTTTCTGCCTGTATTTCCTCTTTTGTTGTATAAGAGAGTTTTCCGAGTTTTGTAACTCCGTCAACAAGTACGGCAACTTCTTCGCCAAACAGTTCCTTTATATCATCATAGGTATAGGGAGTATCCTCTATTGTGTCATGTAAAATGCCCGCAACAATAGACTCCATATCCAGTTCAAGTTCAGCAAGAATATATGCTACCTTAAGAGGATGGATTATATAAGGCTCTCCGGATTTACGTTTCTGCTCTTTATGGGCTTCTCTGGCCAGATTATAGGCCTTCTCAAGCATCGAAAAGTTATCCGTAGGGTGATATTCTTTTATTTTTTCTACTAATTGTTCATATAATTGATCTGGTGTTTCCACAGGTGTCAACTCCCCACTGACAGCGCTCATTATCTATGTAAAAAATCAAACACTGCTCCATATTAAATATGTATTAAGATGTATTATATATTTTTTTTGATATTTTTCAAGTATACAGCCAAAAATATTGATATTTACCGACAAATTAGTTTACAGAACTTATAATTATAGTCTATTAACCATTAATATTTTTGTAATTTTTAAAATCAGTCTTTTATGTTATAATTTATATTAATAATTATATCCGCTGTTTATAAGCGCTAAACGGAGAAATTGAGCTATGAAAATACAGAAACTTCTCAGCTATACAAGACAGGCTGTAAACGACTACAACATGATAGAAGAAGGAGACAGAATTGCCATTGGCATCTCAGGAGGCAAGGACAGTATATGTCTGCTTACCGCCCTGGCCCATATGCGCCGTTTTTTCCCTGTATCATATGACATTGAAGCCATTACGGTGTCATTGGGCTTTGAAGGCTGTGATTACAGCCAGATTGCAGAATACTGTAAAAGTTTAGGTGTCAGATATACGGTTGTCGATACTGCCATAGGCGAAATAATATTCAACCAGAGAAAAGAGGATAACCCCTGCTCATTATGCGCAAAAATGCGAAAGGGCGCCCTGAATAATGCCGCCGAGGAACTGGGATGCAATAAAGTTGCCCTTGGCCATAACAAAGACGATGTTATCGAAACTTTTATTATGTCCCTTATATATGAAGGAAGGATAAGCTGTTTTTCTCCTGTAAGCTTCCTTGAAAGAAAGAAGCTTTATTCCATAAGGCCCCTTATTTATGTTTCCGAATATGAGACAAGGAGTTTTGTAAAAAATCTTGGCATAAGCCCCGTAAAAAACCCCTGCCCTGCCGACGGAAACACTAAACGCCAGGAAATAAAAGAGCTTGTAAGCACGCTTTCTAAAACCTATCCGACCCTTAACGGAAATATTTTCGGAGCCGTAACAAGGGGTCTTCCTGACTGGAAAAGAGGTGTAAACAATGGCTGATACTCAACCTAAGAGCTACGCCGATGAAGAAAGAATCAAAAACACCGTGCATCTTAAAGGACTTCTGGAACAGCTGCCCTCTTTCTGCTATACCTATTTTCGAGGAATAGCCCAGACAACTTCAGTAAAAACAAGAATGGGCTACGCCTATGACCTTAAAATATTTTTCGGTTTTTTATGCGAGTGCCATCCTCATTTCAAAGGAACAAAATTTGAAGATATCCGCCCTGAGGACCTGGAATATGTCAGACCCATGGATATAGAAGAATTTCTTGACTATGTATCAATATATTCGCCCTATGATGATGAAAGTGGTAAAACAGACGAAAATACGACCATACTCAACAGCGAGTCTGCAAAGTCCAGAAAACTGGCCGCTGTCAGAGGTATGTATAAATATTATCTGCGAAAGGGATATATAAATTCAGACCCTGCTTCCCTTGTAGAGACACCGAAAATCCATGATAAAACTATCATACGACTTGAATCAAATGAAGTTGCCGACCTTTTGGACGAGGTTGAAACCGGTGAAAATCTTACAAAACGGCAGCAGAAATTCCACGAAAAAACCAAAGTAAGGGACTTGGCCATCATATCCACATTAGTCGGTACCGGAATACGAGTATCCGAATGTGTAGGACTTAATATAGATGACATAGATTTTGAAAGCTATTCCTTCATAGTAACAAGGAAAGGCGGAAAACAAGCTCAGATATATTTTGGTGACGAAGTAGCCGAAGCCCTTGCCGATTATATGAGATACAGAAAAGACCATCCGCCGGCAGATGAAAACGACAAGGCTCTTTTTCTTTCAAGCCATGGAAAGCGTATATCCGTAAGGCAGGTACAGCTTATGGTGAAAAAGTATTCTCAAGGTGTAATAAAACTGAAAAAAATAACGCCCCATAAACTGAGAAGCACCTTTGGCACAAACCTTTACCTTGAAACAGAAGACATATACCTTGTGGCCGACGTACTTGGCCATGCAGATGTCAACACTACAAGAAAGCATTATACCGATTCAGAAATCTATCTTAAACGAAAGGCCGCAAGAAAAATACATCTCAGAAAGGACTGATATTATGCCAGACATTAACCCCGAATATATATCAAAATATTTAAGCGCCCATACTCCTGGGCCCGAAGGCGTATTCCGCCACAGTTCGGTTCTGATACCCATTTTTGAAACCGAGAGGGGCTATGAGCTTCTTTTCTGCAAAAGGTCCATGACTTTAAGGCGCCAGCCAGGAGACGTATGTTTCCCCGGAGGAAGCCGTGAAGGTGACGAATCTGCCATAGAAACAGCCTTAAGAGAAACCTGCGAAGAAATAGGCATTGAAAAGAAAAACATTGAAATACTGGGCCAGACTGACTATGTCATAACGACTTATGGTTCAATAATAACTCCCTTTGCCGGACTTATAAAAGGCGTATCTCCGGACAGATTAAAAATAAATCCCGATGAAGTGGAAGAAACATTTCTTGTTCCCCTCAAATTCTTTATGAACAGGGAGCCGGAAGTGCATTATGTGAATATACATTTTGATATTCCCGACGACTTCCCCTTTGAGCACATTGTAGGAGGAAGAAACTATGGCTGGAGCAAAGGCCGCCAGCCGGAACTTTTCTATTTTTACCGCCATCAGGTAATATGGGGATTTACGGCCAGAGTAGTTAAAAATCTCTGTTCCATACTTAAAGGAGAAATATAAAAATAACCCGGATATTATATCCGGGTTTATGTTTGTTATGTACTAAGTTTTTAGCGTCCTTCAAAACAAATCATCACTTTATTCCGTATCTTTTAAAATTAATATCGTTTTTCTCTCTGAGCATCTTATACAGCGGATAGGCACCCGGACTTACAGTATTATCTCTAAGATCGCAAAGATCGTCATAATCCGGATATAAAAGCATAATCACGTTTGTATAATATCCCCGCCTGTTTTTATTTCCCTGCCAGAATACATCAAGCCATGTTTCAAAACTGTCAAGAACACATACAATATTTCCTGTATCCGCTGAAATATATCCTACAGGATAATCGTTATCAGGATATTCCTTATCACAGATAAATGCCCAATGGCTGTTTGATATCTCATATCCGTCATAAAACGTAAATGCTATAAGCTGTCCCTGTTTTATATACCTTATCTCCGGGAATATATAGCACTTTTTATCAGGTTCATCCTTTAAATGCAGAAGCCTGTCCGATGTTCTGGCATCGCAAAGGCACTCTGATGCATCAAGCCCCAGGCTTACAAGCGGTTCAATTCCAAATAAAACTATATTTCCGTTTGAGTACTCTTTCAGAAAAGTTTTGTATGTTTCAGGATATTTTATATTAAGCTCTTTTTCGGACTTTTCTATCAGCTCATCTTCAGCCAGAGTATTTGGTCTGGCTGAATCTTCAATCCCTTTTTCATCAAAATCAAAGTCCTTTTCTTTCATTTCCGCTATTATTCTTCTTACCTTAGATACGTCCATAAAGATCCTCCTGTTCGGTTTGTTTGCACTATAGCCGTAAGGACAGCCATTCCTTTATGACCGGCACATATTGTGTCACACTTATAGGCTCCCACATTTTTGTCACCGACCATCTACCGTTTATCATATCAATGTCTAAAAATACTACCGAATCCCAAGCTGCAGAGAGCAGTTCAAAATTCTTTCCAATTTCATAGTGAGTATAGATGTATATTGCCTTAGCACCTGTAAACCAATGTACCACAACCGGTCCAATAACTTTGGTTATTCCTGCCAGACTCTTCCCATCTTCATAATGACTGCTTCTTAAGTTCATTTTATCAAACATTTCCTCTGATACAAAGGCGCCCAAGTAACTATTATCTTCATAGCTGCTAAATCCTGCTGTCACAGTCCTATTTATCATCACCGTAAGATATTGAACTATAAAAAAATATATAATTAAAAATATAATCAGTATTTTTCTATAGGTAAATCTAGAAGTTTTCATAATGCATCACCAGAATTACCGAACTACTTATTTAAAATTATTCTTATTTTATATTACGTCTCAAAAACATTTATAAACTTGCTCAAATTTCAAATATCTTTCCCATTATATCAACACTTTCAACTTCATTTATATCTATCATTTCGTTGAAGTTTATTATTGCTGTTGCTTCATTTGTTGATTCTTCGGATGAAACCGTTTTATCAGTTGTATTTGATACTTCCATTGTTTCACCATCAGTAAAGTTCAGCTGAACTTTTCCAAAGTCAGTTTCTTCTGTATATTTGTATTTTATAAGTATTGATGTCTGCTTAAGCTCACACTGTGTAAGTTCAATATTTTCATCTATCTTTTGGCCTGAAACGTCAATAGCCGCCGATGTTTTATCACTGCCTACGACACAATTTCTTGTCCAGCTTCCTTCAACAACAGTATTAAAACTTTCGCTTTCATAGTAGCCATAGTTTTCAAATTTCAGTTCGTAGTTTCCTGCTGGTACTTCGCCGTTAAATTTATAGTCTATGGTATACACACTGTCCTGTCCGTTATCAGAATAGAGCTCAACACCGTCAAATTCACAGTCAGCGGTATTTCCGTCAGCCGTCAAAAGCTCAATTTTTTCAAATTCCATATCTGCGGCAGGTCTGTCATTTGAAGGGAGGCTTACCAGATACATTATTGAAAGCTCATCTCCGTCTGTCCTTGCATCCGTTATCTTAAGATTGAAATTTAACGGTATATTTTCATTCTCTGAAACCACAGTATTTTCAGACACTGTATTTTCGTTTTCGGTCTCTGCTGCGCTGTCGGCAGAATTACCGCATCCTGCAAGAGCCATTGAACATATCAAAGCTAAAAATAAACCTCTGTTTAATTTTCTCATAAGTACTCCTCCTTTTTAATATTACTCATTTTGACTTTCCTTTAAGAACTTCAATTTACTGCATATTTTCATCTATGACATATCTGCTGAGTACTGACGAAACTATGCCACCGTTTTTATATACCGTTGATACATCATAAACATTTTTTCCTATGACCGGCACAAAATGTTTTTCAACAGACTGCTCTAAGACCTCCCAGTCCGAGTTATTGTCCTCAAGTGCCGTTTTTTTAAGCTCGTCCTCTGAAATATTCGCACTCACTATACAGGTTTTCTCCAGGTCATAAAGTTCATCTCCGATACGTGATATCTCTGCTCCGTCAGCATATACCGCCGCAAAGTATCCAAAGTTTGTTTCAACATCTCCTATCATATATTTATATACAATAAACTTAAGCGCATCGGATTTATCTTCGGTTTCTATTATCCTTTTTGTGAATTTATCAGCCGAAAAACTGCTGTCCATATTTGTTTTGATATATTCTTCAATTTTGTTGTCATCAATTTTTTCAGAAGATAGGAAATTGGCTGTCTCTCTTGCCTTTGTTGTATTGGTTATGATGCTGCCCCCAACATATGAAATTTTGCAGTCCGCATTATCTCCATATTTTACAGCTGATTCCAAAGGTATATATATCCTTCCGTCTATTATTACATTGGCTGCCGTCTGTTCTATTTTTTCAGTGCCACCGGTCACAAAATACTCACCTGCAGAGGCGGTAATAACTTTATTCTTTCCGTCAGCATCAACTGAGGCACTGAATTCTTTTTTGGCATCATCCCATACTATTTCAGAGCCTTCATAACTGCCATTTACATAAAGGTCAATATATCTTGCCGGTATCATCACCGTATTATTTTCTCCAACAAAAGCGCCCTTTCCGTCATGGCCCATATATACCCCATCCAGATATATACCTGTTGTTTCAGTAGAAATAACTGTTCCTATCTCAGGTATATATGCTGCATAGGCATTAAACGGTATCATAAGAGTAATGGCTGCACAAGCTGCAGCTTTAAGCATTTTCATACTTCATACCTCCTATAGTTTTTATTCTTGATTATTATAACAGTATATACTCATATTTATATAATCCTGTAACTGTGTCATTTGTATCATAATCCACCGTGTATTCAGTCTCAACAACAAGCTGATATATTCCATAATTGATTTCTTTTAAAATTTTCTGAGAGGTTATTTCGCAGCCACTGGGTATATCTTCTTTTGCCTCTCTTTTTGCAGTTGCAATATCGCTCTCAGATAAAGGTACAATGGCATTTACCAGATGAAAGTAATCATTCCTTTTATTTACTATCTCGTTGAAATAAATAACCTTTCCGTCTTTTGCCACAGCATAAAATCCGGAATTTGAATCAAATCCATTAATATATCTGTCATAATAAATCTGAATAACTCCGTCGTCTCTTTCCTTAATTGTTATTTTATAGTCATCAAGTTCAACATCTTTATAATGACTGACTATATATTCATTTAACTGTGAAATATTAACTTTAGAAACATTTATTCCTGCATAGCTTCTTTCTGCAGTTTCAGCTTCTCCTATAATCATTGGCATATCAGCGCTTCTAAAAATCTGTGTCTCTTCCCCATCTGCTATAATACAGTCTTTATTTCCGTATATTTTCCAGCTAGAAGCTCCGCTGTCACCATATCTTTCATCTGCATAGAGTGCTGATTCATAAACCGTATGGCCTTGGCAAAGATAGTCATAAAATATATCAGTCCAATCGCTAAGTTCAGAAAATACTACATTTTCAGTCCAGCCTATTGCACATTCGGCTCCCCTCTCAGTTACAAATTCAGGAAGATTTTTTTCACCGGCAGTTTCAGGCTCGGCTGCTGTTCTGCCTCCCGCAAATACCATAAGCCTGCTTTCTATTTTTTTATCCTCCAGTTTTACATACTTAAAATCAACATCAGCATGCACTCCGGTACTTATATTTGTGCTGACTCCGGAAATAACAGGCTTATCCTCTTCCTCTGTATTATAAAAATATTTTATACGTGTAGGATTTCCGTATCCGGACAAAACCACAACAGAGCTTCCCAGTCTGTCAGTTCCGTCTTCATTAGTTCCGTTAAGTTCATCTAAATTAGGTTCATCAGTATAATATGAATCATAGCAGTCCGTAAATCTCAGCCTAGTTTCAGCTTCACTTGCTATACTATATGCATAAATCATACGATGACTTTTATATCTGCTTCCTAAATTTCTTGTCCTATATGAATAATCAGCGCCGGCCATAAAACCATTTTCCTTCATATCATCATAAAACTTAACTTTTAATTTATATTCTTCAATGTCAGAATAGTCTGGAATGTCATAGCCTTCTACCCTGATATAATAGTATTTTTCAGGAGCTGCCAAAAGGCTGATTCTCTCATCTTCACCCTTGCCTGAAGTTGAACTTTCTAATACCGTTCCGTCAGAGTTTATTAAATATAAATCATAATCCTTATCTGCAGGCACTGTCAGACTAAAGTATGCTCGTCCTGTTTGATCAAATTTGATTTTAAAATAATCAATATCTTTTTCTTCTATTGTTCCGTTGATATAACTGTCTAAATACAGGCTGTCCGAATCTTTCATTGTATTATTTTTCTCATATTCGTTATAATTTTCGGATTCCAGAGCAGTTGCTTCGTTTTCATCATCATTGAGAATTCTTTTTGGAATGCTGAACTCAGGCTCAACAAAACCTGCCTTTTTATTTTTCTTTGCCAGCTCTATGTATTCGTTCATTTTTACTTCAAGGGTGGCAAATGCATCATCTGTCAATCCACTGTCATCAATTTTTCCAACGACCGCAGTGTTTTCAGAAATATTTTTTCCCTGACCATCTGCCTGGGCATATACAGCCGTCGGCATCATCGAAATAATACAAAGTGTTGATAAACCCCTCTTTAAAATATTTTTCATAACTGCCTCCACAAAAAATTTTTATATTTTATACCATCCGCAAATGTTACTGTAAACGATTCCCCTTATTTAAACACAAATCTCATATACATTTGAAATAAGATAAGAGTCATAGTTTAATATTGAAGTATCCACCTGTACAGCAGGCTTTCCTTCATAATAAATTACCGTATATTTCTGCTCAATAACAGCAGGCTCACTGTAATGGCTCCACTGTCTTTGAAGCGCTTCCTTTATAATGTTTGCATCAATTTCATCACCCGTATATTCCCTGCAGTACTCTTTATATCCTGCTTTAGCCCCCTGGATATATCTGAGTCTGTCTGTAGGCTCACTTAAAATTATTTTGTTTTCATCATATTCTCTGATAAGGCCCAGACTTTCCGTTAAGTATTTTAAAGAAATATAGCTGTATCCATCGACGTTAAAAATTGCTGTATCTATTTTTCTGTATTTTTCAGCTTCACTGCTATATTCATTAGAAACATTTTCAAGGGATACACCGTTATAATAAACTTTGTTATCAGCAAACTTTGCATTATTATTGGCTATATCAGTTTTAAAAGAAACAGTCTTTTCCATATTATCACTGTCAATTATGTTGATATTTCCATTAGCACTATCATAACTTATATCTTTTCCTATCAAATTAACGACACTTCTAATGGGAACATACTTAACGCCTTTATAAGTGAATGTATCACTTTCAATAACTCTGCCGTCATATATTATCCGGCTTTCTTCAGGCTCGATTATGACGCCGTACTCCGCAGTTTCCTGATTTTTCGGGCTGTCAGCTGCAGGTTTAATACTTACACCGGCGTAGGCATTTACGGAAAAAGCCAATGAACACATAATTATAAATACCTTTTTCATTTCTGCACTTCCTTTTATTTATTACGTTCGCTTAAACTCCTAAACATTTTAAAATTTTTACAAAAACAAAATATATTACAAACATACCAAGTACATTTGCAGTATATCCCTTATTTCTATTTATGTCAATATTTGTCTAATTACCTTTATGCGGACAGGTAACAAATGTCATATATGAATAATCATCATTAAAACCATCATATAAATAGACTTTTTTACACACAACACATCTGTCTGCATAAAAATATGTTATTTTGCATGAACCGTCCCAATAATCAATATGTTTGCTGAAAAGTTCTCTTACATAAATATGTTCATGGTCCGCCTGTTCATTTTCATATATTCTTTCAAAATCATCTATCGGTTTAGCATCCTTTATTTCTTCATCAATGGTGAACTCATCAACTATTTCAATTTCATCCTTATCAGCAATTTTCTTATTTTTTCCAAACAGGCCATATACCTCATAATCAGCTTCCTTAGCCATATATCCTGCACCCCAAAAGATTGACAATGCCATAAAAGATATAAAAACTTTAGCAGCCATACTTCCCTTACCTTTGTTTTCAACTATAGCTTCAAATCTTTTTCGCAAATTAATAGATTTTTTAGATGTTAAAAAAGATGCAGGAATACTTTTCCCATAGGGTCTTATTGAAAAAATTTTAAGCAGAAGTTCTATATATTCATTTCTTATTTTGCTTGTAAAGCCATCGTTCAGACATTCATCACAGCTTATTTCTGTCCATAATTCAAACCTATGCTTTATCATATAAAAAATAGGATTAAACCAGTTGAGAGCATTTAATACCTCTATAAACACCTTGAAAAATACATCATTTCTTTTTGCATGGGTAATTTCGTGCATAAGAATAAGCTGTATTTCCTCATCCGTAAGTTCATTGGCTAAAAATGCAGGAAAAATTATATACTTTCTTTTAACCCCGGCTGTAAACGGCTGTGAAAACGAATCGCTTGTGATAAGAGAAATACTGCTGTCAGCCTTATTCTCGATTTTTTCATAAATATCTCTGCATCTTCCATAGGCCGGAACAGACTTTCTTCTTACATTATAAATTAAGTCAATGTATGATACGGCCAGACAAATCAGATACACGACGGCGCCCGAAATCCACAAGGCTGTCATTAACGTGCCAAAGTTTATTTTATCTAAAAAAACATATATTTTTTCTACAATTTCATTCTTAACTATAATCACCGGAACTAAGTCTCCGATTACTATGCTGTTTTCTTTTCCTTCTTTTAAAAAGAAAATCATATATGAAGGTATCACAAAGGACATAAGACAGAAACCCATAAGCAGTTTCATAAATCCTGCTGAGGTAAGCCTGTATATGTATTTCCCCAAGGGCATCAATGCCGCGCAGGTTATACTTCCGGTAATCATCGAAAAGACTGCATATACAAAAAGATTCTGCGTCATTTGTTTTTTTCCACCCATTCTTTAAGCTCAGCAATATCCTCTTTGCTGACGGCATCTCCATCTGCAAAAGCCGCAATGAAGTTTTTGATGGAGCCGTCAAAGTATGTATCCAGAAGTTTTCTGCCCTCGGTTATTCTATAATCTTCCTTTCTTACAGTAGGATAGTAATAATTTGTTATTCCTATTCTTTCGTGGGCTGCATACCCCTTCTGCTCTATTCTGTCTAAAAAAGTCGAAACCGTTCTTGTGGCCCATTTAATCCCCTGGCCTTCAAGAATAGAACATACTTCTCTAACGGTAGTTTTCTCATTCTGTCTATTTAGTAAAACATTCAGCACCTTCTGTTCCGATGCGGATATGGCTTTAACTTCGCTTTTCTTTCTCATAATAACTGCTCCTTTTTACTTCTTTTACATTTATACTCGGTACAATTATAGCATATATTTTCATAAAAAGTTTGTCAATAAAAAAGACCGCCTGAGCGGTCTTTTCCTTCATTATAATATGTAATATAAAAAAGAGGAGACAGATAGAAATCTATCTGTCTCCCTTTTTATGGCATTATGTGAGAATAATATAAAGAAAAAGGCTTACTTAAATTTTCTGCCTCTTTCATCACATTCTTTAATAGCTGCGATGAATTTTTCCTTAGTAACTTCATAAGGAACGCAGGTCCACTCTCTAGTGACAGATGATCTGTCAGCTACAGCGGGAAGGTCTTCTTCTGTAAGGCCGATGTCAGCCATTGTTAAAGGCAGTCCCATTTCTTTGTGGAAAGCCATGATCTTGTCACATTCGTCATAGTTTTTATCATATGTCATCAGCACAAGGCTTCCGAAGGAAACAATCTCTCCATGGAGATGGTGCTGAATACAGTTGGGGATAACTGATGTTCCGTTATAGAAACCATGAGCCAGCGAACTGTTATAGTAGTAATCATTTTCAGTTGTCATAAAGTTTGAAACAATACCTGTTGTTACTATTATATCAAGAACTACCTGTTCAAGTTCAAATGAATCCTTATTGTTTTTGCAGTCCTCGTATGCTTTCTTGCCATATTCAATAAGAGGGTCAATGCAGATCAGGCTGAGCTGATTTCCCATAAGGGGTGTATGTGCTACTTTATGTCCTCTTATAGCCAGCTGAGCTTCAAGCTCTTTTGAAATAGCATCTCCGATACCGGCCCAGAAAAGGTGGTCAGGTGATTCAGCTATTATCTTAGTATTGATGAATATGTGCTCTGCGGGTGTCTCTGAATAGAAGTAATTATTTACTGTTCCATCAGGATGATAAATAACTGCAATTGAAGTAGTTGCTGCACAGTTTGAACCGATGGTAGGGAATGTGAACATAGGTTTGTCAAGTCTTTCCTTAACTACCTTACATGTATCCATTACTCTTCCGCCGCCTACGGCAAATATCATATCGGCATTTTTAACAGCCTCATTTTTCATAAGCTCCTCTGCGTTTTCATAAGAAGCTTCTCCGCCGTACCATACAAAATCAGTTATCTCAACATTTGAACCATCTATACCATCTAATAGTGCATCTTTCGCCTTGGACATTGCTGTTTTTCCTCCGATAACTACGGCCTTTGTTCCGTACTTTCTTGTTACCCAAGGTATTTCCTTATAACAGTCAGCTCCTACGGTGTAATTTGGAATATAAATGTGATATCCTTTCATAATAAATGCACTCCTTTAATAATTAGATTGGTATAGTTGGTATGGTTTTTATATATAATTAATTTTTTAAATTATTTGTTTACGTCTTCTTTTGCTCTAAGAGGAACTGTCCATCCGAATGTATCTTCTGTACGTCCCCACTGGATACCTGTTAAGCCTTCATAAAGTTCGTGGCAAACGGGTCCGATTTCATTGTTGTTGATGTGGTAGTCAACACCTTCATAATGAAGGATTCCGATAGGTGAAACAACGGCTGCTGTTCCTGTACCCCAAGCTTCTTCAAGTTTTCCTGTCTTAACAGCGTCGATAACTTCTTCAGCTGTGATAAGTCTTTCTGTTACTTTGTATCCTTTTGACTTAAGATATTCGATAGCGCTCTTTCTTGTGATACCGGGAAGAACCGAACCTGTAAGCATAGGTGTGATAACTTCTCCGTTGATCTTGAACATAACGTTCATTGAACCAACTTCTTCGATATATTTCTGATGAACACCGTCAAGCCAAAGTACCTGTGTGAAGCCGTTTTCCTCTGCTACTGCTTCAGCTCTGTTGCTGGCTGCGTAGTTACCGCCTACTTTACAGTCGCCTGTACCGCCTCTTACGGCACGAACGTCGTGTTCCTCGATGGCGATTTTAACGGGTTTAAGACCTTCTTTGTAGTAGTTTCCTACAGGACATGTGATGATCATAAATTTTGCTTTTTTGATAGTATGAAGTCCGATGGGTTCGTCACATCCGAATTCATAAGGTCTTATGTAAAGTGATTCGCCTTTTTCTGAAGGTACCCAGTCCTGCTCGAAAGCAACGAATCTTTCGATAACGTCAAGTATTGTTTCTGCGTCAAGATGGGGAAGACAAAGTCTGTCGATAGATCTTTCCATACGTTTTGCATTTTCTTCGGGTCTGAAAAGCTGGCAAGTTCCGTCTGCTTTTCTGTATGCTTTCATTCCTTCAAATGCGCCTGCGCCGTAATGAAGAATTGTTGAACCGGGATGCATCATGATGGGTCCGAAAGGAACGATTCTTGCATCGTGCCAGCCCTGGTCTGCATCATAGTCCATTATGAACATATGGTCTGTAAAATGTGTTCCGAATCCAAGTTCTTCTCCCTTTGCGGGTTTAGCTTTAGGTGTCTGTGTTTTCTCCACTCTGATATCCATTTTCATAACAAATTCTCCTCTCACAATATGCCTTTAAAATTTTTTATAACTTTTTGATAATAAAAAAGAGCTTACAGCTATGCAGCCGTAAGCTCGAAAAAACTAATATAAAAACATTAGGTTCGATTGTATATGGTATTATGATACAATCATATAGAAAAATCCTTATGTTTATAATCAACTGTTTTTTCTGCACGACACATAGCACTAATACTGCTAATAATAATAATTAGTGAGCAAATAGCGCTAATAGATAGTGTGCAAATGTATAATCCAGTTGACATCATATCGAATTTTTCTCCTTTCAAATATTTTTACTCATAGTACCACCAAAAATTGTCTTTGTCAACGATAATTTTCAGATTTTTTTCAAATAAATATTTTCAGTCTCTGAAAAGGCCTGATTTACAGGCTTTCCAAGAACATTGCAATTTTTCTGAAAGCTTCATGCCTGCCCTCGGTAAGCACAATATTATGTTCGCCATAGTCAGGAGTATACAATTCTTTCCTTTCGGACGCTATCCTGTCAAATATTTTTCCCGCACTTTCAGGGTCTGCTACAGCGTCATCCTTAGCCTGGACAACTATGGCCGGACAGCTTACTTTCTCCAAAAATCCGTCTTCTCCCAGTATGGCCATAAGTCTTTCAAGCTCTTTAAATATGCGTACCGCTATATCTTCATAGTGGATATGATACTGCTTGAAAAGGCCCACTTTTCCCTCCATGGGTCTGTGGAAATATACCTGCTCGGGCGGATATGTATCAGTAATAAAGGTTCCCGGCATAAGTCTTAAAGGAGATGATATTGGTATTATTCCTGCGATTTCAGGGTGTTTGGCCGCCAGATAAAGGGACAGGCATCCTCCAGTAGATAAACCGCCAACATATACCGTGTCAAAATTTTTCTTCAGATACGTATAGTCGCTTTCGGCTTTGGCAATAAAGTCCTCACAGTTTGTGTGAAGCAGGTCCTCAGGAAATGTACCGTGTCCCGCAAGGTTCACACTCCATACTGAATAACCGTAGTCGTTTAAAAACTTTGCCATGGGTATCATTTGGGCTGCCCCCGAAGTTATGCCATGTATTAAAAGTACGGCTTTGCCATTGGTACCTTGAAAAAATATTTGATCATTTGTCTGCATAAGAACATCTCCTTCCATAATGAAAATATAGGCGATAAAATCATATCTATATTTTATCATTGTCAGGAAGCCGCTGTCCATAGATTTATAAATATTATCCTTTAATTTCGGCAGATATAAGCTTCGTTCTCTTTTTATATGCCCATTAATTTTTTCAAAAAATTGACTTTATTATTTTAATAGGCACCCATTTGTTTTCCTCCAACGAACAGAGGCCCTTCTTCTTGCAAAAATACCGCTTCTTTGCTACAATTCCCCTTGTCACTATTTAATAGCAGTCTTAAAAAGGATGTAATAAGATGTGTATATTAAAAACTTCTGAAAACTTATGTTATAAAGGGTTTATATCTTACCCTGAAACAAAAATTTACGAAAACCAGTTTACTTTTATAACGGGCGAAAGCGGATGCGGAAAAAGCTCATTTTTGAAGCTTTTAAACTCCAGCTCCATACCCACCTCAGGTACTGTCTTCTATGAGGGAAAAAACATACAGGACCTTACAATACTCGATTACAGAAAAACCGTTCTTTTGGTGCCTCAGGAAGTTTTTCTTTTTGACGGTACCATACTTGATAATTTCAATACCTACCGAAAATACAGCCAAAGGACTCCCTTAAGGGCAACGGAAGCCGAGAAATTTTTAAATATATGCTGTGCGGATTTCTCTCCTTCATCTTCCTGCCAGACATTATCCGGCGGAGAAAAGCAGAGAGTATTTTTGTCCATATTTCTTTCGTGTATGCCAAAGGTAATACTGCTTGACGAGCCTACGGCGGCCCTTGATGAAAAGACATCTATAAATCTTATGACTAATCTCAAAAAATTCTGCCAGGACGAAAAAATCACAGCCGTAGTTGTATGCCACAACAATGACCTGGTAAATAAATTTGCCGATAATGTAATAAGATTCGGAAAGGAAGGAAAATTATGAACGGAGCAGCAGAACTTGAAATAAGCCAGTTTCTGCTCATATATGCTCTTTTGCTGATTACTGCCTTTATTATGAAGAAGTGCAAAGTCAATCAGACAAAACAGCTTGTTGTTTCGAGCATTAAAATGACCGTACAGCTTATAATAGCCGGTCTTATACTGACATACATATTTGAAAACCCGCACCCTGCCTTTACTATGCTCTATCTGGCAGCAATGACAGGATTTTCAATACACAGGGTAATTTCCAAAAACAAGGAACTTAATATACGATTTAAAGTATCCATAGGAATATCCATAGCCTTATCCGGCATATTTGTGCTTTTATACTTTATCTGTGCCGTAGTGAGAGAGGACATATTTAATCCTCAGTATGTCATTCCCATATCAGGAATGATAATGGGAAATACCATGACAGGGGTTTCCCTTGGGGTTAAGGCCTTTAAAGAATCTCTATCGGACCAGCGTGCAAAAATAAATGCCCTTATATGCATAGGTGCTTCTCCAAAGGACATACTTCTGCCCTTTGTGCGCCAGGCCCTTGAAACGGCTATGCTTCCTACCCTTAACACAATGGTAGGTATGGGAATAGTTTCTCTTCCCGGTATGATGACAGGACAGATACTGGCAGGCACAATGCCATTGACTGCCATTTTATATCAGATATCCATGATGATAGCCATATGCACATCGGTAACGGCTGCCTGCTTCGGCTCCCTTTATCTTGGATACAAAACTCTTTATGACCATAAAAGCCAGATAATCGATTTTTGATATTTCAGACCGGAATTTTTTCCGGTCTTTTTTGTTTTTACCGGTATTATAAAGCATTACAAATTTTCATAGTTAATAGAGCATTTCAAATGCACTTTACACTGCTTTTTTAGGCATTTATTGACATCATCTTATGTATATAATATATTTAATTCAGAGTTTTACTCACATACAAAACAATAATATCTGATATTGAAACAGCCAGATAATAAGCTGTATAAATCGGAGGCACAAAATGAAAAAGAACCTGCTTTTTGACCTTTTCTGGTCCTTTGCAAAAATAGGACTGTTTACATTCGGCGGAGGATACGCCATGATACCACTAATCGAGGAAGTATGCGTAGAAAATAAGGGCTGGATAACCAGTGATGAGCTGTCCACGGTAACGGCCATAGCCGAATCCACCCCGGGCCCCATAGCCATAAACTGTGCAACCTTTACGGGATATGCCCAGGGCGGATTTGCCGGAGCCCTCAGCGCCACCTTCGGTATGGTGCTCCCATCATTTATAATAATTTATATAATATCGGTCTTTTTTGACGATTTTCTTTCCATTGCCATAATTGCCAATGCTTTTAAAGGAATAAAGATAGGTGTAGGAATACTGATTTTACAGGCCGGAATAAATATGTATAAAAAAATGAAACCGGGAAACATATCGCTGTTTATATTCATTGCGGCTCTGGCAGCTATGCTTGCCGTTGACATACTGGCCGTAAGTTTTTCAACCATATATTTCCTTGTAATAGCAGCAGTTTTCAGCATTGCGGTATATGAAATAAAACGCAGAGTTTCCGACGGAGGTGCTGAAAAATGATATATCTTGACCTTCTCATCGGATTTCTTAAAGTAGGCTGTTTTTCATTCGGAGGAGCTTACGGAGCCATACCCCTCATAAGAGACGTTGTCCTCTCATACGGCTGGCTGGAAGATGAAATATTGACATACTTTATTGCTGTAAGCGAAAGCACACCAGGGCCCATAATGGTCAATCTGGCCACCTATATCGGAAGCAGCCAGGCAGGCATTCCGGGAGCAATAATCGCCACCGCGGCCGTTGTGGCACCGGCATTTATAATAATACTGCTTATAATGGCAGTCCTTAAAACAGCCCTTAAAAACCCCTATGTCCAGGCAGGCTTAAACGGCATAAAGCCCTGCATAGTCGGAATTATAGCCGCAACAGGTATCGATATGATATTTAAAAACTGTTTTTCATCTTCTTCAATTGATTCCAGAGCTGTCATTATGACTGTATTTCTTGGAGCCATAGTTTTTTTATACAAAAAGATGAAGAAGAAAAACATATCTCCAATCATACTTATAATAATTTCAGCGGTTATGGGTATAGCCGCATATTCTTTTTAAAACTTTCGGGACGGTCCTTTGACCGTCCTTATTTTTATATAAAAAGGCCCGCCGGCATCTGTGGCGCTGCCTGCGGGTCTGGGGGAAAAAATTATTTGCTATCACTTTTGGCGTGATATAGAGGAAAATGGATAAATATATTAACACCCTTAAAGTGTTTTTCCGAAATCATCGGCCTTTAATATGGCCTCTTTGAATTTTGCTTCATTCATATCGTCATGTTTGAATTTCCATTCGGTTGTTTTTGTTGCCTTCTCAACTATGGCATCGATATCCTCGGGCTTAACCTCTATATCGGCAAGTTTTACGGGAAGGCCGATGCTCTTATTGAATTTTCCTATTCTTTCAAGCTCAGCCATATTGTTGTCTGCCGCTAAAAGACAAAGCACACCAAATGAAACTATTTCTCCGTGTCTGTGTTTCTCTGTGGCTTCCACAACCGTGCTTCCGTTATAAAATGCATGGGCCAGTGAGCTGTTATAGTAGAAAAGGTCATCTTTGTTTGTTGTAAAATTCGATACAAGACCTGTTGATACTATGATGGAAAGCGCAACTTCCTGTATTTCGTAGGACGCCGTATTATTTCTGCAGTCCTCAAGGGCTTTTTTTCCATACTGTACAAGAGGGTCGGTACATACCTGTCCGATACATACACCTGTCATTGTTGTATGGAAAAGGGCTTTTCCTCTGGAAGAATATGTTGCTTCACATTCCTTTGAGAGAGCATCGCCAATTCCTGCCCAAAGAAGTTCTTCGGGAGCTTCGGCGATTATCTGAGTATTGATAAATGTGTGGTCAACGGGTCTTCCGCAGAAATGGTACTGCTTGAAGGAGCCGTCCGCATTATACATTACCGAAAGAGTTGTTGTGGGTGCGCAGTTAGATGCGATTGTAGGAAAATCAAATACAGGTTTATCCATTTCTACTGCCAGCACCTTTACCGTGTCAACGGCACGTCCGCCGCCTACTCCAAACAATATATCAGCCTTTTTTACGGACTCATTAGCCTTGAGCATTTCAACGTTTTCATAGTTTGAGTCTCCGCCGTACCATACAAAATCGATTATTTCCATATCGGAATCTTTAAGAGCGTCAAGAAGAGGCTTTTTAGCCTTTTCCATGGCTGTTTTTCCTCCTATGACAACGGCTTTTTTACCAAATCTTCTTGCCCAGTAGGGAATTGTTTTGTAGCAGTCAGGTCCAACGCTGTAATTAGGCAGTATCATGTCATAGTTTGTGAAATACATAAAAATTCCTCCTTAAAATCAGTATCATATATCTAAATTAATCATCATTTTTATTCTTAAGCAATCATATTCATTACCGCGTATGCCGCTGTGCCGACTACGCCTGAGCCAAATATTATGGATATGGCGCTGGCCTTATATTTTCTGAGTATGAAAAGTGCGCCTGCAAAAAGCATTACTTCTATGGGTCTTATATTCTGAAGTGATATGGCTGTCTCACTTCCGAAGAGGCCTAAAAGCAGTATTGAAAGTCCTGCTGAAGCTATAAGAGCTACTACCGCAGGTCTGAGAGCCGCAAGGACTGTCTGTACTCCGCCGAAATTTCTGTATTTATAATAAAAATGTGCCAGTGTAAGGCAGATTATGAATGAGGGAATTATGCATCCCAGAGTACATATTACTGCTCCGCCTACTCCCGAAAGTCTTGTTCCGACAAATGTTGCCGAGTTTATGGATATGGGTCCCGGTGTCATTTCTGCTATTGTTATAAGGTCTGTAAACTCACTCATTGTCATAAGACCGTGTATATTTACTATCTGGTCCTGTATAAGAGGGATAGCGGCATAGCCGCCTCCCACGCTGAATAATCCAACCTGTATAAACGCTGCAAACAGCTGCATAAGTATATTCATTGTTTATTCCTCCCTGTCCGCTCTGCTTACCATAGTTCCTGCCTTTATCTTATCTGAAAAAGCATCTGCAAGGCCTATTACAAGGAAAATAAGTATAAGCAGCATTGCTTCCATTCCGAATACTATTTTTGCAACAAAGGCTGCGGCCATAAGTACTATGTAAAAAACTCTCTTAGATGCAATAATGTTCTTTGCCAGATTTATAACCACATCAAATATAACTGCCGCTACTCCGGCTCTCATTACCATAAGGGCAGTTGCAATTATCTGATTGCTTCTGAACTGCACATAGAAATATGAGATAAGTGATATTATTATCATCGGCGGAAGTATTGTTCCAAGTACCGCCACAAGGGAGCCTATTACTCCGTATATACGGTAGCCGAGTATAACCGATGCGTTAACGGGTATGGGGCCCGGCGACGACTGTGCTATGGCTGTTATATCCAGCATTTCGTCTTCATCAAGCCACCCGAGTTCTTCTACAAATTTCTTTTTCATCAGTGAAACTATTACAAAGCCGCCTCCGAATGTAAACGCACTGAGCATAAATGTGGCTTTGAAAAGTTTCCATAACATATGCTTATCCTTTTCCATGATCGTTCTCCTTTTCTTCGTTTTCTCTTTTCTTGTTGCAAAGTATACCACAAGTTTTTAATAAAGAAAAATTATTTATATTTATTTATCAATAAAAATATGTTATGATAAAACAAAAGAAAGGAGTCTTATTATGCTTGATTTTCGTATTATGACATTTCTTGAAGTATGCAGAACAATGAACTATACAAAAGCAGCGGAAAACCTGAATCTTACACAGCCTGCCGTCTCCCAGCATATACACTGGCTGGAGCAGCAGTACGGCGTAAAGGTGTTTTCATATATAAATAAAAATCTCTATCTTACGGAGGAAGGAAAACAGCTTCAAAGCGCCTTTAAGACCATGTCTTTGGATATAAGCTATCTTGCCGACAGCGTAAAACATAAAAAGAGAGTGCTGACCTTTGGCACTACCCCCACCGTCGGCACATATCTTATTCCCGAGCCTCTTAAGCGCTATAAGGACAAATTTCCTGACACAAATATATTTATGCATGTCAGAAATACGGCTGATTTATGCCGTATGATAGACGACAATGAGATAGATTTTGCCATTGTTGAAGGCTACGTACAAAAGAGCGATTATTCTTATCTTTTATACAGGTCCGAAAAATATCTGCCTGTGTGCTCAGCGTCCTTTGATATAACCGATAAAGTCAAAAAAATGTCTGACCTTCTTGCCTTTCCCCTACTCATAAGAGAAAAAGGTTCAGGAAACAGGGATATCATCGTGCGAAGCCTAAGCAGATACAATCTTTCTCCCGAGGACTTTCAAAGCATCATAGAAATAAATGATATCCAGGCAATAAAGTCCATGATAGCCCAGGGAATCGGTATTGGTTTTCTGTACCATTCTGCCGTAAAAGATGATATAGCCTCAGGAAAACTTAAGGAAATCCCCCTTGAGGACTTTGACGAATCCCACGAATTTACATTTATATGGAGAAAAAACAGCATTTATTCAGAGCAGTTCGAAAAACTGTTTGAACTGCTGAAACCCAGGTAAAAAGAAAAAGGGAAGTCTTCTGCCTTCCCAATACCATCTAATTTATTATAGTAAATCAAAATTTTCTTCCGCTTAAAAATGCGTATGCCGGATTTTATATTTTCTTACTGAAATTTTGAATCCACACTTTATATCAAATAATATGTGTTATAATGGGGCTTATGCCAATTAATATTTTTGTTATAGAATCAAACTTTTCCTGGCTGTCATAGATTTCTGTTTCTGATTTATTTATATTTTCTTCAGCGGCCTTTTCATTTTCGCTGTCTTCAGATGTAAGGCCTAATTTCTGCTTTTTATACTTTCCATAAGCTAAAACATCATCAAGGGTATATGTAATTTCCATTGACTCAAAATCATCAGAAGATAAAAGCTCACTTGTTATACCATATCTGCCGTCAAGGAATTCCATATCGATGTCATCAAGATCAAATGCAAAAAGTGTATCTATCTCATCAAAAAATTCAAGTTTAACATCCACTAAACCAACAAGGTTCATACCTTCTTCAATCTGCCCCTGTTCTGTTTCTACTTCAAAATAATAATCATAACCACTCTTAGGCATATCTATACGTCTTAATGTAAGCGTATGGGTTTCTTCCTTCTCTTTCTCTGTTTCATCTTCTCTAACGCTAAGCTTCAATTCCTGATTCGTATATTTAGAATACTCTAAAACATCGTCAAAAGTATACGTAATTTCTATTGACTCAAAATCATCGGAAAGCAGGAGTTCTTTTGTAAGACCGAATCTTCCATCCAGAAAGTCCATATTAATAGCTTTATCAGCAAAAGCAAAAAGTGTATCTTCCTCATCAAAACGGTCAAGTGGTATGGTTCCTCTGCCCATAATATTCATACCTTCTTCGATTTGTCCCGGCTCAGTTTCCACTTCCCAATAATAATCATAAAACTCAGACGGATCGTTTATACGTCTTAATGTAAGTGTATGGGTTTCTTCATTTGTATCCGAATCAGCTGCAAATGCTAAATTTGAACCTGTTACTGTAAGCATTAATACTGTTAAAAGGAAAAATACTCGCTTCATATTATACCTCCTTAAAAATATAAATGACACATTACATAGTTATATATTATATGTTATAATTATATATACCCTGTTTGAGCAGAATCTGTGTGTCTGGCACTATCTGTATTTCATTCGGGGTATTTTTTATGTTCTCTGATATTTTCGCCTCCTTTCAGTTTTAAGTTTTGTTTCCCTCCTTTCATTGTAAATTATAGTAAGGCTGTTATACTAGAAATAACAATACCTCAATGTGGACAATTTTCATAGTCGACTGCATTTATTTTTTCACCCATTAATATCTTTCCACATATGGTACATTTTTCTGCAGCATATATATATACAGTACATGAACCATCACTGTGTTTGACATGTTTATCAACATTTATTTCTACATAATTATGATTATGTACATCTTTCATATCAACATAGTTTTCAATTCTTTCAGTTGTTCCATCCTCATAAACTATAAAATATTCCGCTGATTCATCGGGTATATAGTTAACCGCATTTTGCATAAAACTATCATCAAAGTCATAGTAAACAAGCTTTGAATAGTCTCTGTCAGGTTCAGAAGATATTATTTCTTCTTCGTGCATCATATTCAAGTCACTGGAAAATGTATTCATCACTAATGTATCCATATCATATGCCGCTGCCGCTGAGCAAAACATTACACTGCATAAACCTGACAAAACAACAGCTTTTATGAATATTTTTGATTTTTCTTTTTTTCCCATAATTATTTTTATCCTCCTTTTTAAAGTTTCAATTTCCTTATTCTTTCCAAAATAAAGCACACCGTCATTTTCTCTATAAACAGTTTCAGCTTCATTAAGTTTTATAAGGGTATCTGCATAGACTCTCTTATATTCACTGATTTTTGACTCTGTAATCTGCTCGTCTCTTGTGCATTCCATCCATTCATACATATCATCTTTTAGTTTATGCATAATTGGATTGAACCAGTTAAGACTGCTTAAAACAAATATTATAGTTTTTGCTGCGGTGTCTCTTTTTTTAACATGCGTAAGCTCGTGGGTTAGTATTATTTCTATTTCTTTTTCCGAAAGAGTTCCCCTAAGGTATTCAGGTATAAGTATATAATGCTTATATATACCGGTAACACAAGGCTGGCATAGATATTTGCAGTACATAAGGTTTATACCTTTTGTTTTTATATCTAATTTTTCGCACAGCCTTTCCAGTGGCATATTCCATTCCCTGTCTTTATTCATATAGCACTCATTTTTTATGCATCTTCTAAGACGGGTATACGCCGCCAGCTTAACAGCCAGATATGCCATAAGCCCTGCAAACCATATAATCGTAACTATTTTGGCAAAACCGCTGTTTATCAGCATTCCATAAAACTTTTCTTCCGGAGAGCCTCCTTTAACAATTACAAGTGGACTGTATTTAATGAACTGTACTATAAAACTATCCACATCTTTGAAAAAAAACAACGGAAGTATAAAGCTTATCATTGCCGCTTTATAAATTACAGACGTGAATCCCGCCGAAGTATGCCTGAATATAAAATTTTTAAATATGTACAGCATTAATGCCGTTATGCTTCCGGAAATAGAAATCATTATCGTTATTTGAAATATCCTATTTATCACGCTCATCAAGGCTGTCCGTCAGCTCCTTTAGTTCTCTTATCTCGTCCTTTGTAAGGCTCCTTTCCCTAGTGAAAGCAGCTAAAAACTCATTTAAAGAACCCTTGAAATATTTATCTATATATTTCGCCGGACCGGTGGTTATTTCTCCCTTTTTGACCTCCGCCCTATAGTAATAGGACCTTCCTTCCTTTACCGAACTTACAAGCCCTTTCTTTTCCATTCTCTTAAGGAATGTCCCAACCGTTGTATATGCCCATTTTATCTGTCTTTCCTCCAGCCTGTCCATCATCTGTGAAACAGATAATGGCTTATCTTCTTTCCAGAGTATCTCAAGCAGCACGGTTTCCGAATCCGATGAATTTTTTATGGTCCCCATATCAACACCTCTTTCCTAATTACTACAATGTAGTATTTATAAATTCATAATAGTCCTATATACAAATAATGTCAATATATGTTATATACAATAAAAAAAGGGAAGGCTTTTGCCTTCCCTTTAATTTTAAAAAATCCACACAATCATAATTATAAGCGCATAAAATCCCAATATGGCCAATGTCTTCATTACGATATTTTTTAACTCAATATTGTAAAAGCCTAAAAGAACAGGGTCATCAGCATAGATTTTAATACTTTTACGCTTTATATATGCTATGGCCAAAAACTGCCCCATTGCCAGAAAACATATCCCGAGGACTGCCTTTCCCAGCGGCATTATGGATGACAATCCGCATATAACCGCATTAACCACAACGGACAGCCCCTTGGAGTTTATGGGGCTTTCAAGGCCGCGTCCGAATTTTAAGTTTTGGCTGAACTGTCTAAAGCCCATAAAAATACATATAAAAATTATGAGCATATATATTATCCATAAAACCTCATCCATATTTTATCACCAGTCTATTAGTTAAATCCGATATAAACTGTCCTGTGCTTAATCTGAATCCCAACGGCTTACATTAGTCCTGTTTCTTCCAGTTTTTCCTCAAAGAAATGCTTAATATGTATTATAGGTATTCTAAGGACTATTCCTATCAATAAGGATACGGGTATATATGCTGATACCTTGAGAATATCCATCCAATAGGCATTGCCGTAAAGTCCGCCCACACATTCCCTCATGGCGTTTATCATATGGGTAAAGGGCATAAGCGGGTTAAGTATACGGAAAAACATAGGTGTTACCTCTATGGGGAATGTTCCTCCGGCGCCCGCCACCTGTATTACAAGGAATACGACCGCCACAGCCTTTCCCACATCTCCAAATGATATGGTAAGGGTATATATAAACAGGCTGAATACGAATGACGTATACATAGCCGCCAGTATAAACAGCCAAGGATGAAAACACTGTATCTTTAATATAAACAGGTCTCCCAGGGCAACTATCACAGCCTGAGCCAGGGCAAAGAGCAGGAATGTAAAATATCTTCCGAAATATCTCTGCCATGGCTTGGCGTCAGATATCACCTCGTCATCTTTTACGTCGCATTTAAGTATAGCCACAAGGACAAGTCCTCCTACCCATAAGCAGAGCACCGTATAAAATGGTGTCATTGCTGAGCCGTAATTAACTATTGGATACAGTTTATGGGTCGTAAGCATTACGGGAGATGCCATAAAGTCACTTATGGACTGGGGGTCCGTATTTATAATATTTATCAGCTGGTCTATATCTCCGCCTTTTGCCAGTTTGTCCGCATCATCGTGGATTTCCTGAAGTCTGATTTTAAGCTGGTCCACCGATGAGTTGAGCTGTGAAACTACATCAATAAGATTTGTATAGGCTTCGTCCATATTTTCCAAAGATGTCTTTGTCTCCGGTATACTGCTCTCCAAAGCGGAAATTCTTGACGATGCCGTAATAAGAACATCATATACATCGTCCAATGCCGTTTGCAGACTGCCCTTTACACTGTTTCTGTAATACTGCTCTAAGTCATTCTGCGCTGATTCCAATGTGTCATAAAGGCCGTAAACATCCTGCATAAGTCCGTCGGTTATTTTTATTCCCTTTGAAATATTGGATTTAGCATCCGAAAGCTTATCTATTATGCTGTTTGTACGTTCTATCTGTGACGATACCCTGCTTATCATATTTCCAAGCACAATATGGGTATCTCCCGGTAAATATGTATCCAGCTGTTTCAGAGCATTTAATATGCTTTCCTGCATTCTGAGAAGTCTCAGATTTATGTCTATTGCCTTCTGCAGTGCCGCCTTTACGGTTTCCGAATCTTCATCGGCTACTGAAAAGGCAAAATCAGCCGCTTTCTTTGCGGAATCCGCTAAATCTCCCGTTGAGTAAAGTATTTCGTCCATCTGGTCTAAAGTTCTTTTTGATAGGCTGTGGGCAGAATCAATGGCTGACATAAGGTCAGTGATTTTTATCTGGCTGTCGTCAAATACCTCCTCAAAGTCAGGCAGTACGCTTGATGCCGTGTCTCCCACCTGCTGCATTGCCCTTAAAAGGGATTCTATGGCCTTAAGACTGTTTGATACCTGCTTCGTATCATTCTGAATATTTGACAGTATGCTTACCGCATTGTTTCCCACGGTTTCTTTAAGGGAGTCTATTCCTTCACCCGTCAGATTAAGCACCGACGACAATGCTTCCGAAACCGCTCCTACAAAGGATTCGTTTACCTGCTGCTGTATGGTGCCGACACCCTTATCAGTTATTTTTGTGGCTATGGCGTTTTTCTTTTCATTGACATAATACTCTATTTCAGGGTGGTTCACGTTTTCAGACAGAATACTTGCAATATCACTGCTGAAATCCGACGGTATGACTACAGCCGCATAATATGTTCCGTCAGATACGCCATCCATAGCCTCATCTTTGGATACAAACTGCCACCCTATCTGGTCATTCATCTTAAGATTATCCTCGACCATATTTCCTATATTTATATCTTTGCTTTCCAGCAGATTTTTTGCCGTATCGGGAAGATTCATACTTTCTATATTCAGGCCTTCATCTTCGTTTACAACAGCCACTTTAAGTTCACCCGTATTTCCGTAGGGGTCCCAGTTAGCCGCTATATTAAACCAGGCATACAGCGAAGGCAGTATCATTATTCCCACAGCTATGACAGCTGCTACCGGATTACGAAATACAGCCTTTAGGTCTCTTTTAAATATGTACCATATTTTTCTCATAAAATTCCTCCATAGGATTGATATTGTAAACCAATTATGGAAGAAAAAGAAAATCAACACAATAGACAATTGTGTTGATTTGTGCATTGATCTATACATTTTCTCCATTAATTAAAAAAAGTCTGCCAAAAATCTCTGGCAGACCTTATGATTATAGCTCAGCTTCTCTTTTAAGTATCTCATCAAATTCCGGAAACTTCTTTTTTATGGCTACGGGAATACCGTCTTTATTTATAAAGCAGTGGGTGGACTTAGCCGTAAAAACCAGCTCTCCCGTATCCTGATTTGTCATAACATAGCTGATTATAAGTTTTACTCCCGTATATTTTTCAAGTTTTACATCAATTTTGACTTTGTCATCAAATGTCGTCGTATGCTTATATTGGCATTCAATGGCTACTACGGGTGATGTAACGCCTTCCGCTTCAAGTCTTTTTATGCCGTATCCAGCACTTTTAAGAAAGTCGGTACGTGCTTCTTCCATCCAGCGTATATAGTTGGAATGATGGGTTATGCCCATCTTGTCAGTTTCATAGTAGTTGACATTATGAATATATGTATGCATAACATTTCCTCTTTAGTATAAAATATTGCCTGTCAGCTCTGCCAGTGTGTTTTCTCCCCAGCTGTAATTGGTAAGATAATTTCCCTTAAACAGCTGAGCATATTCCTCTTTTCCCGAAAGATAGTCATAAAGGTCACATCTTACCTTTTCGGTTACTATGCGCCTTTTTCCGTCAACGGTCTCCATAACGTCAGAAATGCCGTACTCTTCCAAAATATTTTTAAGTCTGAGTGCAACTTTTCTGTATCTGGCGAGGGTAACAGAGTTGACAAGTTCATCTTCCCACAGAAAGCTTATGGCTTCTTCAGACGAAACAAATCCGCCTCTGCGGTCCACCAAAAGCGCAAAAAGCTCCTTCGATTTTTTATTTCTGAAAGCAACTGCCTTATCTCCCACAAATACATCAAAATATCCGAATGTACGAATGGAAACCGTGCGGTTTTCAGGAAGGGAAAGGCCCTTTTCTGTGCCGGTATCCTCTACATTATAGAGCATTATATATCTTGGAGATGATGATGACGGAGATTTATGCGAGCATATGGCTTTTATGCGTCTTTCCGTTTCGCTCTTAAGGTCAAAATATGTAAATTCAGCCTCACCGTTTTTAAGAAGCTCGACGATTTCCTCATAGGCCGCATCACTTCTTGCCACAAAATCCTTTATGGGTGTGCTCTTTTTCATAAGAGGAAGCCATTCTTCCTTTGTAAATCCAAAGAATTCACACACGTTGTCACTGGCATAAAGGGGTGTAACGTATCCGTCCTTAACTTCAAAGGCCGCAACACCGTCGGTAAATCTCATTACCAGTTCATGCATATTTTCTTTAAGGGATACGTTTTCGTTTCTTAAATAATCCGCCTCTTTATCGTCCTGTACGGACCTGCAGCAGTAAAGGCTTACGGAATTATCAATTTTCAAAAATATACCGCCGTATGTCTTTATGTCTCCGCTTGATGACTGGGCCCTGTATGTTATTCTGGGCGGTCTGGCATCGGGCTTATAAAGTTTTTTCTGGCAGAAATCTTTGAAGAATGAACGAAGTCTGTCGCGGTCCTCATCCACAACTGTTCCCGATATCCATTTTTCTGTGGCATCTTCCATCTGCATAGGAATGTTTTCAAGCCATTTGAACATTGGTGAGTTGCTGCTGTAAAGGCATTTTACCGTATTGGCTCCCAGGTCGTACTCAAATATCTTGTCATATACATCCGTAAGGGCTTTAAGATATCTTCTTGTCTCATTGGCTTTTTTAGCCTGATGTCTTTCAGTTATATCGATACATACGCTCTGGAATTCCTCAACGCCCTGCTCATTGACGCATTTTGTAACCCAGCCAAACATATAGGCCCTTGTGCCGTCGCATCTGAGGATGGTCATTTCACCGGCAAGGGGAGTTCCCGCACTGTATACCCTGTTTAAATAGAGGGAAAATCTGCGTCTTTCCTCCATGGGTATCATAAGGAATATATTGGCCTTAAAAAGCTCCAGGTAGTCAAGTTCCCCTTCTTTTGCTTCAGGAAATCTTAAAAACTCCATCATCTGTCTGTTTATGTATGTAACTTTAGGCTGTTTTTCACATGTATATTTCAAAAATCCGCAGGGTATCGTCTCATTGAGAAACTGCAGATTATCATTTTTCTTCTTTATTTCGGTAATATCGGTAAGAACAGAATATCCTGATAAAATTCCGTCGCTGTCCTTTTTTACCGTAACCGTATCGCAGACATATATAACCTCTCCGCTCTTTTTTATAAGGCGGTATTCGGCTTTCAGCGTCTGTTCCTTCTGTTTCATATTATTTATAAATTCGGAATAAGTCTCTCTGTCAGCGGGATGCACCATAAGAGCATACTTGTCCTCTGTTTCGCTTAAAAGCTCATCTTCTGTTATTCCAAGCATATCACAGAGGTTTTTGCTGGCATAGCCTATATGTACGGGGTCTGTCAGCACATGCTGGTGAAATCCGCTGATTCCCAGACTCAGTATATCATTCATATTATTTAATATATCTTTCATGGCATCTCCTTAGCTTGCGGAAATACAATCCCTTTCCGCCGGGAATAAATATGGATATTTAAATAACGGAATAAATTATAACATATTTTCACATAAAATAAAGTCATTCAATAACGCAAAAAGCGACAGCCTGGCTGCGCTCATGCGAAATGCTTATATGTAGATGTTCACATCCCAGCCTGTTAAAAAGCTGCTCTGCGCCGCCATACAGATTTACGTACGGCCTGCCGCTTGTGTCGGTGCATATTTCTATATCTGTTATTTTAAAGCCGGCAAAACCAGTGCCAAGGGCTTTGCTTACAGCTTCCTTGGCAGCCCAGATGCCGGCTGCGGTATGAACAGGGCTGTCTTTTACTCTCTCCTGTTCATACTCCGTATATACTTTTTTGATAAATTTCTGGTTATCCGCCAGTTCTTCAAATCTATTTATTTCGACAATGTCACAGCCTATACCTTTTATCATAGGTCACCTCATCCGTTCTGACTGCGCAGTACGGTTTTCTGTATCTTTCCGCTGATAGTCTTGGGCATTTCCTTTACAAACTCTACAATTCTTATCCACTTATATTCCGCAAGTTTCTGATTGCAGAATTCCTTTATTTCAAGTTCCAATTTCTTTGAAGGGGCATAATCGTTTCCAAGTATTACAACCGCTTTGATTGCCTGGCCCCTGAGTCTGTCGGGAACACCTATGACACTGCATTCAACTACAGCGGGATGTTCCATAAGAACATTCTCGACTTCATAGGGTCCTACACGGAAACCGCCTGTTTTTATTATATCGTCAAATCTTCCGTGGAACCAGTAAAGACCGTTTTCGTCCATATATGCGGCATCTCCTGTATGATAAACGCCGCCTCTCCATACGTATTCATACTGTTTCTCATTATCAAGATATCCGCAGAATACTCCTGCCTGTCTGCCGTTTTCGGGAGGGATTATAACTACCTCGCCTATCTCGCCGGGTGAAACCTTTTCTCCTGCCTTATTTCTGAGCTCGATATTATAAAAGGGAGATATGGTTCCCATGGAGCCTTCAACGGGTTTTCTGCCTTTGAAATTAGCCATAAGCAGTGTTGTTTCTGTCTGGCCGTATCCTTCGCAGAGCTCAAGACCCGTAAGCTCCGTAAATTTTCTGAAAACTTCAGGAGCCAGCATTTCGCCTGCCGTTGAAGCATGTTTTAATGTAGGCATATCAGGTATGCCCTTTCTTACGAGATAACGGTAAACCGTAGGAGGAGCACAGAAAGATGTAACTCCGTATTTATTTATAACTGATGTCAGCTGTTTAGTGTCAAAATTATCAAAGTCAAATACCATAACGGCACTGCCTATGAGCCACTGTCCGTATATCTTTCCCCAAGAAGCCTTTGCCCAGCCTGTTTCGGCAACCGTGAAGTGAAGTCCGCCTTCCTCTGCCTGCTGCCAGTACTTGGCTGTAACGATGTGGGCTAAGGGGTATGTGTGGTCATGGATTACGCCCTTGGGGTAGCCTGTTGTACCCGATGTGAAATAAAGCATCATCGGGTCGGAAGCAAGGGTTTCTACCCTTTCAAATTTATCGTCTGCTTCCTCCATAGCCTTTGTGAGGTTTTCAAAGCCTTCTACATCAGCCTGTACACACCAGGTCTTTGCTGTCATTTTCGCATCTTTAAGGGCCTGAGCTACCTTTTCGGGCACTTCGTCCTGAGATGTGCATACAACAGCCTTTACCTTAGCTGCCTTAAGGCGGTATACAAAGTCGCTGACCGTAAGCATATGTGTCGCAGGTATCATAACCGCTCCCAGCTTATGCAGAGCTACAGCCGCAAACCAGTATTCATAATGGCGTTTCAAAACGAGCATAACTTTGTCGCCCTTTGCTATGCCTGCATTTTTGAATACATTGGCCATTTTATTGCTGTATTTCTTTATATCGGAAAATGTAAAGATGTGTTCCTCATTTTCGGTATTGCACCATACGATTGCTCTTTTTTCGGGAGTCTCATCGGCTATGGCGTCCACAACATCATATCCAAAATTGAAATTGTCGGGATAGTCAAGGGTAATACTTTTTAATTCTCCGTTTTCTCCTATGACTTCCCTGCAAAATTTTCCATAAATACTCATTAATATTTACTCCTTAACTATCGCATCGGTACCTATACGGCGGAAACGCTCATAACGCTTTCCAACCAAGTCAAGGTCATTTGACAGCTCGCTTATTTCTTCCGTGAGCATAGTACGTATACGATAATAAAATTCTTTTTTGCCTAAATCTTTTTCGGAAAGTATACGTTCGATAATTCCAAGGCTTTTTGCATCCTCGGCGGTCAGCTTAAGGCTTGCCGCAGCCGCATCGGCCTTTGAGGAACTTTTCCATAAAATGCTGGCACAGCCCTCGGGAGATATTACCGAATATACCGAATTCTGAAGCATCCATACACGGTCAGCCACAGCAAGGCCTAAAGCTCCGCCGCTTCCGCCTTCGCCTATGAGTATGGATATTATTGGTACGCAGAGGGTGGACATTTCCATAAGATTTTCGGCTATGGCCTGCCCCTGGCCCCTTTCTTCGGCGCCTATACCGCAGTATGCACCGGACGTATCTACAAAGCATATAACTGGTCTTCCGAATTTTTCCGCCTGCTTCATAAGACGCAGAGCCTTGCGGTATCCTTCAGGATGCGGTGCTCCGAAATTGCGGTAGGTACGTTCCTTGGCGGTATGGCCCTTTTCAATGGCTATGACCGTAACGGGATTTCCGTTAAGTCTTGCTATGCCGCCCACTATGGCGTGGTCATCGGCAAAATTACGGTCGCCATGGAATTCTATAAATCCTTTAAATATATTTCTTATATAATCAAGTCCCGTTGGACGGCTGCTGTCACGGGCAAGTTTTACTCTTTCATATGGTATGCTCATACATTCATACCTCCGTTATGCATTTTCAGAAGCTCAGTGAGCAGCTTCTTCTGGTTGGAGCGTGGAACTATACTGTCAATAAATCCGTGTTCCAATACAAATTCTGCCTTCTGGAACCCTTTAGGAAGGGATTTTCTCGTTGTCTGCTCGATTACTCTGGCACCGGCAAAACCTACTGTTGCTCGGGGTTCGGCAAGTATTATATCCGCCTCCATGGCAAAACTTGCGATTACTCCTCCCGTTGTGGGGTCAGTAAGAACAACGATATAAAGCAGTCCCGAATCGCTGTGTCTCTTTACCGCCGCACTGGTTTTAGCCATCTGCATAAGAGACAGAAGACCTTCCTGCATTCTCGCTCCTCCGGAAACCGTAAAGCCAACCACCGGCAGACGATGTTCAGCGGCATATTCAAACAGTGATGTTACCTTTTCTCCTACGGCGCTTCCCATACTGCCCATCATAAAATATGATTCCATAACAAACAGACAGCATTTCTGTCCGCCTATGCTGGCAGTACCGCATATAACGGCTTCTTCCTCGCCGCTGGCCGCCCTTACGGTATCGATTTTGTCCCTGTAACCGGGAAAACTAAGGGGATTTCCCGATTTCAGGTCGGAGTATAATTCATGGAAGCTGTCCTTGTCGGCAATCATTTTTATTCTCTGTCTTGCCTTCATTCTGAAGTGGTATCCGCAGGGGCAGACAAGATTATTTTCCCAAAGACGGCTGAGAGGTATGCTTTTATGACAGCTGGGGCAGGTCTTTTCGGGTTCGCCGTCGTCCCTGTGAAGGGGAGCCGATGTACGTCCGCCTTCCTCCAGCTTATTTTTTGGTTTTAAAAAACTGATCAACGCCATAATATCACCTATTACTCATAAAAGTTAGATCGTAATTTCCTGATGTGAATCTGTCATCTTCAACAATTCGAAGCTGCTCTTCGATATTTGTAGGTATACCGTCTATTACAAGTTCACAGAGAGAAGCCTTTACCTTTCTGAGAGCTTCTTCCCTTGTTTTTGCAAAAACTATAAGTTTGCCAAGCAGTGAGTCATAATAGGGCGATATGGTGGTGCCTTCGATAAGGCTTGTATCAAATCTTACCGAGGGGCCGCCGGGTACGTGGAGCATCTTAAGGGTTCCGCAGCTTCCTGCGTTGATACGGCATTCAATGGCTGAGCCCTGTATCTTTACATCGTCCTGGGTAAAGTTAAGGGGTATGCCCGATGCTATACGTATCTGCCATTTTACTATATCAAAGCCTGTGAGCATCTCAGTTACACAGTGTTCCACCTGAAGACGCACATTCATCTCCATAAACCAGAATCTGCCTTCCTTATCCAGCAGAAATTCCAGAGTTCCCGCTCCGATATAACCTATCTGTTTTACAGCTTCCACAGCCAGTTTGATTATGTCTCTGCGTTTTTCGTCATCTACTGCGGGAGAAGGTGTTTCCTCTATAAGTTTCTGGTTTCTTCTCTGAAGGGAACAGTCCCTGTCGCCAAGGCATACCACATTTCCGTATTCATCGGCTATTATCTGAAGTTCCACATGTCTTGCGGGATATACATATTTTTCAATATATACGCTTCCGTCTCCAAAGGCGCTTACAGCCTCGCTGGTGGCTTGAAGATAGGCTTCCTCCATATCGTCGGGAGTCATTATAAGCCTTATTCCTCTTCCTCCGCCTCCTGCGCAGGCCTTGAGCATTACGGGATATCCTATTTTTTCAGCTGCTCTCTGGGCTTCTTCCACAGAAGAAACCGCCTTTGTTCCGGGAATAACCGTAAGTCCCGTCTTGCTTATGAGTTCCTTCAGAACCGCTTTATCACTGAGCTGTTCCATACTTTCAGGGTCAGGTCCTATGAACACTATCCCGTTTTTTCTGCACAGACGTGCAAAGTGGGCATTTTCCGAAAGGAAACCGTATCCTGGATGTATTGCCTGGGCACCCGCAAGTATGGCGGCACTTATTATCTGATTTTCACTTAAATAACTATCCGAGGCCTCCGGTCCGCCTATGCAGTAGCTCTGGTCAGCCAGAGCTACGTGCAGAGCATTTTTATCCGCCTCGGAGTACACTGCTACCGTTGAGACACCCATTTCCTTGCAGGCTCTTATTATCCTGACGGCAATCTCACCACGGTTTGCTATTAATATTTTTGAGAACATATTTTAATCACCTGTTATGCAGAATGAAAATTCAGCCGATACACAGAGCCTTTCCCCAACCATTATCTTTCCTTCGGCAAAATAAAAGGGATGTTTTGCTCTTTTTATATGGCACTGTGTCTCTACTGTGTCTCCGGGTTTTACCGGTGAACGGAATTTCACATTATTAAGTCCTGTGTATACCGGAAGTTTACCCTCAGTCATGGCGTCCTTCATAAGCACGCATGCAGACTGAGCCAGTATCTCACAGAGTATAACTCCGGGGACTATGGGATTTCCGGGGAAATGTCCCTTAAGGAAAAACTCATCGCCCTTTACCGTATAATGGCCGATGGCTGTACCTTCCCTTTCCTCCACATCGTCCAGAAGAAGCATATTGTCTCTGTGAGGCAGTATTTTCATTATTTCTTCTCTATTCATATTTTTACCTCTTGATACGGAATAACTCCGTTCCGAATTCAACCACACGTCCGTTGGTCACACATATTTCTGATATTACTCCGTCTTCTTCGGCTGTTATCTCATTCATAAGCTTCATAGCCTCCACAAGACAAAGTATCTGGCCTTTCTTGACGTGGTCTCCTACAGTTACATAGGGGTCTGCGTTTTCGGCAGGTGCCGCATAAAATACACCGACTATAGGAGATTTTACGCTGATATAGTCTGTATCTTCCTTTACTGCGGGAGCGGCAGAAACGGCAGGAGCAGGAACACTGCTTACGGCTGCTGTCTCTCTTATCACTGCCGGAGCAGTACGCTCAAGACGCACTACTTTGTTATCTTCTGTTATCTCAAGACCTGTAAGGTCAAGTTCTTTCATAAGCTCTGCATATTTTCTTATATCTGTTTCGTTCATAATTACACCTTTCTAAAAGCAAGACAAGCATTATGACCGCCAAATCCCAGTGAGTTGGAAAGGGCAAGGTCAATGTCCGCTTTTACTGCAGTATTAGGTACACAGTTAAGATCGCATGCCTCATCCTGTTCTTTAAGATTGATAGTAGGAGGTATTATACCTTCATTAAGGGCAAACAGGCAGGCAAGAGCCTCTATGGCGCCGGCCGCACCAAGCATATGGCCTGTCATTGATTTTGTTGAGCTTACATAAGCTCTCTTTGCAGCTTCTTCGCCAAGGGCTTTTTTGATTGCTATTGTCTCTAAGGAATCATTCATAGGTGTTCCCGTTCCGTGAGCATTTACATATACCCTGTCATTTTCGGTATATCCGGCTTCTCTCATGGCATCTGCCATGGCCTGTGCTCCTCCTCTTGCTTCAGGATGGGGAGCTGTTATATGGTGGGCATCGCATGTGGAACCGTATCCGCATACTTCTCCGTAAATTTTTGCTCCACGGGCTTTTGCGTGTTCGTACTCCTCAAGAATAAGGGCTACGGCACCTTCGCCGATAACAAATCCGCCTCTTCTTTTATCAAAGGGAAGTGATGCTGCCTCAGGGTCTTCCGATGTGGAAAGAGCCTTCATATTAACAAATCCTGCAATGGCTGAAGGGCTTATGGCCGCTTCTGCACCTCCTGCTATGGCTGCGTCAGCATAGCCGTGGCGGATAAGTCTCATGGCCTCTCCGATGGCATTTGAACCTGAAGCGCAGGCTGTAACGGCAGGCATTGCCGAACCGCGGCAGTCGTGGCGTATAGCTATCATACCTGATGCCATATTCGCAATCATCATCGGTATAAATAAAGGTGAGACTCTGCGGGGACCCTTTTCCATAAGTTTGCCGTATTCTGTCTCAAATGTATTTATTCCACCAATGCCTGTTCCGAATATAACTGAAAAGCGTTCGGGAGCAACAGTTCCTTCAATGCCGCTTTCCTCTACTGCCTGCTGTGCGGCAGCAACCGCAAACTGTGCATAACGGTCAGTACGAAGCACTTCGTTTACTTCAAGGTAGTCTCTTGGATTAAAATCCTTTACTTCGGCTCCGAGTTTAGCTTTAAAATTTTCTGTGTCAAAAAGTGTTATGGGAGCTATGCCGTTTTTACCGCTTTTAAGGCCTTCCCATGTATCCTTTACATTATTTCCCACAGGGGTGATCGCTCCCATTCCGGTAACGACTACTCTTCTGTTTTCACTCATAATTTATTCTCCTTACATTGCGATGCCGCCGTCTACACGGAGCACTTCGCCTGTTACATATTTTGCTGTGGCAAGATATCCGACAGCTTCAGCCACATCTTCCGCTTCTCCCATCTTTCCTAATGGTATCATCTTAAGCAGAGGATTTTCTGTCTGATTGTCTGTCATATCAGTAGCAATAAATCCGGGGGCAACGGCATTACATCTTATGCCCTTGGGCGCCAGTTCTTTGGCAATGGTCTTTGTAAGTCCTATAAGACCGGCCTTTGATGCCGCATAATTGCACTGTCCGACATTTCCCATTATTCCGGCTACCGAAGTAATATTGATTATGCAGCCTTCGCGGTTTCTTATGAAAAGGCCTGCCAGATGGCGTATCGTATTGAAAGCGCCCTTAAGATTTACGGCTATTACCCTGTCAAAGTCTTCTTCCTTCATCATTACAGCAAGGCCGTCACGGGTTATGCCTGCGTTGTTTACCAGTATGTGCGCGGTTTTAAAATCAGCCTTTATAAGTCCTGCCAGTTCCTTTACCGCCTCAAAGTCGGCAACATCACACTGATATGCCTTCGCTTTTACGCCAAATTCTTGTATGCATTTTTCGCATACCTTTTCTCCTGCTTCCACACTGCTTGAGCATATAACGGCTATGTCGGCTCCCATTGACGCAAGTTTATAAGCTATAGCCTCACCAAGCCCCCTTGAGCCTCCTGTGATGACTGCTGTTTTTCCTTCTAATGGCTTTAACATCATTCTACCTCCGCTAAATACTCAGTCACTGTCTGAGCCTTAACTCCTGCATCGATCTTCTTTATCATATTTGTAAGAGTTCTGCCGGGTCCTATCTCAATAAATGTATCTACACCGTCGGCTATCATATTTCTTACTATCTTTTCCCAAAGGACAGGACTGCATATCTGTCTTGATAAAAGTCCCACCACATCATCCGTATAGGGTTCTGATGTCAGGTCGGAATATAAAGTTATATCATTTTTCTTTATATCAGCCTTTGCAAGTTCTTCTCCAAAGGCCTTTGCAGCTTCTTCCATAAAGGGTGAATGAAAAGCTCCCTTTAACTTAAGAGGAAGAGCCCTTCCTCCTGCCTTTTTTACATCGGCTGAAAAATCCGCCATCTGTGAAGCAAGACCTGAAACGGTTATCTGTCCGGGGCAGTTGAAGTTTACGGGATATACATCGGAATATCCTTTACACACTTCCTGTACCTGTTTGGGAGTAAGTTTAACTACAGCCGCCATGGAAGTATCAAACTTTTCGGCTTCCTTCTGCATAAGCTCGCCGCGTTTTATGACAAGTTTAAATCCTGTCTCATTATCAAACACTCCTGCCGCTGTAGCCGCTGTTACTTCTCCAAGGGAAAATCCCGCTAATGCATCAGGCTTTACTCCCTTATTAAAAAGCACTTCAGCAGCCGCCAGTTCCATGGCAAACAGGCAGGGCTGTGTATTTTTTGTTTCTTTTAATTCTTCTTCCGTACCCTCAAAGCACTGTTTAGATGTTCCGGGGCGGATTGTGTCGCACATATCAAATATTGATGCGGCGGCACTGTATTTTGAGGCAAGGTCCTTTCCCATACCGGGATACTGGTCTCCCTGGCCTGAAAAAACAAATGCTATTTTACCCATTGTGATGCCCTCAGGAGGATTGGTTCAGCTTCCTCCACAACTTCCTTTATTATTTCTGCGGCGGGCTGTTCCTTTTTAACCATTGCCGCTGTCTGTCCGGAAAGGAAACATCCTTTCTCGGCATCGCCTTCCTGTACCGCAAGACGCAGAGCTCCTGCGCCGAGAGCTTCAAGCTCATCGTCAGGCATTCCGCCGTATTCTGCCTTTGAATAGTTTCTTGCGAAAGGCGTTCTCAGACTGCGGACGGGGTGTCCCAGTCTCTTTCCTGTAACCATTGTACAAAGATCATTGGCCTTTATTATTTTTTCTTTATATACGGGGTGTATTGTACACTCCTCTGCGCTTAAGAAACGGGTTCCCATCTGAACCGCGCAGGCTCCGAGCATAAACGCAGCCGCAACTCCCCTTCCGTCAGCTATTCCTCCTGCCGCAATTACAGGAAGTGTTGTTGCATCGCATATCTGGGGAACAAGAACCATTGTTGTAAGTTCTCCCACATGACCGCCGCTTTCGCCGCCTTCAGCAATAAGCGCTGAGGCTCCAAGGCGTGTCATAAGTTTTGCCATAGCTACGGAAGCTACGACAGGGATAACTTTGATGCCTGCTTCTTTCCAGTCTTTCATATATTTAGAGGGATTTCCCGCACCTGTGGTGACTACCTCAACTTTTTCTTCTGTTACTGTCTGTGCTACTTCGTCCGCAAACGGACTCATAAGCATTATATTTACACCGATTGGTTTATCTGTAAGTGACCTGGCGATCTTTATCTGCTCTCTTACGTAGTTTCCGTCAGCATTTCCTGCGGCAATAATACCAAGGCCGCCGCCGTTTGATACGGCGGCAGCCAGTCTGCCATCAGCGATCCAGGCCATTCCGCCCTGAAATACCGGATATTTGATACCCAGCATTTCGCAAATCTCTGATTTAATCATAATTTTCAACCCTGCTTGCTCTGAATGAATTTATCAAGATCATCAATTGTTTCAACCTTCTGGTCAAGTTCGATTTCAATACCGATCTCGTCCTCAAGGCTCATAAGAAGCTCTACTGTATCAAGTGAGTCGATACCAAGCTCTGAAAACTTGCTTTCAGGCTTTACATCTGCAACATCACAGCCTGTACGTTCAGAAACAATTTTAGCAATAGCGTCAAAATACATAATAATATCCTCCAATTAAATTTTATTGTTACTTGTCGGAGTGTATTATACAGTGAGGTGTGTTCCCAAAATACTCCCGCAGAGTTCCTTAAGCGTTCCAAAATTATGAATAAATTTTGAACATTCTTTGAAAATGCATATTTTTACGGCTTAAAATTTACCTGTACTAAAAAAAGAGGACCGCCTTAAACCAGGCGTTCCTCTCTGCAGCTGCTTAATATAAACTTACACATCTTCAGTACTTTTTCTGATTTCTTGTCTATTCTTTTACCTCTGGTCGCTGATAGACGCACTGCTGTTGCTGGCTTCCAAAGCAGCAATCGGATCATAGGGCGCTCCCGACTGGGTTCCTGCAAGCAGAGCAATATCTACTGCATTTTCCGGAGTCCCCCAGGAATTGCCCGAGAATAAAAAGTCCGACCTGTCAACCACATACCCGCGGGTATTGTATACTACATTATTAATTATCGTTCCATTGGACCCCGGGTTCAAATATGCAGGCTGTCTCAAAGTATGAAAAACATTGTCACGCACCAGCAGGCCGGTTGTATTTAATTGCGTTACAAAACCCCTGTTTATTACCCAGGTCGAAGAGTCTCCCTGCTGAGGCGGCTGTCTATAGTATTGTCTAAATTTATACATTGTAAAATTTGGAAAAATATAGTACATTATAGTTGTTATTTGAATAAATAAACTAATTTAACTATATTGGTATAATTAAATGAATAACAGAAAAAGCAGGCTTTAAAGATAAAAAAAGGGAGGAGTAGATAGATAGTCAAAAATATATTGTAGCTATTACTAATTAAAAATATATAAATAATGCAAGGAGATCATAATTATGAAGAAAAATATAATAATTTTAACTTTAATTTTAGCCATTTTATTAGTAATTCCTGGATGTTCTTCTACAGATGGTACAGATAAAGATGATACAACTTCCACAACTCAAAGTACCACATCAAATTATGAAAATTCATCAGATAATAATTATTCAAGCAATTATTCATCAAATGATTATGGTTATGATGATCCAATAGAAGGAGAATCATTCTCAGAGTATGTTCAGAGAGTAGATCCTGATCTTTATGATACTATGGAAGAAAATCTGTATAGTAGCATTGAATAAAATGATAATAATTTAATATCTATTTAAAATCGGCTTTTTAATCTTTTTATAAAAAGCATTTCAACTTAACTATTATATAGTATGTTTGTTTAAACAAGAAAATTAGTTAAATGGTAATAAATAGTAATACTATGCAGCTTAACTTATAATGCTTTATTTTATCAAAGAAAGAGTGCGTTAATGATGAAAAAATATCTAGTTTTATTTTTAATGGCAATTTTGTCTAAAGGGACAACATTTCATACAGTACGGCGGAAATAAAAAGCGGGAAAACACAACATGGGGTGTTCATTCCCGCTGTTTTTCTGCCCGCGTATCTATATCTTGTATTTCTTTTCCTTTGAAATGCACACCCCTAATCTATGAGGTAGTGCCGCAGCAAATCCTCCCGGCCATCTTCTTTCAGCCGTTCCACAGAATAGCGCAGCCATTCCTCCGGGGTGGGTACATCTCCGGCGCATGGTATCCGTTCCCATTGCGCCCGGCGCTCCGGGTCAGGGTCATGCAGACCCGCCCATATCCGCTTTGAGATTTTCTCTTTGACCTTTTCCACGGTCGTATGATCCCGCTCCGCCAGCATGGCGAAGAAATCTTTTCCTTTCTCTTGCAATGTAAAGCCTCCTGTCTGTATGAATAGTATTTCCATGTTTGGCCCATGATATAAACTACTCTATGCCCCACTTGGGAAATATGGTAGCCACCGATTGTGACTATTATACCACCCATTTGGGAATTAGAATAGATACAGATGGGCAGGTGATGGAATGGACGCACAGAAGCGGATCAAGCAGCTCATGGAGGAGCGCGGCTGGACGGATTACAGGCTGGCAAAAGAGGCAAACCTATCTCACTCCACAATAACCAATGTTTTCGAAAGGAATAATGCGCCGACGCTTCCCACGCTGGAAGTGATTTGTCGTGCGTTTGGAATAACCTTAGCACAGTTTTTCGCGGAAGGCGGAGAAGCTGTGGAAATAACGGATGAACAGCGCGAGCTTTTTGCAAAATGGAGTACACTCACCGAGAAGCAAAAAGCCCTGCTGCTTGAATTTATAAGCACCTTACAGTAGAGGGCAAAGAAAAAGACCGCAGGCCGGAACCTGCGGTTTTCTCTTTGCCTTATTTCATTATACAGCCCAGCGCAATTCTGGCCCTCCGGTATTCCGGGAGCGGGTTGCCCTTCATGCTCTCAATGGAAACCCCTTGCTTTTTGAGCTTTCCTTCTAACCGCAGCGTCTGTCCGCAATCCCGGCAAAGGCGGGAAATATCGCTGACTAAAACCGCGTCTATCATGTGGCGGTGGGCCAGCCCGGCCATTTCCCGGATACCGGGGCGGTTCAGGGAAAGGCCGCTGCCGATCTCGGCTATTTCCGCCACAATATCATAGCCGCGCTCTTTGGCATATACGCGCAGCCGTTCCTTCTGCACCTCTAACAAGGTATCGTTTTGATCCGCGCGGGCGAGGCGGCAATAGACCGCCACCCGCATTGTTTTCCTTGCTTCCTTCTCCATTATGCTGCCCTCCATAATTCTGCCGTGATTTCGATCTGCCGCCCATCGCGGAAGGTGAACACCAGCCTTTTATCTTCGTAAACCGTCACATAGTCCACCGTGGAATACCAAAGCTCCTCGTCAAAGGATTGCACCAGTTCCTGATGGTTGTTCATGTTTTCCATGAACAGCCGGATTCTTGTCTTTTTGGCATTGCGTTCCTGCCGAAGCTCTGCGATTTCCGCCAGCCGTTTCCGGGCGGCTTCAAACCGCTCAGAGTAAGCATCATACCGGCGGTTGTATTCTTCCTGATCCATGGCGGTCTGCGCATTTTCAGAAATGATTTTCTGAATAAGCCCCAGTACAACCTCGCTTTCATTTTCCAAGGTTTCCTGTTCTGCATCCAAGTCTGCCGTATCGGTCAGTGCCGCGATCACTTCCTCGTATGCCTCTATAATCTCGTCCCGGTTCCCCAGCACGATATTGAAGGCGGCCAGAAATGCGGCTTTGATTTCATCCTCTGTAAGATGGGGCGTGGAGCAATGCTGACCCCGGTATTTTTCGTTACACTGCCATACAAGGCTCCGGTTTTCCGTGTTGGAGTGCCAGACCTTGCTGCCATAAATGCCGCCACACTCGCCGCAGATAATGCGCCCGGAAAATGGATGCAGGCAGCTTGTAAAACGCCCATCCGTCTTGCGGGTTTTCAGCTCGTATTGTACGAGGTCGAAAAGCTCCGGTTCGATAATGGCCGGATGGCTGTTCGTCACATAATACTGCGGCACTTCGCCCTCGTTGACCTTTTGCTTTTTGGTGAGGAAATCCACCGTGAATTTCTTCTGCAAGAGCGCGTCGCCCTTGTACTTTTCGTTGGTGAGGATGCTCTCCACCACCTTGGCCCGCCACACCTTTTTGCCGCCCGGCGTGGGAATACCCTCGTCGGTGAGGTAGGTGGCGATGGCCGAGGGGGATTTACCATAGAGGAACAGGCGGTAAATCAGCCGGATAATCACCGCCTCAGATTCCACAATGACCGGCAGCCCGTCCGGGCCTTTTTCATAGCCGAGGAAGCGCCGGTAAGGAAGGCTTACCTTTCCGTCTGCAAAACGCTTGCGCTGGCCCCATGTGACGTTCTCAGAAATGGAGCGGCTTTCTTCTTGCGCCAGCGAGGACATGATGGTAATAAGCAGCTCGCCTTTTCCGTCCAAGGTACGGATATTCTCTTTTTCAAAGAAAACTTCAATGCCCTTTTCTTTGAGCTTGCGCACTGTGGTTAAGGTATCCACCGTATTGCGGGCGAACCGGCTGATAGACTTCGTGATAATAAGGTCGATCTTACCCGCCAGCGCATCAGCCACCATGCGGTTGAAGCCGTCGCGCTTTTTGGTGTTGGTGGCAGAAATGCCCTCGTCGGTATAAACCTCTACAAACTGCCACTCGTCCTTAGATTGAATGTACCGGGTATAATAGTCCACCTGCGCCTCATAGCTGGTAAGCTGCTCCTCATTGTTGGTGGATACACGGGCATAGGCTGCCACCCGCAGCTTGCGGGCCTCGTTGCTCAGTACATTGATGGGAAGCCGGTCTTTCTTTGCGGGGATAACCGTTACCCGCGCCGCTGTTACTGCTGGCATTTGGCAAGCCTCCTTTCTGCGGCCTGCCGGAGCGCCAATTCACGCGCCCGCTGGCGGTTCTCCGGGTTCCAGCTATGGCGGCGGGAAGGGTTATCCCAAGTCTTTGTTACGGTATGCCCGTCATAGAAAACAAAGACCAGCACGCCATTCTCCGGCACCTGAATTTCTTCCACCTTGGCTGCAAAAGCCGCCTCGTCAAATTCCGGCAGGCCCATGGCCTCGGCGCTCACCCGTTTCAAAATTTCCTCCGGAATCTGCTTGGCATCGCAGTGCGCCTTGCCTTTCTGGTTGAAGGTGCGGCATAGCCAGCCCCGCTTTTCATAGGGGGTGTTGCCATTGAGAACCTTCCGGGTGAAAGATTTTCCGCATTTCCCGCAATGTATCTTCCCGCTGAATGGAAAGTGGTTTCGCTCATAACTCCCGGAGCGCGGTTTATAGGCGGCAGCCCGGCGGGCGCGTTCCGCCAGAACCTTCTCATAGGTTTCCCGGTCAAGAATCCCTTCATGGCTGCCCTCTACAAAATACTGCGGTTTTTCGCCGTTGTTCTTGCGAACCTCTTTTGTGATGGGGTCTACCACAAAAGTCTTTTGCAGCAGCATATCCCCGACGATTTTCTCGTTACAAATCAGGTCAACAATGGAGTTCCCTCCCATGTTGGCACCATGCCTGCCTTTGATATTCACGGCGGCAAAGGCATCTTCCAGCTTATACCGCCCGTAACCTTCCAGATAGAGGTCGGCGGCCAGCCGTATGATCTCGGCTTCTTCCGGCACGACTTCCAGCCGCCCGTTGACCTGCCTGTAACCATACATGGTGATGCTCCAAGGCAAGCCCTGCTCATAGTTGGATTTGATACGCCACTTCTGGTTTTCAGATACCGAGCGGGCCTCCTCCTCTGCATAAGCAGCGAGGAGGGTAAGCAGAAGCTCGCCATCCTCGCCCATGGTGTGGATATTCTGTTCTTCAAAGAAAACGTCCACCCCCATGAGCCGAAGCTCCCGGATTGTGCGAAGCGTTGTCACAGTATTGCGGGCAAAACGGGAAACCGACTTTGTAATTATCATGTCGATTTTTCCGGCCCTGCAATCGGCCAGAAGCCGCTGAAATTCGCCACGGCTGTCTTTCGTGCCGGTCAGCGCCTCGTCGGCATACACACCTGCGTACTGCCAGCCGGGCGTTTTCTGGATCATGCCGCTGTACTGGCTGATCTGCGCGGAGAGGGAATGAAGCGGAGCTTCTCTGCCGCTGGATACCCGCGCATAGGCTGCCACGCGCTTTAGCTTTGGCGCTTTTTTCCGCGCGGGCGGGGTAACTTTTTGAATAATGCGTTCCATAAATACGCCCTCCTTTCAGGACACTGATGTTATAGGAAGCCACCCTGAAAAGAAAGGCTTTTCAGCAGAAAATACCGCCCAAAACAGGCCGGAATTTTGCCGCCAGTCTGGCCTCAATGCGCAGAAAATCCGCCTCGTTTATGATGCCTTTTTGCAGCATTTCACGGGCCACCGCGAGGGCCGCCTGATATTTTTTCTCCCGGTCAAACTGTTCCTTTGTCATGGGTGCCTCCTTTCTGGAACCGCGCCGCTATGTAGCAGGCGTGGGAACAATACTTCCGTTTCCGGTTCCCATAGCTCTGAAATTCCTGCCCGCAATGGGCGCAGGTAGCCGGATAGAAGGCGGCTTTATGGATAAGCTCCGGGTGCAGCTTCCACCATGCGCGGCGGCAAGCCTCGGAGCAAAATTTTCTCTGTTTTCTCTTGGGGTATTGAGGAAGCGGCCTGCCGCAGTTCCGGCATACCACCACCGGCTCTTTGGAAGCCACTCCGGTGAGGTTGTTGCGGCGGCAAAAGCTCTTGACCGTATTCTCGGAAATACCTAACCGGGTGGCAATCGCTCCATAACCGAGCCCTTCGCAGCGCAGATAGCGCACCTGCTCTTTTTGTGCGTCTGTCATGGGATCGCCTCCTTCTGAAAGAAAAGAGCGGCCCCGGAGGGCCGCCCACCATGCTTACCTGTTGGGAAGTTTCAAGACCTGCCCCGCATAAATTACGTCGGAGGTCAGGCCGTTCAGTTTCTTGATCTCATTGTACCGGGTGCCGTTTCCGAGGCGCTTTTCTGCAATGGCCCACAAGCTGTCGCCCTTCTGCACCGTGTAAGTAGAAGCGGCTGCGCTGCCCGCATATACAACCTTTCCCGCCTCGTCAAAAACAGAGTAACCGGGATTTTCGTCGGCACAGCGTTTGGCATTGTCCAGCACATTGAAAGCGCCCTTCTGAGAAGCTGCATCCGCCCAGCTTTTGCGCACCCGGTAAAGGGTACCGCTGCCGGTGCTGCCAGAGGCGGAGGGATAAACCTTCTTCCCAGCTTCGTCAAAGACCGCATAGCCGGGATTCTTGTCCGCCAGCTCTTTGGCATTATCCAAAACCGCAAAGGCTCCGAGCTGGGAGGAAGCATCGCTCCAAGACTTTCTCACCCGGTAGAGGGTGCCGTTGCCCGCAGAGCCTCCGGTATTGCCGGAAGAAGAACCAGCCAGCTTGGCTTTCACCGCTGCGCGGAATGTGTCCATGTTCTTCCCATGCTTCGGGAACCAGTGCATGACATCCCCGTGATTGGAGGCAATGCCCTGCGCATGGCCCTCGCTGTGGCAGATGATATTTTTCTCGGTCAGGCCGTACTGCTTGCAGAGGTAAGCGCAAAGCTCCACCGCCTCATTGTAAACCTTGTTGAAATAGGCGGAGTCTGTCAGGCCATCCTCGCAAATTTCAAAAGAGATGTGGGTATTATTGCCGGAGCCCTTGGAACCGGAGCCGCAATGCCAGCCCCGGTGGTCCCAAGGAAGCGTCTGGTAAGTGGCAATCGTCCCATCCGCCAGCTTGCCAATAAAAGCGTGAACGCAGACCTCTCGATCCATGGGCTGGTTCCAGTGATTGTTGTACTGGTTCTTTCCCAGCAGCCCATCATCCGGGCCGACATAGCGTTTCAGCCACGGGTTGTTGGCCCCTGTGCTATGCACCATAATGCCCTTGGGGGTAATCTTGCGGCCTGCCTTGTAGCAGGCGTTGTTCGTGAAAATCAGTGTATGCAGATTCATAGCGAAACCTCCTGTTTCTTCTTCAAAGCCAACGACGCTGCCGGTGCCGTATTCATGCACCAAAGCAGCGCCGCTGTAATAAAAGGCCAGTATCTCGTTGTAAGGGACACCCTGTTTTGCGGCCCACATACAGCCCACTTGGGAAAGCCCCACGCCATGGCTGGGATTGGTGGGTTTTTCTGTGCGGGCCGCCGTGTCCCACGGATCAGGCTTGTTCACATAGTAGGGATAGTCCCGGCTCCAAACCTCTCCGCTGCGTTTGCAGGTGCCGCCGTTTGAGGCCGAATAAAAGCAGTCAATGACTTCGCCGCCATAGGTAAGCACCTGCCCGGCGGTTTCCTCCACGGCCTGCCTGCTGCGGGGGCTGGACTCTGCCAGAGGGGCGCGGTATGCCTGAAAGCTGGTGGTGTCGTCTACCACCGTCCCCGCCATGGCCCGCCTGACCGCGAAGGTGCGGGCGGCTACAGCCTGCGCTTTGAGCGCCTCCATGTGGGAGCTTTCATAAATCTCGGAAGGCACCACCCCGCAGAGGTATTCCTCCAAATCCAGCTCCACAGGCCCCGCGCCAAGGAGGGCGGTATTCTCGGCGCGGGTCAGTTTTACGGAGATCTTCATTCCTTGCCCTCCGTGTCCTTGTCGTCCTCGGTGCGGTTATGGAGCTGCGCCAGTACCTCTTTGAGCTTCTCCGGGATGGGCAGGCCGATGTGGCCCGCATTTTCCAGCAGGCTCACGCCTTCGTTGGAAATGTAGAAGAAAATCACCGCAGTACGCAGCGCATCACCGCTTCCGATAAGCTGGGTGTCGATCACATGGCCGATGCCGACCATGACGAAAATCAGCACCTTGCGGAAAATCCCCTTAAAGCCCACATTGCTGGAAAGGGTCTTGTCGATGATGGCGCACATCACCCCGGTAAGGTAGTCGATCACCACAAAGGCAATGAGCGCATAAAAGAAACCGTCCATCTCTCCGAAGAACCCGCCCAGCCCGCCGCCGATAGCGGCAAGCGCCACCTGAATCCAATTCCATACAGTCTTCATAAAAAATCCTCCTTTACATGGGAACGGACGTCTGCCCATGCGGCAAAGCGCCCGTTCGGTTTTATATTTGCTTCGGCATGACCTCCCACAGCCGCATATCCTCCTGTCCTAAAGACCAGATTGCAATGCCGCGCAGGCCCCACCGGTAAGCAGCCTCGTTGGCCCAATATACCAGCGAATCCACGTCCTGATAGTACAGAATGGAAAAACCATCTGCATCGCCCAAGAACAGCCGGGCAGTCCAGACGTTTATATCCCGTGGGATCACCTTGGCTGTGTAGTCATTCCCGCAGGAGATTTCCAGCAGGTGGGAATGAAAGAAATCATAGTCGAGGGAAATATCCTCGCTGCGGGTGGAGCCTTCATCCACGTCGCTGTTCACCGAGAAAATCTGAAATTCCTCGTCCCACGTCACGCCGGAGCGGGCAATCCGCCCGAAGCTGGTGCGCACCCCGCCCGGATACACCACGTCAAAACACTCATAAGGTTCATAAGCCCAAGCATCCCCGGCCCGCAGCAGGTCGCAGACAATCTCATTGTCCGCCTGTATGCCCGCATAGCCGGAGGTGGCGCTCACCGTTGCGGTAAATCGCAGAGTGTAGCTGGAACCGGAATACACCCGGACTCTATTTCCGCGCTTTCGCATCTCAATGGTATAGACGGTCGGATCGCTGTGGAGCTGCGCATCCGGGGTCTTGGAAAAGCTGGTGGCATAGCTCCCCAAAAGCGAGGAGCCTTGGTATAGCTCCACCCGCTGGGTATCGTAGTTTAAACAGCAGAACAGGTTTCCAAGGAATACCCCGGCCCGTCCGCCGCCATTCTGCGGGAAACCCACCCGCGCCCGGATATGCAGGTCGGAGAACCCCTCATACTTCCACGCCAGCCTGCCGGAGCCTTCCAGCAAGGAATAGGGCCGGTTCTCGGTGGTGTAGCTTTCCCGCCACACAGACCATTCCCCGGAAAGCGTTGTCCAATAGCTGTCCGGCAGAGGAGTATCATCCCGGAAGTCCTCATACCAAACCAACGCCGAGTCCGGTTTTCGCCGGAGCATTTCACAGGTGAGCTTAAAGCCTTTGTCCGGGGTGGCGGGCTGGCCGTTCACATCCAGAAACTGCCGGGGTGAGAGGGTGAAGGTCGCCTCTCCGGCAGACGGTTCCTCGGAAAAGCTGCTGCATACCCGGAAACCGTAAAACTGAACGCCGGGAACGCCGCCGCTGATTACCAGCGTATGATTGCCTGCGGAAAGGCTCCTGCCGGAAGCAAAAGAAAGCCAGCAGGTGCGCCGCCAATACGGCCACCACAGGCGGCTTTCTGAAAAGGTCTTGGAGCTTCCATCCACCGACACATTCAGCGCGTTTTTATCCCAAAAAGGAAAAGCAAGCCGCACCGCAATGTCATAGGTGCCTGCTTGCTCAATCGTAAAGTTGAAGGTTGCTGTCGCGCCTTCCCCCAGCACTGTCATATAGTCGGAAATGCTGGCGATCCCGGTATAGGAATCCGGGGTGCCTCCGCCACGGTCAATGTAGATCGTCCCGAAGGAAGTCTTTTGCTCTTTCCCGTAACAGGTCAGATACCGCCTGCGGTTATAGACTTCCTGCTGCAGGGGCGAAACCACCGAGGCCGCATCCCATCCTTCCATGTAATCATATACCTGCGGAAGCGCCCACGGCACCATATCCACATCGTCCCAATAGGCCACAATGGGGATCATGGGCTGGGGCGGCGCGTCACCGGTGAAGTTATAGCCCCCGGTCATCCAGAGCTTGGCGGCATAGTAGGTGTTGGAAACACCCCGGTAGGTTTCACCAAGGTTCTCCGGAGTGTCGTATATCTGCCAGTTCCAGCCATATCCTGGCAGACCCATGAAAATCTTCTCCGGGGCCATGGCTGTAACCGCGTAATCATAGATGCCCTCCAACCAGCTCCGGGGGGATACCGGGCCGGGGGCGCTGCCTGCCCACGCCATGCCATAAGACATAATGGAGGCCGTGTCACAGTACGGGTTGAGGTCAGCATAAACGCACCAGTTTTCACCGCCCACACTGCCCTGAACGCCGGTCATACCGGGCAGGCAGATGTTGACGAGTTTGGAGGAATCATAGGTTTTGACCGTCTGGTAAATAGCCTGAAATAAGGCATTTGCTGCCTCCCGGTTTTCATACCCGCCGCCGCGCTCCAGATCAATATCCACCCCGGCGCACCACGGGTATTTCTCCATAATGCGCACCAGCTCGGTTAAAAACTTATCTTTGGCCCCATTTGTGTTATTGCGCAGGGCCGTGAAAATACTGGCAGTGCCGTGATTCATCACAGTCAGCATCCAGTGAATATGCGGCCACTTGTTGATGTAAGTCATCATGGAAGAAATGCTGGTGCCAGTTTCCGAAAGGGTGCCGGTAGCGTCTACCTCGAAGGTGAAAATTCCCACCGTATCCAGCCGGTCGCCATAGTCCCGCAGGGCCTCATACATCCGGGCGTTCTGCATGAACGACCAGACCATGCATCGCCTTCCTTTTAGATAGTCCCGGCTCAAAACCGATCACCGCCTTCCTGCATTTCCTGAAATTCAAACAGCAACCGAGCGGATTTATGCTCCTCTAATGTCACTGGATGCTTGCTGTCCCCGGCAGCCGTGTACTGAAAGAAGCCGCGCTTTTCCGTGGGGCTTCCATTGAGCAGGCATTTCCGGGAAGAAGCCAGAAGGGTCAGCTCATCCCCGGCGCTTACCGCAGCAGGGAAAGCCGCCTTGTGTGCGCCCGCGCCCAAGGCCACAGAAATGCTGCCCGCCGCCATGTCCTGCACCGGGTAGAGATAGCAGTCCAGCCCCGCCGTATCGGAACCGAGGTTGAATAGCACTACCGTTTCCCCCGAGCGTACCACGCCGTTGTAGAAACGTGGCGGAACAATGGAGCCATCCTCCCGGTACTTTTGCAGAATCGTTTCTGTATTTATCACATAGCCTGTGAGCCTGTCGCCTTCCTGAACCATCAGGTCGGTGAAATAAATCCGGCCAGTACAATCAGAAATCATCGGCTTCACGGTAATGCTTACCACCCGTTGAGCCTGCTTTGTCAAAATCGTTTCTGAAAATCGAGTAAATTCCGCCGCCATATCTGCCTCCTTAGCCGTCCAGCGTCCACTGGATTTCGCTGGGATGGCCCACCCAGCCAGTAGCAATAGAGCCGCCCTGCACCATAATGTCGGTGAAATATACCTTGCCGGTGCAATCCGTAACACAAAGCCGGATGGTGATGGAACGCAGCCGCCCGTACCCCTTAGGGGACAGGTCGGTGGCAGTTTGCGAAAAAGAAGCCATAGGCCGCTCCCTTCTATATTAAAAGAGATTAAAAGAGGTCGATGAACCGCGTTTCCGTGGAACCGTCCTCATATTCAAAGGTTACTTCAATACCGACCTGCCCGCTGGGGCCTTTCTGCAAATCCTCCGAGGCAATCTGCGCTGAAAAGGTATAGCTCCGGCGGCTGGCCGGGTAGACCGTCTGTGTCAGGCTTTTTGTCATTCCCAAAACGCCCTCCGCCTTGAAGGAGGCCGTACCGGAAACGCCGTTTTCCGCATCTACCTCAAAGCCGGAGTTCGTCCAGTAATTCATGCCGCTGTCGGCGCGGGAATTGCGCAGGTGGTTGAAGGGAACCAAGTCCTTAACTTCCTGCCGGTCAATCACATCGGTGGAGGCCAGCACATCAGCGGCCTTATCCCATTGTGCGGAGGAATCCCCCAGCTCCCGAAGGGTAGTGGAAAGTTCCAGCACAGTTTTCCACGGCTCCTGCAAATTGTACTGACGGCGCACCACGCGGGTTTTTACCGATAGATTGAGGTCTTTATCGTCCACCGTTACAATATCGCCCAGCGCCCATGCCTCATGTTCGTACCCGGTCAGGGCCGACAAGTCCATTGCAGAGAGAACATAGGAAACACGAGGCTGTGCGTACTGTGCCAGCCGCATCTGCGTGTATTCCAGCATCTGATAGGGATTGGTGAAGTTAGAGCAGTCCAACGTGGAAATACGCACTTCGCTGGTATAGGTGAAATCCTCCACATATTCTTTCCCATTGTTGATGGAAGCGAACGTCATTCCATCCTTGCCGTAGGCATAGAGCCGCGTGACAAGGCTGCGCGTATCCACCACCCGCTCAATACTTTTAAGATTTTTACGGTATGCAAACAGAGCGCCGCTGTCATTCCCGCCAAAGGTCAGCAGGTGGACGAGCCGGTTCGGGCAGTCAAAAATCAGGTCGCCACCGTGGATATTCTGCGTGGCCCGCAGGATGGAAAGGGCGTTTTTCTCCGTACATTGCCATGTGCGCAGAGTGGTGACGTTGACCGTCCCCACCGACCAGCCGGTGCCTTCCAGCGCGTGCCGCATCGGCGCATCCGCTGTATCCGCATTGAAGTCCACTGTTTCTTTCTCCTCGGAAAAGGACAGATCATAAAAAGCGGCCTCGGCATAAACCTGCGTTATGATCCGCCCATCCGTGTCCTTGGTATCGGTGAGGGTTCGGATGCGGTAAATATCATTGACGATTTGCACCTGCTTTTCATTGTCCAGCATGGCCCGCTTGGGATCATGGAAAGGCAGATAAAATTCCATCGTATCGGCCCCGTTGACCTCGCTGGTAACAACAATGTCAAAAGCGTTTTCCAGAACGGCTTCCCAAGCGCCGTTTGCATCCAGTACCACAGGTCGGGCGAATCCCAGCTTTTCATAGGGAGCCTTCGGTATATCGTGGAGCTGGATTTCCAGTACCTTCGGGGTAAGCGATAGATCATCTGTGGCAAGCGTTACCCGGAAACGAATATACTGCCGGTTCGGGGATTGCAGCTCACCGCTGGTGCCGATAGCCTGCCATGCCGACCATTCCTCCAAATCATCCGACGTGGAGGTTTCCACCTGCTCAATGAAGGTCACGCCTGCTGTGTATTCACTATTTACCGATACCCGGCCCGAACCGGAAAGGGCGCAGGCCGCCGCTTTTGTAATAAGCTGCCCGCTGGACGGATAGGCTCCGTCCGAGCTTCTAAGGGTAACGCTCCCCGGCTCGGTGAGCGCATCCACGTCACCGGACATATCTCCACCGTTGGCAAACAGGGTGGCCTTAAAATATTCCGCCAGATCCTCGGCAGTCAGAGAGGAATCCGTATCCAGAAACCAATCGTCAAAGCCGCCTGCGTAATAATAGGTGTCAGCGTGCATCCCCATAACGAGGTCAGCGGTGCAGGAACGGTTCAGTTCACCCTCAATCGTCAGCTCGTTTGAAATCCATACTGTACCGGTGCTGCGGTCGCCTACCACATAGCAGGCTTTGTATTCTTCCGGTTCGATCACAGCAGCGAGGAAATACCAGCCGTTGTTGACCAGAGAAAATGGAGGCGTTACCGACTCGTCCAAAATCAGGGAGCCGGAGGAATTATAGAGCATCAGGCGAGGCCGCCCGGAATAAAGCGAAAGGTACAGGATCGGCTGGCCCGGCCCCTGCCGGGTGTTAAAGATTGGGCAGAAAGTATTACCCACAGAATAAATGGTGGGGTTCATCCAGCCACCCACAACGATCCGTTGCCCCAGCTCGGAGAAGATGGAACCGTTGTTCACAACATGAAGATAGGTTCTCTCCGAAGTGGGGTTGTTGAGATTTAAGCGAAAATAATGCCCTCGCCAGCCTTCCAACAGATTGGCCGTGGTGCCATTCCAGTTAATAATATTGAAGTCCCGGCCATTGCCGGAAGAATCCATCAGCCGGTCGTTGCTGTCCGGCTCGGATTCGTTAAAGCGCCAGAGGCCGGAGGCGGCCCATGCGGCTGGAAATTCTCCGGTGAAATCCTCCTGCACAGTTAAAGTTGTCTTTACTGCCATTGCTTACCTCCATCGGCTCTTTGCCTGTATGTGAAGTTCGGTAAAAACGGCGCTGCCCTCAACTGCAATTTCCACCTCGTTCATACCCCGGCGCAGAATCGGAAAATTCAGCTCCTCCAAACAGGGCAGACCGTTTCGCAGGGTATTGCCCGCGCTGTCCGTCACTTTTGCTGTTACCATTCCGGTGTCGATTACCAGCACTTCATCCGCAGCCAGTGGGCCAATCACCCGCAGGGTTTCTCCATTGGTCGTGAGTACAATCGTGCCAGAGGAAATTGTTCCTTGCAGAGAATACACTGGCTCGGAGTCTGTGTTTCCGATTTCACGCTCCACTTCATGCTCCCCCGCTTGGGAGAGGGTAAAGGTTTCATCATCCAGTGCGTATCCGTAAGGGTCAGGGCAAAGAAAACGGAGGGTAAAGGAACCGGCTGCCCGGAGGAGCCGTTCACAGTCCACCGTATCGGAAAGCCGGGCCATAAAATACCGGTCTGGCACATCATCCAGTACAAGCTGTTTTGTCCCCGCCGTAGGGTCGAGCCATGCCGCCACCTGATCCAAAATCGCCACCATATCGGCAAAGGTTTTCTGCGGGTAAACATTGCAGGCCACATCAATATACCGCTCGCCGCTGTCTGCCCCAAAGTCTGCAAGGCCTGCCTTGCCGGGGACAGTTTCCGTATTGCTCCGAAGGGTAGGAACCATCTGCCAGCCGGTAAGATGGGCCTTGACGCTCATGGATTGAGAAGTAATTCCGTTGTATTGAAAGCCCAAGCGCCCACCTCCTTACGCTGTGATGATCCGGCCCTGTGCGCGGGAGCCGACCTGCATGAGATTATAAAGTTCCTGAGAAATCCTGCGGATGTCGTCCTCGCTGCGGACAATCATCTGCTGTACCATAACGAGCGGGCCGCCGCCAGCCGCCGTAAAGGCTGCGTCGGTCATACCGCCCGTTACATTGGCATTTGCGTTAAGCTGGTAGTCCGTGGGGATAGCAGTCTGCATATCCTGCGCCAGCTTATTCATTACCCCGTCAATATCCGAGGACATTTTCTCGGCAGCGGAAACCGCCTGTTTTCCGTTATCTTGGATGTAGCCAGCCAGACCTTGAACCAGCATTTCACCAACCCACGCCATCTCTTTCGAGGGAGAATTGATGCCAAAGAAGCTGCAAATTCCATCCCAAATCGAGGAAATCCAGCCGGAAACTTTGTCCCAAATCCAGCCTGCAAGGCTCTGGATACCAGACCAAAGGCCCTGCACAATGTTCTTACCGACATTGACGATCTGGCCCATGGAGGAAGTGAAGGCGTTGACAATCCCCGCGATGATCTGCGGAACCGCCTTGACGATTTCCACGATAATGGTGGGCAGGTTTTGGATCAGCGACACGAATAGCTGAACGCCCGCCTGTATGATCTGAGGAATACTGTTAATCAGTGCGTTCACCAGCGAGGAAATAATCTGTGGGATAGCCCCAACTATGGTGGTAATGATGGTCGGAAGGTTCTGAATGAGGGACACCAGCAGGCGCACGCCTGCGTCGATGATCTGCGGGATACTTCCGATAATGGCAGTCACTAACCCTTCGATGATCTGCGGGATGGCCGCAACAATCGCTGTGATAATATCCGGCAGGGCCGCCACCAGCGAGGTCAGAAGCTGGATTCCGGCATCAATAATCTGCGGAATAGAGGCCACGATAAACTCCACGATGGCAACAATGACCGCAGGAAGCGCCTCAATCAAAACCGGGATGGCGTTCAAAATGCCCTGGGCCAACCCCATGACAAGCTGCAAAGCGCCTTCTAAAAGCAAAGGAAGGTTGGCAATCAAGGTCTGTACCACTGTCATAATGATCTGGACGATGGTTGGAACAAGCTGCGGCAGGGCTTCGCCAATCCCAAGAGCCAGTGTAGCAACCATCTGCGCAGCCGCCGCAATGAGCTGCGGGAGCAAAGCCAAAAGGCCGTTTGTCAGTTCCAGAATGATGGTAACGGCTGCGCTTGCAATCTGCGGCATGGCCGCAACAATTCCATCTGCCAGTGCTACTACAATATCCACGCCTGCGGATAGCAGGGCCGGAAGGCTGGCAAGCACCGCTTGCCCGATCATGGGGACAATAGCAGATACTTTTTCCAGAAGCATTCCCACCAGCCCGCTCAGACCCTCGGCAAAGGTTTCAGCCGATCCGGCTGTCCCTTCTAAAACGCCTTGTAACCCTTCACCCATAAGGGCCACAAAAGGGATCATGGCCTGCAGTACGTCCGCTGCCATGAATTTCAGCGTTGTCATAATCGGTTCCGCAATGGCCCCCAGCTCTGCATAGGCATCTGTCAATTCCGCCTGCGCCCGCTGGGCCGCCATTACATCACCATTAAGCTCTTTGTAATTTTCCGCAGCTTCCGTATAAAGCCCGTTTAAGGTATCGGTAATGAGAGCGGCCCGTTCCTGCTCACTGTTGCAGGAATCCAAAGAAGCCTGAAAGGCATCCTCGGAAAGACCAGCCCAGTTCAGAGCATCCGCAAGCTGGCCGGTGATCTGTCCGGTTTTTGCCGTTTCATTTGCGGCCTCGGTTAAACCTTCAATGGGAAGGCTGTCCCCAAAGGTGGCCCATACACCAGCGGCAATATCCGTCCATCTTGTCAGCTCCTCCTCTGTACTGCAAAGCTGTGCAAGATGGTTGACCGCTTCGACGCTGCGATCTTCCTCGCCGAGAATGGAATAAAAGGACTTGTAGGCTTCACCGGCCTGATCGGTGGTAAAGCCTGCTGTGATAAAAGCCGCGTCCAGCTTCGCCTGATCCTCCCGGTATTCCCGTGTAGACTCTGCAAGGTCAAGAAAACTTTTCGTCAGACCGGCAAGGGCAGCACCCGCAGCCACAACCGCCGCACCGATAGCCACACCCATGCCTTTGACAACGGAGCCGACCTTATCAAATTTTGAAGAAGCATTGTCCGCATCATCTGCCGCACCTTCCAGCTCATTGCCGAAATCGTCTGCCTGATTGCCGGATTGCTCCAATTCATCCCCCAACTCGTCGATAGCGCGCTCGTTCTGTGCAAGCTCCCGCTCCATGTCATTGAGAGCAGCCTGCGCATTATTGAGCTGGGTTTGCCATTGCTTTGTGCGCCGGTCATTCTCTCCGAAGGAGTTTGTGGCGTTTTCCAGCGCCTGCTGCAAGGTGCTGATTTTCTGGCGCTGGGTATCAATTTCTTGATTGAGGACGCGGTTCCGGGCGGAAAGGGCCTCCACGGATTTATCCTGCTTATCAAACTGAGAGGCCACGAGGTTCATTTCCGAGCCAAGCACCTTAAAGGTCTGGTTGATTTCCGCCAGGGCCTTCTTAAATTCCTTTTCGCCTTCGACACCGATTTTCAAGCCAAAATTGTCCGCCACGGATACCACCTCCTTCCTCCGGCAAGGGCAGTCTTAAATTCCAGCCGGGATAATATCGTCAATGAACAGTTCCCGCTTGGGCTTGCTGATCCCGGTAAACTGCTTGTGGCACTCCCACAAATCCAGCAAATACCCGAAAGGCATCAGCCACGCTTCCTCCTCGGTGCGCCGCAGGGGAACCGTTGCATAATAAATCAGTCGGGTAAACAACTCCTCGTCGCTTACCCGACCGGCACGTTTTTTGGATCGGCCTCACTTTCGACGTTCCGCTTCGTACCCCGGAACATAGCCTCCATAATTGCATCCTTGTAGGTCGCCAGCTCTAAGGGCGAAGTCAGAAGCTCGACCTCCTCCTCAGTGAGCAAGGGCTTCGGTTCGTCCTTATGGCGCAGGTTATAAATCAAAATGCTTTGATTTGCCATGAGGGCAATCAGCCAGATGATTTCATCCAGCGCCATCTCAAAATTTTCCGATTTCATCAGCTTGGTGCCGAGGTTTTCCAGCCCGCCGTATCGTTTGGCGATCTCCTTGGTGGCTTTGGTCGTCAGCAGCAGCTCGTAGGTTTCCCCGCCGATCTGAATAGCGGCGGAGCGTTCATTCTGATCCATCATGCAACATCCTCCGTATAATCAGGCTCGTAAACCTCGGTGTACCAGCCGCTGATAACAGAAGCCTCCACCGCAGTATCATCCTCGTTGACCTCTGCCTTCCAAGGATGCTCGTTCTTGCCATCCAGCTTATTGCGGCGCGTCACCGTTCCCTCAATGGTCGGGGTGGAAAATTCGATGCTGTCGCCCTTGGTCGTCAGATTGGTGGAGGGCACCGCAAACTTCACCCGGTAAAGCCAGAAATAGCGGTAAGTGCCGTTTGCCTTGCGGGCGCGGAAGCCCACCGCCACCGGTGCGCCATCATTTTCGCTGGCAGAAATCAAAACGCCGTTTGCGTCAATCTTGGCCCCGGTAAGGGCCTCGGCAGCGGCCACGCCAATATCGTCTACCCCGAGGGAAAGGGTGCCGCTCTTAAATTCCTTTACAATCTCCGCCGCGCCATCATCGGCATACAGCGTGGCTTCATTCAACTCGATGGAAAGCTCCGCTGTCATTGCCTTGGCCAGCATGACAGGGGTGCCGTATTCTTCGTCGCCGTTTTCATCCTCGGTGATCGGGGCGTAAAACAGCTTGTCAAGGCCAATCGTCGCCATGTATTCAATCCTCCATTCCGTAATGTTTCGCCACATCTATGGCGTAATGGTGAAAGCCGGTGTCGTCCTCGTGGCCGATATACCGGCGATCCGTGATAACAAAATCCGCACCCAGCAGGGCGCGGATCATCGCATTTTTCTGTTTGGTGTAGCTCCCCTTGTTGAAATAGGACAGCCGGGCCTCCTGTATGTCATAGAGTGGGGCGTTATCCCCATGGAGGCCAAAGCTGTCCCCGAGAGGTGTAATCACCAGATATTCGTCCGGCGGGGTATCGCTGAAAACGCCGGTTTCTATGGGAATCCCCAAAGGCAGCAGGCAGGTGTTCAAATCTTCCAACAGACTCAAATTTTCTCCACCTCCTGCTCAAACGTCCGCTTCATCGCCTCAATACAAGGGGCGCGGGAAGCGGTGCGGGCGGGCTTTAAGAACGGCTTTGCAGGCTGGCCGCTCTTTCCATATTCCAGCACGTTGGCGATCATGGCGTTGCTGCGGCCATCCGAGCGCGGTTCGGCAAAACCCACCTTCACGTTGTAATTGCCCTCCCGGTCAATCTTGGCCGGGGAAACGCCGAGGGCGGACACCAGCTCGCCGGTAGAGCGGGACTCCTCTTTGGTATCGCGGCCAATGACCGCCTGCAAGTTAGAGCGCACCTTTTCCAGAACGACCTCACCGCCTGCTTCCAGCACTTTTGGAAGGATCTCGTCGGTTTTATCTCCCAGCCGGGAGAGCTTTAAGAGGAAATCCTCCGGCATTTTAATCTGTACCTTAGCCATTTGCCGCCACCACCTTTTTCGCTAAAATCTCCACATACATCCCGCGCCCCTTTACATCCTCCACACTGGTAATGTCATACCGGCAGCCTTCGCAGAGCAGGAACAGCTTAGTAGAAATCTCCACTCCGGGGATGGCCCGGAAGCAGAACAGGTCGGTGGCCTCCGAAAAGGCCGCCCGGTTGGCCCACCGCTCGCTGCCATGGCGGGCTTCGTGGTAGGCGCGAACCTCCGCCAGCACTTTATCCTGCTGCGTGGCAAAACCTTCTGCGTCCTTTACCGATTCGGTGGAAAGGAGCTGCACCGGGATGCGCATTTTTCCGTAAGACATAGGCTACACCTGCCAATCCCGGTCAAGCCGCAGCAGCAGGTTCACCGTATTCCAAACCTGCTGCCCGGCCTGCACATTATCTGCGAAGAAGCCGCCTGTGGAGCCATCCCGGCTTTCGTAAAAATGGGAGGACAGCATGATAACAGCCTGTTCTGTGGTGGGCGGCATGGGATTGTCCGCATAATGCCCGGAGGGGATATGCTGGTAACTTTCCGCATAGGAAACGGCTGCCCGGATATATCCCCGGAGCAGCTCGTCGTCCTTGTCATGGGAAAGGATCAGGTTGTCTTTGACTTTTTGAAGCAATTCGTCCATGCCGCCACCTCCTTATCAATCGGCAGTCATAAGGCCCGCCGCCTTCAACTTGGTGAGCAGGCCGTTAAAATCCGTAACAAGGGCCGCCACCTCTGTTGCCACACTATCAGCCTGATTGGCAGCCTTGGGAATGGTGGGAACAGAGGGATAAGTGGGGACATACAGGTTGCCCGCGCTATCCACCTTGACGGGTACAGTATCCCCGGAGCCTTTTGCCGCCGCTTTGACACCGCCAAGTGCAGAAGCCGAGGCCACCGGCAGGCTGTATGCCTCCCCTTCGGGCAGGCCGGTGACGGTAGCACCCTCTTTGATTTCGAGGGTGCCGCCAATCACCCATTTATCGCCGCCCTGTTCTGCATAGTTCTTTCCGTTGTAGCTCATTCGTCAGCCCTCCTTACGCAGCCTTCTGCTGCAATACCTTCACAGCTTCGGGCAGGATCAGCTTACCATCCACGCGCTGGGAGGCAAGGAAGCCCACCTGCCCGGTGGTAGCATACAGCTCTCCAAGGCGGCGGAAGGAGCGGCCCTGACGGTCAGCCACCCAATAATAGGACAGGTCGCCGAACAGGATGGACTTTGCACTGGCCGCCATGGCGGGCATAAAGGCCGAGGTATAAACCGGGCGGCCCAGCAGCATATCCGGGGTTCCGGCAGTCAGGGAGGGCTGCCAGAGGTACTGGCCGTTCCCGTCTTTGAGCTTCCTAAGGGCCTTCACGGAAGAATCGTTCATCAGGAAAACAGCGTTCTTGCGGTAAGGTGCTTTCAGAGAGTAAAACAGGTCGAACACCTCGTCCGCCGTAAATGCGGTGGCGGAGGCGGCAGTTACGCCGATTTCCGCGCCGCCCGTTGCAGCCAGAACGCCCAGCGGCTTGCCGGTGCCATCGCCGGTAAAGAAGGCTTCCTCCTCCTTGTTACCGATGCGGCGAGCAAACTCACGAGAAATATAGGCCTCCAAATCGAAAACGCTGTCGTTCAGCAGCTCCTCGGACACCTTCACCAGCGTTGCCAGCTTGTAGGCCCCGATGGAAACCTGCGAGAAAGCGTCGTCACTCTCCGGGATCGTCCCTTCCTCGTCCACCCACGAAGCCGTACCCTTAGAAGCCACCACCGGGATTTTGCGATCACCGGAGCTGGTCTGGATCACATGGGCCAGTGCGCGGAAAATGTTCTGCTCCTCCAATGCCTCCACCAGAGTGCGCTCAAATTCATCCGGCACCAGATAGCCGCCCTCAGAGTCCGTACCAATCTGCAGGGCGTTCATAATCTCGTGGGAAGGCATCTTGCTGCGCATGGCGTTCCAGAAAGAACGGCGGTATTCCGCAGAGGCGCGGCCAGTCTTTTCCTCACCGGCAGGGGCCGCAGGCTTGCCCGTCAGCGGGGTGTTGACCGGCTTAGAAAGCTCCGCATCCAGAGCGGCCTGCCGTTCCAGACGGTCAATCTCCTTGCCGAGATTTACTACATCGGCCTCCATCTTTTCATAGGTCGCCACATCCTCGGCGGCCAACAGGCCATCCGCACCACGCTTGGCATCCAGAAAAGCCTTCGCCGTTTCCCACGCCTTTGCCCGCTTCTCGCGCAGTTCCAAAATCTTGCTCATAGTAAAGTCCTCCTTAAAATTTCAATAAATTAAGCCGCTGGTACAGCGGCTCGGCAGGTTGTTTCTGTTCGTTTTTCGTATGGGGCAGCTTGTTCAGCAGCCGGTTTGTCACCGCTCGCCGCGAGAACGCATAGCTCTCCGGTTCGGGAGCGGGATCTTCCTTCGCGGTGAACAGGAGGTCGTCCGCAAAGCCAAGTTCCACGGCTTTGTGGGCGGACAGCCATGTTTCCGCATCCATGAGGTGTGAGAGCCGCGCCCTCGACAGCCCCGTTTTGATTTCGTAGGCATTGATGATCGACTCCTTTACTTCGTCCAGCATGGCGATGGCCTTCTGCATTTCCTCGGTGTCGCCAATCGCCACCGTCAGGGGGTTATGCACCATCATCAGAGCAGTGGGAGCCATGAGAACCGTGGTTCCGGCCATGGCAATGACACTGGCGGCGCTGGCGGCGATTCCGTCAATCTTCACGGTCACAGCGCCCTTGTAGTCCATGAGCATACTGTAAATCTGAGAAGCGGCCACGCAGTCACCGCCCGGTGAATTGATCCAGACGGTAATATCGCCCTCACCGGCCAGAAGCTCCGCCTTGAAGGCGGCGGGGGTAATATCATCGTCAAACCAGCTCTCCTCGGCGATGGTGCCGTTAAGGTAAAGGGTGCGGCTCTCGTCTGAGTTCCGCACCCAATTCCAGAATTTATTCACTTGTCTGTTCCTCCGTTTCTGTTGGATTTGTTGCGGCGGTTCCGGCAAAGGCCCCGGCATCACTGAGCTTCGTCATGGAGCCGTTTACCAGATACAGGTCGCCGCCTTCCTCGGCGGGGATACGGTCGAGGTTTTCCAGCTCTCTTATATCGTTGGCGCTCATCCAGCCATTCTGGCGGGCCACCGCGTAACCGTTCATGCGGCTGGCGTAATCGCCCCGCAGCAAGCCCTCCACATTGAAGCGGATAAAATACTCCCGCTTCTCGCTGTCGGAAAACAGGCGGCGGGCCATGCTCTGTTCCCAGCGCATAAGCCACGGTTCGAGGGTATATTTAACAAATTCCAAGCTCTGCTGCTCGATGTTGGAAAAGCTGGATTTCTCCAAATCCCCGACCATGTGGGGAGGCACCCTGAAAATGCGGGCAATCTCATTGATCTGGAATTTCCTCGTTTCCAGAAATTGCGCCTGCTCCGGGGAAATGCCGATGGGCTGATATTTCAAGCCCTCCTCCAAAACTGCGATTTGATGGGAATTTGCACTGCCGCGAAAGAGCTTGTTCCAGCTTTCCCGCACTTTATCCGGGTTTTTCAGTACGCCGGGATGTTCCAGCACACCGCCGGGGGCAGCATCGTTGGCGAAAAACTTCGCACCGTATTCCTCGCAGGCAATCGCCATTCCCACCGCGTTCTTTGCCATGGCGATGGGCGAATAGCCCACGATCCCGTCATAGCCGAGGCCGGGAATATGAAGCACCTGCTCCGGCGGCAGATAAACCTGCCCGTTTTCATCATCCACCGGGGAATCGTCCGAGCCACGGGTATAGAGGTAATAAATCTGTCCCTTGCTGTCCCGGTCAACGGTCATCTTGGTGGGCATCAGCGGATAGAGGCCGATCACCTCGCCCTTGCCATTGCGGATGATCTGCGCGTAAGCGTTCCCGTATAGGAGCAGGTGGCCCATCAGGGTTTCCCGGAAATTGAACGAGGTCATTTCCGGGTTCGGCTCGTCGTGCAGCAGCCGGTAGAGAGGATGATCGAGGGCCTTTACCTTGCTCCCGTTTTCACCGTAGCGGTACACATGGAGCGGAAGGCCCGCCACCGCCTCGGAGAGAATACGGACGCAGGAATACACGGCTGTCATTTGCAGCGCGGTGCGCTCATTCACCGGCTTGCCACTGGTGGAGCCGCCAAAGAAAAAGGGAAAGCGGCTGCCGCCCAAGGTATCCTGCGCCCGGCGCAGTTCCTCCGGCTTATCCCGTGAATGGAAAAAACGGCTGAAAACACTCATAGCAACAAAAGCCCCCTTTCATCGTAGATAGAAGCGCCGGTATCCCCGCCGCCTCGAATGGCCCGGTCAAGCGCCATGATAGTCGCCACCGCACCGTCAATCTTTTCTGTGGATTTTTCCTTATCCGGTTTCACATTGCCCGCCGGATCGGTGCGGACATGGATGTTGTCCATCATCCACCGCAGAACCGGGTGGCCGCCATGGGCGAGCTGTTCATCCAAAGTCAGGCGCATCAGCTCCTTGGTGGGTGGGGACATATCTTTGAAGCCCTGCCCGAAGGGAACCACCGTAAAGCCGAGGCCCTCCAAGTTCTGCACCATCTGCGTTGCACCCCAGCGGTCAAAGGCAATTTCCCGGATGTTGTACTTTGCGCCCAGCTCGTCAATGAAGGACTCAATGAAGCCATAGTGGACGACATTTCCCTCGGTGGTTTTCAGATACCCTTGCTTTTCCCACACGTCATAGGGAACGTGATCCCGGCGCACCCGCAGGTCGAGATTGTCCTCCGGTATCCAGAAGAAAGGCAGGATCACATATTTGTCGCCCTCATATTCCGGCGGAAATACCAGCACGAAGGCGGTAATATCCGTGGTGGAGGAAAGGTCAAGGCCGCCATAGCACGCCCGGCCTTGCAGGGCCTCCGGATCTACCGCAAAGGCGCATTTATCCCACTTTTCCATGGGCATCCAGCGGACAGCCTGCTTTACCCACTGGCAGAGCCGGAGCTGCCGGAACAGGTTCTCCTCGGCAGGGTTCTGCCGGGCGCTTTCGCAGGCCGCTTCCAGCTTTTCTATATCCACCGTAATCCCAAGGGAGGGGTTGGCCTTTTTCCAGACCTTCGAGGAAGTCCAATCGTCGGCCTCATCCGCGCCATAGATCACCGGATAGAAGGTGGGGTCGATTTTCCGGCCATCCAGAATATCCCGCGCCTTCTGGTGAACCTCATAGCAGATGCTGTTCACGTCATTGCCCGCTGTGGTAATGAGAAAATAGAGAGGCTGCTTTCTGGCGTCGCCGGAGCCGTGGGTCATAACATCATAGAGCTGTCGGTTTGGCTGGGCGTGCAGCTCGTCAAATACCACCGCGTGGACGTTGAGGCCATGCTTGGTGTATGCCTCTGCGGAAAGTACCTGATAGAAGCTCCCCAGTGGCTTATAGATTAGGCGCTTCTGCGACAACACCGGCTTGATACGGGATTTGAGTGCCGGGCATTGTTCCACCATGCCGCAGGCCACGTCGAATACGATGGAAGCCTGCTGCCGGTCGGAGGCGCAGCCATAGACCTCGCCGCCGTATTCCATGTCGCCGCAGGTGAGCAACAAAGCCACCGCAGCGGCCAGCTCGGATTTTCCCTGTTTCTTGGCGATCTCGATGTATGCGGTATTAAACTGGCGGTAGCCGTTGGGCTTTACAATGCCGAACAAGTCCCGGATGATCTGCTCCTGCCAGTCAATAAGTTCAAAGTTCTGCCCGTACCACTCGCCCTTGGTATGCTTCAGGCAGCCGATAAAGGAAACGGCCAGATCAGCCAGCTCCCCGTTATAGGCCGAGCCTTCCGCCATGAAGCGGGTGGGCTTATATTTCTTTAATTTGCGTATATCCGCCGCCTCCTTTCTCACGGCAACAAAAAAGGAACCTCCCCCGGTATGGGGAAAGTCCCTTAAAGATAATTTTTAAGTTTCAAATGCCGGTTCTATTTCCCGGCTTCGTATAGAACCGCTCTGGCATAGGTGATGCGGATAATCTCCTGCGGGTAGTATTCCGCGTGCCTGCCGAACCGCTGCTCGAATTTCCGCCGATCTGCCGCCACGATATTCCAAGTGCTGTAATAGTCCTTACAATCGCGGCGCAGCTCCTGCGCCTCCGTCTTGAAGGAAAATTTCTCGCCATCCTTGTAAATAGTGACGTTCACCGTCTTGGCAGAGGTGGTATTCATGGCGGCCATGATTTTCTTGACGATATGTACCGGGTTGTCCTTATCGTCCACAAGCGCCTGATATTCCGCCAGCTCCACGTCATTGCAGAGGAAATCAAAGAGCATTTCTTCCTGATTGCCCTCCATGTAATCTGTAGCTTCTTTGGCGGCATAGCCCTGCGGGTCTAAAATATAGGAAAGCAAAGAGTCCTCCGTCCAGTTTTCCGCTTCATAGAAACACTGGAACGAGGGCGGCTCAAATTCCGCAGCGTCCAGAAAACGCTCACGAGCCTTACTCTTTGCATAATAGTCCTGTTCATTTTTCAGTTTCCGAAGCAGCTCCGGGTCGGATAGCTCCGTGATTTGAAGGTTGCGCCTGTCGTTGGCAACAGCGGCCTCTACCAACCGCCGGACAGCCTGCCGCAAATTTTCCCGCAACTGGCCTGCGCCGCGCTCCTGTGTATCCTCACCGGCCAAGCCCTGCACATCGTATTGCGCGTCATACAGCTCGCCATCCCTCCGGCAGAAGATGCCCGCATATTTGAACGTGCCGCCACGGGCCAGTCCCTTGCCGGAGTATTGCCGCTGGCAGTAGAGGTAATCAAAATCCTCGTTCTTTTGCACCCGGACAAAGTAGTAGGTTGTGCCTGCGTTCTGAATCATGCAGGTGTGGCTGCCCGCATGGCCGAGCCAGCTTAGAAAATCTTTATTCATGGCTCTTACTCCTTCCCGCATAGTCCAAATGCTTGCATTGCTCCACCGTAGCCGCCTGCATATCTGCAAGCAGGGTTTCAAATTCACCTCTGGCAATCACTAATTTCATAGTAACGCTTTCAAAGGGAAAATAGGCTTCCTCTGCGGGGTCATATCGGCACACCCACCATTCATCGCCGCCATTCACCTGATTGCAGAAGAACAAGTCCTGATAAACCACACCCTGCCGGATGCTCCAGTTGCCATGCTCAAAGAATAACTTCAACATGGCAATGTCCTCATACTCGTAAAAGGTATATGGGCTGTCTGCCTCCAAACACGGATCGTCCATAAAGGCAAGGCCGTGGCGTTTCAGCCAGCAGTTCCGTTGGCAGAGAGCCACCAGCTTATCATGCAGTTCTTGGGATATGGGCTTTCTGGCTGCCCGCATGGGGCCGTAAGTTTTCTCATATTCTTCTCGAAAGTTACTCATGACCGCCCCTCCTTACAGCTCGTACCCGGCGCACCGGAGGATTTCCCGGATGGCGTTGATTGCCCGCTTGGGGCTGGAATAGTCGCGGGTGCCAAGTGCGTGCCCGTCCTCGAAAAGCTGGATGATCGGCACCCCATAGCTGATGTGCGCCATGATTTTATAGGTACTTTCCATGGGGCCATAGAAGGCCACCTCGTCCGTCCGGTGCCAAGTGCGCTGGTAGATAAAGCTCCCGTCGTAGGTAGTCGCTCCGAGGTACTGGAAGCCATGCTCCCGCATAAGTTCCTCAAAGGCCGCCTGCTTCATTGCGATTGTCTGTTTCATGGTGAAACCTCCCTTGTTTGATGTGGTCAGAGATTACTCTGGAACACCCCAAAAGACAAGGCTCACCAACAAAAAAAGCCCGGTTTTCCGAGCTTTTCACAATTTTTAATACCGGGAATGAGCGATATAGGCGATTTCCCAAACAGCGTCCCGAAGCCCGCTCTGGATTGTCTGCTCTGCGCCAACCTGCGGGTTGGGCTTGCCCTCCACAACTAAATAGCACTCAATCATTTCGCCATCCGGTCTGCGAGCATGGAGCCATTCCATACTCTCCATAGAGGAATCCAGTTCGATCTGGAAGCAGTTTTCTTTCTCCTCCAAGTAATCCAGATACCCCCAGCGGATACGGACGCGGTTCTTGCTAATGCTCTTAACCGACCACCGCCAGTTTTTATCCTTGTCGTTTTCCTTTGCCACCAGTTCCCGGATCAAGTCTTTATAATTACGCAGATCTATCATATTGAAATCCTCCTTGTATTTGGTGTGACAGAGCTTACTCTGGAACACCCCAAAAGACAAGGCTCACCAGCGAAAAAAGCCCGTTTCCGGGCCTTTTTCTTTTGGAATATCAGCCGCTCATTTTGGCTGAGGGATACTTCGCCAGCAGCGTTTCCCACGGATCGGCAGCACCGGAGGCGGCCACCTCCATCACCGCAAGGAACGGGAAGCAATAGAGCGCCATCCCGGCCCCGGTGTCCTCGTTGACCCACACCTGATTTTCTGCAATATTTACCACAATAAAGCAGGAATAGCCGGTGTCCTGATTGTCGGCGATGTTCCGCCATTCCGCCTCGGAAATCTGTGTGGCCTGCGGTATCCGCTTGTGCAGCGGCAGAGGCGCATGGCCCGCTTCACCCCGGTTTTCATCGAGAAATCGGACAAAATCCGAGAAACCATGTACCAAAGGGCTGGTAAAATAGCGGGAAGTCCCGCCACCTTGTATCTCAAAAGCGCATCCTTTGTTCTTCATTTTCTGGCACCTCCACAAAATAAAAATGCTCCAAATCCTCGGAGGTGAAACCATGGCATAAAAGAAATGCCTCCGCCTCGGGCTGATTTTGAAAAATCCGGGTTTTGCCGGTATCGTCCAGCAGGTATTCCAGCGCCTCGTTAAGCGTGATCCCGTCCACCGGACGGGCCACCATGACAGGCGGCAAATAAAGCGCGTCCTGTTCCTCCACCTCAATGGAATAGAAATCCTCGTCGCAATGAAAGCACGGATAGCGGTACTCCGGGTTGTCGGAGTCGTACACAGGCCTGCCGCAGCGGCGGCAGATCATATCTGTGTTTTCATACCAGCGTCCTTCATGGAAGATCCCGCTCATTCAAAATCACCGCCTTCCAAGATACGGATTTTGTCCACACCATAGGCCACGCCCAGCCCGGAACCACAATCCCATTTTACATGAACCGTGGCTATGTCGTCCACAAATTCCACCGTTCCCCGGTCGCCGGGCTTTAACCGGCTGTATGGGTCGTCCATGAAAACCAGCTCCACCCGCGTTCCCTTGGGGTAGCGGGCGCGGGCAGCCTCCACGATTTCTTTTCTTGGGAAATTCATCGCATCCGCCTCCTTTCCCGGTAAACATTCTCGGACAGGAAGGAGCCAAGAAAGGTTTCTGCGCTGTCGAGGCCCTCCCACGCCTTCTCGGCAAACAGGGCCTTGGATACCCGGCCCAAAAGGATGGCTCGCCGGATTGCTCCGGCCTGCCGGGCCGCTTTCTGGATAAACCAACGGAATTGTGCCACGGGAGCGGCCCCTGCCTCAAAGGGCGGCATGGATACGTCCTGCTGCCCGCATACCCGGCAAAGGACGATGCCCAGCCATTCCGTCACATATTCCGCGTCGGCAATATCGCCGCTGTTTACCCGCAAGCAGTCAACCGGCACCCTTTGCAGCCTTCGCGCCATCCGGCGCACATTGCGCAGGCTGCGGAGCGCAGTCTGTAAATCGTCCTTACTTCCCATAGGCTGCCTCCTGCATAAGCTGGCGGGTACGGAGCGGGTTTATTGAGCCGCAGTACAGACCGTCAGCCGTATCAAATACCCGGCCCCAGCCATCGGCTCCGACCTCAACCTTTGCCCGGAAGGCTTCTCCGCCGTTCCATTTCAGAACCGTTTCAAAAGTTTTCTTTGCCATGGTGTCAAACCTCCTTAAATTTGGTGTGACACAGATTACTCTGGACGGTGGTGAAAGGCAAGGCTCACGGACGAAAAAAGCCCGTTTCCGGGCCTCTTTCTTTTATATCTTTTTCATGCGCAGTCCCAGCCGGGTGGAGTAGGGAAAAACTTCTGCTTGATAGCTGCCTGCGATTTCCCAGCCATGGGCCATGAGATAGTGGAGATACTCCATTAAGGCCGTGGATGTATCGCACAGCAGAAATTCATGGATTCCGGCTGCCTCTATCGTTCCCATAAAGTCGTCGATGTCCTGCATAAAGGGCATATCGTCCACCAGCAGCTCATTCACTTTCAGGTCGTTTGTATTGAGGTAGGCGCGGATGGCGCGGTTCATACCGTGGCTTTCCGGTGCCTTGCCCTTATCGGTGTACTCCCGGATCAGAGAATTAAAATACTCATTGCTGTAACTTCCTACTCGCTCTAACATAGTCATGTGAAATGACCTCCTTCGTTTGATGTGAGTGGAGATTACTCTGGAACACCTCAAAAGACAAGCTCAAAAGCCAAAATTCTCAGACTTATTTTTTCATGCGCCGGGCCTTTTTGCCGGTAAATTGCTCCCAGCGCAGGACGGTCAAATCGCAGTTCAGGGGATCGCTGTCCATAGCAAAACAGCGCCGCCCGCTTTGTTCGGCAGCAATCAGCGTTGTACCGCCACCGCAAAATGGGTCAAGGATCAGGCCGCCCGGATCGGAGTGCATCTTGATACACCGCCAAGGCAGCTCCACGGGAACCGGCTGCGGGCCACCGGCCTGCTCCGGCACAGAAATCTCCCATACACCCGCATAGCCCCACTTGCGGCGCTCCTCTTTGGTAAGGCGTTTCACAAAGCGGTAACTATGGGCAGCGAAGGCGGACACCCAGCCGTATTCCTGCTGGTTTATTTCCTCGGCATCGTCCCCGGAAAAGGCCGCCAGATATTCAAACTGTTTCTGCGGCTTGTTACTGTTCTGGTGGGCGGAACCTGCGCGGGCCAGCGAGCCCTGGCGTTTCCAGACGCGAATCCAAAGCGGGCGGAAATTGCAGTCCTCAAAGAGCTTCATGCTGTAAAGGCCAACCGGCTCCATGTACTGGGTGCCGGTAGTAAACAAGTCATTCATTTTCCAGCAGACAATCTCCGCATGGCGGCAGAGGTTCGCCGCCGCTGCGCCCAGCCGTTCCAGCCATGGAGCCAGCCCATCTTTCCGGTAGTCAGCCAGTGCAATGAGGGGCGGGGCCGTAAAGGCACAGGCGGCTCGCTCGTTTCCGCAGAGACGCGCCATATCCTCGGCAGAAGCAGGATCACCGCAGAGAAGGCGGTGGTTCCCAAGCTCCCAAAGGTCGCCGGGTTGGGTCGTTGTCCCGCCAGCCGCCGCAATGTCTGCCGCCGCTTCCTCTTGGTTGAAATCATCCTGTACGGCCTCGGCGGAGTAAAACTTGTTCATCAAAGCGTCGATTTCCTCGGCATCGAAACCGGTAAAGGAAACGTCAAAAGCGGAGGCATCCAGCTCGGCTATGACCTCGGCCAGCTTCGCCTCGTCCCAATCGCCCTGAATCCGGTTCAGGGCGAGGTTCAAAGCCTTTTCTTTTTCCGGCTCTAAATCCACCACAACGCAGTCAATCTCTGTTTCGCCCATATCCAGCAGCACTTTCAGCCGCTGATGGCCGCCCACAACAAAACCGGTGCGTCTGTTCCAGACCACCGGCTCTACAAATCCAAACTCCTCAATGGAGCGTTTCAGTTTTTCATAGTCCTTGTCGCCGGGCTTCAAATCCCGGCGCGGGTTATAGGCTGCCGGGTTCAGCCGGTCAGCACTCACTTTCTGTATCAGCATTTTCTTCTCCTTCATCGGGCCGGTATCCACAAATCGGGCAGGGAATTTGTTCTCCCGCCATAAAATAGTTTTTCTGGCAGATCGGGCAAAATTCAAGCTCGTATGTATCATACAGCTCGTTCAATAAGGTTTCCGGGCTTTGCCAATCAACCGATTCAAAAAGCAGGGTAGCTACTTCCTCCTGCCCGTTACACATAGCCAGAAAATCCTGCCGGGTATATCCCTCGTCAGAAAGCTCCGGCACATAGCATACCCGCTCCGGGTAGAGGCGGAAGGCTTCTTCGTCCTTGAAAATCCAGCCCTGCCGGTAATATCCACGGTCAATGACGGCTTCCTGATCCTCGGTTTCCGGTGTATAGCTGCCAATCTTCAAATAGCTTTCGCTCATATCAAAATCCCTCGCTTTCAGAATGTGATGACAGATTACTCTGGACACCGCCAAAAAGCAAGGGCGTTATTTTTGGAGCGCGGAGGACGGAGTTGAACCGCCGCTTCCCACCGGTTTGTGGGCGGTCTGCCGTTAGCCTACCCGCGCATAATGGCCGGAGGTCATTCCTCCGGCGTAACCTTGCTGTGCCGCTCGGCAAAGGTGATTTTCTCACCCTTATACATTCCAGCGCCCAGCTCGTCGATTTTGGAGAATGGAATCTCCGGCACCGTCAAATCCTTGCGCTTCGATTTGTCGATGAAGTAAATGTAGCGGAGCTGAAAGCCGGGGATCGGGGTGGCCCCCACATAGTCCAGATACTTCTTGAAATTATAGGTGCCGCCCGTCACATCGAAGAAGGTCAGGCCGCCCAGCTCCTTGCGGGGAGAAGTGGGATTGCTCGCCAGCGTCATTTTGTGGACGCGGGTGCCATCGGGCAGCTCCGCAAGGTTCAGATTTTCCTTGATACCGGTCAGGACAAAATTGCTGGCCCGGTAGATCGTACCGTCGCCGCAGGAGCAGGCATCGGCGAAGCTGATAACCCACTTAATCTGCGGAGCGTATTTCTTAATGAGCCGCAGGCTCATGGAAATGGCCCGGCTCTCAGAATTACGGGGAAGGTAGCTGTCAAAGGCCATCCGGTTCAGTTCCAGAAATTCATTCCAGCCGGTATCCTTTACCAGACCGATGATTTTTGACTTATCGAGGCTGGGGCCATAGCTCATAACCCCGTGAAGGTTCCCATCCAGAAATACGCCAAAGTGGAGCGTGCTGTTATTCACGACCTTGCCGCTGTAATGATGCGCCTTCATAAACGGGGTCGCCACCTTGGTGGGGATCACCCGCATCACAATTTCTTTTGCCCGGCCCATTGTCCGCCTCCTTTCCCACATGGCGCTCGGCCAACGTGATTTTTTCGCCCTTATACATCCCGGCCCCCAGCTCGTCGATCCGGGAGTAAGGGATTTCCGGCACCGTCAAATGGCGGCGCATGGATTTGTCGATGAAGTAAATATACCGGAGTTGGTAGCCCGGCAGCAGGACACCGCCCGCCGCCTCCATGTATTTCTTCCACGCAAAGCCTCCGTCCGTCACATCGAAGAAGGAGCGCCCGCCCAGCTCCGGGCGGGGAGCCTTGGGCCGGGATTCCAACGTCAGCTTGTGGATTTTGCTCCCGTCCGGCAAAAGGCAGATGGCCTCGTTTTCCTTAATGCCGGTGAGGACAAAATTGCTGGCCCGGTAGATGGCCCCGTCCCCGCAGGAGCAGGCATCGGCAAAGCTCACGATCCACTTCACATGGGGCGCGTACTTTTTCAATAGCCGGATGCTCAGAGAAATGGCCCGGCTCTCGGAATTGCGCGGGAGGACGCTGTCAAAGGCCATCCGGTTCAATTCCAGATATTCGTTCCAGCCGGTGCCTGCCACCAGTGGCAGGATTTTGGATTTATTGAGGCTCGGCCCATAAGACATAACCCCATGGAGCTGCCCGTCCAGAAATACCCCGAAGTGCAGGCAGCTATTATTCACCACGGTGCCGCTGTAATGGTGGCGGCGCACAAAAGGATTTGCCACCTTGCCGGGGATCACTTTCAGACTAATTTCTTTTGCTCTGCCCATTGACGCACCACCTCATAGACTCCGTTGCCCTTGTGGTTTTCGTTGCCGAAGGTTTCTTTCACCTCGCCATGGGTGTGGACGTAATCAATACAGGCAAGGATCAGCTCGGCCTGCTTGTCGTGCAGGGTCAGGCTGATCTGCTGATAGGGCTTTTTCTCGCCGGAGTCCAGCGTAAATTCCTCTCCAAATTCGTCCTCCGAGATGGTTTCAAAACCGAAGGGACTCAAATCCTGCGCAATATCCGCCAATTCCAGCGGCAGCAGGTCAACGTCCCACTCGGCCAGCTCGCCGACCTTGTTATCCACCAGCCGGAAGGCCTTGATTTGTTCCTCCGTCAACTCGTCGGCTATGACGCAGGGGACGGAAGAAAGGCCCAGCTTTTTCGCCGCCTTGAAGCGGGTGTGGCCGGTGATGATTTCATGGTCGGCGGAAATCACCAGCGGGACGAGAAAGCCGTACTGCCTGATGCTTTCCGCCACCGCATCCACGGCCCCGTCATTCTTTCGCGGATTGTTCTTGTATGGGTGAACCTCCCCCAAGGGGAGCTGTATGATATTCATAAACGACCTCCTGAATAAAATTATGTTTTAACCGCCGCGCCGGGCAGAAAGCAGGCGTTCCATCATATCGTCGTGCGGAGTAGCCCCTTTGTACTCGGTGGAGCAGTTCTCCCGGACGACCTGATAGATTTGGAACCACAGGTTGTTGGCCTGCTTGGAAAAGCTCTGGCTCATGGAAACATAAGGCGAGGGAATGGCGTTCCCCGTAGTGGGGTGCTTTGCCAGAAAGCCATACTCGGTGATACATTCCTCGCACTGTATCCAGCGGGAGATTGCCATGGCGTACTGCTCCAAAATCTGAGCGGGTATCAAATGGGCGCAGCCCCGCTCGTGGAGCCACGTCCATGTGCGCTCATAGACCTCAACCGCCAGCAGCTCTTTTCCGTTTTTCTGCCGCGCCGCCAGATAGTCGCGGGGCGGCGGCATCGTTTCCCCTTGGAGGTCGGCGGTATCTGTAAACTCCATGACCGTCAATTTCCGTTTCCCCGGATTGCCCTCGACCAGCTTATCCGACAGCGCCTTTTTCTTCTGTCCAGCGCCGATACGAGCGCCTCCGTGGCCGTTTGCCATGGCCGCCACCTCCTCTCTTTGAAATTGCGGGGTATATACCCCACTTGAAAGCGCGATTTTTCGCGCGATAGCCCACGCCCGCTGCCCGCCGCGCCGGACGTAGAGATTTGCTTACCCCCGGAGGGACAACAAAAAACCACCGCCCGCATGGGCGATGGCCGCAGTTCTTTAATTTTCGTATGGCGGCAGGTTTTCCAGATAGGAAACCAGCTCGTCTATCAGTGCTTTATGCCGGGCCTCCGGCTCAATATCCCAGCCCCGGTCATAGTTCATAAGGGTGGTGCGGGAATAGCTCCGGCGACCCTGCCGCTTGGCTTCGTCCCATACCATGAGCTTGCTGATACGGCCCTCGTTGATACCATACACCGATGGCTCGTCATAGACCGCCGCCTGAAAATGGTGGCCTTCAATCGTACCTTCCCGCCAAGGATACTGGCCGAGCTGCTTAATGGTGATCTTCATTACTCGTCATCCTCCTTACTGGGGATATATACGGTGCGGAACATGACCTGCCCACCGACCAGCTCCACCCAGCGGAACCAGCCATCCGTATTGGCTGCAAAATAGATGCGCCCGGTGCGCTCCTCATACATGGAGGCTTCGGGATATTTCTGCTGGGCCATAGCCAGCACCTTCCTTGCGGGTACATCTGCAAGCAGGTGCTTGAAAAATTCTGCGTCGCGCTGTACGCGGGCCTTGAGGCTGTTCTCGTTTCTCATGGTAATACCGCCTTTCTTTGATGTGCTGACAGATTACCAGACTAACGGGTGATTGCAAGCTCTATTTGCCTTATTTCTCAAAAGAATTTCAGCCCCACCGGCCACCCTCGCGGGCGGTAATCTCAGAATGGCACCGCTTGCATAGGGCCATGAGGTTACTTTCCACATGGGTGCCGCCCTTGGACAGCGGCAGGATATGGTGGACTTCTTCGGCAGGGGTGATTTTACCGGCCCGCTTGCATTGCTCGCACAATGGGTGGGCTGCGATATAGCGGTCACGAATCCGCTTCCATGCGCGGCCATACCGGCGCTTGCTGGCCGGATCGCGCTGGTGCTTGTTATAATGCGCCGTGATGATTTTCTGGTGTTCCTCGCAATAGCGCCCGGAGGTCAAGCGCGGGCAGCCGGGATAGGAACAGGGGCGCTTGGGTTTGTATGGCATACAGGCTGCCGCCTCCTTCCGGGCAAAAAGAAAGCCTCCGCAGATTTTCCTGCGAAGGCCGCTGTATTTTTTCTTTGTTGCTATTGTAATACTACCAGATTTCCATAGTGTCTTTCTATGTCTTTTAGTGTCCTCTTTCAAAGAGATTTTGAAGTCATTATGCTTCTGTGGTATAATATAAAAAACTGTAAGGAGGATTTAGCCGTGGAAGCAGAAAAGGCAATTACTATAAATCCATATTCTTTGACTTCGTACTATGTAGATATTTTATTTAATGACAAAAAATTATCTAATGCAACTTGTTTTTTTACTCAGCAGAATGAAAAAATTTATTTGGTAACAAATTGGCATGTGGTAAGTGGCAGAAATGCTGATACTAATGTTGTTATGAGTCCAACAGGAGGTGTACCGAACAAGCTTCGCGTTTATGTACCCAAACAAGGCTCCAATTCCACTCTTAGTTTTGATGATGATTTTTACATGGATGTTGACTTGTTCGACGAAGATGACAACAGATTATGGTATGAAAAGCAAGAAAATGGGCGGATGATAGATGTTGCATTAGTCCCGCTGAAAGAAACGAAAGGTGTTATTACCACTATAGAAGAAGCTGAGGAGCCCTTTAACGAAAAGGTTCCCTTTGAAATTACATCGGAAATCTTTATAATTGGTTTTCCTTTTGGAAAACAAACAGGTTACATACCCATTTGGAAAAAAGCAAGTGTGGCCAGCGAACCAGAATTGGATGTGGAAAATCTCCCGTACTTTTTCGCGGATACGGCAACAAGGACGGGCATGTCAGGCTCTCCTGTGGTTCTTTACAAGGATAGACCCATAACAATGATAAACGAAAAGGAAAGAAAAGTAAGCAGACATTGGACTAAATTCGTCGGAGTCTATTCAGGAAGAATTGGAGCTGATAATGAAACAAAAGGTGATGCTCAGTTAGGACGCGTTTGGAAGCCGCATGTTATTCAAGAATTGATTGCCAGTAATAATAAATAATAAAGTGGGCTCATATCGGTACTGACATGAGCCCACTTTTTTATTTATTTCCCAGCCGGGACAAAGGCCGAGCATTGCTCCAAAGCCTTCCGGTGGAGCTTGTGGAGATAGCGCAGGTCGTATTCCATCTCCACGGCTACCTTCTCCCACGAGTAGAAGCACAGATACCGCAGCTCCAACAGCGTCTGGTATTCCGGGTTGTCGATCCGTTTGATAACACCGACGATTTCCCGCTTCAAATCCACCAGCGTATCTATGTCCTCGTTGATCTCATTTTCCAGATCAATGATTTTGACAATAACATTCTCCATGGACTGAACATTCCGGCTCCCGCTGGGCGGGGTGTCGGACAAGGTAGAGGTGGCCTTGGTCGCCAAGGCCCGCAGGCTCGCCACCTGTTCCAGCTTGCTGTTGATCCGCTGGTCGATGCGGTAAGCCTGACTGAGATATTCTTTCACCGTCATAGGGAACCTCCTTCCGCAGAAATGGCGGCAGATACATCTTCCACGGAAGTCACCATATAGGCCGCGCCGCCAGCGGCCCTGATTTTCCCAAGGGTCACTTCCTGTAACCGGGTGAGCCGCCCGCCGGGCTGCTTCACCTCGAAAGCATAAAACCTGCCATCTATGCAGGCGATTATATCCGGGATGCCCGCTGTACCGTACATTCCGCCGTGGGTTTTCCACGCGAAGCAGCGGGGCATCGTTTTCAGGTGCCGCAGGATCGCGGCCACAAGTTCTCTTTCCAGCATATCTCGGCAAAACCGATGCGCCGGAAAAACCGGAGTTACCGGGTATTTACCACACTCTATATATTTTTCTTAAAAAAAGGCCCTCATAACATACCTCTGGTAGTTACGCGCAAGGAATGAGGAAATCCCGGTTTTTCCGGTTTTCCCGGTACAAAAACGGTCAATCTGCCTCCACACCTCCTTCGCAGTAGGTGATCCCGCGCCATATCCGACGCTTGGAGAGCTTATCCCGCCCTCTGGTGATCTCCGGGAAACCGGCTTCCAGCTCTTTGTTGAAATTAGTCTGTGACACCGGCTTCATACCCGCATTGCCGCAATACTCCTTGTAGCGGAGGAACAGGTCGTCCCGTACCGTCACGCCTTCTTCCTCTGCCACGCAGTACAATTTAGCGAAAGACAAAACGCTATTTGATTCGATCCGGTATTTTTCCAGCTCGGCCCGTGTCCGCTCGGTTTCGCTGAACACATAGCCGGAGGCGATCAGGCGTTTCAGGCCGGTAAGCGCCCACATGAGGATACCGTCCCGCTCGGCGGCCAGCTTTTCCGCCAGATTGGGGTCGCGCTTGGCCTTGGGAACGGATTTCTCAAACCGGATAATGAGGAGCCTGCGGTAAAAGCCCTCAGAGCGATCCCCATAGTTGCGGGGGATCTCATTGCAGGAAAACAGGAACCGGGCATAGGGCCGGAAGGAAAACGGGTCTTTGTTCTTGCGCTCGGCGGTAATAAAATCCTCGCCGGTGAGCGCCTTGAACATACCGTTGTCGTCAATGCTCTTGGAGGGCAGGTCGGCAAAGATATTTGCCAGCTTGCCGAACAGCTCGGCCCGGTTGAAGCGGTCGCCGAGGTTCTGCCATGGGATGTTGGACACATTCTCGCTGCCCAGCAAAATCTCCTGCACCACATTGAGCAGGGTGCTTTTGCCTGCGTTGGGCGCACCTACAAAGACAAAGGATTTCTGCGCCTTGTTTACCGGCAGGAGCAGGTAGCCCATGATCTCCTGAATGAGATAGATTTCCTCCTCGGCCAGCATACTTTCCAGATAGTGCAAAAACAGCGGGCAGCCTGCATCCGGCGCATAGGCCGCTTTGAGCTGCACCGTGGAGAAGTATTCCGGGGTGTGGGCCTTGAAACTGTCGTCGAGGGTATTATACAGCCCGTTTTGCAGGTTGAGGATAAAGGGGTTACTGTTGATTTCCTGAACCGGCTTCATTATGAGCATTTTCCACTGGCCCACAGTATCATTGATGGCCTGCATGGACGCACTCTTGGGGAGCATCAGCTCCCGCACCTTGGCCGCTGCCACCATATCCTCGCTTTCCCGGTACACACCTCCCTGATAGAAGAAAAAGCTGCTGGCCGTATAGAAGGCGTGCATATTCTCGGCCAGATGGTTCGCCAGCAGGCCGGAAAGGAACCGCAGGCCGCCGCGCTCAGTCACTTCGTACCACTCCGGCAGGCCGTTTTCCTCCGCAGCCTGCCGGGTTTCCTTCTTGGCGGCATACGCCTTGTGCAGCTCCTTTTGGTAGGCGGACAGCGCCTTGGTATCCGCCGCTTTCAGGCGGAAATGCTCCCGCAGCTCATACTCCACAAAGGCCCCAGCATCCAGTGGCTCGATATTATACAAGGACTCCCGGACAAACTCCTTGGCCGCCCGCATATTTTCCACCGGGGATTTCTGCGCCGCCACCAAGGCGAGGGCCTCCCGCAATTCGTCCAGCGACAGCGGCAGGTAGCACAGGGCTGCCGGGGATTTGCAGGAGCAGGAGCTGTTTTCCTGTTTCGGGCAGGCAAAGCCCTTCTCTGCAATGGCCTTGCAGGTGATGGGCTTGGTGCCGCTTTGCAGGAAATGTTGGATTTTCTCCTGCGTTTCTGCTGCCCTGTACCCCGGATAAAGGGCGGACAGTTCATGGATGGCCCGCTCGCCGCCCTCAAAAACCGCCAGATTGGTAATCATGGCGTACCAGTCATGTTCCGGGAGGATGGCCCCATTGTCCCGGCAATGCCGGATGAAGTCACAGCGTTTCAAGACCAGAGAAAGGCCCTGCTGCGTCCCTTTGGCCGCTGGCCCGGCAGGCGCGGCGGGTTCCTCGGAAATCTGCGGCAGGTATTGTTCCAGCTCGGCCTGCGTATAGCGAAGCTCCGGGTGAAAATGGATACACTCCACCATGACCGGCTCCTCCTTGCAATGGTAGAAGCCCGGCAGACGAAGCACCCGGCTTTCATTGACGCAGGATCTGTCCCCATGAAACTGAGCCACGAGGCGCTTTTGTACCCGGCGGAAGGCTGTCACGTCCCCATCCTTGATAAGCCAGTAAGTATGCAGGGATTTCCGGGTTTTCACAATGAGCGAGGGTTCCAGCGGGAACGCTTCAATCTGTTTAAGCTGCTCGTCCAGCGGCAGCTCGTCGCACTCCATAAACTGCGCGTTGATCCGGGTGATCTCGCTGTCCTCATGGCCGCCGAAGTTCACCACAAAATAGATGCCCCGGTTTTTCTCGTTGTGCTTTTTCAGGGTATCTATCAGGCCCGGCAGGCCGGAGAGGGTTGTTTCCAGCTTGGCCCCTTTGAAGGTGCCGGTTTTTCTATCGTCAAAAATCCGCAGGCAGATGCGCTCGCCCGGCCCGAAGAAAGGGCGGAGAAATTCTTCCAACGGGATATTCAGTGCTTTCCTCATTTCCGTACCACCTCCACGCATCGCTCGGTAAAGTACCGGACAGGCAGGCCGCGCTCGTGGGCCTTTTCAATCTCCACCGCCATGCCCTTTGTGATATTGCCGCCGAACACCCACACCTCCTTGCACTTGCTCTGCAAGACCATCCCGAAGAAGATGCCAAGGCGGCGCTGCTGTGGGTCGCTTTCCTCCATGAATTGAGGAAACAGCAGGTGCGGCGCGATGGGGATACAGTTCTCCGACACCGCAAACCGGCAGAAATCCCGCGCCCGTCTGGTATTGCGCTCGATATTCCCGGCAAAGGGTGAGCAGATAAAGACCAGCGGCTTATAGGCGGTACGCTTGGCCTCCCGTTCAATATTCATCAGGGCCTCATAGGCGGTGGGATCGAGATACCGCTCCGCGTTATATAAATTAACATGGGTCATGATTCCTTTCCTCCAAAATTTCTTGTCAGGCCATGCACCTGCGCATGGCAGCTCCGACATATTTTCACAAGGTTCTCAGGAGCATTGTTTTTTCGGTTTCCATCTATGTGATGAACCACAAGATGCCGTGAACCGCCGCAAATTTCACAGAAAGTCTGATAGGGGTTTTCCCGATCAAAGACCTCCCGGTAATGGCTCCGTCCATCCTTGAATTGATGGTTTTTCTTTCCACGCTGGTTTCCGCCGCTTCCAACGCCCACCTTCACGGCAGGGTCTTTTTCCGCACGCTTTTGCATGACATACTCGCTGGCGTGTTTTTTACGGCACTCCGGGCAGTAGTATGCCTTTCGTGCCCGGAGCATAAAAGTGGTGCCACAGCGGCGGCAGGAAAACTGTTTCAGCCTTACCATTCGTCCAGCTCCCCATAGTTGGTGCCGGTAGCAACCTCTGCCACAAGAGGAACGTCAAATTCCGGGAATGGCTGGCGCTCCATGAGTCCCTTTATGAGCACGCCCGCTTCCTGCACCTTTTCCTCAGCGACATAGAATACAAGGCTGTCGTGAACGGTCAAAACAGGCACAATCCAAGGGTACTCTGGCAACTCTACCACCAGACGTGCCATTGCCATTTTAAGAATATCGGCGGCGGTTCCCTGTATGGGGGTATTCATGGCACATCGCTCGGCAAAGCTCTTTTTGCCCCAATCGTCGGAGACAATGCCCGGCAGATACCTGCGGCGGCCCAGCCATGTTTCACTGTACCGGCGCACCTTGGCCTGCCGTTTCACTACCTCCTGCCACAAGGAGAGCTGTGGATAACCGGCTTTGAGGTTGGCGATGATTTTCTCACATTCCGCCAGCGGGGTATCGAGGCCAGCTTTGAATTTCAATGTCCGTTGCAGACCCTTGGGGAACAGGCCGTAGAAGCAGCCAAAATTACAGCCCTTGGCGATTGCCCTGCGGTCTTTGTATTCTGCCGCTGACTTGTCCGCCGCCTGTTCTATGGGGATATTGTAAATAACAGAGGTAGTCTGTGCATGAATATCCCCGCCGCCCCGGTAGGTTTCCAGCATACGCGCGTCCCGGCAATAAAACGCTCCCACGCGCAGCTCAATCTGTGAGTAATCCAGTTCCATCACCTGATAACCTTCTGGTGCGACCAGCATATTTCGGATACCGATAGGATCGCTGCCTTTTCGTGGCATATTTTGAAGGTTCGGGTTCCGGGCGGCAAAGCGGCCCGTTTCCGTCCCCAGCGGCATGAGGTCGGGATGAATTCGCCCGGTGGCGCTGTTGATATGCCGCAGATAACCGTCCAGATAGGTGCCTTTAATTTTTCCCCAGCGCCGGTATTCCTGTACCAGCTCAAAAAGCCGGGTCAGCTCCGGGCGGTTCTCCCGGCACCATGCGGCCAGCAGGATCATAGTTTCATCGTCAGCGGCCTCCTGATACTTGGCTGTGGTTTTCACCACCGGCAGGCCAAGGTCTTTATAAAGATAACTCTTGAACGCAGAGGTGGAGGCATTGGCCCCGATCTCCACGTCGCCGATCAGGAAGGCGATTTCCTCCCGGATGGCGGAAATCCGTTCCTCGGCCTCTGCCTGCTTGGCTTCCATGGCGGCCCGATCCATGAGCAGGCCGTTATACCGCATCAGGCCGCAGTACACGGAGGTTGGGGATTCAATCTGCTCCACAATGCGGCGGTGCCGGGGCAGGTATTGATCGAACCAGCCGTTGAACAGGTGATACAGCCGCAGGGCATAGTCGCTGTCGGCGCAGGCATAGCGGACGGTTTCTTTGTCCTGCGGGTCAAGCTCGTCGAAGAAGCGTCCGGCGGTTACGGTTTCAAAATCCGGCAGCTCCACATGGAAAAGCTGCGGCACAAGGGTTTTAAGGCCGCTGTCCGACAAGCCCCGGAAAGTAGTGCTGCTTTTCAGGGTAAGCTGGGCCGCCGCGATGGTATCATAGCAGGGCGGCTGCACGATCACCCCCAGGGCATACAGAAACATGGACTCGAAGGCCAGATTATGGGCCACCTTTATCACAGTGGCGTTCTCAAATACGGCCTGCCGCAGATAGTCCATGACCGCCTCCGGCTTTTGGATATTCCGCCCAGCCCGGTGCCGCAGCGGGATATAGATGCCGCTGTCCTCGGATACGGAAAGGCTCACTCCGGTAATGGCAGCCTTGTGGGCATCCAGTGCGGCCCGCTCCTCCGAGCGGTATTCCTCGATGGGCGAGGTTTCAAAGTCAAAGCCGACCACGGCGGCTCCGGCCAGATAGTCTTTTATCTTTTTCAGTGACAAAGCACAGGTATAGCTCATTTTTCCTCCATTCTGCCCGGAAAGCGGAGGAGGCCCGAAGGCCCCGCTCCGCTGGGCGAAAGTGCTTATTGCAGGGGTTCCACGATCTCGCCGGTTTCCGGGTCAACCAGCGGGCCAGCCTCGGCAGGCTCCTCGGTATCAAAGCCCACGCGGCGGCTGTACTGCTTCACCTGCTCGGACAGGCGGTTAATGAGGATTTGCTCCTCGCTGGTGAGCGGGCGGTCAATGGTAAACTGTGCCTGCGAGTATGCAATGCCGCTGGCGTTGGTGGCCTTTTTCAGAGAAAAGCGGGTCACGACCATGTTGCTCTTTTTGCCCTTACTGAGCAGGCGCTTGATGTAGCGGGAAAACTCCCGCATCGAGCCGGTGGGCAGGGAGAGGATCAGCGGGAACAGCTCGCCCTCCCGCAGCAGGAATACCCTGCGCCGGGTTTTGCAGGCTTTGCTGTTGTTCTCCCCGGAGCCAAACTGATTGAGGGGGCATTGTGCGCAGACACCCCCGGGTGTGCCTTCTCCGGTCACGCCATCGAAGGAGCCGCAATCGGGTGGGTTGCTGCCTCCGGTATATTTCTCCTTGTAATACTGCAAGACCGGATGATGGTGCAGGATCACAGCGGAAAATTCCTTCACCATTTCCGGCTCGTCCGCCTCGTCGCCGGGCAGCTCGAACATGGTGGCACCGCCAGACGGGATCTTCACCCGGTCAAAGCCGCCCTCCAAGCCTTCCAGTTCCTCGGCCATACTCTCGTTCATATTGAAGTCGGCAAGGGCCAGAAAGCCGCTGCCAGTAGTCATAAGTTCGTTCTTATCGCTCATGGATAAATCCTCCTGATATTTTTACTTTGCGGCCTTGCGCACGCCCACGGTAGTTTTCTCAAACACATTGACAAGGCCATCCAGCCAATCCGGCAGCATATCGCCGTTTTCCGCCACCTGCTCCTTGACAAAGGCGGAGAGGCTGTTGGCGTTGACGGTTTCATACACAAGGTCGCCGAAGCCCCCGGCGCGGAGGGCGGAAAACAATTCCTCTTTCCGGCCCGCCACGGCGGAAGCGTGGGTTTTGGTCGTCAGGCAGAACATGGTTCCGGCGCGGGTAAAATTCTGCGTTTCACTTTCGGCCATCAGCTCGGAGAGGCGGTAGTCCACCTCGTCCATTTCCGCCTTGATTTCTTTCAAGTGCTGCTCGGCCTCGGCCTTCTTGTCACGAAGCGCCCGGAGCCGGTCAGCCAGCTCAAACATTTTTTCTGTATCCATCGTTCCTCCAAATCTAAGCAGCAAAGGGATTTCTCCCGTTGCGGTAATCGTCAACAAGGGTTCTCGCAAGGTCGGCCTTGCTTTCCAGTGCCGCCAGCACCTTTTCATCCACGGTGCCACGGGCCACCAGATATAAATAGGTGCAGGGCATCCGCTGGCCCACCCGGTGTATCCGGGCCTTGGTCTGCTCAAAGTTCGACATGGAATAGTCGAGGGAGTAAAAGACCATGGTAGAGGCAGCGGTCAGGGTAATGCCAAGCCCTGCTGTGGCAATCTGGCCCACAAAGGCCATGACCTCCGGCTCATTTTGGAACCGCGCCACCTGCTCGTCCCGGTTCTTCACCTCGCCGGTGATGCAGGAATACCCAAGGCCCCGCTTTTCCAGCAATTTGCAGATGGCTTTGATTTCCGGGATAAAGCGGGCAATGATAACCAGCTTTTTCCCCTCGGCCACAGCCCCGTCCAGAATGTCCTCCAAGGCGGAGAGCTTGGCCGCGCTTACCTGCTCCACGGCAGCGGTTTTGTCATTTCCGAGAAAGCCGCCGGTGAGCTGGGACAGCCGCAGTAGCCGGGTGAGGATGTTAGTGGCTGTAACCTCGCCACCGGCCAGTTCCGCATAGCTTTCTTTAACGAGGCCCCGGTATATCCGCAGGGCGGCAGGTTCCAGCTCTATCTGCCGGATCATATCGGTGGTTTCTGGCAAATCCAGACATTCCGCCTTCGTTGCCCGGTAGGAAATGCTGTGGAGCTTCTCTGTCAGCTCGCTCTCCATAGATTTCTTCAAAACCGGGGTATGATTGCCATAGCCCACCATATCAAAGTAACGGTTGCGGAAGGCATAGAAGCTGTTCCCGTAAATGGCCGGGTTCAGAAATTTATACTGGCTGAACACATCAATGGCCTTGTTGGTGATAACCGTACCGGTGAGCAGGAGCCGGTAGCTTGCCTCCCGGCCCATCCGGTGCATGGCCTTGCTGGCAGCGATATTGTGGGTTTTGATCTTGTGGCCCTCGTCCGCGATAATCAGGTCGGGATGCCATGCGGTCAAAGCCTTTTCCAGCCGCCATGCGGACTCATAGTTTACGACCACCACCTGCAGGGCGGTGCCGATCATGTGCCGCAGGGTATCCAGCTTCTTGGCGCTGCTGCCGGAAAGAACCGCCAGCGCATACGGGAAGGCAGCAAATTTCTGAAATTCCTCCTCCCATACGCCAAGGATGGAGAGCGGGGCCACGATCATCACCCGGCGAATCCGGCCCGCTTGTGAAAGTGCGCCGGTAATGGCGATGGTAGTCAGTGTTTTCCCTGTACCGGGTCAACCCATTTCCATGAGGAGCGCAGCCCCTTTACTGGAAATGTTCATTTGCACCACCTCCCTTGCGGATCGCGGCGCTGGGTCTTGGTATGCTCTGCCTGAGAGGGCAACACCTCTAAATTCATCGGATCGTTGTTCAGCTTGTCCCCGTCCCGATGATGAACGACCTCTCCGGGCCGCAGGGGCCTGCCCAGCATGGCTTCCGCCGCCACGCGATGCTCGTGTCTGCCGTAAAATTTCCGGTAAGCCTTCCCGGCACCTTGGGCGGACAGCTTCTCCCGGTGCTTTCTGCGGGAGGACACCACCCCGCCCGGTTTGTTGAGGGGGTTGGCGGTACGGTTGTATTCCGTCATACGGCCAGCGTTCCACTTACGGGCATGAGCCACACAGCAGAAATTGTGCTGGCGCACCTCATGGGCGGGCTTCTGGAAGCTCCGACCGCACAGGTGGCATTTCACCGTCGCTTGGGCCATCCCGATCACCTCCCGGCAGCAGGCCAAACAGGCCGCAGACAAAATTGAAGGCTTCGATCTGGTGCCGGTAGGGCGTTGCCTTAATCGGCATAGGCAGGGCCGGGCGGACATTCTCATGCACAATCATGGCTGCCCACCTCCGGCACCTCCTGAACCGACAGCGCCTGCACACTGTCGCCGGGGACGATGATCGTCACACGGCGCGTATCCCCGAACAAACGCCGCAGCACCCGCTCGCGCAGCCGAACCGTCTCACAGCGGACTATGCCGCCGGTTTCCGGCCCGCTGGCAATGCAGATTTTCAAGTTATGTTTCATTTGCCTTTCACCTCTTTCTGAGAGCCGGTTTTTGTAGCTCTCACTGTTAGGCCACGGGAAAGACAAATTGTAAGGGTCAGATTAAAAATTATTTTTAATCTTCTGGTATATCCGCTTTAGGCGGTCATGGATTGCCACATGGGAAACGCCTTCTTCACGGGCAATCTTCGAGATTTTCTCATTTTCAAAATAGACTCGGCGCACCAGCTCCCGCTGGGCCGGGGTAAGGGCCTCCATGGCCCGGAGCAGTCAGGCCATATCCGCCCGCTTCAAAACTTGCTCCTCCGTATTTTCAGGGGAGAGGAACGCCTCGCCTTCGTATTCCATACCGTCGAGGGAAGTATGGCGGCGGGTTTCCTTGTGGTCGTTGTTATATTCCTGCCGGTCAAAATCCACCAGCAGCTCCCCAAGGTTGTCGTCCACCTCAATTTCAGAAATTTCTCCATTTACAAATTCATACCGGACTTTCATTTTGCCGTTCTCCTTTCGGAGCCCGGCAGGCGGCACCTTGGCCGCTAAAACAAAAAAAGCCTGACAAGCAGCACAAAAGTGCCGCTTGTCAGGCTCAATGTCGTCTCCACCATCTTTCGGGTGGTATCATGGAGGTTTGACCGCTATCTAAGGAATGAAATCGCCCCTCCGCGCATCATGCACAAACAAACGCGCGCACCGGTTTCCCGGCTTCGCTGTCCGTTGCCCGTCCTCATATACATTCCTTATGAGGGCTGTAGTATTGCCGCAGCTATCCGGTAAGTCCCGGAGTCTTGCCCGGAACATTCGGTGTTTGCTATTCAGTTTTTATTACCCCGATTTCTGCGCCGCAGTGCCCGCACTTCACATAATAATCGGGATACCGGCCCTTCTTCGGGATAATCAGCCGTGATTTGGTATCTGGTGCGGAATCCATAAACCGCCGCCCACATTTCGGGCAGAGGATCGGCTTCCGTTCATCTGTCAGCTCATATTGTTCAACCTCCTTCTTGCTTCGGCGCAAGTCTAAGCACCCCTTTCCGCCAGAGCCGATCCGGCTGCCGGGGAGCGGGCCTGCGATCTGTGCGCAGCTATTCCTCCACAATGTCCGTGAGCCAATGCGCCACCGGTCTGGAAAGAAGCCGCGCGTTGAGGTACGCCATCTCTAAGGTGAGGCAGGTATTCCCCAAATAATACCCGTCCATGATCGTGAGGGTCATGGCAAGGTCGGGCTGCTCCATATCGGTCAGACAGATCGGCAGCAAGTATTGTACCCGGCCCTGATACCCCTGTGGAACCACAATGCTCGGTTCCACCACAGCCTTCCGCCGCGCCAACTCAACTGCCGTTTCTAAGAGCAGGGGCAGGTTTTGCGCTTCTCGGATTTCTGGCGGGATACGGGAAAGGTTCTCCGCATCACCGAGGATATGCTCCACGTTGACACGGATCGGCCATTCCGGGTTGTAATTGACGCCATATTGCGTCATATAGTAGCTGGGCTTCTTTGGCAGCGGGGAGATATGCCGGAGCATCGGCGACAACTCGTCCGCAAAGCCCCTGAAAAACCATTCCAGCAGGGAGTCCTTCTTTTTATTCCGGTCAAAACAGGCATAAATGGCTTTGTACCGTCGGGTGTAGAGGCCCGTATGGAAGCAGCAAAATTCATTCTCGATGTGGAAGTAATCTGCCGCGCTGCTGGGGTTTCTTTCGTCCTTGTAGTCAATAAGCTGTTTCTTAAAGATCGCGTGAATGTATCGCTCCAAAATCGGAGTATCTGGATTTTTCGTTAAGTATATAGGGTTTTTGAATCGCCACGGTTCCGGCAAGGCCATCTCCGCCAGCATATCAAGCTGGGAGTACCAGTTCGGGACGTAGGCGAAGGAAAACAGGTCTGGCATGAGTATCATATCAGTTTCCTCCATTTGTTCTGTAATGCGTCCACGAGCTTCATCTGCACCTCAATTTTCATATCTTCATCAATATGCCGGTATATCCGGCCATCCGGGCCAACTTCGTCGTACGACACCAGAAAATTGATGTAAGCGTCATAGTGCAGGAGATATGCTTCGATTGCCTCTTGGTCGCCGTGAACCGCTCGCTTGATTAGGTCATAGGTTAATTCATGGCTCTGAGCTGCCTTGCTCATAGAATTTCCGGATTGCCTTGAAAGCGCGCTGCCTCAGGTTGTAGACAGTGCGGGTCGTCACCTCCATTCTGGCTGCAATTTCCCTGTCCGTCCAAGCATACCAGAAGTCAAAGAGTAAGACCTTCCGCTGCTTCTCCGGCAGGGAGCAGAGTGCTTTATATAAAGTTTCGCTGTGAACCACGCAGGATAACTCGTCCGCATAAAGCACAAAATGATCGGACGGATACCTGTCGTCGTGGCTTAAAGTTTCAAGAAGATAGTCTACCGGCTCGTCGGAGTAATGCTTCTCCGCGTTGGCCTTTGCCCGTTTGAGATTTCTGCTGAAATTCCGGGCCACCGTCTTGGTGAAGGAATCCACCATGGCGACGATCCGTTCTTCATCAGAGGGAGACATCATGCCGCATCCCTCCTTTTTGCAGATTTGAGCTGGTTCTTTTTCGCCTCCTCACATAACCAGAACACATCTCAGGGGTGCAAACCGGAAAGTTTTTTTGAAAAATTCATTTTATTTTTGCGAAGCTCAGATTATACAAAGGGTGTTTACAAAAAAGTGGGCCAATCCACACAAGGCAGATTGGCCCGCAATAGAGTTTGTGTAGCCTTTAGTCTGATTCTGATTGAAGGCCATCGTTGCTGGTGCAAAAATAATTTTTTAACTCATTTAATCTTTTCTCTATCTGCATGATAACATATTTGAATATTTCATCACCTTGTCCCGTTGGATCGGGAAGACCCCAATTATCATCAAATGCTCTACCGATATAGGGACAGCCGACATCACACCCCATTGAAATCGCAATATCAGGCGTGGGGATTTTATCAATCGTCTTGCTATACTGGCTTTGCTCCATATCTATCCCATAAA
>ERZ791934.47-NODE-47-length-145671-cov-11.480078_pt1 | contig 145671 bp, 114 predicted proteins | sample MGYA00510125_ERZ791934 | MGnify/ENA primary metagenome ERZ791934 (study PRJEB30046, sample SAMN00993240) | human gut metagenome | study: EMG produced TPA metagenomics assembly of the A metagenome-wide association study of gut microbiota in type 2... | reverse complement strand
TTCTTTGGCATTCTAGAATTTCATTTGTCACTGGAATTTACTTTGGCATTCAACCCCCGTATCTGCTATCATCCCCTCTGCGGGTATGTATAGTAACAGCATTCGCGTATTAAAGCCTTCTTCGGCACAGGGCAGCTCCTCACTTTAACGTCTCCGACAGAGTGTTGCAAATAGACGGTACAACCTGAACAATATCTTGTATCCTCCGCACCAAATCCTCTCTGTCCAGTCTCCCGAAATCGGTTGTATCCAAAATTACCTGCGGACCATTTGCCGTAAAAGAATCCATCCCCCTCTGCGTAATCCCTTCCACAAAACTCTCATAGGATATCTGTACCGGGCTGTTTATTTCTTTGCTGCCCGGGTAACAGTCATTCACCACATGTCCCGGATGCCTCCCGGGATCGCGGTTTCTTTCCAAAAACCTCTGATATATAATCTTATAATCCCCTGTTAAAGTGACCGTAATCGCCTTATATTCATATTTTTCCAGAATGGTGAGCAGACCTTCTTTTGACACATTCTCAAAATTATTTTCCAGGATAAAAGGCCGGCCGCTTTTCATAAGTTCTTCCGCCAAATCATACATGATCTGCATGCTGGCAATCCCCAGCTTCACCTTCTCTTCTCTCGACCGAAAGCCAATCGTATCATACATGCATTCCTTGATCCTGTCCTTCGAAATCACGGGCAGGCCGAAGGCTTCTGCCAGGAACCGAGCCATAGTACTCTTTCCCGAAGCGGGAATGCCTGTTACAAGAATACAGTACATTTTTTAGTCCTCCTTTTCATCCGCCACATCACAGACAAGCCCCATCTCCTCCGCCTGCGTCAGAAAATCCTGTGAAACGTCTGCGTCGGTTATCAGCAGGTCATAATCCGACGCTTTACAAACGGAATGAATGGAGGTTTTTCCTATTTTTTCCGAAGGATATACGCCGATATTCATGGTGCTGCTTTGCATAACCGCTTTCCCGAATTCCACGCCTGCGCTGTCATGGATAGAAGCTCCGAAGTCCAGGGAAAAGGCTGTATGGGATAAAAATGCTTTGTCGATCCGGATATTTCTTACCATCCGGACGGTGTAATAGTCATGGCAGTGCCCGCGCGAAGACATTTCCCCTCCTAAAAAAATAACCTTACAGCATTCCTTTTTCCGTAAAACATCCGCTATGGTCACTGAATTTGTCAGCACGGTAACCTGCAGGCTGTCCGGTATATTAAGCGCCATATAATAGCCTACGGAGGAGGTTGTGATATATACTACTTCCTGCTGTCCGATATATTCCAATGCCTTTTTGGCCACGATCAGATAATTCTTTCTCACCTTCGGGAGATCTTTGGGGGTATAGGTTTTCTCCGGGTAAATGCCTTTCGGCTCCGCCGGCAGAGCCCCGCCATGGGTCCTCCGGAGCAGTCCTTTTCTTTCCAGTTCCCTTAAATCTCTTCTGGCACAGTCCGCGGATACCCCGTAGATTTCCTGGATTTCAGATACGATAATCCTGCCTGTTTCATTCAGCCTTCGTACAATATCTTTCTGCCTTTCTTCCATAAACATGATGCTTCCCCCTCTTATCTTTTCCTGTTGACCTATATTTTCCTGTTTATCTATGTTTTCTTAATTAACCTGTATTTATCTATTTACATACGTCTTCTTACTCATTTTCTTATTTATTCTTGTTTTTTCTTATCTATAATTTATTGTACTCTTTTTTTATACAAATAACAATCCTCTGTCTCCATTTTCACCGGAAACAAATACCTGTTACCATTTATCCCAGCCCAGCAAACCAGCCATATTTTCAATAAAAAACCGGGCGGAACGACTGTTTTCACAGCCATTTCCGCCCGTTCCCTGTTATTTTACTCACATCCAGATTCTGAAGCACTTGATTTCAAAAGGCCCGAAATCCGCATGGATCGTATTTCCTTCTGTCTTTCCGTCATATTCTTCCAGAAGATTGCAGGCCGCGTATGAACGGACTGGATAATCGGAAGTAATCTCAACCGACGCCCGGCCGCCTGTGATCTCATGCATATGAACCACGAAGCCGTCACCGTCCTCCGCCTGTTTCACCGCATCAATTTTCACCGCATCGCTGTTCTTCTTTATGAATCTGCCCACCTGTTCCTTTACGGCACCGGCTATGCACAGCGCCGGCTGGTTCAGCAGAATGCCCTGGGTAAAGGTTTCTTCTCCCAGGCCGCCCGCATGGGGAAGAAGTGCGTAGGTGAAGAAATGCTCGCCCATATCCGCTTCGGTATCCGGGGATTTGGCGCTCTTTTGCAGAGAAAGCCCCATCACATTGTCTTTGATGCCATAGCCATATTTACAGTCATTGAGCAGGCTTACCCCGTAATTGCTCTCAGACAGATCGGCCCACTTATGCCCGCAGACCTCAAACCGCGCCCAGTCCCAGCTGGTGTTCCAGTGGGTGGGCCGTTCCACGAAGCCATACTGGATATCATAGGAAGCCTTGGTTGCGCGGATATCCACCTCAAACAGTGTCTTCAGCAGACGGTGGTCCTCATGCCAGTCAGCCTTCGTGACAAAATCAATCCGGCGGTTATCGGCATAAACAATCATATCCTGCTCTATTTCCGATGCGCGGTAACGGTAAACAAAACGGATTACCATACGCAGAGGCCCGTCCTCCAGGCAGCGGATATCACATGCAGGAATATCCTCATGTTTCTGTGTATAGTAAATGTCAATATCCCAGGCATCATAGTTCATAGGCTTATCTTCATAGATACGCAGTATATTGCCCTTTCCTTTTAACACCTGCCTGCTGTTTTCTTTATCCCAGAGGCCGGTAAAGGCTCCGCCCTCTTCCCATTCGATTCTGTAATAAGGCGTATCCAGGCAGCGTTTTCCCAAATCCAGGGCAAAGGGGCTGTCCGGTTCCTGTGTCTTTTCCCGGGCAAACCGGATAACGGAAGCAGATAACGGTTTTATTTCCGTTTCCACCAGCCAGCCTTCGGAAATCCTCTGGGCAGGCAGAACCGCACCGTCTTCATCGGTGAAAATACCGTCTCTGTCCTCCGGAATCACCACCGTTTCTTTGCAGTCAATATCCGCAAAGCGCATCAGGCTCCAGCTGTCTTCCGCCGTGCGACATAAAACATCGGCAGCCTCCTTCTGCATGTCACCCACTTCGTTCCAAAGCGTTTCGTATTCCCTGGCGGTATCCTCATAAACCTCATGGATGGAAGAACCGGGAATAATATCATGGAACTGATCCCGCAGAACGGTTTCCCAGCAGTCATGCATGCGCTCTGCCTGATACGTTCCGCCGGCAAGGCCGGAAAGCACGGAAAGCCATTCCAGCTGTCCCAGGGCATTTTCCATCTTCCGGTTATTGCGCTTGTTGCGGGCCTGGGAGGTATAGGTCCCCCTGTGGTATTCCAGATAGAGCTCCCCGTCCCAAAGGGGTACATAGCGATCCGTTTTCTCCACGTTTTCATGGATTTTTTCAAAAAATTCCTGGGCATTTGCGGTTTTGATATTCGGCATGCCGGGGATACGGTTAATCGCCCGGATATTTTCAATCATGCTTCTCGTGGTTCCGCCGCCTCCGTCTCCGTGTCCGTAGGAAATGAGAACCTCCCGGCTCAGATCTTTATTTTTGAATTTACGCCAGGTGCCGATAATGGTTTCGGGAGTGATTTCTCCATTGTAGGTAGAGCCTCTGCCCGTTACGGACATGCCGGGGGAAGGTACGTCCACAAAATATGTCAGCATTTCCGTCCCGTCGATCCCGCGCCACCGGAACAGGTCGTTGGGTACGGTATTATACTGGTTCCAGCTGATTTTCGTTGTCATAAAGGTATCCAGGCCGCACAGCTTCATAATCTGAGGAAGTGCCCAGCTGTAGCCGAACACGTCAGGCAGCCACAGGAAATGGCATTTTTTTCCGAATTCTTCTTCGATAAAACGGATCCCGTACAGGAACTGACGGGCAAGGCTTTCCCCGGAAGTCACGTTGCAGTCCGCTTCCAGCCACATGCCGCCGTCCGCCTCCCAGCGGCCTTCCTCTACACGCTGCTTAATGCCCTCATATATTTCAGGGCTGTCTTTTTTCAGAAATTGATACAGCTGAGGCTGTGTCTGCAGGAAATGATATTCCGGATACTCCTCCATAAGCCGAAGGACCGTGGCAAAGGAGCGCTGCGCCTTCTCGCGGGTATGCTTTAACCGCCACAGCCAGGACACATCGATATGGGTATGGCCTGTGGCATATACAGTAACCGCGCTGTTTTTGGGCATGTCGTCCAGCGCTGCCTTCAGAAAAGCCAAAGCTTCGGCCCCTGTCTCCGGCAGGCGGTCTTTATCCCAGTCCAGAATAGCCATCGTTCTGTCCAGTGCCTTGGCAAGCTCAGTCCGGTCCGTACTGTCCTCGGCAAGATAGGTAAGGCTTTCCGCAGCGGCGGAGGCCAGATAATAAAGCTCATCCAGATTGTTATCCAGATAGCCGATCTGTGCTTTGGCAATCCGGTGATACTGGGTGCGGACGGGGCCGCCGCCTTCCAGTCCCGACCAGAGCAGGAAGGTCATAAGAACCGTCTGTCCGGCAAAAGGCGTAAGCACCACTTCACGGTGGTTGGTGTCCACTCCCTGAAAGGGCTGCCCGTTTATGTACAGAAGGGCCTCAAAACCGCTGTTTCCGCCGCCTCCTGTCCTGCCGAAATTAAAATACCCCATGACCTTGCAGCCTTCTTTTTCTTCGGGTATGGTTATTTCCCTCTGCAGCCAGATATAGCGGTCGCGGCCTGCAAATTCATCCCCCAGCCGGATTTTATCACCGGCAAAAGCTTCCGGACAGCTTGTATACACTTCATCAGCATCAAGCCCTCCTTCCTTTGTGTAAAACCAGTCTACGCTCTGCATCCCGGTCCATCTGCGCCCTTCCAGTTCTGCGGCGCGCTGTCTGAATTTTTCCTTTTCAAAAAACATGCTTCCTCTCCTTTTTCTTTCCTTTTTATTATTTCTAAGACGGCTGTCCGGCCATATGCCGTACAAGCGCCCTTTTTACCTTTCCTACCACATCTCCCCCGTTTTTCTGCTGCTGCATGATCAGCAGAGTCATCTTTTCCCGCGGATAATTAAAAAAACAGCAGCCAAGCCAGCCATCCCAGCAGTATTCTCCCCTCAGGCCGAGTGAAGCCGCCATGGACGGCTCCTTCAAAACCCGCATAAGCCAGCCGTAGTCATACCCCTTCTGCCCGAACCAGCGCTCAAAAGCCGCCTGCTGCGGCTGTGTCAGCCCCACTGTCATCATCTGTTCCACGGATTCCGGCTTCAGAATCCGGGGTCCGTTACCGCTTCCTTTCTCCAGAAGCATCCCGGCAAAGAGGGCATAATCCTCAATGGTCGATACCAGTCCCGCCCCGCCGGATTCATAGGCGGCGGGTCTGTCCATCCGGTTCCTTATTCCGAGGAAGCTTCCCTCATAGGGCACGAGGCTGTTATCCTCCATCCGTTCATACGCTTTTGCCAGCCGCCGCTGTTTTTCTTCCGGAACAAAAAAACCGGTATCCTTCATTCCCAGAGGGGCAAATATTTTCTCCTCCAGGAATTCCCCGAAGGTTTTATGTGCCGCCTTTTCTATAACAGCTCCCAAAATATCCGCGGATATCCCATATTTCCAGGACGTGCCCGGCTGAAAAAGCAGGGGAATCTCTCCCGCCCGTTCCGCAAATTCAAGGGTTGTCATGGGGGTATCCCCCTTCAGCCTTTCCTCGGCTTCCGCAAGCAGCTTCCTTGTTGCCAGCTCCGTGACCGTATCGTCGTCCCCATAGGTCAGGCCGGAAGTCATCGTGAGGAGATCGGAAATAAGTATCGGCCTGTCCGCCGGTTCCGAATGATCCCCGCACCAGACCCTGGAATTTTTGAAGCCGGGCAGATACTCGCCTACCGGCGTATCCAGCTCCAATTCCCCGCTCTCCGCCAGCAGCATGGCTGCGGCGGCAGTAACAGGCTTCGTCATAGAGTATAAACGGGAAATGGTATCCCTGGCAATTGTTAATTTATTTTCCCGGTCCGCATATCCTTCTCCAAGCCAGCAGACCTCTTTTCCATCCTTCAGAAACAGCAGGCTTACGCCTCCCACTTCCTGCCTGTCTACCGCTTCTTTTAAGATATCGCTCCATTCTTCTGTTAATTTACTCATTGTCTGCCTCTTTCCTTATGTTCTTTTTTATCCCGGCGCTCTTTCGTCCTCCCGCTGCCTTTTCTATTCCTCAACACCGTTTCTGTACTGAGAAGGTGTTATGCCCAGTTCTTTTTTGAATTTTCTCCGAAAGCTGGAGACATTTTCGTATCCCACCTCCAGACAGATTTCCTCGATAGGCTTTGAGGTATTCCGCAGCAGCTCCTTCGACTTATGGACACGCAGATTCCAAAGGTAGTCCGAAAAATTTTCATTGAAATACTTTTTGCATAAATAACTCATATAGGCAATGCTGACATGAAATTTTTCTGCCATCATCGCAATGGATAAATCCGTGGATGTATAGGTCTGTTCGATAAATTCCTGCAGTTCACCGCTCTTGATTGTCAGGTTTGACAGCTCATTCTCAAACAGCGTTAACAGCAGCATAAAATGGTTCCGGATATCTTCGCTTTTCTGTTCATACGTAAAGCTTCTGATATAATAAAGCGTTTCAAAATAAATATTATTATAAGCGCTGAATTTAATATTCTGCTGGTTCATGCTGGTTATGATCGTCGTCAGCACCTCCGTAAGCACGCTTCGGGAATAAAATGCGGGGAAATCCGACTGATCCAATGTTCGGAAAAAATGCCGGACAGCGGTTCCTGCTTCCTGGAATTTCAGCTGGTTCAGAAGGGAGGCGAAGCTGCTCAGTTCCTGGTACGGATATTTATAGGTACTGTCGCCCTGCACATCCATTTCGTCGAAAAAAGCGATCTCACAGGTTCCCCCGTAATTGCCGGCCTGCATCGCATTCGCATACAGGTTCGGAATGTCCAGCGGCGAGGATGAGCCGTTGCTCAGCGCAATTCTGCAGCCGGAATCTTTATAATAATCATTCAGAAGGTATTTTAATACATTTATCTTATCCTGATCCTGACCGCCGTAATAAATCAGGTAAGAACAGTATTCCGCAGTCATTTCCAGCCGGATGCAGAAGGAATCATTATTGGGAAAGGTCCGCAGGAAGAAGTTCCGGAAGTTCCTGGTTACAGAGTCCATCCCTTCTCCGTTTTCCGGAGAAGATATTTTGATTACAAACATTAAGCTGCCCGGTTCCCCGTTGAAAAGTCTGTCCATATTTTCCGATGTTATCTCTTCTCCGTTTTCATTTACAATGGTGTCAAGAACGGACTCCTTCATAATACTGTGGTATTTGTCAATTTTTTCCTGTAGCTTCTTCTGCTCCAGAAGTGCCGATGAAAAAGCGGAATCCAGCTGAGACACCAATCCCCTGCTGTCATTATCCGCACCGATAAACTTCTTGCTCAGCCGATGCAGCGGGGAATAGGTGAGCCGCATACCGAACAGGATAAGCAGCAGCCCCACGCAGCCTGCTGCGGCAAAAACCATGTACATATTGATAAAGGCCTTGCTTGCATACTGAAGCAGGATATCCTTGGAAAAGCAAACGGTTAAATATAAATTGGAATGCAGGGGGAGGGTGTAGATGATTTCATCCCCTTCGTCGTTTTTCTGCAGGCCGAACAGATTCATCTGCCCCGCAAGCGGGATCACACGCTGTTCACCGGATGCGGAAATGATATTGTTTTCCCCATCCGTGAGATATACCCCTGAAATTTCTTCAGACAGCATGTTATTAAACCTCGTGATGATCTCGTCGGCATCGATTATGTAGAATAATTCATATTTTTTGTTTGACACGCTGGGAAACAGCAGCAACAGGGAAAGATCCTGATTTTTCACATAAACAATGGAGTTCTTATTATCATGGCCGTATCTTCCCACCGGAATTTTCAGTGTTTTCTGGTTCAGGGAAAAATAGTACTCCCCTTTTGACTGGTAGATATAGTTTTTGCAGGCCAGGATATTTCCTCCGTTATTCTGGATATAAACGATATCGGATACGAGAGGATTGGCACTGACAAATTCACGCATGTCACTGATGCTTAAGGAGCTGTACCAGGTGGATCCGGGGGAATGGCGCAGCATTTTCAGATTGGAATTATTGCTGAGGTTGTAATGGATATTGAATACGTGATCCAAATCATTATTGAAGCTCTGCTGAAAAAGGATGAGCTTTTCCTGTATGCTGGTATCCCTGCTTGTGGAGTAGGCTGTCCTCAGCTGGTTTCTGAATGCTATGAAAAAGCAGAGCAGAAGGAAGCTGAGGAGGAAAAAATAGGATAGGAAGTATTTCAATAGGGTGTGGTAGTTGATTTTTTCAAAACGTTTCCTGATTTTCTCCATGCGGCTTCCCTCATTTCATTGATTGTCGGAACTTTTTATTTGTTGTGCGGAGTGCGGCCCGCTGCGGCTGCATCCCTTCTGCCTGGCCCGGTGTTTCCCGGCGCTGAGGTCCGGCCCCTATGGGGACCTTAGAGGGGACGCTTTCGCTCGGATAAACACGCAGCGGTACTAGGGTTGCAAAGGACGCAACCCAAGGACCGGCGAGTTTATGACGCCCCTTACAGGTTCCCCATAGGGGCCGGACCTACGCGCCGGGAAACACCGGGCGGGCAGAAGGGATGCAGCCGCAGCGGGCCTGGGGGAATGGAAAGCTGTAGTTAGGGCAAAAAAATGATGGTGGTATATAGTGTGATTATAGGCTAGCAGGGAGGGTTTTGTAAAGGAATGAGGGGGAGCGGTTGTCACTTTTGGGGCTGTAATCCGGGGGTAAAGCTTTTGTGGGGGTTAGGGGGTGTATCTGCATGTATAGGTGCCTGGAAGGAGGGGCTTTTGGGGGAAGCCGTCTTCGAATTGCCAGGATTGGGGGAGGCGGATGGTGCCTTTTAGTTGTGGGGGGGACTGGATGTTTAGTTGGATTGTGTCGGGTGGGGCGGAGGGGTAGGGATTTTGGGGATGTGTTGGGGGTGTTCGGTGCCATTTTATTGTTAGTTTGCCGGAAGGCGCCTGGTAGGCGGCCTGGGCTTGGGTGAGGGGCTGGATGAAGTTGGGGGCCAGGAGGATGTAGTCGGGGTCATCCAGGTGGGGGTTGGGGTTGATTCCTGTTATTGCGCGGATGAACCAGCTGCTGATGTCTCCGAAGAAGTGGTGGTTTTGGGAATGGGGCTGGGCTTCGGGGGGGAGGAAATCTTCCCATAGGGAGGTGGCTCCTCTGGTTATCCAGTTGGCGTAGGACGGGTAGTCTTTTGTGGTAATCATTTGGTAGGCAAGGTCGGTGTGGCCGTGGTCCGAGAGTACGTGAAAGAGGACACGGAGGCCAAGGGCTCCTGCGTTTATGTGGTTGCCGGCCTGGCGGATCAGCTGGAGGAGGCGGGTGAAGGCGGCGGGGCGTTCGGCTTTTTTGAACAGGCCGTAGTGGATCGCCATAGCCTGGGATGTCTGGCAGGCGCCTGCGGCTGTCATGGTGGAGAAGTCAATGAGGTATTTCCGGAAGGACTTTTTGAGTTGGGTCATGAGGGTGTCTGCGTAGTGGTATTCGGGTTTTCTGTTCAGTCGTTTGAACAGGTATTTGGCTTCTTCCAGGAGGTGGACGGCTGTGGCGGTGGAGGTGACTTCAACGGGGGCTTTGTGGCCTCCTCCGCTTTTTCCGGTTTCGCACCAGTCGCCGAGGCCTGTGTCGATGAGTCCTTTTTCATTTCTGATTCCGGAGAGGTAAAAGAGGTAGCGGAAGATAAAGGGGGCGGCTTCTTCGGCTGTTTGCAGGTCTCCGCGGAGTTTCAGCAGGTAAAATGGGATTTCTGTGATGACCTGATCCCAGGCGGGGCCGCAGCCGAAGCCCCAGCCTGCGGTGGGGACGATTCCGGGGAGGCTGCCGTCGGGGGCCTGGGAGAGTTCCACGTTATGAAGCCATTCCCGGAGGGAGTCTTCTGCGGCGAGGTTCATCAGCATGTGTTCGGCCGACAGGGCGGCGTCTCCTGTCCATCCGTTTTTTTCGCGGTGGGGACAGTCTGTGGGGAACCAGAAAAAGTTGGAGATTGTGGCGTTTCTTGTCATTGCCTGCAGTTCGTTGGCTATGGGGTCGGAGCAGGAAAAGCTTCCGATTTCCTGAAAGTCTCCGCCCATGACATGGTATGTCAGGAGATCGGGGACGGCCTGGTCCTTTTCAATTCCTTTTATATAGGCGTATCGGAAGCCGTAGTAGGTAAAGGAGGGGATATAGGTCTCTTCCTTGTCTCCGCGGCATATGTAGGTGCTGTTCTGTACCCGGTCGGTGTATGGGAAGTCATATTCGGGGAACATGAGGTTCTTTTTTTCCAGAATGCCGTCATGGTACCATTCGGCATAGGATATCTGTATTTTCTGGCCCGGTTTTCCCTTTATTCTGAGTTCGCATACTCCTGCAGTGTCTGTGCCGAAATCATAGAGGTAACCGTCTTCATAGGGTATGATGGAAATGGCTTTTCTGTGTTCGTAGGTTTTAATGGGTGATGCCTGGCATAAACGCATTTCTCCGCGGGGAGGGAGCACTTTGAGAGCCGGGTTCCATGCCGCATCCGAAAAGGAAGGGGAACACCAGTCGTCAATGGAAAGTCTTGCGTCATAGCAGTCGCCGCTTCTGAGTTCATTTTCCAAAAGCGGTGAGGGATGTGTGCGGAAGGTGGTGTCGCTTTCTATGGTAAGGCATTCGCCGTTGTCCAGTGTCATGTCCATGCGCAGGGCCGTCATGGGGGCGCTTCGCCATCTGGCTTTGTCAAAATTCCATACAAAACCGCCATAGGCGTTCTGCATGCCGTTTCCGAGGATGATGCCTATTACATTGTCTCCCCTGGTTAAATAGGGGAGTGTGTCATAGCGATCATAATAGATAACGTCGTCCGGGTTACTGATGTATGGCGCAAGTATGGATTTGGTGATTTCGGTTCCGTTGATAAATACCTGGTAAAAGCCCAGCCCGGTAATGAGCAGCTCCGCCGTCCGGGGCGCTGCGTCCAGGGTAAATTTCTTTCGGATATAGGGTGCGGGTACCTGATGGTCAAAATCCGCGTAATCCGTTGATGCACTGATAAACTGCTGTGGAAAATTCATACTTATACCCCCTTCATATCGCAGGCCTGTCTGCGATACTTCTTTGATAGATCGTTTCTTCCAGACATGCCGCCTGCGGCGGCATAAACAACCTGTGAGAAGAATGCCTGTCCTTGGCATTCTTCCGTGTGAAACATAGAAAATCTTAGGCAGCGTATTTTGCTGGCTTAGATTTTCTTTTCACACTTCTTACTTTTCTCTTCCTTCTTATTTACTATGATACATCCTTCCGCATCTCTTTTCCATGAAACGGAAACCGTACCGGCGCTGGTCCGCAGAGAACCTTCCGCCCATGTCAGAGCCTTGATATCCGCCGGGTCTGCAAAAAGGTCAGTATATCCGCAGCTGCCTTCCTTCTGCCTGATGCCGAGAATTTCGGTAAACAGCAGCTTCACCACGCTCCCGAACATGGGATGATCATGGGAATCGCTTCCCTCCCATTTTTCCCATAAGGTGGTTGCGCCGTTTTTCATCATCTCTGCGAAGGAAATCCTGCTGCGGTTGGCGAGCATAGTAAACGCCAGATCCGCTTCTCCCTCCCGGAAAAGCCGTTCCACTAAAACCGGGGTTCCGAAGATGCCGGTATCCAGCCTTCCCAGTTCTTTATATTTCATAATCAGATTTTCCTTTGTCCGGGCCGTTCCAAGTCCCAGATTTAAGGCGAATGCATTGGCGGCCCCGATTCCGCCGCAGAAATCTTCCGTCTGTCTGTCAAAATAAGTATTTACCACCGCATCCCTGGCTTGACGGAGACGTTCCTCCAGCCATTCCGGTTCCTTCTGATGCAGAATCCGCGCGGCTTCTTTCGTTTCCTGCAGTCCCTGTATATAATAATACGCATTTACAAATGCCGCCGGTATCATCTCCGGCTCCGATTCCGGGGCACACCATTCACCCAGGCACCAGCCGCCTTCCTCTTCCCGGACCACCAGGCCATTTTCACAGCGGGTATTCATGTATTCCAGCCAGCGGACGATTGCCGGATAGCCTTTCTCCAATAAGCTGCTGTCCCCGTATACCCTATAATAATTCATGGGGATAACATAGATCGCGCACCCCCAGCCTCCCGGCCCGCCTCCTCCGCCAAGAAACGGCGCCGTATGCGGAATGTGTCCCGTATCGGCTCCCTGGCTGTCCAGGATGTCCTGATACCATTTTTCATAAAGCTTTCCGCTATCAAGCAGCAGCATGGCGGTTTCCGATGTCAGCTGGCCGTCTCCCGTATACCCCAGCCGCTCCCGGTGCGGACAGTCGGAAGGGATACCGTTATGAAAATTATTGATCTGGGTTCTTATGTAAGCATCATAAAGCCAGTTTAAAACAGGATCCGAGCATCGGAAGGAAGACAGCACCGAAACATCCGAGCACACCACCGACGCGCTTACCGCCTCCCCCGGCCCCTCCACTTCAAAATACCGGAAGCCGTGCCAGCAGAATTTGGGATGTACAGTCATAGAAGAGCCGTTACAAATATAGCAGTCCTCCTGGATCTGCCTGTCCCCTCCTGCCGACAGGAAATCCAGCCCATGCCCGCTCCCGTCAAGCTCCTCACTGTACCTTACCCGTACTTTTTCTCCTTCCTTCCCCATACAGCGGATTGTAACCCATCCGGCAATATTTTCCCCGCAATCATACAGCTTCCTGTCACCGTCCCTTTCCAGCAGCACCGGTTCCATACTCCGCAATACCCTGTCCCCGGGACACGTCTGCTCCGTGAGCACCGCCTCCGGCGCATGAGCAGGCCGCGCCGGTTTCCACTCCGACAAATCGGCACCTTCCCTGCACCAGTCCTCCTGCACCAGCCTGAGATCCAGCGTCTCCCCGCAGAACAAATTATTTTCCGTCACTTCCCCCGGCTTCCAAAGAGTTTCCGGATCGCTCTCCAGGAAAATTTCTTCTCCATTCTCCTGAAGCATCGTCACTTCATACCGCAGCTTAGGAAACCCAAAAATAAATTTCCCCTCATCCACCCGTTTCGTCTGATGATACCAGCCATTCCCAAGCTGAACCCCAATAACATTCTCCCCCTTCTTCAAATAAGGAAGCAAATCAAACGTCACAAACAGACAACGATACCCGATACGTTCCTCCCACACCGGATAAGTCGTATCACAGCCAAGCACCGAAGAATAATTCGTCACAGCAGGAATAAACTCCTGATCCCCCACCCGTTCCCCATTCACATATAGCAGAAAATACCCCAGCCCGCAGATCTCAATCTTCGCCTCCCCCGGAATCTCCTCCAAAAAGAAACTCCTCCTGAAAAGCGGAGCCTCACACAAATTATCCCCCTGTATCCAATGCTCATTTTTCATCTTTTCTTTCCCTCCTTCTCCAGTCCCCCTGCCGCGCCGCCCGGCCCCTGCCTGCTTGCCTCAGGTTCCGTCCTCCGCCGTGCCATCCTGCTCTTTGCGTTCCGCACGCGCCGGCTCCGGCCAGGCAGTATCCCCTGAAGGGGCCGTATAAAAACGCCGGTCCTTAGATTGCGTCCTCTGCAATCTTAGTACCGCTGCGTTTTTATCCGAGCGAAAGCGTGCTCTTGAAGGGGAAACTGCCTGACCGGAGCCGGCGCGTGCGGAACGCAAAGAGCAGGATGGCATGGCGGAGGACGGAACCGGAGGCAAAGGGCAGGGGCCGGGCGGCGCGGCAGGGGTGCGATCATCCCTTCACCGAGCCAATCATGATTCCTTTGACAAAATGCTTCTGCACCAGCGGATAGAGGCATAAAACCGGAACCGTGGATACAATAATGGAGCTGTACTTCAGCGTCTGCGCCAGCTGCGTCTTCCTCATGATTTCATCCGGACTCATGGAGCTGGTTATCTGCAGAGTCATCTGCGTGGAAAGCAGCAGCTTTCTTAAAATGGACTGCAGCGGCAGAAGCTGCTGGGAATTAATATAAATCAGCGCGGAATAGAAATCATTCCAGTGTCCCACGGCATAAAAAAGTGTGATAACCGCCAGTATGGGCTTTGACAGCGGAAGAACTACTTTCATCAGATACTGCGCCGTGTTGGCCCCGTCCAGCTGCGCCGCCTCCAGAAGTTCATCCGGTATACTGTTTATAAAATAGGTCCTGGTGATAATAATATTGAAAACGGAAACCGCATTGGGAATCACCATCGCCCATATCGTATCTATCAGATGCAGTTTATTCACCACCAGGTAAGTGGGAATCAGCCCTCCGCTGAAATACATGGTCACCATAAAAAGAAGCATGAAAAACTTCTTCGGCACAAAATCCTTCCGTGAAAGCGGATACGCCCCGCACACGGTCAGAACCATGTTGATGGCAGTGCCCAGCACCGTATAAAGAATGGTGTTCGCATACCCCGTCCAAATCGTTTTATACTTTATGACTTCCTCATAGGCAGCCAGCGTAATTCCCCTGGGAAAAAGAACCACATGCCCCTGCCATACCTCCGAAGGGTCACTGATCGAAGCGATCAGCACAAACCAGAGCGGCCACACAAAAATCACCAGCAGCACCAGCATGATAAGCAGGTTGACAATATCAAATACCTTATCCGGATCTATCTTTCTTTTTTTAACTGATCTTATTTTATCCATACCTGCTCCTTTACCACAAGCTTTCATTGGCAAGTTTTTTTGATAATTGATTCGCCGCGATGACCAGCGCCATATTAATCACGGAATTAAACAGCCCCACCGCCGTGGAATAGCTGTAATTATTCTGAACCAGGCCGACCCGGTACACATAGGTATTGATAACATCGGAGGCGCTCATATTCAAATCGTTCTGCAGCAGGAAGACCTTTTCAAATCCCACGTTCATTAAAGATCCCATCTGCAGAATAAGCAGCATGATAATGGTGGACTTGATACCCGGAAGATCAATGTGCAGAATCCTCTGTACCTTTGTGGCGCCGTCCATAATCGCCGCTTCATGCAAAGCCGGATCCACACCGGATAAGGCCGAAATATATATGATAGAGCTGTACCCCATGCCCTGCCACACACCGCTCCACACATAGATACTCTTAAAATACTGAGGCTTGCTCAGAAAATCCTGGGCTTCCCCTCCCAGCGCAACAATGATCTGATTGAAAATCCCCGTATTTTTATCCATAAAAATAGCGATCATACCGCAGATAACTACCGTGGAAATAAAATAAGGAGCGTAAGAAACCATCTGCAGCGTTTTTTTCAGATGCTTGAGCCTTAAATAATTTAAAAGAAGTGCGAATATAATGGGAATCGGAAAACCAATCAGCAGCGTATACAGACTGATTCCAATTGTATTTTTCAATAACAGGGAAAAATTGAAGCTTCCGAAAAACCTTTCGAAATATTTAAGCCCTACCCAGGGGCTTCCAAAAATACCAAGCTTTACTTTAAAGTCTTTAAATGCCAATATCACGCCGCTCATGGGGGCATATGCAAAAACAATAAAGTACAGGAGAACCGGCAGAATCATCAAATACAGAATCCAGTTCTTTTTAAAATCATCTATGAGCCTGAGCCGCAAGGGCCTCACCAGCTCCGGGCGGAGATTTTTCTCCTTCCCTTTCTTGCCTGAGACAGGTAATTTATTCACGTCCGTGCATCCCCTTCCATGTGTTCCGGCCTTTTCAAGCTAAGAGGAAGCCGCGGTGAAACGGCTTTCCTCTTAGCTTCAGCATTTTTATTTACAGCCTGCCTATTTTGCATTGCTGAAAGCATTCTGATAAATTTCGAACAGCTCAGATGCTCCCATCGTATTCATTGTGGATACATAATCATCCCAGCTGTCATCCAGGTCGATCGCCCCGGTAATTACCTGTGCGCCGTACTGGTTGATGTAGCTGTCAAGATCCGCTTTTAAAGATGCTATGGTTTCTGTTTCTTCTGTAGTATAAGTCATGGCAGGAAGTGTGAGCTCGCCATAATCCAGCATTTTCGCACGCTGTGTAATCAGATAGGATTCATCAGGATCCGTAATTCCGGTAAACCAGAAATCAGGCTGGATACCAGGGAATGCTGTCTGGTATTTCAAGGTTCCTTTTTCACGTATCGTTGCAATATCGTCACCGATAGGTCCGCCGATATTCCAGGACCAGGTTCCGTCCCCATTATCCACATAGGAATTTCCTTCCACACCGAGCCAATATAATTCTCCGCCTTCCTGAGTAAAAAGCTGATCCGCCCAGGCAACCAGTGTTGCCGGATCGTCACAGGCATCCGTAATCATCATGCTGCCGTGCATAATACCTGTGGACTGCGGATAAACCTGACCTGCAAAAGGGGTAAGCGTCTGGTATTCTTCGTCCTGATCGCGGCCTGCAAACTGGAAGGATGCAAGAGCGCTGAAGCATCCCAGCACATCCCCGGAGCTTCCCATTGCCGCAATCTGATCATAATTCTGGGTAAAGCTGGCAGGGTCAAGAAGCCCTTCCTTATAAAGGTCAGTAAAATATCTTAAAAATTCTTTGTAGCCTTCCTCTGTAGGGATATATACAAGCTTCCCGTCCTGAATAGCAAGCCACGTATCCGAATCCAGGTTATATCCAAAATAAGGAAGGTAATTCCTCAGATAAGACATGCCATCCGGTACTGAAAGAGGAATTTCATCATTAGGATCCCCGTTTCCATTGGCATCCTGCTCTTTAAATGCAGTTAACACCTCATGAAATTCATCCAGGTTCTTAGGCTCCGACAATCCCAGATTATCCAGCCACTGATAGTTCAGCCAAATATGGAAACCAGCTTCCAGCTCCGCTCCGGTATTCAGCGCGGGCATTTCATATACATGGCCATCCGGTGCGGTTATGTAAGGCCACAGCTCTCTTTCATCCAGCAGGCTTGTAAGATTGGGGGCATAGGTTCTGATATAATCCTCCAGTGGGACAAACACACCCTCGGCTCCGTACTTATCAATATCATTTTTCTTAAGACTCGAGAAAATAAAGACATCCGGGTAATCTCCTGCGGAAAGGATAAGCCCTTCTTTTTCCGACGCATCCTCCTGAGGAATACTGTTTACATCAAAAGTAATATTGCTCTGTTCATTCAGATGCTTGAATGCATCCACCTCATCCATGGGTGTATCACCATTAATAATACATAACATGGAAAAATTCTTTGTCTCCGCAAGCGGGAAGGTTATCCCTTCTGATTCCCCTGCCGCTTCCTCGGACACCGCCGCTGCAGAAGCCGTTTCCGTCGTCCCGGCTGATTCCGTAGTGGTGGTTCCCGTAGTTTCCGATGCCTTATTTCCGCAGCCGGACGCCAGTGACGCCACCATTGCAGAAGCAAGCAGTACTGTCAACACTTTTTTCTTCATAGACCCTTTTCCTCCTATACATTGGAATATCTGGCAAATTTTCTTTGCAAGGTTCATTATAGGAATCCTTTCTATATATAACAAGGACATAACTCTTTTCTTTTATTGGAAATATGTGCCTTCTGAAACCCTTGAAAACAGGGCATTTCTGCGATTCAGGAAAATCGGACAGTACAATATTTCCATCTCTTTATGGAAATATTGCACCCTGCGGGATGGTTTGGGGTAATTATGGAATTGACCATTGTCCCGGCATCCCATGAAAAAAGCCCAGCCGGTTTAAAGGCTGGGCTTAAAGTTATATGTTTTATTTTTTCTCTACTGCAATCCATATCTCACAGGTATAGCCGGGATCGTCCACATCAGGAGAGGGATACACTTCAAAATCCGTACCGCCGCAGGGCTGGTATTCGCTCGCCGGGAAAAACTCACTGCTTACCTGATGGTACAGCCTGGTAAACGCCTCCGGCATTTTCCCCTCACACCGGAACACGGCATAGGTATGCGCCGGTATTTCCTCTACGGTCAAATCCGGTTCCGCAACCGGTTCTCCATTATAATAACCGCCAATCGCATAAGGATAATTGCTGTCAGCCGCATCCTTTCCAAAGCTGGCGCCGACTATACACTTCCCGAAAATGTTATCCTCCGGAATATATCCGACCAGCGTCTCAATCGTCCCGTCCGCCCTGCACTGCTGCCAGAACTGAGCGAGATCCGAGCCGGGCAGCTCCTTTTGGGCGGAACATCTTACCTTTCTACATACGATTGGGAATGCATCCTTTATTTCAATCCGGTAGTCCGTCATATGACCTCCGTCCATGGTTAATTTCACAAAAAGGCGGGAAAAGGATTTCAGATTGGCCCCGTTTCTTACCTGGGAAGGAGAGACACCATGAAAACGAGTGAACGCACGGCTAAAGCTTTCCTGTGTAACATAGCCATATTTCACTGCAATATCCAATACCTTCGCATTCGTGGAAGCAAGCTCATTTCCCGCAAGAGTGAGCCGACGCATGCGGATATAATCTCCCAGAGTATAGCCGCACAGGATACTGAAAATACGCTGAAAATGGAAAGGGGAGGAATAGGCCTGCTTCGCAATCTCATTATAATCCAGGTCTTCGGTGATATGAACTTCCACATAATCCACAGCTTTTTGAATTCCGCTGATCCAATCCATTTTCTCTGACTCCTTTTCTGCAACAGCATTGGATGAATATTACAGTAATGAGTGCCCGCTATTCCTGTAACACTGTGCTGACTATGCAAATATAGGGACTATTTGCTCTGTGAGCAATTCCATTATCGGGACCTGTCTCCGTATAAAACAGGAAGTGATTGCCACGGTCAGCGCCTCCCGGGGATTTACCAAAATGATATTTCCGGCGTCGCCGATGGCTGCATAGCAATGGTTTCCGCCGATTTCAAGAAGCCACCACAGATAACCGTAAGGCATTTCTCCCCAGCGGCTTTGTTCCCTTGTACTCTCTTCGATCCAGGCAGATGATAACAGCCTTTTTCCATCATATACACCGCCGTTCCTGTATAATTCACCGATTTTAACCATATCCCGCGGGCTCAGACACAGGCCCCATCCTGCGGTATTCACACCTTTAGGATCCATTACCCAGCCGGAGGGATGGCATTCCTTCAGAAACGCAAAATGTTCTTCTTTATTGTGCAGGACGACATTGCGGGGCTTTTTTATTCCCAGAGGGGTAAAAAGCCGTTCTGCGGCAAAATCTGCTATCGGCATTCCTGTGGCATTTACGAGAATTCCTGACAAAATCTGCACGCCAACTGTGGAATACTTGAATTCGCCGGTGATACCGGCCCGTCCTCCTAATAAGTCCAGAGCTGCCTGTACCCAGTCGGGGCTGGAATACACTTTGGTGTAGTGCTCCGATTTGTATTTGTATGGCGCGGTCATTGTCAGAAGGTCTTTTATGGTGACATCCTGAATGGTTTTTTCTCCGCGTTTAGGCTTATAGTCGGGGAAAAAGTCGAGGACTTTTTGATCGGGGCTTTGGATATAGTCGTTATCTATGGCTATGCCGATGAGGGCTGATAAAATACTTTTGGTTACCGACATGATGTGGGTGGTGTCGTCAGGAGTGTAACCGTTGAAATAGGCTTCATATATATTTTGGCCGTTTTTATTGACTGCAATGCCTGTAATGTTACTATATTCGGTTGTAATCAGATCTTCAAGGGCCTTGATTTGTTTATCCATTGTTTCCTCCGATGGGATTCATTCTGTATAGGGTTATAGTCAGTGCCGAATTCATTATAGGAGGAAATAGGGAGAAGGGCTTGACTTTTTGTGCGCAGAGGTGTTATGAGGGTGGGAATTGGATAATAGCCGGCTTTACCATGTTTTTTCCCAATCACGCTTTACATATTCCTGCACAAATCCTATTTTTTCGTAAAAGGGCTGGCCTCCCGCAACGCAGGAAAGTGCACCTAACTCTTTTGTTCTGCGCATAGCTTCGTATAGTGCTGCTTTTGCCAATCCCATTTTTCGATAATCCGGATCGGTACACAGCGGCTCCAGGTAGGCTTCCCTGCACTCCGGTTCATACCACATACCACAGTAAACGGCATAATCTCCATTCGGGGCCTTTACCACAAGATTGAGTTCCGGCCGGAAATGAGGGCCGGACTGCATTACCCGGCGGGTATCAATACTGCAGTCCGGTTCATTGGGATGATCGAATCCCCTCCACATAACCCGATTGATTTTTTCCAGATCATTTTCTTCCAGAAGGCTGACGATTGAGAACCCCTCAGGCAAAGGGCATTGAGGAACCTCTCCGGAAAGGTCGAAAAAACCGGCCCAATCACTGTCGTCTGCCATGTGATATCCCTGCCTGATTAACAACTCTTCCATTTCCGTGTCGGTATTATGCAGCCGACTGACGCGGAGGGTTCTTGTTCCATCGGCATTCATTACTGACAGATTTTCTTCTGCATAATGTAAGAGCTCTGGTTTGAGGAATGCGTAATCAGGGTTGATTTGAAGCATAAATTCACCCAGTAACCATTCTAAAGTCGCAACCGCTACAATTTCACCATTATCTTCCCAAATGCCTATCCTTGGGAAAAGGATCCATGGGGCAAGGCTGTGGGTGTGCATATATTCCCATTCTGAGGGATAAAAGTTACCGTCTGCATTGTGGTATTGGTGATTCTTGATTAGGAATTGACGGATGGGTTCGAAGTCACTTAATGGTTTGTAATTTCTTACTGTTATGTTCATGTGTGTTTTTCCCCGTATTCTTTTGCGCATTGATAATGTGTATTTCTGTAAACTTTTGATGCTTTATCATGTAATTAAAATATAGTAGTTTGAAAGGGATAGAACTTTTGTGTCGATTTTTTTAGTTTGCTAGAAGAGGATAGTGTATTCAATGGTACAGTAATCCTAACTGATAATCATAGGGATATTATAGATAAAGGTAAATAGGAGTACAACAAGCTTTTCTGCTCTTTTCCATTGTTTTAGCGTATAAACCAAGACGAGCAACTGCTTGTATTGTTCGCAAAAATGAACTATAATAAAAATATTTGGAAAGGTGGTGGTATTTCTTGAACTATATTACCGCAAAAGAGATGGCGATGAGGTGGGGACTTACCACACGCCGGGTTCAAGTTTTATGTGAGCAAGGCAAGATTGTAGGAGTTACCCGTTTGGGAAAGGTATGGGCAATTCCATGCGATGCCAAAAAGCCAGTGGATGGACGTTTTCAAAAATCGAGAGGGGGACTTGAGAATGGAAAGTAATTTTAATTTTCTAAATCGGGATTTTCCGGTTCTTGCACAACTGGGAGAAACAGCGGAAGCCTATCTTTATTCCGATCCAAACTCTTGTCTCATGAAACTGGGAATGGTGGGTGAAACCATTGCAAACCTTATGTTTACTTATGACAAAATTCCACTGCCAACAGATAATACAGCGGTTAATCGTATCAACGTACTCAGCAGAGAAGGTTTGCTCACACGGGATTTGGTAGATGTACTACATGCCTTGCGTAAAGCACGAAATCGTGCAGTGCATGAAAACTATGCTTCTATCCCAGATGGAAAAATACTGATGCAGATGGCGTACAGCCTTTGCGAATGGTTTATGCAGACCTACGGTGACTGGAATTATCAAAATCAGCCTTTTATACTGCCAGACCATGCGCCGGAAACGAAAATTCCAGATGCCAAAATTGTTAGTGAACAGGAAAAGGCATTGCTAATAAAAGCAGAGCAACAAGCAGCAATTGCCCTGCCACTTTCTCAAACCGACCGTCTGGCGCGTGCCAACAAGGCAGCCAGTCAGCGCCAAAGGTCCGAAGCAGAAACCAGGTACTTGATCGATGATCAACTACGCAAGGTGGGCTGGGAGGCTGATACTGTCAACTTACGTTACTCTAAAGGAACTCGCCCAGCAAAAGGCCGTAATCTTGCGATTGCAGAATGGCCAACAGAATCAAAGCTGGGGGCAAAAGGCTTTGCGGATTATGCCTTATTCATCGACCTAAAAATGGTAGGCATTATAGAAGCCAAGGCAGAGCATAAAGATATTCCATCGGTGATTGACTATCAGGGAAAAGACTACCCTCGGTGCATACGTGGGGAAGATGCCCCTTATCAGCTTGGCGCATGGGGCGACTATAAGGTTCCGTTTACATTTGCCACCAACGGCAGACCTTATTTGAAGCAATTGGAAACGAAATCAGGCATTTGGTTTCTTGATTTGCGGCAGCCTTCCAATGCGCCGAAAGCTTTGCAAGGGTGGATTAGCCCATCCGGTATTTTGGAGCTGCTGGAAAAGGATATTGCAACGACCAATCAAGCACTCCAGACCATGCCCTATGATTTGTTGCGGGATAAAGACGGTCTTAATTTGCGCGAATATCAATTAAAAGCAATCCGCGCTGCTGAGCAAGCGATTATGAACGGACAGAATGCGGTACTCCTCGCAATGGCTACTGGTACAGGCAAAACCAGAACCATTTTGGGGATGATTTATCGTTTTCTAAAAACAGGACGATTCCGGCGAATTCTCTTTTTGGTTGATCGTACGGCGCTTGGTGAACAGGCACAAGACGTTTTTAAGGAAGTCAAGCTGGAAGATTTGATGACCTTGAATGATATTTATAACATCAAGGGCTTGGATGAAAAATTCATTGATAAGGAAACACGGATACAGGTCAGCACCGTACAAGGAATGGTCAAGCGGCTTTTATACAATGATGGTGAAACAATGCCCTCTGTGACGGACTATGACCTCATTATTATTGATGAGGCGCACCGTGGCTACATACTAGACAAGGAAATGGGCGAAGATGAACTCCTTTATCGTGACCAGAGGGATTACGTGAGTAAGTACCGTACCGTAATTGAATATTTTGAAGCTGCTAAAGTTGCATTGACTGCAACTCCAGCCAAACACACTTCAGAAATCTTTGGTCACCCGGTATTTACTTATTCTTACCGGGAAGCGGTCATTGAAGGCTATCTGGTAGATCATGATGCGCCGCATCTTTTAGGAACAGAACTTAGCAAAAATGGGATTCATTACACCAAAGGAGAAACCGTCGCTATCTATGATCCTGTAACAGGGGAAATTACTAACAGCGATGAACTGGAAGATGAATTGCATTTTGACGTGGAAACCTTCAACCGGCAGGTCATCACTGAGCCTTTTAACCGCACAGTGCTTGAGGAAATTGCCCGCGATATAGATCCCGAATCACCAGAACAGGGTAAAACCTTGATCTATGCGGTAGATGACCAACACGCGGATTTAATTGTAAAAATATTAAAAGATCTATATACCGGCTATGGCGTGGATAACGATGCTATTATGAAAATTACTGGCAGTGTGGGCGGCGGAAATAAGAAAAAAGTACAGGAAGCGATTAAGCGTTATAAAAATGAGCGCTTCCCAAGCATTGCTGTCACAGTAGATTTGCTGACAACCGGCATCGATGTACCAGAAATCACCACCCTTGTTTTTATGCGCAAGGTAAAATCCCGGATCCTATATGAACAGATGTTGGGGCGTGCGACCCGTCTCTGCCCGGAAATACATAAAACCCATTTTGAGATTTACGACGCAGTGGGCGTATATGAAGATTTGGACGAAATGAACACCATGAAGCCTGTTGTTACCAATCCTTCTGCTACCTTTGAGCAGCTTTTGGATGGTTTACAGGTTATAGAGGAACCACAACAGGTGCAATTTCAAATCAATCAGATTCTTGCCAAGATTCAGCGCAAGAAACACAGCATGGATGCCAAGACAATGGAGCATTTTGCGGATTTGTCCGGCGGACTGAATCCCACGCAATTTATCAATGATGTGTTGGGACGAAGTCCGGAGGATGCCAAGGCACATTTGTTAAAAAATGATGCCCTTTTCTCCCTGCTGGAAGAAGTACATGCAAATGGAAAGCGCCCCGTTGTGATCTCGGATAAGGAAGATACCCTCATCAGCCATGAGCGTGGCTATGGGAAAGGAAGCCGCCCGGAGGATTATCTTGACGCATTTGCCGACTATGTTAGAAATAATATGAATGAAATTGCGGCACTTAATTTGGTATGCACCCGGCCAAAGGAACTGACAAGAGACAGCCTGAAATCTCTATACCTTACATTAGATAGAGAGGGTTTTACCACCCAACAACTCAATACGGCGATTTCGGAGCTTACCAATGAAGAAATTGTGGCAGACATGATAAGCCTCATCCGGCGTTATGCCATTGGCTCCACGCTTCTCAGCCATGAGGCACGAATACGGCGTGCGGTGGACAGGCTGAAAAAGGCGCATTCATTCTCGAAATTGGAAATGGGCTGGATAGGCCGCATGGAAAAGTATCTGATGGAGGAATCTGTCCTGAATATTTCTGTGTTTGATGAGGATGGACGCTTCAAGTCACAGGGTGGCTTTTCAAAGATTAACAAGGTATTTCAAAATAAATTGGAGAGCATCGTATTGGAGCTGAATGAGTATTTGTACGATGATGGAGGACGGAGCGCATGAACACCCAAGAAATTGTATCAAAACTATGGAATTTGTGTAATGTGCTGCGTGATGATGGCATTACTTATCACCAGTACGTGACAGAGTTAACCTATATCCTATTTTTAAAAATGGCGAAGGAAACGGATACCGAAGGACACATTCCAGAAACCTACCGATGGGATCAGCTTACTGCGAAGAGTGGCATTGAACTAAAACGCTTCTATAAAGAGTTACTGAATCATCTGGGCGAGGAGTGTACAGGCCGTGTTCGTGAAATCTACCAAGGGGCTTCCACCAACATTGAGGAACCCAAAAACCTCGAAAAGATCATTACCACGATTGATTCTTTGGACTGGTATTCCGCCAGAGAGGAAGGATTGGGTAATCTTTATGAAGGTCTGCTGGAAAAGAACGCCAACGAGAAGAAATCCGGTGCCGGGCAATATTTTACGCCCCGTGTGCTCATTGACGTGATGACCCGGCTGATTGACCCACAGGCAGGAGAAAAATGCAATGACCCTGCCTGCGGCACTTTTGGGTTTATGATTGCCGCTGACCGCCATGTAAAGGAACACACCGACCAGCTTTTCGATTTGGACGCTGACACAGCGGATTTCCAGCGGAAAGAGGCTTTCACCGGCTGTGAACTGGTACATGAAACACACCGTCTGGCTTTAATGAATGCCATGCTCCACGATATTGAAGGGCAGATTCTGCTGGGGGATACCCTTTCCAATTTTGGTAAGCAGATGAACGGGTTTGACGTTGTATTGACAAATCCGCCTTTTGGCACAAAGAAAGGCGGTGAGCGTGCCACTCGTGACGACTTCACCTATCCCACCAGCAATAAGCAACTTAACTTCTTGCAGCATATCTACCGCAGCCTGAAGCCAAACGGTAAGGCACGCGCCGCTGTTGTCCTGCCGGATAACGTGCTGTTTGCTGATGGGGACGGAGAGAAAATCCGTGCGGACCTGATGGAAAAATGCAATTTGCATACGGTACTGCGTCTGCCTACCGGGATTTTCTATGCCCAAGGCGTAAAAACCAATGTACTGTTTTTTACGAGGGGGACAGCTGATAAGGGCAGCACCAAAGAGGTTTGGTTCTATGATTTGCGCACCAATATGCCATCCTTTGGCAAGACCAATCCACTGAAAGCGGATCATTTTGCAGACTTTGAGGCGGCTTACCATGCTGACGACCGCCACGCAGTACAAGACGAGCGCTGGCACTGCTTTACCCGTGAGGAAATTGCTGATAAAGGTAATAGTCTTGATATGGGTCTGATCCGAGATGACAGTGTTTTGGATTATAACGACCTTCCCGACCCTGCCGACAGTGCGGAAGAAGCCATAACACAACTTGAGGAAGCTGTTGACCTTCTGATGAGCGTGGTAAAAGAGCTACGGGTATTGGAGGTGGAGTGATGGCAAAGGCGAAAAAAGCAACCGCCCTTACATTAGAAGAACGGCTTGAACAGGCGCTAGTTCCGAAGGCGGAGCAACCATATCCAGTGCCAGAAAATTGGTGCTGGACGAGAATCAAATGTGTTGCAGATATTGTGACTGGTGGAACACCAAGTAAAAACAATCCTAAATTTTATGGAGGCAATTTTCCATTCTTCAAGCCAACTGATTTAGACGCTGGCCGACATATGTATAATGCTAGTGAATATCTTTCGGAAGAAGGAAAGTATGAGGTGCGAAGAATACCTGCCAATTCTACTGCTGTCTGTTGTATTGGTACTATCGGAAAATGTGGGTATTTTGACGTCGAAGGAACGACTAACCAGCAAATAAACTCTGCTATTCCTAAAATTAACACCCTCTATTTCTACTATTTTTGTAATACAAATGATTTTATATACCAGTTACTTGCAAAAGCCTCTGCGACAACTATTTCAATTGTAAATAAGAGCAAAATGGAGAATTGTATATTTCCTCTTGCTCCCTTTCCAGAACAGCAACGCATCGTTAACCGCATAGAAAGCCTGTTTGCCAAGTTGGACGAGGCCAAGGAAAAAGCACAGGCAGCGCTGGACAGTTTTGAAACCCGCAAAGCCGCCATTCTCCATAAAGCCTTCACTGGTAAACTGACCGCCAAATGGCGTGAGGAAAATGGTGTGGGGATGGAGAGCTGGTCTAAAGATGAGTTATCTACACTCTGTAAGTCTTTAAAATACGGAACTGCTAAAAAATCAAAAAAGCAAGGACCTGTTGTAGTAATCAGAATGGGTAATCTACAACAAGGAGAAATTGATTGGACAAATCTTGCATATAGCGATGACGAGGAAGATATAAAAAAATATTGGCTATCATACGGAGATGTATTATTTAATAGAACGAATAGTCCAGAGTTAGTTGGCAAAACAGCAATCTATAGAGGTGAGTATCCGGCAATTTATGCTGGTTATCTTATCAAATTAGAATATGGAGAGCGACTTATTGGAGAATTTTTAAACTATACTATGAACTCTTCCTACGCAAAAGAGTATTGCTCGGCAGTTAAGACAGATGGTGTAAATCAGTCAAATATTAATGCAAAAAAAATCGGTGCTTTTATAATTTCTGTTCCTTCTATTCCAGAACAAATCGAAATTGTTCGTATTCTCAACGACTTCTTTGCCAAGGAGCAAAAAGCAAAAGAACTCTGTTCCGTACTTGACAAGATCGACCTCATAAAAAAATCCATTCTTACCCGTGCCTTCCGTGGTGAGCTTGGCACCAATGACCTCACCGAGGAAAGTGCTCTTGAACTGCTAAAAAGCATTGTCTGAAATCAGAAAAGAAATTTTACAGCCGCCCTTTTCACGGGCGGCTCTACTTATTTTACCGTTTTCAAATAAGCATTGACTCATCTATAGCAGATGTATAATCTGTTCAGCAAGCTCTTTTTCTGCGTAATCAGGGATATATGGCAGACAGGTTTCAAAATTCCGACGACGCATATTCGTTAAATCCCGTACCCTACGCCATGTCAAGGCAGAACCAGTGCTTTCCACCTGACGCACAGCCCATATAATTTCCCTGGCCCAGTATTGTTCCTGAGATTCCTGGTGGCGTTGTATCTCAGCAAGACTTTTTGGTAGATGTAGAGATATTTTCTTGCTGGAAAGATGCAACACTTTTTCGACTGCAAATACGGTTACTTTCTTAGGTCTGGTGGTTCCATCCCCTTGTAGCTGCCTGATCGCGTCTCTTACCAGTGGCAATGTATCTTCATCAATTTGATTCCAGTCTTGGGGCTTTGCGCCGCTTTTAAGCGGTTTTTTGAGTGGCTTGTAATAAGTTGTTCTCCAATTGCCTTTACAGTCTCATATGAAGCATTAAGAATCTTTGCAATGGCTGGATACTTTAAGCCATGTTCATGGAGCCTGTAAACCTCTTCATCAAAAATCTGTTGCTGTGATTTCTCTGGCAACTTCATACGTACCTGTTCATTAGCAGTGATACCTAAAAACATAGCCATGAGACAGATCTCATAAAAGTTGACTCTGTAACCCGTCAGCACCTTTTGTATCTGCCATAGCTCTGTAAACCAATTATCGGGCAAATTTTTATAGAATTCAATAAAATCCGTCTGGAACAGTGCAATATTCCGCTGCTCACCACGTATAAAACAATAGGGAGTATTCGCCATTCTGGAATGAAGATATTCACCAGCAGTAACACCAGATTCTAGGTCAACATTAGCCTGAAAAACTTCTGCCATATATGCAGCAACATCACGTTCCGGTTTGTTATCCGAAAATACGCAGGATTCAGATAACGGTATGACTTCCTCTGCTGTCGTTAAGCAGGGAGCAGCTTTGCCGCTGATTATCACACTGCTATCCACCAGATAGCACCGATGAACAGGGCAAACCTGAATCCCGATCATCTGGTGAATCCTATGCCAATATGCCTCTCCGTATTGTTCCCTGTCATGAGTTGCACAGAGAGGACAATAACGCAAATACCTGGCTTTGCCGTTCTTGCTTTTGGGAAGCGGCAGAAGATTATGAAAATTTCCTGCCATAGATACCAGAGCCTGAAATGCTTTCTGTCTTCGTTCCTTCGGTAGAAACCGTCCATAATACGGAAACATGGTATGTTTCCCTACAACTTTCTCCATAGGTAAACTCCTGGTTATGGCCTGTATTACTTCAGAAGTATAGGCGTTGACAAATTCTATATCAGGGCGCACCGTCTTAGATACAAACAGTTCTTCAGCAGCAAAGGTGTAGGCCATATACCCTGATTTTGTGTAGTATCTGGCTAACTGGCTATACAATAATTCATCTGGATAGATGGCCGGGAAGTAAGCAATCATATGACCACCTCAACCACGGGCATGTGAGCTTTCAGCAACTGCACAATATCCATGTTTTCATCTTTTGCTTTGGCAACCAAATCAGCGATACTAACTCTTTCATCAACAGTCTTACTATCCACATTTTTAAATCTGCGACAGAAACTTTTTTCTTGGCCTTACTGGTCTGCTTCGCTTGCGGAATAGACGGTTGGATATATCCGTGTAAGAGAGATAGCCGCTGTTCATAAGCTGCATTTAGCGATTCCAGAGTCAAGGCTTCTTTGCCATTCAGGATTGCAATTTCCTGAGCGTCGTGAATCAATGCAACAACAACCGATGTAACCCCGGCGCTGTGCTCATAAAGCCATTCAAGGATACCATCTGTGATTTCCGTTTTTTTCTGCGTGTACTGATAGCTGAACATCACTTTGCAAAATTCCTGGAAATAGGCGTCATAGCTCATAGTAGTATATTGCAGCCCCACCGACCGCCGCGCAAGCTGCATAGCCGATTCAAAGAATCTGGTACTATCAGGAGTGCCGACCATACAGATGCTAATTCCGCTGTTGTTGATGAGCTGCGTCAAAGCCCCTATCAGACTTTTTCCATTCTTGCTGTTGGCAACATTCTGGATTTCATCTACCACCAGCATACCGATATGATTCAGTGCAACCTGACTGACAGAGCCGATCAGCATATCCGTTGTAGCCCTTGCTCGTAAAGCGTTCTGATAATATTTGCTATCAAGCACTTCATCAACTTTACGCAAGACCTCCAGTAACAAGCCCTTTACCGATGAATCAAAAGGGCATTGCACGATAACGCATGGAACAATTTACGTATAGGGATTGTCAGCTTCAATTACCCGATTCTCCGTAATCAGGTTAATTGCCCTGCTGATCGCGGAACTTTTACCAATACCGCTTGTACCAATAATCGTGAAGCTATCCGAACCTCCCATGATGCCGCTGTACTCCTGTTGCATGATGGCGCGGTAATTCTGGTTCTGCTGCTGTACTGCTAACTTTGTACCCTTTTTCTGCATTGACCGCAACAATGCCAAATACAGCTTGCTATAGATTTCCAGTGACATTTGGGAAAGGATATAAATCCTGTATAAGTCGGATAGTGCCATAAGCCGAACAGGAGCATCCGCATTACAGATTCCAGGATTATATTCAGGCAATATCTTCAATTCTCTGATTAACTTTTCTCCTGATTTCATGCGGGGAAGATCGTCTATAATGTTTGATAGATCCGTCATTGTCCGGCTCCCTTCATGTAATCCTGGTGACGTTTACTTTGCTCCCGTTTACGGGTATCACGAATATTTTGAATGCTTACATCGGCACTGCCTCTGACAGAACCAGCGATTGCTTCAATATGTCGTGCAAGGTTGATTTGAGCCTGTAGATTATCCTGCTCGGCTCCTCGTGTAATTGTCCTCTGCGCCGTCTGTAATTCCTGTATGGCGGTTAAGTCTTTCCCTTCAAATCTGGATTCAATAATCGTAAACTCCGTGTATACGCCTTTTTCCAACAGCCATACAGAAGTAACGTCCTCTGGATTATAGGCAACCGTAACCTCGCCGCCTGTTAGATACTGCTCTGTGTATCCTTCGCAATGATACCGCATTTTATTGACTTTCAAGCCGAATCTGCTGAACTTTCCTGTTGACCGCGGTAACAGGGTAAGAATAAGTTCCCTAGCTTCAACGTCAATCATATTGGCTCCCATTTGAGATTTACCCCAATTCCATATGCAGCTTGCATAAGGTTTCACATCAGCCTGAATCATAACCTCGGTATAAGGGAAGTTTTCAATAATTCGTCCAGAATTGTAATAAATAATGCAGTGTAGGATAATCCTCTCAAAATCCGTCATCGTCAAGCAAGCGTCTTTTCTGTAGTCATGTGCTCCCCGTTCCTGATAATCCGGCTCAATCACACCTTTTCCTTTCAGATGCTTCTTGTATGTATTCTGAACTACATCAAAGAATTTCTCTACCAAACCTTTCAATTCAGGCCGATAAGAGGGTAGATTAATTACTTTAACACCCAACTCTGCAATCTGTTCAAAGTTCTCGGATTTGTATTCGCTCCCCATATCTGTAACCAGAGTAGCCGGAAGTTTATCACAAGGCCAATCCGCTGACTTCAAAGCAATATCAAACTGTTTGCACCAGGCAGTTTTATCCGCAATTACATTCAGCATCAGCCCTCTGAGGCTGTAGACCCCGCCTTCCCATGACAACGCATACCCGCAACACAAACCGCTGAAGGCGTCAATGCAGGCCGTTAGAATCGGTCTGCCTACCAGATTGCCAGCATCATTGACAAGGTAAATATCGCATATCGTAGCATCCAGCATACCAACGCTAATAGCCGGGGCAAACTCCTGCACACCTTCACCCGTAAGAGGCCGGTTATTCCGCTAGTAACTCTTCAAGCCATCCCGAGAGATATAGAAGTTTTGGAGCTTCCTCGACTTACGATAGAAGTACCGGAACTGATAGTAGGATGGATATTTCACAGCTAGTACCCCCAGGCTATCACAATACTTCTCCTTGAGCATCATCGTATAGGCCGTCATGAGAGATTGTTTCGCGGTGGTATAAAAGAACTTATTCAACGCCCAACGCATATTTTTCTTATCTTGCGTGAGTTCTGTATCATCAGACTTCTTCTTTGGAGCGAGAACAGTCATATCCATATAGGCTAGATACAAGCACAAATAGTTTCTGACGGTCTGCTTTGATACTCCATGTTCCGTAGCTGTAGAACTGATAACTTTTGAACGCACCCTATCATCTGATACAAAAGGGAGAATCGGTGCAATCATTGTGTATCTCTCATACATGGTTTTCTTCTGGTCTGCATCCAGAGCATCAACCTCTACCATGGCAATCCCTGTAACCGAAGATAACTCACCGATGGTACACTCGGGGTAGGGTTCCAGTTCCACAGCGTTCACCCACACGGGCATCGTCTTCTTGACACAATCAATTATCAAGATTTTATCAGGCTGAACATCTAAAACCCTGATAACGGTATCCTCATTCTTCAACAGATCATGTTTCTTCATCAATGACCAGCCCCCAATCCGATACCCCATGCCTCAACCAATATTCCCTTGAAGCGTCCAGCAGCTTAACCGTGAGGGGCTTCATCAGAAATTTACGGAACACATACTCTCGCACCATCAAATCATTGTCAGCCTTGACGCATACAAAATCCGTTGTATATTCCCCGATGTCAATCCCGTCCAGCGAAACATTACAGCGGATTTCCTGAATGTCGTCACTCGCTTGTAAAATATCCGCATAGGCGTACTGGATCGCGTCATACGTCCTACATACCTCAACGCACTTGGCAATGACGCGCTTCTCACAGCGCCCCTTAAAATTTTTCTTCCTCATCCTGCAAAACCTCCTTGTCCGGAACGTCCTGCCGCTTTGTCCTATTTTCCCAAAAACGGCTCCCAAAAATGAATTTGGGGTGTTTTTGGGGAATTGGGGATTGTATTTTGGGGAAAACGCAGAATTGCGGATATGCTCTAAAACCTCATTCTAAGGGCATTTCAAGCCAAACCCACAATCTTAACTTTTTCCCAAAAACCCAAAAAGAAAATATCACCATGTCGTGGGGCACTGCCGTTTATTCTGTAAAGGGCAAAGTTCTTTATTCTGCCTGGCTGCGCCAGGAGGCCCCTACTCCATGGTGATTCTTCTAAGTATAAGCAAGCGGAAAGTTCCTAAAAGTCTCTGTTCATGCGGGTTGAGGATAGTCTGAAAGACAAAAACATGGCCCCCGCTATGAAGCGGCAGGCCATGTTTTTCTATGCGCAAGGGGCTAAACGTTTTTGCCTTTTACAGAATAAATGGCAGTGCCCCTAAACACCTGTCTACTATTCGAATTCAATCGTAGCCGGCGGCTTCCCCGTACAATCATAAAGCACCCGGTTCACATTCGTCACCTCATTCACAATCCGACTGCTGACCTTCCCAATCAACGCCCACGGCAATTCCGCGAATTCCGCCGTCATAAAGTCCGTAGTCGTCACCGCGCGCAGCGCAATCGCATAATCATAGGTTCTCTCGTCTCCCATAACCCCGACAGACCGCATATTAGTAAGCGCTGCAAAATACTGATCCGGCTTCTCCTCCAAATCCGCCGCCGCGATCTCTTCCCTATAAATCGCATCCGCATCCTGCAGCATCCGAACCTTCTCTTCCGTCACCTCTCCGATAATCCGGATAGCCAGTCCCGGCCCCGGGAAAGGCTGCCTGCTGATCAGCTTCTCCGGAATTCCCAGTTCTCTTCCTGCCGCACGCACCTCATCCTTAAAGAGCAGCCGCAGAGGCTCCACGATTTCCTTGAAATCCACATAATCCGGAAGCCCTCCCACATTATGGTGGCTTTTAATCACTGCAGATTTACCAAGGCCGCTTTCAATCACATCCGGGTAGATCGTCCCCTGTACCAGGAAATCCACCTTTCCGATCTTCTTCGCCTCTTCTTCAAACACCCGGATAAATTCTTCTCCGATTATCTTTCTCTTATCTTCCGGTTCCACGGCTCCGGCCAGCTTCTCATAAAAACGCTGCTGGGCGTTTACCCGGATAAAATTCAAATCATAGGAGCCATCAGGGCCGAATACCTCTTCCACCTCATCCCCTTCGTTTTTGCGAAGCAGGCCGTGATCCACAAACACACAGGTAAGCTGTTTTCCCACCGCTTTTGACAGCAGCACTGCTGCCACAGAGGAATCCACGCCGCCGGAAAGGGCACACAGGACTTTTCCGTTTCCGATTCTCTCACGAAGCGCCTGTATACTCGTCTCCACAAAGGAATCCATTTTCCAGTCCCCTGCACAATGGCAGACGTCAAACAGGAAATTAGCCAGCATCTTCTTTCCTTCCCGGGTATGCACCACTTCCGGATGGAACTGCACGCAATACAGGCCTTTTTCCACATTTTCAGCCGCAGCTACCGGACATACCGGAGTAGTTGCTTTTATTTCAAATCCCGGCGCAGGCTGGGAAATATAATCCGTATGGCTCATCCAGCATACAGAAGTCTCCGATACATTGGTAAACATCTTCCCCGTTGTATCAAAATGCACTTCTGTTTTCCCGTATTCACGAACCGGAGCCGTGGATACGGTACCGCCTAAAAGATGGTTCATCAGCTGGGCGCCGTAGCAGATACCCAGTACCGGAATCCCCATTTCAAAAATCGCTTTATCACAGGAAGGAGAATCATCGCCGTATACGCTGTTAGGGCCGCCTGTAAAAATAATGCCTTTGGGATTTCTTTCACGGATTTCCTCCAGGCTCATGGTGTAGGGGTGAACCTCGCAGTAAACGTTGCATTCTCTGACTCTTCTGGCAATCAGCTGATTATACTGTCCGCCGAAGTCCAGAACTATCACTAATTCTCTTTCCATTTTTCCTCCATTCTACCGCCATGCGGCATGTTCGTACTTTTGGATAAAATTGCAGGTAACTTTTTTAAGTAAAATAAGTATCATATAAAAATTCATTTCATTATAAAATACTCACTGCTGTTTGTCAAAACCTTTTCTTTCCCGTATCTTCCTTATTTTATGTAATTTTTCATCCTTCGTTTATTTCCATCCGCATGGCTGTCATTCTTTCGTATAAAAACAGACAGCAGGTTTATTGCTCCCGCTGTCTGTTCATAGCCGTTTCCCATTTGTGTCCCCGGTACCGCCAGATATAGCAGATTGCCCGGAACACCCAGTCGATCACCATAGCTCCCCATACGCCCAGCAGCCCCAGGCCGAACTGGTATGTAAACAGGTAGGAGGCTCCTACCCGGAAAATCCACATGGAAAGGATGGCAATCACCATCGTCCATATAACGTCTCCCGCCGAACGGAGCGTATTGGGCAGTGTGAAGGAGGGCACCCAGAAAAGCACTACCATAATATTATGGAAACGCATCACATCCGTTGCCATTTTTGCGGCTTCAGGCCCCAGGCTGTACATTTTAACCAGCACGGGCATGCTTACATACATAATCACGGAAATCACCGCGGTAACGCCAATGGTAATCGCCATCAATTTTCTGGTATAGTATCTTGCCTGTTTATATTCCCCGGCTCCCACACATACGGCTGATACGGATACCAGCGCCAGGTTTATTGCCTGTCCGGCCAGGATATTCCAGGAAGCCAGCGTATTGGCGACCGCGTTGGCTGCAATAGCCGATGTCCCCATAGTCGCAACAGCGCTTAAAACCATGATTTTGCCCAACTGGAACATGCTGTTTTCCATGCCGTTGGGAACGGCGATATAAAGAATCTTTTTAATCAAATCTCCATTGAACTTAAAACGGATCTGTCCGCAGAAATTAATCGGCTTCTTTGGATTAAACATCATGCAGAAAATTACAATGGCTCCCACAAAACGGGAAACCGTGGTGGGGATAGCCGCTCCTGCAACGCCCCATTTCAGGCCGAAAATACAGATGGCATTTCCCGTAATGTTAATCGCATTGATTAACAGGGAAATCCACATGGTTACTTTGGCGTTATTCATGGAGCGGAATATGGCGGCACAGGAATTATAGATTGCCAGTCCCGAAAAAGAGACTGCTGTTATGATCAGGTAGGTTTTGGCGGACTGCATTACATCCGTATCTATTTTTCCGAATATAAGGCGCAACAGCTGGTCGTGGAAGCCGATGAACAGCACGGATATCGCCAGGGCCAGCGTTGTGGCAAACATAATGATCTGCCAGGCCGCCTTACTGGCTTCTTCCGGATGCTTCTGTCCCAGGAAATGCCCGGCCACCACCGCGCCGCCCGTGGCAAGCGCTGAAAAGATATTGATCAGCAGGATATTCACGGTATCAACCAGAGACACGCCCGATACGGCCGCCTCCCCTACAACGGAAATCATAATGGTATCCGCCATACCAACCGCTATCGCCAGTGTCTGTTCAATGACCAGAGGAATAATCAGTTTTTTCAGGTCCTTATTTGAATAAAGCATTCCTATTTTCCGCCCCTAATTTTTTCTTTTGTACCTTACAAATCCTTTTCGCTTTTTTAACAGGATTATTACTTGTTTATTGTATTCCGTTTTGTGACTGGTGTAAATACTTTTCTCTTGTTGCCAGTCCGCCCCGGATATGGCGCTCGGACTTGTTCACATCCAGCACCTTTCTGGCTTCCCTGGCCAACGCGGGATTAATCTGAGACAGGCGTTCCGTAACATCCTTATGTACGGTAGACTTACTGATGCCGAACTGTTTTGCGGTTTGGCGCACAGTGGCATTGTAATCAATAATATAGTTGGCAATATCGATTGCTCGCTCCTCGATATAATCTTTCACGGATTTCCCCCGGAAAACTTGTTTTTACAATGTATGCGGGTATGAAATCCAGTATGTCAACTTTTCAGAGCGCGAAAATAAAAACTGATTTCCGTTTATCTTTTCTCCCATTCCTTATAGGCAGCTTCCCAGTCCATCCCCTTCAAATATTCCCCATTAAAAAGGTAACTGCTCAAAGTAAGCGGTTACCTTTTTATACATATCCTATATTTCCTTTTGAATCTTCTCATCCTTTCAAGCAAAACACCGCATATAGCGGAACACTCTTAATTCCGTTCTCAAACCCAAAGTTCTTTGCCGACACCCGTACCGAATACGCCGGTTCATAGAGCGAAATAAAAGTTTTCAAGCTCTTTGCCCGCACATTGTCTGCCGACTTACATTCCAGCGGAACAATATTTCCCTTACGATCCTGAAATACAAAATCAAGTTCAGCCTTACCCTGGGAGCTCCAGTAATAGGGCGATATCCCATTTGTCACTAATGCCTGCATGACGTAATTTTCCGCCAGTGCCCCCTTAAACCCGTCAAAACTGGGGGAACTGCTTAAAACTATATTTGCGGCGATCTCAAATTTAGAACAAAGAAGTCCGGTATCTACCATGTAAACCTTGAAGGAATCATTGTCTGCATAGGCAGGCAGGGGCATTTTCCCCTCTCTGACACGTATACACTTATTCACAATTCCCGCAGTACGCAGCCAATCCAGAGGCGTTTCATATTCATAAGCCCTTGCGCCGGATTTAATGACTTTATACTGAAACTTCCTGTTTTCCTTTGCAAGCTGGGCGGGAATACTTGCCCATGCCGCCATTATTTTTGTCGTTTCATGAGGCGTGGCATATTTGGCCATATCCGCAATGTAAGCATCGTTCAGGCTTTTCTGTGCCGCGACTACAAAATCAAAATCCTTCGTATCCATATACTCGCTGACAGCCCTCGGCATACCGCCCACCACCAGATAATTTTTGTACAAATCCATGGCTGTGTCATGAAGGGGGTTTGGCAAAAAGTCCTCATAACATTCTTTGATAAGTTCGCACATCTTCCTGTTATCAGTTGCCCACAGGAACTCTTCAAAATCCAATGGATATAAGGTAAGCATATCCACCTTTCCCACCGGGAAGGAATACTTCTCACGGTTTAACGCCACACCTGGCAGGCTTCCAGCTGCAATGATATGATATTCCGGCGCTTCTTCGCAAAAATATTTGAGAGAAGTCAAGGCACGCTCGCAGCTTTGAATTTCATCAAAAATCAAAAGCGTATCGCCTTTTAATATAGTCTGCCCGCTTTTAGCAGAAAGCTCACGTAAGATTCTCTCGCAGTTTAAATCACGTTCAAAAATAGCTGCTATTTCCGTGGAACCTTCCATGTTGATATATACCGTATTTTTATAATATTGCTTGCCAAAGGTCAGGGCCGTATAGGTTTTTCCTACCTGCCTTGCCCCATAAATTAAAAGCGGCATTCTTTTGGGGCTGTTTTTCCATTTGATCAATTTATTTAATATTTTACGTTCCATAAAATGTTATCACCTCATATTTATTATAACTACATTGTGCTATATGGTCAACATATTATACACAAAATTCTCAAGCTTAATCTATTAAAAAAGCATCTGAAAATAGGGAAAGAACTTCCCACTTCACAGACGCTCCTATAAAAATCGCTTCTTTATACTCTATCATACCATCCACAAAAACCATTCTATTTTATTACTTCCTTATGTAAGGTAGATTTACTGATGCCGAACTGTTTTGCGTTTTGGCGCACAGTGGCATTGTAATCAATAATATAGTTGGCAATATCGATTGCTCGCTCCTAGATATAATCTTTCACGGATTTCCGTTTATCTTTTCTCCCATTCCTTATAGGCGGCTTCCCATGTTTTCCGTGTAAAAGGGCGGACGGGATCTCCCGTACGCTCTGCATATTCCTCAGCATATTTCAGGAAAAAATATAAATGCTCTCTTCTGGCCTGCAGTTCCCGAATACGAATATTACTCCAGACAGGAACTTTTTTATATTGAACACTTTCTTTGAATTTTTTTATAAATTCATCCATATTATAAGGAACTCTTCGCTCATTTATTGTAATTCCTTTCTCATCAGCTTCTATCAAAGTATAGGGGGCACCCCTTTCGCAGCTGTCCATGGGAAGGCCGCAGGATCCGGGATTTATAAATATCTTTTTCCCTTTTTGTATAAACCATTGTATATGTGAATGTCCGAAAATATATACCCCATCTTCCAGCTTATCACACTGTCTCTGAAACTCTTCATTCCCAGACAGATGCTTTCTGATATCCAACAGAAGCTGACTGTGTTTTAATTCCCTTTCGTTATACATAAGCGGAATGGCAGGACAGCTGAATTTACTCAGTTCCGCATTTCCTATGATATCCTGTGATGAATGAGACATATGGAAAACAACACCGCTTTCCTCATCCCGGAACTGTTTTCTTTCCGGAAGCCTACGCAGAAACATCTTGCTTTCATCACCGAGAGCCTGTGCGCACCAACAGGAAATATGCATCTGGCCGCCTTCCCAGCGCCCTTCATCCTCTCCCTGCATTCTTTCGATGTATTGCTCCTCATTACCTCTGATAACAAAAGCATTATCCATACAGGCTATGCGCTGTACTGCCTGTTCAGGAAAAGGCATGCTCAGACAGTAATCCCCGGCAAAGAGAAAAATATCGGCCGATTGTTTTTCGGCATCCGACAAAACAGCATCCAGAGCATCCATATTTCCGTGAATGTCAGATATTACTGCATATTTCATTCTTCCTCATCCTCCCCTCCTTCCATCTCCTCCTCCCCTCCCGTCAGCCGCAGATATATCTCCTCCGCATCCATATCCACCAGTTCCTCCCACGAAACCGTATCCTCCCACACCAGCCTTGCCTTTTCATCCCCCAAAGCCGCGATACCAGCCACCGCATCCAGCAAATCTCTTTCGCAGTCCTACAGCATTTTTTCAAACAGCTCCCCGGTAACGCGCAGCATCTCAGAAGCCTTCTCCGTGATTTTATCATCGGACCAGCCTGTAAAAGCACCGGGATCGATGACCTCCAATATAAAATCATAGTCCTCCGACATGTTTTCCAGCGTGATCCAATAATCATTGACAAACCCGTATTTATTCAGTGCACTGCCCAGTTTCATGCTCAGCCGACATAACTCTTTATCTTCTTCCATAACTCCCTCACCCTTTCCGCAATCCCGCATTCTTCAAGAATTTCCGCCCCTGCTTTAGCCACATCCGCTACCCAATATGTCTCATGCCGGTACTCCGTTTCTTCCAGACATCCTTCCGACTTCATCCGTTCCAGCTGCCCCGCGGTGAAGCTTTCAGGAAGGATATCCAATATTCCCCCTTCTCCGGCCGCATCCAGCAATTCCCAGAAAACTGAAGTATTATGGCGTCCACCCAGTACTTCTCCCTGAGTGCTTACATCACACTTAATCTCCAGGCTTACCGGAATCTTTTTCCACGCATCCACTCCTTCAGCCGTTTCCATACGTTCACAGTATTTTTGTGCCAACGGCTTCAGCGCATAGCTCACCATTGCTTCCCTGTCCAGTTCCAGCAGCCCTTCCAATGCCTCCTGTTCTCGGTATGCAAACTGCCAGTCATAAAAATACGAAGCCGAATCATCAAACCACAACCGGCATAAGCATTTCTTCTCCGCTTCCGTACCTATGGCATAAAAATACAATTCCGAAACAAGAAACAAACCGGGATTCACCACACAATACCACTGGTTCCATTTACGCAGAAAACCGCAGGCACATAAAGTCCTTACCGTCTCTTTCTCCCGTCCCGCAAAATACCTTTCCGCCTTCTCTTCCAGTTCCATTTCCGACAAAATAACAGACCCTTTTTTCACAACAGGCCGCAGGCTTTTGACGAAAAACGTAAATTCCATTTCCGTAATCCCTGTTTTCCCGGCCAGATAAGACACTATATCCATCAATGCATCCTTCAGGTTATCCGCCAGCCGCCCCTTTTCTTCCGCAATATTCATAAGCAGTACCGCTCCGGATTCCTTTTTCAGAAAATCAGCCCAGTACCATGGTTCCTTCCGGTGCCCAATCTCCAGCAGCCGCAGTTTGGTATCCTTATCCACATTGCCGTAACGGATATATTCCCGCACGGCCTTCCAGTCTTCCCTGTCAAGATCTTCCATGCTTTTCCGGAACTCTTCCACCGTCTCTTCATACCGGTATTCCTCTTCCTCGTCTTCCTCCGATTCCTCTTCCCATTCTATCTTATCTTCATCCAGCCAGGAGGAATATTTGTTCTCCTTTTCCGTCAGCTCCCCGCTGAATGTTATCGCCATCTCTTCCTGGCTTTTTTCTATCTCATATAGAAGCTCCTCAAAATAGAACACATTATTCTGCACCGCTGCCAGGCACATCTCTCCCCGATAATACCATTCCAGATAACCGGTAAGCTCTTCCCTGTGCGCCGCCACGTAAATACTGCCTGCCTCCTTCAGTGAAACAGGCAGATCCCCCAGCTGAAAAGGCAGCCCGTTTTTCATCATCGCTTTCAGATAGAGAACAATTACTTCCTCCTTCCCCTCATATATCCTGCGTTCTATAGCCTTTCCCGCGGCCTTGGGAAATTCCTTCAAATCCTCCGTACTCATATCCTCCGAAGCTGTTTCAACATCATCCAGCAGCTTTCGGAACTTCTCCGCAAACCAATCCCGGAAAGGCTCTCCCCAAATTTCCCGGTACCCCTGCAGCAGTTCATAATAAGAATAGTACTCCCGCTCGTATTCAAAAAAACACCTGTCTTCCAGAGAAACCGCCCTTTCCATCACCCTCCGGTAATATTCCATATCGTTATCCGCCTTAATACTGAGTTCCAGCAGACTGCTGCAGCATTCAAAATAACAGCTGCCCCGCAGCAGCATATCCCTGTACTGGGCAAAGTTCCGGCTTATGTACTGATGGATAAAGTCTTTTGCCGAAGGGTTCTGAAAGCGTACGCGCAAGGCATTTCCAGCTTCCGGCACTGTCTCCGTACAGATCGCCGTTTTTTCCAGTTCTGCGATCACGCGTTCAAATTCCCGATAGAGGCTGCCTTCTTTTTCACCGGCCACAGCCGTCTGATAACATTTATGGGCATCCGTCAGATTCACCGGAAGGGGCATCAGATCCATAAGCATGAAAAAGATTCTCGCCTCATCGGAAAGATTCTGAAAAATCTGTTCCCAGAAATCTTCCGGCTGACGGAGATACTGCAGCAGTCTGTATGCACACTCTTTCGGCTCGTCCTCAGGTCGGACAGAATTCAGGTACATCTGGATGATCCGGGGATTATAATAGGAAGAAAGCACTGCCTGATCATGAATCTGATACAGCTCCTTCATCTGTTCCCAGGTCAGAGGGGCCTTCCGAAGGTGTCCCAGATAGATCCGCACCATTTCCGTATTGGAATAAGCCTTCAGCCTGCATTCCAGCTTATACCTTTCCAGAAGGCTCCGGAGTTCTTCATTCTGCCGCATCCCTTGTTCCAGCACATATTCTCTCGTTGTCATGATGAGGATGAAATCCGTGCGTGTCCGCACGGTTTCTATCAGCCTTGCAAGCCGTCTTTCCTCTTTCCCCGTCCCGTATGCGTTCAGGAAATTGCTTCCCCAGAAATCATCGTAAACGACCACCTTTTTCCCCGGCATATCCTGGGCCTTATACAGATCTCCCACCGACTCCGCCCACAGGTAGGTATCGAAGCCCTTGCGTGACAGCCAGAATATAGCCAGCTGATTTGCCAGCGTTGTTTTTCCGATCCCAGGCTCTCCCGATATTATGATTGCCCGGTTTCCTGCCAGAAGCCTCCTGGCCTCTTCATATACGGCGGTTTCCACAAAAACCTCCGCATTCTGCTTCGCCTTCTCCCATTCCAGCCGGGATTCCGCCAGCAGTTCCCCGTTGACCGCATCTCTTATGGTCCGCTTGAGCACATCTGTATTCTGAATCCACAGCTTATAATATTTTTCCTCTGTCTGGGCATATCCGGCGTCATTGCTTCCCAGATAGCCATTCAGATCCTTACCCGTCACTATATCCTCATCGGCAATAATATAAGGATGGAACAATTCCCGGATTTTCTTTTTCTGTTCCGGGCTCACATCCCTGGACAGCACAAGAATATACCGGTCAGGCTTTATCCTGTCCGCTTTTTTCTTCTCTTCCCTCAGTTCCTTCCAGCGCAGGGCGCTTTCACTGGCCCACCGCTTTGCCTGCATGACAATGCATTTCCCGTCAGGCGTGATGCATCGGGCGTCCATCCCCTGATCCGGCCCTTCCCGAAACGCTTCCAGGCGTATCTTTTCCCGCACCTGTATCATATCTCTGGCAAATTCCTGGAACTCCACAGGCTCCAGCAGATGGTGGAAATCGTAATTCTTCATGCTGCAGCCTCCTTTCCCGCTTCTTTGGCGCCGCATTTTACCTTTTTCCTTATTTTACCTTATAATTCCCCCATTCTCCACCTTTCCCTGCAAAAAAGATACGGCAGTCCCGTAAGCCGACTGCCGCCGTCTCTTCCTGTGGGTGCATAAAAAACTCCCGAAGCGCCGCCGCCCCGGGAGTTTTTTGCCATATCACAGAGAACAAATCCCCACATTTCTTCCCTGTGATGAGTTGCCTGTTAATGAATAAGCCTTGCTATAGCACCTTCCACAATGCCCCATAAGGAGAAATCCTGTCCGCCGTATACCAGCATCCAGTTGTTAATGGTGTTCCCGAAGAAATAAGAGCCGAAGCCAACCAGGAATACCATGATAATACCGCTCAGGGCCGCGCCTACGATACAGCCTCTGATACCGCCGGTTGCATTGCCGATGATGGATGCACAGCCGATTTCAAAGAAGCAGGTGAATGTCAGAGGGATGATAACCGTAGGGAACATCCCTGCCGTCAGGATAATGGTTATGGTGGAGGTAATCATTGCCACGATAAACCCGATAATCAGCGCGTTGGGCGCAAAATTAAAGATAACCGGGCAGTCCAGGGCGGGAATCGCACCGGGGACTATCTTTTCCGCAATACCCTTGAAAGCGGGCACAATTTCGGAAATCAGCATACGAACGCCGAGAAGCATGATGGTAACACCTACGCCGAAGTAAATGGCCTTAGTAAAAATAAAGGTGAAAATTCCGGTTGTTCCGCCCGCATAGCCCCACACCTCGCCGGGCACAAGGCCATTAGCCTTCAAAATAAAGAACATGACGATATAGGTCAGGCAGATGACGATGGAGCCTGTTATGGATACCTCACGCAGGAAACCAAGGCTCTTGGGGAATTTGATATCTTCCGTGGAATGCTTCTTGTCCCCGATCAGTTTTCCGAGATAACCGGAAATCAAGGAAAGCACGGTTGTGGGATGTCCTATGGTAAAGCTGTCGTCCCCGGTTACTTCCCTGACAAGAGGACGCATCAGGTTCGGGGATATTACCATATAAGCCGCCGTAAAAATAGTTGCCAGGCCGATGAGCTTGCCGCCTGTCAGGCCCGCGTCCACACCGGCTGCGATAAATACATAAGGGAACCAGTACAGCATGTGGCCGGTAAGGAATACAGATTTCCATTTGGTAAAACGGGCAAAGAGCAGGTTAAAGGCAAAGGCGATCAGCATAACAATACCGATCTGGGTGCCGTATACGGACATATCGATGTCCGGCTTGCCGTTTGCCGCCGGCATCATCGTATTAAATGCCGCCGCCAGGCCGTCTATGGAATTTCCGGTAATAATCCCGGTACCTTGTGACAGCACAAAGAATCCGATTGCCGTCATCATGGTTCCCCGGACAATCTCACTGAACTGTTTTTTCTGCAGGATAAGACCGATCATTGCAATCAGGGCCAGGAATATCGCTCCCTGTCCGAATATTTCATTGATAATAAAATTCAATACAACCATAATTCTCTCTCCCTCCTGTTGCTTATTCTATTTTTCCAGGCTCCGGAAGAACTCCAGCGTTTTCTCCGTCACTTCCTTCTTATTCACGAAGTTGCAGATAGTCACGACGGGTACGGTGCTGCGTTCCGCAACACGGGCCGCGAGCTCCTCCGATGTAAAAATGACATCACAGGGCGTTGACGTACATGTGCCCACATCTCCGCAGAAGATTTCCGCTTCCAGATCATTTTCCTTTAATACTTCCTGTATTTTCATTTTCAGGAATAAGGATGATCCGCAGCCAAAGCCGCAAACGGCCTGAATCTTAATCATTCCCATGCTTTTTTCCTCCTTTCTCAATCGTTTCTCATACTCAGGCAGGCACATCTGTTTCCCCGGACATAATCCGGAGCACTTCCTCCGCGCTTTCAGCCCTGCTGATCTCCTCCATTTTTTCCTCCGCCAGCAGGGTTTCCGCTATTCCTGACAGGGTGTCCAGATGGGAAGTGCTGTCCGTACATCCCAGACATAAGACAACGGACACCGGGTCATTGGGTGAACCAAACTCAACCGGAGATTCCAGGGTTATCAGCGCTACATCACTTTTTAATACCTCCTCACAGGGAGCCGCGTGAGCCAGCGCGAACCCGGGCATTATTACAATATAGGGACCCAGCTCCCTGACAGACTGAATCATCTTTTCCACATACGCGGGCCGGATGCTTCCTGCTTCCACCAGAACCGCTCCCGCCTTACGGATAGCCTCCTCCCAGTCAGCCGCCTTTTCTTTGATGCGGATATGGCTCTTATTGAGTATTTTATCCAAAGACACGACCTCCTTTTATTCATTTTTGTACATTTAGCATACCATTTTCAGAATCAAGCGCCTAGTTCATGATCTTTCAACAACATTTGAAGAAAACTTGCCTTCCTTATTCGGCTTTCTGCCTATATAATGAAATCATACTGGAGCCTTTGCAGACTCTCCGGCAAAAAATCCGGCCGTCCCCCATGGACTGCAGGCCGGGCAATTGCCGGCATTACTCAAAACTACGGAAGGAGGTACCCCGTGAACAGGCAGACAAGCAAGCTTCTGAACATACTCTTAAATTCACCCGGACAATATTTTCATTATGAAGAGCTGGCGGCACGTTTTCAGGTGAGTACCCGTTCCATACGCAACTACACGCAAAACATACTGGATTTCCTTGAGGATCTGCATATGCCTTCCGCTCTTACCGTTTCCGAAGGCGGCATCGCCTTTACCGGAGGCGCGGAGGAAAGCAGCCTTCTGCTCCAGGCCGCCGTGGACAACGACTTCTATCTCTACCGCCTGTCTCCAGAGGAGCGAAGCCATATCATCCTATTAAATCTGCTGATCAGCGATGATTACTGTAATATTTATGATTTATCGGAAAAATTCAATGTGAGCCGGACTACCATATTGAAGGACATGGAACAGGTCAAGGCCTTTCTGGCAAGGTATAACTGCACCTTTGATTCCGCGATGAACCGGGGCTACCTGCTCCGCCTGAGAGAACAGCAGCGCAGGGACATGATTGTCCGTATTATCCAGACGGCCATGGGCGCTGTCTTTTCCCTGCACAGGGAAGTGAATGTCTACGAACGTTTCCTCTATGAGGAATGGAGCCTGGAAACCTATTTCCCGTTTCTGAGGCAGCTGCTTCTGGAGATGGAGCATCAATACAATCTGGATGTATCCGATGCCTGTTTTGAAGAACTGCTGCTGACGCTGGCTATCATCACCGTCCGCATGGAAAAGGGGTTCTGTATCCAGGAAAGTACCCTGGAAGAAAAAACCTTCCAGAACCTCCTTGTATATGAGCTGGCCGAAAACATCCTGAAGGAGCTGGAATACCGTTACCGTCTGTCCTGCAGTGAAGCGGAGGTGCAGTATCTGGCGTCCAAGCTTTATTACTGCCGGTTTTATGCCAGCGCGCCCATTGAGGATGCCCAGGATGTGAAGCTGCATATGGCGCTGACCAGCTTTCTCATGATGGTCAGCAGCCAGCTGAATATTCCCATCTACGAGGACTCGAAAATCGTCAATCAGCTGGAAAGCCACCTGCGTGATATTGACAAAGCCCATGCGGAGGGCGTCCTTCTGGAAAATGATTATACGGATCAGATGATCGGGGAATATCCGGAATATTACCAGCTTATCTGCCGCCACCTGTCCATCCTGGAGAACATCTCCGGGTATTCCTATACAAAAGATGACATTGCCGTCATTTTAATCTACCTCGTGGTGGCAGTGGAAAGACATTTTAAAAACGATATCCTTCCCAAAGTGATCGTCGTATGCCATACCGGAATAGGCACAGCCAACTTTCTGGCCGAAAGGCTGAATACCTATTTCCACATCCGCATCATGGCGGTTACCTCCAATCACCGGCTGGCGGATGTTATGAAAAATTATGACTTTGATGTGATCATATCCACCATCACCCTGAAGGAACCGGAAGATTTGTGGATAAAGGTGTCCCCGATGCTGGAGGATGAGGATATCCTCAGGCTGCAGAAGCTTTTCATGGATATCAAAAGAAATAAGAAAAAGCTGGGTACGCCCAACCAGCTCCGGCTGCCCGCGCCGGGCATCCGCACCGTCCTGCGGGAGGAAAATATCCTGCTGGATGTCTGCTGCACGGACTGGAAGGAGGTTATACAGAAAGCCGCGGAGCCTCTTCTGGCGGCAGGAAGCATCGATGCCCGTTACATCGACGCCATGATCCGTTCCTACGAAACCAACGGCGCTTATTTTGTTTACTGTCCCGGCGTGGCGCTGGCCCATGCCGGCCCGGAGGACGGGGTGCGTTTCTTCGGCCTCTCCCTCATCCGTCTGAAAAAGCCGGTCCCCTTCGGGCACAGGCAGCACGATCCGGTCGCCTGGTGCATCTGCCTGGCCATCCAGGAAAAGGATGAGCAGATCCAGGAGGTGCTGCGCCTGATGAATCTGCTGGGGAATCCGGAAAAACGGCCGGAGCTGGATGCGATTGCCTGCAGCGGGGAACTGCTGCAGTATATTATGGAAAACGAATAGGAGGAATGAAATGAACAGTAAGAGCTTTGATTATCTTTCCCATGTAACCGAAATCCTGGAACGGGTAAAAAACACCCAGTGGGAGGCCATGGATGCCTGCGCGCAGAAAATGGCGGATGCGATTGCGGATAAGCATTCCGTTTTCGCCTTCGGCGCATCCCACGCGGGGATTCTGGCCCAGGAGCTGTTTTACCGTACCGGCGGCCTGGCGGTCTTAAATGCCATCCTGCCGTCGGAATTCATGCTCAATACCCGCCCCGTAACGCAGACCAGCTCCATGGAGAAGCTGGACGGCTATCCATCCGTCATCCTGAAGCACACCCCCATCCATGAGGGCGATGTCCTTTTGCTTCATTCGGTGTCAGGACGCAACACCGCCGCCATTGAAATGGCTTTGGAGGCCCGTAAAATGGGCGTCACCACTGTCGCCATCACGAACATGGAGTATACCAGCGGCGTCACCAGCCGCCACAAAAGCGGGAAAAAGCTTCATGAGGTCTGTGACATTGTCATTGATAACTGCGGCGATTTTGAGGATTCCAGCATGCTTCTTCCCGGAATGAAGCAGAAAATAGGTCCCACCTCCAGTGCCGTCGGCTGCACCATCGTCAATATGATCGTGATCCGTACCGTGGAGCATCTCATGGAAAAGGGAATCGAACCGCCCATTTTCCACAGCGCCAACGTGGATGGAGGAGAAGAATTCAACAATGTCCTCTTTGAAAAGTACAAGGATCAGATCCACTATATGTAATCCTTCTGTAAGTCTCAAAAGAAAAAGGAGCTCCGTCAGGAAGCTCCTTTTTCTTTCATAATCGTATGCAGCGTTTCCACCAGCGCCTCCACCTGGAACGGCTTTGCCAGATGGGCATTCATCCCGCTTTCCAGGGATTTTTTCATATCTTCCTCAAAAGCGTTGGCACTCATGGCCACGATGGGAACCGTTCTTGCATCCGGCCTGTTCAGCGCCCGTATCAGCCTGGTGGCTTCCAGGCCGTCCATCACCGGCATACGGATGTCCATCAGGATCAAGTCATAATAATCCTCTTCGCTTTCCCGGAACGTATCCACGGCCTCCTGGCCGTTTACCACGGAATCCACAAGGCACTTCTGCATCTCCAGAACCGTCCGGGCGATTTCCAGATTCAGCTCATTATCCTCAACCAGAAGCACACGCTTTCCTTCCAGCTTTGTCTTTTCTTCCTTCGCCTCTCCATTTGCCCGGTTTTCCGGCATGGTGCCCTTCTCCTGCCGCAGTGAAAAGTAAAATTCACTTCCTTCTCCCTCTTCGCTGTCCAGTTCGATCAGGCCGCCCATCATCCGTACCAGACGCTCACTGATGGCAAGTCCCAGCCCTGTTCCGCCGTATTGGCGGGAGGTATTGTCATCCGCCTGTTCAAAGGAACGGAAAATACGCTGCTTATCCTCTCCGCTCACACCGATTCCGGTATCCTTAACGGAAAATAACGTATTTATTCCTCCTCCCGGCAAGGGCTTCTGAAGCATTTTCAGGGTGACGCAGCCTCCCTCCGGAGTAAACTTCACCGCATTGCCGAGAAGGTTGATCAATACCTGGTTCAGGCGGAGGCTGTCTCCTATGACCCATTCCTCGGGTATATCAAGCTCCTGCTTAAAGGATATCCCCTTTGCCTGTGCCTGCGGCTCTATCAGATTGGCAATACCGTCCGCCAGCTCTTTCATGCTGAAGGAACCGATCTCCAGTTTCATTTTACCGCTCTCTATTTTAGACATATCCAGGATATCGTTGATCAGGCTCAGCAGATACTGGGAGGAACGGTCGATCTTCTTAAGGCAGTCCTCCACTTTATCCGGCTCTTCCTTTTCCCTCATGGCAATCCCTGTCATACCGATGATTGCATTCATAGGCGTACGGATTTCATGGGACATGCGGGAAAGGAAATCACTCTTGGCCCGGCTTGCCAAATCGTATTTTTCCCGGTTGATATTGCTCTCTATAATCTTGGATATTTCCACAAACTCTCTGCTTATCTCTTCCCGGAAGGTGCTCTTTTCCTCCGTCGTCCCGTAAACAATACAGCCTGCGTATTCGCCGTTATCATACATGGGAACCACAAAACAGCCTGCTCCGGCCGGAAGCATATAAAATTCTCCCGCCCTGTCGTTCTGCTCTTCACTGCCCACTATCCGGTACCCTTCATTCAGGCCCGCCGCATATCGTTCATACTCCTCTGCATTAAAATAATGCACTCTTCCTTCTATCCGGCTTTCCGGATTGGTATGCCATTGATATTCCGGATGTACCGTATGATATTCAGGCTCCGCCCTGGAAATCACAATATCAGATAACCCATAATGGGTCCCCAGCTTCACCAGCAGTACGGACAGGATACCCGCCACGTCATTGCTCTTGTCAAAAAAGTTGAACACCAAAGGCACCATGGGGATGCCCCTCTGATAAGTGACGCTGACAATTTCATCAATTTCAGGCTTCCGGCGCGCACGTTCCAGCTGTTCACGGGATAAATCCTCATAAAAGGCAGTTGCCCCGTCCCGGGTTATTTTCGCGTATGCCAGCGCCCATTCCGCCCGGTCAAGAAGGTCTGCAAAGCCCTCTCCTTCCTTTATTTCAGCCACACCGGAGGAGAGCTGGAGACAGAATTCCGAATCCGGGAAAAGCCTTGCCAGGCCGTCCCGCAGTTCCCTCAGAAAATCCTCCGCATCTGTACGGTTCCCGTTTTCCAGCCATACCAGGATTTCATCTCCGCCCTCCCGCACCGCCAGCGGAACCAGACGGCCTTCCCCGATCAGCCGATGCTTCATATCCATAACCATGGCGCCTATCTGCTCCAGAATGGCGTCCCCGAATACGATACCGTATTTTTCATCCAGATCCCGGAATTTATCCATATCCAAAAGCAGCAGGGAACCTGTATTTCCCTCCTCTATCTGCGCCGTGATCAGCTTTTCTCCGATATTGCGCTTATACAGCCCGGTAACCGGATCCCTTCTCACCGTATCCAGCTCCATCAGCTCCCGGATTTTCTTTTCATGGATATTCTTTATGCTTCCGATAATTTTGGAACGTTCCCGGTTGGAGTCGTAGATGACCTTTCCTGTCATCTCCACCCAGGAATAGCCTTTATCCTGTTCGCCCAGCCTGGCCTGAAACACCAGGTTGATTTCCCCCTGCCCTTTCAGCGCCTCGCGCACCAATTCCCTGTCATCCTCATGGACAACCTCCTTCTCCATACGGAGCAGGTCTTCCCTGGTGTAATGGCATTCTATCGTGCTTTCCCCGTTATCCCCCTCTTCCTTTCCGTCCACATTATACACATCCAGGGAGCCCTGGCGCACGTCGTAGGCATAAAGGATATCCGTACTGCTCTGCAGGGCGATACGGTAGCGTTCCTTTTCCTCCATCAGGCTGTACTCGGCTTCCTGCTGTTTATTCGTCAGCTCACGCACCACCTCATAGAGTTCATCCACCTCGGTGATATCGCTCATCTGATAGCCGGAAAGCTTATTTTCCCTGCTGTCTCTGATGCATTCCACAAGCCTTCGGATAGGCTTCGTAAGATTGGAGACAATCACATAAATGGCCACAACGCCGAATCCCAGCCCCACCAGAATGGCGATTAACAGATTCCATATAATTTTATCCCCGATGCCGAACAGCGTATCCTTTCCTTCGATACCCGCCACCACCCAGGTTTCTTCCGCAAAAGGCGTATTGGTATTATACAGATGCAGCCTGCTGATATTGGCATAGGCATCCTTCCCCCGGACCTTGATGCCGTACAGGGAATCGTAGCGGGTCTTCTCCGCAGTCAGGGCTTCCTCCTCCAGCGCGGCCGTTCCCGTCACTACAAGAGGGAGAAGAGTCCCATCCTCCGTATATTTGGCCAGCATGTAGCTTCCCTGGTTCTTGCTGCTCAGTTCCCGCACCGGCAGCAGCTCCGCCATATACTTCGTCGATATTTCCACGCCCATGACTCCGTAAACCGTTCCCTCATAAATCAGGGGCACGGAATAGGTAATCATGCGGTAGCTGTCGCTGCGGGAATTTCCTTCCATGACGAAAGGCTCACTCCAATAAGCCAGATTCGTGAATTTCGTATCCGGATAAAGCTTTGCCGCTTCGTAGGGCTTGTAAAAGAAATTATCCCACGCCTCAGCGCCGCTTTCCCCGAAATGAAAATCTGTGGTCCAGAGGGTATCAAAGGGAATCCCTTTTTCATGGGAAAAACTGCTGCTTCCTCTTTCAAGGAGGATATCGGAATAATCCGGAGGTGTCCCCTCCGGATCCGAATCACGGAAATAAATTCCCTGGCAGACAGTATCGTCCCCTCCCACCTGGTCATTGGCAAGAATAAGGAACGAGCCTGTTACCGTATTTTTACGCATCACAGACAGACAGGTGTCAACCATAGCCTGTAAAAATTCCTTCTGCATGCTGTTGCTGCGCAGAAACTTTTCCGGTGTCCGCTCCCTGTTCTGAACAATCCTTTCCATGGTGCTGTTGGCTACGCTTACCTCTTCCTCCAGATCCGACCAGCGCTGGACCATGTTGTTTTCCAGAAGAATTCTTCTGTTTTCCACCGTCTGGTTAAGAATCCCCACGGAATATTCTTTTAGAAGAAAAGGCGTCCCGCTGAAAAAAAACGTTCCATATGAAATCATGGACTGCACCACCATGACAAGAATCAGGGGCACAATAAACAATTTAAAAATCGTTTTTTTCTTGATTGTCATTTACTCTCTACCGCTTCCTGCAGCTTCCTCTCAAAGCCGGTAAACCATTGATCAAAAGCTTCCTCTGAAATAAACTCTGCTGCTGCTTCCTCCAGGCTCATTCCCGCATTCAGGCTCTCTACCACAGCCGCCCTGTCTGCGGCCGCTTTATCGGAAAGGTCATATTCCAGAACCTTTCTCGCCGCGGCTCCGCCCTGGAAGGCTTTATTTGTATACATGATACTGCTGTTTACCGTATCAAAAGCTGCGATCAGGGTATCAAAGGTCTTGGGCACAACATCCAGATCCTTTTCCTGAATCACCTTATCCAGCACCTCTTTCGAGTTGGCGTCTTTCTTCACAGGCAGATAACCGGAAGCACAGCCAAACACAAGATTGTTTTCCGACTGGGTAAACCACTTGAGGAATTCAGTGCAGGCATATTCCCTCTGCCTGTCGGAGGCTGTCACCACCATACCCGCGCCCTGCTGTACCGCATAGGCCTCTCCGCCTTCAAATACCGCCGCGGGAAGGATGATATAATCTATGGGATAGGTTTCATCCTCCAGCTCCACCTCATCCGGGAAGTACATGGCAGAGGTTGTGGAACCCGTATAAGAGATGATTTCCCCTATTTTCACATCATCGGAACGGAACCTGCCGTATGAGCTGAAATACCCCTTTACATAAGGCACATACCAGGTATCCCATATCCGCTTCATCACATTCCTGTCTACCTGAAGAGTAACCTGCTGATCCTTAACCTTGAAAATCTCAGTCCCCAGCTGCATGGAACCGATAATAAATAAATTCGCCATAGCATCCCTGCCGTAAAAAGCCTTTCCGTCGTTTTCTACCGCAGGAGTCAGGCTGTCCGTCCACTCATAATATTCCTTTGCCGTTTCAGCCAGCCCCTCCATAGTGGAAAGAGATGACAGCTCCGCGCCTGTGGCAGCGGCAAATTTATCCCAGTCCGTCTTATCCAGCATTAAAATCTCACTGGATTTGGCCGTAGGGAAAATAAAAAGCTGGTTTCCTTTTCCTATCCGTCCTTCCTCCACATAGGAATCCACATATTCACTTATTTCATCCTCAGTCAAATAGGAAGAAAGATCCGCCAGATAGCCCATCTGCTGAATCTCATAAGCGGTATCCGCATAGCTGGAAAAAATGTCGGGTGCCTCATCGCTGCCCACTTCCTTTTTCAGGGCCGATCTCACCGATTCCTCCAGCTGGTTCACATCCCCTTTGCCGGTGCTCTTGACAAAAATTCCTTCTTTCATTCCCACCGTATCGTTAAATTCCTTCACCAGGGAATCAAAGGCCGTCTGCTGGGCCCCGTTATAATAATGCCAGATTGTAATGGTAACCGGGTTATCCGGATCCAGCTTCACCTTATTCTTAGAACCGCAGCCGCCAAGCAGCATCGCAGCCGCAGCAGCAGCCACACAAACCAGAACCCAAAACCTCTTCTTTTTTCCTGAAAGATTTTTCATAGCCACCTTTTCCTCCAAACCCTGATTAAGTTACCTTATCCTAGCATTATACATGATTCAGAAGCAGTTTGCATCCTTTTCACATCTATTTTTCCGGCAAAAAAGATGATATACTGATCTTTACATACTTTTTACATACAATTGCCCCGCCGGGCAGAAAGGAACTGCCATGAAAAACAGGAAAAAAACAGCCCCGCCGGCTCTGGAATGCACCCGCTGGAGCGGCGTTTTGGAAGAAAATAATATCTGGAAGGAGTATCCCCGCCCCGCTATGGTAAGGGACTCCTATTGGAACCTGAACGGGACCTGGGACTACCGCATCTCAACCGATTCCGGTATTCCGCCGGCATACGACGGCACAATCCTCGTCCCTTTTTCCCCGGAAAGCCCTCTGTCAGGCGTAAAACGCCAGCTTCTTCCGGGAGAATACCTCTGGTACCGGCGGCGCCTTACCCTCCCCTGTGACCGGAAGGGAAAAAGGGTGATCCTCCACTTCGGAGCCGTGGATCAGGAATGTGTCGTTTACCTGAACGGCAGGGAGGCCGGCTCCCATGCCGGAGGCTACCTTCCTTTTTCTCTGGATATCACAGAGTACGCCGGTGACGACAACGAACTTCTCGTCCGGGTACAGGATTTCAGCGACAGCTCCTATTTCAGCCGCGGGAAACAAAAGCTGGAAAAAGGCGGCATGTTTTATACCGCCCAAAGCGGAATCTGGCAGACCGTATGGCTGGAGCTGGTACCTGAAAACCATATTGTCTCCGTGCGTTTTACCCCGGATTATGACGCTGCCTGCTGCCATATCCTGGTGAAGACCTCAGGCTCCTCCTCTGCCCGGATCCGGTGCGGTATACGCCCGGAAACCGAAGAAGATGCCCGGCGGCGCGACGATCCCTTACTTCCCGCGGCTTCCTGCGTACCTTCCGATACGTTCTTCCTGACTCCCGGGAAAGAATATACCCTTCCTCTTCCGGATTTCACTTCCTGGACTCCTGAGAATCCTTTTTTATATCATGCGGATCTGGATCTGGATGAGGATCACGTGGAATGCTATTTTGCCATGCGCAAATGTGATATCCGGACCGACGCCGCAGGCCTGCGCCGTATATTCTTAAACAATGCCCCCTATATGCAGACAGGCGTGCTGGATCAGGGCTACTGGCCCGACGGGCTTTATACCGCTCCCTGCGACGAAGCCTTTCTTTTCGATATCCGTTCCATGAAGGAGCTGGGCTTCAACATGATAAGAAAGCATATAAAAATAGAGCCGCAGCGCTGGTATTACCACTGCGACAGGCTGGGCATGCTCGTATGGCAGGACATGGTATGCGGAGGCACCTCTTACCGCCACTGGTTCGTCACTTATATGGCCACTCTTTTCAACGCCCTTCACTGGTCCGTGAATGACGGGAAACAGAGCCGTTCCCTTCTCTCCCGAAGAGAAGAGGAAGGGCAGAAGCTTTTTTACAGCGAAACCAGGGATACGATAGAAGCGCTTTATAACCACCCCTCCATTGTCTGCTGGGTGCCCTTTAACGAGGGCTGGGGACAGTTTGATGCCCTTAAGGCCGCTGATTTCATACGAATCCTGGATCCCGGGCGGCTCATCGACCATGCCAGCGGCTGGTTTGATCAAAAGGGAGGCGACCTTTGCAGCCTGCATTACTATTTCTTTTCCCTGAAATTCACGCCGGAACCGGTCCGTGCCCTGGCCCTCACCGAATTCGGCGGCTATTCCTGGAAAATCCCGGGCCACAGCTACAGTGAAAAGCTGTATGGCTACGGCAAATATGACAGCAGGCAGGCGCTTACGGAGGGCTATCGCAAGCTCCTCACCTCAACCATCCTCCCCGCCGTGGAAAAGGGGATTTCCGCCACAATCTACACACAGCTTTCCGATGTGGAGGAAGAGGTGAACGGGCTTTATACCTATGACCGTGAAATTCTGAAGCCGGATAAGGAAACCGTGATCCAATTAAACCGGGCCATGAAGGATATCGTAAACCGGACAGGCACTGTGTAACAAAAAACCGGAGCCTTTTACCCTGGTGATGCCGCCAGGCAAGGCTCCGGTTTTTTCCGTCCGTTTTACTTCCGCTCTGCTGTGTCAGGCTCGCTTTCCTTCCACATTCTACGGAACACGGGAATATACATGATCAGGCTGAAGAGCATGAATGCGGCGCAGATGAGGATGAGGCTGTTGGCCGCTGCGGCGCCGATTCCCGGAAACAGAAGAAGGACGAACAGCAGGACATACAGGACAGCCGTACATACCTTGCCGAACCATTTTGCCCCGTCCAGCTTCTTCCCCCTGGGAAGCAGGAGCAGGCCCATAATCCCCATAAAGCCTTCTTTTACGATAAACAGGACGAGAACTGCGCGCATCAGCGGATAACGGATGGCAAAGCAGATCACCAGAGCACCCTGGGTAAGCTTATCCGCCAGGGGATCAATGAATTTCCCCAACTCCGTTATCATGTTGAATTTCCTCGCCACCTTACCGTCAAACATATCGGTAAGCCCCGATATTCCCACGAGCACGGCCGCCGTATAATAATCCGATACACTGTCAGCCTGCACATAAATCCAGGTAAAAACCGGGATCAGAAGAATCCTGAAATACCCCATAAGGTTGGGGATGGAGAAAATTTCCTTAGCTGTTATTTTTCTTTTTGTCATTTTACCCCCTTGTCCGCTATCGGGGAAACCGTTTCCTTTCCCGCCTATAATAATGGGCCGGAAGCCAATAGCTGTTAGTTCCATTATACCTTTTGTCTTTTTTATCCGCAATTGATCCCTGAAAAATGAATAAAAAATTAAGAAGCCGGGATTCTTATTTCCTATATTGACTTGTTCCTTCCCCTGTGCTATTCTATACAAAATTTCATATGACTTCAAAGGCTGTGACAAGAAACAGTACGTATTTTGGATTTTACAGAGAGAAGGCGGCAGGTGCGAGCCTTTATTGAAAAAGTACCGAACCCCTCTTCGAGCCGTGAGCCGAACCGTTTTTACGCAGTAAGCCTCACCGGGTTCTCCCGTAACAGAGAAAGGTATCGAGATTTATCCCTGTACCGTGAGCGCGGAATTTTTCCGAATTTAGGTGGTACCACGGACCTGACCGGTTCGCCCTAAGCCAATCCCTTTTACCCGGGACGGCTCAGGGCTTTTTTTATTTCCCTGAACAGATGTTAAGGGACAGGATTAATCCTCCCCTGGCAGCCGAAGCTGTCCCTCCCATCCAGCAAAGGAGGTTATTTATCATGAAACTTGCCAACCTGATCGGGGAGCGCTTTAAAGAGACTCCCTCCGACTGTATCATCGAAAGCCACGCGCTCATGCTGCGGGGCGGCTATATGAAGTATGTGGCAAACGGAATTTATTCTTCCCTGCCCCCGCTTCGGCGGATCACCAAAAAGATCGAGCAGATTATCCGGGAGGAAATGGATGCCCTGGACGGGCAGGAGGTACAGTTCCCGGTAGTCCTCCCGGCCTCCCTCTGGCAGGAATCGGGACGGTACGAATCCGTGGGCAGCGAGCTGCTGCGCCTGAAGGATCGCAATGGTTCCCCGCTGGTGCTGGGGATGACGCATGAGGAAGCGGCCGTGCAGCTTGTCAGGGATTATGGCTCCACCTACAGCCGTTATCCCTTTATGATTTACCAGATCCAGACCAAATTCCGGGATGAAGCCCGCCCGCGCGCCGGCCTTATCCGGGTGCGCGAATTTACCATGAAGGATGCTTATTCCTTCCATACCTCCACGGAAGATCTGGAAGCTTATTATCTTCGCTGCCATCGTGCCTATGAACGGATTTTTGCCAGGGCAGGCATTCCGGAGGTTCTGTCCGTAGCCTCGGATTCCGGCATGATGGGAGGCAGCCTTTCCCATGAATTCATGCTTCTCACACCCGCCGGCGAGGATTCCATCGTCCTCTGTTCTTCCTGCGGCTATCGGGCTAATATGGAGGCGGCGGAATGCATCACGCAAAACTGCACGGATGCTGTCCCCGAACCTCTCACACCGGTAGAAACACCGGATATCCACACCATCGAAGAGCTCTGCAGCTTTCTGGGAATTACCGCCGCGGGGACCTGTAAGGCGGTCGTTTATCAGAAAAACCGGGATGACTCCTATGTCGTACTCTTTCTCCGCGGGGATCTGGATGTGAATGAAACCAAACTCACCAATCACCTTGGGGAAGAGGTCCATCCGGCCCTGATCCGTGAAGACAGCGGCCTTCAGGCAGGTTTTATCGGCCCCTGCGGACTGGACGGCAGCTTTACCGTGTTATTCGACCGTTCCCTGGAGGGCGCCCTCAATCTTGCCTGCGGCGCCAACAGGGAAGGCTTCCATTATACCGGCCTGTGTATGCAGCGTGACTGCCCGGACGCCTTGTATCATGATTTTGCAAAGGCCGTGGAAGGCGGCATCTGCCCCGTCTGCGGAAAGCATACCCTGACCATATCCAGGGGGATTGAGGTGGGGAATATCTTCCAGCTGGGCAGCAAATATACCCGTGCCATGCATATGCAGTATACCGACGCGGAGGGTGTGTCACACTATCCGGTTATGGGCTGCTACGGCATCGGCGTGGGACGTCTGGCGGCCTCTGTCTGTGAGGCCCGTCATGACGGCAGCGGCCCGATATGGCCTGTCTCCATCGCCCCCTGGCAGGTCCACCTGTGCTGCATGCGCAGCGATAACCGGGAAGTCCGCGAAGCAGCGGATAAGCTGTATGACGGACTGCAGAAAGCCGGCATAGAAGTCCTGTATGACGACAGGAACGTGAGCGCAGGCATCATGTTCTCTGACGCCGATCTGCTGGGGATTCCCGTCCGTCTCATCATGAGCCCCCGGAACCTGAAGGAAAACTGTGTGGAAATGACCCTGCGCCGGGACAAAACCGATACGGGCAGGTATTCCATGGAGGAAATCATTCCCCGGGTAAAGGAAAAAGTAAACGAATTAATGGCGGAGCTCCAGCCCGAAAGCTGAAGTCCGCCATCCGTACCCCTTATCTATAGGAGGTTTTCAATGCCTGCCCCAGGATTCTGGGATCCTTGTTGTAAGGAGTAACCGGGCAGATTCTCTTATTGGTGATTCCCAACAGGGAATATACGGCGATTCTGGCCGCCCTGACGGAATATTCCTCAGTAAATACCATATCCTCCGGAATTTCCACGAACTGGCTTATCATGGCAAAGTTTGTGGAACCTTCCGGAACCACCTTCGGCCTGTCGCTCATTTTCCTCGGCTGGAACTGGGAATCAATATAGGGCATCATACAGGGGATCACGTTGACCACGCTTTCCATGATTTCTTCCATATCGTCCTCAAAATGAAGATGATGCAGAAGCTCCGTAAGCATTTCCCTGCCGGTGCATTCCCGCATGGGCTTCTTCACATAATCTCCCAGATTATTGGTATACAGCCCGTATCCCCAGAAAATAGTCTCATCCTCCGCCTGGGCCTTGAAATGGGGCTGGGCCGCCACTACAATGCTCATTCTCCATCCGGAATCCTTAAAGGTCATCAGCGCGCCGCTGCCGGGTATATTCCCGGAGAATTTTTCTATCATCTTAAGGAGCTTATTCCCCTTCATGGTAACGGTAAAGCTTTCCCAGTTCGTTTCCTCCGGCTTATCAAAGAAGGGCGCCGGATTACCCAGGCCGGGCCTTTTAGCAGCTACTTTTTTCCAGAGTTCACCCGACATGGGGGCTTCCGGACAGAACCGGGCAGGCGTATCCATATCGCCCAAAGCCGCGTTGTCCGTCATACAGCCATTGGTCATGATACAGAGATCGCCATCCTTCAGCGTGATGATTTCTTCTTCCCCGTTCCTGTCCAGATGGATTGCGGCCGCCGTGATTTTTTCTCCGTCCTTAAAATCAATGTCTGTTACCGTCGCACGGATGCTGAAATCAACCCCATGGCTTTCCAGCCATTTCTGAATGGGGAGAATCACGGATTCATACTGGTTATAAGGCGTCCTCGTCACACCCTCCAGTGTTTCGATTCTTGAAAATTCAAAAATCATACGGTTCATATAACGTTTGAACTCAAACAGGCTGGACCAGGTCTGGAAGGCAAAGGTGGTCTGCCACATATACCAGAAATTGGTTTCAAAGAAATGCGGGGTATCCTTAAACCACTCCGCTATGGTCATATCATCCAGCTTTTCCTCCGGCGTGGCAAGAAGCTTTCCCAGAGCCATTCTGTCCGCATTATTAAATCCCATGGAATGTACATCCAGGATATTTCCCTCCTTATCGATCAGCCTTGCCTGGGCATGGGTGGGATGGAGATGGTCAAAATTAAGGATTTCCTCCGTTACACTGTGGCCTTCCCAGTCCAGAGAAGGGATATCGGAAAACAGCTCCCAGAAATTCTCATATGTTTCTTCATTCAGCATCCTGCCGCCCCTGCATACAAAGCCTTCCGCGGGTGTGCCGGAACCGTCGTTGCTGCCGCCGAGTATGGGCATCCCTTCCAAAATATGAATCCGCTTTCCTTCCCATCCCGCGTCTCTTATCAGATAGGCCGCTCCCGCCAGGGAACCGAGTCCTCCGCCTACAAAATAGATATCGTTTTCTCCGGTCGTCCTGTTTTCATCGGCGGGTATTGCCGTATGCCCTTTCTTCTTCTCTGCCTCACGTGCTTTTCCATATGCTACTGCTGCCCCGATTCCTGCGGCCGCCATTGTTACCTTAAGTAATGTGTGGTTATTTTTCTTTGCGCTCATAATATTTCCTTTCTTTTACCTGAATTGGATGGCCTGTGTCCTGAATTTCTGCTTTCTGCATCCGTTGTTTTTCATGTCTCCAGAATACTATTTCCAAAAGCTTTTGTAATTAGGCAGAAATCCTGTCCTGTCTGAAAAATTTACATGAAGGTTAAGCTGTCTGGTTTTACGACAGTTTCCGGAAAATGTATATATAATTCCCCTGTTATATTCTCTACAATAGAGTCAGAGATCTTCCTGTGCTTATACGGGCGCATGCATTTTTTGCATACGATAAGCGAAAGATATGTAATACAGTCATAAATGTGAAGGTACCGAACAGTTACACACTACCTTAAATAGGAGGCGCCGGAAATGCGTTTGGATAATAAACTGAAAATAGCGGCCTTCGATACCGCCATGAAAAGCCTGCTGAAAAACAAAAATAAATATCCGGACCGAACGGCCCGGAATATCCTGGAATCAGGTGCGGCTGTTTTCCACCGCAATATGAATGATGACGAGAAAAAGAATGCCTTTCTTCATATTAAGGAAAAACTTCCGGAACGGGATGAAGATATTCTTGCCTTTATCCGGGATTTATTCGGCTCCAACTAAAAATGCCCGCCCCTGCGGCCTCCTGTAGCCGCAAGGACGGGCTTTAAAGAAACAGAAGGGGGCAAATTGCAGTACTGCAATTATTCTTCTGTAACTTTCATCATATACTCCGCCCCTCCGAATCCGGGCGTGCTGTCCAGCCTGACTTCGCATCGTATGCCGTCCATGAGGACAATGGCCGGAACATCCTTGACCTCATACTCCAACCTGATATTTTCTCTGGCGCAGTAATCTTCAAACTTTCTGAGGAAATCTTCTTTGGAGGAAGGTTTTTCTTTCAGGCTGATGCAGAGAGCATAACCCGACCTTCCCTTGTTCAGCTTCCGCGCCATGCGCGACAGATACCAATAGTCCCCCACCCAGATCACCACCAGAACAAAAAAACTCAGCACTATAATATATCGGATCCAATCAGGGATATAATAAGCAATACATATCAGCGCAAACATAATGATAATAATGCTCCATAGCGCAGCCAAACCATTAATCATGCGTTTTTTCACGGTTCCCAGCTGAAGAAGGGCCCCCAGGACAATATAGCCAGCCAGCATGGGAACCAGCCAGGGCAGCGCCGCTTTCCCCATTGTCTTATAATTGATGCTGATAAAAATAACAACGCACACCCATATGATGCCGCCTACCAGGCTTCCCCGTTTAATCGATTCCAGGTAAAGTTCCTTATTCCTGAAATTTTTCTTTGTCATCTGAAATACCTCCTTCATTCATGCTATCCAGAATCCTGTCTCTTACCTCTCTCAGATATTTTCTGGATATATATACCAGTTCACCGTTTTCCAGCTTCACTTCCATAAGGCCGTTTATCAGGGGACGATATCTCTTCACCCGGTCCAGGTTCAAAATAACGGAACGGGATATCCTCAAAAAAGAGGACGGAAGCATTTTTTCCAGAACATACAGCCTCTCCCTTGTTTCCAGTACATCTCCCTCCGCATGGATCAGCTGAACCTCCTGAACGGATTCCACGTAAAAAATATCGCTGCTTTTCACCCTGTGTATTTCCCCGCCCTTCCGGCATGAGAGAGATACCATCCTCCAACTGTCCGTTTCAATATATTCTTTCAGTCCGGCGGAGCATACATCCTCACCGGTCAGCCGCAGGAGCGCTTCTTCCTGCTTCTTTTCCTCCACATGTTGGATCCTTACCCTCACGGCTGCTCACTCCCTTCTTTCTTACAGCATTTCTTGTTTCTGATATCAGCATACCTAATTATCAGATAAAAATCCAGTCGTTTACGGTGAGTGGGCGTTACGGAAAGGTAAGTGGCAAAAAGAGGATCGCCCCTGGCGATCCTCTCAGCACATCTCTGTATTAACCTTTTTATTTTTGAGGCTCAGATGATTCATTCTTCATATCCGCGAAACGCCGGGAAGCCAGCAATTCGGTGGAACGGGCCAGCCGCCTCAGCCGCTGCGCCACCTCATCCGTCTGTTCCTTCATGCCGTCGGTCACCCACTGCATAACCACGCCGCAGATCCCATAGGCATAAAAAGAACCGATGAATTTCTTTTCCTCTCCGTTTACCAGCCCTTCTTCATCCAGAACGGCTGCCGCTTCCTCGAATAAGGTGGAGGTAATGCTGTAAAGATAATTGCTGAAGCCCTCCCCCGCATTCTTTATCACATTGCTGTAAAATACCTTTTCCTTTTTCAGGGTATCCAGTAGCTGTTTTATACGAAGATGCCAGTTATCGAAGGTAATCCCGTCCAGGATCGGGACAAAGCATTCTTCATAATAAATCCAGTCCAGGAGCTCATACTTATCCTGGAAATGATAATAAAAGGTCTGCCTGTTCAGGCCGCAGGCAGCCGTGATATCCCCTATTGAGATTTTCAGGAATGATTTCTCCGCCGCCAGATTCTTCAGGCACTGGGCTATGGCTTTCTTGGTAATCAGGGAATCCGACATGTTAATCCTCCTCTTTTTCGCAGATACGTCCTCGGTTCTTTTCCGGCTGCAGGATCAGTATACCAGAACCTCACAGCCGTCTTCCGTTACCGCGACAGTGACCTCCCACTGGGCGGACGGCTTTCCGTCCTCCGTATAGATGGTCCATCCGTTGGCATCATCAACAAAAATATCAGGCCCTCCCAGATTCACCATGGGTTCAATGGTAAACACCATGCCGGGAACCATGAGCATTTCCGTGCCTTCAGGCGCCACATAGCTGACAAAGGGATCCTCGTGGAATTCCAGCCCCACGCCATGGCCTCCCATGTCAATGACAATGCTGCATCCATTCGCCTTCGCATGGCTGTTCACAGCAGCAGCCATATCCCCGAGGAAGGTCCAGGGCTTTACCGCTTCAATCCCTTTTTCCATGCATTCCTTCGCCACGCGCACAAGCTTTTTCTTCTCCTCATCCGTCTCTCCGATGATAAACATCCTGGAAGAATCGCTGAAATATCCTTTATAGATAGTGGAAGCATCCACGTTCACAATATCCCCGTTCTTTAAAATATCCTCTTCACCGGGAATTCCATGGCATACCTGGCTGTTCACGGAGGTACATACGCTTTTGGGAAAACCGTCATATCCCAATGGCGCAGGTATGCCGCCCATTTCTCTCGTTTTGCTCTCCACCAGACGGTCAATTTCCGCCGTGCTCATTCCCTCGCGGATATTTTCCGCCACATAATCCAGCACCGCAATATTTATAAGGCCGCTTTCCCTGATTCCCGCAATCTGTTCCGGAGTCTTAATCATGCTGTGATCCGGGACGATATGTCCCTGCAGGGCGAATGACCTTATTTTCTCATCAAAGGCCTCATGGCATTGTTTATATTTCCTGCCGCTGCCGCACCAGCAGGGATCATTTCTTCCTATTTTTTCCATATCCTTTTCCTCTCAGGCTTCCGGTTAATTTTCTGCTTCAATTCTGGCCGCCAGATCCTCCAGGTACATCCAGCGTTCCATCTTCTGTTCCAGAAGCGCTTCCACCTCTTCCTTTTCCTTCGTGAGCTGGTTCAGCTTCACAAAATCCGTTGCCGCTGATGCCGTCTCCGCTTCCAGGCGTTCCGCCTTTTCCTCCAGGGAAGCGATTTCCGCCTCAATGGTTTCGTAGTCCCTCTGTTCCTGGAAGGTGAATTTCAGTTTTTTCCCCTTTACATGCTCCGGCTTTCCTTTTTTCCCCGTCCGGTCCGCATCTGCTGCTTCCTGCCCCGCTGTCCCTCCGGCTTTCCCCTTTGCCTCTCCGGATTCCGCCGCCGTTTCTTCCATGTACCGGCGCAGGGCATAATCCGTATAGCCGCCCTCATACTGTTTCAGGCTTCCGTTTTCTTCAAAGGCAAAAATACGCTGCACGATACGATCCAGGAAATAACGGTCATGGGATACGGTGATCACAATTCCGTCAAAGCTGTCCAGATAGTCTTCCAGAATGGCGAGTGTTGTCACATCCAGATCGTTTGTCGGCTCATCCAATATCAGCACATTGGGCGCTTCCATCAAGACCCGCAGAAGGTTCAGCCTTCTTTTTTCCCCTCCCGACAGCTTGCCGATCAGGCCATACTGCTCTTCTCCGGGAAAAAGAAACCGTTCCAGCATCTGGGAAGCGGATATGCTTCCTTCCTTTGTCTGTACATACTCCGCCGTATCACGGATATAGTCAATTACCCGCTTCGTGGGATCCATGGCAGCTGTTTTCACATCGATATAAGGGGTACCGCCCGTGGCAGGCTCTGGTTCCCCGCTGCCGATTTCCTGGGCATAATAACCGATTTTTATGGTCTGCCCCACCACCACTTCACCCGAATCCGGCGGCAGCTGTCCGGTAAGGATTTTCATCAGGGTCGTTTTCCCGCAGCCGTTGGGGCCAATGAAGCCCACTCTGTCGTTTTTCAGAAATACATAGGAGAAATCATCTATCAGCTTTTTCTCCCCGTAGGCCTTGCTTATGTGGGACAGCTCCACCGTCGTACGCCCCATCCGGGAAGAAACGGATCCCATTTCCACCCTGCCGTCAGCCATCGGCCCCTCCGCATTCTTAAGCTCCTCAAAACGCTGAATGCGCGCTTTCTGCTTCGTGGAACGCGCCCTCGCCCCTCTCTGCATCCAGGCCAGCTCATTCCTAAGAATGGTCTGCCTCTTTCTCTCCCCCGCAGCCTGCATCTCTTCCCGCTCCGCCTTCATGGCCAGATAGCCCTCATAATTCGCCTGGTAGGAGTAGATATTGCCTTTATCGATTTCAATGATCCGGTTTGCCACACTGTCCAGGAAATACCGATCATGGGTAACCATTATCAGTGCGCCCTTCCATTTCTTCAGATAATCCTCCAGCCAGTCCGCCATGCTGTTATCCAGATGGTTGGTAGGCTCGTCCAATATAAGTATGTCGGCAGGCATCAGAAGGGTAGCTACCAGCGCCAGCCTCTTTTTCTGGCCTCCGGACAGTTCCCCGCATTTCTGGCCAAAATCCGTCACTCCCAGCCTGGTGAGCATACTCTTTGCCTGGCTTTCCAGCTCCCATTCCCCGTGTCCGTTCTCTTCATCCGACCCACGGCCGACAGGCAGGCTTTTTTCATTCCCCTTCAGCACACTCTCCAGAATGGTGTCTTCCGGCTCAAAAACCGGCTGCTGGGACAGGAAACGCACCACCACATGGTTGGCCCTTGTCACACTTCCTTCATCCGGCTCCTCCATTCCCGCCGCAATTTTCAGCAGCGTGGACTTTCCGGTGCCGTTGATTCCGATAACCCCTACCTTCTCCCCTTCCTGCAGGTAAAAAGAGGCGTTGTCAAACAGCTTCCTTTCTCCATAGGCTTTCGTTATGTTTTCCACTGTGAGTATGTTCATAAGGGTAAATGTCCTTTCTTAAAAAACTTTTAATTCTGGCTGCTGCGCTATCTTTCCGTTCCTCTTTTTGTTATATTATTGCTATAGCCAAAAAGAGAATCTTTTGGGCTGAAGGTAAAGAAGTCCGCCCGGGAGGGCAGAAAGGCGTACATATGAAAAAAATAATTGCAGCGGCGGCGGCAGCCGCCATGCTCACACTGAGCGCATGCGGCAGCAGCGGCGAAACAATTGCCATGGTGCCGGCTCCAACGGATTCTGCCGTAAATACCATAACCGTCAACAGCAGTGAAAAGGTAAATGTAGTGCCCGATATTGCGGAGGTAGTCTATTCCGTCCAGACGGAAAGCCCCGATGCCGCAGGCTGCCAGCAGCAAAATACCGAGGATGTAAACAAGGTTGTGGAGCTGCTCACCGGCCTGGGTGTGGAAGAAGGCTCCATCCAGACCACAGGCTATTACATGAATCCGCGTTACAGCTGGAGCAATGATACACAGACGCTCATCGGCTACGAGGCCACCACGACACTGACTGTCTCCGATCTGCTTATAGACAGCCTGGGAGACATCCTCACGCAGTCCGTAAATGCCGGAGTCAATAATATACAGTCTATATCCTATTTATCCAGCAATTACGATGAGAGCTACCAGGAGGCGCTCCGTTTATCCATTGAAGCCGCAAAGACCAAGGCGGAAGCCATGGCCCAGGCCGCAGGCTGCCATCTGGGCGGAATAACACAGCTTCGGGAACAGAGCAGCTACAGCCCGGCACGTTATACGGATAATGCCCTTGCTGAAAAAACAAGCCTGTCGGCAGCGAGAGATACGGGCAGCGTAACGATTATGCCCGGCGAGCTGGAGGTAGAAGCCGTAATCACCGTGGAATATCAATTACTTCCCAATTCTTGAACAGGAGGCTGAACGATTATGAAAATTGTGATCATCGACGGGCAGGGGGGCCGCATGGGCGGCCTTCTTGCTGAAAAAATAAAGAAAGCCGCTATCCCGGGAGCTGAAATCTACGCCCTGGGAACCAACAGCGCCGCCACAACAGCCATGCTGAAAGCCGGCGCCGATTACGGCGCCACCGGAGAAAATCCTGTGCTGGTTAACTGCCGGGATGCCGATTATATCATAGGCCCGCTGGGAATCATGGCCGCCGACGCCCTTTTGGGGGAAGTCACTCCTGCCATGGCAACAGCCGTAGGCCAGAGCCGCGCCATGAAGATACTCCTTCCCGTTAACAAATGCAGCCAGCATGTAGTCGGTGTGACCGATTATTCCATGTCGGAGCTGACAGAACAGGCGCTTTCCTACCTGCTCTCCTGTATTCAGGGAACCAATTAACGGCAGAAATGTACTCAACCGATCCTTCGGAAATTTCATCCTTCGTAACAGGGCAGCGGCCCCTGACGGATATCATCCTGCGTCGGGGCCGCTGCTAATATGAGTCTGCCTGGCATACGCTGCCGCTGTCCGATGCTTACTTCCGGACAGAGACGGTACCGCACACCCGCTTCTCTAATTCACAATTCTTCTTACAGACAAAATCGGTTTATAGGTGGCATATCCATACTTGATACCTGTTTTCACACTGCTCGCATGGACAATTCTCCCATTTCCAAGATAGATAGCCACATGGCCCGCATAGCAAATCAGATCACCCGGCTGAGCCTCCTCATAGGAAACCTCCCTGCCCGCGCTTCTCTGGGATGACGAGTTTCTGGGAAGGCTGTAACCATATACCCTGTAAACAGACTGGGTGAACCCGGAACAGTCCGCCCCGTTTGTCAGGCTGGTTCCTCCCGGTACATAAGGATTCCCCACAAACTGGCAGGCATACTGGGCGATATCACTTCCGGTACCGCTTCCCATCTTGGGCGGCACCGTTTTGGAGCCTCCTGCAGATGGCGGGGCAGTGCCTGAACTGTTTTGGGAGGAAGAGTTGTTTTTCTGCTCCGCCGCCTTTCTCTTCGCTTCCTCTTCCGCCTTTTTAGCCTGTTCCGCGGAAGCAAGCTTCTGGATCTCCGCATTCTGCTGCTTTATCTTGGCTTTATAGGCGGCGGCCTCCTGCTTTGCCTTCGCCAGCTGCACATCATAATCCGCAGCAATCGCCTTCTGTTCATCCAGGGATTCCTGCAGGGACGCTTTTTCCTGCTCCAGCTCATATTCGGCGGCCTGCAGTTCGGATTTCTGTTCCTCCAGACTCTCCTTCAATGCCGCTACCTGTTTCACCGTCGCGGCATAATCATCCAGCATGTTTCTGTCGTAGGTATAGATTTCCTGCACATATTCCGCTTTATTTAACATATCCGACCAGCTCTTAGCAGCCATCAAAAGCTCAATATAGCTGGTCTCCCCTTTTTCATACAGATATTGGATCCTTTTTTTCATGGCACGATACTGGGCATCTTCTTTTTCTTTGGCTGCATCATAATCCTTCTGCGCCTGCTTAATCTGCTCCTCTGTATCCGCGATCTCGTCCTCCAGCAGGCTGACACTGGCCATGATTTCCGCAATCTGGCTGGTCAGGCCGCTGATCTGGGCCTCTACATCCTCTTTTTCCCCGGAAAGGTCATTGATCTGATCATTCAGGGAATCCAGCTGTCCCTGGGTCCCCTTCTTCTCATTTTCCTTTTCCTGCCGCTGCTTCTGAAGATCGCTGACACTGGTAGCATATGCTGTATGCGTCGTGGATAATGCCAATATTAATATCAAAATCAGACTGGTAAATTTCTTCCGCATATTCTGCCCTTCTTACGTATCCCATGTGCCTTTTCTCTGTCAGGTATAATTATAATTCGCAGTTCTTCACTGTCCTGGGGAACGGAATGACGTCTCTGATATTCCCCATTCCGGTCAGGTACATAACGCATCTTTCAAATCCAAGACCGAAACCGGCATGACGCGCAGAGCCGTAGCGTCTCAGATCCAGGTAAAATTCATAATCCTCTTTGTTAAGGTTCATTTCCTCCATGCGCTTCTCCAGCAGATCCAGCTTGTCCTCTCTCTGGCTTCCGCCGATGATTTCACCGATTCCGGGTACCAGACAGTCCATGGCAGCCACTGTTTTGCCGTCCTCATTAAGCTTCATGTAAAAGGCCTTGATTTCCTTGGGATAATCGGTAACAAAAACAGGACGCTTGAATTCCTTCTCCGTCAGATAACGCTCATGCTCCGTCTGCAGATCGCTTCCCCAATGCACCTTATATTCAAATTCATCATTGTGTTTTTCCAGGATTTCAATAGCCTCGGTATAGGTCACATGCCCGAATTCGGAAGAAAGCACATGTTCAAGACGTTCAATCAGCCCCTTGTCCACAAACTGGTTAAAGAAAGCCATTTCCTCCGGCGCATTATCAAGCACATAGCGGATAACATATTTCAGCATTCCCTCCGCCAGCATCATATCGTCCTTCAGATCCGCAAAGGCCATCTCCGGCTCGATCATCCAGAACTCCGCAGCATGGCGGGTGGTATTGGAATTTTCCGCGCGGAAGGTCGGCCCGAAGGTGTAAACGTTGCGGAATGCAAAAGCATAGGTTTCCGCATCCAGCTGCCCGCTTACCGTAAGATTGGTAGGCTTGCAGAAAAAGTCCTGACTGTAATCCACCTTTCCCTCTTCTGTTTTGGGCACGTTTTCCAGATCCAGAGTAGTCACCTGGAACATTTCTCCGGCTCCTTCACAGTCGCTTCCCGTGATCAGGGGTGTATGCACATAAACAAAATTTCTTTCCTGGAAATATTTATGAATCGCATACGCTGCCAGGGAACGGACACGGAAAACAGCCTGGAACGTATTCGTCCTGGGACGCAGATGTGAAATCGTGCGAAGGTACTCAAAGCTGTGACGCTTTTTCTGCAGAGGATAATCCGCCGGGGAAGGCCCTTCTACAAGAACCTCCTCTGCATGCATTTCTATCGGCTGCTTAGCTCCGGGTGTTTCCACAATTTTGCCGGTCACCACAACAGCTGCTCCCACACCGATTTTGGCAATATCCCCGAAGTTTTCCATTTCACTGCCATAAACAATCTGGAGCGGCTCAAAAAAGGTTCCGTCATTCACCACAAGGAATCCGAAATTTTTCGAATCCCTGTTGCTTCTGACCCATCCGCCCACTGTTACTTTTTTGTCCTTATACTGTTCTTTTTCTCTGAATAAATCCTTAATATTTGTCAGTTCCATCTTTGCTCCCGTTCGCGGCTTCGGCCGCTGTTAAAATTATTCTGTTTCTGTCTGTGTTTCAGAAGCCGTTTCTCCGGCTGCCGCCGTTTCTGTTTCTGTCTCCGCTGTCTGAGTTGTTTCCTCAGAAGCGGTTTCTTCCGGCTGTGTATCGGTAACAGATGCGTTATCGAAGAGGAATGTGAGAACCTTTTCCGTCATCATATATTCCTTATAGCCCTTCAGATCCAGAGCCTTTTTGTATTCCTCCACATCGTCGTAGCCATAATCGCCCGCATTCTTTGCAAGCTCCTCGTCTACCTCTTCATCCGTCACGTTCAGATTTTCCGCATCGGCAATGGCCTTCATGGCAATAATTTCTTTGGATGCCTGCTCTGCGGATTCCTGAAGCTGTTCCTCAGAGGAACCGGTGGCTGCCATGAAGCTTTCCAGATCATAGCCATACATAGCGGCATAAGACGACATATTTGCTTTGATTCTGTCATAATACCTCTTTACCATTTCAGCCGGCGGCTCTTTGAATTCGGAACCTTCCACTATCTTGGCAAGAACATCCATCTGCACGTTGGAGTCGTGAGTACTCTGCTCATCTTCCATAAGCAAATCATAAGCATACTGTCTGTATTCTTCCACTGTGCTGCAGTTTCCTTCCAGGCCCTTTACCAATTCATCGGTAAGTTCCGGAATGGTTTCCGTATGAATGCTGTTTACAGTTACCGTAAACACCGCATCCTTGCCTGCCACATCCGCACCGGGATAGCTTTCCGGGAAGGTCACCTTCACATCCCTTGTCTCTCCGATTTCAGCACCGATCAGACCGTCTTCAAAGCCCGGGATAAAGCTGCCTGAACCGATTTCCAGGTCATACCCCTGAGCGGTACCGCCGTCAAATGCCACGCCGTCAATTTTTCCTTCATAATCAATATTGGCAAAGTCGCCGTTCTGTACTGCCCTGTCCGTAATATCCGTCGTTACCATATTACTCTGCAGAACGTAATCAATATAACTCTGCAGATATTCATCGGATACCTCAGGAGCGGTTGCTGTAACTTCAATCCCTTTATACTCTCCCAGAGTCACATAATCTGCCACATTGATTCCGTCAACATAAGCATCATCGCCATATTCCACGGTTTCCGTACCATTTTCCGCCTGGGTTCCGGTTTCCGTGCTGTTCTCAGTGCCGGCCTGGGTGCTTTCCCCATTATCAGCCTTCTTGCCGCAGCCGGCAAGTACAGATGCTGACAGAGCCAGTACTGCAATCGTTGCTATAAATTTTCTCATGATTTGTCTCCTCTTATCTTTAACAATAGTGCAACCTGCACCGTCTGTCATTGTAACATATTTTTTTCTTTCTTAAAACCCTAAGTTACGGTAATTCACATATATTTAAGAAATAAAAGGACTGCTTTTTCCTTATTCTTCCGCCGCTTTCCCTCCGCTGCTCCTGTGTCCCCGGGTACGGTGAACGAATACGGCGGACCGGGTACGGACGGCAGGGCAGCAAAGGGGAAGGCTGAACGGCAACAAACCAGGTGAAATTATGGTCCGTGCCCTTGCTTAATCCCCGAAAGTCTGCTACAATATTTTTGCATCTAACATAAGGAGGTTACCACGTGAATACAGTTACTATAGTATTATTGGTCATATTGGTTGTCCTGATCGCTGCGGTTGTCGTTTTATATTTCCTCGGCAGAAAAGCGCAGAAGAAACAGGCCGAGCAGCAGGAACAGATCGAAGCCTACAAGCAGACCGTATCCATGCTGATTATTGACAAGAAAAGGATGAAGCTGAAGGACGCCGGGCTGCCCGCCGCCGTGATCGAACAGACTCCGAAGCTGCTTCGTGGTTCCAAGCTTCCTATCGTTAAAGCAAAGGTTGGCCCGCAGGTCATGACCCTTGTGTGTGAAGAGAGTATTTTTGAATCTGTTCCGGTTAAAAAGGAAGTAAAGGCTACCGTGAGTGGTATCTATATAACCGCCGTAAAGGGCCTGCATGGCACCGCCATCGTAAAGCCGACCGAGAAAAAAGGCTGGTTCAAGCGCAATGTGGAGAAGCTTCAGGAAAAGGCAGGAGCCAAACCGCTGAAGTAAAAAGCCTGCAGTTTTCTGCATATGCAAAATAAATCTGAATAAATGGAAACGACGGATGCCGCTTTGCGGGACATCCGTTGTTCAAAACAACAGCTGCCGGACAGCAAAATATCCCGGCAGCTGTTTTTAATTCTTTTTTCTTTTTGTATCTATCCTTAAATCCGATCTTTACTGTATACTATATTTCCTCTTCCGCCGTCCCTGCGTCCCATCTGCGGAGTGACGGCCTTGGCTACAAGGGCTCTCTTTCCCATGAAGGAGAAGGGTATGTCATCGGTATTTCCAGCCTTAATATCCTCACAGACAGCGATTACATCCTCCATGATTTCCTTATGGCCGTTACCGTCGCCATGAGAAAGATAAACGGTATCAAATTTTCCGGCAAGCTCCCCCGACAGCCTTTTCAGGCTTTCCTCATATTCCGTAATTGTCGTGGAATAATCATCAAACATGAATGTGAAATAATTACAGGCATCCCCGAGAAGAACGGAACGTTCCTCCGGAATAAGCATAACCACGGATCCAAGAGTATGTCCCGGACAGTCATATATTTCGATAGTGGTTCCGCCCAGATCAAAGGCATCCCCTCCCTTTAAATCCCGGAACGTCCCGCAGGGCGCTTCAGGGATAAAATCCGCCGCAGTCACTTCCTGTTCCAAAGGAGTTCCCTCCAGGCCGGCTTTTCTGAATTCCAGGGAACAATGCTCTTTATAAATATAATCATCCTTATGATTCATGTACACTTCTTCAAATTCCGGCGCCCCCATGGCATGATCCACATGTCCGTGGGTGAGAAGTACCATGACAGGCTTATCCGTAAGCTGCCCCACGCAGGCCTTCAGGCTTCCGATTCCGGTTCCCGTATCCAGCAGGGCCGCCTTTTCTTTTCCTTCCACCAGATACATCAATTCCCCGCAGAAGCCGTATATTCTGGTGACCCGATCCGTCAGTTTTTCTGTCTTAAATTGCAGCATGTTTCCCCTCCCGTTATCTGTCAGTATTTGCAAAATCGGACTGCAACTCTATTTTGACACAAATTCCGCCTGTAATGCAAGTGAATTATAAAAGTGTAAATGACCATTCCCCGCTTCCTGTTTCCCGCATCTCCTTTTCTCCCCTTACTTCTGCGGTCATTCCATGGGGAATGACAAGCTGATAGCAAAAACCATTCTCTGCTTTCTCCCATTTTACCTGTAATTTTCCAAACATTGTATCATAAGAAAAAGAAACAAATGACAGACCCTTTGATGCCTCCGGATATATTAAAACTTTACGGTATCCCGGAAGCATTTTTTTAACCCCCGCAATTTTCCTGTATATAAAATCAGCAACACAGCCATATGCATAATGATTAAAACTACATGAGGAAATGGTATCATCTTCCCGGATCCCTTCCCAGTTTTCCCAGATTGTGGTGGCACCCATTTTAACCTCATATAACCAGGAGGGACAGGTATCCTGATAAAGCACCCGATACGCAGTTTCATAATATCCGGCATTCCACAACACATCCAGCAAAAAGGGCGTGGAAAGAAACCCTGTAGCCAGGTGGAAATCTGCTTTCTCCACAAGTTGATTCAGCCGCTTTTCAAAATTCTTCTTTTCTTCTCCCTGCACTATTCCAAAGGCAATTGCCATAACATATAATCCCTGCAATTCGGTTTTAAGCCTGTTGTCCTCTGTTATGTAAACCTCATGAAAGGCTTTCTTAATATGCTCCGACAGATCATTATAATATATTTCTCTGTCGTCCCGCTGCAGAATTCCACTTATTTCCTGCATGGCCTTTGCCTCTCTGAAATAAAATAATGCAGCGGTAACCTCCTTACTGACTGCAACTCCTTCTTCATCGGAAAATCCAGGCATAAGCCAATCGCCCCAATGGTAACCTGCATTCCATAAATATCTCATAAAAGGACGTTTTTTATAATCCATATAGTATTCTTCCGGCATGAAATCTTCTGCGCAGGCCGTCACATAAGCCATCCATTTTTCCATGGCATCGTAATTTTCTTCCAGTATCTGCTTATTGCCATAGGCTTTAAACAAATCTTCAGGGACAAAGATTATCGCATCTCCCCAGCCCGCAGAAGTCCATCCCGGATTAGGCTCACTCTTTTTATATGCATCCGTATAGGGAACCACAATAGGAATCTGTCCCCTCCTTAGCTGTTCCAGTCTGCACTGCTTCAGCCATCGTCTGAAAAATCCCTGTACATTCTGCTGCCATGCAGCCGTACGGCAAAATATCTGCGCATCTCCGGTGAAGCCTCCCCGTTCCCGCTGAGGACAATCCGTGGGAATAGATATCATATTCGACCATTGGCTCCATCGGACATTCTCCACCAGTCTGTTTATTGTATCATTGCTGCAACTAAAAGAACAGGTATCCTGTAATGCGGACTCCAACACCACCGTTCTGCATTGCTTCCGTGTAAGTCTATTCTGTATACCGCTTATTTTTAAGTACCGGTATCCCTGAAAAGAGAACTGCGGCTCGTAAACAAAGTTATCTTCATTAATATATACATAATCCGTCTGCGCATGGTTAGGAAAATTCTGAGTAATTTCCAGAAGATCCCCGGTTTCCGGATCCAGCATTTCACTATGTTCTACCTTTATCCTGCTGCCCTTCTCTCCTTTCAGATACAGCCTTTCCCTTCCGGCCGTCACCTGGCCAAAATCAACGATATAGGTTCCTTTTTCTATTTCACTCAGAGATATCGCCTCTAATATCGTTTTTTCTTCAATTCCTTCATACTCCTGTGGCATCAGTACATTTTTAGGATATTCTCTCAAAACCGTACCATACTGTTTTCGCACTCGGCCGGTATCATAAACTTCCCCCATAAACAAATCTGCATAGCGAATAGGGGTTGTATACGCGGTAAAGGTATCATCACTCAGCAGTTCGCATATTTGCCCGTCAGGATATCTTATTTCGGCCTGTAATATCAGTGCAGGCCTTTCTCCATACAAATGGTTTAATCCGGGAATCCCCTGTGCATGTCCTGCATACCATCCATCTGCCAAAAGAATCTCCAAACTGTTCTTTCCTTCAAGCAGACAGTCTCCCAAATCAAATGTCTGATAATATATGGATTTATCGTAAGCTGTAAAATCCGGTGCCAAAGCATAAGAACCCACCTTTTTTCCATTTATCCGCAGTTCATAAAATCCATGGGCTGTAATATAAATACGTCCGCTTTCCCAGCCGCCATCCAACACCCATTCCTTATACAGACAGGGGGACATATTCATTTCTCCCCCATCTTGATAAAAGGTATCCTCCGCTTCAATCCAGTCTGCTTTCCATGACTCCTCACCCTTCATACCTGTTTCAAAGCTTGCCGGTACGCTCCAGTCAAGCCATAGATTCTCATCCACACAGGCCTGAACCCGCCAGTAATATTTCGTTTTTTCTTCTAACCCAAGTCTGATTTCCCATTGGGTATCCCCGGAATACAATACATTCTCATATATAAGATCCGTAAAATCCTTTCGCTCAGATACCTGAAGTCTGCAGCAATACTGTAAAATATTTTCTCCTCTGCCAGCAATAATCCATTGGAACAAAAGGCATTCCCCTGAAATCCCCAAAGGATTTATCATACCATTACACCGCAGCCTGTCCATATACAAACTGCTTACCCATTTCTTTTTTTCTTCCATATCCTGTCCCTTATCCATAAAGGGGAAATATCCTCCTTCCCATATCGGATATCTCCCCTTCCCTGTTATTTCTGCTCAGCCAGCCATTGATCCAGCTGTTTTTGGTTTTCTGCTATTATTTTATCAATTCCTGCACTTTCCAGTGCTTTCAAAAATTCAGGATACACGGTATCCAAATCTACAGTACCGTATTCCAGCTGCGTCAGATATTTGGAAATAACGCTCTTTACAGTCGACTGCTCTGTGCTCACCGGTGTTGCATCAAATTTGTAACCAAATGCTTTCGAGGTATGAGCAAGGGATTCCTGAAGATATGCCTCCCTTTTCTTGGTATCTTCCGGTACCAGAGGTGCTTCCATATAATATTGGCTTTGATCTCCCCAAACACCATATACATTGATATAGTCTCTGTCTTCCTTAAGGTCAATAACCACTCCATTATCCTGTACTGTATAGTCTTCACCCTCCACACCATGGGTCAGAACATTCTGGATCTGTGCATCCGTGAACAGTATATTCAGGAACTCAACAGCCTTTTCAGGATATTTGGCATTCTTGGAAACAAAAAACAGGACACCGGTATATACATTAGTTGTCATATAGGTAGGACACATATTCAGCTGTACCACTCCTATTCCGGCGTCACGTTCTGCGCTTTCTCTTGTCCCCGGAGTACTCATATTAATATAACTGGCTGTCTTTCCGGAATTAAAAAGAGTATCAGAGCTTTCAGAAGAAGTCGCAGCATCCTTGGATATATATCCATCCTGATACCACTTTCTCATCCACGTCAGATATTCATAATAACTGTCTGTAGCATACAGGTTTTCCACCTTTGTGCTGTTCATCGGATCCACCAGCACACCGCTGGATTCTCCCGACACACCAAGGTTATCATAATTCTTCACATAAAAATAATTGGATTTAGTCCTGTTTCCGGATACGCCAAGCGGTGTATATTCCGGAAATTTTTCCGCTATCTGTCCGAAAATATTATCAAGATCTTCATAATCTATATAACCATCCACATCGATTCCCGCGGAATCCAGCGCGTCAAACACATCCTTACGGATATAAATGGCCCCGCCGTTTCCGGGAGCGGAAGGTATCGTGGGAATTCCATACTGATGCCCTTTATACTGACCGGCACTCAGGAAGTTTTTCTCCTTATCCTTTTCCAGCATATCCTTTCCATAGCTCTGAATCAAATCATCCAGTTCCATAAATGCTCCGGAGTTAATCATTGCCAGATAGTCCTGAAATACAGTAATCAGAATATCTGTATCATTTCCATTGGCGAACCACATATTATACTTGGTTGCCTGATCCGCAAAGGCCAGCGGGACCAGTTCTACTTTACAGTTGATCTTCTCCATTGTCAGTTCATTCAAAGCCGCCTCAATTCTGTCTAACCCCTCCGGCTCTGTTCCTGATGTGAGATAAGTCATTTTTATCGTAACCGCCTCTGTACTGTCGGACACAGTATCCGTACTGCTGTTTTCCTTTTCTGTTACTGCAGCAGTATCATTCTGTGTATTACTGCTTCCTGTCGAGCCACAGCCCGCAAGCAGAAATGCTGTCATTGCCCCAGCAATAAAACGTGTCACTCTTCTCTTCATTTCTTCCTCCTTTTGGGATTTTCAATTACTCTTAAATCCCATCGTTTGACTTTTACCCCATTCCATTATATATAATCTTCTTTCCCGGCGGTACGATTGCCGGCATCGCCCTTTCGCAGGAAAACAAATTATATCACAAGTTATCCGAGCACTCCTCCATATGACAGAGCCTCAGCTTCGCCTTTCCAATCAGACCAGAGGGGAACGGCTCTTTAATCAATTCCTTCTCACTCCGGTTAGAAAGTCTCTTACGTCTTTCCTTATTTAACGGCTCCGTAAAATAGGGCCATTCATCTATTACTGTTCCCTGATAATCCTCTACCTTCCAGGCAGGATCCAGAACCCTGTTAATCAAAAGATTACTCACACATATCTTTATTTCATTTCTGCCGATATGCAGATATTCTTTGATATTAAGGACATATGGTTTTTGAATCCACTGACCTGCCTGCAGGCCGTTTACGGTTATTCCTGCTGCGCAGCCTACCTGCTCCGCTTCCAGAATAATACAGTCCGCACTAAGATCGCGGGCACTCATATTTATCTCCGTCCTGTAAACAGCCTCCCCGGAATAATATTTCAATTCTTCCAGCTTTTCAAAACCTTCCAGCTTTTCCAGATAACAGGAAAAATTTTTTTCAGGCACTTCCAAATGCCATTTACTATCCAGTTCCTTCGTATCAAACCAAACAAGACTGTTTCTGTCTTTTTCCGATTCGGGCAGCTCCGAATCAAAAATCAGGAGAAAGGACTGTCCCTGGAGAAAATGTATTTCTATATCTGTACCTTTTTCCGTTCTTTCATAATCCCGGGGACAAACTGCTTTTCCCTCCATAGGATCCAGAATACAAAAAGCCCTTCTTTCCCCATACACGGAAAGTCTTGTATCCCAATCCCTTTGAGACATATTCGCCACAAAATAAATATCCGCTTTTCCATCCCGACGATGAACATAACCAATATCTTCCGCTCCTTTTTCTACTTTCAGATCCGGATGGACCTTCTCCTCAAGCAACATGAAAAGGGCATCTCTCTTGTTTTCCGCCAAATGAATAAGACCCTGATCTGTCATCTGCCGGAAAATATCGGCAATCCGTCTGCCTTTATCCTCCCCCCGCCGATATCCGCAGCCTTTGGAAGGCAGTCTGTCGGTACATATAACCAGATTTCCCGCCTCAGCAAATTCCCGTATACTTTCCGCCGTTTCCTCCGGCATTCGATCCGCTTCCATAATGAGCAGCGTTTTATAAGGGAACTCCTTCCATCTGCACAGGACATCATCATTAACATAATCGAACCAGTAACCACTTTGGGCAATTCTATCAATAACAGCTGTTTCCAGCCGTTCTTCCAGTTTCATGCACATATGGATATCTCCCAGTGGATTTTCAGCCCATATATCATGCTGAGGCAGATAAATACATATATCAGAAACCGGTTCCCCTCTCTGAAGAAAGTCGCAGACCCGGTTAATATACCGCCCCAGTTTACCGTAATATTTCCACCATGGATTCGTATGGCAGATATGAGAGGATGCATAAAAAGAAAGCTGTTCTCCTTCCCCCTCCCTGCGTGCATAAGTATAACCATGGTTTACTATCTGGTTCATGCCGTCAACAAAAATGCTGTCCGCCGCTATCTTAATCTGTTCCGGTGTCTCTGTAAAACGCGGAGAACGCAGCCAGGTAAACGACTCATTGGAAATTATTTTTTTATGATATACGTGTCCTGCCGAACTGGCAATCCTGCGATGTACTGTATTAACACTGTACTTATCCCATGCGGAAAATGTCTCGCCTTCCGGAATATCGGCGGCACCATATGCCTCAAGCACATCTCCCCATGTCCCATGGGCCTGGATTCTGGATGTGGATCCCATTTCATGGCACCATTCTGTCATAACCCTGAAAAAATTCTCTATAGTCAGCTCCGACATGGTTTTATGGAAATCATACCGGATTTCTTCCGTCATCCCCTGAATATTCCCCCAAAGGGCATAAATATAAGGTTTAAGGGAATATCCTCTTCTGCGCTCAAATTCTTCATAAATCTTCCCCGTCCAGTTATGGCCAAAAACCTCCAGAGAATCACAAAAAAAGGAATTTACTGTCCCCTTTCCCAGCCGTTCCACCAATGGTGTTCCAGCCTGTTCAAAGAAAAACCTGGCCGCCTCCCTGTCATTATGGTCAATCACATACCCGTCGGCACCTCTTGTCGGCATGAGAACATGTTCACGGAACTGTCCTGCCAGAAATACCACAATCTTATAATCACCTTCCGGAACCTCCAGATTTCTTATCTGTGTTCCCCATGGCCAGCCAAACAGCAGTTTTTCTTCCAATTTCGAAGAGATATCCCTGATTGACGCCGGAATCATTTCACTGTTTTCCATGCGCCCCATAATACAGCCCACAATTTCACCGGCCACTCTGTTCGTAAAATCATAGTTCCAAATCACCGGCCCCCTCACATCAATACTATAGGGATGTACCACCGGCGCACTCTTCACAAAGGGGACAAACGGACCCCCAAACGGCCAGGATGACCCCAGTGTCAAATCCATTGTCATTCCTCTTTTATGTATCTCTTCTCCCGTAAACTTCAGTATAGCAAAGAACTCCGGAGAGAAATATTCCAAATTTTCCCTGGTTCCTGACTCCAATGCATACAGAATCTGTATTTCCACTCCGCCGATTCCGGCTTCCAGCATTTGATCCAACTGATAGACAATATCTTCCCTGTTCACCCTGCATCCATACCACCACCAGCGTGTCTTTCCCCTTGCCCCTTTATCCGGGTTCTGCAGCTGCTCTTCATATCCTGTTTTCATATACGCTCCTCTGATCCGGTTCTTATATACTCAGCCTTTTACTGCACCGATAGTAATCCCTTTCACGAAATACTTCTGAAAAAACGGATAAATGCACAGCATAGGCAGAATTCCTACCACAGCAATGGCCATACGTGCCGTCAGTGCGGGAATATCTGATTTGTTAATGGACAGTCCTGATCCTGCAATTGATGTAAGTGCGGTAATGTTATTATTTATAGCATTCAGCACATTCTGAATGGAGTACAGTGACGTATCATCCAGATAATATAAACCATTTGTCCAGTTATTCCAGTAGCCCAGCGCTGTCATAAGCCCGATTGTTGCCATAATAGGCTTGGAGAGAGGAAGAATAATCAATCGGAAAATAGCTGTCTCTCCTGCTCCATCCAATTTAGCGCTTTCCAGCAAAGACTCAGGAATACTTGTGGCAAAATAATTCCGCATCAGCATCACATTAAATGCATTTACCAGCAGAGACGGAACAATAAGCGCCCAAATAGTGTTGGCTATATGAAGGTATTTTGTATATATCAGATAGGTAGGTACCAATCCTCCATGAAACAGCATAGTAAATACTACAAAGAAATTCAAAACCCGTTTCCCCGGGATATCCTTTGTCAGTCCATAACCCAGAAGGGATGTCAGAATCAGGCCTCCTGCCGTCCCTGCCGCAGTTGTAAAAATTGTGATAGCATATGCCCGGAAAATCATGCTGCGCTGCCGCATAATATACCTGTAGGCATCCAGGCTGAATACCTTGGGAATAAAATTAAAACCATAATTCAATGCCGCTTTTTCCTCTGTTAATGATGCCGAAATCAGCAGTATAAAGGGCAATACAGCAAAAATGCTCAATATAACCATGACAATATGTGCCATAAGACGAATTCTTTTTTCACTCTTTCCTACCATTGCTCTTCTCCTGTTAAAACAATGCGCTTTCCCTGCTGTATCTGCGCACAATCGCATTTGCTATTACTACAAGGATAAATCCCACTATGGACTGATAAAAACCTGCCGCCGCTGAAAGCGCTATATTTCCCTGCTGCATAAGGGCATTGTAAACATAAGTGTCAATCGTCTGTGTCACATCAAACAACGCGCCGGAGTTCCGGGGAATCTGATAAAAAAGTCCGAAGTCAGAATAAAAAATCCCTCCTACATTCATAATAAACAAAGTGATAATCGTGGGTTTCAAAAGAGGGAGCGTAATATTGGTAATCTGTTTCCACTTTCTTGCCCCATCTATTTTAGCGGCTTCATAATATTCTTTATTAATACCCACAATACTCGCAAGATAGATGACCATGGAAAATCCCACACTCTTCCACAGATTTACCAGAATGAGAATAAAGGGCCAATATTTCTTCTCTTGGTACCACACTACCGGTTCCATACCCAAAGCCTTAAAGATTACCTGATTAACCATGCCTGTCTCTGAGCTTAAAAGCGCATACATTAAATAACTTCCGATTACCCAGGAAATCATATAGGGAAGCAGAATAAGGGTCTGATAAACCTTCACCGAGAACTTGGAGGTAATTTCATTAAGCAATACCGCTACCGCTATGGAAGCTATTGTCCCCAATATAATAAAAGCCAGATTATACAAAATGGTATTACGAGTCATAATCCATGCTTCCGAAGAAGCAAACAAGTATCGGAAATTCTCAAATCCCACCCAGTCGCTCCTCAATATTCCTTTATTCCAGTCAATTCTCTTGAATGCTATCACCAGACCAAACATAGGGGCATAATCATTAATCAGCAGATAAAGAATGCCCGGAATCATCATAAGATAGATAGGAATTGCATTTTTAATAATCAGATGTTTCTTTTTTTTCATAAACGGTCACCGTACTCCTCCCAAACTTCACCGGATCAGGATAAAAAAAATAAGGCTGCCATACCGGTTTGTTTATTCCTCATGACACCCTTATTATATGAATTATTTTTAATTAAAAAAAGAAAATATCCGAACACAAATAGCATTAATCCGCACACTCTTATTCTTTAAGCGACTGACCGAATTCCCGCGGCGTTATCCCGTATTTCTTTTTAAATATTTTCGTGAAATAGCTATAATTATCATAACCACATTCGTACGCTACCCGGGCGATGGAGAGCTTTCCTTCTTTTAACAGTTCTTTGGCAAGGAACATCCTTTCCTCCTGGATGAAATCTCCAATACTGATACCCTCTTCTTTTTTAAACAGCCTTGACAGATAGTCGGCAGAAAGGTAAAAGACCTTTGCAAGCTGCTCTATCCGCAATTCTTCCTGAAGATTAGCAGTAATATAGGACTTTACCTGTTTTACTATTTCATCCCGGGAGACTGTCCCTTCCTGTTCCTGCCCTTCTCTGGCAATCTGTTTCATCCATTCCCTGCCGAATTCCTGATATTTATCATTCTCCCAGTTACGGTTTATTTCCCTGACCAGATGCAGGAGTTTCTCCTCTAGCTCCTCATAAACCATAGGCTTTACAATATAATCCTTACAGTCGAGAGAAATTGCCCTTTTCGCATAGTCAAATTCTTCATGACAGGTCATTATGATGCAGACCGTTTTCGGATAATGTGTCCGAATCCATTCCAGCAGATCCAATCCCGATCCGTCAGGCATCTCAATATCGCACAACACCACATCTATCTGTTCCTGCTCAAATAATTTCATACTTTCTTCTATGGATGTGGCCTTATATACTGACTGAAGCCCAAGATTTTCCCAGTGAATTCCCGCCATTATTCCGTTTATAATTTCTATTTCATCGTCCACTATCAACAGATTCATCGCACTTTTCTTTCCTTCCCTCATCCTTTTCTTCCACGTTACTCCGGCATGGTATCTGAATCCAGACCTGAGTCCCCTCTCCCTTCCGGGAAGTAATCTGAAAACGGGCCTCTTCCCCGTAAAAGCTGTGCAGCCTTTTTACACAATTCCATATTCCCACATGTCTTCCGCGGCTGTCACAAATAATCTGCCCACAGGATATCTGCTCCAGCAGTTTCTCATCTATCCCTCTTCCACTGTCACAGATGGAAATCCTCAAAGTGGAATCGGATTTCCGTATGATCACCAGAATTTCTATTTCTTCGCCGGGTTTCAAGGCATATTTTGTACTGTTCTCCACAAAATTCTGTATAATGAGCGGAGGTATTCGTTCCTCCATCAACTCTTCATCCACATCAAACATAATATAAAAGGCATTGGGATAGCGGATTTTCTGGACTTTGCTGTATACCTTTATAAAATCTATCTCAGACTGTATCGTGACAAATTCCGATGTATTACGGAGAGCATATCTGAAATATTTAGACAGATTTATGGAAAAATCCCTGATTTCCTCAATCTTATTATTCATGGTAAGACTGTATATGGTATTCAGCGAATTCAGAAGCAAATGGGGATTAATCTGAAGTTTAAGATTAATCAGCTGTTCCTTTTCTTTTTCCAGCTTAAGTTCATATGCCTCTATTTTCAAATCCTGGCTGTAATTAAGCATGCGGTTAAATGCCTGTTCAATCTGGCTGAATTCTCTGGTTTTTGAGAACTGCTGTATACGGTACTCCGTATTTCCATTTAATATTTCCTGCATTGCACAGGAAATATGGTTCATGGGAACAATAAAAACCTGCCTTAACAAAAGCATGAAAATAGGAAGAAGCACTAAAAGCAAAATGGATGAGTATAAAATAAGTCTGTCTCTCACAGATATCCTGCCTGCCATGCTGTTCGTCGGCAGAAAAAGCTCCAGCCTCGCATCCACATGCGAAAAATTCTCCTCAAGTATAGTATATCGGGACATTTTATCATTGCCGACCGTATTCTCCGAAAAGAAAATATGCTTGTCCCTGCCGGGAAGCCTCACCGCCAGCATATCCTGTATCTCCATGCTGTTGCGGAACTGTTCCCACAGTTCATCAAGCTGAAGGATATATCCAAGCTCCACATATTTGCTTTTATAAGATTTAAGCAAATACTGTACCCCATCGCATTCCAGTATATCCGGATTTGAATAATCCTCCTCACCGGACAGATTCTCTTCCAGAAATTCCTGCGCTTCCAACGGTATCTTATCCAGCTGTTTCACTATATAAATATCATTGTTATGCGGGATACGGACATAAAATCCGGCAGCAAGCGGAAAATATTTTAATAGATTATCCAAATCATCCCGCAGCCATACTCTGGCCTGCTGGTACCGGGAGTCCTTTTCCCCAAAACGCAGGGCCGCATAGGTATTGTCCGCATATAAGGTGAGCTGGATATAATTTTCAATAGCTTCCAGACTGGTATCATACTGCTTAACAAGCATTTTCATACTGTTTTGTTTTGCATTTACCACCTGTTCCTGCGCTTCCTTCATGTTGACCCGGCTGGCTGCCAAAGACAGCGCAAGCGCAGGCAGACTGATAAGAAAAAACAGCAGTATAATCTGGAATTTCAGTGTATAGCGTTTCATTCACAGCCCCTCACCACCAGGACACGGCCTCCGCAAACATCCTTTCTCCCAAGGTGTCTGCGCACTCCCTGCTATCAGATATATTTTTTTATGAACTCCTCCACCACATCCAGCGCTTCTTCACAGTTAAACCCTCCAAACCCGTGATTGGCCCCCACAAGCTTCACAAATTCCACTGTCTTTCCCAGTTCCTTCATTTTATGATACAGCCGGCAGCTTTGGTTGAAGGGCACCAGCATATCGCTTCCCCCATGCATGATGAGCAGCGGCGGAGTCTCTTTTTCCCGGCTGAGATAATTCATGGGAACTGTAGCGTCGGCCAGTTCCGGATTTTCCAGCACGTTTTTCCTGCCAATGACAAAGCCTTCCGGACTTTCCGGCCCGATATGATCCTGTACGCTGGGATAATAATTCATTTTGGCAATATCTGTAGGGCCATACCAGTCCACGATGCAGTTTACCGCGGCAGACTGCTCCCGGTAAGCATCCATATCCGGCGCATCATCTCCTGTAAAACCGGTCATCAGGGCCGTATGTCCTCCGCTGGAATCCCCCCACAGAGCCACATGCTGCGGATCTATCCTGTATCTGGAGGCATTGATTCTCAGAAAGCGTATTGCCGTTTTGGTATCCTGCACCTGCGCAGGAAAAGGCGCAATATCACTGGGCCGGTATTCCACAATGGCGATGGCATAGCCCCGCTGGCTCATACGCAGAAGGGCAGGCAGATGACAGTACAGATCCTGCCTGTGCCAGGCGGAACCCTGGACAAACACGATAAGAGGCCACTGCCTGTCAGGCTCTTCCATCGTTCTGGGAATTAAAACCTTTAGATGCAGATTGATGCCGTCACGGTTGGCATATATCTCATCCGGAAGAAATTCCACATCATAACCAAAGGTATCTTTCCATTTTACCGTCTTCACGCCCTCCGGCAATTCCTCCGATTCCGGAAAACTCTCCGGCGGGATCTGAAGCGGCGGAATCAATTTCAGTTCTTCCATTTTGTTATCCTCCTGTCGATTTCTCTTCAATCGCTGCCTTCATTGTATCACAAATTTGTTTTAACCATGACTATTCTTTTCTTTTTTACATTAAATTTACGCAGATGTATCCTCTCCCAAAAAAGAAAGGCAGTCTGATTTACCGGGGCCATCCCTCAGCAAGTCAGCTGCCTTAACTATCAGGTATTTTCCGTTCGATCCCGGTTGTTTTTCAGCCGCTCATCCGCCGGCGGACAGGAGAACCTTTACTTCTTGGCCGGCGCATTCATTTGGATCGTCATATACGGGAATAAAAGATATATTCCCCGGGCCCCACCTGGGTTTCCACGCCGTCAATGACAATGGATGCCGGGGAAGGAGTGGTGATTTCATAACGGAATCTGCCCTCTTCCTGTTTCCACAGGGAACGGACAAGCCCTTTTCTTGTTTCAATGGAGGCTTCCAGCCAGTCCAGCCTGGAATCCGGCTTAGGCGCTATTTTCACCCGTTCAAAACCGGGAGCCTCTTCCACGGTATGGATTCCCGCCGCCTCTTCATACACCCAGTCAGCTACGGCGCCATAGGCGTAATGGTTGAAGGAGTTCATATCCGTACTCCAGAAGTCGCCGTTTTCCATAATGCCGTCCCAATGCTCCCATACGGTGGTCGCCCCTTTGGTTACCGGATACAGCCAGGAAGGGTACTCCGTACGCAAAAGCAGGGTATATGCCAGATCGGTATGCCCATAGCTGCTTAGCACATGCAGAAGATAAGGGGTGCCCACAAAGCCCGTCTGCAGCCTGCTGCCGCAGGAAACCACCATATCCGCAAGGGCATCCGCCGTCTTTGCGGGATCTTCGGCCAGGTTGAAATGCACCGCCAGGACATGCTCGGTCTGGGTACGGTAATCGGTAAAGGTTCTGCGGAAGGTTTCCACTATATTCCGGTATAATTCTTCATAGCAGCTGACATCCTCGCCCAGCGCTTTTCCCGCCTTTACCACAAGAGATGTGGAATAAGCATAGAAGGCGGATGCTATGAAATCCGCACGGGAGGATCCCTTATAGCTTCCCACCGGCGCATCCAGCCCCAGCCAGTCCTCATAATGCTCGCCGCCGGTCCACAGATATTTATCCTTTGTTGTATTGGTGATAAAACCAATATATTTCTTCATACAGTCAAACTGTCTGGCAAGAATCTCTTTATCCCCGTAAGTCAGATAAATCTGCCACGGGCAGATGGTCGCCGCATCATCCCAGGCGGCGCTGCCGCTTCCCACAAACAGAGTGGGCACCACATGTCCGATGGAGCCGTCCGGGAGCTGATCCGCCGCCATATCAGCAAGCCATTTGGTGAAAAATTTATCCACATCATAGTTATAGCTTGCCGTCTTAACAAAGGCCTGCGCATCACCGGTCCAGCCCATACGTTCGTCACGCTGAGGGCAGTCGGTGGGCACATCCAGGAAATTGCCCTTCTGTCCCCAGATAATATTGCTGAAAAGCTGGTTCAGCATCGGATTGGAGGAACGCAGACAGCCGGTCCGTTTCATATCAGAATGTACCGCTACGGCGTAAAACTGCTCCGGCTTCGGTGTCCCCGGGAACTGATCAAGGCGGATATAGCGGAAGCCGAAAAAGGTCATTTTAGGCTTATAAGTCTGCACTCCGTCACAGCAGGTATAAAATATCTTTGCCTTGGCTGCGCGATAATTGGCATTATAGAAATTGCCGTCCTTATCCAGAACCTCTCCGTGTGAAATTTCCACTTTGTCTCCTGCCCTTGCGTCCAGCGTAAACTGGACATAGCCGGTAACCTCCTGGCCGAAATCCACAACCGTTTCCCCGTTAGGGGCTGTAAACACCGCGGCGGCCTTTATATATTCCTGTTCGGTAATCTCTTCCCCCTCCTGGGGAATCAGGTTATCCTTTGTCCATTCAAAGACTTCCGCCGGAAGATATTCCGCTGCTTTAAAACCGGCGTCAAAGGTTTCTCCGTCATAGATCTCACTGAAACGGATTTTGCTTTCTCCTGCCTTCCAGCTTTCATCCGTGCCTATGCAGGTTGTATTCCCTTCCTTATCCGTAATAACGATTTCCGCAAGAAGGCCTGCCGGAATGGCGGCTTTTTCCGCTTTCCCTTCCTCCGTAATCCATCCGGGCACGGGACTCCTGTACCAGCCCTTTCCCACAGTAACGGAAAGCCTGTTTTCGTCCTTCAGAAGCTGTGTAATATCATATACCTGGTATTGAAGCCTTGATTTATAGGAGGTCCAGCCGGGAGCCAGAACATACTGTCCTACCCTGCTGCCATTCAGGACTGCCTCATATACCCCCAGAGCCGTCACCCATAATTCCGCTTTGGCAATCTCCTTTCCCCCATTTTCTCCGCCGTCAAATTCCCTGATAAATACAGGGCAGACTTCCCCCATCTCCTGAGACGGCTTAATCCATTTCCCACTCCACTCCATATGTAATCCCTCTCCGTGCGCTGCAACGCACCTGCTGTTTATGAGTGCCGGACATGCATATTTTATCCGGCCTGAACCGCCGGCCGCCCAATGACTCCGGCCGCCGTTATTCCCTACAGGCTTACCTGATTTTTCCTGCCCCGGTACTGCTGGGGCGTACAGCCGAAGCTTTCCTTGAAGTTCCTGTAAAAGCAGCTGATATCCGAATAACCAACCGCTGCCGCTACCTCTTCAATGCTGCAGGTGGAATTCCCGATCATCCCCGCCGCCTGCTTCATCCTGAATTCTTTCAGCAGAAACCGGAACGTCTTCCCCGTCTCACGCCTGATATATCTGCTCAAATACCCTTCGCTCTTCCCGAAATGCTTTGCCAGGCCCGTCAGGGTTACCGTAGTGTAATTTTCCCGGATATACCGGACAATCACCGGCAGTGCCGCTTCGCACACACTGATGCTGCCCATGTTTTCCATCTCCTGCTGATGGGCCTTCAGGGCCCAGCCGAACAAAAGCATCACATAGCCCTTCATCATCAGGTTTCCTCCGGCCTCCTGATCCTTTCTCTGCAAAAGGCCCTCCTCACACATCTCCAGGACAATTCTTCGCAGCCGCTCATCCCTGCAGCAGCGCACCACCAATACCTGGCTGCTCCCCTTGCTGTAAAGCATCTGCCAGAAAAAATCCGAAATACTGTCATTTTCCAGCAGCAAACTGTAAAAGGCCTCCCCGAAAGTACTTCTCTTAAGTATTATATTGACAGTCACCGCATCCTCTTCCCACGTAAAAACCGCCTGGTTCATCTCAGGAGGAACAATCACAAAATCTCCCTCCTCCAACAGGCACTCTCTGTCCTGCGTTTTCCCCTGGGCAAAAAAACGGCACCTGCCCTTTAACGCATACACTACTTTAATGAACTTCAGGTTATGGTAAAACGGCGGGGCATAACGGTCATGAATAATAATAGAACATTCCATATTTTCATCAGGAAAACAATCCTGCTCCGTAAGAACATTCCCCATAAACACCGGCGCCTTCTCTCCCAGCTCATAACCGCTGGTATCCGTCCTCCGGAACTGCTCCTTAAAATCTTCCCAGTTCCACACCACATGACGGAAGGCCTCCGGATTAGCCACATATATTTCCCGACAGCTTTTTTCATAATCCCTGAGAGGGATCAGTTTATTCTCTATTTCCTGATAATTCATCCGTTCCTATCCCTGTGCTTATATTAACCGAAATCAAATAACAGTAACTGCAGCTTTATTTCTTATAGAATCTCTATTTTCCTGTTTTCTTTCATAGTATCTTCTTTGTCATAAAAAGTCACTATGATTTTCTGCTGTCTTTTTATGACCTGTTTATACTAAAAGAACTGTTATGAAAGCAGGCCCTTACTCTCGTTTGGGAGTTCCCGGCCATTCCCTTTCCACAGTCTCTTCCGGTGGGCTGCTGTGGGCTCTTGCTGCAGCTTCTTCCGGCGGTCTGTGCCCGGGGAAGGTTATACCCTGTGTTTCCGTAAGCATCTCAAAAAAAGGGAGCTGTTTCTTACAATTTCAATTCTATGCTACGCTGCCCGTCCTTAGCGGCTCTGTAAGCGACTAAAGCCGCTCCGACGATCCTCGGGAGGAGTTCAGCCGCGTTGGCAACGAAGTATAGAATTAAAATTGTTAGAAACAGCCCCTTTTTTGTCTGCTTACATAAACACAGGGGATAACCTTCCCCGGGCACAGACCGCCGAAAGAAGCCACAGCAGCCCACCGGAAGAGACTGCGGGAAGGGGATGGCGGGGAACTCCCAAACGAGAGTAAGGGCCTGCCTCCTCAACCTACGCTATTTAATAATCAGGACAACAAATCAATTCCCCCATTGTCCTTCGGCCTGATATACATCTCAATTTTACAGTCCGCCAGATATTCATAATTAACCTCCAGCGCATAATCCACATTGACCCTGATTTCTTTTTCACTCTCTGTAAAGGATACTTTGCTGGTATCCAATCCAACCAGAATCCCTCCATAAGGTGTGAGATAATTTGTCATATTTTTTTTATTTTCTTCAAATACCATATATACATTTACCAGGCCGCGTTTGGTAAGGTTCAGTTCACGCTCCCGGAATTTGATGATATTTTTGGTCGGTTCCTCACAGCCCTCCATAAGTTCATCGTAAATGACATAATGAGTACCATTTTTTTTATAGTATTGTCCCCACTGTATCGTTTCGATTTCTTCACTGTCGGCGCTCTGATCGAACTGCAGCCCTTTAATGGAAACCATTACCTCTTTTGTCATAGCAAACCTCCCGTTGTCAGTATTCTTCAATTTGAATGGTTTTGGCTGACAGGATACCATATTTAATGATGGAATTGGCAAAGCGTTTGAATTTTTCCGCTCCGTCACTGACATAAAATTTATATTTGTTATCCCCTAAAGCCGGCGCCTGGGGATTGAGCAGATTACAGTCTGTCAGAAGCTTTTTCAGTTCAGCCGCCGTTTCGTAGGCCGGATTCACCAAAGTTACCTCTTCCCCCATAATCCTTCCCACGGTGGAACGGATAAGCGGGTAGTGGGTACATCCCAAAATCAAAGTATCAATCCCGATATCAATAAGCTCGGTCAGATACCGGGAGGCAATTTCATCTGTTACCGGATCCTGAAGCAGGCCTTCCTCCACCAGCGGGACAAACAGCGGGCAGGCTTTGCCGGTCACCTTTGCATCCGGGTTTATATTATGTATAAAATCGGTATAAATCTGACTGCCGATAGTCCCTTCGGTACCTATAACACCTATTTTTCCGTTTCTGGTCACTTCAGCCGCCACCCTGGCTCCCGGCTTCACCACCCCGATAATAGGAATATCTATTTCCTTTTCCAGGCTGTCCAGGGCATAAGCGCTAGCCGTATTGCAGGCAACCACGATGGCCTTTACATCCTGTGTCCGGAGAAAACGTACGATCTGCCTGGAATATCTGGTCACCGTATCCTGTGACTTACTGCCGTAAGGCACCCTGGCCGTATCGCCGAAATATACTATTTTTTCATTAGGAATCTGGCGCATAATTTCCCGCGCCACCGTAAGGCCGCCTACGCCGGAGTCAAAGACCCCCACCGCAGCGCCCTGCAGTTCTTTACTCTGTATCATTCCTTCCTCGATTCCGCCGCCAAGGCAGCATTTTTAACCGATGGAAATCTGCCTGCTACCATTCCGCTCCCGCAGAATATTTTACCCGGTTTTCATCCCGGTGATCCGGAGAAGCTTCCTTGCCGCCTTCCTCTCTTACTCCGGCCGCATCCGCTTTCTTTCCTTTTTCTTTATCCATAAAACTGAAGCGGATCGTAACCTCTCCTCTTCCGGCATCCAGTATCTGATAATAGTCTTTTACCTGATCCGTGGATTCCACAGGAGTTCCATCCTCTATTTTCTGATAGGCATCGCCCGCAAAGGTGTATTCCGGATACAATATGTTCCAGAAGCTGCACACAAGCAGCCCTGCCGCAGCGATATCCCTTATAATTTCCTTATATTTCATGCTGTCAATTCCCTTCCGTTTGATCTATGGAAAGTATTGACAGACAATTGCCTGCTTATACTCTGGACGTTCCCTTATTCTGCTGAATCTGGTTCAGAATGGACTGCTCCTGGTTATAAATGTGCATTTTAATGGCTTTAGCGCCCGCATTTTTGTCCCTGCTGCTGATGCACCTGTATATCTCTTCATGCTCCTCGATCAGCCTGCCATGCTGGCTCACATCTTTAATATATTCCAGGCGGTACCGGTACATCTGCTGGGAAAGGTTACTCACCATCTGCGCCAGCTTTTCGTTCCGGCTTCCCTGTACGATAATATCATGGAGCTCCACATCAGCCTGGGCTATCTGTACGGCATCCTGGGTTTTGGTAATTTCCGCAAAATTATCACATGCCTGCCTCAGCTTGCCAATCTCTTCCTCCGAAATTCTTTCGCAGGCAAGCTCCATGGCAAGCGCATCCAGCGCCTGGCGGACTTCCAGCACATCCCTCAGGCTCTTGGCCGTAATCTGTGCAACCTCCGCGCCGCGCCTGGGTATCATCGTAACCAGTCCCTCAAGCTCCAGCTTCCGGATGGCTTCTCTGATAGGAGTCCGGCTCACGCCCAGTTTATTGGCAAGATGGATTTCCATCAGCCTTTCCCCCGGCTTCATCTCGCCCTTCAATATGCTTTCCCGCAGAGTGTTGAATACAACATCTCTCAGAGGCAGGTAATCATTCGTATTTTCTTCAGCTTTCATCTATGCTCCATTCTGCGTGCAGGGCACGTGCTTATTTCAACTGCGTGCATTCATTTACGGATACAGGTCTTATCGGAAAAAGAAGTGAGGTACACCTGTTTAGCCAGACCGGCCCTTCTCAGCTCCTCACAGGCCTGTGCCGCCAGGTCGTTTCTGTCATATAAGGCGAATACGGTGGGGCCGCTGCCGCTCATCAGGGCTCCCAGGGCTCCCCTCTGCATGAGGAACTGCTTGATTTGTCCGATAACCGGATATTCCTTTTCCGTTACCGTCTCCAGCACATTTTCAAGGCGTTCTGCCACTCCCCGGATATTTCCTTCCCGTATGCTATCCAATATCCCGTCAATATCAGGGTGCTTTTCCAGTTTATCCAGGTGCAGGTTTTCATAAACGAAACGGGTGGATACATGAATCGGCGGTTTTGCAATAATGACGGAGCATCGGGGCGCGGACGGCAGAGGTGTCAATATCTCGCCTATCCCTTCCGACAGCGCGGTCCCGCCCTGGATGCAGTAGGGCACATCGGCGCCGATTGCCACAGCCTTCTTCTGCATATCCTCTATGGTCATTCCCAGATCGAAAAGCTCATTCATACCGGCGAACGCGGCGGCTGCATCGGTGCTTCCTCCCGCCATTCCTGCAGCAACAGGTATTTTTTTCTTAAGATGAACGGACAGTCCTTCTTTGATGCCGTATTCCTTCCGGAGAAGCTCCACGGTTTTCACAATAAGGTTGTGCCCGTCCGTAGGCAGAGAACGCAGGTTGGTGGTCAGGCGCACCCTGCCGCCCTGCTGTTTCCTGAAGGTGAGCTCATCATACAGGTTTACCGTCTGCATAATCATCCTCACTTCATGATATCCGTCTTCCCTGCGCCTTATGACATCCAGGCCTAAATTAATCTTGGCCATTGCTTTTAATGTAATTTCTTCCATTTCCGGCTCCTATCTGTACATCAGGAATTTTGTCCGGACAAAATGGTAACTATTATGCCTGTACCTGTTCTATTCCGGATTGTATACACTGATTGTACTTAAGTATATACAATTCGGGCGGGTTCGTCAATGTTTATCTTTCGGTGTCATGAGCCTGAAAAGCCGCATAAATACTGGATATGAAGTACATTTAACGGGTCGTCTTAGTTTATGATATTTTATCTCGTTTTATACCGGTTTATTAAAAATTGGGGTCAGAAATGGGGTCAGAAAATTCAGTATTTATCATGGTTTTTACCAATTTTAAAGAGAAAAAAGCCGCGGGTTCAAAGCCCGCAGCCCTTAAAATGCTATCTTTATATTATCCATTTCCTGTTGTTTTGTATTGGGAAGAATATGGAAGTATAAATCCCATTGTCATACATAACCTTTGCGAGGCTATAGGCCTTATAGCCTTCTATATTGCTGTTCTCTTGTTTGTTTCTAATTACAATATATATATTTACGCAAGTAGATTTAAATGGTACAATATGGGTAAGATTAAATAGATATAGTTTTTTGATACCCAAATAAAAGGAGGGTAACAGGCAAATGGCGGAAGTAACCAAAGTAAGCAAAGCCCAACAAAAAGCCGTAAATAAATATATAAGCAACAACTATGATAGAATAAATCTCACTGTACCCAAAGGGAAAAAGGCTGATATCTCAAAACATGCTGACAAATATGGTGAAAGTTTAAACAGCTTCATTAACCGGGCCATTGATGAACGAATGGAACGTGACAGCATGTAATCCCCATAATAACCCCTTGCAGCCTGTCTATACTACGGATATTCACAACCCGAATACCCTTCACTACCACGAAAGGAAGTGACTCAATGCCGCTACCAAAGGAACGAATTTATACCATCGATGATATTTACGCCCTGCCGGAAGGGGAACGCGCCGAACTGATTGACGGTCAGATTTATTACATGGCCCCGCCTTCCAGGAAACATCAGGAAATTGCAGGTGAATTATTCACATCAATTAATAATTACATCCGCGCTGCTGGTGGCTCTTGTAAACCTTATATCGCCCCATTCGCCGTGTTTTTGAATGAGAATGACAAGAATTATGTCGAACCGGATATCAGCGTTATATGCGACCCAAATAAGCTTAACGAAAAGGGATGTGTGGGAGCGCCAGACTGGATTATTGAAATAGTTTCCCCTGGCAGCAGACGGATGGATTATAACAATAAGCTTTTCAAATACCGTACTGCCGGGGTCAGGGAATACTGGATTGTAGATCCTCAAAAGGAATGGATTATGGTGTACAGCTTCTTTAACGATGATATGAACGAGTACTCCTTCACCGATGATATCCCATCCGGCATCTATCCCGGTTTTTCCCTTAACCTGTCAACACTGAATATCTGAACTCATGTCTGCGGGCCGACAACATACAGCAGAGCTAATTCTGAAACACTGATATTTAGTTTTTCACAAAATTATAAACAATTACGTTTATATTCTGATTACAAAAATAAAAGTAAGTAAAAATCAGAAAATAGCAATATCTTTCGTCAGCATTAAGGAGCATGCTCCCCCCGGCTCATGCTCCTTAATGTTTCTCTTATATTCAGGAAATCCCTTTTACAATCAGCAGTTTATCTCCCGGATGGATTTCATCCGAAGTCAGTTCATTAATATCCTTGATCTGTGACACGGGAACATAATATTTTTTGCCTATATTCCAGAGGCTGTCGCCCTCCCTTGCAATATAGGCCACGATACCCGGCAGGCTGCTCAGCTTATCCGGATCCAGATCCGTCACTTTAACATCCTGGATCATGGGCTCTTCATAATGGCTGAACACAATGCCGTGGAAATCCAGTACCGCCTTCACTTCCACCTCATCCGCATCTATCATGGTAACACTCAGATCCTCAGGAACCGAATCCAGCTTGTAGGTGCACTCAGGACTGATTCCGGGAATCTCCAGCACATAGCTGAAGGGAATCGTTCCGGCAATGCTGTCATAGGGCACCTCCGGATCCCCGGTCCCATACAGGCTTTTCACCGCCGCCGCACCGGTAATACGCAGGCCTTCGTCCACAATCTTCGTTTCCGCCATCTGTATATCACACTCGCTGTGGCAGAGCTGCTGCATTTTAGGCAGTCCCGCCGCCACCTTAAAGCGGCCGGAAATTTTGGTTTTTCCCATGTTTTTCATCAAAAGCTGCTTCAGCTTTCCTACGCCGGCCACCGCTTCCATTTCCCTGGTAACCCCATATATATCTGATAGAATTTCCGTCTGCTCTTCTTCATATATTTTCATATCCAGATCCAGGACAATTTCCAGTCCTACAATCCGTTCTTCTCCATCGGTATCCGCCTTGACCTCCAGCTCTTTGTGGCCAATCTGGCAGGTAATGTCATCCACCATACGTTCCCTCAGGCCCTGGCAGTCCAGAACGCCGCTGAAAGGTATCTTGGCTTCATACCACATGACAGGACGGTTTTCACCCTCTCCCTCATAAAGGAAAAACAGCTGGACCTCTCCCTGTATGGAAAGCTTTCCTTCCGACAGCCGGAACTGGGTCTCTCCCAGCTTGCATGTCTGCCAGAAAATATCAAAGATATTGGGATAACCATTCGGCAGCTCCATTTCCTCACGGATTCGGAAAATATCCTTCTTCTGGATAGCCAGGCTGGCCAGGTTGATGGTCTTCTGTCTGAATTCCACCGGTTCATTGCTGCTCAGCTCCACGGCAGCTTCCTCATCATAAAGCTCTTCCACATAAAGCCCCAGCCGGATCAGTGCCTGCACGCTCAGCTTTCTGGAGTTTATCATGCCGACACTTAAATCCTCCAGATCCTTTTTGACGGAAACGCTGTCGGTGGGAACCACTCCCTCCATATAAATCTGCTCGTCAAAAGGAATGCTTCCTTCCATGCTGGCAGGCCTGCGCACATCATCATCCGACAGATACAGGACACAAAATTCCAGCTTTCCCTTGATATACACATGATCCTGCACCGCTCTGATTTCATCGATGACCACTTCTCCCTGCTCCTCTATGAGCTGGTAAACGTCAGGCCTGGAATCCGTGATATTGATATCATCTTCCATCGTTATCTGCGTACTGGCCTTACATTTAATGCGGTCCATATGTATATTCTTTTTTATTAATTCCATACGAATACCCTCCACGCGAATGCCTTTGTACAATGTATTCGGTGGATGGGAAAATATGACGGCTGCATGCAATTTTTAGGTACTTTCTTATTTTACACAACCGATAATTTCATGAATATCCTGTATCTTTTCTTCCTTCATAAAAGCTTCGATTCCCTTCACCACTTCCTCCGTAGCGTAAGGATTGATGAAGTTAGCCGCGCCGACCGCTATTCCTGTGGCTCCGGCCATGAGGAATTCCAAGGCATCCTCGGCATTGGATATACCTCCCATCCCGATAATGGGTATGGAAACCGCCTGGGCGCACTGGTAAACCATACGCAGGGCTATCGGCTTGATCGCAGGGCCGGACATGCCTCCTGTTTTATTTGCCAGCACAAAGCTCCTGCGGCGGATATCAATTTTTGTCCCCAGGAGGGTGTTAATCAGGGAAATGGCATCCGCTCCCGCCGCTTCCGCCGCTTTTGCCATCTCTGTAATATCCGTTACATTAGGGCTCAGCTTCATTATAATAGGCTGTCTCGCTTTTTCCTTAACAGCCGCCGTAATCTCGGAAAGGCACTCCGCCTTCTGTCCGAGAGCGATGCCTCCTTCCTTCACATTGGGGCAGGAAACATTGATTTCCAGCATATCCACATCCGTGTCGGCAAGGCGTTCCACCACTTCCAGGTATTCTTCGATTGTTTTTCCGCATACGTTGACAATGATCCTGGTATCGTACTTCTTTAAAAAAGGAATATCCCTTTCGATAAACACATCAATCCCCGGATTCTGCAGCCCGATGGAATTGAGCATGCCGCCGTATACCTCCGCCACTCTTGGCGTGGGATTCCCCGGCCAGGGGATATTGGCAACACCCTTGGTCACGACAGCTCCCAATTGGTTCAAATCCACAAATTCCCCATACTCCATGCCGGATCCAAAGGTTCCGGAGGCAGTCATCACAGGGTTTTTAAATTCTACGCCGGCTATGGTAACTTTTGTATTCATATTTCCACCTCCCTGGCCTCAAATACGGGGCCGTCCGTGCAGATACGGGCATTGTTCACATGCGAATGGGCGTCCACGTCCTTTGTCCTGCAGACACATCCCAGGCAGGCTCCCACACCGCAGGCCATTCGTTCCTCCAGGGAAATATAGGCGGGAATATCCTCTTCCAGGGCATACTGCTTGATCGCCCGGAGCATGGGCATAGGGCCGCAGGCGTAAATCACATCCGCTTTCAATCCGTTTTCACGGATGGCATCCATCACATTTCCCCTGGTGCCCACACTGCCGTCCTCCGTTGCAATAAAGACCTGCCCGTTTTTTTCAAAATCCGATTGGAGGAAACAGTTTTCATCTCTGTACCCCACGATGATCTTCTTTTCACAGTTCAGCTGTCTGGCCAGCTCCAGGATAGGGGGTACACCGATGCCGCCTCCCATCAGGAACGCCGTCTGCCCTTCTTTTGCCTTGTCCAGAGGGAATCCGTTTCCCAGGACGCCCAGGACAGCAATCTCGTCCCCTTCCCTGTAAGCGGAAAATTCGCCGGTTCCTTTCCCTGCAACCCGGTACACAAGGCGCAGGCTTCCTTCTTCCTTATTCACCTCACAAATACTGATGGGGCGCGGAAGCAGCGTGCTTTTATCTCTGGGATAAAGGGCAACGAACTGTCCCGGGGCCGCATCCTGCGCTAAACTGGTCTTTATCCGGCAGTCATAAATACCGGGGGCAATCTCCTGCTGCCATAAAACAGTGGCTTGTTCTTTCTTCTGTGCCATTTTCTTTCCTTTCCGCTTTTACACTTGAACATTCTATTCTCAGTCTCCTGGCCTTCCGTCCGGAATCAGATATGATAAACGATCTTTCCTGCGCAGATGGTATAATGAATCCTTCCCTTCATTTCCCATCCCAGGAACGGCGTATTGGAGGATTTGGAGTGAAAATGCTCCGCCTTCCACAGCTCCTTCTCATCAAAAAGAATGAGATCCGCAGGGCCGCCTTCCGCCAGATATCCGGCATCCAGATGATAAAGCCTGGCGGGCACCAGGGACATCCGTTCCAGCAGCTGAAGCAAAGTCAGCTTTCCTGTGTCCACCAGATTCATGATCCCTAAGGAAAGGGAGGTTTCCAGTCCGATAATTCCGCTGGGCGCCTCGGTCAGAGGCTTCTCTTTTTCTCTCGCCGTATGAGGGGCATGGTCTGTGGCTATCATATCGATGGTATTATCCTGAAGCCCTTCAATAATCGCCTGTCTGTCCGCTTCCTCTCTGAGAGGAGGATTCATTTTGGCAAGGCTTCCGTATTGAATGACCGCATCCTCTGTCAGTGTGAAATGATGGGGCGTCGCCTCCGCATGGACATCCGCCCCCCGCCTTTTCGCTTCCCTGACTAAAGCCACCCCTTCCTTGGTGCTGATATGCTGTATCACCACCGCAGCTCCGGTCTCCTCCGCCAGACGCACATCCCTCTCAATCATATCGATTTCCGCCTGCCGGCCGGAACCTCCGATCCCAAAATGGCCGCTGGCTTTTCCCCTGTTAATCCCGTTATTTTCTATGAAGGCAGGATTTTCTTCATGAAAACTGATGGGAACTCCCAGCACTGCCGCCGTTTTCATCGCATTCCGGGCTGTTTCTTCCTTTAATAAGGGGATGCCGTCATCCGTAAAGCCTACGGCTCCTGCCGCAGCAAGACCTTCCATATCGGTCAGCTTTTCCCCTTTCATACCCATGGTTACATTGGCACAGGTTTCCACATGAATCGGCGTATGACGGCCCTTTTCCAGAACATAATCCAGGGTTTCCCGGTTATCCACGCAGGGCCTTGTATTGGCCATGAGGACCACCGTGGTCACCCCTCCTGCCGCTGCCGCTCCGGCGCCGGTGTCAATGTCTTCCTTTTCCGTAAAACCGGGATCCCGGAAATGCACATGGGCATCCACCAGGCCGGGAGCGGCAATCATGCCCTCCGCGTTTATGATCTGAAGCATGTCCTCCTTTTCCCCGGAAAAAACAGCAGCCTCTGTTTCCGGGATAGCGTCTGCTATTTTTATAATTTTTTCATCCTGTATCAGGATATCCTTATAGGCATCTGTACCTGACGCAGGGTCTGTCATGTGTGTATTTTTAATTAACAGCATGCTGCTCTCCTTTATTCGTTGGTATTTCTATTGTATCAAATCCCGTTTTTTTCATCAACTTGTTTCCATAAGAAGAATTACCAAGAAGAATTTCCATACAATGGATCATAACAAAATTTATACATGAAAAAAGCCCTTTCTGCGTAAAATAAAGTATTTACTGCAGAAAAGGGCATTTTCTATGAAACCTGTAAAAAACAGCGGTCAATCGTTCTTATCTATAAAATGATTTACATAACTCGTATAGAAGCTTTCCCCTTCTCTTTCCGGATATCCTTCTTCCAAAATCACCTGGTTCCCTTCAAAAACTATAGTATCTATGTTCTGTGCCCATATCAGGCGGCTGTCCGTACATATAAATTTATTATTTCTGATTTCCAGGCGGTCGTGCACTCGTTTTTTGTCAGCGAACTCCACCGTCTCTGGTGAAACCTGGATAGGCGCCTTTCCCCAATTCGTCACATAAGCGCATTTATCAAAAATATTATTTTCCACGATCACCGGTCCTGACGCGCCTGATTCAAACCATTCCCGGCAGTCTCCCGATATCAGGAGTGCTGCGCCGGGGACATGAAAATAATTATTTTTTACTATGACTTTTCCGGCCGTAGTGAGAAGCAGCCCCCTGGCCCTGTTGTTCCGGAACGTACTGCCTTCCACACAAAGATCCGGCGAGCAGCTTCTGTTTTCAAATACATCCCCCGGCACAAGCCCCTGTATCTCATCTTCCAGTTTTATAACACAGAAATCCTTATTCAGTATCCGATATTCCGCCAGCATGCTATTTCCTTTTTCAAGCATAGTCCTCTTATCCACCAGACTTATAACATCCCCGGGCTTTCCCGGCTTAACTCCCTTCTGCTGATGATGCACCAGTTCGGCAAGGTATTCCCCTTTCCCCAGGATTTCCCGGATTCTAAAATAGATTCCATGAATATTCAGCGGATCATCCAGCTGATTTTCTGCCAGGCAGTCCTTTATACGGATTAATCCGCTGCAGCAGACAAAATGAAAACCATCCGCTGCCGCAGTAAAAGCTCTCCTGTTTTTGGGATTAAAAGTGATGTTGAATCGTTCCAGTTCAATGTTTTCCGTATACTGGGCAATAAACGCCATCCCTTCACTGTGATAAAGCTCGATATCCTTGCAGACAATGTCTACACTGTCAGTCACATAAAAGCCCGGATAATTTCTGGGATGATGCCTCAATATAAGCCGGTTCCCCTCCCTGGATGCCCGTGAAAATCTGTTGCCCTCCCCTACAAGCCTTATTTCAGCCCCTTCCTTAGTCTCTTTCCATTCCGCAGCCGCGCCTCCATCCGGCAGATTGAAAAAGAAATCCGGGTCTTCTGCTATGGGTTCCCCTTTTTCCCCATCCATTTCCAGCCAGAACTGCAGTTCATGACAAAAGTTTTCTCCGGTGAAATATAATCTTTTATGCTTTACAAAAAAAGGATATTTTACCCGGTCAACAGAAAGCTCCAGGAGCCCCGGCTCCGCATGGGCAATCACTGCTTCAGAATAGGATGGGCGTTCATAGTCCATCTGAATCCCTTCTATATGTATGTGTCTGCACTCATGACAATAAAACGGCAGAATATCGGTATGAAACAGAAACATCGCCCCATTTCCCCTTATTGTCAGGTTATTGCAGCCGCTTAGATCAAAGGCGATACGCTTTATGGTATCTTCATCATGGTTGGATATATAAAGCAGCTTTTCTGCCGCATAGTCCGGAAAGAAATGATACTCTCCCCGTTCAAAGATAAGTTCTGTCTCTTCTTCCATCCTGCAGAAATCCAGCAGACCGCGCAGCCTGAAGCTGGTATCCTTCCTCCTGCCCGGGACAATGCCCCATTCGTTTACATTTATCCTCATTTTCTATTCCCCTTATCACACAGATATGTCTTTCCCAAGCGCACTTATTCCTTTATCGAACCAACCAGAACTCCTTTCACAAAATATTTCTGAAGGAACGGATATACCAATAAAATGGGAACCGTGGTGACAATGATAGTGGCATACTTTATCACTTCCGTTACAAGATAGCTTTCGGCATCCACACCGATATTACTGGAAAGCAGAACATCCATATCCTCCTGCTTCACAAGAAGCTCCCTTAAAAACATCTGCAGAGGATATAAATCTCTTCTTTTCTGCAGATAAACCAGCGCATTATACCACTCTCCCCATTTCCCAACCGCATAAAAAAGCGTGATTGTAGCCAGCGCCGCTTTGGAAAGAGGCAGTGTTATCCTCCACAGCATGACAAACTCATTCGCCCCGTCAATAGCCGCCGATTCATACAGGCTTTCCGGCACGGACTGGAACGAGGTGCGTAGGACAATCATATTGTAGACATTAAGCATTCCTGGTATCAGCATGGCCCAAAGAGTATTGGTAATTCCCAGCTTCTGTACAACGAGAAAGGTAGGTATCATACCGCCGCTGAAAAACATGGTAAATACAATAAAAACAGTTATGGGCTTTTTGAGCACAAAATTCTTTCTGGATAAACCATAAGCTCCCAAAATTGTGATAATCATGCTGAAAACAGTTCCCGCCGCAAGATAAAAAATCGTATTTCTGAAGCCCAGCCATATATTCTCCGATTCCAGAACAGCCATATATCCCCGGAGGGAAAAACCGGCGGGTCTGAAAAGCAGCCCGTTCACCTTTCCCAGTTCCACCGGGTCGCTGAGGGAACAAAAGAATACATAGAGCAGCGGATAAAGGGTAATCAGTATAAGTATTGTCATGAAAGCGGAATTCACCGCCAAAAAAATTTTTTCACCCCTGCTTATAATCATTTTATTTTTTTTATTCATAACGCTCCTTTTCTCACCACAGGCTTGTATCATTCATTTTCTGGCTTATTTTGTTGGCTCCTGCCAGAAGTATCAAATTAATCACGGAATTAAACAGACCGACTGCCGTTGAATAACTGTAATTCATTTCTTCAAAACCTTTCCGGTATACGAAGGTGGATATAATATCTGATGTTTCATAGGTTACCGGGGATTGAAGGAGGAATGCCTTTTCCCAGCCAATACTCATAAGCCCCCCAACAGCCATAATAAACATAATCACAATCGTCGGCATAATTCCGGGCAGAGTCACATTCCATATCTGGCGGAACTTATTTGCCCCATCAATGCGGGCCGCCTCATACAGTTCGGGATTGATACCCGATATCGCTGCCAGATATACGATGGATCCCCAGCCAAATCCCTGCCAGACCTCAGAAATCACATAGATCCCGCGAAAATAGTTTTTATCTCCGATCAGACTGCCTGTATGTCCGGTAATACCATTTACAATCTGTGTGATGAATCCATCACTGTTGGTAAATACCAGGATCAGACTGGCGATGATTACCGTCGTAATAAAATGCGGCAGATAGGTAATCGTCTGAATGGTCTTTTTAAAATGTATGTTCCGCACTTCATTTAAAAGCACTGCAAAAATAATGGGTGCGCTGAAACCAAAAACCAGATTCAGACCACTGAGAATAACTGTATTTCTGAGTGTTCTTCCGAAAAAAATGGAAGAAATAAATTCCTTGAAATATTTCATTCCTACCCACGGGCTTCCCATTATGCCAAGCCTGGGTTTGAAATCCTTGAAGGCTATGATCACCCCATACATAGGTATATAATTTAAAATAATAAGGTAAACAATTACCGGCAGCAGCATGAGATAAATGTATTTATTCATCCGCAGATCTTTACCGATCCGCACCATAAATCCCGGCTGCTCATTCTTTTTGTTCGCTTTCATTGCAGCTCCCCTTTTCTTTCTTCATATCATTTAAGAATGGAACAGGAGCGCCCCTGCGGACGCTCCTGTTTTCCTCCGTCAGTCCTTCCTATATTTCTGTCCGTCACATCTTTGGGTTTCCTATCTGGAATTATAACGCTCCATTGCATCCTGGCGGATTTGGATCATATCCTCGATATGTAAATCTCTCAGGTTCTGTCTGAATTCTTCGAAACTATCAAGAGGTTCAATTCCCATAATAAATTTCAGACTCATTTCTTCCACATAAGTGTCAATATCAGCCTGATATCTCCCCTTCCGTTCGGATTCTTCGGTATTAAACAGGATGAAATTGGAAAGCTGTCCATCAGTCTTTTCTTCCTTCCACATAAGAAGAGCATCAGGCTGAGAACCAAGATTATATTTTTTGGTCAGAATATAATCCAGATCCGTATCTTCGTAAGTATGCCACTGCTGCGGGCAGCTTGCCAGATAGATTTCCGAAGGTGTGTCCGCTGTAAGCCTGGTAAGGATTGGGACTCCGTCAACCATCTCATATCCCTTTCCTTCTATGCCGTTTGCCAGCATAAAATTGATATCTTCCAGATATAAAGCGTCCAGCAGCGCAATACAGGCATCCGGATTCTTCGCATCTGCTGTAATATATTTGTAATCCCCCAGCTGCCGGCTGCTCTGCCGCATCCTGGGTGTATCTGATTCATTCAGTACCGGAGTAGGTGCCGGTATCAAAGCTTTTGACTCATCCTTGCTTTCCGTTGTCACATAATAAGTCGTACCATATGTATAAAGATGAAGGATGGAAGATCCCACGCGGTCTGAAGCGGCAAGCGACATCACCGCATCTCCTGTCTGTGTGGAAAAATCCGGATTCATATATCCTTCTTTATACCAGCAGTTCAATGTTGTCAGTAAATCCTTATAGGCATCTTCATAAGGGCCATAACCCACGTTTCCGTCTTCCTTCACATAGAACTGGGAACCGATCCCATATGCAGCTGAAAAAACACTCGTGGTGACTGCCTTATCCTCCTTGTCCAGAGCCAGCGGATATTCCACACCGTTTGCTTTCATGGCAGCCAGCATCTTTGTCCAGTCATCGATAGTTACCGGAACATCCATCCCTGTCTGCTCCAGATAATCCTTTCTGATCATAAGTCCCTGATAACTCAAATCCGCTTCCTCACTGCCGCAGATTTTTGCACCGAGACGGATAATTCTTCCCTCATCATCCGTAACAGCCTTTTTCATAAATTCGTCGTTCTGGATGATTTTATAGAAATTGGGAGTATCCACAGCATTGATTTTGTCCGTATAATCATAAAGGACACCATCTTCAAGAGCCATTTCCACACCCCCGGGATAATAACTGTCAATTCCTCCGCAGAAAATCATATCGGGAAGGGTCGAATCGGCCATCATAATTGTAAAGTTATCTTTCTCCTGCCCTACCGGCGGATGGACAAAGGAAAATTTACAGTTAAATTTTTCTTCCAGCTGCTGTATGGCTTCGTAGTTTTCCATGTCATTGGTATTCTGCGCATTTGCTCCCGTCATGGCAAACCAGATGGTAAAGGTTTCTCCCTGTAAATCCGGATAGCCCTCTTCATTCCTTTTATATTTGGCCTCTCCGGCAGCAGCGTTGTCCTTTTCTTCTGCCTGGCTTTCAACCGCCGCCAGCCCTTCTTTTTCTGAAGAGCCTTCCTTTCCCGTTTCTGCCTTTCCTCCGCAGCCCGTTAACGCGGATAATGCGACCGCAGCGGAAAGAAAAATCCCCAATACCTGTTTCTTCTTCATATTTGTACCTCCGTATTTTTTTAGCAGGTGTCTTCTGCTCCTGCGCATCCCCATTATATGGGCATAGGAGTACTGCTGTATATAATCATTATCCGAACGCTATTTTTGTATAAATATCATTTTTTAAACACTGTTTTTATTTTTTAATAGTCATTTTTTACATATGATGTTCATTTTTTGACATCTTTCAATCCATATTACATGGTTGTCGGCCTGTCCCTCTAAATCTGTTTACAGAATATTTTCCTGATACTGTCCGGGCGTTACATTTTCTATCTTTTTAAATACCCTGATAAAAGCGGCCGCATTGTAAAAGCCTGTCCTTTCCGCTACCGCCTTCATCTTAATAGCCGGATCATTCTTAATAATTTCCTTGGCGAGATCGATCCTGTACCGGTGAATATAATCCAGCACTCCCACTCCCATCTGCTGTTTGAAAAAACGTGACAAATAAGAAGAAGACACATCCAGCCCTTCCGCAAGCCCTGAAACAGAAAGATTGCAGTCCGCAATATTTTCATGTATGGCATCAAGGACTCTGCGTATACTCAGATTTTTCTCTTCGCCCGACTTTTCTCTGAAGCCTTCCTGCCTTTCTTCCATCTGCTTTATCACCTGCTGGTATCCTTCATTCAGCCTGCACAAATTATCAAGGATTCCGCTGATGAAGCTGACATATTGCAGTTTTTCTTCCCGGTAAAAGCTCTCTCGAATATTTTTATCCGCCGCCTTAATTTTCTCTTCAAATATTTTTTCGTTTTCTCCGTCCCCATTCAAAATGCAGAGACACCTGTTTTCCACCACCAGATAATATGCTTTCGATATATATTCCATCTTTTCTTCCACATAGGATTCCAATAATTCCTTCCATACGTCATTCATAAAAATATCATTTTGAATCCCATTGATGATTTCTTCCTCTTTCTCTGTTCCCGGCTCCTTCAAATCATATAGGATAACTGCAAAATACGGACTGTTGAATTCCAGATTATACAGCCTTTTTCCTTCTTCTATACTGTCTTTATAATAAATTTTCCCCAATAGTACTTTTTCAAGATATATTTTTTTAAAATCATCTTCATACTGCTTTACGGTCTTTGTCAGTGTCCTGTTATTATTTATGTATTTCTGTACATAGGCTTCCATTCTTCCGAAATCTTCCTCCAAAGCTTCGTCTTCCTGCCTGAACAGAGAAAAGATTCTTTTAATGGGAGCATAATTGCGGCTGGTTATCTTCAGGCTGAGCAGCAAGGACAAAAGGATACATACAGCCACCATAATAATTGCGTATACCTTGGTAAATGTTACGGAAGAATGAGCGGCATCCTCACAAACCGCATATACGAAATGAAAGCCGCTCTGTGTCGAATAGATTTCTTTTACCCGATATTTTTTACCGCCTGCCTCAATCCTGTCTTTTCCTTCCTTGTTCAGACCGATGATACTGCTGTAAAGTTCACTTTGCCCTACTTTCTCTCTTTCAAAATTATCTGCTACAATCCCATCCTCAGAGTAAACAAATCCCCTGTCATTATCCGTCAGACACATCTGGCTGATTTTTCTCTTCATCCAGCTATTTTTCAGCTGAACGACTATTTCAACCGGCTCGTCCTCCTTTTTTCCGTTCAGGATACTGCTAACCACCAGCGTTACATTTTCTTTCGCTTTCCCTTCCAGCTGCGCAGTCCTGCCTTTCCAGGGAGTATACATCAAAGCTTTCCATTCTTCATAGGAACAATTATAATAATGCTGACTGAAATATTGGCTTTTTTCCCCTCCCTGACTGGATATTACAAAATCATAGCGAGGAAAATAAATATATACCATTTCCAGGCTTTCCTCTCCCTTAATGGTATTTTCCAATAGCTTCTGAATCCTGTGTTCCTGCCAATAATCCCTGTTTTCCGCTTTGACATAATCAGTGATTATATCTTCATTTTTTAACTTGTTCATGACCTGCAGTGCGTTCTGCTGGTTATTATTCACCGTCTCCCGCATTTCTTCCAGCATGATATTCTCAAAACCGCTTATTTCTTTTTCTATCATAAATAATGAGGTGAGTGCAATGATGACATTGACAAGAATCGGTACAAGCAGAATCAAAAGAATAGATTTCAGCATAGACATGAATACTTTAGAATTATACTCCAGCCTGATAAAGTGTTTTTCTTTCATTTTTCATATCCCCCCTTTTTATTATCATACCATAATTATCTAAAAAGCGCAGCCTGCCTTCTTAACGGTAAAGTCTGCGCAGGGAGGGATTAAGGGGTAATAACTTTTTCAGGAATACAGGACAAAAAATGAAGACGCAGAGGACTGCATCTCATTTTTTTGTTCTGCATGATTATTGTTCCCGGTAAAAGCGGATGCCGGTGGGCAGCCCGGCCGCTTCTCTTCAATCAAATACCACCGTTTTTTCCCGGAATTCAACCTTTAGTACAATATAAGGATAAGAAGGGCTGGTGGCGGGCGTGCTTCCTGCCTTCGGCCCCAGCAGGTTGGTATTTACATAGATAGCATTCTCCGTCTCATACAGATCATTCACTGTAACACTGTAACCGCCGCTTTCCTGTTTTCCGTACCCGATACAGATATACAGATATCCCTCATCCGCATAGGTAAGCTTGAAGGCACTTTCCTTTTTCTGATCCAGGATTTCCTTCAGCTCATCCGACAGCCTATCCTCACTCACCACTGTGAATTCCAGATTTTCCCGGCTTTGTTCTTCTGCCGTATCTTTTCCGCAGGCAGTAAAGCAGACGGCCATGATAGAGGCTATCACCAGCAAGCATATTTTTTTCATAAATAACCTATCCGTCTTTTTTACTAATCTATTGACGTACAGGATGTCCTATGCCTGTTTTTTCCAAAGAATTGCCGGGTACCGGCAAAAAGACTGCCGTTCTTCCCATATGGAAGAAAAGGCAGTCTTTCCACAATCATCGTTCTTTTTTTATGTGTTATCCACAATTTTTCTCGCCACATCCGGTTTATTTGTGATTATGGCATCGATTCCTTCTTTCACAAGAAGCTTCATATATTTTTCATCATCCACGGTCCATACATGCAGAAGAAGATTTTTTTCCCGGCATGCCTCCAGAAAACCGTCGTACTGCAGGTTATACAGCACCGGATGGAGGGCGTCCGCGCCCAGTCCGGCGGCATAGCCCGGCACATCCTGGAAGCCGTCGGCATACAGCAGGCCTGTTCTGGCCGCCGGATCATATTCCCGCATTTTCATAACGCTGTAATGATTAAAGGAAGAATAAATGATTTTCCCCTGCATTCCTTTTTCCTTCTCCAGCAGATACAGCTTTTCCTCAATACCGGGGTAAAAATAAATTCCTGTTTTGATTTCCACATTGATCTCCAGGCCCAGAGGCTTCAGGAGATCATAGACCTCTCCCAGCGTAGGAATGCGTGCGTCCGCATATTCCGGGTGGGTTTTGTTAAACACAAATTTCTTAAGCTCCTCAAGCGTATAATCCCTCACATAGCCGTGCCCGTCGCTCACACGGTCTATCGTTTCATCATGGATTACCACCAGCTGGCCATCCTTACTCAACTGTACGTCCAGCTCCACGCCGTCCGCCCCCTGCTCCGCTCCCAGGCGGAAGGCCTCCAGTGTATTTTCCGGCGCATATGCGCTGGCTCCCCTGTGTGCCCATACTTTTGATTTCATAGGGTCTCTCCTCCTATATTTCCAGTTTCATTCCGTCATATGCCGCAATCATATTTCCATACTCTTCTTCCGGACTGTGAAGCTCCCTCGCCATATGGGAAAGCACCACTCTTCCGTCCTCTTTCAGGATTCCGCATTCCTCGATGGAGGCCACAAGAAGCTCCACCATGGGAAGGGTGTTATGGCTGGCTATCCGGTAATTGGCCCGCATATTCCCCACCGTCGCTTCCAGAATCATCACATCCAGCTTCTGTTTCTGCAGGACGGACCAGGTTTGGGCAAGAAACCATGCGCCGTCGCAGCCGTAAAAAAAGGATTTACCCTCTCTGGAAAAAATATAATGCAGGGCCGTCTCCTGTGTCCTGGACACCTCATGATTGGCTCCGAGAGGCAGAATCGTCATATCCCCCGCTTTCACCCTTTTTCCGATCTTAAGCGGGTGTATGTTCATCCTCTCCTGCTCCTCCTGCGTCAGCTTCAGCCAGGGAATGGTGCCTTCATGGCAATAAAAGCCCACCTTCCCCTTCGCTTCTCCCAGAAAGCTGTCCAGCGCCTTATTGGTGAAATGATCCTTGTGGCTGTGGGTCAGGAAAATTCCTTTCAGCCCCGACAAATCCAGCTTAAGCACCTTTTTGGCAAAAAACCAGGACTCCGGCGCGGGATCGATCAGATACTTTCCATTGATCAACAGGCTGGAGGTACGGCGGATCACGCCGTTTACATCATATCTTACATCCGCCCCCGGCCGCAGCGGCCAGTCCGCAGCCCCCGTTCCCAGAAAAACAAGTTCAAATGCCGCCATAATCCTTTTCCTCCTAATTCCGGCTTTTCTGATATTCCCTCGGGGTCATCCCGTATTTCTTTTTAAAGAGGCTGAAAAAATAGGGGTAGCTGGTAAAGCCCGACTGATCAATGATTTCCTTCAGCTTTCTGTCCGAAGTATCCATAAACTCCTTGGCACGTTCCAGCCTCACTTCGTTCAGATACTCCACAAAACCGGTACCCACCTCGGACTTGAACAGGGTGCTCAGATAAGAGCTGTTCATACCCGCATTTTCCGCCGCATCTGACAGGGATATCCCTTCTCTGTAGTGTTGATGGATATAGGATATCACTTTCTTCACCGGAACGGAATAGTCTTTCTCATATTCCGGCTTCCTGTTTTCCATGAGGACAGCCTCAAACAGGTGAAGGAAAAATCCACGGCATTCCTTCAGCTTTTCCAGCTGCGCCACGTATTCCATGATCCCGGTCCGGTGCCCATATACCTTTTCATAGGCTATCCCCTGTTTTTTGCAAAAAGAAAGGGAAAGGATGAGTAAATCGGAAAAAAGCTGGCTGCAGCCGGCCCTCCCTATATTTTTTTCATAGATTTCCCGAAAAATGCCTTCCAGCACTTCCTTCAGTTCTTCCGCGTCTCCCTGCCTGAGAGCCGCTGTTATCCTTTGCTCCTCTTCCAGACGGATACCGCTGCCGTCATTGTATTCTCTTCCTTCCTCCGTTTCCCCCGTTTTGTCCAAATCCAGGAATTCATTTCTTCTCCGGTTTTCCAGCTCCTGGAATCCGGTCTGCATTTCTGTCAGAGGGCCGGATCTTCCCACATGGAAATTTCCGTCCAGACGCATGAATTTATTCAGGCAGAAGCTGCTGCGGTTAATTATTCTGCGCAGTTCCTCTCCCGCCTTCTGTTCACTGACAACACCATTCAGCGAAAGGAGCATCAGAATTTCATTGTTTTCCAAAGGCACGGCCAGTCCCTGGAATTCTTCCCGGATAATCTCCTCCAGTACGTTGCATACGGAAAAGATAATCAGTCTTTTATCCCGAAGCGTCCCTCCCTCTGCTCCCGCAGCGGAGTAAATGACCTTTTCTTCCAGATTCCTTATACTCAGCAGTATGGGTACCACACGCCCGGCGTCCAGCTCAATGGACAGCATCTGCATATCCCGATCGATAAATGCTTCCTTCCCCCGGTATTCCCCGCTGATCAGCTGCAGCACAAACTGCCTGCGCAGAGCCTGCAGGTTATTTTCATCCTTTTTAATTGTAGGCCCCACCTTCAGGACCTCCTCCGCCTTATGAAGGGATTCCAGAAGGCTCTCCGGCGTCAGATTATTTTTTATCAGATAATCAATGGCATTATGCTTCAGCACATCTCTCACATATTTGTAATCGTCGTAACCGCTCAGACAAATCGTACAGATTTCCGGATACTCCGCCGAGATCCGGCGGACCAGTTCATCCCCGTTCATCTGGTTCATCTTAACATCAGTTATCACAATATCGGGATGCAGCCCGGGAATCAGGGACCAGGCCTGTTTTCCGTCGCCGCATTCCCCACAGATGCAATAGCCTTCCTTTTCCCAGTCGATGAGGGAATGTACCATCGCTCTGCTCGGCAGCTCGTCATCTACCAATAACACTCTAATCATCTTCTTCACCAACCTGATATCTTTTGGGAATCCGCAGGGAAACACAGGTATAGATGCCTTTTTCCCCTGTTATGCTCACCCCGTACCTTTCTCCGTAATAAAGCTGTATCCGTTTCTGGATATTGAACAGCCCGATCCCCTCTCCATTCCGGAGGTTATCCAGAATCGCCCTGCTCTCCTCCTCACTCAGCCCTTTTCCATTATCCTCCACGTCGATCTGTACATCCTCACCGTCGGAATAAATGGATATGGAAATATAACCATCCTCCCTTTCCATCACCTCACCGTGCTTCAGGGAATTCTCCACAATGGGCTGTATGAGCATTTTCAGGATATAACACTGCCTCAGTTCTTCTTCGATCTTACATACGAATTTGATCCGGGCGGCCTTCTGGAATTCCTTCATGCAGACATATTTATTCAGATAATCCAGCTCCTCCTGAAAGGTCAGATATGTGTTTTTGGACATATTCACCTGCATGATGGAGCTGAGGGCATTCACCGCATCCACAATGGAATCGGCTCCCTGCATCTGCCCCATCCATTTGATGGTGTTCAGGCTGTTGTACAGAAAATGAGGATTGATCTGCGCCTGCAGGGCCCTCAATGTCAAAAAGCGCTTTTCCTTTTCATGCTTTTTCATGTCTGCGATTTGTTCCTTGATACGGCTGATCATATCCTCAAAGCGGTGATACAGCACCTCCGCCTCATCACCGGAATGAATGGATATGTCCAGATACAGATTGTCCTTCTGTATGCTGCCCACCGCATCGGTGAGGATTTCTATGTTTTTCAGGAAACGATTGGCCAGGATGCGGCAGAGTATCACCGCAGCCAGGGAAAGCAGCACCAGAACCACCGCATTGATCGACAGCATTCTGCTGTGCTGTCCGGAAATCTGCTCATAGGGAATCAGCACGATGCTCTGCCATCCGGTTACCTCCGACGTCATCTTCATGAGCAGCGCCTTCCGGTTCCCCAGCCTTATGACCGCCCTGTCTTCCTTTTGGGCAAATGTGCTTATCTCATCCGCCCCGATTTCCCCTTCCTGCTCAAACCGTTCCAGATTATTTCTGTATATTTCCTGACGTCGGGCCTGATCCCATATGATCAGTCCTGAATCATATCTCTCCGTTTCGTTATAAATCCCGTAAATCCCACGGCAGTTAATCAGCATGACAACCCAGGCTCCCGGCGTCTCTTTTCCCATATTCAGCTGTTTTGTCAGCACAATCCGCGGATAATCGTATTTATCCCTGGCCTTCTGCACCCCGAATACCACTTCCTGCTTTCCGGCCATCTCCTTATAATACGCAAGCGTTTCCTCATCCAGTTCGGTGTAGGCTCCTCCTGCTGAAAATTCCATTCCGTTTTCCGTATACACATAAATATTCTGCATATATTCCGCCCCGGTCATCACGGCTTTTAAAAGAAGCTGCATATTTCTCATATCCGTCAGACGTTCACTGTCATCCTCGTAGAAGGTCTTATTCAGTATGGGCTTTGCCAGATAATTATTCTGCAGGACAAAAGCGATGAGACGTAGCTTTTTCAGATAGCTTTCCACATTCCGGTTGGCCGTTTCCGTCATCTGTCCGGCATATTCCACTCCTCGCTCGGTGATTTCACTGGTAAAGGCCACTCCCCAGATCACGGTTGTCACCAGGACAAAAGCCAGAAGAAGGCTGGCTACCATAATGACAAATTTATGCTTCATGCTGAAAAACGTTTTTTTCATTGGATCAACCCTTCACCGCGCCGTCTGCCAGCCCTGCCACAATGTATTTCTGCATGAACAGATACAGGATGACAATGGGCATGGAAACCAATACCACATCCGCAAATAACAGCTGCCAGTCCGACGCCTTCTGCCCCATGAACAAATAAGTGGTGAGCACCGCCGTCGTCCTCTTCGCACTGTTCAGTAAATAAAGCGAGATCCCGAAATCATTCCATATGGACATCACGCAGTGCATCAGCGCCGTGATGGTCACCGGCTTCAGCAGAGGGAAAATGATACGGAAATACATAAGGAGCGGGCTCGCCCCGTCGATGATCGCGGCCTCGTCGATTTCACTGGAAATCCCTTTGATAAAACCGGTATAGATGAAAAAAATAAAAGGGAAAATGCTGGCTGCATATACCAGTATAGCACCTGCAACCGCTCCTGTTCCAGTGGTCATATGTACTTTTGACAGCATAAAATAAACAGGCACCATGGCCAGCGGAAGAGTCAGTCCCATGACGATGAAATTATTCACCGCCTTCATGGCCCTTGTTTTTCTTCTCACCACAACAAACGCCGCCATGGAGGCACATGAAAGAACCAGCGCCGCCCCCAGAAAGGTAACGACCGCGCTGTTCAGGAAGCTGGAAACAAGCCGCGCCTCCCGGATTACGGTACCGTAATTCTCCAGGAACTGTTCCCAGGAAATCCCGGTCAGGCTCAGCTGCAGCAGATTGGCCTGCCTCTTGCTTTTCATGGAATTTAAGAAGACCATCAGAAAAGGAATCAGGACAAGAAAGCTGATCAGGACTCCCATTATTTCAAAAACAACCTGTTTCATTTTTTTCTTATTCATTATAATTCCACCTCATTTTTGGCAATCGTCCGGTAGGTACACAAGGTTATGATAAGGATCATACCTGCCAGCAGCGTCGTTCCCGCCGTAGCTTCCCCATATTTCTGGTAGCTGTACGAATTATAAATCATGGTGTTGAAAACCTCCGTGGCATAGCCCGGCCCTCCTCCTGTGGTCGCCACAACGATATCAAATACCTTCAGTCCGCCGATAATGCTTAAAACAACCACATTATTGATGGAAGCCATCAGAAGAGGGAAGGTGATCTTTTTAAACTGCTGCCATTTGGTGGCCCCGTCCATAATCGCTGCTTCATAATAATCTTTGGAAATATTCTGCATGCCCGCCAGCAGAATCATCATGGTATAGCCCGACCATTTCCAGATTTCAATAAAGCAGATGGACAGCATGGCTATGCTCGTGTCTGTCAGCCATTTGGGCTGGAAGCCGGTGAGCCCGATTGTCCTCAGGGCCGTATTTATCAGCCCTTTGGAGGGATGCATCAAAGAAGTGAATACAATTCCTACCGCTATGGAATTGACCACTGCCGGCAGATAAAATACCGTACGCAGATAATTGGTGGTTTTCAGCTTTCTGTTCAGCAGCACCGCAAGAAGCATACCTATGGATACCTTTCCCACTGTGGTTACAATGGTGAAAAGAAACGTATTCTTAAAGGCAATGCTCATATTGGGATTCTTTAAAATACTTATATAGTTTTCCAAACCGATAAAATCGGCCCTTTTAAAATTCCAGTTGGTAAAGGAATACCGGAAGCCCACAAGAAAGGGGACAATAAAAAACATGACAAAAAGAAAAATGCCGGGCAGGATAAAATAGACCGGGTATTGCTTTTTTCTTAACATAAACCATTCCTTCCTTCAAAAGAGGGAGGTGTCCTGCGAAGCTCTTTCCCGGCCGAATACCCAAACCCGGGAAAGAATCCCGTATAACACCTCCCCCATTTTTCACACTGTCAATTATCTGCTTTCAAAACCGGAACGCTGTCCGCTGCCTTACCGAATCAATAGCCCCAGTCCGGGTTCCCCGCTTCTTTTGCATAGGTATCCCAGTCGGTGTCATAGCCTGCCAGTACATCCTTCGGGGTCTTATCGCCTGCCAGCATGGCTTGTACGTCACTCGCCATGGAAGGGGTGGAATAAAGAGTATTCGGAAGAGTATTTGTTTTCCCCGCTTCCATCAGAGCGGATACATCTGCCGGAATACTGCTCAGTTCCACTTCCACACCATTTACAGCCGGAATGCCCTGATGCAGCTTATAATACTCGGTCATCGCTTCCTTCGATACCAGTTCTCCCACGATCTGTGCCGCCAAATCCGCTTTCTTGCCGCTTACCGGAATCACGAAGCCTGTGGGTGTTTCCGTATAGGCGATGGAATCCGACGCATCCGTAGCCGGGATGGGGAAGAAACCGATATTATCCAGTTCCTCTTCTGATTCCGCCAGCTTGGTTAATTCCGCATAAATCCATGTTGCCTGAGGATACATGGCTGCTGTGCCGGTGAGCAGCGCTTCCTGGGCATCCGCATAGCTGTCCGACAGGAAGGTATCCTGAATATAGCCCTTATCCTTCATTTCCTTCATCCGTTCGAAGGTAACCTGCATATATTCCATATCCGCCCACAGCTTTTTATGGCTGTTGAGAGCCTCGATACTGCCGGGAACCATGCTTTCCTGTTTCAGGCGGGCATCAATGGGTATGATCTGAAGCGTCCACTCATTATCTGTCGTTCCTGAAATATACATCGGGGTAACTCCCGCCGCCTTAAGCGTCTCGCAGGCCGCCAGGAATTCATCCCAGGTCTGGGGGATCTGAATATTGTTATCCGCGAAAACCTGTTTATTGTAGCACATGCCGAATACGGTCACATCACCGAAGGGCGCGCATATCAGCCTGCCGTTATAAGTCTGGTTCGGGGATTCCAGAATGTTGGCATTATAATCCTTCGTCCAGTCCCCGGACAGCTCCATAAATAAATCTTCCCCGATTTCCGTCGCGCTCGTCTTCGCTCCCTGCCACCAGAGGATATCCGGGACCTCTCCGGACTGCATTTTTGCAAAAATAAGCTCATTCCCGGAACCGCCCTCCGGAACTTCCTCAAATTCAAACTTCACATTGCACTTTTCCGCAACATAATCAAACACTGCATTCGCTTCATCGGTCCTCCAGCTGGAATGGCACATGACATTCAGTGTTTCCCCTCCGCCGTCCACTGCGGTATTTTCCGCTGCTGCGCTCTCCTGGCTTTCACCGGCCTGCGTGGCTTCCTCTGTGCTTTCCCTGCTCTCCTCCTGTACTGCTGCCGCCGGTTCACTCGCCGCAGAGCCTGATCCTGAACTGTTTCCGCAGCCTGCCAGGGCCGTCATCCCCATGGCCGCACATAATAAAATACTGACTACCTTCTTCTTCATTTTCCTCTCCCATCTGTACGCCCTGTCGCGTACGCAAATCAGGGAAACCGAACACCTTTCTTTCAGCCAGCCCCATTTGTTGTTTCCTGATATCTTTATTCTAGCAAAACTTCTTTTCAGGAATTGTATTGTTTTTTTAGATTCATTACTTAATTTTTGGAAATCAGGGCTGAACCGCTGCTATCAGGGAAACTGCCGTCCATATAATTTTATCATATACTTGCAGCCTCCTTCTGAATATGGTAAATTAAAGTTACTTCTTATTTTTATCCGGCGTATCTGCCGCTTATTTCCTAATCAACACAAAATATAAAACTGCTGTTATGGCTGCAGAATGAAAGCGTGGTGTTTTGCCTATGGTTTAACAATCTATTCTTTTACGTTGTAATCTGTTAATAAAAACGATATAATGGAGGTAGACAAAAGACTTGGAAGTTAAAATCTCAAAAGAATATAAGGATCGCCTTTTCCGGTTAGTGTTCCGGGAAAAGAAGGATTTGCTTGATTTATACAATGCAGTCAACGACACTCACTACAACAATGCCGATGAACTGCATATTGTTACTTTGGAAAACATGCTTTATCTGAAAATGAAAAATGATATATCCTTTTTAATTGGCGACATCCTCAATCTTTATGAACATCAGAGCACGGTAAATCCAAATATGCCGGTAAGAGGGTTCTTATATTTTGCGGAAACTTATCAGAAGTATCTGAAAAAATATAAGTACAATCTATATGGAAGCAAGCTGATCCCTCTGCCCAGGCCACAATATGTTATATTTTATAATGGTACGGAAAAACAGCCGGATCGTTCTCAGCTGAAGATGTCCGATGCCTTTCCCCACTCTAAAACCGCCATGGAGCCATGCCTGGAATGCAAAGCGCTCATGCTTAACATCAACAAAGGAAGGAACCGTGAATTGATGGAAAAATGCGGCAGGCTGAAAGAGTATTCTCTGTTTATCGCAAAGGTCAGAGAAAAACTGACATTGGATTTACCCTTCACTGAAGCAGTCGATATGGCAATCCGGGAGTGTATCCGTGAAAACATTCTGAAGGATATTCTTATAAATCATCGCGCGGAGGTAATCAATATGTTATTTACGGAGTATGATGAACAGGAACATATGGCCAGTGTTAAGGAAGAAGGCCAAAACAGAGTAAACCAGTTAATCTGTCTTCTCATCCGGGAATCCAGGAGCGGGGAAATAGAAAAGGCGGTTATGGATCCCGTTTACCAGGATCAGCTTTTTCAGGAATTCAACCTCTGATTTAACGCACAGCGGCGACGCCGAAAAAAACAGGCGCCGCATGCCTATAATCTCTTGCTTTGCCAATAATGGTAGTATATACTAAAAAGGCAGCACAGCCTTTGCTTCTGCTGCCTTTACGCAACCAGAAAAGGAAGGGATTATCCTATGATTCGTTTTATCAGTGTCGCTCTTTTTGTAGTTATTTTTCTTATCCTGAGCATACCGCTTCTCATTGCGGAATGGATTATCGGCAAATTTAATATGGATATCAAAAACCGCAGCTCCCTGGCCATTGTCAATTGGGCGTTCCGCTGGTGCCTGAGGCTGTCCGGCGTGAAAATCACTTATATCGGTGAGGAACGGATTCCTAAAGACCAGGCTGTCCTCTATATCGGAAACCACCGGAGTTATTTTGACATCCTTATGACTTACGTACGCGTTCCCCGCCCTACCGGCTATGTCGCCAAGCTGGAGATGCTGAAAATTCCTCTTCTCAGCCACTGGATGAAAAATCTGCACTGCCTGTTCCTTGACCGCAAGGATCTGAAGCAGGGCGCCAAAATCATCCTCGCTGCAATCGGAAAAATCAAAGACGGGATTTCTATCTGCATTTTCCCGGAGGGCACCCGCAACAAGATTGCCGATACTTTCCTGCCGTTTCATGCAGGCAGCTTTAAAATTGCAGAAAAAAGCGGCTGCCCCATCATTCCCATTGCCCTGAATAATGCAGGGGATGTTTTTGAGGATCATTTTCCCAAGATTAAAAAAACCCACGTGGTTATCGAATATGGAGAGCCCATTTATCCGAATGAACTTTCCAAGGAAGAAAAAAAGAAGCTGGCGGATATCACGCTGGAACGGATAAAAGAGATGTATTTTAAGAATAAGGAATTAGTATAGTACATATATCCAGCCCGCCGGGGTTCCGGCGGGCTGTTATTCTGCAAAGTGTGTTTTATTTTTTATTCACCGAAGGAACAGTACCTGTCATACGCGCCTTGATATATATTTACTAATTCCTCCATGCCGGCTGCCTTCAAATCCTGTTTGAATTTGTCCCAGCCCGCCTCGTCCGTACCATTCATGACAGCATCCATCTGATATGCATTGACAATATTATTTATGGTGCCGTAGATTTGTGAAAGCTTGTTGTTCTCTTCCAAAGAGAGCATCATTTTAGGTATCGCCGGTATTTCTTCCAGACATTCTTCTTTTCCGTTCACTCTCTGTCCTTCCAGAATCGGAACAGCATCCCATGTATAATCCACATATTTGTCATAGTACTCATTCAATACAGCCAGAGAGCCTCTTGTGGGAGAGGTATTTGTTCTCTGTTCCGAGAAATACTGCCAGCCATTCTGCAGAATGATATTATCATTTTCATCCAGGTTAAAATGAAGAACTCCATCATCCCCCTTTACGTAGGTATATCCTATTGCGCCCCAATTCAGTGTAATCGATATTTCAGGATCCATACAGTAATTCACCAGGGCTGCAACCACTTCAGGGTATTCACATTTATCTGTAACAGCCACCATGGATGTATCCTGCATTTCGGAATAATTCAGCACATTTCCGCATTTTCCTTCCGGCCCGGTAAGCCTGGGCAGCGGAACATATTCTTCTCTCACATCCAGATCCACAATATTATCTCTGGGTGTCCAGCACTGGAATGCGCCGATAACCGCTTCAGGCTGCGCGAGCTTATTGATGTATAAAGGCGTTCCTGTTCCTGAGGGAGCGAAGGAATCCGGATCTATCAGCCCTTCCGTATACATATCGTGGAAAAAGTCACAGGTTTTACGGAATGCATCATCCGTCGCCGCGAAAATGATTTTGCCGTCAATCAGTCTGAGATGGTTTGCCGTGGCATTTCCAGAGCATATCGAATCCGCCATTCCGAAAGCGCCGGTGAAATAATAAAAAGAGTCAAAGGAGCCAAAGCCGTCGGCATTTCCGAACTCAAGGGCATAAGGTATTTCATCCGCTTTTCCATTCCCGTTCAAATCTCCTGCCTCTTTAAATGCACGCATACAGTCCACAAACTCGTCTATCGTGGCGGGCATTTGTTTTCCCACCTTATCCAGCCATGCCTGATTGATCATGAAAGGCCCGGGTGTCAGCACAAGTCCGTGCATTTCTTCAATATAAGGGAATCCGTAGCTATGCCCATTGGGGGTTGTGGAACCCTGCTTATACTGGGGATGGTCTTTAAAAATCTGGGCCAGCTTCGGCGCATACTGGTCAATCAAATCCTCTGTGGGGACAAAGACATCCTGATCCGAATACTGGACAGCCATATCACTGCTTATCCCGTTCCAGAAAACATCCGGATATTCCCCGCTGGTCAGCATAAGGTTTATCTTCTCCGCAGAACCGTCTGCCGGTATTTCCTGCCATTCAATCGGAATGCCTGTCTCTTCTGCAATTTTCTTTGTCATTTCCTTGTCTTTTGTGGGAACCGAGCTGTCCGCGCCAATCACCACCGCAATTTTTATAGGCTCCATTTTGCTCGGATCCTTAACAATAGGAAGAGTACCGTCCAGATTAAAATTATCCAGCCTCCCCGCCTCCTGCGAAGTCCCGGACTCTACAGCCTCATTGCCGCCGGTCTGGGAAGTCTTTCCGCACCCCGCCGTCAGACACATACACATACATAAAATACACGCTAAAACTTTCTTTTTCATACTTTCTCCTTTCCCTGAAGCGTATTAAAATACGCCCTACCCTTTTACAGCTCCCATTAACACACCTTTTGCAAAATATTTCTGAACAAACGGATAAGCAATCAGCAGCGGCAGCGCCGATACTACAATGATGGAATATTTTAACTGCTCAGCCATCTTCATTCTTTGTGCAACCTCCGTTCCGCTGGATGTCAGCGCAGAGGTCTGATTGGATAAAACGAGATTACGCAGAATAACCTGCAGCGGCATCTTGTCCTGAGTCCCCATGAACATCAATGCATTCATAAATGAATTCCATATGGATGTGGCATAAAAAAGTATCATAACCGCAATAATCGTTGACGACAGCGGAACCGCAATCCGGAAGAAAAAATCAAAGTCATTACAGCCGTCAATTTTCGACGCGTCATACAATTCGTCAGGTATATTGGAATCAAAGAAGGAACGGCATACAATCAGATTGTAAACAGATACTGCCGTAGGCAAAACCATGGCCCATATGGTATCGTAAATACCCACCGCATTAATAATCAGGTAAAGAGGAATAATTCCTCCGCTGAAAAACATGGTGAAGGTAAACAGGAAGTTCAGCACTCTTCTGCCCCATAATGCTTTTCTGGATAAAGCGAATGCACAGGGGATGGTTGCTGCTATGGCTGCCGCAGTCCCTCCCAAGGTATAAATGAGTGTATTGGCATACCCTGTCCAGATAGGACGGTACTGAAAAATCTTTTTATATCCTCCCATGAAAATATTTTCCGGATAAAGAAGGATCTTCCCCGAATTCACAATCGTAGGATCCGTAAAGGATGCCAGCAGCACATAGTAAAGAGGATATGCAATAACCAGACATATAAAAATCATCAGTACGGCGTTTATCACATCGAAAATACGATCTCCCCACATCTTTTTTATTTTTCCGGATTTAGGAAAGCCTATATTCCTTCCTGAAGCTCGCTCTTTTTTCATCTGACGCCCTCCTAAAAGATACTGATATCCGCTGTTTTTCTGGATATCGCATTTACAATCAGCAGAATAACAAAATTAACTATGGCGTTGAACAGGCCTACTGCGGTCGCAAAGGAAAACTGTGCATTCTGCAGGCCGACCTTATATACATATGTTGAAATGATTTCACTGACTGTCGTATTGGTTCCGCTCTGCATCAGGTACACCTTTTCATATCCGATTGACATGATATTCCCGATGGAAAGAATAAACATGATAATAATGGTGGGCATAATCAGCGGAATATCTATATACAGTATCCTTTTCAGCTTTGTGGCCCCGTCCATGATTGCCGCTTCATAATAATCCTGGCTTATACCTGTCAGAGCTGCAATGTAAACGATTGCAGAAAAGCCCATGGTCTGCCATATGTTGGATATTACATATAAGGATCTGAAATATTCCGCGGCGGAGGTGAGGTAAAGGGCATTCCCTCCGTTAAAAAACTTTATGATTGTATTGATAAAGCCACTCGGGGCACAGATAACACTCAATATACTCACAACAACCACATTGGAAACAAAATAGGGCGCATATGAAATGGTCTGTACTACTTTTCTTCTCCTGTTATTTTTTATCTGATTCAACAGCAGTGCAAAAATGACCGGAACCGGAAAAGAGATCAATATGGTCAGAAGGCTCAGTATTATGGTGTTCCCGATAATCTGGGGCGCTACGCTGGTGCTGAAAAAGGAAGTGAAATGCTTCAGTATAGGTTCCGCCCAGGGACTTCCCATGATCCCCATCTTGCCCTTATAGTCCTTAAAGGCAATCAGTATGCCGTACATAGGCATATATGCAAATACTATCAGCCAAAGCAGCGCCGGCAGCATCAGTACATACAATCGCCAATTCCGGGAAAATGTCCTCTTTACTTTTTCCTTCATTGTTTCCGCCCCTTTCCTCTCATTTACCAAGAGTCATATATTCCAGATTTTCAATAACAGCTTCACCGAAAGAATCTGCAAATCCGAAGGTTCCCTCCCGGAAATCATTCATCCTGGCGCTCATGGCATATTTTCCTGCGAAATAAACCTCCAGGACCGATCCGTCCTTAATCACATCCACATGATATTTTACATCCGGCAGAATCTCTGCTTTCCTTTCCAGTTCAAGCATAAAGGGGTAATCATTTCTTTTCCTCGGCCATCTGTCAAAAGTCATGCGGTTCATCACAGGCTCAATTCCCACATAATAGGCCGCCTCATTATCCTTATCACTATTTAAAAAGAGATAGAAATTCTTAATCCCCTTCTGGAAGGTTACGTCAAAGGATAGCCTGCAGTTGGTTTCCAGTTCCCCTAAATCCAGACTGCTGAAGCCGTCCTGTCTGCCGATTCTCCAGCTGTTCTGATATTTAAGCACCGTACCCATCGTATAACCCTCCCGGTAGCGCAAAGGAGTATTGTAGGCCTTCTTTATTGTATCCGGCACTTCCACATACAGCTGTCCGTCCTCCTCCTGTACAATTTTGTGAATTATAATATTTCCGCCCCACTGCGTTTCGGCAAAATCTTCATCTCCGATATTGGTGGGATTCCAGCCGATTATGTATCTGTCTTTTCCGTCGGATACGGTTTTGGCCGCATAAAAATTACGGTTATCAAAGGTATCATACTCCGGTGTCAGCCAGGGACCTTCCAGGGTCTTTGCCATACGGTAATGGGTTTCACATTTGTCTGTAAATTCACTGAAGACCAGATACCACCAGTCACCCATGCGGAATAAATCAGGGCATTCATGTGTGAAATACTGCCTGGGATTGTAAAAAGGTTCTTCCTTCACCTCCCAGGAGATAAGATCCCTGCTGATCGCCACAGCCGTACACCCTCTTCTTCTGCTCGGGCCATAATTAACCCTGGCTGCCAGCAGCATATTATATTCCCCTGTTTCTTCATTTATAAAAACAAAGGGATCCCTGAAATCATGAGGTTCAAAGCAGTCCGGCGCGGACAGGCTAAAATCCTTTACTTTTGCCCAGCGCTGAAAGTCCCTGCTCTCAGCCATCATAATCACTTCCTGGTTCTTTCCCTTTTCCGGGAAATGAGGATTATGTCCGGTATAAAAAATATAGCCCATACCATCTTTTTCAAAAACGCTGCCGGTGAAAATATATAAATCCTGGTCCTGCTCACCCCCTCTGGAAATAACCTCTCCTTTTTCTGTGAAATCAACGAAATCCATCGTTTCCAGTAAATACCACGGCGTGCCTTCTCCGCATTTTTCAATATTCCGGAAATCTCTCAGATAAAATAATTGAAAAATATCGGCTCTGCGAAAAGGAATGACATCGGCTGCAACGGAGCCTGTTGGTCTGTAATACATGATAGGTATCCTCCTTATGTATACGTTTACATTTTTCTTAAAATAAAAAGCAGCTTTATATCTGCAATAGGATTATACGAACATAATATCAGCGAATGTAAACGTTGTCAATAATTTTGGCTTTTTTCTCTTATTTGCACAAAAAATGATCGGAATCTGCTTTCCTTTTCCCAAGTGCTATTGTATAATATTAACAAATACAAAAAGGAGGGTTTCTATGGCAACAAGCAAAGATGTAGCCAGACTGGCCGGCGTATCTGTAGCCACGATTTCCAGAGTTTTTCAGTCTCCTGAGAAGGTAAAGCCTGAAACAAGGGAACTGGTTTTAAAGGCTGCCAGGGATTTGGATTACTACCCCAACCTTCTGGCCAGAAGCCTTAAGCAAAGCAGAAGCAATTCCATAGGCATTGCTGTAAACGATTTCACAAATCCTTTTTTCTTTCAGGTAATAGAGCAAATGCATAACCGGCTTGACAACACCGATTATCAGCTGTTAACGTTTTCACCTTCAGGAAATTATTTTTCAAGCAACAAAGTGATACGTTATCTGCGTTCCAATCAGCTGGATGCCTTTCTGTTTACTCCTTTCTTTTACAATAAGGAGGACCTGCGTTTATTTATGAACTCCAGGCAATATTGCCTTCAGCTTTACTCAGACTACTATGATGAATTGGATTCTATCACTATAGATGACCGCTACGGCACCTATCTTGCCGTAAAATATCTGCTGGAGTGCGGCCACCGCAGAATCCTGATACTGAATGTCGCCGTAGACGGCAAGGATATCCGTGATGATGGTTATAATCAGGCTTATCTGGAAATGGACTTACGTCCCGATCCTGAATATATTCTTCATTATTCCTGTAACCGGAATTATACGAAATCTATCGAAGAGAATATACAGCGACTGAAACCCACAGCCATTATCAGCCATGCCGAAACCCTGACCATATGGACTTTATCCGCACTGAAGGAACTTCAGCTGAACTGGCCGGAGGATATCAGCCTCATCGCCTATGATGATCACCCCTGGGCCGATATTATGGGCATTACTGCCATCGCCCAGCCAATAACGCTTGTGGGCAATACCATTGCCGACACTGTTTTGGATGCCCTATCCTCGTCGGACGCCAAGCCCGTTATCAAGCAGAAAATAAAGCCGGAATTGATTAAAAGAGACAGCGTCCGCATACTGTAACGCCGAAAATTCACCTCCGTTCTATCGGGTCTCGCAGGATTTTGAACTTCTCAGCACAAAGCAATCAGACAATCAGGAAACCAGATAAATACAGGTTGATAAAACATAAATAAATGTTTATAATATAGGCAGGGAAAGAATGCTCTCTCAGATTTTTTTATCCGCTCCAAATGCCGGACAGGAGAAAGATGGAGAGAAAACGTAATTTTCAGAATCTTGATTTAAGCAATGCATTTCTTTTTGCGGCAGCAATGAGTGATCCGATAACTTGCAGTCTGGTACTGGAACTGATTCTGGACAGGACAATGGGAACAGTAATGGTGCAGTCGGAAAAGAGTATTCTGTATAGTTCTGATTTCCGCAGTGCCAGACTCGATGTTTACATCAGTGAAAATGTCAGGGTTGACTATGATTTAGAAATGGAAAACCGGATTGCTGATAAGAACAATCTGCCGAAAAGAAGCAGGTTTTACCAAGCTCAGATGGATGTGGAAGCGCTTAAACCCGGCGAAGATTTCAGCTCATTAAAACCAAGTTATGTGATTTTTATCTGTACCTTCGATCCTTTTGGACAGAATCTTTACCGTTATACCTATGAAAATATCTGCTTGGAAACTGGTGACCCTCTGGGAGATGGGACAAGAAAGATATACCTCAATACGAAAGGAAAAAATTCTGGAGAGGTTCCGGAGGGATTGGTGTCTTTTTTAAGGTATGTGGAGAACTCAACGGATGAATGTGCTCAGGAATGCGGCAACAGTGTGATAGATGTGATTCATGGCCGGGTAAAGGCTTTGAAGCATAGCCGGGAATGGGAGGCAAAATTTATGACATTTGAAGAATGGGTAAAAGCAGAAAAACAAGAAAGCTGTATATTTGGCGAAAAAAAAATACTGAAATTGGTAAGGGTTCTTCTGCAGGATAACCGCCTGGAAGAATTGTCACAGATCAGTGAAGATACCGCACTTAGAGAACGTTTATGCAAAGAATACAAACTCTCTGATATCGTCTGATATACTTCAGGACTGGCCATATTCCTTTCTGCCAGTCTGATCAATAAGGCCTTCGGGCCGGTCTGAAAAATCTTATTAAATATCTTATTAATGTTAAATCATCTAACAAATTCCAGCAATTATAAAAAGTAAAAACAGGCATCGGAGCCGGATGCATTCTTTTCCGATGAAAAAAGTCTGCCTCCTATAATTCCTTTTTTCTCTGGGTTGGTTATAGCCGTATCGTGTCCAAACCGAAGAAAGAACTGCAGAAGGCAGACTTTCAAATATTTTAGTTTTACTGATATCTCTACTTCATTGGATACCTTATCCCTATTCCGTTACAACACCCTTCTGCAGCATCACATTGGCATACACCGCCATTTCTCCGGTTGCCACAATGGCATAGGCAGTTTTTGCTTCTTCATAAAAAGCGAACCGCTCAATATTTCCCACCACTGCGCTTCCCCTGCCGTCATGCCTGGATATAATTTCCTTATACTCGTCCCAGATAGGTGTTTTAACCGGATCTCCGGGCATTACCTCCATGAGGTTAACCGGGTGCTCCACATAAGTATCCAGCGGAAATACCTGAAGGATGGCATCCAGAATTTCCGGCACGCCATGTCCGTCCAGCCGTACGACCTTAGCATTTTTCCCCATGGATTCCACAGGAAAATTACCGTCCGCAATTACAATTCTGTCACTGTGTCCCATTTCGCACAGAACCTTTAAAAGTTCCGGTGATAAAATGGAAGGAATTCCTTTTAACATAGCATCCTCCGATCACCAATTCCTGATATCTTCCCTGTATTTCCGGTATACCGCTTCCCACTCGTCCGGCTTCTGCGGTTCAAATCTGCGGATATCCTCCGAAGCCTTAATAACACTGCGGATTTCTTCCAGGCTTCCGATAACGCCCTCCGCCATAAGCTGGATAGCGATATTGCCATAAACAGTCGCCTCAATGGGCCCGGCGTAAACAGGGCATTTGCAGGCATCCGCCGTCAGCTGGCAGAGCAGGGCGCTCTGCGTTCCGCCGCCCACCATATGGATTACCGGATATTCTTTTCCCGTACACTCTTTGATCTCTTCCAGCGCCATACGGTATTTCAGCGCAAGGCTTTCATTGATGCAGCGCACCAGCTGGCCCTCTGTCTCCGGTACCGGCTGGCCGGTACGTTTACAGAATTCCCTGATTCTGCGCGGCACATTTCCTGAAGGGGCAAATTCCGGTGCATCCGGATCTATCAGAGAACGGAAGGGTTCTTCCGATGCCGCCAGCTTTTCCAGTTCCCCGAAGCTGAACTCTTTTCCTTCACGCATCCACTGCCGCCGGCTTTCCTGGATCAGCCATAGGCCGATGATATTTTTCAGGAAGGAAATCTTTCCTCCCACACCGCCTTCATTGGTAATGTTAAACCGGGTGCTCTTTTCATTTATGATAGGAGTATCCAGCTCTGTTCCGAACAGACTCCAGGTACCGCAGCTGATGAAAATAAAATCCTTTTCCCCGGTAGGCACCGCAGCCAGGGCACACTGAGTATCATGGCCGGCTCCGGCCACTACCTTCATGGGCTCCACTCCCAGTTCTTCACAAATCTCCGGCCTCAGCATTCCCACAGGCGTCCCGCTGGGAACGATTTTCTGCAGGAGACGTCCCGGCAGCTGTAACTTCTCAATTACCTCCCCGGACCATTCCTTACGCACCGCATCCAGCAGCTGTGTGGTGGATGCCGCGGAATATTCACAGCATTTTTCTCCGGAAAGATAGTAATTAAACAGGTCAGGCATCATAAGAAGGCTGTCCGCCAAATCCAGCTGCCGTTTCCGGTTCAGGGATAAATACAAAAGCTGGAATACGGTGTTAATCTCCATAAACTGATTGCCGGTGATCTGGTAAAACCGATCCTTATCTATGCTTTCAAAGCTTTTTTCCAGCATTCCTGTCACTCTGGCATCACGGTAATGCACCGGATTCTCCAGGAGGTTTCCTTCTTCATCCAGGATACCGAAATCCACACCCCAGGTATCCACGCTGATGCTGTCTATTTTCCCATACGCTTTGGACTTAATCAGTCCCTGCTTTATTTCATGGAACAGGCGGAGAAAATCCCAATACATGGTTTTCCCAAGAATGACCGGGTCGTTGGAGAAGCGGTGAAGCTCCTCCACACTTATTTTTTCCCCGTCAAAGCTTCCCAGCATGACTCTGCCGCTGGAAGCCCCCAGGTCAACTGCCAATACCTTCTTTATTTCCATAGGTTCCTCCTACTTGTACAGAGGTCCGTAAGCCTCACATGCACGGTAGTCCTGGCCTTCTTTATCCATTCCGAAAGCATTCCATGCGGAAGGACGGAAAATCTTTTCTTCCGGCACATTGTGCATGCTTACAGGAATGCGCAGCATGGAGCACATGGTAATCAGATCTGCTCCGATATGTCCGTAGCTGATGGCACCGTGGTTGGCGCCCCAGTTATTCATTACATCATAAGCCGTTGCAAATGCGCCCTTTCCTGTGGTGCGGGGAGCAAACCAGGTGCAGGGCCATGTATAGTCGGTACGTTTCCAGAGCTTGTCGGAAACCTCATCCGGCAGCTTCACTGTCCAGCCTTCTGCAATCTGAAGAACCGGCCCGAGACCCTTAACCAGGTTCAGACGGATCATGGTAACAGGCATTTCCGCCTCGGTAAGGAATCTGGAGGAATATCCGCCGCCTCTGAAGTAGCCGAAATCAGCTGCATTCCAGGTAGTGGCTCCCATAATAGCCTTCTGATCCTCTTCCGTAACGTCATACCAGGGCTTCATCACTCCATTGCCGTTTTCGTCCTTTGCCTGTCCGTTGGCATCCAGACATGCGGCTCCGGAATTGATCAGATGGATAAATCCGCCCGCATCCTTTGCAACGCCCTCGATATCATAGCCGGTTGCCTTCTTAACCGCTTCCGGACTCCAGTATGTACGGACATCGGCAAAAATCTGTGCACGGTTGGTCAGAAGCTTCATGAACATCATTCCCAGTCCGTTCAGCACATCATTTTCCGTCGCAAGGACATACGGCTCTCTCGCCCCATTCCAGTCAAAGGAGGTGTTCAGCATCGCCTCTGCAAAGTCACAGTTGGGATAGAAGTCTGTCCACTGACGCTGTCCCTGGAAGCCTGCGGCAATCGCATTATGGCCCACCATCTCTTCTTCGCAGCCTGCCGGAAGATTCTTATTGCCGTTCATCAGATCCTTGATGATGCACATCATCTTCACAACGAACTCCCAGTCCTCATCCTTCTTTTCCCTGGACTTCTGAACCTCTTCGGGATTCTTATCAAAGCCTTCGATGCAGTTTGCTTTTGTCCAGGCAAGAGCTTTCTCAAATTCTGCTTTATCATAAATGCCTTCCGTCATGCGGCGGATGATTTCCACTTCGTCCACGGATTCCACACGCATACCCAGATATTCTTCTATAAATGCCGGATCAATGATGGATCCGCCGATACCCATACAAATGGAACCAATCTGCAGATAGGATTTTCCTCTCATGCTGGCAACAGCTACGGCAGCACGTCCGAAACGGAGAAGCTTCTCCACTACATCCTCCGGAATATCCGTAGCATCCGCATCCTGCACATCATGTCCGTAAATGCCGAAAGCAGGAAGCCCCTTCTGTGCATGGGTTGCCAGAACGCTTGCCAGATATACGGCGCCGGGACGCTCTGTTCCGTTAAAGCCCCATACACCCTTTATGGTTCTGGGATCCATATCCATCGTTTCTGCGCCATAGCACCAGCAGGGTGTTACTGTCAAAGTAATATCCACGCCTTCCTTGCGGAATTTGTCCGCACATGCCGCTGTCTCTGCCACACGTCCGATGGTAGTGTCTGCGATGATAACCTTTACCGGCTCGCCATTGGAATAACGAAGGTTTTCTTCAAACAGCTTCGCCGCCGCTTTCGCCATATTCATGGTCTGCTCTTCCAGAGACTCCCTCACCTTAAGATAGCCTCTTCTTCCGTCAATCGTAGGTCTGATGCCAATTACCGGATAATCCCCCACATATCTGTTTTCTGCCATTTTTCTTTCCCTCCTTGTTAAAATAACACAACCGGTTTCTCTTCGGCTTTCCGTAAACACGTCAATACGGATTATGTCCGTTATGTTCAGTATAGCATTGGCAATTTTGTTTTGCCTGTGTTATAATGGCAAAAAATATAACAATATTCACTTTTTATTCTTTCTTCCCTTTTATCATTAAAAAGTGAAAAAACAATTGCGGCAGAGGCTTCTGCAGGGGCTTTTTCGGAGGAAAAGGAATGCATTATCTGGATTATAATGAAAAAATAGAACATGGCACCCCTGATTTCCCCATCGCCTTTTATCATGTGGATGAGCATCATTCCCGCTATAACATGCCCTTCCACTGGCATAAGGAAATGGAGCTGATTCAGATTCAAAGCGGCTCTCTGCGCCTGTTTCTGGATGATCGGGAAATCCTTGCCGGGGCAGGCGATGTCATCCTGATCGAGGAAGGGGTCATACACGGCGGCATACCGGAACACTGTGTCTATGAATGCGCTGTTTTCGACCTTAAATCCACCCTGATGCATACGGACGCCTGCAAACGTTATATCCGTCTCATTTCCCGCCACCAGATCCAGCTGTATAATTATTTTCAGGCGGTTCCCCGGGAAGAAACCGTCCGGGATCCTTCGGTTCTGCCCGGCGCTGCGCCCTCTTCCATGGACAATTCCCGTCTGCTTCAGGCCGTGGGAAGGCTGTTTGATGCCATAAGGTATCCTCATGCGGGCAGCGAGCTGAGTACGCTGGGCGCGCTGTATGAAATCTTCGGATGCCTTTTTGAGGAAGAATATTATACTCCGGTGACGGATGCCCCTGCTCCCGGACAGAAAAAAATGGATCAGCTCAAGCCTGTGCTGGAATATATCGACGCCAATTATTCCAGCCCTGTTACTCTTGCGGATCTGTCGCGCATTGCAGGAATGACTCCCAAGTATTTCTGCCGCTATTTCCGGGCCGCCATACACCGGACCCCTATGGATTACCTGAATTATTACCGGATTGAACGGGCCTGCTATATCCTCAGCACAACAGAGCTTCCTATTACGGATGTCGCTTACCAGTGCGGCTTTAATGACAGCAGTTATTTTGTAAAGACCTTCAAGAAATATATGGATGTCACGCCGAAGCAGTATGCCCTCCGCCTGTAGAACCGGATTCCTGAGCCGTCAAAATCACGGCTCTCCGGCTGAAAAAACTCAGGCAATGATCCTTAGGCAATGATCGAAGAAAGAGACACATGCCGCCGCCGGCATATGTCTCCTTTCGTTTTCAGAATGTTTGAGACTGAGGTTTCCAAAGCAGCACTCTCCTGACAGCGTTCTGACACCAGGCTGATCATCAAAGCTCCGCTCTGTTTACTTATGTATTCTCAGGAAATACGGTTGAGCCACTCTTTTCACATAAAGATTGTCCTTTAAAACCATGATTTTCTCTTTATCATAAAAAGAGAGAAAAGATCCTGCTTCAGAAGCCTCTGAAGAACCGGACTCCGGTATGGATGCGGATGGAAACCACATCGAAAATTCGTTCTGTCGATACTTAATAAGCTTTTATATGATTAATAATAATGCAATGTGCGATTCCTGTCAACTGATTTTCCTCTTCATGTAACTATTGTAAGCATGCTTTTTATTCTTACTCTGATATTCTGCGCGTACACCTATTTGCCCTTCGCAATTCCAGGAAATACGGACGTAAAAATGTTCTTTTTTTAACGTAACTGCTAAGACAAAAATAACAGCGCAGGACCGATAGCCGGTACTGCGCTGTTATTTTTTATCTTTCTGTTATATTCAGATCTCATACCAGATTATCTGGTTCGGTTCAAGATCCAGTTGGAAGGCTGTGCCGTCTCCCTTATAAACGGTGGTTGACTGCGCTTCATAGGTATTATTAACCACACAGTATTTCCCGTTCTTGATATAAGCATGCACTTCCACATTGACATTGGTACTGAACCACTTATTAATGTTTTCTTCATCCCCGGCGCTCCACAGAATAGCACGGTAAAGGAGCCTGCTGTTCTCAAAGCTGTAGGGAAGCCCGCTGATATATACGGCGCGGCCTTTTCCGAATTCGTTTACTGCCAGATGTACTTCCTTTTCCTTCGCTTCCAGCACTGTCGTGTTTTCAAGGGCATAAATATATTTTCTTGATTCCCCAAAATCAATCTCGCCCTGAGCATCAGCAGTAATGAAGTGGTCGTGGTTTTCCCAGTTATACTTATCATAGCCAAGTGTGAAGTCTCTTTCCTCTTCCACACCGAATACATTGGACAGCTGGAAGAAATGTCCGTTGGCCTGATGCCCGCTGGGTTCTCCCACACCGATAATACCGCCGCCATTGTATACGAATTCCTTTATAGCGGAAGAAATCACCGGATTGCACCACCATTCGCCGCCGGTATGTGCCGTATCCGCATCACCCACATTGATGATCACATCGATATCCTTCAAAATATCCTTATTTTCCAGGAGATCCTCAAAGCTTATAAATTTCACATCAAAAGGAGCTCCGGAAAGGGCCTCGATAATACCTGCATAGGAATAATTCTGCTTGAAGTAAATGGCATGATGCACCATATGGCAGCCCCAGGCTCTCATCCTGCCCCAGCAGTTAAGTACAGCAACCTTTTTTACACAATAGGGCGTGGTTCCCTTAATATTTTCATATAATTCCCGGAATTCCTCACAGACGGATTCCACATATTCCACAAAATCCGGGAACTCATTCGCCAGCTTCAGATAGCCGCCGTAGCCGATACGATCAATGGGCTTTCTTAAAATAGCGCGTCTTGCCGTCACCCAGTTATATTTTGCCTCTTTAACCGGATCTCCCCCTTCATGGAAGGTATCGGGGAAGAAATAAGGAAGAAGGCGCCCTTCTGTATATTTTACCCCTTCTATATCACTGATAAGACGCAAGGTTGAACCATTGCCCACGCTTCCTACCACCGCATCCAGCCCGATGCCTGCAAATTCTTCCATGAACGGTTCGGTGCCGATCCAATGATCGCCCAGGAACATCATGGCTTCCCTGCCGCATTCGTGGCAGATATCCACCATTTCCCTGGCTATCTTCGCCACTTCCCTTCTCTGGAAAGCCTGGAAGTCTTTAAACTCACGGGAAGGAATTCTGTACTGGTTATTATAATAGCCCTGATCGATAATATATTCCGGACGGAAGGGATATCCCGCTTCCTTTTCAAACTGTTCCAGGATATAAGGGCTGACTGATGCGGAATAGCCATACCAGTCCACATATTTCTCCCTCGCCAGTTCGTCGAACATCAGTGTAAACTGATGGAAGAACGTGGTGAACCGGAGAACATTAACATAAGGATGCTCCTCAATGAACTTACGCAGACGCTTCATCGTATATTCATGCGTCTTGGGCTGTCTCACATCAAAGGTGATCTGATGCTCCACATCCTTCCAGTCATTTACAACAGCGTTATACATATGTACCGGATCCCACATGATATAAGCGAGGAAGCTCACTGTATAATCATGGAAGGGGATGCTCTTAATTTCCACCTCACCGGAAGCCTCGTCATAAGACCAGCTGTCCGTGGGAACCACTTCCCCGGTACTTCTGTCAATGACTTCCCACCAGCGCCTGATATCATCCCGGCAGTTGGGTGTGAGCATATCCGGATATAAGCCCTTCATGAGGCGTATCCTGAGGCTGTCCCCGTCTGCCGTGTAAATGGGCGTCATCACATACATCTGCTGGATTTCATCCGGATTGGCTTTCGCCCAGTCATTATCTTTCCTGGTTGTATAATAGGTGGAATATACCTTTAAGCCCACATCCTTTAACTCTATGGGGAAGTCTGTCCCGTCGCAGTCACGCACCGCGTCGGCCCCCCAGCGCCTGGATAATTCCAGGGTCTCCTGAATCACATCTACATCTGTAGGAATTGTTACTCTTCCTTTATTCTGGTCCATCCTGCGACCCCTCCTGTTTTTCATTTTATCCTTTATTCACAAGGAAATCAGCCCTTGATACCGCCGCCCGTTACACCGGCAATAATCTTCTCCGATAAGAAGATATATAATAAGAAGGTAGGTAAAAATACGATGACAACGGCTGCAAACAATCCGCCGTAATCTCCCGTGTATTTCATGGAGTTTACAATCTGCAGCAAACCTACTCCGACAGGCGTCATCTTTTCGGAGCTTGCGAAAATCAATGCCATGAAGAATTCGTTCCATACTCCGAGGAAATTGAAAATAGTAACCGTAATCAGCGCGGGCTGAACCAGCGGCAGCATGATAACCCAGAAGGTTTTTGCCGGAGGGCATCCGTCGATTGCCGCGGCTTCTTCGTAGGTCTTGGAAAGAGTTGCGAAGAAGTTGAGCAGATAGGTTGTGGTATAAGGCACATTTAAAAAGATATACAGCAATATCAGCAGAATCCTGCCCTTTACATTCCACTTTGTGGTCAATGCAAAAATAGGCATGATAATCATAACGGCGGGAATACTCATGGCTACGATCAGGCCGGATTTGATTGCTTTATTACAAATGAAATCAAATCTGGAAAGCACATAAGCGCCCGGCGCGGATATCAGAATAACGCCGACACAGGAAACGACCGCATAAAGCAGCGAGTTTGCGAAGAATACGGAAACGTTCTGCGCCTGCCATGCGTTTACATAGTTTTCCAAATGGAAACCGCTTTCGAATTTGAAAACAGTACCTGAAAAAATTTCCCTGGATGTGGAAAGGCTGGCCCCCAGAATCCAAAACAAAAAGGCCGCTGTAAATATAATCCAGACAAGTACAATAATATAACCGGGAAGAAGGGACAATTCCTTTTTCCAGTTTACTTTTTGCTTGATTTTAGTTTTATTTTCTTTACTCATCATTCACTCCATTCTGCAGACAGGCATGTACTGCGTTCCATCCTGCCGCCCCAAATCCCTTAGACGGTGTCTGACAGACAATATTCCAACCTGCTTAAAATTCCAAATCATCGTCCTTAAGCAGTCTGTTCATAACGAAATAAACCACTACAATAATGAGGGCAAGGACAACGCCTACCGCAGCACCGGCTCCGGCATCCCTGTTCGCATTTCCTTTTCCGCCGAATACCGTATCATACAGGTAAACAACCGGAACAATGGTAGATGCTTCCGTATCCACCGGCGAGAACATCTTTGACCAGAGGAAGAAGGTTGTGGTGTGAACACTCCAGAAGGTTATATTTGTTTTGGTAATTCCCTTTAACAGAGGCATGGTGATTTTTCCGAACTGCTGCACCTTATTGGCTCCGTCAATGGTTGCCGCTTCATATAAATCCTGAGGGATACGTTCAATACCACTGATAAAAATCAGCATGTAATAACCTACTGCGCCGAAAATGAAGGCAAACAGCATGGCCCAGAACTTCGTATCGGTTCCCAGCCATTTCACGCCGTTAAGGCCGAGGGCACCCAGTATCTTATTCAGCATACCGTAATCATTGTTATATACGTACTGAATCCACATGGTCGCCAGCGCTACGGCACTGATAACGTTAGGAAGATAAATTGCCGCACGGAAGAACTTTTTAAAACGGATGCCGCTTGTGAGGATAACGGCAAAGAGCAGTGAAAATGACAATGTAAAAATACCGCCGACCAGCCAGATACGGAGCATGTTCCACATGGAAACCCGGTATGTGGGGCTGCCGAATATTCTGGAATAATTGCCCAGTCCATAGAAAGACCATGTGGAAACATCAGACGTAACACTTTCAATCCGGAAAAAGCTCATAATCAGTGTTCTTGCAACCGGATAAAGATACATAATAAATAAGGTCAGCAGACATGGCAGTATAAAACATATGATCATAGTTTTATTTTTTTTCATTTATACGTCACCTCATTTTATAAAAAGAGGCGGCACCACTACAGTGCCACCTCCACCGGGTAAACCCTTTTTTAGTATAAAGCGTCCATTGCTGCAGCGAAATCTTCGCCGGTAGCATATTTGCCTTCAAACAGTCCGATGATGATATCCTTGAAGTTAGCCTTCAGGTCTGCATTTTCGTTCAGTCCCATGTTCCATGTAAGCGGGCTGTCGGTAGCCTGAAGAGCTTCGATAGTACCGTTCATGATAGCGGGAGCTGTATTTCTGGGATCCGCAGGAATCTGGGAAGCTGCATCAGCCATCTTCTGGTCAAATTCGCCGGATGTTAAGAGCATAAGGAAATCGAAAGCTGCCTGAGGGTTCTCGCTGTAAGAGGAGATTGCCAGAGAGTTAGCGCCTGCATAAGCGTTGGAAGGATCCGCACCGCCCTCTACTGCAGGATAGTTAAACATTCCCCAGTTAACCTCAGTACCGCTGTTGTTGTTAACTTCTGCTGCTACATAGTTAGCACATACAACCATTGCAACCTTGCCTGTAAGACCGATCTTGTTCTGGCTGGAAGGATATTCATCCGGAGCGCCGTCTGCAAGATATCCTGCTTTTACAAAGTCAATAATCTGCTGAGCTGCTTCTGCAACACCTTTGTTCTCGCCCCATCCGCCGTTAAGAGCCAGGTCTGTAATCGCATCCTGTCCGATAACTCTGTCAAGGTGATAACCGAAGGTAAAGTCTGCATATGCGCTGTCAAGAGCCAGCGGCTGATATCCTTTGTCTACCATGGTCTGGCATGCGGTAAGGAATTCATCCCATGTTGCAGGTACGCTGGTGATTCCGCAGTCATCAAAGATGTCTTTGTTGTAGAATACACCGCCAACCTGAGGCTGTTCGGTTACACAGCAGAGGAAGCCTGCCCATTCGGTAGCTACATCGTTGAAGCACTTGAAGCTCTGTGCATCGTAGTTGGCTGCTTTAGCCATTTCTGTTAAATCGTAGCAGTAATTTACATATGTTTTTGCGATTCTGGAGTAGTCATCTTCAAAGATGTCTATTTTTTCTCCGGATTCCAGGGCTGTTGCGATGATAGTATTGATATCACGGCCCTTCCATTCGATATTCACGGTAGCGCCTGTCTGCTCTTTAAAAGCATCGGCAGCTTCCTGAATTACTTTTCCCTGAGGCTCTGTGGAGTTCCACATGGACCAGAAGGTTAATGTTACGTCGCTGTAATCAGCAGCGCCGGCATCTGCCGTGGTTTCCGCTGTTGTATCAGCAGGTGTTTCTTCCTTTGCTTCTTCTGTTGCTGCAGGCGCCGGGGTCTCAGCCGGAGTGCTTTCAGCAGGTTTGCTGCTGTTGCCGCAGCCTGCGAGCAGGCTTGCTGCCATTACAGCTGTTAATAACACACTGACAATCTTCTTTTTCATTTTTTTCCTCCTTTAGTTTGAACATTTCCGTATTGCTTTTTGATACTATCAGTATATCCTCTATAAGATATCCATACAATCCATATCTTGCTTCATTTTTTATAAATCTTGCTTTTTACCCCATCATTTGATAAAATATTTTTAGTAACTTACGTGCATCAAAAGAAATAATCGAATATTTTTTACAACAATGTGCTTAATTTGCCAATTTCAATTTTTGTCGTTTTTGTATTTTTGCACATCTTTTTTGTACAAATGCCCGGCTTTCTTGCACATCCGCTTTTACGCAACGCAGTATTTCTAAAAAAGGAGGCTTTTTATGCCTATTTCAAGATATTCGATGGAGAATGATAACATCAATCCCATCAATGCCAAGCTGCTGTATGTGACCCATTCCGTATATGAGAATGACTGGCCCAGCCTTCCTCATACCCATTACTTTACGGAGCTGTGCTATATCAAAAGGGGAAAAGGCAATTATCTGATAGAGGATCAGATTTATCCTGTGAAGGAGGATGACTTTATTATTATAAACTCCAATATTACACATACGGAGCGTTCGGTGGGTGATATTCCCCTGGAATACATAATCCTGGGGGTCGAAGGGCTTAATTTTTCCTTTGAAGGAGATCATGAGCATATCATTTTCAGCTGCAGGAACGATCATGACAAGTTCATGTACCATATGAACGGGCTGCTCACGGAAATGGAGGAAAAGAAGCCCAACTATGAGCTGGTATGCCAGGATATGCTGGAAATACTGATTGTCAATCTGATACGGCGGGCACATTTTGATTTCGAGTCTGTTTCCTCCGTAAAATCCAGCCGGGAATGTATCAAGCTGAAGCAATATATTGAGATGAACTATCCTCAGGATATCACGCTGGACACTCTTGCTGAGGTATCACATCTGAACAAATATTATATGGTGCATGCCTTTACCAGGCAGTTCGGCTGTTCGCCTATCAATTATTTATGCGAGGTAAGAATAAAGGCCAGCAAGGAGCTGCTGGCCACAACGGATTACAGTATTACGGAGGTCGCCCAGTCCTCGGGCTTTTCCTCTCAAAGCTATTTTGCACAGTGCTTCCTGAAGCACTGCCGGATGACTGCCAGCGCTTACCGGAAGGCCTGCCGCAGTGAATAACGGATATTTACAGCGGCAGTTCATACTGTCCTTCCAGGCAGGATGCGGTCTTGCGCACGGTCACTTTTTCCCCGTCCCGGACACTGCCCACAAGCAGCTCGCCCTGCCTGTCCGCTTTACGCAGGTTTTCCTCCAGGGATTTGGGGGAATGATTGGCATAGCAGTAAATACAGCCGTTGCGGCAGGTATTATAGGCGCCGATATCTATGCTTTCATAGCAGCCGCAGCCCTTTCGCTGCCCCTTATCCGGTTTCAGTTTGAGGTTTCCGCCTGTGATATCCTCGATTACCGCCTTGTCAATACAGGAAGCCCTGCCCACGCCGAACGGAGTCAGATCCTTCCCTTCACAGCAGGCGTTGACGGAAAGCCCCCGGGCGGATGCCGTATGGGAGAAAAAGGCCGCCAGTTCTTCCATCTCTTCTTCCGTCACCGGACGCAGCTGCTTTTCGGCCCGGGATCGCAGCGCTTCTTCCTCCTCTTTTTCATATGCCGGAGTCTTTCCTCTGCCAAGCTTCGTATACATATCCACAAAGCTTATCGTAATGCTTCGCATGCAGCCCTGAAGTTCCCTGCAAAGACGTTCAAACTCCTTTTTATGGTAGTTCAGATCCAGAACCTCATTCACCACTACAGGATCATAGCGCCAGATTATGCGCTCACTGCCAACTCTTCGAGCCAGTTCCCGGAAACAGTCCTCGATTTCTTTTTTATCACGCAGTCCGGGTTCCAGATTTTTTCCGTACGGAGTCAGGGTAAACTGAAAATAATACCGGTATCCCATGGCATCGAGTTCCTTCAGATAAGGCATGAGAGGCGCAGGATCCTTGCTCCAGAACACTATACAGTCCACCACGTCAGGCGTGAGGGCTATCCGGCCAAGCTGCCCCGGGTTCATGGGATTTCTTACCACCGCATATCCCGCGCGGATACGGTTCATGAACCATTCGCTGTGCCGGCACGGTATATCGGTGCGTCTGGATACGGATAAAATCATGACAGCTGTTCCACCACCTTCTCAAATCCCATGCCATGGGAGGCTTTGATCAGTATCGTATCCCCGGGCTTCAGAATTTGGTTTATCCCTTCTAACAGGCTTTCCCGGTCTTCAAAATAGAAGATTTCCGCAGCGGGGCCGTCTTTCCTTTCCCCAGCTGTTTCCCTGGCTCCCTCATAGATACAGCGGGCCAGCTTTCCCGTGCAGATAATGCATTCCACGCCTTTATCCGCCGCATATTTTCCCACGCGGGCATGCATTTCCTTTTCCTGTTCTCCCAGTTCAAACATATCGCCCATAACGGCTACCCTGCGGCCATCCGCCTGGAGCAGCAGATCAATGGCGGCCTCCATGGAAACAGGATTGGCGTTATAACAATCGTCTATCAGGACCTTATCCGGCAGCTTCACGATATGGCTGCGCCCGCTGACGCTTTCCACCGCTGCGATGCCATCCCGGATTTCCTCCGGGGTCAGTCCCAGCAGCTGTCCCGCCGCCGCTGCGGCCAGCGCATTATATACCATATGTTCTCCCGGCAGAGGGATCTGAACGGCAAAGCTCTCACCGTTTCCATGGATCACGGCTTCACTTCCGAATAATCCCTTTCCTTTTATGTCCGTGGCATATACCCGGCATTGCTCCGACAGCCCGAAGGTCACCGGTTTCTTCCCCTTTACTTCCTTAATGGAAGCAAGCATATCGTCATCACCGTTTATGCAGACACTGCCGTCCTCTTTCATAAAGACAAACATCTCGGATTTCGCCTTCAGGATCCCTTCTCTGCTTCCCAGGAATTCCAGATGGCATTGGCCGATATTTGTCATAATACAGATATCCGGGCGGGCGATGCGGCTGAGATTATGCATTTCCCCGAAATGGTTGATACCCATTTCCAGCACGGCTACCTCCGTATCTTCCGGCATGGACAGCACGGTAAGAGGTACTCCCACTTCATTATTATAGTTGCCCAGGGTTTTGTGCACCTTATATTTCATGGAGAGCACGGCGGCAACGAATTCCTTCGTGCTGGTCTTTCCGACGCTTCCGGTAATTCCCACCACTTTGACAGGCAGCTGCTGCCGATAGAATTCCCCGATCTGTTTCAGGGCCTCAAAGCTGTCCTCCACGACGATACAGGGACCGGGTAAACTTTCCGGCTCCTTTTCACATACAACGCCCAGGGCGCCTTTGGCAAAAACATCGGGGATAAACCGGTGTCCGTCCACCCGTTCCCCTTTTGTGGCTACGAAAATGAAATTTTCTCCGGCCTTCCGGGAATCAATAACAACACCTGCAGCCTCCGCATGTTCGATTTCCTTCCGGGAATTCTCCGCGGGGTATAAAAGCCTTCCGTTACAGGCTCGGGCTATATTGGTTAAGGTCATATTTTTCATATTTTCTCCCATCCGCTCCGCAGGTTTCATTCGCCTTCCTTCAGAGCCAGTTCCATGATCCATTCGCACAAATCTTCAAAGCTGACGCCCATAGCCTGCGCCTCCTGGGGAATCAGGGAGGTAGGGGTCATTCCGGGAAGGGTATTGGCCTCCAGGCAATAGAGCTTACCGTCACCGTCCATCATAAAATCCATGCGTGCATACTGCTTCAGCCGCAGCGCCGCGAATACTTTTTCGGAAATCGCCTGCATTTCCTCCGCCTTTTCCTTCGGCAGATCGGCCGGGCAGGTTTCGATGGTGCTTCCCGCCTGGTATTTATTTTTATAATCATAAAATCCGGTGAGCGGGGCGATTTCAATGACAGGCAGAGCCTTTCCGTCAATGACCGCACAGGAAAATTCCCTTCCCTGGATGTATTGCTCGATTACCGCTTCTTCATCATATCGAAAGGCTTCCTCAAGAGCCGCCTGGTATTCCTTTTCATCATGGGCGATACATACGCCTACGCTGGAGCCGCCCCTGCAGGCCTTCACCACACAGGGGAAAGGTACTCTCTGTGTGCTTTCCTCTCCTTTTTTGAGATGGGTTCCTGCCGGAGTCGGAATGGAGTGAAAGGCGAACAGTTCCTTTGCGAGGCTTTTATCCATGGCCAGTGCGGAGCTGACATAATCCGTGCCGGTATACCGGATTCCCAGCAGGTCAAAGGCCGCCTGCACCTTGCCGTTTTCTCCATCTTCGCCGTGCAGCCCCAGAAAGACCACATCAGCCATCTGGCAGACAGGGATGACGCCCGGGCCGAAAAAGCTTTTTCCGCCGTCTTTGCGCAGCGCTTTAATGCTGGAAATGTCGGGATTGCTCTCCGTAATTCCTCCGATGTTTTCCGCCCAGTCGATATTCTTTTCAAAAATATCCTCATAGTCCCCTTCATATCCTAAATAGACATCCAGAAGAATGGCCTGGTGTCCTTTTTTCTTCAGCGCTTCATAAATCATCCGGCTGGAGCTGAGGGAAACGTCCCTTTCTGTGCTGATTCCGCCGCCTAAAACTACGATTTTCATGCATTTCCTCCATTTTGCTGTCCTGATGACAGATTTTCTTTTTGGGTGACAGTTCTGATGTCAGAGCCGTTACCTTTATTTACCATATTTTTTACCGTGCCTGTTTATGCAGGAACGGGGTGGATTTTGCCTGTGCTTCTCAATTGTAGCATATATGGGGGTATTGTAAAATGAAAAAAATGCTTCTTTTTTTGCGCTTTGTGCTGTGGGAGTACGCCTCCCGCCTTGCACGCTTCCGTCTCTGTACTGTTTCCTCCCGGCCCTCTTCTGCCTTCCGTCCCGCCGCAGGCCCTCTGTATGTACGGCGGCAGACAAAAAAAGGGGGTGTTTCTAACTGTTTTGTCTCTATCTTCCGCTGCCAACGCGGCTGAAACTCCTCCCTTCGGTCGTCAGACAGCGCCGCTAAGGACGGGCAGCGGAAGATAGAGGCAAAGCAGTAAGAAACATCTCCCTTTTTTTGAGATGCCGCCGTACATACAGAGGGCCTGCGGCGGGACGGAAGGCGGAAGAGGGCCGGGAGGAAGCAGCACAGAATTCGGAAGCGTGCAAGGCGGGAGGCTGGGGTTATGTATAAGGGATAAAAAAGGACGGGGATAATGAAGGAGCTTTGGCCTGTTGGGAGGGATGGGGGTAACAGGGAAAGATCCTTCATTATGAGGGAGGGGAGGGATTTTAATATAAGTTCTTTATTTGGGGATTGGTGCTTTATGAGGGGGTTGGGGGTTAAAAGTTTTCGTCGCGGTAGGCTATGGTGCCGTTGATGATGGTGCACATGGTTTTGGTGAAGGTTTCCATGGGGTTGCCGGTGAAGATGGCTATGTCGGCATCTTTGCCGGGTTCGAGGCTGCCTACTCTGTCGTAGACGCGGCAGATGCGGGCGGGGTTGCAGGTGATGGCGCGGAGGCCTTCTTCCATGGGGAGGCCGGATTTAACGGCGAGGCCGGCGCAGAGGGGGAGGGATTGGATGAGGGTGACGGGGTGGTCGGTGGTGATGGCTACGAGGACTCCGGCCTGGTGGAGGACTGCGGCGGTTTTGAAGGCCATGTTCTGGACTTCTATTTTGCTGCGGCTGGAGAGGTCGGGGCCTACTATGGCGGGGAATCCTTCTTTTGCGAGTTCTTCGGCGATGAGGTGGCCTTCGCTGCAGTGGTCGAGGGTCATGGAGAGGCCGAATTCTTTGGCTATCCTTATGGCTGTGAAGATGTCGTCGGCCCGGTGTACGTGGGCTTTGAGGGGGATTTTGCCTTCGAGTACGGGGAGCCAGGGTTCCATGCGGAAATCGGGTTCAAAGGTGGAATCGGGGGATGATGGGGATTTTCCCTGATTCTTTTTTTGCCAGGCTTGTTTTTTCTTTTGGTACTCTCTGGCTTTGAAGAGTTCTTCGCGGAGCAAGCCGGCTATGGCCATCCGGGTGACGGGGGATTTTTGCTGGTCCATGAAGTTTACTTTGGGGTTTTCTCCGAAGGCTATTTTCATGGCGGCGGGTTCTTTGACGATTAAGTCGTCTATGCGGCGGCCTTTGGTTTTGAGGAAAACGAATTGTCCGCCTACTACGTTGGAGCTTCCGGGGCCTGCCATGATGGAGGTGATTCCGGCGCGGACGGCGTCGTCAAAGGCTGCGTCCATGGTGTTTATGGCATCGAGGGCTCTCAGCCATGGGGTGACGGGGGATACGTTTTCGTTGCAGTCGTCTCCTTCCATGCCTTTTTTTTCTTCGGTGATTCCTACGTGGCAGTGGGCTTCGATTAAGCCGGGCATGACCAGGCATCCGGAGGCATCGATAATTTCGGTATCTTTGTCCTCCGGTATTTCTATCTGGTCTGCGACTGCGGTGATTCTGCCGTTTTCTGTGAGTACGCATCCTTTTGGCAGGACTTTTCCTGCCATGGTCAGAATGCGTCCGTTTGTGATCAGAAGCTTTTTACACATTTCAGCTCAGCCTGTTCAGCGGATTTACGGGTTGACCGTCCTTGGTCAGTTTGAAATAAACATTGCAGCCTTCCACACTGTAATATTTCGTGGGTTCCGCTACCTTTCCTATAATTTCACCGGTTGTTACGACGTCTCCCTCTGCTACGGTAAGGTCGGTGAGCTGGCCGTATGTGAGTTCGTATCCGTCTCCCAGGTTAACTACTACTGCCATTCCGATTTCGGGATCTTCGTAGACGGAGGTAACCTGTCCGTCGGCTGCCGCAGTGATGCCTTCACCCTGTGTTGCGGCGATGATGATAGCGGGATTATATTTGTATTGCTGAAGGGTTGCGAAATAAACGGTCTTGTCCATGCTGTAGTTTACCAGGACATTTCCCACGATGGGCCATACAAGGGTATCGTTGTCAGTAAAGTCCAGGGCAGGGGTTGTGTTCATGGCGTCTTCATCGCGTTTTGCGGTATCGGTGGAATCGTCTGTTTTGGCGATGACATCAGCCGCATTGGCTTCCAGGGCTTCTTCGGCAGGATCAGCCGCTGCCAGATCTTCTTCTTTGGATGTCAGGCCTGCGTCGGCGAGGCCTTCACCTGCCTGGCCATTTTCCAATGAAGCCTGGCCTGCTGTGCTTCCCAGCATATTCATTCCGGGGTTGTCCACATTTCCGGAATTCGCTTCCTGGAAGCTGGGATCGTAGTCCAGTTCTCCGGTATCTGCATACTGGCCGTCTCCTGTGCTTCCGTCCGCCTGCGCTTCGCCTGCTTTTTGTTTATTGGATTCTTCCAAAGCGGTGAAATCCACCACATATCCGTCTTCCTTATCCTGACTTTTGTTTCTTACATACAAACCGGTTGCGGTCAGCGCCGTCAGAACGAGGCAGCTGGACACCAGCATGATCGCTTTTTCTTTTCTAAAGCTTGATCTCCTTCTTCTTCTCATAGGGCATTCCTTCTCTTTCCTATTCATTTTGGCAGATGCCAATTATCAGTTGAAATCCTTCAAGCTTAGTCTTTCCGTTTTCCCTTCCTTTATTCAGTTTTTTGAATTTCCACGCCTTCAAAAAAAATATGCAGCAGAGCCAGAAAATCTTCTCCCTGTACCGCCCTTCTGTTGGCTTCAAACTGGCAGAAACCCAGTCCATGACCTACTCCCTTGCTTTCGAGCGTCACGTTTCCTCCGTTTTCGCTTATGGTAAAGCAGGCGGACTGGAGGGAAAAAAGGCTGCGGAATTTTTCTCCCGACATATGTATACCGGCCGCTTCCACCCACAGCACGTAACCGGCGCTGTCCCTGGTCAAAGTTATTTTTTCGGAGCCATCAACACCCATGGCCGCCCAGAAATCTTTCTCTTTGAGGGTGACTGTGCTGCTGTAGCCGGACGCTTCTATATCATGGCTGCAGTCCACGCTGGTCAGGTAGTCATAGCCTTCACCGAAAACTTCTTTTCCGTTTCTTGTTTTGCCGGCGCTGAGCCAGAAATAGGCGGGTTCAATAATCTGGCCTTCCCAGGTCATATACATGCCTTTTGTCTGTGCCGCCGCAGAAGCTATTTTGGCCTGTTTTTCTTCATAGCTGTCTTCCCAGAGGGCTTCCCTGCTGCGCATATCCAGATATTCCTGGCCGATATCCCTGGCATAAACGGTGTTATCATCTATGGATTGTCTGTTTTCATAGGCTCTCATGCATAGGGTGCGGAGAATTATGGCCTGGGCTTTAAGTGTTTCCTCTTCACAGTCCGCAGGAATGCTTGCGGCGAGAGCACCTTCCACATAGGTTTCCAGAGGCAGCCTGCTCACTCCGATGCCGGTATCGCAGGCTACCATGATACTGCTTTCGTCCCGTGGTACCGCCAGAGTTTCTTCTCCCACATCGCCTTTTCCGAAAAGCAGGCTGCAGGCATAGGGAAGAAGCAGCAAAAATAAAAGCACCGCACATAGGTCCAATAATCGCTGACGGCCTGCGGTACTTCTGAATGCGCCCTGCAGCGGCCTTCTGGAAGCAGGCCGCGCTTTCGGTAATAAGGAATTTCTGTCCATGGGCATCTCTCCCTTTCCTGCAAAAATTTACGTTGTTTACATAACTTTCACGCATGCCCCTATACTCTCCGGCCATTGATTTCGGGCCCGCCTTCCGGTTCGGCTTCCCCTCCTTCCCTCTGCGGCTGCGGCCATGCAGGGATCCTTAAAGGGGACGCTCTCGCTCGGATAAACACGCAGCGGTACTAAGGCTGCAAAGTACGCAGCCTAAGAACCGGCGAGTTTATACGCCCCTTACAGGATCCTCTGCATGGACGGAACCGGCAGCGGAGGGGAAGGAACCCCAGGCCGGAAACGA